>Ga0268299_1000151_pt1 | contig 272744 bp, 260 predicted proteins | sample NOBtaG_FD_193484 | JGI IMG/M metagenome (GOLD analysis project Ga0268299, IMG submission 193484) | Activated sludge microbial communities from bioreactor in Nijmegen, Gelderland, Netherland - NOB reactor | ecosystem: Engineered > Bioreactor > Aerobic > Activated sludge | place: Netherlands...
GAGGTTGCCATACTGCTCATGAAGTGACTCCTTTCTTGACGTGATGGGATGACTTTCTTGGTCGAACGCCATCTCATCATAAGAGGGGGAGTCGCTTCAAATTTCAACTAACCTTAGCACTCTCTCTCAGATCTCTCAGAAAGGTACTGGTAGAGTCTCGACCACAGGTTGTGTATAATGCCGATCACGGGAAGCGCGATTCACTCTTCCTCCCCGTTCTTCGACTGCAGCAACAAGCCTGTACGATCATGTGCGGCAAACCCTGCGGGATTCACGAATCGCGCCATCCCAACATCCCAAGCGTGGGGGGCTAGCTCAGTTGGGAGAGCACTACGTTCGCAACGTAGGGGTCGGGGGTTCAACTCCCCTGCCCTCCACCAAAAAACACTTCCAGTACTGCTAACCGCAGGTCAAAACCTCAGTCATTCCCGCTCAAACAGTTCTCCAGTAGACCAAATCTCCCTCAGTCTTCAAGAGCGTGGCCTCTTCATGCCAGGCTTGAGAGGCTAACCGCTTATAAAGCTTTGAGGCGGGCTTGGATATAGTCGTTGAGTCTTGATTGAGATGTCTTATCGATCACCACCGTTTCGACGCCGCATTCTCCGCCATGGACCCAACGAACCTTCCCCTCTGCCACCGACACCCATTGTTTGGTCGGAAGTTGGACCCTGAGAGCGCACACCTCCCCCTGTTCTAACGGTAAGGACCCTGATATGCGCCATCCAAGGGAAGATAGATTCGTGACGGACCCATAGCCGATCCCATTCCCTCGTACATACTTCACAAGGCTGAAAACCGGAAAGCGGTAGTGATAACGGAGAGCAAAGGGCATAGCGTAAAAACCCAGCAATCGGAAAAAAACATATTGTAGGAGGGAAGCTATTCAAGGTGCAAGACGCTCAGGCTGTGCCCAATAAATGTATATTTATATTTTCGGTATCCTAATCATGAACGTTTTCATTCGCAGCGATTGCCTGCTCACGCCACTCACCATGAGTTGTTAAGTGGGAAAGAGCGTATCAGCTCCTTATAACCCTACTTAGGAGGCTTAGCTCAGATGCGGAAGAGAACTGTAGTCCTTGGTGAGCAGGCCGTCGGAAAGAATCACCGGCCTATTTGCTACTGAATAACCGATCAGGGTTGAATGCTTCACTAACGGTGAAAGCTTTGGCAACTGACTTGGTAGGTACCCAGAATGGAAAATTGCTTTTTACCTCAACAGGATAATGGTGTTGTGTTGGATGGAGAACGTCACTTATTGAAGAAAGGGCCGAAAGACCCCTTCCACCAGGAAAGCATTTTCTCGTCTGGGATGTTGATAGCAAGTACGGGTCCTCCGTGAGGAGCACTAATGCAGAAAGCTTCTTTAGAATTCATCAGACTTCCCTTGAACGACATACCAGGCATCTCGGCATTAAGCCATAATGCACGAGGATTAAAAAACTTTAGGTTCAGCACAGAGTTTCCGTTTTGATCCACGACCTCCAGACTGCTCCGATCTCTCCGGTTCACCGTAAAGAAATTATTTCTGTTAATCACAAAATTTCCACGATCAATAGATACGACCACTCTCTTATCTGGGCTTCTGAGTATAAGTGACAATGCCAGAGAACCATCTTGGTTACGATCCAACGTTATGACCTTCTCATGATTAAGCAAATAAACAATAGCCGGAAATCTATCAGCAATTCCCACAGCGGATCCGAGGAAAAGCAGCAATGAATCTCTCGTCGTCACATGCCAACAAGGATGAGTAGGGATGCTTTCGTTATCTGGGTATAGTCGTCCATTAAGTTTTGACAGTTCTATTTGATCCTGAAGAGATTGAGTCTCCCAGACACAAACGATCATCACTGCGACCAAGATAGTCGGCACGCCCCATTTGAATATTTGGAACCGAATTCTTATCCACCTTGTAACACGCTTTTGTCGTGATCTGGTCCAAGTAGACGGATTATTCTTTCGGAGGAAGTTGCTGAGGAGCCAACCAACGATGCAACTACTAACTGTTGCCAGAGAAGAGAGATATACCAGGGCAAACCAAATTTCATTCGACTCGACAGCTACAGCAATGCCGAGGAGGGCTAATGATGAGGAAAAAGAGACACCAGCGAAAGTGCTAGATTTCACGAGGAAGGCCTCGATCCCAAATAGGGAATAGCGCAGCTAGGCTTTTGATATACAGGATGGCCCCACCTGCGGCTCATGGCTTACTGCCGTAGTTACCCGCTATGGGTTGCATCGATCTAGCCCATCTTGGCACTTTCTGGAAGTACCAAACACATACTCAGCTCAGCTATATGGAAATTGACCTGCGAGAGAACGTGCTGGGAGTTGCATTTTCCAAAGTGTTAGAGTTAAAGACGCCCCCTTCAATGTCGAATCCTGGAGAAGCACTCCAAAAACGAAAACAATTACTAACACCTGGAGGCTTTCTGCAAATCTCTCCAGATCTATAACGGACTGATGATTGCCTCTCTCTCTGGCTTGGCGCTGTCGATGAACACTCGTCGCCCGTCCACTCGTAACCGACCCTCGGCAAAGAGTTGCACGGCGCGTGGATAGATCTTGTGTTCCTGCACAAGGATTCTGGCGGCGAGGGTTTCTGGAGTATCAGCGTCAAGGATCGGCACGGCTGCTTGAATGATGATCGGCCCCTCATCTACCCCCTCCGTGACAAAATGCACCGTACAGCCCGCCAACTTGCAACCCCAGTCGATGGCTTTCTTCTGCACATCCAATCCAGGGAAAGACGGCAACAGGGAAGGATGAATGTTCATCATCCGGTTTGCATAAGCATTGACCAACACTGCTGTGACGATTTTCATATAGCCCGCGAGCAAGACCAGTTCGACTTCGTGCTGTTGAAGCACCTCCAATAACGATCGGTCATAGGCTTCACGACTGTCGGGACGTCCGGCAAAGGGTTTCGGATCAACAAAGAGATCTTTGAGACCGTGTTTGCGAGCCCGCTCCAGTGCAACTGCCTCTTTCTTATTGCTGATGACGGCAACGATCCGAGCCTGTACCTGCCCCGCTTCGATCGCATCGATCAACGCTTGCAGATTAGAACCTCGACCAGATGCCAAAACCGCCACACGTAATGGGGTCGTTCGGCTAATCGACATACTCAACCTCCGGTTCCTCCCCGGTGGAAGACAGGATTTCGCCGATCTGCCAGCCTCGATCTCCCAGTACCCCCGCACGAGCCAGTACGCCGGACACTGATTCAGGTGGAACGACGAGAATCAACCCGATGCCCATATTGAACACCCGGTACATCTCTTCACGTTCGATCCGTCCCAATCGGCTCATCACGCCGAAAATCGATGGAACCGACCAAGCCGTACGCGTAATCCTCGCCCGCACACCCTGTGGAAATACACGTGGCAAATTTTCGGTAATCCCTCCTCCGGTAACGTGTGCGATCCCTTTGATTGGGAAATCCTGGATGAGAGACGGAATCTGCTTCGCATAGATTCTAGTAGGCGCAAGTAGGACCTCGCCCAGTGGGCGATCAAGTTCAGGCACTCGATCGGCTGGCGACAATTTCGCCTGATCGAACAAGACTCGGCGCGCCAATGAGTACCCGTTACTGTGCAGCCCGGTGGACGCCAGTCCGATAATGGCATCGCCAGGCCTGATCGTTTTGCCATCGACGATTTTTGACTTTTCCACGACGCCCACCGCAAATCCGGCCAAGTCATATTCTCCATCAGGATAAAAGGACGGCATTTCGGCGGTTTCACCCCCGATCAATGCACAACCGGCTTGGCGGCAACCTTCGGCGATACCAGCAACTACCTCTTGAGCCTTCGAGACGGATAACTTCCCGGTCGCAAAATAGTCCAAAAAAAACAGCGGTTCTGCTCCACTCACCGCAATATCGTTCGCACACATAGCGACCAAATCGATGCCGACGGTGTCGTGCTTGTCCATCATAAAGGCGATCTTTAGTTTGGTCCCAACCCCATCCGTTCCGGAGACGAGGACCGGCTCCTTGTATTTACCCGCTTGCAGGCCGAAGAGGCCACCGAATCCTCCTAAATCGGTGAGGACTTCAGGACGGAACGTCGATCGAACGAGCGGTTTGATCCGATCCACGAATTCATCACCCGCATCGATATCCACACCAGCATCGCGATAGGTTGTCATAATCAGGCCGTCACATCGTTTACGGTAATTTACAGCAGCGACTAGGAGCCGCATCTTATCGGAGGGTATCGGAGAGGTCAACGCATGGGAACGACGTGAACTTCTGCGGTTCGTCTGTGAGTGCACTCACCTGTCGATTACAGGATTCCCTAACAGATGGGCCAGGAACTTCCCTACCCTTCAGGCCGCATCTCCACATCCAACAGCTTAATCTTTCGGTGAAGATGACTTCGTTCGATCTTGAGATCGTCCGCCGTCCGTGAAATATTCCAATGGTGTTCTCGCAACTTTCGGCTGATGTAATCCTTTTCAAAAGCGTTCCGGGCATCGCGAAGCGAGTCATAGGATTTGGTCAGAAGCAGAGGTGCAGCAGAGGGGCTTGCTGAAACAGCGCCCGTCGTCCGACCCTGTAATGAGAGCGTGGCCTGTGCGGCTTCAATCGTAAACCCCGGCACCATGATCATAAGCCGCTCGATCAAATTCCGAAGTTCCCGAATATTCCCTGGCCAATCGTATTGCTGAAACACGCCCATCGCCTCCGGAGAGACGTCCTTCATCCGCAGACCTTGTTCTTCGGCATGCAGCTTCATGAAATGTTGGACGAGCGCCGGAATATCTTCCCGCCGCTCTCGCAATGGTGGGACTACAATCGGGACCACATTGAGGCGGTAGTATAAATCTTCTCGAAATTGCCCCTTACCAATTTCCTTCTCTAAGTCCTTATTGGAAGCCGCCAATACTCGCACGTCCACCTTCATCAATTTCGTTCCTCCGACACGCGTAAACTGTTGCTCCTGCAAGGCTCTCAGGACTTTGGCTTGCGTGCTGAGGCTCATGTCACCGATCTCGTCCAGAAACAGGGTGCCGCCATTCGCCTGTTCGAACTGTCCGCGTTTCATGGAGATGGCACCCGTGAAGGAACCCTTCTCATGGCCGAACAGCTCGCTCTCGATCAAGGTCTCAGGAATGGCAGCGCAATTCACCGCGACGAAGGGATGTTCCGATCTCGTGCTATGGAGATGAATCGCTCTGGCAACAAGCTCTTTTCCCGTTCCATTCTCTCCCCCGATCAGGACGCGACTATTCGTTGGACCTGCCGTTTCAATGAGCTCTCGCAGACGCTGCATCACCGGAGACTGCCCGACCAGCTCAAATTTTCTCTCGACCTTACTCCGTAACGCCCGATTCTCTTGGGCTAATCGATACTGCTCCAACGCCTGTTTCACACGAAATGTCACATTTTCGAGTGACAGCGGCTTCTCAATATAATCATACGCCCCCAGCTTAATCGCCTTCACCGCCGTCTCAATGGAACCATGGCCGGAAATCATCATCACCTGAGTGGTAGGGACAAATTCCTTCACCCGGCGCAAGGTTTCCAGACCATCCATCTCAGGCATCCAAATATCCAAAATCATGAGGTCCGGGGGATCCGTGCCATAGATTTTCAGCGCCTCAAGTCCAGTGCCTGCGACAGCAACCTCATATCCTTCATCTTCAAGGATACTTCGCAGAGACGTCCGAATGGCCTCCTCATCATCTACGATCAGAATCGATGCTGACATCTACCTCCTCCAAGAAACATCGACAATCGGCCGGCAACCATTACCCATTTCAGCTGTCGGCTGTCGTATGACCCATCACGCATCTTGCTACACCGGAAGATCGAATTTAAACACGGCGCCTCTCGGCTGATTGTTGCCGACTTGGATCTGCCCCTCATGATCGGTGATGATTCGACGAACAATCGCCAATCCCAATCCAGTTCCCGTTTTCTTGCGAGTAAAATATGGCACAAACAGCTTGTCATGATCCTCGGGCGCAATACCTGGGCCTTCGTCCGCAACAGCAACCACCGCACGTCTGCGCTTGGTGTCGTATCGTGTGCCGACCCACAGTCTGCCTCGCTGGTTCATGGCTTGAACGGCATTGTCAAACAGATTCACGAACACCCGCCGCAACTGTTCACGATCAAAATTAATGGGCGGCAATGCGTCATCTAACTCGATGACGAACTCGATGTCTTTCTGTGCCTCACGATACAAGGTCACGACATCGCGAAGCACGTCGTGCAACGATTGCCGAGTCATTTGTGGCGCGGGGAGACGGGCAAATTTCGAAAACTCGTCCAACATCTGTTTGAGACTGCCGACTTCGTTGATGATGACATTCGTGGCATCATCAAAGACTCGGTCGAGGTCAGGAGATTTCTCGAAGAACTTCTTGCGCAACCGCTGGGCAGACAATTGAATCGGCGTGAGCGGATTCTTGATTTCATGAGCGACTCGCTTGGCCACCTCCTGCCAGGCAGCAACTTTCTGCGCCTTGATCAACTCCGTCAGATCTTCGAAAACCAACACAAATCCCAGGTCTTTGCTGGCCTCGTCCCGCATGCGAGAACCTTTCAAACCGATCGTGAGCAACTTGCCCTGGATATCCAGTTGACCCTCCAAATCAAAGTCGTCGCGCTCATCGCTCAACATACGGTCATAGGCCGTCTGAAACAAGTCCAGACCGAACTCCTTGAAGACCTCGTTGGCCGGTCGCCCTCTCAACTGATCCCCAACCAGTCCCAGGATGCGCTCAGCCGAGGGATTGAACGTGGTAATGATCCCATTACGATCGATCGACAAAAGGCCGGCGGCGATCGTATCGACCACGGTTTCAATGTAGGCACGGCGGCGATCCAGTTCGACGTTGGTATTGCGCAGCGTCAGGTTGGTCTCCTCCAATTTGGACTTACTCCCCTGGAGATCCTGTGTCATGCGATTGAACGACGCGATCAATGTCCCAATTTCATCGGTGGCCTTCGCATCAATCTGAACGCTGAGATCCCCATGAGCCACTGCCTCAGTGGCCTCCGCCAAGCGCTGGATCGGAACAGTGATGCCACGAGCCACATAAAACCCGAACCATGTGGCGCTGAAGAGAATCAAGACCGTCACCACTGCCACAAACAGGTAGGCCCCTGCTTTGATCGGATTCTTCATTGCTTTGATCTGTTTATATTCCGTGTATTGTCGACCGATCCCCTCCATCTTGGTCAGGAGCGACTCTGGAACATACGTTTCCACCACCACGACGCCTTCGATCTCCCCACGTCGGCTCGCGGACGCCACTGGAATGGCCGCGCGAACCAACCTCCCGGTTTGCGCCTCCTGGACCGAGGTAAACTCTTGCTTGCCGTTAATCACTTGCAAGACCAATTGACTAATCGGCAAATCCAACACTCCGGGTGGAAGCTCAACATCCAACGCTTTGGTCAGGGTCTCCATTTTGTTCGAAAAGACCTCGATCCCTGCCACCCCGTATTCCATGCGTTTTCTCGCCATGGCAGCAATCAAGAGATCCCGCTGGACCGGAATCAATAAATCTTCTCGAAACAATTCTTGGGAAATCGCCCTGGCACTGTTCACGGCCAGCGCCACATGCCCCGCATGCTGCATCCGAGCGACTTCATAGGAATCTTTCATGACCTTTTCGATATGTTCACTGAACCAGACATCGACGGCTTTGTTGACCAATCCGCTCGCCACTAACGCCAGCAGCAAGGTCGGAATCAGGGAAAACCCGATAAACGCCGCGATCAATTTCGTTCGAAATCCTGACCCGACAAGCCGATGTCGGCGTTCAAAGTAGGCTTTGATCAAATTTCTTGAGAGGAGGAGAACCAGTACCACCAGGCCGATCAAGTCCAAATTCAGCAGGAGCAGCACCAGTGCGTAGCTGGTTGTGGGGAGGAATGAACCGGTCTCCTCACTACCCGGGGCAACCACCTGTGAGTAATAGAAGGTCAGGGCGACACAGGGGATCAACAGAATGAGAACGATCCAGACCGGACGGAGGTGGGGTGGTTTTTGGTCAAATTTCCGTGAGTGGTCGGGCAAGGACCGATGTATGCTCCGACTAAATACGATGGGTTGAACTTCGTCGACATCTCCGGACGCTCGTCTGAGTGTCCCGCTCGGATGGTTCGGCTCAGGCATGCACGTGTCCTCTGGGCACCCTCACGAGAGGGCAACAAGCTTGGGTATCACTATAGCCGACATACCGGGCAGTCTCAAAGCCTACCGCACAAACAGCAGTGTCCGGAAACCGAGCAAGACAGCAAACCGTAAAGATGGGAGACTACTTCGGCGAAGCGAGCGTGACATACTTCATACGAAGGGCATAGAGCATGTCGCGCAGAACCGTCTGTTCGTCAGAGGTCAGATTGCCTTTGGTCTTGTCTTCCAGGACAGACAAGAGATCGATGATTTCTTTCGCTTGCGGCAAGTTCACGGGCATTGAGGGTTGTTGAGAATCGAGCTGCTCACCCATCAGCATGAGCGACGAGGAACCGAGAGAGATGACGAAGGACGAAAAGGTCACCGGAGGGGCTGGGACCGATTGAGAGGATTCCGGCTGGGGCGTTCCCACTGATGTTGAAGTATGAGCGGTCGAAGCCGTCGCTGGAGGGGCTTCGGTTCCTCCACTGGCTCTCCGATCCCGAATGACAAACCCCTGCTCTTCCGCCATTTAGTCCTACTCCCACTCAACGCAAAGAATGCGACGGTACCCTACCATAGGAGCTGGTTGGTCGCAAGCCATGAACGAGATTGAAGAGACGGTCTCGCTCGGTATAGAGTGGCGACAATTCGGAGCAGGCCAGAGGAGCATCGTCACAGGAGATGTCAACACGATTTGATAAAGTGGTCGAGGTGATGGCAACCCTGCGCGCGGAACAGGGATGCCCGTGGGACCGCAAACAGACCCATGAGTCCCTGAAACCCTACCTCCTTGAAGAAACCTACGAAGTCCTGGAGACCATTGATCAACGAGACCCACGGAAACTTCAGGAAGAACTCGGAGACGTCCTCCTCCAGGTTCTCTTTCACAGCCAGATTGCGACTGAGTCTCACACATTCTCCATCGATGATGTGCTGGAAACACTCGCCACAAAGCTGATTCGTCGACATCCACATGTCTTCACTCCACACAGCGAGCAAGAACGGGTGTCAAACAGCGAACAGGTCTTGACTCAATGGGAAGACATTAAGCGCGCAGAACGCGCGGCCGACGGCAAAACCCAATCGGCGCTTGAGGGAGTCCCCAAGACCTTGCCCGCGTTACTGCGCGCCTATCAGGTTCAAGCACGAGCAGCTCGGGTCGGCTTTGATTGGCCGCACAATGCCGACGGCCTCGACCAGGTCTTTGGGAAAGTGCTGGAAGAAATCGGTGAACTGCGTGAGGCGCTGGCAAACGCTGGTACGGCCTCGGAAGCTGGACACCAAGGTGGGCGTGAGGATATTGAGGCAGAATTCGGCGATGTGCTCTTTTCATTAGTCAATGTGGCCCGCTTGCTTAAACTAAACCCTGAAGACACGCTGCGTCGAGCCACAAATCGGTTCAGTGATCGATTTCAGCTGGTGGAAACCCAAGCAACAGAAGCCGGCAAAAGGATGTCAGATATGACACTTGCTGAGATGGACGAACTGTGGGCTGAAGCCAAGCGTCGGCTGCAAGGCCCCCTACCTCATACGACACCACACACAAGTGATCACACACCATGAAGAGGGACGACGGCCCATACGAGGAAGGAAAACGTGCTGGCGCTCATCCGCTGGTCGTCGTATTTGGCATTCTCATAGGCCTATGGTTGTTCGTGGCGTTGATCGTCCCAAGTTCACGAAACAAACAGGCGGCGGGAACCGAAGGCCCCAATGTCTCGGCCATCGAAGATCCTGAAACCGCCCCCGTCATGTTCAAAGTCCAGACAACCATCGTCGATATGAACACGATAAGTTTGGTCGTGCCCCAACAGGCCACGGATAGCCAGATCGTCGCACTTCTGAAACGCTTGAAGGAAGCACGTCTGGAGGGTTCTCTCGGCACACAGCTCCCAGCCACGACACCAGGCCACAAGCTGGGTGACCATGCCATTGCCGACATCTTGATCTTTTCGGAGAAGCAATTTGCCGAGGCAGAGACCCTCCGCACACTCACACGAGGTGCGCATGCACCCGGCACGCTCTACCCGAATGCCGTTCCCTTCGAAGTGGCCATGGAACAAGTCCGTGGCCACTACCGGATCGACCTGAACGATACCGGCAACCCCGACAACGGGTCGCTGGGATTCGCAGATGAATCAGGCATCCACTCCAGACAGTACCGCAGAATTTTTTGAGGATTTTGAGGAGCTACACGTCTCGACCGAGCTCGCCGAATTCCAAAACGGGTATCTCACCGACCAAGACCGCCGTTCCCGACAGTTTGTCGGGTTGATTTTTCCCGCGCGTTTCACGCTTCACGAAATACGTTTCATGTGTCTTTAAAACTAGAGGCCCACGCGTCGCTTCACGTCCTCTCGGATCACTGCCTGTTCAGCCTGAAACCTCCCCTCAAGCTTCGGAAACAGGTGGGCCAACGGCCCCACAAATGGGGCCAGCATCACATCGCGCCGTTCAAGAAAAAACCCTTCTGTTTCAGCGATTTGGATCTTCCACTCGGCAAGGTTCTTCGCCAAGAGGTTCGTGATCATCAATTGCTGGCCAGGTGAGCCGGTCACCACCCCGAGGAGCCTGCCCTTGAACACCTCCAGCTCATGCGGGAGAGAAATCTTCACCCGCACGCCATGCGGCGTCGGCCAGGTCGATCGTTGAACGGAGTAATCGTACGAAAAGACTTCCTCGCGAGGCTCGCGAAACGGGCCGCTCACACTGATAATGGTGAGGCTACTCTCACTGGACGGCATCGGCACAGCACTCCTGGGACAAGCAGGGCCTGAAAAGGCAGAGGGACTACTAAGGGACTACTATAAGAGCTTGCACTTCGCCTGGACAAGAGGCTATTTTATTATTTTATAGAAGTAATTCAATCTCCCTCTCTGGGGCGCTGCTGCTTGGGTACACTCTCCCAGAGTGGGTGCTTGCCACGACCAGCAGAGGCATGGAGATCGAAGGCATGTTTCAGTTTTCTGATCAGCAAGACGACGGCGGAAAACAACCTCCATCGCATCCAAGCGTAGTCAGTAAAGCCTACCCCGGGCTGGTCTTGGTCCCTCCCAGTGATCGAACGATTTTACGACGTCGGATTGTGCGGGGCGCACTCGTTCTCGTCGCCGTTACCTGGACCGTCTGGACCTTTACAACCCAGCCCCCGGCCTCCGACAACAACACACCCTGCCAATCCGAAGCTAGTCAATCACCCACGGGAAGTTCCACGGACGAATGTGGCACAGCGGCATCAACCACAGACGCCGAAGCGCGTCCAAGCGACCTTAGCCTGACACAGTCTTCATCGGTTGCAACCCCGGTTGAAGCGTCACCGCTGCCAACCATCGCGCAGCCAGATCAGGAACAGTCTCAGACTCCGCCCATGGTGGAGCACCCGGCACCGGCACATACTGCACCGACCGAACTTCGCACAGAGCCACAGGTCAGAAACTCAGACCACGAGAAACCAGCAGTCGCTCGGCTGCAGGAAAAGCCGGTCGTGAATCAAGAGAGTGACATACACCTTGCCGAACAAGGCGACCCCTTTGCGCAGTATCGTCTCGGACGCCGCCTTGCGCAGCAAGAGGGCCGACAGGCACCAGAATCCGTCAGTTCGTATAAGAAGGCGTTTGTCGGATTACATCGTCTCGCGGAGGCCGGAAATGGCCAGGCCATGTATGTCCTTGGGGTAATGTATGCCTATGGACGCGGGGTCGAACGAGATATCAGCCAAGCAAGGCGCTGGCTGGCCCAGGCAGTGGAACACAAGATCGCCGCAGCCCAACCGGTGCTTGCCAATCTGCCAATATCGCCTCGTACCAATTCCCATCTGCACGCAGCCGAACAAGCAAAATCCAGAAAACAGCAGAACTAAGCTCCTTTGGCCTCCCAACGTCCGGACAATTCCTCACGGTCACGGCAGAGAACTGTTACGTTTAGGTTTGCACACACATGGATGACCATCTCCATGCCAGATGTTGCACACGCAGCACGACCTGAATACCTCACAACCCTCGGTCATGAGGTACTGATCATGTTCCTGATGATTATTGTAGGATTCAGAATGCTCGTTGAAAGGTGAGACTTCCTGTCGAACTACTGACACCTCTGACACATCGCTATTCTCGAGCTGAGCACACGAACAATAGCGGACAGAGGACATTGCCTATCACAGCATAATGCCCTCTGCCACTACTATCCGTGAGCTTAGTTCAACGGAGGCACCACCCCCGCAAACGTGAGCAAATCGGTCATACGAAACTCACCTGGAGTCGCGGAAGGCAAAACCGGCGTCCAATTGGGACTCGACGCCAGATAGGATGTTTCATCGGCTTTCAATAATCCGATAAACACCTCACCAACTATCTGACCTCCAACCGGTCCTAACCGGAGTCCGTTTTCTAGGATCTCCGCTTCTTTCATGATGTACAGCCACAGGGGCGTATTCCGCTCTAATCCAAATGACGACAGTGAATCGAGCTGAGCCGGAGTCAACACGGGCAGGCCCATTCGCCTGGCAATTGCTTGTCCGGACGGAATACCGAAATTCACGTGGCGCATCAGATTGCGCGAGGCTAGGGATTGGACACCATCACCAGGCAGGCCAGGGGCCGGTCCACGGGAACCCGGCAACAACATCACCACGCTCGACAGCTTCCCATCGATGCGCTTGTTCGGCTTCACATTCCCATCACCGAAATCAAAGAAGGTCTGCCAATCAACAAACCGTCTCGGAGCCCGTTTCCCACCACGTAGATCGTTGGGGTCCAAATCATTGGGATCTTGGCTATCGTCAAAGGTAAAGGCAAAGAATGGGTTATGCCCTCTGTCCGGGCGACCAAAATTCAGCCGATAGCTGGGGCGAATCTGTGAATGACCGAATCGATAGGCACCAACAGAAAACTCGATCGGCATTTGCGGACGATCATCAGCATCGTAGAACCGTACACCACGTTGAAGAATGTCATCCACGCGGGCTTGACCGATCGTCAACGGCAAGAACTCATGTAGGATGATCCATTGATAATGCCAACGAACCTGGCGCCGCGCTTCCTCAAAAATCTGCTGAGGCGAGTCCGAGGTATGCGCGACATCGGCTCGCAACCGATCCGTCACTTCATTGTGAAACATCAGCATCGCCACGTGAAGCTGTGATAAGAGCACGTTTTCATCGTTCCGACGATCCCCCAAGAAGGCCGTCTGCGTTGCGGGATCACGCGGGAGATCAAACCGAACAGTCCCATTGCGGGAAAAGTCCTCCGAACCTGGGATCGCTTCGACACGCAGCTTGATGAACCCTGAGCTTAGGTTGTAGAGCTCTGGAGACTGTCCAGGCCCTCCACCATAGACACTGTCGAGATCAAATCGAGGCGTGCGGAAGTTGGTCGTTTTCTTAGGATTCGTTTTTTCGAGCAATGGAGAATTCGGATCGAAGGTGAGATCGTGGTCGAGAAATTGCCCAACGAACGTCATCCCGGCTGTCATACTGGGATTGTCAGGATTGTTTGGGCTAAAGACCGAAGGATTCGTGATCGACTGCACCGGATCACTGAGAAGATCCTGGGCATCAAGAAGCCCATCTTTTGCTCCCAACTGTTTGACGAGGTCACGCGCCGCATCGGTTGGCGGGAGACCAGGTGGCAGGTCATGAAACATCCTGACAAAGGATGTTTCATTTTTCTTCTCATGACCTTTCCCAGGATTACTGTCGGCAAACGCCACAGAAACGGCGTTCATCGAACAGAATAGGGCTCCGATAACAACTAGGCACAGCTGACGCGGACAACTAGGCATAAAACTCCCTCCTCTAAAAAATGATCCCTTCCAACCCCACCGAACTAACCGGGGACCATCAGTTGCTCAATGTCGAGTCTCGACATAAGCAACACCCGCACCAAAACCGTTTTATTGTTCGTATAGCTAATTACTGCAAATTATTACTGGGCATGGATTGCACCTCAATAGCGAAGAGCAGATCTGTATCTAGTTAGATAAACGAACTGTATCTAATTAGATACCAAGTCCCCATAAAATCGCTTTGAAGTAGGATAGAGCGCAGGACAAAGAGAAGGAGATATATGGTCATGGAATAAGATGCCTGGACGGATAGGACACCCAGACCATGGAGCTTTTAGCGAGAGTGGATCTGGATCGACAGGGGAACGGGATTAGCCGATGGGAAAGAACTTGGCCAATTCTCCCACTGTTCCGATCATGCATCCAACTTACCGGTGAAATTTACTTGCACTACCTGCCCCCCCTAAAAATCAGGAAGAGCCCTGTTGCACCACTCCATCCGACCTCGTATGATGCGCCTTACTATAAATTCCATGACACGCATCAAGACCAAAACGCCGAGTCCGTACAAATTGACCCACATCGAAACGGAAACCCACGACACAAAGACCTTCCGGTTTGAGTTACCTGCCGATGGCACGCTCGACATGCTACCCGGCGATTTTCTCTATGTCCATGCGACGTTGAACGGCAAACAGGTCAAGCGGGCTTATACACCCTCTTCACTCCCGGGCATTACGGGCTCCTTCGATGTGACGGTGAAACGCTATGAAACCGGCACCATCTCAAAGTATCTGCATGACCAGAAAATCGGCGATACGGTCCTGATGAGCGGGCCGAACACGGGCGGGCATTGGGTCGATGGCATGGCCAAACGAGTGGGCTTTGTGGCTGGAGGCACTGGCATCACACCGATGATCTCCATTATTCGGTGGATTCTGACTAAGAAGATTGATGCCGAGTTATCTTTGATCTTTGCCAATAAAACCGAGCAAGACATTATTTTCCGACAGGAGTGGGACCACTATGTCCGGGACTATCCCAATTTCCATTGCCACTATCTGCTCGAACAGCCACCTGCTGGATGGACCGGCAGCACAGGACGAATCACACCGGACCTTCTGCGCCAATACCTCCCCTCACCAGGCCCTGATGCCTGCGTGTTCCTCTGCGGTCCCCCATCAATGGTCGATGCTCTGGAAACTACCCTCAAGGAACTGGGATACCCAGAACAGTCTATTATCCTGCCATAGCTCAATTTGCTGATGCACTATTCCTCAGCCGTTCGTGCCAAGTGCAGCATTTTTCCTCAGACCTTCTAGACGTTTTTCTCATCGATTTTTCTATCGTATTGAATAATATTTGAATTGTGCGGGCATGGTTTTCGCTCAAGTCAGATTGAAGGGGCCTGTGTGTCCCTGACATCGCGTAGCAATCAGTCTAGTCATCAGACCCATTCAAGAACGTCCTCACTTCTCACTCACGGGAGGTTGCCATGCCTCAGACCAACTTGTTTTCACAGGCAACAAGAAACGTTGTGAACAAGGCAGTGACTTATAAAATCCACCGACTGGCAGACAAAGTTCGGGCCGATGGAGGACAACCGCTGAATCTCATTTTCCCCGATGGTTCACAGCTCAACTTCGGTCAAGAACCTCGTGCCGTGATGGCAATCCGCGATCCGAATCTCTTACCGATACTGACCCACCCAACATTGGGTTCGCTCGGAGAAGCCTTCATCGATGGGCGCATTGACATCGACGGCGACATTATGACCGTCATCGCTAGTGCTGAACGACTGGCCGAGGCCGGTGGATCGCCGATCACGTCTCGCATCAACCCAGTCTCGTCCAACCATACGCCTGACCAGGACCTCTCAGATATCAAGCACCACTATGATGTCGGCAATGAGTTCTACCGACTCTGGCTTGATGAGCGGATGGTGTACTCCTGCGCCTATTTCGAGACGGGCAAGGAAACGATCAATGAGGCACAACAGGCCAAACTCGATCACATTTGTCGGAAGCTTCGCCTGCAACCAGGCGAACGGCTTCTAGATATCGGTTGCGGTTGGGGTGGACTCATTTTGTATGCCGCTCAGCATTATGGCGTGCAAGCAACCGGCATCACATTGTCAGAGAATCAATTCACCCTTGCAACGGAGTGCATCAGAGAGGCTGGGCTTCACGGACAGGTGGAGGTTCTGCTCCTGGATTATCGTGACTCCCCAGCTCATTTCGGTGATGCCTCGTTCGACAAGGTGGCAAGTGTGGGGATGTTCGAGCATGTCGGCCTGAGAAATCTGCCAGTCTACTTTGGAACCGCACGACGACTCCTTCGCGATCGGGGATTATTTTTGAACCATGGCTTTACGTCGTCGGACATCGATGGACGCACAGTGGGTTCGGGGGTGAACGATTTCATAGACAAATACGTCTTCCCGAATAATGAGCTGTTGCACCTTCACCTAGTCATACGGGAGATGGCGGCGCAAAACTTTGAGATCTACGATGTCGAAAGTCTCCGCCCCCACTATGCGCGCACGCTCGCCATCTGGTCACAACGGTTGGAGGCGCAACTGGACTCAGCGCGACGACTGGTCGGGGAAAAGACGCTTCGCATCTGGCGGGCTTATCTGGCCAGCGTTTCGCTAGGATTTCACCAGGGCTGGATGAATATTTATCAGGTGCTGGCAAGTCGACAGGAGGCCGATGGACCGACAGAACTCCCGTTGACGCGAAGGTGGATATATAGGCAGACTGACACTTAGCGAGCCGGAAGACACTCACGGTCGTGATGGCCCTTGCCGAGAAGGTTGTGAATTACCCGTTCAGCCGTCTCAGCTCCATCACGAATGCAGTCAGGAATACCGACCCCCCGATAGGCAGCCCCGGTCAGCACCAGTCCTGGATAGCGGCTCAGGGCCACATCGAGCTGCGTCAATCGGTCCAAATGGCCGATCGTGTATTGTGGCATGGCCTTCCACCACCGATTCACCTCGGTATAAATTGGTTCCGCCTTGATGCCACATATATTCGCCAGCTCCTCTCGGACGGTTGCAACAAGTACCTGGTCATCTCGTTGAAGAATGTCTTCTCGCCCGACACCACCCACATAGCAGCGTACGAGTAACTGATCCGAGGGAGCGCGATGAGGCCACTTGAGCGACGTCCAAGTTGCGGCAATCAAGTGCCGCTGCTCCCGTCTCGGAATGATAAACCCAAACCCGTCAATGGCACTTGTAAGAGTTCGTGGGAATGCCATCGCGATGGTGGCGGTCGAGGCATAGGGAATAAGATCCAGCAGTCCACCGGCTATGGGTGTCAACGGACGCAACAGGTCAGCAGAAACATAGGCCGGTGTGGCTAAGACCACGCTTTCGGCGGAAAGTGCGGAGCCATCATGTAGAATGAGGTCATACATCCAGCGACCCAGTTCGTGCGACCTCACTCTGAGCGCGTCGGCTCGAACTCCTGCACGGAGCTCCACGCCCTGTTGCATTAACCGCGTTGTGAGCGCACTCACCAGCTCACTAAGACCATTCTTGAGACTGACAAACATCGTCCGTCGTGGTTGGGAAGACGCACTGGATGAAGCTGATTTCTTAGCCACCATCATGCCGCGAATAATGCTGCCATGCTGCTGCTCGAGCTCAAAGAATCGTGGAAACGTAGCCCGTAGACTCATCTGCTCGGCATCACCCGCATAAATCCCCGCCATCAACGGCTCTAACACTCGCTCATAGGCCTGGACTCCGAATCGACGACGGAGGAACGCGGCCAAGGACTCATCGTCTCTAGGAGAACCGGGAGGAACTGCGAATTCAAGTCCCATCCTCGCCAGCCCCGACCAGCTGAGTAGTCCGCTATGGAGGAACGACCCCAGTTGCTTCGGAACAAACGAGAGGAGTCCTTCGGGTAAATCCTGCAGCCGCCCGCGGTGGAGGACACAGGCCTTCTTCCCTGTTTCGTTGGTATTGATCAGCTGGTCGGCAAGCCCCAGTTTCATGCAAAGATCGAGACCAGCCTGTTTTTGAGAAAGAAACGAATCCGGTCCGGCTTCGGTCACGATGTCACCGATCCGATGCGTAACAATTTTCCCTCCCCAGGATGGGTCGGATTCCAGAATGGTGCAGCGGATGGAGAGGCCTGCTTGGGCAGCTTGTTCTTGCAACGAAAATGCGGTAGCGAGACCGGAAATCCCACCACCGACAATCACGACTGTACGCGGTCGAGTCACGACGGAAGACAGGAGGTGGATTCGTGTGCAGCCAAGACGTCTCGTAACGTCTCAAGTATCGCGGCAGAATCGTTTAACATTGCCATACGCTCTAGATGCAGACCCTTACTCGCAGCCAATTGCTTGAGCTCAATGTCGATGTCAAACAGCGTTTCCACGTGGTCACAGATAAAACCGATGGGCGCCACCAGCACGTGGCGATGCCCGGCCTGCTGGATGGCCCCCAACATAGCTTCGACCGTCGGCCCAAGCCATGGCTCATTGGAGCGTCCCTGACTTTGATAGGCGAAATACGTCGGTTGGTTACCTAAGGCGTTGGTGACAGCCTCGACCGTTCCTTTCACCTCATCCGGATAGGGATCCTTCATCGCCACGATCCGTTCCGGCAAACTATGGGCGGTGAACAACACCGGCACCGTCGCACGCACATCGGCAGGAAATGTCTGAAGCCCAAGCCGAATATTCTCCACAATCGCAGTGATCAGCCGGGGATGCCGGTTCCAACTCCCGACGTAGGTCACAGGCGTGTGGTCCTCTAATCCGGTACGAGCCTCCTCCACTTTCTTTCGATAGGCTCCGGTGCTCAGCGACGATTGTTGCGGCGCCATGCAGACCCCGATGATCTGTTCCGGTGACTCCTTCAGCAGCTCAGCATAGGTCTCTTTAATAAAGGGATGCCAATGCCGCAACCCAACATACACTCGGTATCGGCCGTCACCACACTCATTCAGTTGCCGTTCCAGTTTTTTCGCAACCTCTTGTGTGATCCCGACAGCCGGCGACTTTCCACCGGTGGCACGGTACCGTTCGCGAATTTCTTCGACCAGTTCGGGAGGGGTCGGTCGCCCTCCACGCACATCGAGCAAAAATGGCTCGACATTCTCGAGGCAATCAGGCCCGCCCATCGCCATCAGAAGCACAGCTGTATGTCGTCGTGATTCAGACATTGATCATTGCCAATAGCTGATAGCAGATGGTGAAACAATGAGCGCCACGGATTCGGATGTAGCGCCTACCGTCAGCCATACGCCATTTGCCATATGCGCTTCATTCTATCGCTGGCTGAGCTTATGGACCATATCGATCGTTGCAGCCACATGATCGACCGGTGTCGTCGGCAGGATACCGTGACCAAGATTGAAGATATGACCAAGACGTCCGCCCACACGTCGCAAGATGTCTTCGACGCGACGTTCGATTTCGTGAAGCGGAGCAAACAGCGCAAGCGGATCGAGATTGCCTTGCACCGCACGGTCATGTCCAATTGTGGTCCAGGCCTCATCGAGATGCACCCGCCAGTCGACCCCGATGACATCCCCTCCCGCCTCACGCATCTGACGTAGGATCGCCGTCGTCCCGGTGCCGAAATGAATCATCGGTACCCCTTCATGCTTGAGTCCCTCGAAGATCCGTTGGACATGCGGCATCACATATTCGACATAGTCGCCGGCAGACAGACACCCGACCCAACTGTCGAACAGCTGAATGGCCTGCGCCCCCGCCTTGATCTGGCGACGGAGATACCCGGTGAGCACACGAGCGAACTTATCCATCAGCCGATGCCAGGCCGTGGGATCGCTGTACATCATCTGTTTGGTATTCAGATAATTACGCGAGCCGCCGCCTTCGATGGCATAACTCGCCAACGTGAACGGCGCGCCGGCAAATCCAATAAGCGGCACTCTCCCGTCCAGGGCACGCCGTGCTTGCCTGATGGCCTCCGCCACATAGTTCAGCTCGTCGCCGTCGATGACTTTCAGTTGATCCACCGCCGCCCGATCGCGTACCGGATTGTGGATGACCGGGCCCTCGCCTGCCGCGAACTCAAGATTGAGGCCCATCGGCTCCAACGGCAGTAAGATATCAGCAAAGATAATGGCCGCATCCAGCCGGAATCGATCAATGGGCTGAAGTGTGACCTGAGCCGCCAATTCAGGCGTCTTACACATCTCCAAGATTGAATGTTTCGCGCGCAGGGTCCGATACTCGGACATATACCGTCCGGCCTGGCGCATGAACCACACAGGGGTACAATCAACTGGCTCTCGACGACATGCTTTTAGAAATCGATCATTCATGGTGGCGGCATTTTAGTGACGCAGAAGGAGCCCTGTCAAACAGCCAGAGAAGCCTCGCCACTCCTTCTTTCGGCAACTTCTGCCATTGGGACAGCCGGCCAACGCTCGTGAGGAACACGATAACCTGCACGGCTTAGGAAAAAATCAGGTTTTACTTTCCTTAGATTCTCTGTATAATGAATTACCAACCTAACCGGGATGCTCAATTAGCTTAATTGGGACCACGGCTCCCTGTCTCCCACCACAGTGGCTTTGCCGATCCCCCGAATCTATGAGGAGAACTGTATGTCCGACGTGCAAGCGTATCCACCAACCAAGGCTCAGCAGATCTGGTATTCTTTTCTGCGCTGGTTTGACTCCTGGGCTGGCCTTGAACTGACGAAATCAGACGGACCACCGAAGGTCGACTGGATTCGTAGCGTACCATTTATTTTCATGCACTTAATGTGTTTCTGCGCCATCTTAGTCGGGGTGAGCTTCACTGCAGTCGCAGTGGCCATCGCATTCTATTATATTCGCATGTTTGCGATTACCGGGTGGTACCATCGCTACTTCTCGCATCGTACATTTAAAACGTCTCGTACCGTCCAGTTTCTCTTTGCCCTCTTAGGCGGCACCTGCACGCAACGTGGTCCCCTGTGGTGGGCCGGCCATCATCGCCATCACCATATTGCCTCCGATACACCGGAGGATGTGCACTCTCCTCGGCATGGAGGGTTTCTCTGGTCCCACATGGGCTGGATTATGTCGCAAACGTTTTATGCGCCGCGCTTGAAGAACATTGCTGATTTTGCCAAGTTTCCGGAGTTGCGGTTTCTCGACCGCTATGATGTCCTCGTGCCTGTCTTAACCGGCGTCGGTATGTTCGGGTTCGGCAAGCTGTTGGAAGCCTATGCGCCTGAACTCGGCACCAACGGCATCCAGATGCTGATCTGGGGATATTTCATCTCGACCGTCGCACTGTTTCATGGGACCTGCACGATCAATTCATTGTCCCATGTCTACGGCTCACAGCGGTACGAGACCGGCGACGACAGCCGAAACAACTTCTTTCTGGCCTTAATCACCATGGGCGAAGGCTGGCATAACAACCACCACTATTATCCGGCCTCGACCAGGCAAGGATTCTACTGGTGGGAAATTGACATGACCTATTACTGCCTGAAAGGACTTGAGTGGCTGGGATTGATCTGGGATATCCGTGACGTTCCAGAGTATGTCCGTGAGGGAAAAACCAGACAAGATTCAGACCGCAGCGTACTCAAGAAGAAAATCGAAGCCGCCGCCAAATCGGCGGAACTTCCAGCACCACAACCACAATTGGAACTCACACCTCCTTAAACCCAATCAGATTCAGCCTTCGACCTTGGTCGATCCTCAAACTGATCGGCCAAGGTCTCCCGAATCCGACGGCTCTCCGACTCGATTTCCTTTCGTTCCTCATCGGACATCACCCACGCATCACCGGCACTCAATTGAAATCGATAGTGGTCTTCGTAGAGCGTAAACCATTCGACATACGGATGTGGTTCCAGGTTTGGATGCGGATCGAGTGAAATAAGGTTCACGGTGCCGATCTGAGGATTGGCCATATCACCGATGACTTGCCCCGCCACCTCATCATCTTCAAAACGGCTGTTTTGGAATCGAATCGCCTCGCCGGCGATATCAGGCTTAAAATTACCGCGCAAATAGAAATCCACTGGCCCAACGACCGCAAATACGACCTGTCCAACAACCGTCCCGTCGACACGGTTATCAAGAAATCCTTCGCGCACCCACCGTCCATTGCCGAACTTTTGTGCCATATGTCTCCCCGATCCTTAGGGAACGATCAGCCGCCGAACGCTCCGATGATAACCGCCAATAAGATCAGCGCGCTGCCGATCCAGCCTTGTACATCCAACGTCTCTCCAAGAAAGTACCATGAAAGCCAGGCTGCATAGGCCGGCTCGGATGCAAACAGAAGCGCCACCTGTTGGGCCGGAACCAGTTGCTGAGCCCACATCTGCACGGCAAATGCGAGCGTGGCCAGCACCCCCGTCACGACAAGCCCCGTCAGCAGAACGGGTGTGGGCAAAAACGCGCTCCCCGGAGCATCTTCCCACCACGGGGCAAGGAGAAACAAGAGCGTCATTGCCACCATCTGCCACACAAGGAGCGACGGGGCATCGACCTGGCGGGTAAATCGTTCAAGACAAATGATATGTCCCGCAAACGCCACGGCACACCCCAGCGTCAAGAGATCACCTCGATTCATGGAGGTGTTGGGTTTGACGAGGAGCCACAACCCGACCACCGCGACCACCGTTGCCAAGACCGCACGCCGGTCGACCCGCAGGAGAATCAACGGCACAAAGACCACATAGAGTGCGGTGAGAAAGGCTGAATTGGACGCAGTCGTGTACGAGAGCCCAACGGTTTGGAGCAGATATCCAAAAAACAGAAATATAGTCGAGAGTGCAGCAGCCTCTAACACTGCACGATCATGATGCAGTCGACGGCGACTGACGACAAGCCACAAGAGGATGAGCAGGGTGCCGATGAAAAACCGGAGTAACAAGAACGAGAGCGGGGGGATCTGCTCTAATACCGCTTTCGTAGCGGGAAAGGTGGCACCCCAGATGAGGGTGGTCAGTAGGAGGGCCAGTCGCGGCATGAATTCGTAAAGTGCTGAGTCCTGAGTCGTGAGTTCTGAGTAGACAGGCTCAGATTGACAGACTCAGCACTGAGCACTCAGGACCCAGCACTTCGTTCTAGGGTTTGCAGAGTGGACACAGCCGTTGCCGGTTCACTCCGGCCTGTTCCATCGCCCGGGTCGCCCGTTCCTTATCAGGATAATCAAACCATCCGCCTTCCCAAAAGTCGCTGGAGGTGGCGGTCGATGGCACCTCCGAACACCGGTCTCGGTGGAGCGTCACACGGTCGATGGCACGGGCAATATGCAACCAGTAGATCATGCTAGCCGGTGAGGGTAAAGGGTGAGTGGCAAGGAGCGTTCACTATCGCGCCTTACTCCTGTCCTTGACCGGTTCACGGGAGGAGCTGCCATTCATCCTTCTCGATGAAGCACTTCACGCCGGTCTGTAGCTTTTTGACATCGTCCTTCTCGAAGAGCCGCATATAGCGCTCGATCCGATCATCCTCATCGATTCGTTCTTCCTGCATCACACCGTTGTTCCCCTTGTACCGTCGAATCAGCACTGGCATCGAAACCCTCCTCTGGAGCTGGCAGTTGAGCCACATAAGTTGTTAGAATGAGCAGAATATCGTAAGCTGATCAGCATCGCTTGCACAAGGGCTGTTTGTCAAGATCTGAACGGCTCCATTGGTTGGAGTGAAGACTCGGCGAACTGCCATCATGATCTTGCGTGAGCGGACTCCGACTGAGTCGGTAACACCACGATCCCGCGAATGCTTCGTCCGGGTACATGTCTCTGACAACCTGGCTGCAGAAGGGAACGCAGGCGAGCCAAGAGAAAGGATGCGATCCTGTGCCACTCTATGAATACCGTTGTGGACAGTGTGAGAAGCAGTTTGAAGCCACCCAGTCCGTCTATGCCAGAGTAGAAGACACTGAGTGTCCCTATTGCCATGCAAAGGAGGCGACACGCCTTCTCTCGGCCTTTTCATCCAACGTGGTCGGCGCTCGCAAACCCGGATTTACCGAGAGCAAAGCCAAGGCCATGAACCAGGAACGGATGGAGCGATTCGTCAAATTGCCTCCGTTGAACGCAAAACGCAATGTCCCACCACCAAACATGTCTTCCGAATCCGAGTCCTCTACGGCAGACCGAACCACGTCCGAGTCGTAAACATGGTAAACCGTCATCTTTTTGTCTGGTTATACCGCAGGAGTCATCAAGCCCCTGGTCGTCGTGGAGAGCGTCCGTGACAGGACGATCATTGATCACTCAACTATGCGTGGGCCTGATGCTCATCATCTCCCCTCTTCCGGCCTCAGCCCAGGTTGCAGGAACGTTGGTCATCGCCGGCAATGGGCCTGAACAAGCGACCATCGAAGCGCTGGCACGGGCCTTCGAAAAAGCCAATCCCCGTGCCTATATCGATATCCTCTGGGACGAGGACTCCGCGCCGGTGCGGTTAGTCCAGACCGGCCAGGCACAGATTGCCGTCACCGGCATGAAGGACGCAACACTGACGGCCTCCCAAATCGGATGGGATGGCCTCGGGATTCTCGTGCATCTCTCGAACTTCACCAAGGAAGTCACGACGCAACAGGTCGCCGATGTGTTCGCTGGAAAAGTCCGAGAATGGTCTGAATTGGGTGGCCCCGAAACGAGAATCTTGCTGATTGACCGCTCCCGCACTCAGAATATCCGTGAGACGTTTGAGTCCCTCCTCGGGATCACGGGAAAGATTCCTGGCACCGCAAAGGTCATTGGACCGGACGACACGGTCGTCAAGACCGTCGTCGGCACCCTTCCGCCGCTCTCTGCCGTCGCGTATGTGTCACTGAGTACCGGCCTCTCCGCCGTCTCTAACGGGGTGGCCGTCCGTCTGCTGCCGGTCGATAAGATCGAACCGGAGGTGCCAACGGTTCGGGACGGGCGCTACAGTCTGCGACGCCCACTGCTCCTTCTCTCGAAACAAGAAGCGAATCCTCTTGTTGAAACCTTTATCGCATTTGCGCTATCTCCTCCTGGTCAAGCCATTGTTGGAGAACTCTATGTGGCCATGCCGACTAAATAGGTCCACACTCAAGGAGGTCCTTATGACTCCCCCTAACCGATCTTCGTTCCTGATGCTCTCGTTACTCGTACTGATTGGCTTCCCGCTTCGCTCACTTGCCGAAGAGGGAGTGGTCGTCGAAGGTGCCGGGTATACACTGCATGACGCAGAATCGATCAAAGGACATGACGAACAACAACTGGAAAAGGACCCCGTTTGCGATAGCAGCCGAAAGCCAAAAATCCTGCGCGTGGATCCGGACGAGGCCAAGCCCGGGCAAACCATTACGCTGAAGGGTGAGAACTTCGGAACAAGAGACTGTTTCCGAGGCGTGGCGTTCAGTGCGGCAGGACCCACCAAGATCGATTACAAGTTTGTGAACGATACGACATTAGAAGTCACCGTGCCTGACATCCAACCCGGCATGTCATTCATCGATGTCGTGGCCGGCGGCGGCAATGCCCGTTCGAAGGCGTTTTTGGTGCAACCCAAATAATACGCTGCCTCCCCGCCGATCGAAGAGGGTCCGAGACCCTATCCGGGTAACCGATCACTCGGCGGCCTGTTGGCGGACGGCTTTGGCAAGATTGTCGGGTGTCCCGATATCTAAATAGCGGTCGTGCGGAAACGTGACACTCTGTATCCGAAGGCCAGCCTTGAGAGCCTGCTGAAACACCACCCCGACGGCCAAGTCCCCTCCAGGATCATTGGCGGTGTTTGCCAATTGCTCCATCTTTCTTGTGGTCTCATCCGCACGCAGAAACCGATGGAGAAACTCGGAAAAGACCGGGGTCCAGACGGCACAACACCAGCCGAACGTGAGCGTCGTCGAAGCGGGCTTCATCACAATCTCACGAATCCATCCCTCGTTATCACAATCCACCATGTCCCAGATTCGAGGATCTTCAATGCGATGCAGACCAAGCACCACATCCGCACCAGTTTGTTCCTGTTGTTCAATGAGTCGCCGATAGGCATCCGGTGGACCGAACAGAATATCGGGGAAGCCGAATGCAATCCGGTACTGGGACACAAAGGAATACGCGCGATCAAGCGTATCAGGAGGCCCAAGCGAGCCGGGAATTACGAGATAGGCGAGCGACATCCCTACCCCCACGCCCTCCTGAAAATAGTTCGGAATGTCCCATTTTCCTTCACGGATCACGATGAACGTCTTGGACAGCCCAGCCGTTTTAAATTTTTCCAGCAGATACTGCGACGCCACTTTGGGCCGTGGCATCCCCGTCCTCGGATCGTTCGTGAACCCGACCGGAAACAGCTCCTTGCTGCAAGGAAACGGTTGAAGACGCTTGGCCTGTCCAGCAGCGGGAATGAGCCCGACGACTTCCGGCCAGGAGCGAGGCTGCGGATCAGCAAGAGGAGCAGTCATGAGAGCGGCATTATCGCCGGATTCACGTGATGAGTCCAGGAGATGTTGAGTCAGTACGGAAAGATGTCATTTCTCATGTCAGGAAATACGTGGGGTACACAGCTCTGAGAAACCATCCTGGTGAGGCCAGGACCTATCCGTTTCCGGATCTCTCGACAAGACAAGGCAGGATCGTGTAACCTAGAGCTATGTTGATGGATGCCTTTTCTCTAGCAAGCACGTCACGAAAGAGAGTTCGCCCGCTGTCATTCTCTTGGTCTCAACAAGCGCTCTCTGCCGCATTCCTTGCTATGAGTGTATTCATCGCCTTCCCGGCTTCGGCCGCGCCACTAGTTAAGGAGCGTCTTCCCCTGACGATGAGCGGAGCCGGTTGCAGCGAGAAAGAAGCCGAGATCAACAAGGTCTTGCAGGCCATTCCCGGCGTCATCAGTGTCGATTTCAACCGTGTCCCCAATCATGTGCTTGTGGATATCACTCCCAGCACCGTGAAGTCCGCAGATGTGATCAATCGTGTCAACGAGGCGGCTGCTTCCTGGCAGTGCAAGGTTGAGTTCATTGAAGGATGTATTTCGGCCACCATGCCGACAGCCTCAGCCACCCCACACGAACACGAATAGTGACCATCCAAATAAGGCCGCAGCAAGCTGCTTCGCGGCTCTACATTCCGGAAGGGGGTTGTGAGACTGTTGCGGCCAGTCGCGTAAGCCCGGAACAACCCTTTATCTCTGCGCCGATTGGTCCGTAGTCGGTATCGTTCGAAACTCTTGAACGAAGTTCCACACTCGCAGGACATCGACGGTCAGCGCCGCGCCATAGGAGGGGCCATAATCTCGCTCTGAGAGGTGGCCCATGCTGTCATTCCAGGTTTCGAACCGAACCGGCCCCGCTGAAGCTGCCAGCGACCACGCGAACTGTTTTTGGCTCTGCCCCATGGTATTCACGAAGATCCCTGAATCCCACATCAGTGCCAATTCGATTTCCCAGGTTGGAATCGTTTCCCCGGTGGCCGTTGTCCGATACTGTCCGATGGCAATTGCCGGCTGAACCAACCCCGCCGTGCTTCTGACGGAGTGGAGCACCGCGCCGTTGCTCTGATAGCTGATCCGCCCCATCGCGGACACCCGAACGTTGATATCGCCCCACTTCTCCGAATGCCACACCGACGGGGTGATTTGCAGTCGACGGATGCCGCCCCGCAGAAACCCTTGTTGGTAAATGGTTCCAACGGAAAAGCCTCCACCCGCAAACATGACCTTGCGATCCCACAGAGTAATCCACCGAGTGATGGACCCATCGATCATGACATCGGTTTCCTTCCGAGGGTCCACCGTGGGCACCGACGGCAGTTGGCGCAGTTGATGGACCACTTTGTTCTGGAAGTATTGTGAAGGTTCATCACTGGTGGGACTGATCCCAGCAGTGAGATTGGTGCTCCAGTTTTTCCACAACCAACTCGTTCCCGAATAGTCCCAATGTTTCGTCCAGCTGAGTGTGATGAGGTTGAAGCCGAGCGTATTGCCTACCGTGGAGTCATATTTATTCCCTATGCCATCAACCGGGGTAAACCGATTGAGCGTCAGTCCCGAGGTAACGGTCGAATATTGATCCGGGAATGCCGTGCTCCCCCAATGCACCGACGGGGCAGGGTTTTCACTCCAGGCGGGAGCGGAGAGGCCTCCGACGAGCAGAAGAACGCCACCGATCACTGTTGCGTTTCGTCTCCCCAACCATGCAGCATCTCCTAAAGACAACTTCCTCTTCATCGGTACCGATACCCTTTCATAAGAACATCTGACCTTACTACTACCAGGCTAAGCACGAACATGCTCAGGATGTTGAACTACCATAAAGTAGCGAATTCTACCTGACTCGCCCAGTGGTCGCGACTAAATTTTACAAAATATATTGATAACCGACACCGACCAATCCTTCCTCTTGTGCGGCGCACGCTGACTGATTTGTCCCCGCATCTCTCGACAGGCCTCTCGATCCTATGCTAGCTTACGCGCTCACTTTCTGATGGTCGTCACGTACCCAGCGAACACTCGTAGATCAAGAGCATGTTTAAGAAAATCTTAGTCGCCAATCGCGGTGAAATCGCCATGCGGATCATCCGCGCCTGCCGCGAATTGAACATTGCCACCGCCGCCATTTATTCCGAAGCGGATTCAACCGGCATCTACGTGAAGAAGGCCGACGAGTCCTACCTGGTCGGACCGGGGCCGGTGAAAGGCTTCCTCGATAGCAAACAGATCGTGGACCTCGCCACGCGTATCGGTGCGGATGCAATCCATCCAGGATACGGATTTCTCTCGGAGAACGCAGAGTTTGCGGAACTCTGCCAGGCATCCAATGTTACATTCATCGGTCCGTCTACCAATGCCATCACCCTGATGGGCAGCAAGGTCAAGGCCCGCGAAATTGCCGAATCAGCAGGCGTACCGATCGTCCCTGGTACGGACGGCGCCATTACCAACCTCAAAGATGCCCTCGCCTTCACCAAGCGAGCCGGCTATCCGGTGATGATCAAGGCGAGCGCCGGCGGTGGTGGTCGCGGATTACGTGTGGTCCGGTCCGATGTGGAGCTTCGCGAAAACATGGAAGTCGCTGCTCGCGAAGCCCAAGCATCTTTTGGCGACGGCAGTGTGTTTATCGAAAAATATATTGAGCGCCCGCATCATATTGAGTTTCAGATCCTGGGAGACCGGCACGGCAATATCATCCACCTTGGAGAACGGGACTGCTCGATCCAGCGACGACATCAGAAGTTGATCGAAATCGCCCCATCGTTGGTACTAACCCCAGAGCTCCGTGAGGAAATGGGCAACGCCGCCATCGCCATCGCCCGCGCGGTGAACTACGACAATGCAGGCACCGTTGAATTTCTCCTCGATCAAGAGGGCAAGTTCTACTTTATCGAAATGAACCCGCGACTCCAAGTGGAACATACCGTCACGGAGCAGATCACGGCGATAGACATCGTACGGAATCAAATTAAGATCGCGGCGGGGTTGCCGATCAGCGTGCAGCAAAAAGACGTGACGCTCCAAGGTCATGCAATTCAGTGCCGAATCAATGCAGAAGACCCCAAAAACAACTTTTTGCCCTGCACGGGTACCGTGACGGCCTACCATTCTCCTGGCGGTATCGGCGTCCGCATCGACGGAGCGGTCTATAAGGATTACACCGTTCAACCTTACTATGATGCCCTCCTGGCCAAGCTGACGGTGCGTGGTCGTACCTGGGAAGAAACCGTCAGCCGTATGCGTCGTTCACTCGAAGAATATGTGCTCCGTGGTCTCAAAACAACCATCCCCTTTATGGAAGGGATCATGCAGGAGCCGGACTTCATTGCAGGACGGTTCGACACGTCCTATCTGGACACCCACCCTGAATTGTACGCCTACCACGAATATGAGCAGCCGGAAGACCTGGTTCTGGCGCTGTCGGCCGCGATCGCCGCCTACGAAGGACTCTAACTTCAATACACGATGTATTTCCAAACAAGATGGATGAACCATCATGGCAAAAAGACGACCACCAACAAAGAAACCGCAAAAAAAGACCAAACAATCGGCTCCAGCGAGTAAGACGGTAAAGGCGCTCCGCTCGCATCCCAGCGAATTCACCATCACGCCGGCCGTCGGCAAACCAGTCTTGATCACCGACGTCGCCCTGCGAGACGGACACCAATCCTTGCTGGCCACGCGGATGCGGACCGAGGATATGTTACCCATCGCCCAAAAACTGGACGCGGTCGGCTATTGGTCCCTGGAAGTGTGGGGCGGAGCCACCTTCGATACCTGTCTCCGATTTCTAAAGGAAGATCCCTGGGAGCGACTTCGAGCGTTGCGGGCGGCCATGCCCAATACCAAGCTCCAGATGTTGTTACGGGGCCAGAATCTGGTCGGCTATCGCCATTACGCCGACGATGTCGTGGAACGGTTCATCGAGCGATCGGCGACGAACGGCATTGACGTCTTCCGCATCTTTGACGCGCTGAATGACGTACGGAATCTTGATCGAGCCGTGAGTGAAGTGAAGGCCTGCGGGAAACATGCCGAAGCCACGATCTGCTATACAGTCAGCCCGGTCCATAGCATCGATCGGTTTGTGGATTTGGCCAAAAAATTGGAGGATCTCGGAACGGACACGATTTGTATCAAAGATATGGCCGGATTGCTGGCTCCGCTTGATGCCTATCACCTGGTGCGTCGACTCAAATCCGCCGTGAAGGTTCCGCTTCATCTCCATTCGCATTACACATCCGGTATGGCGTCCATGGCCTCGCTGATGGCGATCCTGGGAGGCCTCGACATGCTCGACACCTCCATTTCCCCATTGGCAGGGGGAACCTCTCATCCGGCGACGGAAACGTTGGTGGCCTCACTCCAAAACACCCCCTACGACACGGGACTGGATCTCACGAGTTTTCAACCGATCACCGAACATTTCCGAACGGTTCGCCGCAAATATCGCCAGTTCGAGAGCGATTTTACCGGTGTCGACGCAGAAATTCTCACGTCGCAGATTCCCGGCGGCATGCTGTCAAACTTAGCGGCCCAGCTCACCGAGCAAAACGCGCTCGACCGGATGAAAGAAGTGCTCGACGAGGTTCCGCGCGTGCGAAAAGAAATGGGCTACCCTCCGTTGGTCACCCCGACCAGTCAAATCGTCGGCACCCAGGCAACCCTCAATGTACTGACCGGCGAACGGTACAAAGTCATCACCACTGAAACCAAGAACTATTTCTTGGGACTGTACGGCCGTGCGCCGGGACAGGTCGATCTCGATATCATGGCGCGCGCCACCGGCGATGAAGTTCCGATCAAGACCAGGCCGGCTGATCGGCTGGAGCCGGAACTGGATGAGGCCAAGAAAGAACTGCCGGCTTCGGCTCAGAGCGCCGAGGACCAGCTCTCGTTTGTGCTGTTCCCCGCCATCGCATCTGACTTTTTTGAGGCACGTGAGAAGGGTGACCTGACTCCTGAACCGTTGGACATCGGATCGGCGAAAGGCCCTTCGACTGCGCATGAGTTACATTTGGCTCCGGTAGAATTCAATGTCACGGTTCATGGTGAGACCTATCATGTGAAGGTCTCAGGCTCCGGACGCAAGGTCGATGGCCACAAACCCTACTACATCCGTGTCAACGATAAGCTGGAAGAAGTCTCGCTCGAACCGATCCAGGAAGTGCTCGCCGGTGTTCCGGAATCTCCGGAGATCGGGACGGGAGGAAAACCCAAGCGCCCCAGACCTACGAAACCAGGTGATGTGGCTCCTCCTATGCCCGGTCGCGTCGTAAAGATTCTTGTTGCCGTGAATGACTGTGTGAAGGCCGGTGACCCACTATTGATCATCGAAGCGATGAAGATGGAAAGCCGGGTACCGGCACCGATTGACGGAAAGGTCTCTGCGATCTTGGTTAATGACGGCGACAACGTCAAAACGGATGAGACGGTCATTCAACTGGAGTGATTCCATCACTAGTTCAATCCTCGGCCCATCCAGACGCTGTCGGTTGGCACTGCTCATCCTCGGCTTCGTCTCGTCCCTCATGAGCGCATGCACCACTCCGCCACCAATTCCACCCTACTTTGAAACACTAGAGCGCTCCCCAAGCAAGCGCATCCCGATCAGCACCGTGCTCGTCCAGGATCAACGGATCGCCTATCTTGATGTCGGCACAGGACCACCGGTCATTCTGATCCACGGCTTTGGCGGATCCATGTGGCAATGGGAACATCAGCAGCACGACTTGTCTCAACATTTCCGTACGCTGACGCTTGATCTCCCTGGTTCCGGCTTATCCGACAAGCCGGACATCGACTACCTGCCGGATCAGATGTTGGATTTCTGTGTCGGGTTTATGGATGCCCTTCATATCGAAAAAGCCACGTTGGTGGGCAATTCGATGGGAGCCGGTTTGGCGATCGGCATGGCACTGACCCATCCAAACCGTGTCGACAAACTCGTGCTCATCAGTGGGTTACCGTCGTACGTAAAGGACAAACTCACCAGCCGGTCGTTCAAACAAGCCCTGGAATCCCGTGCTCCTTCCTGGCTGGTTTCCTTCGGTAACTGGCTCTTTGGTGGGCTGATCACCGCGCCCGTCTTAAAGGAAATCATTCACGACCACCGGCTCCTGACCCCAACCGTTCTTGAACGGTCTAACCAGAATCGCCAACGCCCCGGCATCATCAAACCCCTCATGGCCGTGCGAAACGCGCTCCCACCATGGGAATCCGAGTTTGCCCCACGTCTGAGTAGCATCACGCACCCGACGATGATCATCTGGGGAGAATACGACCGAGTGTTTCCCCTCGCCGTCGGTGAAGAACTGCACCAGAGGATTCATGGCTCAACCTTCGTCAAAATCCCCCATGCCGGACATATGCCGCAATGGGAACGGCCGGAGCTGGTGAACCGCTCGCTGATCGAGTATATTCACTCGTCACCCTGAGGCAAAATCTGTGTGAGAACCTCGACCCATCCTGTGTTGAGAAAGGAGCATACAATGCGAAGACCATATTCTGGGATCATGGGCACGATGCTGTGCCTTCTGCTTGGCCTCGTCGGCTGTCAGACGACTGCGGGCAACAACTTCACCTATAAGAGTATGCCGGTGGCAGATGGAACGGCCGTCGCCGGCGAAGGCAATAAGATCCTCTTCAAGGGCAACCCACTGGCACTCACCGGGAGCGGAGTAAAAATCGGCGACACGCTCCGTGATGTGAAGGTGGCACAAAATGACTTGTCCCTTGTGAACATTGGAGAGACCAAGGGCTCGGGTAAAGTCCGTATCATCAGCGTGGTGCCTTCGCTCGACACCCCGGTCTGCGAACAACAAACCCACATTCTGAGCGAGCGCAATAAAGGCCTTGATAAGATGGTAGAACTCATCACGGTCAGCATCGACACGCCCTTCGCTCAAAAGCGATTCGCCGGAGAAGCCAAGATTGCCAACGTGACCTTCCTCTCCGACTATCGTGGAGCTGAATTTGGGAAAACCCATGGCCTTTTCTTGGAAGGCCCGCACATCTTGACGAGAGCGATCATAATCGTCGATAAGACCAATACTATTCGCTATCTTCAAATCACCCCAGAGGTTGCTCAACTACCGGACATGGAAGAAGCCTTCCAGTTCGCCCGTCGCTTGGTCACTGAGAGCTGAGAGGAAGGCAGGTTGAGGTTCGAGGGGCAAGCATGTCTGCTCCCCTCAGCCTCAACCTTTCCGGGAATCCATGCCTCATTACAATTTACTCGTCATCGGCACAGGACCGGCCGGTCAAAAAGCTGCGGTGCAGGCGGCCAAGCTCGGCAAAAAAGTCGGCATCGTCGAGCGGAAGGAAGTCGTCGGAGGTGTCTGCATCAACACCGGCACAATTCCGAGCAAAGCCCTGCGCGAAGCCGCGATCTTTTGTTCCGGAATTCCACAGCGCAGCGTCTATGGCACCCCGCACCGACTCAAGAAAACGATTGCTATCGAGGACCTCACCGCCCATACCAACTACGTCATGAAGAACGGAATTCAGATCGTGCAAAGCCAGATGGTCAGAAATCAGGTTGATCTGTTTTTCGGTTCAGCCAGCTTCGTCGATCCGTATCGCCTGCGCATACAAACGAACCGCGGTGCGCTCGAACTGACGGCGGACTTCATCGTCATTGCAGTCGGAACAGAACCAGCCAGACCATCAAACATTCCTTTCGATGACCAAAGCATCATTGATACGGATGGACTTCTGAGTCTGAAGCGCATTCCCGACTCTATCGTCATCGTCGGAGGTGGAGTCATCGGCACAGAGTACGCCTCTATCCTCGCCGCACTGGAAATTCCCACCATCCTCATCGACAAGCGTCCTCGCCTGTTAGAGTTTGCCGATGCCGAGATCATCGACTTACTCCAGCGACAGATGAAAGAAATCGGCGTCACCCTGTATCACAACGAAGAGGTCCTCGCGATCAAGAGAGAACGAGGCAATTCCATCCATGTCACCTTGCGCCACAACCCGCCGATTCAGGCTTCCACACTCATGTATGCCATCGGCCGGGTGGGCGCGACAAAGGGACTCAACCTTGAAGCGGCGGGATTAAAATCGGACCATCGAGGTCGCCTGAGCGTGAACGAACATTTCCAGACCGCGGTTCCGCACATTTATGCGGCAGGCGATGTCGTCGGCTTTCCGGCTCTTGCCTCGACCTCGATGCAGCAAGGCCGCCACGCCTCCTGCCATGCCTTCGGCCAGCCGGATCGCATCGACAATTCGCTATTGCCATATGGCGTCTATTCCATTCCGCAAATCTCCTTCGTGGGACAGAACGAGGAGGAGCTCAAGCAGGCAGATGTCCCCTATGGAGTCGGTATCGCCCGCTACAAAGAAATCGCCCGTGGGCTGCTGATGGGCGACGAAACCGGCATGCTCAAGCTTTTGTTTCATCGGTATACCAGACACCTGCTCGGAGTTCATGCCATCGGTGAGGGAGCGACGGAATTGATTCACATCGGTCAGGCCGTCATGGTCTTTCATGGCAAGATCGACTACTTCATCGATACGGTCTTCAACTATCCGACCTTGGCCGAATGCTATAAAGTAGCGGCGTTGGACGGGATGAACCGACTCCCCAGACCCTGGATTCCGTATCTCTAATATGGAAGCGCATCACGGTACATGTGGAGTGGCGTGTTTAGAATTTCACCTGTCGACTCAACACGAACCACACAAATCAAACAACTTCTCAAACCGGAGCACGCATGTCATTTTCAAACCACCTCCGCAAACTCGCCAGCTCGATCTGGGACTCCCAACTAGCTCATCCCTTCGTTGTTGCACTTGGCGATGGAACGTTGCTTGAGCAGAAGTTCAAATACTACATCCTGCAAGACGCACGGTTTCTCGGTGATCTCGCTCGTGTATTCTCTGCTGCAGCCGTGAAAGCGCCTGACTCGGAAAGCGGCCTCCGCTTCAACAAGCTGGCAGAGGAGACAATCGTCGTCGAGCGCAGTCTGCATGAAAATTACGGAAAACGTTGGAACATGACCGCCAAACAGATGACATCCGTTCCCATGGCACCGACCAATTATGCATACACCAGACACCTGTTGGCAGTAGCCGCCACGGGAACTGCGACGGAAATCACGGTCGTGGCCCTCCCCTGCGCATGGGTCTATTGTGTCGTGGGCCAACATTTACTACAAAAAGGCCCACCGGCCAAACATCATCCCTACCGTGATTGGCTCATGCTCTATGCGTCTCCCGAGTTTGCGGAAGTCCAGGTATGGATGCGGAAGATGGTGGATCAGTGGGCCAAGACAGCCGGAAAAGACGAATTGCGGCGGATGGAAGACTCCTTCATCATCAGTTCCCGATACGAATGGATGTTCTGGGACATGGCCTGGCGCGAAGAAAAGTGGCCGGTGTAGGAAGTGGACGGAGTCACGGCGCTGGGACTGACAGCCGGAACACTGACCACGATCGCCTTTATTCCCCAGATCGTGAAGGCGTGGCAGTCTAAATCAACCGGCGATCTGTCATGGGGAATGGTGACGACATTCAGCACGGGTGTGCTGCTGTGGCTCATCTACGGCATCTGGATCGACTCGCTGCCCGTCATTCTCGCGAACGCAGTCACCCTCCTGCTCCAGTGTGGAATTATTGCACTGAAAATCAGGTACTGATAATAACAAGAAACTCCACTGGTGATCATGCAGTGAACCAGAAGCGGCTAAAGATTGAACAACTATCTCTTAGTCATGCTCGACTTAAAGAATCGCTGCTACCGGTCCTCCGTGGAAATGTATTCCATGTGACCACACGCGCTGGGTTTCTGGGAGTTACCAAAGATGGCTTCATTCGGAATAATAAGAACGGACTTTATACCTACTCGTTCCCACAATCGAACCGAAGCTATGCACGCAACAGAGGGTGGGTTTCTCTGTTCGACCTACGAACCCTATCCGAAGATCAAGTTGAAAGAGCTCTTGAGAATTTTTATTTCCTGAACCCTCCCTACACAGAAAACAATCCTTTCTTCCTGTTTCTCTCTGAATCCCTCCATCACAAACTCGTTCCGTGGACTCACGCAAGAGATGAACAGGCATGGCAAGAGATGTTCATTCCAATAGTTGAGGGTTTCTACCCGGAAGACATCCCGATTACATGTATCAGCAGAGTTGTGGCTGTGCGGGTCAGACAAGCCAAAACCATGCAGAGTGAGCTCACAAAACAAATAGATGAGGCTGTTCGAACCATTTACACGCGCAACTTGAAACCACTTTAGATACCTAGGCTTCTAAACCAGAACTCGCAATAGAAATGGAAGTCCAAATGTTCTTGGTAAATTCCAATGGTCGTCAATGTCGAAAGACACTAAGCCTTCTGTCTTGCCTTGGCTAGCGCCATGGCCATGGCGCTGAGCGGCTGAGACGGTTGTGCGGTCTGAGCCGATCCCGATTCTCCTCGCCCACGTTGAGTACCGGCGGTATTGTTGCTCGACTGTGCTGAAGAACTCGCACGACTTGCGGTATCATCAAGGCGCATCGTTAACGCGATACGCTGGCGTTTCAGATCGACGTCGATCACCTTCACCTTGACGACCTGTCCCGGCTTCACCACCTCATGAGGATCCTTGATGAAGCGATTAGCCAATGCAGACACATGCACCAGTCCATCTTGATGCACCCCGATGTCAACGAAGGCTCCGAATGCCGCGACATTCGTGACCACTCCTTCAAGCACCATACCCGGCTGTAAGTCACTCACCGATTCAACCCCGTCACGGAACGTCGCCGTCTTGAATTCAGGCCGAGGATCGCGGCCGGGCTTTTCCAGTTCGCTAAAAATATCTCGCACCGTCAGCAGGCCAAACTTCTCATCGGTAAAGTCCTCTGCCGAGACCCCCTTCAATACCGCCGACTTTCCCATCACCTCGGCTATCCCCGTTCCTAACTTGGTCAGAATCCGTTCAACCACCGGATAGGCCTCCGGGTGGACGGCAGAACAGTCTAACGGATTGTCACCATCCGGAATGCGCAGGAAGCCTGCCGCTTGCTCGAACGTCTTGTCACCAAGACGAGGGACCTTGCGGATCGCCGTCCGATTGGGAAACGGTCCGTTTGTATTGCGATAGTCCACGATGATTCGAGCCAAGGCTTTGTTGAGTCCCGAGACCCGTTCGAGTAAGGGAACCGAGGCCGTATTCACATTGACGCCCACGGCGTTGACGCAGTCTTCGACCGTGGCATCAAGCGATCTCGCCAAGGCCTTCTGATCCACGTCATGCTGATACTGCCCGACTCCGATGGCCTTCGGCTCGATCTTCACCAGCTCCGCAAGTGGATCCTGGAGCCGTCGCGCGATCGACACGGCCCCTCGTAAACTGACATCCAGATCAGGAAACTCCGCTGCGGCAAAGGCCGACGCAGAATAGACCGATGCCCCTGCTTCGCTCACCACAATCTTTGCCAACCGGTGTTCAGGCCTTTGCCCGGCGACGAGTTTGATCACCTCGCCCGCCAATTTGTCCGTCTCCCGGCTCGCGGTGCCGTTGCCGATCGCCAACAAGTCCACGCCATGCTGAACAATCAGCCGAATCAGGGTCTCCAATGCCCCCTGCCAATCATTACGTGGTTGGTGTGGATAGATCGTCTCTGTGCCTAATAACTTTCCCGTTGCGTCAACGACGGCCACTTTGCACCCGGTGCGAATCCCCGGATCGAGACCAAGAATGGCCTTGGGCCCGGCCGGGGCCGCCAACAACAGCTCATGGAGATTCTTTGCAAAAATTCTGATCGCCTCCGTCTCAGCAGCTTCCCGCAATTGTACGAGCAGCTCCGCACTGATGGTCAGATGCATTTTGACACGCCAGGTCCATTCACACACACCGGCCAGCCACTTATCGGCCGGTCGCCCTCGATCGGCAATGCCGGCATGAGCGGCAATCATGGCGACACAGGGATGTGGGACCATGGCCTCGATCCCCTCTCCCAATCCTAGCTCCAGCTTTAAGACCCCGAGCGTGCGACCCCGGAACAGCGCGAGAGCCCGATGCGACGGAATATTCTTGATCGGTTCCGAATAGGCATAGTAGTCGCGAAACTTTTCCTCTTCAGCCGTTTCTTTGTCCTTCATCACCGTGGAGGTCAGGACGCCCTCGTTCCACAGGCGTGTTCGTATTGCGGCCAGGAGATCAGCGGTTTCTGCAAACCGTTCCATCAAGATGTCCCGAGCCCCTTCGAGTGCGGCTTTCACATCCGGCACATTGACGGCCTCCACTCCTTCCGAAGCCGGTACCACGCGAATGTACTTGAGTGCCTCCTGCTCAGGAATCAACAGAGGATCGGTTAACAGGGCATCCGCCAACGGCTCGAGCCCCGCTTCACGAGCGATTTGCGCACGCGTGCGTCGTTTCGGTTTGAAAGGAAGATACAGGTCCTCGACGGCCTGTTTGGTCGTGGCCGCCTCAAGACTCGTGCGCAAAGCGTCGGTGAGCTTCCCCTGTTCCTCAATGGAAGCCAACACAGCCGCGCGCCGGTCCTCCAGCTCACGCAGATAGCGCAGCCGCTCTTCCAACGTTCTGAGTTGCGTATCGTCTAGGTTCCCTGTCGCCTCCTTCCGATACCGCGCAATAAAGGGAACGGTCGCTCCTTCATCGAGCAATGCTACCGCAGCGGCTACTTGTGGACCTCCAACAGTGAGTTCCTTGGCGATAATCGGGACAATCTTGCGCTGCAGTACATCGGTTGCGACTTGGGTCGTGTCGGTCGTTACCGTCGTCATCGGCATCACACGCCTATCTTTCCGAACGCGTGAGTAATCCGCGCTCTCTAAGAGTTGAAGAAGAGGACGTCATTGTACGTAGGAAAATCGTTCATGTGCAGGAGAACAGAACAAGACGCGAGAGTAGTCCACAAGCTAGTGTGAAAGGGTTCCAAACGCGGCAAACAACTGCCCAGCCAGGTAATGGGTTCCCATGCCGTCACTAAACCGCTTGCGACGAAGGAAGTCGTTGAAGACTCGACCATCGACCGTCTTGTGGATATCGGGATGCTGCAGATTCATCCGGTAGCGTTCAATCCCACGTGACAAAGAACTGACGAAGAGCACGGTGCCATCGGTCTCGACCTTCTCCACCACTCCAATATGTGTGAGTGGATCGTTGGGTAAGCCGTCTCCGTTGAAATCCCACGTGTTATGAAAAAAGACCAAGTCCCCTGGATGAACGGTAGGGCCATAATGAATCCGCCCATGCTCCATCACATGGGTGTAAATGCGTCCCACCCCGTTTCCACCATCAAGTTCTCCTAATCCACTATAGAGATCGACGCGCTGCGAGGCATAGACACCTCGCACAAAACCGGAACAATCCGGATTAAAACTTCGGCCCCCGATCTGAATTCGAGATTGTCCGACAAATCGTACCGCTGTTTTGGCCAGTGCCGTCTGCCGTGGCATTGCCTTCGCCATGGCACAACACGACATTCCTCTCGTCCCCATTGTGGGAATCATTGTCCGATCAGAGGTGGCTGTGTGCCGAGTTCCGGTGACGCAGCCGGAGATTGTCCCGGCGATCAGCAAGACGAGAACACTGCTTGTCCAAAGAGAATAGGACGAGGCTCGACTCATTGTCCTTCAGTATACAGATCCGCTGCCGGAAGACAAGACTCGTTCTCTCATCTCACCGCCTCCCGCACTGCCTGCTGGCCCACGTGGTTCAGGCCTATGCCACGGATCAGAAACTTCCGCAGGACACTCATACCGCCTGTTCGCTCCTATTACCCTCCCGCGCTGCCTACCGGCCCGCCAGGCTCCGTCATGCGCCACGGATCCAGGAGCTCCCCAAGCCGCCTCTCTGATAACACCTTCTGCTCTTTCGCCACCTGCCGAACAGTCTTCCCGGACTTGTAGGCGTCCTTTGCCAGTTTCGCCGCGGCTTCATACCCGATCTCCGGCGCCAACGCCGTGCACATGGCCAGACTTTCCTCAATGAGACTCTTGCAACGCGCTTCGTTCGCCTTGATGCCTTCGATGCATTTCGCAGAAAAGTTATTCGACGCCGTAGCGAGCAGTTCGATCGACTGGAGCAGGTTATAGGCCATGACCGGCATCATCACAATCAGTTCAAAATTCGCCGCCTGCCCACCGACCGTCACCGTGACATCGTTTCCAATGACTTGGGCACAGACCATCGTCACAGACTCGGCAATGACGGGATTCACCTTACCCGGCATGATGGATGACCCTGGTTGCGTCTCCGGCAGATTGATTTCCCCGAGTCCACAACGAGGACCGGACCCAAGCCAGCGAATGTCGTTGGCAATCTTCATCAAGCTCACCGCGACATTTCGCAACTGCCCGCTTGCCTCGACCAGCGAGTCTTGCGCTGATTGAGCTTCAAAGTGATTCTTGGCTTCTTTGAATGAACAGCCGGTCTCTTTCGAAATCATCGACATCACCTTCGCAGAAAACTTCGGATGGCAGTTCAGCCCTGTCCCTACGGCAGTTCCACCCAAGGCCACTTCACTCAAGGCTGCCTGAGCTTGTGTGACGCGCTGAATACCGAGCTCAATCTGACGCGCATAGCCGCCGAATTCTTGTCCCAGGCGAACCGGCGTGGCGTCTTGGAGGTGCGTCCGTCCAATCTTGACGATCTTGTCGAACTCCTTCGCTTTGTTCTTCAATGCCTTGTGCAAACGAGTCAATGCAGGAAGAAGCTGGTGTTGCATCATCTCCGACGCGGCGATATGAATGGCCGTGGGGATCACGTCGTTGCTCGACTGGCCGAGATTGACATGGTCGTTCGGATGCACCAGCTTGCTGCCTCGCACACCACCGAGCAATTCCGTGGCACGATTTGAGATAACCTCGTTGGTGTTCATATTCGTGGACGTGCCGGAGCCGGTCTGGAAAATGTCCACGGGAAACTCGGCGTCCAGCTTGCCATCGATTACTTCCGTGGCCGCTTGTTTAATCGCCTCCGCCGGCTGTTTGTCCAGCAACCCAAGAGAGTGGTTCACCGTCGCGGCCGCTCGTTTAATCATCCCCATGGCCCGAATCACCGAACGCGGCATTCGAAGTGAGCTGATCGGAAAATTCTCGATGGCGCGGGCAGTCTGCACTCCATAGTAGGCTTCGACTGGGACCGCTAGCTCCCCCATCGTATCGCGTTCCATCCTGGTTGCAGACGCGGGAAGGCTCTGATTCGTTTTCATACGTGGCACTCCATTATTGTAAGGGTGTCATACTCCTTGCGGGCGCCATGATAAACTCAGTCCGTCGATTTTCACAAGTCCATGGACGGCAAACTCACCGCTGAACCGTCAGCAGGCGTTACTCGCACATCTCCCCGAAATTGGCCCTCATCACAATCTGATCATCGACAGGTTGATAGTGCTGGCCAATCGCCTCTTGGAAATATCTCCAGCCTGAGTATGCTCATCCAAACCGGCAATCAGAAGGCTCTGCAAGCTAAGAAATGACAAGGAGGGAAATAGCTGAAGAGTGCGCACGGCAGGAGTGGATGGTAATAGGCACTGGGATGCCAGATTCATGGACAGAAATCTCACCATATTGCTTTGGCCACGAGCGCCCAGTTGCGAGAACGTACACGACGAGTCTGGTACGGCTCTGTAACTCTCATATCCGAGTCACGTCTTGTTCAGCCCGATTCTCGCTCTCGACCTCTGGCTGAAACGCAAATGTGGTTTTGGGTGTCACAACATGGAATAGCTGCAGAATGTCGATACTCATCCCGACCAAGGCAAGAGACCATCCACCGACGATCATCCACCAGGCCCATGAAAACATGTCCGAAGGTTGGTCGAAGTTAAAGACCGCCACGACCCCTCCGAGCGCCAGCACCATCCCAACCGTCATCAGCACGTAGCAGACAGTTTTCATCCTCGCCTCCTCAAACCGGTCAAGTGTATGAACCAGTTCAACAGTCGAACGGAGAACCTACCTCTCTTCCCAGCGCCTGCATGGCGAACGACGCACGATACCAATTGGTGATTCGGGTGACTGCGAGACACGAAGTGCCAACGGCACTCTACTCGATTTCACCACCGGTGCAATCCAGTAGAATGCCCCTACCCCATAGATCTGATTGGATCAGGATGGTCCTTGCACCGAACAGCCCAACCTACATCAATGCGAGACACCACTGCTGCCAGAGCATTCTTCACTCGTTCCTGCGATTGTAAGTTTCAGGTTTCATGTCCAGCGGTTCCAGGCATGCAGGCCCGAGACCTGAAACTTGAAACCGTTGACCAACAGGGTTCACAAAACCCGCTGGGACTGAACGCTCAACGAGGCTTAGGACGCTTGAGAGTGTGTCCGTCATGCACTACAGCAAGATCCAACCTCACTGATTCACTTGTCCCAGCACTCGACACCTTCACCCTCAGACGAACTCACCCTCTGCACTCGGAGAAACCATCAGAGGAAGATTCGTGCTTCTGATAAAACGCCCTCGTACCACAATCTCTCTCCCCAGGCAACTGACACCATTGCCTTTGCCGTTCACCCAATCACTCCACAGCTCACCGCGCAGCATCAGCCTCATTCAATACCGCATCGTCTCCTCCTATCCAGCCGTAACCTGCATCCCTCCAAGGGGCTTCCCTCGCTGGTCGAAAACATTTACACTGCTAAAATTACGCAGGACCATGAGCAGAACCAATGCCCTCGCTGGTCGCATCTCATCACGTCATCGAGCATGCCACGAGACACCGGCTGTTTGTGCAATGACTCTCGCTGTTCACGGCAAGACCTCCTGCATCCTTACCAAACCCACTGCATCCCCGTACGGATTGCCTGGTGATCGATAGATCCTCACATGAGTAAGAGATACCTGCGAGGGGGCGGTGCGTCATGCAGGACCCCCAGAACGAATCATTCAAACGAAATAATGCAGCTCGATGTGCAACGATAGGTGGAGCAACTACGTACATAATCGCGGCAGCTTACAAGAAGGAGAAGCAGATGAGGCAAGGATTATCTTCTGTCACACGACTGATCACAATACTTGGATGTACCTTGACCATCGTGTCAACGTCCGTACATGCTCAAGAAATCATCCACAAAGGAGGTGCGACTGGGGTGAAGGTCACTCCAGGGAATACGCAGAAGCTCGACTTTATCACCGCCAGGGTACGTACCCTTCCCAAAGCTCCCATGAGTGTCTCTGCACAAGCCGGGCAGGATTTCATTCACAATCTCGTCAATCAATTTCAATCCCCTGTTCAAACCTCCGCTGAGGTCGATGGCGGCGAAACAGAGGGCTTCGAAGGTGATGGAATCACTGATCCTGTTGAACTTGGAACGCCGCTGATCATAGGTGACACGCAGGAAGGGCTGGAATTCCAATCCCAGCAGTTTGGCCCGTCCAATCACCCCTTTAGTACCGCTCGAGCCGATCTCGCCTCAGGTCCGACGAAAATTCCGACTCCGACGAATACGATGTATCCGTATCGGGCGACCGGCAAACTGTTCTTCAAGATCGGCTCCGACACATATGTGTGTTCCGGTTCACTGATCAAGCGAGGCCTTGTCGTCACCGCGGCTCACTGTGTCACCGACTATGGAACGAGAACACTCTTTACGAACTTTAGATTTGTCCCGGGGTATCGGCAAGGGCAAGCTCCCTATCGCGTATGGGCCGCGTCGCGAGTATGGGTCCCAACCCGATATTTCAACGGTGCAGCGACTCAATGTGCCCCTACTGCTCCCGGTGTGGTCTGTAAAGATGACGTCGCGGTCATCGAATTGGCTCCTCAGACAAATCCCACCTATCCCGGCACGAGTACTGGGTGGTATGGCTATAGGTGGAACCAGTGGGGAATCACCGGTGCGGGTCTCACGCAAGTAACCCAGCTCGGTTATCCCATCGCGCTTGATGGGGGACTCTTAATGCAGCGAACCGACTCACAGGGATTTGTCGCATCAGCCACACTCATGAGCAACACGATCATTGGATCCCTGATGACAGGTGGGTCAAGCGGTGGACCATGGCTCAACAATTTTGGGATTCAGCCGGTGGGCACCGGACCAGCAGGCACCTATGCCACTCCCAACATTGTGATAGGAGTGACCAGTTGGGGCTACACCGATGCCACGATCAAACAGCAGGGAGCCAGTCCGTTCGCGAGCTCGAATATCGTGACATTAGTCAACAACGCCTGTGCCGGCTCTGACCCACGTTGTTTGTGAGCGACAGACTACGGAGTGATGGAGACAGCGAGACTGGCAACTACTCTGGTTGCTTTCGACGACAAGCCGTCTGAAGAGGTGGTGGGATCTCCCCAGGAAATCAGGAAACCACGTCTTTTTGACGAGGATGACGCTATTGAGGAGTGAAGCGAAAACGGCCCGCCTGGAAAGGCGGGCCGTTCGTGTAGAAGAACCGCTTTCAACCAGTTTACGCCACCTTCACCTCGATGGCCTTCGGTTTCGCTTTCTCCGACTTCGGCAGCTGGAGATTCAGCACCCCATCCTTGAACTCGGCCTTGACCTTCTCCTCGTCGATCACATCCGGCAGCGAGAAGGTCCGGACAAAACTCCCGTACGAGCGCTCGATCCGATGGTACTTTTTCCCCTTCTCCTCCTTCTCGTATTTCCGTTCACCCTGGATCGTGAGCACGCCGTCCTCCAGCGTCACCTTCACATCTTCTTTCTTCACATCGGGAATTTCAGCCTTGATCTGATACTCCCCTTCTGTCTCACTGATGTCGACCGACGGCGTCCAATCCGCCACGACCATGGTTTCCTTACCAGTGGCACGCGGCGCGGACGGACGAGCAAACATGCGATTCAGCCGATCTGAGACGTCCTCCAATTCTCGAAACGGATCCCACCGTACGAGCGTCATAGCACCCTCCTTGATTAGGACTTCTTGTGATTTGCGCTGGCGCTGCGCCGATTCACCTGCTTGGTCAACAGATAAATCCATCCAGCGAGAAGTCAAGAGTCTGGACGGGCGCCTGAGTTTCAGGTTTCACGTTCAAAGTTTCACGCTAGGCCGAAATTAGGAACCTCACCCTTGAAACATGAAACCTGAGACTTGAAACCATTGGGCCGAAACGCTTCACGCGCGTGGAAGCGACGCGAGAACGCCCCAGAAGGACTGTTGCACCATACTCAGGCTACCGCCGGTCGATCGGCACGTAGGGCCGGTTATGCTCGCCCGCATAGATTTGGTCTGGCCTGAATAGTTTGTTTTCTCGCAACTGCTCTAACCAGTGGGCCAGCCAGCCCGACACCCGTGCCATGGCAAAGAGCGGCGTAAAAAGGTCGACATCGATTCCCATCTTGTCGTAGATGATGCCGGAATAGAAATCGACGTTCGGATAGATACCCTTCTTGTTCAGTGATTCGCCCGCCGTCCGTTCAACCTCCACCGCAACGTCATACAGAGGAGAGCTGCCGCACTCCTTGAATAACCGCCGACAGAGTTCTTGTAGGACGGTGGCCCGAGGATCTTTGACCTTATACACACGATGGCCAAACCCCATCAGCTTCTTCTTATTCTGCAGCGCTCGCTCAACATACGTCCGTGCGTTCTCAGTCGTGCCGATCTCCTTCAGCATCATCACCACTTCTTCGTTCGCTCCCCCGTGCAGAGGCCCCTTCAGGGCGCCGATCGACGAGGCCACGACGGTATAGGGATCGGCAAGCGTGGACGCCGTGACCAGCCCTGTAAAGGTGGAGGCATTCATGGTGTGTTCAGCATGAAGAATCAGACAGTCATCGAAGATTTGCGCCCACAATGGCGGCGTGATTGCCTCCGTCAGCATATACAAAAAGTTTTCGCTGAACCCGAGATCGTCCCGGGGTGGAATGGGATCGTCACCATGACGCAGGCGCGCCCAGGCCGCCACGATCGTCGGCAGCTTCGCCACAAGCCGGACAGCGCTCCAATAGTTGTTCTCGACGTCTTTGACGTTGCGACCAGGATAAAACATCCCGAGTGCCGCCACGGCTGCCTGCAGCGCATCCATGGGATGTCCTGTTTCAGGGAGACACTTTAGTAGATCGATGATGCGAAACTTGATGCGCCGATGATGGGTGACATCGTCCGTCCATTGTTGAAATTCGCTCTTCGAAGGCAGATGGCCGAACAGGAGGAGATAGGTTGTTTCCAGGTACGATGAATCGGAGCAGAGCGTTTCCACTCGAATCCCACGATATTCAAGAATCCCACGCTCACCGTCGACATCGCTGATTGATGAGGTGGCAGCCGGTACTCCGGCAAGACCTGGCATAAAATCATGTGGCATAGGGCCTCCCTCAGACGTAACAAGAATAGATGAATGCTACCGGTCTTCTTAATATCATACCGAAATCACCGCGATGCGTCATTCTTGCAATGGACCATGCTGCTTGGCATACTTCAGCTATAGATAGACCGTCACCAACGTGGACAGCCGGCAAGATATGGGAAGGGGATTCGGACACAGATGAACCGAGTAACCATCCTCATGGCGGGCCCTCTTCTCCTCGCCGCAAGCCTTGTGCCGACATTGCCCGCCTTAGCGGAAGAAGCTGTCCTCGCCTTCGCCGTCGTGAGCGAGGTTCCAAAAGACAGGACACGAGTTCCGGCCAAAGTGGCCATCGCGGGATCGGTCACCGACATGACACTGCTGGCCTCCGATCAGATCCTGTCGAATTTGGCCTGGAAGCAATTAGAATTCTGTCATGCCTTGAAGCTGGAAGGATACAAAACCCCTGAAGGGTTTCGCGTCCAGACCGTGCGCGCCATTGACGGCGCCATGTTACCGATGGTTCTGCAAGGGTTTGAAGGAGATTGTCTGTTGAAAAAAGCCTTGGATGTTGGTCCCTTTGTCGATTAACATCTCTCAAGATGCTGAAACTACTTCAGAGCTTCGCTCTCGCATCACTTTCTGAAGGTGTGAAGCGGTTTTGGCAAACAGGTTCAAGTTCCAGATGCGGAGTTCAAAGTTTCAGGTTTCAAGTGTTCCGACAACCTGAAACTCGGGTCATGAAACTCAACACTCTGGATCGAAGGAACAAACGACGAGATACGAGCCGGCGGCCGGAGACGATGCCGATCAGGCCGCACAGTCGGGGCACTGTTCAGGCTCATGGTCGGACTCACGTTCTTCGAGCGTCAAGGGGAACAGCATGTCGCAGGATCGGCAGTGACGAATCTCAAAGTAGGGAACGCCCTGGTCATCGATTTCGGTCGGAAGGAGGAGCTCACTCGGATCATATCCTACCAGCGCTTCATCACTGAACTTCACGACAGCGAGGCGGTCGTTGAAGGCTTCAAAGGCAGCTTCCTGACCTTTGCGACTCAACACATGTCCCTGGACAAACACCGGCTGCCCCCTGCGTTTGATGCGAAGGTCTTTGAGGGTTCGTTGAGAGGACATGGCACAGGCAAATTGGCCGGCAGAACTGGTTCCAACCCAGGGCATAGCAGAACCCTCTTTCAAGTTTGACGTTTGAAGTTTCAAGTTGTTCAGAAACCCAACATCCGATACCTCAAACTTGAAACCTGACTGGTTGGGATCTACCACGGACTTAAAAACAACGTCAAGGCGGACACTTTTTACCAAGGAGTTATTATGGCGGACATCACGATCTATCACAAACCGACGTGCACAACCTGCCGACAGGCAGTTCAACGGCTGAAAGACAGCGGCAAGAGCTTCACGGCCATCAATTATTACGAACAATCGTTCACAAACGCTCAGCTCAAGAAGCTGCTCAAGAAAGCCGGACTCTCTCCTCGAGATGTCCTTCGTACCAAGGAAGAGATCTATCAGGAGCTGGGACTCTCAAAAAAGCAGCTGTCCGACGATGAGTTACTTGATCTGATGGTCCAATACCCGGATCTGATTCAACGACCGATCGTCGAAAAAGGAGACCAGGCGATTCTGGCACGGCCGGCAGAATCGATCGAGAAGCTCTTGTAGCAATGGTGAAACAATTCTCCAGCTCCATGGAGGTCAAGGCTGAGGCTCAGCTTCAGCAGATCCCCACGCTTAACCTCAACCTTCGCCTGTTCGGTTTCACTCGCTGCAGCCTTACCGGCAACCATTGTCGGCAGACTGCGAACGGCTTACCGATCGGTGGTCGGCTCGGAGGGCGACCATTGAATCGCGCGTGTGGTCGGGTCAACGGTAAAGGCCAGCTTCCCATCTAAGGCCCCGAGCAAAAGATCTCCGACCAAGATTCGTCGCCACCCCTTGAGGAGCGGGAGATCCAACGTCGTTCGGTTGACTTTGGCATCGACCAACTCTTGAAGGTCGGACGTCGTGGCTAATAGGGTCGGCGCGATCTCTTCTTGCAACGCTCGCGCCTTCACGATCGCCTGCAGCAACTCCACCAATCCATTGAATTCCGGCTCGGGTTTGCGCTCTTTGCTGAGCACCGGCCAGGCTGTCGACGGAAGCGCGAGTGCGGCCTGAATCGTCGCAAGAATCGACTCTCCATTCCGGTCAATCTCGGAACCGTGAAGCCCTCTGACTTTGCGCAACTCATCCTGGTGCCGTGGCGGATGCCGCGCCAATTGGAGCAGGACTTCATCCCGGACGACTCGGCTTCGAGGCACGTTGCGCCGCTTCGCTTCGCCTTCACGCCAAGCCGCGAGTTCCCGAAGAACAGCGGCTGCTCTCGGCTTCAGCTGATCCCATCCCCGTATCCGTTGATAGCGTTCCTGCGGTTCCCGTCGGGACTCGCCGACCGCCCCTTCCAGACGCGCGAACTCTTCGTGGACCCACGGCAACCGGCCGAGGTTGGATAACTTGGTCTGCAGATGGTCATGAATCGCCAGTAGAAACGTCACGTCTTCCAATGCATAGGCCAGTTGATCGTGAGACAGCGGGCGCGCACTCCAATTAGTGAACGTATGGGCCTTGTCCAATCGTCTCCCATGCACCCGCTGAACAAGATTGGCATAGGCGACCTGCGGGCCAAAACCCACCATGGCTGCGGCGATCTGAGTATCGAAGAACGGTTTCGGTATCTGGCCGGCATGGACCGCAAAGAGATCTAGGTCTTGTCGCCCAGCATGTACAACCTTCTGAACCCGCTCATCGCAGACGACTTCCCAGAATTCATCGAGGCCCCCTTCCGACAAGACCGCTGGAAAATCGATAATAGCCGCCGTCTGTTCGGTCGCGACTTGGATAAGCTCCAGCTTGGGAACGAAACTGTCTTCTCCGACAAATTCGGTGTCCAAGGCCAAGCGGGGACTGTCACGGAGTTGCCGGCACAACTCGCCGAGCTCACTGGCACTCGTAATATACTGTGGTGGAGTGGACATTATCCCTGATACCTCATTCCGAGGGGTTGTAGGGACGATCTGGCGGTCGCATCGGTTCTGTGTTGCTCAGACTGAGATATTCCTTGAGGAATTGGTAGGCTTCCAACATCCGGCGCAGTTCTGGTTCAGAACTACGATCACCGTTGTTGGCATCCGGATGAAGCTGCTTGGCCTTCGTCCTGAAGGACGCCGTCACATCCGCCAGCGAGCTCCCAAACTCAACCCCCATAATGGCATAGGCATCCACTGCGTTGTTCACCCCGGTCGGATTCTCCGACAAGGGTCCCGCTCCGCTGGCGGCTTTCAACATGTCGGCCAGACTGACCCGCTTGCGCCGCCGCCGCGGGCGTTCCCGAATTTCACTATCGAACTCATCCCAGCGATCCTCGACGAACTCCAACCGTGACTCCAACCGCATGGCGCCGCTCAGATCCCGAATGACCTCCAACTCTTCTTCAATTTCGACCAGCGACTTGATGACCTCCTCCAGGCCATGTTCCACCTGAAAAAACCCGTCCACCCGTTCTTCCATCATGGTCTCGACCGCCACGTCCAGACTCTCCTCGGTTTTTGCGCGCAATGACCCGATCCGCTTTTGCATCCCTGTTCGGAACTTCAAGAATTTCGCGGTTGAGAACGGCATCGCACTCCCCTGATTTCCAAGGGGCGCATTCTACCACAGGGGATGCGCCGCTCTGAAGGCTCAAGAAGCCTTGCAAAACCAGCTCGACTATAAGAAAACGAAACTACTCAGGGAGAGGCGGTTCATCCGCTCGTGCCCGTCTTCTGGCGACGCCGCTCGCGCGAGCTGCGGCCGCCACGGCCCGCGCAACCTGGGGAACGACTTCCTTATCGAAGACACTGGGGATAATATAATCCTCACCTAGCGTATGCTCCGGAATCACATGGGCGATGGCCTGGGCCGCCGCCAACTTCATGGCCTCATTGATCTCACTGGCCTGCACATCGAGCGCCCCGCGAAAGATTCCCGGAAAGGCCAGTGCATTGTTGATCTGGTTCGGATAATCCGAGCGTCCCGTGGCAAAGATCGCGCTGTGGGCGCTGCCGACTTCCGGAGGCACTTCTGGGTCCGGATTTGCCAACGCGAAGACGATTCGATCCGGTACCATCAAATCGAGATCGTCCGCCGTCAACACGTTGCCGACGGACAATCCGATGAAGACATCGGCACCTCTTAACGCATCACGCAACGTACCCTTCGGATGGTCCCTGGTCAAACAGGCACGAAGATCGGCTCGGCATGCTCGAAGTTGCTCGGCTTCCCCGCGGAGGATGATCCCCTCCTTGTCACAACCCAGTACATGCGCCGCACCGGCCGCCAGCAAGATGCGACAACAGGCCGTACCAGCTGCACCAAGCCCATTGACGACGATCCGAACCTGATCCAGTTGCTTGCCCGTGACCCGGAGCGCGTTCGTCAACGCAGCGAGCAATACCACCGCCGTGCCATGCTGATCGTCATGCATCACAGGGATATCGAGGATTTGCTTTAACTTCTGTTCAATTTCGAAGCAACGCGGTGCGCTGATGTCTTCCAAATTGATCCCGCCAAACCCAGGGGCAATGCCCTGGACGATTCGGACAATGTCATCCGACTCTTGCGTACTCACACAAATGGGCCAGGCATCGATCCCGGCAAGCTCTTTAAACAGCATCACCTTGCCTTCCATGACCGGAAGCGCCGCCTCCGGACCAAGATTCCCAAGCCCCAGTACAGCCGATCCATCCGAGACAACCGCAACACTATTGCTCTTACTTGTAAAGGTATAGACTTTGGACTTCTCTTTCGCGATGGCCAGAGAAACTCGTCCCACTCCCGGCGTATAGACCATTGACAGTACGTTCCTGGTACTGATCGGCACTTTACTGTCCACCCGAATCTTGCCACCAAGGTGAAGGAGGAAAATCCGGTCGGAAGCCGATAATACGGTGACATCGGGCAACGCATTCAACCGTGCCAAAACCTTTTCACCGTGTTCTTCATTCTGGACGTCAAACGTAATGTCCCGCACCATGCGCGTCTTGGTCGCCGACACCAGATCGACCGCCCCGAGATTCGCCTGTTCCTCCGCTAACAGCGCCGCAACGTGTGCAAAGATTCCTGGTTTATTCGCCAGCTCCAGTCGCACCGTCAAGCGGTAGTTCGAATATGGGCCGATCTCGCTCATAGACACCATAGGGCTCCCCTTCCTCCGATGAAGCCTACCACAAACACGTCGTTCGTGAAGCGTAGAGTGGGAAGAAATCCTTATCTTGTTCTGGGTTCGTAAAATGCGTTTCACGCTTCACCGTTCGACATACTCACGGCCCTGAGTCCCGTCGAAGGGCGAGAGACGTTTCGCCTGCGTCTCATCTCCGTTGACGCTCTTCTCATCACGATGCTAGGTTGAGCCTATGTCATCACCTTACACCGAAAAGAAACCGAATCGACTCCTTCACGAAACCAGCCCCTACCTGTTGCAGCACGCCTACAACCCGGTCGACTGGTACCCCTGGGGGCAAGAAGCGCTGCAGCTCGCAAAAGAGAAAAATCGTCCCATTCTCCTCTCCATCGGATATTCCGCCTGCCACTGGTGCCATGTCATGGAACGGGAATCGTTTGAGAACCAGGCCATTGCGGAACTCATGAATCGCTGGTTCATCTGTATCAAGGTCGATCGGGAGGAGCGACCCGATCTCGATGAGATCTATATGGCCGCCACAGTCGCCATGAATCATGGCCAAGGCGGGTGGCCCATGACCGTCTTTCTGACACCGGAGCAGCAACCATTTTTTGCCGGTACATACTTTCCTCCTGAAGACCGTTGGGGCAGGCCAGGCTTCGGCTCCGTGTTGAAGAAGATTGCCGACTATTGGAAGACACACCCCTCAGAGGTCTTGGAGCAGGCCAAAGAACTGACCTCCCAGTTGCAAGGCTCACGGCAGCAGATCTCTCCCGTCTCGATCAGTGAAGCAGTCATGGAAGAGGTGGTGATTCAGTTTAAAGACGAGTTCGACGAGACTCATGGCGGCTTCGGAACGGCGCCGAAGTTTCCCCCCGCCATGGGATTATCATTGCTCCTTCGCAGCCATCGACGATCGGGTGATGCTCACACACTTGCCATGGTCACCAAGACTCTCGATATGATGGCAGCCGGTGGGATCTACGACCATATCGGTGGCGGCTTCGCGCGCTACTCGACGGACGCCCGATGGCTGGTCCCTCATTTTGAAAAGATGCTCTACGACAACGCGCTGCTGGCACGTGTGTATGTCGAAGCCTACCAAGTCACCAAGACGCCACGCTATCGCGACGTGGCGACCGATGTGCTGAATTATATCTGCCGTGAAATGACCGGGCCTGAAGGTGGATTCTACTCCTCGACTGATGCCGACTCAGAAGGCGTGGAAGGAAAGTTTTTCGTCTGGACTCCGACTCAGGTCCAGGAAGTGCTCCGGAACGACGAAGACAGTCGGCGATTTTGTGCCTTGTACGACATCACGAAATCAGGCAATTGGGAACACACAAGCATCCCCAATCGCCTCCAACCCATTGAGGACGTGGCGAGACAGCTCCAGCTTACACCAGATGAGCTCCTGAATACCGCCTCACGGGTGAAGCCCCTGCTGTATGAAGCCAGGCGGCAGCGCGTCCCTCCCGGACTTGATGACAAGATCATCACCTCATGGAACGGTATGATGCTCTCAGCTCTGGCTGAAGCCGCGCGAGTCTTTGGCGACGTTCGATATCTCCGACACGCTACCCAGACAGCCGACTACTTACTCCGACACCATGGCAAACCTGATGGACGCCTCTTCCGCACCTCACGAGCCGGCCGCGCACATCTCGACGCGTATTTGGAGGACTATGCCTACCTGGCCGAAGGCCTGGTGGATCTCTACGAAGCCGGCGCTGCTGAATCCTATCTCTTTGCCGCCGCACGATTGGCCGACTACTTGATGACAGACTTTCGGGACGAGGAGCAGGGCGGATTCTTCACCACGGCGAAACAGCACGAAGCGCTCATCCTGCGTCACCGCGAGGGTACAGACGGTGCGACGCCAAGCGCCAACGCGGTGGCAGCATCTGCCCTAGCTCGACTGTCCTTTCACTTTGATCGAGACGACTGGCGCCGTGCTGCAACCGCCGCAGTGCGTGCCTACGGCCGGCAGATGACTCGCTATCCTCGCGCATTTGCCAAGAGTCTCGCCGTCGTGGACTTTTTGACCGAAGGTCCGGTGGAACTAGCTTTCATCGGCGATGCCGCGCAGGAAGCTCTCGCTCCACTTCAACTAGCCGTGGCTCAATGCTATTTACCAAACCGTATCATCGCAGCAAGCTCAACGGTGAGACCCTCGTCCTTGCCTCTTTTAAGAGACAGGCCGGCTGTTTCCGGTATGCCCAGCCTCTACATTTGCCGAAATTACACCTGCCGACAGCCGATCACGGACCCTCGTCTTGTGACGGAGGCCTTACAAACCGATCAGTCCACCTCCTTGAACGTACAGAATGAACCAAGGATGCTGAGCGGCGCCCGGTTGCCGGGACAAGCGACCACACAGGGTACAGCGAATTACGCATCCCGTATACTGTCGCGAAGCGGACAGGCTAATCTGGCACAGGGGCTGACACCCCTCGGTACGACAGGCCTCACCACGACAAGGATTGGGTTCGGCACCTATCGAGTCGACACCCAGCATGCTGAGCATCGCGCTGCTCTCATACAGGCTCTACGAACCTCGTGCAACCTCATCGACACCTCCACAAACTACACGGACGGAGACAGCGAACGGTTGGTGGGCTCCGTGCTGGCTGAACTTGTTGCATCCGGTGAGGTTCAGCGCAATGAGATCATTGTGGTCTCAAAAATTGGGTACATCCAAGGACAGAATCTGAAGATCGCCGAAGCGAAGGAAAAGACTGGGCACCCGTACCCCGACATGGTGAAGTACGGGGACGGGATTTGGCATTGCATTCATCCGGAATTCTTGGCTGACCAGCTGACATCATCGCTGGATCGGCTTGGGCTGACTACGCTCGACGTCTGCCTGCTTCATAACCCGGAATATTTTCTCTTGGAGGCCCGGCATCGCAGCGTTGCAGATATCGAGAAGCTGCGTACCGAGTTCTACGATCGCCTGCAGCGAGCCTTTGCCTATTTTGAGACCCAGGTGGCGGCTGGACGCCTTCAACACTATGGTGTATCCTCGAACACGATCGCATCGTCCGCCGATGATCCAGAAGGGACATCCCTCTCGCTCATGGTGCAAGCCGCTGAAAAAGCCGCACGCTCCCTCGGGGCATCTCCCCATCACTTTCAGGTCGTACAGTGCCCGATGAATCTCTTCGAATCAGGGCCCGCCACACGAGCCAATACAGGCCCATCATGCGCGCAAACCGTTCTTGCCTATGCCCGTCAGCACAACATTGCCGTGCTGGTGAATCGGCCGCTGAACGCCATGGTGGCACGAAACAAGATGATCCGACTCGCGGAACTTCCCGTTGAGGACACGTCGATTGCGCTCGATCAGCAACTGAGCACCATCGAGGCACTTGAGCAGGAATACCGAGCCTCCCTGGCCCCACATATCCAATCGACTGGAACCGAGATGTCGCCGAGCGACTACTTCAATTGGGCCGGGGAACTGCGCGGTATCCTTCCACAGATTCAAGGGCTCGAACATTGGGAACAGCTTGAGCATCACATGATTGCTCCCCGAGTGAATCAGATTCTCCAACTGCTTTCGCGCCAGCTCTCCGGGACTACTGCTGAGCAGTGGGAGCACTGGCGGCAACGCTATATTCCCGAGTTCCTGGCTCTTCTCCGTGCATTCAGACATGAAGCAACCCTGCGGAGTCGAGCCCAGACCGAACAAATCACCCGCGCCATTGGTCCGCTCTTGCCGAACGCACCGCGCGCTGCCTCTCTCTCCCAGAACATGTTCTGGATACTCAGCAGCACACCTGGAGTGACCTGCGTCCTCAACGGCATGCGAACGCCATCGTATGTTGAGGATTCATTAGCCGTCTTGAACTGGACACCGATCAGCGAGCCCAGGCCGATCTATGAAGCCGCACACGCACTCCTTCAGTGACGGTCGGCATGCCCTTCACTCAAAGGCGGACCATATGACACCGGTACGCAGTGTAACGCTCGTCAGTCTCGTCGGCCTTACCGTTCTGCTGATGCATGGATGTTCTTCTAAATCGGGCTCCCTCATCGGACAAGATCTGCGTGGGCAGGAAGAACGGATCGCTGAACCAGCGCTTAAGGAGATCCCTCCGAATGATGCCCACCTCACCGGCTCACGTACACATCCTGCCATGCAGTCTGAACTGACGGCACGAAACGCCACTGGCTTGGATGCCGGAATGTTGGCCGATATCTTGTTTGACTTCGATCAAGAGGCCATCCAGGGGGACGCCCTCCACGTCCTGGAGTCCGATGCAAAACAGCTGCAGCAAGACAGTATCACCCGGCTCATCTTGGAGGGGCGCGGCGATGATATCGGCACATCCGCATACAATCTCGTGCTGGGCGAGCGTCGGGCCAAGAACGTCAAGTCCTATCTTCGGCGACTCGGTGTCTTGATAGACATCTCAACCACCAGCTACGGCAAAGACCGCCCGCTCTGCTTTGAACACAGCAGCGAATGTCGACAAAAAAATCGAAGTGTTCATCTGGTCGTCCAGTAGACCATCGGATAGGACTGCGCCACGCCGGCAGACTCTCCCGCGATTGTCGCACGTTGTTCACACTCCGCTTCTTGACAGACCCCTTGTTGTTCATTAAGGTCCCTACTGGCTTGCAGGAGAGGTCGTGTCGTGTCCAAACTTGCCGTTATCGATATCGGAACGAACTCCATTCACATGGTGCTGGCAGAAATCCTACCTGATGCCAGCTTCAAAATCCTGGATCGGTTCAAAGACATGACCCGATTGGGCAACGGCGTGTTCGCCACCAGGCGCCTGTCCGACGAATCCATGGCTCGTGCGATGAATGTACTCAAGACATTGGTCACGCTGGCCCGCAACAAGGGGTTCGAGCGTATCATCGCCGTGGCGACCAGCGCGGTGCGAGAAGCCCAAAATGGTGGCGAGTTTGTCTCGATGATTCAGGAACAGATCGGCCTACGAGTCCGTGTGATCAGCGGGGTGGAAGAAGCCCGGCTCATCTTTCTCGGCGTCAAACACAGTATCGCCCTCCCCGACGGACCGACGTTGGTCGTCGATATCGGCGGCGGATCGGTCGAGTTGATCGTGGGGAATCGAGATGGCCTGATGCACGGCACCAGCCTCAAACTGGGGGCAATCCGGCTCACCGAGCAATGCCTCCCGAAGACACCGCCATCGCAATCCATGATGCGCGCACTCGAAACTGTCGTCACAATCCACCTCCGTGACGCCATTGGATCCTTTAAGATGAAGAAGTTTCACTCGCTGGTCGCCACCTCAGGCATGGCCGGCAACGTAGGCGAGGTCGCCCATCTCCGTCAAACGGGTCGCCCGCTGCCACAACACAACCTGGCAACCGTTCTCTTGAAACATATCCGAAGCCTTGAAGCTGAGCTGGCCCGTTCATCGGTGAAAGACCGCTTGGCTATTCCAGGTCTGGATCCCAAACGAGTCGATACCCTGCTGCCCACCACCGTCGTGCTTCGATGTCTGCTCGAACTATCCGGTCTTCAGCAGATCACGCTCTGTGACAAGGCTATTCGAGAGGGAATCATCTATGACTTTATCGCCCGCCATCGCGAAGGATTGAAGGCCGAACAGGATTTTCCAGACGTCCGCCGTCGAAACGTAATCGGTCTGGCTCGGCGCTGCCATGCCCCGGAGAGTCATTCGCTCCATGTGGCCGATTTGGCCTTGCAGTTGTTTGACCAGACCAAACGCGAGCATCACCTCGGAGACCAGGCACGTACCTGGCTCGAATATGCCGCCATCCTGCACGACGTGGGGTATCATATCAATCCCAGACAACATCACAAGCACGCGTACTATCTCATCAAACACAGCGATCTTGGTGGGTTGACGGCTGAGGAGATTGATGTGGTCGCCAATATCGCTCGCTACCACCGACGAGCTCTGCCGACGCTCAAACACGAAGAATTCACTAGCCTGCCGCCTCGCCTCCAACGCACTGTCAAGATCCTTGCCTCGCTGTTGCGAATCGCGGATGGGCTCGACCGGACTCATTTTTCGCTGATCCAACGGCTACAGGTGAAGTTTGGGAAGCTGGTTACCATCGACGTGCAGCTCACGGGCGACGCAGAGATGGAACTCTGGGCCGCGAAGAGCCGAGCCGATCTTTTCGAACAGGTCTTTCGCCGGCGTGTTCAATTCACCGGTGTGCCGATGGAAATCCGGAAATCATGACACAATCCGTGCTGTTCAAGACTGCACCGCACCCGAGAGGTAAACTTCTTTCGTTTCTCCAAAACCACGCACCTACGTTCAATACCAAGGCCCTGCCTTCCTGACCACACTCAACCGACCTCCTTGCCGGAGTCACACCCCCCAAGAGTCTGCAACAGTCCAGACTGCTTCCATCAGCACAGCCACGCTTGTCCAGATTTGACACCATCCCATAGTTGGAACTCTGAAAACAGTGCATTGAACGACCACACCGCGGTCGAAACGAAATGCACGTTGTGCCAATCGCCGGACTTCAGCTGCTCCTCGCCAGTACCACTCAAAGCAGAGGCATCTGAAATCCTTTATAGGCTTGGGGAAACCAGGAGGACGACAATGACTCAGCAGATGTCGACTACGTTACTTGCGATCATCCAAGAGCCTCAGCAGATCCAACTGGAGGACCTTCTGTCATACTGACCTGAATGAACCTGGAATCAAGTATTCTCGCTCGCAGATAATCTCAGCCGCCGGAAACTCATCCGCTTGCAGCGGCGAGGATCTGATTGCAAAATGCGAACACCTACAAAGGTTGCCTAGGCATTAATTCTTTTTCGTACCGACAGCCGGACGCCTGGTGCTCAAACGCGCAATCCGTGCTGTCACATCTCGATAGTCCGGATCTTCCCGTCGAATCCACCGATAGGCTTCGAGTGTTTCCGCAACACGCCCTAATGATTCCAGCGTGCGACCGAGGACATAGAGGATCTGCACGGTTTCCTTTGATGAGGCCGTCGTCACATTCAGCGCCTTTTGAAAGGCCGGAACAGCCTCTTCATAGCAACCAGCCAGTTTATAGCAAAGTCCGATCTGTGCATACGCCTTCAACGCCAATGCGGCGTCGACAGCAGCCATTTCAAACTGGTCGATCGCAGCCTTATGCAGTCCAGCCTGTTTGAGCGCAAGTCCTCGCTCATAGCGCTCCGCGGGACTGACGGACGGGTCGGAGATATGCTGTGATGAATCAGACATGAAGATCTTCGAGAATCACGCTGAATGGTGTGACACACTCACTTGTGGCTGCCAATAAGAAACCGCTGCACATTGTCAATCATTCCACTGAACCAAGAATGTCTGGCTGGAACCTGTTCATCGACTTTCCCTGATCGCTTCGAAGACGTTCCCAGTTGTTTCAACCGACTGGGGACATCTCTATAAGATAGAGTGGACTGATTGATCCGCTCATACACCTCTCGAGCCTGATCGGCCTTTCCAGCGGATTCAAGACTGCGCCCCAAACAGTAGAGGACATCCATGATTTCGTTCGGCGGTGCCATCGGATCATCCAGAGCGGTGCAAAAGGCTTGGATCGCCGCCTGAGGCTCCCGCATTTTGACGTAGCAAAAACCGACCTGCGCATAGGCTTTGAACCACAGGGACTTATCCCTGGCAGCTGCATGAAAGAGTTCCACGGCCTCTTTGAATTGCGCTTGCTCTTTCAAGACCATTGCTCGTTGATAGTTCTCTTCCGAAGACTGACTCAAAGCGGCTTCGGAAGGTTCATCGACAACCAGCTCCAATGAGAGCGTTCGGCTGGAACCTTGGTGTTCCACGGGCTCGTCCGGGGCCGATGCAAGGGCAACTAATTCTTCCGTGGCAGCAAGCGGGAGAATTCGCCCCTTGATCCGGTCAATGGCGGCCTGAGCAACCAACTTTGCGGTAATGGTTCGTGCTTGTTCAGCGTATCCATAGGTCAAGGTAATATCTGCGACTTGATTAATCAGTCGCGGATTCCCTTGGCTCAATCGATGCACAAGCGCACAGGCCTGATCGGTAAAAAGCGTCGGACGCCCACCCGCGACATGAAGTCGATGGCGAATACAATTTGCCGTATCGGTTTCCGACAATGGCTTGAGATGATAGTCGACGACAATCCGTTGTGCGAATTGCGTCATATCGATCCGTTGAAGCAGCGTATAGAGATCAGGCTGACCCGAGAGGATGATCTGCAGTCTTAATGTCCTCCCATCGTTCATATTCGACAATAATCGTAGCTCTTCAAGCAACTCGGCGCCCAAACTTTGAGCTTCATCTATGATGAGAATGACCCGTCGAGACCGTTTCGACTCTTGTGACAGAAACTCAGAAAACAGGTGGTAGGCTTCGATAGGATCCAGCCGTTTGGTGCTTAATCCGAGGGACAACAGAATCCATGGCAAGAGCTGCTCGATATCGTACCGCGCATTGGTCACCAACCCAATTTTGTGCCGGGCACCATGCTCAGCGATGAGTTTCTGGAGGAGGGAGGTCTTCCCGACACCGGGATCACCCGTCAGCACCATAAACGGGGCCTCACTCAGAATGCCATATTCCAATAGACTATAAGCCGCCTGATGTTCTGTGCCCTGATAGAGGAAACTGCTGTCCGGTAGAAGGGCGAATGGTTTAGCCTTGAACTGATAGAAGGATTCGTACATAGAGGCCAGCCGTTCTGGCAGTCAACTGAAACACTCGGTTATTTCAAAACAAGTCGCTGGAATGTTGCTTACGGGAACGCCTCTCAACAACTTCAGGATGCTCAAAAAGACCCTCCAGCAAGGCCGCAGCAAGCGAAGGGGTGAGGCGTACGCTCCGGTACGTTGAGCCTCTGAGCGATACGACCTGCCTCGCGAAGCCGTTTCGGCAAGGCGGGGAACGCCGCTGGCGGACGTTTTCAGCATCCTGCTAGACACGACGGTGCAGGCTAGGTAGCCAACATGGCTTTCATGTCCGCAAGGGTCAAGGACGATCGGCCAGCCTTGTTGAGGACCGTTCCTAGGACTGGTCGTGAGTGCTTGACCAATGAGAGAGCACGCTGTAATTCCTCGCCCGTGGTCTTTCCCTCCTCAACGACCATCAGCAGCGCATCCGTGTACGGAGAGAACGCCAAAACATCAGCCGTATGGAGCAATGGAGGGAGATCAAAAATCACGACTCGAGAGGGATAGCGATGCTTCAACTCCTCCACCAGGGCAACCATCTTCGGAGCGGTCAAGATTTCCGTGGAGTTCGAGATTGCGCGCCCTCCCGGCAACAAGACGAACCGCCCGATCCCAGGGTGCAACAACAAATCCTCGACAGGGTGATCATCAAGCAGGTAATCGGCCAGACCGAGACAGTCTTTCAAGCCAAAGACCTGGTGTACTGTAGGATCCTGAAGGTCGGAATCCACCAGCAACACGGTCTGCGTTGTTTCCATGGCAAGACTGACCGCCAAATTGACGGCCGTCAAGGTTTTCCCTTCTCCATACCCGGGACTCGTTACACCGACGACATTCCATCCGTTTTCCCGAAGTCGCTGTGTGACTTGGGTTCGAAGGATTTTATAGGCGTCGACGAATGCCCCCTTCTTGTGTGCGGCCATCACGCGATGCCCACGCAAAACCGTGTGTGGAATGCTCAGTGATCTGGTCTTGGTATACGTAATCGGAGGTGGTACCGACTGGGTAGCCGCTCGCCCCGAGGTCTCACTACGAATAGAGGAACCCCTGCAGTCCTTATACAGATCTAATGCGGCACGGATACGATCCATAAATAGCCTTCCGGGTTACTCCACCCCAAACCGTCTCAATGCAGAAAACCACAGGACATCCAATGGGGTCACAAAGACGTGTACCAACACAATAGCCGTCGCGACCATGCCGACTCCCGCGGTTTGCACGACCCTTCGCCTGAGCTTGACGTGGGACAAGTCTTCTTCATTCGGCATGAATGGAATCACCGCAAGGGGAAACTGTTGCGTCAGGGCGACAAGCTGTTCGGGGGTCCGGATGGAATGGTCAAGTGCTTCCGCAGCCGCTCCCACGCCAACTCCGCCGCCCACTGCGAGAAGGAACCCAAGAAGAACGATTGCGAATCGATTGGGTTTATACGGTTTCTCGGGAAGACTGGGTGGGTCAATGAGCGAGAAGCGTTCGCCTTTCCGCTGAACCTCCAATCCCTCAGACACCTTTGCTTCCAACAATCTGGAGCGAATTTCTTGATACTTTTGTCCGGAGGTATCTCGGTCTCGCATCAGTACCAAATACTCCGGCTCAATCTCAGGCCCGCGCTCCAGTCTGCTCGCATACCCTTGTAGCCGTCGTTTGATATCGGTGCGGGTATTTCGGAGTGCTTCCAACGAAGACGTCACGGAGTTCAACTGGGCCTGCAGATTGATGTAGGCCGGATTCTCGGGCCGTTGATTGACAACCTTCCTTGGCACGCTTCCAAGTCGATACACTTCCTGTTCAAGGCCTGCGACTTTTCTACGAGCTTGGAGCACGTCGGGATGCTCGGGCCCTAATCGTTTCGAATCCGCTGCCAGCGCCGTACGTGCCTCGGTGAGCCGCTTCGAAGCTTCATCGGCATCGGATGTCTCCCCTGCCTCCTTCTCCAACGCTTCGATTTCCTGTTTCATCTTCACGATGTCAGGATGCTCAGGAGATAAATTCGCGGTGGCACCGGCATATTCAGCGCGCAGAGCGCGCAACCGTTCCGTCGAATCGAGGATACGTTCCCCGGTCACGGATAGGATGGGGGTATTCGGCTTCACTGTGGCCAATTCCCCTTCAAGGTAGGTTTTGCGTTCTTCCAGACTCCGAATCTGCTGATCGACATCCATCGATTCACGTTCGGCTTGATTCAGCAGTTGCTGATTCAGCGGCATCAACTCCGGGAGCGCCCCCTTCGCTCGGTGTTTGAACGATGCGATACGTTCATCGATTTCCTTGATATGACGTGCCAGGTTTTCCGCTTCCTGCTGAAGGAACGACGTGGCCTCCTGCGCTTGTCGTTCACGGCTCTTCAAGTTCTCTCCCAAGAATAAGCTTGTCAGCTCATTCGCCACCTTCTGAGCCAATTCGGGAGTTCGGTTTTGATAAGACACGGTAAAGGCGATGGTTGCCTTAGTGGCATGTTGCGTACGCTTATCCACGACATCCGCGCTGATCACTTCGACTTCGATATCCTTGATGAATCTCTTCACAATCTCTTCTGCCGGCGTGTTTTTGCGAAGGTCCTGGTACAGATTAAATTGCTCGACCACTTTCCAGAGCGTTGTTCGACTCATCACTTGTTGTTTGATCGTCTCAATCCGTTGGTCGGCATAACTCGTAATGGTCGACCGAACAAGATCCGATGGAATTTCCTGTTCCTCGATCAGGATCGTGGCCGTGGACTTATACGTCGGCGGCCACAGGAACGCCAAGAGCAACGACGCCATCAAAAGACCGAGGCTGGTGAGGAGGACGAGTTTGCGACGCCGATGAAACGCCGTGATGTAGTCCTTCACGCCCATGGCTCGCTCGGAATGCTGTCCAGATCCTTGTGACTGTGCCATGCCGTTAATGAGAGAACGAGAGGTGTGGGGGAGAATAAGTCACCATAAACGTGGTTGCATGGGATTCGGCCGAGCTGATCGTAATGTCGGTATCGCGCCATCGATACATGTATGACACTTCCGCCCGCCACCATTCGAGAAACTGCCACGTCAACTTCGGTGCCACACTGACATACCGGCTTTCCGGAAAGGTTGCTCCGATAGCCGTGCCCGCCTTTCCGGTCGTGATCATCCCAACCAGATTCAGCCCCAAGGCCAGAGTCTCCGAAACGTCATAGGTGCCGGAGACTTCGCCTCGATTCGTCTGAATCAAGAGTCCGAATCCACTCGGGCTCAGATCTCGAGCAAACGCAACTTGGACCATAGCTCGTTCAAACCTTTTCGTCATACTGGCCCCAGCCAACCACACAGTCTCATTGGCATCAAAGGAGCCGGCGGGTGTCTGCGTCGTGGAGGACAAAAACCTGGGTCCGCCATAGACAGTTCCCGTCAACGATTCATCAAAGGCATGGGTAAGACTCATATTGATTCCTGGGAAATTGGCTCGAAAGGGGAATGGTGAATCCGTTGTACGGAAATCCGTGTAGGATCCTAATAGTAGAATCTGGTCGCGCTCTGTCAACTGATACTGCAGTCCACCGGACCCGCCCACCACCCGATGGTCAGCCAACCTGGCAGTTTCATACGTCGTGTCGGACAACTGTACGCTTGACTGAACTGACAACTTTTCCGTCACAGCTCTTGTCCACGTCGGATTAAAGGTCCACTGATTGCGCTGGGCGAACTGCAGAACAACCCCAGTCGCCTGCAATTCACTGAGCAGCGTATTATCCCGGGTGAATCCTCCGTTGAAGCCGAAGAGATCCTTGTCGGTTCTATAACGCACCGACAAGGGAGCAAAGACGTTCGTAAACTGCCGGTCCTCACCGCCGAAATATCCGACAATGTCTGCGGCGAGCCTACTGCTGACGTCCAGGCGCTCGGTCTTACCGGACAATTCCGTCGCCGGGGTGACCCAATACCCATAAGTGTCGTGATGGGGAAGCGGTGTCAACAATAGATTACTGTTGTAGACTCCCTTCGCCCCAATCGATGGAGCCAAGGACCACTCTGCTGCCTCGCTTTGGCCTGCCATACTGCATTCCAAGAGGCAGAGCAGCACCAAGAACCACCCGACGCCTCGCACATATCGAGAGTGATTACGACCTCGAGCCTCATACCTTTCATGCATCGGTTACGGCACCATGACGACGTCGCCGCGTTGCAGAAGAATATTCTGCTCTAAGTCTCTCCCTTTTCGAATATCTCCATAGCGGAAGGGAATGGCCTGCTGCCCCCCCCTCACTCGGCGCATCACCTTAATATCATTTTCTCCGGCAAACGGAGTCAGCCCTCCGGCAAGACTGAGCGCCTGTAAGACGTCAGTGTAATGGCCGATCACGTATTCACCCGGTTTATTGACTCGCCCGACGACATACACCTTGTAGCTGGCCACTTTCGTCACAGACACGGAGACATTGGGATTCGGTATATACTTCGTAAGGCGCTTGACCAGCTCTCCCCGAATATCTTCGACTGTTTGATTCTCCGCTTGGATGTCTCCGACGAGGGGGAACGAAAACATGCCGTCCGGACGAACCACGACCTCGCGTGTCAACTGTTCATCTTTCCACACCGATACCAACAGGACATCTTCTGCACCGAGTCGGTATCCCGGCTCAAGTTGCGACACCAGCGACGCAGGCATCGCATCTTCGGCATGAACTGGCATCACCGCTAGTACGACACCTACTATCAGTCCCCCACTCAGCATTGATCGCACTGAACGACCCATAGCTTCTTCTTTACCCCCTTAGCTGTGCGAGGGCCTGCTCGGCCTCTCGTCGTCCTTCAAATAGATCTGAACTTTTGAGTGCTCTGGAAAGATAGGTGCGAGCCTCAGCTCGTTGACCGGACCGCAAGAAGGCAATCCCAAGATGATAATTCAGAATAGACACTTCCGGAGATTTAGCGACCGCATCTTTCATGAGGCGGATCGCTTCCTCCTGTTGACCCATCTTGAATCGAACCCACCCGAGTGTATCGATGAACAAGGGATGCGGTGCCTCCTTCTCAAACTCTCTACTGAGACCGAAGGCTTTCTGCAAACTTGCCGGGTCTCCTTTGTGATCGACAAGCAGCACAGCCAAGTTGTTCGCCGCCAAGACGTTGTGCGGATTGATTCGCAAGGTGGCCTCATACGCGCCCATGGCCAAATCGAACTGTCCTCGCTCGGACTGCACTGAGGCCAATAGCATATGCAACTCCTCGCTCTCGGGGTTCGCTGCAAGTGCCTCTTGTACGATCTGCAACGCCACGTCAGGCTTTCTCCGAGACAATGACGCCGTGGCCCAATTGAGCCATGGGGTCACCCACTTCGGATTGACTCGAACAGCTTCCCTGTAATGGGATGCGGCCTCCTCGTGCAGCTGTGCACGTGACAAAACCTCCCCCAGGAGTCCGTGCGCGAAAAGATGGTCCTTATTGGTAGCCAAGATAGACTCCAGCCTGGTTTTAGCGCGGGCAACCTGCCCTAACGCCACCTCCACCTTTACAAGCGACAGCAACGGCTCCGGCGCATTTGGAGCGACTGCCGTTGCTCGCTCATAGGCCAGACTTGCTTCACTCAGGCGGCGCTGCGCTTCATAGAACCGCCCTTCAGCCATCAGCGCAATAGACTGATTGCCACCAGACACCTGGCGAAGCCGAGTTAATGTTCTCTCCCCTTCCTGCCAATTTTTCGTCACCACATCCAACGTCATCAGCATGTCGAGGGCGGTAATATCGTGAGGGCGTTGCTTCAAAAGATCCTCGAGTCGCGCACGGGCTTGCTGGTGTCGCCCGCTTCGGCTCTCCAGCAATGCCAGAGATCGCTTGGCATCCACCTGGTCCGGGTACAGTGCCACTGCTCGTTCCAAACTGTCCTTTGCGAGATTGATATCGCCGGCGAGTTGATAAGCCTGGCCAAGCAGGTAATGCACCGTGGCTAACTCTGGCCGATCATGCAGAACGGTGCGAAACGCCTGGATCGCGTCCTTCCCGTTCCTTCTGGTCAACGCCATCCGCCCCGTGAGGATCAACCCTTCCGTTGATCGAGGGTTCTCTTTCAAGACCTCCTGTACTTGACGTTCCGCGTCGATCTGTTTGCCGGACCGGAAATCCATCTCCGCCAACTTCACCTTGGCTTCCAGTCCAGCCGGCTTCTCGTTGTATTCACGGATCAAGGCAGTATACTGATCGCGCGCCTTGGCTTCCTGGCCCATCCTCACGTAGAGCGCAGCAACTCCGAATTGAAGTTGGCTTGCATACGGTAACTGTGCCGTGGCCTCCAAGAGCACGCGTTCAGCGGACGAGAGATCGTTCCTATTGACAAAGAACTCCGCTAACACAAGTCTGCGCTGCTCACTGTTCGGATCACGCGCCACCGCATCACGAAGCACGGTTTCCGCCTGACCATAGGCGCTTTGCTTGACATAGAACTGGGCCAGTCTCAGCCGGTGATCAAGTGATTCCGGTTCGACGTCGATCATCCGACGAATCACTCTCTCCGCACCGGCGGAATCATTGGCTCTGGTCAATACCGCATTCAAACTATTCAACAGGTCCAGATCCTGGGGATACGTGTCCAAGGCGCGTCGCAGCGTGTGCTCGGCATCACGATATCGCTGACGCTGGCCATACAACGTCGCGAGGAGAATCGCGACATCCGGCTCTGTTGGAAATTCCCTGGCCAGTGCTTCGGCCTTGGGAATCGCCGGAAGAACGGCGGCGTCCGAGACCACCTGTGAAGCGATCTTTAGCGCCTGCGCCTGAGCATGGCCGGGATACCCCTTGAGCACTGTCTCTGCCACTTCCACCACACGATCGGTTAATCGCGCTTCCAGGTAGTATTTGCCCAAGGCAATCAACGCCGCGGTATGATCGGGACTCAGTCGTACGGCTTCCTGATAGAGCTGCACCGCATTGCGCCAATTCTTTTCCTTCTCCTCAACTCGAGCAAACAAGACGTAGGCATCCGCATCTTTGGGATCAATTTTCAACACATTTCTCAGTGCCACCCTTGCCTTGGGATAATTCGCAACCTCCATGTACTCAGTGGCTCGAGCAAAGTACTTTGCTTTTCTCTCCTCAGGACCACCACAAGCGGTCACGGCGATCACCGCAAGGAAGATAATGCCGACACTTCCGCATTTATTGACACTCCGCCCACAGCTTTTCTGCACGTGTTCACAATTCATACTTGTACGTTATTACGTAATGCGGTTCGCTACAACAAAATCCGAATTCCCAACCCAAAGAGGATCCAGAGCGACACGAGCCCTAATTGCCTGACACGCGTCGCAAATGCATGAAGGAGCAACTCGAAGGAAAAGAAGAGCACCACCAACTTGGCCGCAAAGACACCTAAATGCGAGACATCCGCGCTGACTTCAGGAAGCAATGGCAATGTCACAGCCATAAATACCATTAAATAGTCAAGCGGTGTCGTCTGAAAGCGGCTCTCCTGATTGAATCGAAGACTTAATAGCACCATAATAGCGGCAATGATAAAGAACACGTTGTGCGCCATTGCGACAGCAGAAACAGTACCCGCTCGAGAACCCTCACAGACATAGAGCAAAAATGTGGTCCCGACATACAGCCCTCCTCGCACAAAGTACGGAGCAACCTGCGAAGAGTAAGAGAGTCCGATCAACACCACCGCGAATAGCCCAATCGAGACATACCCCACGTCGTTGGGAACCGTCGATGGAAGAAAGACCAATGCGATCAGGAACAACGGAACAGTCACAGCCAAAAACCGGATCGGGAGATCCGTCAGCCAAGGACCATTGACGAATCTGGCGATAGTGGAATTTGAAAGAACATACCCTGCGCCTGAGGTTGGAGAGGGAAGGAGTCCTCGTCCCGCCGCAATAAACAGCATTAAGACCAAGAACACGAGTGTCAGATAGAGCGGAACGATGAGTTTGTCGGACTGCCAGCGTAACAGGTACGCCACCCCCAACATGCCAGCCTGTATCAGATAGATCACGGTCACGGCTTCATAGTGCGTGAGTCCCACTTTAAGCAATTTATGATGGATATGTGCGCGATCTCCAACGAACGGCGATCGCCCCTCAGCCAACCGCTGCGCCGTGACCCCGAGCGTGTCCAAGAACGGCAATCCCAATAGAAACAACGCAAGGCTAGGGCTGAAGGGACCACGGGATGAGTCTGTCAGTAAGACGGCCAGCACCCCCATCATAAATCCCAAGAGTTGGCTACCCCCGTCCCCCATGAAGATACGTGCCGGATAGGTGTTGTACCGCAAGAACCCCAAGATCGCCCCAAGAAAGGGAACAGCGAGCACGAGAACTGTCGAGTCTCCGGAAAGATAGGCCATATAGGCGATCCCACTGAGCGTGAGGAACGACAGTCCACCAGCCAGACCATCCAAACCATCTGTCAGATTGACGGCGTTGGACACGCCGATCAGAAACACCACCGTCACAAACATCCCGATCCATGCCGGCACTTCCACATCGGGGAGAAAGGGAAGAGTGGTAAACCAGATGTCTCCGCCTAACACCACAGCAAGAGCAGCGCACAGCTGTCCGACTACTTTGGTTCTGTAGCCGAGATCGACCCGGTCATCCCATACACCGAAGATCACGATAATCCCGCATCCTAATAACACCGAGAATGTTGTGGTATCCTTAGGCCCCCACCAGGCAATCGAGGCACAGGCACCGACGGCAAATGCGATCCCACCGATCCGTGGCACCGCATGCGCATGAACTTTCCGACCTCCCGGTTGATCCATGATCTGGAAGCGTTCTGCCACAATCCGCAGGAACGGAATCAGAGCCATGCAGACCAGCAAGGCGGTCATGGAACTGAAAAAGAGTTCATTGAGCATTGGTACGCTCGCTCATCAGGTACAGGGTTGTTTAGTCCGGCACAAACCTCGGCAGCTCTCCCCCAACTGCGACTGCAAATTCCCGGAGACGTTGGTCGACTGTGGATTCGGATTCACCCGGACTGACAAGGGCAGCCAACCTCACCAGCGCTCCGTCAGTCCGCTGCCGAGAAAGTGCGTCCCACAAGAGGTACATCTTGACCAGATATTCGCTCGTGAGTTGACGCTCGCGTTGTTTAAACCAATAGAAAACGATTTGCTTTTGCTCCCCTTTCTGAATGACCGCACGATTGGCCTTCAGCGGTTGCATGGTCGGATCCGAAACAGGCAATTGGGTTTGCGTCAATGAGGCAATTTCCCAGCCACCACCAGGCAGACAACTTTGAGGTGAATGAGCCGACTGTCCTTTCCGTTGTGACCGATAATAGGCGGCGTAGAAATTCACCTGCTGCTGGGGACTCAATCGGTAATCCGCGAGAACATAATCATCAAATCGAAGGGCGTCGATGTACTGTTGTTCGAGGGGAAAGGGCTGGCCACGCCATCCGCTGATTTGCATCGGGAAATCGACAAAGGCGATTCGTGGAGGAGGACTTTCCTCACGATCCATAAGCAGAGTACCGAGCAATGTACATGGCGCAAACAGCGCCACACTGCATAAGTAGGCGGGCCCTGGGGAGAAGATCCGGTTGGGGAGAACGTTCACCTCCCCCTTCACGACGGTCTCCACTTCCTGAGTTGTCCATTTCAAATGTTCACGCAACGATCGCCGTGGTGTCTCTGCGCCGAGTCTTCCGAGCCACGCCACTTCGAGGACCAGCAACCCAAAGCTGACCATGAAAATGACCCACCCCTCAAAGAGATGGTAGAACCCCTCTGCTGCACCTTTCCCATAGAGCTCGACCAACACGCCGATCATGCCAATCCGGAACCCGTTAATCAGTATTGAGATGGGGACGGCAGAGAGTACTAAGATGACTCGCTTCCACATCCTGTCTTTGAAGAGATAAGCGCAGAGCAACGCAAGCGAGAGCAGAGGAAGCAGATAGCGAATCCCACTGCAGGCTTCGACGACTTGAAGCTGAACCGGCCCGAGATCGATGACGTTGCCTTCACGAAAGGCCATCACCCCAACAAGTTGGAGACAGCCGACACCGAGCGAAGACGACCACAATTGAAGTTGGCTTGACAGAGTTGCATAAAAAAACGTGGGAAGCGGGATCGCCGTCAGGAGATAGCCCAGGGGAAACGCCATCGCCTTCGTACCACGAATCCCAACGAGAGTCATCGCCAAGCCAACCAGTACGATCCATAACGAAAGGTGCAAGACGAGAAAGAGCGTCGAGAGTTCACCGACCACATAGAGAAGGAGACCAAGACCGATCACGGCTAAGCCCCACCATGACTGTTCTCTCGCCAGACGAGACAGCTGATGGCGGGATTGCCAGATGAGAAACCCTGAAATGAGAGGGACGAACAATCCATGACTATAGTCCTCACTCCCGAACCACCGACTGATCAGAAACACAAGACTGTCTGCATAGAGATAGCCAAGAAATGCGATGATCACGACCGACGAAACAAATAGAGCACGCGTGCTGGCCATAAGGCAGATTCACTCACTCAATAATGATGAATGGGTCAAGCAAGCGACGCCGATCCGAACAACCGGGGCGAAACCTGATTGTCTATCGGAACCGTCTCTCTGTCGATTGATTTCGGAGAAGGAACGGGCTTGGTATCTCTCCGAGATACCAAGCCCCAGCAGTCGGAAATGAGGGAATCGTCTAGACCTTGGATGTACGAAGATTTCGCAATCCGCCAGCTCCCAGCCCCACCAACGAGATCAGCCCGGCGCCGAACAGCAGCACCGCCGTCGGCAACGGCACGGCGGTCAGCTGTGCCAATGAACCGATAACATAGTTTCCTGTACCACCGAAGTCCAGTCGCCACTGATTTCTGGCAAACGAGCTTAAACTTGGTGGAGCGGTTAGAAGATGTGCATCCCCGAATACATTTCCGCTTGGATCACTCAGCGACAACTGAAAGCTTACAGGCAACACTCCATTGATGGCTCCTCCTGTCACAGTGGAGAAGGCGGTAACACTATCGGTCCCTCCCAGAGGCGGACTATTCAGGACAAAAATTCCATTGGCACCAGTAGCGTATGTGAACATACGGCCGTTGATGTTCAGGTTGAGACCTGAGACTGAGTTCAAATAGATGCCTGTATTAGGCACGGTTGGAGTAGTAGCTGTGTCAAATGTAATGTCCCCCGACATGGGGCCAGAACCCACGGTGGGAAACAGCACACCCCCAACCTCGCCGATAGACCCGTTGAACGAGAAGGTAACAAGACCCGCCTCCGACGGTCCCGCAGCCAAGAGAAACGAGCTCAATGCGAGTGCCGGGAGAGCGAGCTCTCGACCAAATAGGTACTTCACAATTTCCATACCACCACTCCTGCTAAAGGTTGCCATATGGTTACTCTGTTAGGGACACGTAGGAATAGATAGCTGTCTAGCAAACCGCGGGCCAACCCGCAAAACTCCTATGTCTCTGAAAACAAAGGCAGCGGGCAGAGCCTCTCATGGTAGTACTGTGTCAACAATCCTGCAGCGCTGTTCAAATCTGTGACGGCTGCCAGATGGAACGGAACAAATTGCCTGGTCTGTTCTGTCCTCTTACTCCTCCTTAATAAAGGAGGGGTCTGCGAAGGTGTTGATCGCATCACATCGAGAGGGCAAAATCGTTCTCTCACCCACGGAAAACCAGGAATCTTCTTCTCACCCTTGGCTTCCATGAGGTTGAGGCCTCCGTTAACATCCTGCAAGTAACAGAAGGGGCGTGAGACCTTCATAAGGTCTCACGCCCCTTCTTCCAAAGAATAATGTTCTGGCTTAGGCCTGAGATCCTTGCAGATTTCGCATCCTCCCTGCACCCAAACCAACCAGTGAAATGAGACCAATACCGAACAGGATACCCGCAGCCGGCAACGGCACAGCCGTCAGACTTGCGATCGATCCAACATACTCACCGAAAGTTTGGTTCGGACCCTCAAAAAGGAGCCGCCATCTTCCCGTCACATCCGGTGGACTATTCAGAGCACCAATAGTGGGCGGATCCTGGAGTGATGTATCAGAAAACAAGCCTCCCCCCACGCGGTCGAGACGAAGCTCAAAACTGACTGGTGTAAACACATCCGGTGGCGTACCGTCCAAGATCTGGTCACCTACAGCAGCAGATACCAATTCCCATCGGTCCCCATTGCCGTTCCCCAGATCAATACCTTTTGAAATCGTCACGGCATTGTCCCCAGTCGTGGGGGCCGACGTATTATGGGATTCTCCTGGATTCAGTATAGTCAGACTGAAGCCTGTTACAGCTCCAGGGTAAACCCCTGGACTACTGCTTGACACAGTAGTCAATTGAAAAGAGCCGGTTATTGGAATTGAACCAAAATCTGGGTCTAGATCCCCGGTAAATGCAAATGAATGGTTCACCAGGGCTGCATGTACTGTCGTCATCGGAACCGAGAGAACAAAAGTCGTAGCCGCTAACAGGATCAATCCTCTTCGAAGGCATTGTTTGAGCATGGGCATACCCCCGGTCCTCCTGGAAGTGATTCGCTGGTGACACGAATAACGTGAATGGGATACGACTCAGCAAATCACGGGCCAGCGAGGCGGGTATCTATCTAACTAACTAAAAAATCTGGAAAATGATCGCAACGCACAGGAACAACGATCTCCATTTTTGTGCACCGGCGTTCAATTTTGTCTACGCCCTGCACAAACCGGAAAAAATTTCCCACTTGTGAGACCTCCCGCCCCCAGCGGCTCTGGTCCCTCCGACTTGAAACTCATCACTACCCTCCCACGCCCTTTCGCCGTCGCCTCCACAGGTCTTTTTCCTGCTAACCTCGCTTCAGCCTCCAGTCTCCACCGGCTCTCATCTCTCCAACTTGGAACTGGAAACTCGGCACCCCTCTCGCACTCGCCTCCGACCTTCTTCCCTGCTCAACCTCAACCGTTCTTCTTGCCTCCAACCTCCAACGTTCTTGCCCCCCATCAATCCCGTCTCCCAACTTGCAACAGGAACCTTGCAACTCGCCACTAGCCACTCACCACTTTTCAGCCCTGTCTCGCGTGAAATCGTCCGCCCCTAACCCCTCTTTCCTCATTCCACATTCCTCATTCAGAACTCCCCTCCAACCTTCTCCCCTTGCCTCACGTTCTCCCTACCGAGCATGTTCCACGCTTTCATTCTCTTCTCCTATCGTTTACTATAGGACTCTCCTGATTCTCCTCCGCTCAATACCCCCCCCACAGCTTCCGGTCTTGGGAGCGGAGGGGACTCTTTTGGAGAAGGTGGGGGGGGAGTGAGATACCGTTGTTTCAAGAGGGACCTATGCGCTATCGCATCGCCGTTCATCAGTCTGAAGAGGGCTTCTCCGTTTCGGTTCCAGGCTTGCCGGGGTGCTGGTCCCAGGGTCGTACTGAAGTCGAAGCGGTTGAGAATATTAAGGACGCGATTCGTGAATATCTTGCCGTCGTCGAAGAGCAGCTTCGCGGCGAAGAGATTCGCGTGATTGACGTCGCTGTCTGATCGTGTCAAGGATTCCTGGCGTCAGCCACCTCGATGCGGTACGAGCGCTGCAAAAGGCAGGATTTACCATTGCTCGTCAGGGGAAACATATTGTCATGTCAAACGGCACACGCATCCTGACGATTCCACGTCATAACCCGGTCAACGCCTTTACACTCGGCGGTATCGTTCGTGATGCCGGATTGACCGTCGAGCAATTTCGCGATCTCTTGTAACCGAATCCGCCGTCCGCCCCGCCGACTTCTCACGCTCCCCCGCTCCCCTTTCCTACCTGCTCAACCTCAGCCTTCCTCCCTCGCCTCCACCTTTCTTGTTGTCTCTACCCTCCATCAATCCTGTTTCCCAACTTGCAACCGGAAACGTGGAACGTGAAACTCGGCACCCCTCCCGCTCCCATCGTCTGACCGCAATCCTTTCACCTCCTGCCTCTCACTGTGAGTGTCAACTCAAGCAACGACCCCAGAGTCTCGCACCGCATAACCCGCTATAAAAGACTCCCGACCCCTTTGCTACAATGGCCTTTGTCTTGAATTCGATCATGCAATGATAGCCCCATCAACCCAATGCCGAGGCGACGCCCCCCTGGCATAAGATCATCGAGCAGGACTCGACATTTCTGCAGTTTGAAAAGCCGCCTTTCCGCAAACCATCTCAATCACGGAAGCGAGTTTTCTGGCCAGGACGATACGATCAAACTGTTCCATCACAAACTTTCTCCCGTTCCTGCCTAATCGCTGACACAGCTGCGTGTCGCGAGAGAGTTCCAGCACACGAGCAACCAACTGATCAGCATCCTCGGGCTCAATACAGAGACCAGCCTGAGCGGCCTGGAGCAAGTCCGCACTCTCTCCCTCTACACCCAGAACGATCGGCTTCGCCATAGCCAGACTTTCAAAAATCTTTGAAGGGATAACGGTCTTAAACAAATCAGACTTTTTGAGCAGAACAAGACTGACGTCTGAAAGAGCCCAGAACTCCCGCATCCGAACCTTCGGTTGCTGATCAAGCATCATCACATTCTTCAGCCCCATCGTGTCTCGCATCCGAACAAGCACCTGCCGTTCAGCTCCATCACCTACCATCAAGAAGACGATGTTTGGGGTATTGCTCAATCGACGGGCTGCACCCAAGATCGTCTCTAAATGGTGGGCCATGCCATGGGTCCCAAAGTAAGAAACAACAAACTTTCCCGTGAGTCCAAGTTCTTCGGCAAGCGCGGAAGCACCGTCAACCGGTCTATACTGAGCGAGATCCACACCATTTTTTACGACAGTAATCTTGCCCGCTTCAATCCCCTTGCCGAGCATGTTCGCTTTGAACGAATCGGTCACAGGAACAATGTGGTCTGCGTTTCGATAGGCAAATCGTTCGATCCGTTCGAGCATCTTAATGACTGCCTGACTCTTGATCGCCCCCACGGCGACGATTGATTCCGGCCAGAGGTCACGGATCTCAAGTACCCAGGGAATCCTCCTCATCTTGCCGACGAAGTACCCCGCGAGACCATTAAAGAATTGTGGAGAGGTAGAAAGAACGACGTCTGCTTTCGGCAGAAGAAGAGAGAGAACGACCGCAGAACACATGTACGAGATGTAGTTCAATGTTCGCTTGAAGAAGCCTTCGTTCGCCGTCACGAAGGTCCAAACCCTCACCACGTTGATTCCGTCGATTGTTTCTCGGTGATAGAACCGATTACGGTAACCCTCGTACACTCGTCCTTGAGGATGGTTTGGTGCACAGGTCACGACGGTCACATTGTGTCCGTCTTTCACCCATTGTCGGCAATGTTCATAGGTTCTCGTTGCCGGTGCGTTCACCTCGGGCGGGAAGTAATGTGACAGGAAGAGAATCCGCATGTCTGTATGACTCGGTGTAATGAGCCGACGCCTTTGTGATTCGGTAACTCAACCGAAGAGGAAGTTCTCCGGAACAAGAAAAGGCTATCACGGGATTTTTGTAGCTCAAACCAAACTCGGGAAAATAGCACCCCGGTTCAACCGTAGCCTGACAGATGCTCAACACTTCGACCATTGCAATAAGGTTTCCACAATCTTCAATCCGAAAGCTTTGCTCTCCCGATCTCACGATTGCAAAATCAGGATGAATGTGGATGATGGTCTCCATCTGATGAATTCCAGCTCCTGTGAGTTCATCCATGACCATCCAACTCCCCGGCTCGTCGGAGCGAATACGCCTGTGATGAATCGGCTTGCCTGTCAATCTCCTATATCCGTCATGGGCTCCCTCAAAGAGAACCGCTCCGTCCCCCGTCTTCTTGATGTGACCATGGATTGGCCTCGCCCGTCGTGCCACCCGAAACACACCCCATACTTCTGATTGTTCCTCGCCATCGACGACGACCGTATTGTGAGCCCTCGTGCTTCGTACATAGGCCCGCTCCTGACTTGGCTCATAGTCAAACACCCCGCTATCAACAACCACTCGCCGTCCGTCAATCGTAAGCTCATAGCTCAGCGTATCGCAATGCGCATGGCCAGGCTGGTAGTCAGGACCAATCGGCCCACAGTCAATGATGATCATGTCGTTTGCCTTACGACAGGCATAATATCCGCTCGCCGAAAACGCATTGACCGACAGACTCATCGATTGCGGCGGCTGCGTGTATCCAATAACTCGCTCAGCGTAGTCAAATATCTGAGACGGAGTAGGAGCAATACCGAATGCAGAATCGTTGAAGAGAGGGATACTTCCGTCTGGCAGACAGATGCCGCTTAAAAAGTCCAGAGCAGTCGTCAGTTTGCCGATAAACTTGTCGGTGATCTCATGTGAGATCACCGAGGGTGAGTTCTTGGTGAGACTCAAGACATCGAGATAGTCAACCAAACAGATGGAGTGATACATAGGGCTTCGCTCAAAATGCCCACCGTCTGGCAGAAACTGTTCCTCAAGTTCATCCTTGAGAATCTCTAAACCTTTTCGAAACCACCGATCCCCATCAGCTCCTTGAAAATAGACCCCAGCAAAGAACAGGGCCACGCCATTTTTGAGATAGTGATTCGCCAGGATATGGTATTCGATGTTCTGCTCTAGCCAAAGCGCTTGTCGATAGAGACTCTCGACCCATTCAGTCTTTGGCAACTTCTCGTTTTGTTCTTCAGAACACATACACTCATTGACTAGAAAGAACTTGATCCAGTTCACAATCCTGAGCGAGACGGTATAGGGCTCCCAGGCATCCTCAGTGCCTTGCGGGTTGTACTGAATCCAATCACCAATGAGGAAACACTTATTCCCAAATGAACGCTGTGGATCATGGAGATAGTCGAAATAGTGCAGGTTATAGCGCCAGAGCTTCGGCATGTCCTTGCAAACCCAATCAGCACTTTGCGACGGAACGCACTTTGACTGCCTCAGGAAACAGAAATGCGAATCGTCTCCTGTTGGCTTGGATACTGAAATACCAGGAAGCATTGAGACGACGCCCGAACGCCTTCCGGCGTCGCCCGTTTTGGTTACAGACCGAAACTGTGGAAGGATTCGTCGGTGAAGAAAGTACGCGACCTGTGAAGGACGAAGATGCGCGAGCGTCCTAGCAAAGAGGCCCAAGTGCTTCATGAATAGAAGGCACCTATGTGAGTGAATCCACGATATCGAAGGTGACGTGGGTTACCTCTACAAGCTCAGTCCATGGAATTGGGGAACACTCGCCTTGACGAATTGCATCCACAAAGGCTGCAACGCAAGCCGTCTGTCCTTTGTCCTGACTCCAGAGATCCATTTTTTGAAATCCTGACCAGCCATAGCCACGGAGTCTTCTGAAGTTATCCAGCTGCAACACCTTGCCACCACAAAAGACCTCGAGCTGCTCCTTCGGAAAAGATTTATGGCCGTTGGAGAAATAGTGGACGGTGCCAATCGATCCACCCTCAAATCGTAATGTAACCGTCACATTGTCTTCGCTCGCCGATATAGCCTGAACAGCAACAATCGGAGAGGCAGCGAGAAACCTGAGCAGATCGACAAAATGACAGCCTTCCCCAATGATCCGTCCTCCCCCGATCAGTCGGTCCTGAGTCCAATGGTCACGGGGAATATGGCCCGCATTGATCGTCATGACAAAGGTCTTGGGTTCCGCCACTCCATTCAGCAACTGTTTCATGCGCTGGACTTGTGGGGCAAATCGACGATTGAACCCAACCATCATGAGTGGAGACGAAGGCTGTTGTCTGATACAGGCATCATAGACCTGACAGAGTGTCGTCAGTTCATTTCGCGTGATTGCTAACGGCTTTTCAAGAAATACATGCTTGCCTGCTTTTAATGCCTCGGCGGCGAGCGTGGCATGGCTATCATGCCTCGTCGCGATAATCACGGTGTTGTTGTCGGAAGACTCAATCACACTTCGACCGTCGCTCGTGATTTCTAAAAATCCAAACTTGCTCCCTGCGTGGGCAGCGCTTACACCTGTGCTGCTTGCAACTGACCTAAAAGCAACCCCCGTCTTCTGAAAAGCTGGCAACAATACTTGGGTGGCGTAGTTTCCCGCCCCAATGCACCCGACGACCGGGGTAGCAGGAGAACGTTCCCCCTCGAGCAGTTCCTCCGATCTGGCAATCGTTCTTCGCAGTAATCGACTGTGAGAAAACGCATCTGGTTCAGGATATTGCAAAATAATCCCGAGCGAGGGAGCTCGACTCGAAATCAGATCATAGGCGGTCGTAGCCTGGTCAAAGGGGATACGATGCGAGATGAGCACATCTGTCTGGAGGCGACCATCAGCCACCATATCCAAAACTGCCTCAAAATTACGTTGCTCCGTCCAGCGAACGTAGCCAATGGGATAATCGTGCCCATTGTCCTCATATGAACCGTCATAGCGCCCAGGGCCGTAGGAACAGGACACCTGAAAACTCAGTTCCTTTTCGTAGAAATCCGCGCGAGACAATTCCAGTCCCGTGACTCCAACGAGCACAATTCTCCCTCGCTTCCGACACATTTGCGCCGCTTGATGCACCGGCTCATTGCTCTTCGTGGACGCCGTGATGATCACCGCATCGACACCGCGTCCTCTTGAAAAAGCCATCGCCGCTCCAAGAGGATCTGCGTTCTGATTGAGATCGACCGTTTCGGCACCCAGCTTCTGAGCGAGTGCCAACTTGCTTGCGTCGTAGTCTAACCCAAGAACTCGACACCCATGGGCCTTCAACAACTGAACGGTCATCAACCCGATCAACCCCAACCCAGTGACCACCACAGCTTCGCCCAAGGTCGGTTGAATGAGACGGATGCCCTGCAGTCCGATCGCACCGATCACGGTGAATGCAGCGGCCTCATCACTCACGCAATCCGGAACCTTCGCACAGAGGTTCTTAGGAACACAGACGACCTCAGCGTGCTTTCCGTTCGAGGACACTCGATCCCCGACTGAAAAACCAACGACTCCTTGGCCAACCTCCAGCACTGTCCCAACGTTGCAGTACCCCATCGGCAAGGGTTGGTCCAGCTTGTTGCGCACGGCCTCAAGTGTCGGCATCACCCCGTCGGTCTTGACCTTATCCAGCACCATTCGAACTTTTTCCGGCTGCTGACGGGCTTTATCGAGCAGGTTGGCTTTGCCGAATTCGACCAGCATGCGTTCGGTTCCAGCAGAGACCAGAGTTGAAGATGAACGGATTAATAGATGTCCAGAATGGCAACGTGGGCTCGGAATCTCAACGAGTTCCGTGGAGCCCGTCTTAAGACTCTGAAGAATCTGCTTCATAATACCATCATCTATATCTCACTCATTGACACTACTGCTTCTTTCCCTAAACCCAAACCACATTCTCAGCGCCAACAACATTTTGCAACTTCTGTTCAAGCTGAAGCACAGCGTCAGTCGACACTCTCACGGACTCGATCGAATCTCCAGGCAGTCCCTGAGCTATCTTCTGCCCAATGGATCGATACATGCGTCGATAGCTTTCCATCTTGTTAATTCTAAACCTCCGCAAAACACGGTCACTGGATTCGGCTTCATATAGGGCTCCATTCTGCATGCGGATGGTTACACCGTTCGCCCTGAGCTCAATATAGTCTTGAACACCAATCCGCTCACTCCCCTGATCGGTAAGCACCATGGTAAAGAGAGCCCCATTCTCCAACTCCATTGAACAATTGATTGTGCCATCGCGTGCGATAAACACATCAGATCTCGAGACCTCGCAGTAATCATTAAAGTAGAGGAAGTGGTCGATCCAGTGACACCCGTTTGATATAAGCCGGCTCTTTGAGTTCGACCAGCGGTACCAATGACGCGAAGGCAATGGCACCTCGTACACAATGCAATGATACGACACTGGATGACCAGGCCCAAGACGAAGATCAGAATATGCATACTGATTCAAATCCTGGTATCGCTTATGAAAGCAGGAATAAAAGGCGCCACTGCTCTGCGCCATCGCAGTGAGCAACTCGGAAAGCTGGGTACTATCAACTGCCAACGGCTTCTCCACCACAGCACATGCACCAGACTTGAGAGCTTTTACAGCTAAGGGAGCATGCGAATGATGGAAACCGGCGAGGAAATACGCATCATACCGCTCCTCTGCTCTTAGACTCTCTGCAGTATCCCACTTACTTGCAGCTTTCTCATCAAGAGGAATTTGCAAGGGATCAATTTCATGAATACATGCGATTTCGACATAAGGCGAAATATTTGGCAACACGATGACTTTGGCGTAGTTACCATATCCAAAGAGAACTCCTTGCTTGCGCTTGCTTCCCCTCGTTTTTCTACTGTCCCGATGTTCCAAAGGCACGCTTCTCGGGTCAACGGAGAATCGCCTGGCGTTTGCCCAAACTGATGGGTCCAAGAGCATGGTCTGAGCAGCCTCAAACGCTGACGAAAGATCTTCCAACGGGTTTCCAGAAAAGGCGCTCCACCCCTTCAGTTTCTCCAGAGAGCCAAGAAGCGCTCTGCTGCATTCAGAGTGGATGATTGCCTCATTCTGAACTTCAACTGGAAGAACCAAGTCAATAGGCCTCACCAAGTCGGCAGGCAACACAAGCCGCTCCACACACTTTGGGTGTGTGGGAGCAATAAACATCACACGATCTCCTTCGCACAACTTGGAGGAAGTTCCGGATTCTTGAACTGAACCAACTCCGACCGACAAGAACTTTTCATTGCGGAGCCGTTCGTCACGACGTGAAATGATTTTTCTCCATACATCTCGAAAGCCAATTTCCCGTAGATAGTTCCATACTAATCGAGCACTCCGTGATCGAACAAAGTACAATTCCTCAACGGTTGCTGCGGTGAGGCAGACTAACACCTTAATCCGGTAATCCTCGGGACCCCGATGATAGTCAAGAAACCCATCCCACCATTCCCCATTCGTTAATACCTTCATCGCTTTAGTTGGTAGTTAAGGATGTTGATTGCAATGAAAACAAGTTGGCGGCACTCACAGAACCTGCTGCCTATTTATCGGGATTGCCTTGGAAACCCGGTTAATTCACATATTCCATTGGGACATGAAAACAGCATTTCTCCCTTCACTGCCTTTGATCGCCTACGAAAAATGCCACCCATTAATGTATTACAACAACCGTTCCGTCCTATCTCTCGTTTGATCTTTCCAACAAGCGCGATCAGCTTCACAATTAACCTGAATTCGCATAACAGCAAAGCAATTTGCACAATCACTACGAATGAAGGTTTCTAACTCATACGCTCGGACTATGCGCCACGAGCTATCCTTGCAAAGAATCTGAACGTATCATCGGCGCATCGCTTCCACGAGTAAGATTGTGCTCGGACAAAGGCAGCCTGTGCCAGACACGCTCTCAGATCATGTGAATTGATTAGTTCACGAAGCGCCTGGGCAATACTACGTGTATCCTCCGGTTCAAAGTAAACCCCAGCATCACCCAATACCTCAGGCATTGGGCCCATTCGCGAACACGCCATCGGAAGGCCAGCTGCCATACCTTCTAACAAAATATTTGGCATATTTTCGCAGCTTGACGCAAAAATACAAATGTCCGCTGCCTCATAAATATCATCAAGATTTTCATATGGGACAGCTCCACGATAGAAGAGAAACTTCTCTGCTGGGTCCAATCGCTCTATCGTTTGTCGTAACTGTTGCATTCCCTTAGCAGGCGGACCAACCAGTTCTAGGACTATGGGAATATTCTCCTCTCTGAGCATTGCGACAGCCTCAGCCACATGCCACTGATGCTTATACACATCAACAATAGAAACATAGAGCACGCGACACGGTCGGCTTTCGGTGAAATCGCTACGCGGTCGTTGCAGCCGTGGAGGCTTCATAAACCGGGAATTAATACCGTGAGGAATAATCGGGCACTCTCCTCTCAACTCCCCGGTTACTTGAGTGACCACTCTACGAGCGTAGTTGGTAAGAAATATGACGCCTTGAGATTTCTGAAAAGTTCGACACTGTGTCCATCGTAAAAACAACAGCTTAATTGTGTAAGAATCGCAGCCGTATCGTCTCAATTCACCCCATTCAAACGGAAGCAGGTTTTGGCTCATCGTAACAGTGGGAGTGAATCCACTTTCATCTGAGCCCCCTGGCAAGAACACCACATCACAATTCGTTTCATTGGCCAACTTCCGTTGCCTAAATCGATTCCAGTACACGCGATACGGTAGACTTTGATTCAAGAGAGGGTCGCTAACTTTTGTCAGCCACTCACGGTCACAGATTCTTTCAAGTGTCCTTACTGAGCTCCAAATAAATACTCGATCAAATCCATGCGCGAGAGGGTCTGCCGCACCTAGTAGTTCGGTAAGATGAGTGACACCACCACCAGTCTGAATATTAAATGCGTCAATCCCAAGAATCACGGCAATGCTTTCATACTATGTCCAGCTCATCCCCAATCATTGTTGCTCAACACATTCAGAGCATCCACATCCAAGACTCGCCGATTGCACGCTAACTCATGCTGAAAGAATTTTCACAATAACGAAGTTGCACGAAATATCAATTCTAAATGAATTTGTTTCTGGCTGTACTAAGATGGTGATGCCATCGATTGCCTGCCACGGCATTCATCTCCAAGCGTAGGGAAGAACTACCCATACCAATGAAGAAACTACCGATTAATCTCGTCCTCACCTATTCATCCACCCTGATCGGGTTCCTGCTTGTTCTACTCTTGGCACGCGTGCTGGGTGCCGAGCGGTTTTCTTGGGTAGCGTTGGGCCTTGCTATTGGCGGATTCCTAGTCCCCCTCTTCAACCTAGGAAGTGACCGCACCTTTGTTCGAGATGCTATCGCACGAAAACAGAGTGAACCTATAGACAGGATGGTCCTGTCCAATCTCAATCAACGGATCTTCATGCTAATCCCGATCCTAATTGGGCTTTATAGCATTACTCCGGTTTTTACCAACACAATTCAAGACACTGTTGCTTTGATGGGATTTTCCCTATGGGCAGGTCTTATTGGGCTTTACCCTGCCTCCTGGTTTGACTATTCGCACGATGTTAGACGCCAAAATATAATCGTGCTCTCCGAGCGGACTGTCAGCTTATTACTGATTTACGTTCTTTATCACTTCGCAGATAGGGCGCCAGATCTTTTAGCAATTGGCATAGGGCTCTTGATCACACGAGTAACGTCCATACTTTTTCAGATTAGGTCCTGGTGGATTCACCATGCCTCCGTGCCGTTTTCACTAAGTTTGGTCCCAATACGCAAGAATCAAGATGGAATTAATTTGCACATAACTTTCGCCACCGTGGCGAATGCCTTATTGACATACGGCAATCAGCTTCTCCTGGCACACAATAATACCCCCGTAGAATTGTCTTCTTACAGTTTGGCTTTTCAAATGATGATGATAGTCTTCTTGTTTCAAGGACAAGCCATTCGCCTATCCAATAGATCTATCATGGAAGCATGCTCTTCCCAGAAAGCATTCCTTCAATCTATCGCGCACAATGCCGGAATTCTTTTTGCTGGTTCTACCATACTTGCGTTTGGAGTATGGGTAGCCATCCAAGTCTTGCCACTCATTCTTGCAGATCCCCGATTCCTCGCAATGTCCACCTTTGCAATACCTCTCTGTATCTGGGTTTGTTTGACAGGGATAGGCTTTTCAGTTTCCCAGCACAGTCTTGCCCTTGAACAAGAACGTTTACTCCTGTTTACCTCGCTGGCCGGAGGAGCTATCGCACTTCCCCTTGGTTGGTTGTTTATTCCCAACTATGGAGCATTGGCTGTGGCGCTTATTCTTGTAACCGTTCACAGCAGCATGATGTTGGTTAATGCTATCGGATTGCTCTACAGCATCAAAACGAAGAAGTCATGGGGATAGCCGGAATGATTATGGGAGTGATCCTATTCGTTGTGGGGTAACCCTCGGTGGAGTATCACTTATTGGCGCTGGAACCCTTGTTATTAAAGATGTACAACCTGCTGCAATAGTGAGAAATACTCCGGCTGAAGCGATTGAGTTTCGAAAAATGCAAATTGACGTGAAGTAATAGAGGATAAGTAGTATACAGTATTCTATGAACACAACATGCCTTAAGAGGTCAATAGGTTCTAATACCTCCTTTCAGTATATTGGCTCTCAACCTTGTCCATGGTGCTAATTGCTTACTCTATTTTTTCCACTAACGCGTTGAGGTGAATTGAAATGGGAATAACACATAGAATCAAATCCGTCCTTCTGACCGGTGAGAAAAACAAACCCTTTCTTCGTGCAGGAATTAACTCAGCACAGTATAAGGGTTTTTCCCTTGAAGCGATTAAGATCATAAATCTCATTAACTATACTAAGCAAAACGAAGCGGCGTACAACGCAGAATCATACGACGGGGGATATCACACACTTCATCTGGAGGGACAAACCTTACAGGGCCAGCGAGACGCCAAGAAACGATTAGCGAACCTGGATTATGATTTCACTAATAAGACGGTCCTGGATCTGGGATGCAATCAAGGCGGCATGCTGCATGCCCTAGCTGGCCAAATACGGTATGGCGTTGGATTAGACTACGACCCCAAAATGGTAAACATAGGAAACAGGGTTTCCAATTACAACAATTCTAAACATATTCAGTTTTATGTATTCAATTTAGAGAACGAACCATTGGATTTAATATATGATTTATCGCCCGTGGAATCATTTGACATCGTCTTCATGCTATCCATAAGCATGTGGATTGATACATGGAAAGAGGTGTTGGCGTTCGGATCAAAGATCGGAAAGTCGTTGCTATTTGAAACTAATGGAACTAAGCGGCAACAGGAAGAGCAAATTTCAGAACTCGAAAAAACCTTTACACAGGTAACACTCGTGGCTGACCGATCTGAAGACGACCCACTGAACAAACAGAGACAGCTTTACTTTTGCAAAAGCATGTAGCGTATTAATCGCCTGACAATTACTGCTTTCGCTCACAAATCCGTGCGCATGCTTTCACAAACCTTCAAGAGAATCACTCGCAGGCAGAGCTATTTGCACACAACCCTGCCCATAACATCACGTTAATGATTGACAACACAATGAGCGAAAGTCTGACGACTCTTCTGAAGAAAAGTGGAGTACTTCGTACCGGCACCAGCAATAAATTTGAATGTTTAATCGGGACAGGAAACAAGTATGGGGCACGTCTAAGTAAACACATATCTCCTTTGCCATTACTTCTTGCCATCACCCAAACTGTATTGGTCAATAGTTGGCGCTTACTGAAATCTTTCCTATTGATGCGATCATGCTCTTCATCGGTGTTTGACGTCCCGATCTTCATCACACCACAAAAGGCCGGATCAATCTCCTCCATCGAAGCCATTTACTTTAGCCGAGCAAATGGGAGTATGGTGGTCGTCGAAGCTGAAAACATTCGGAAGATTTATTTCCGAGCCATTCAAAAAAGTAGAATGAGGCTCTGCATACAAGCAGCTGCCTCTAAACATACCAGGATGATCCCCCCCATCACTGTCGTTGAGACAAATGGCCTGTTGCTGGCTAGCCTTCCAAGATATCGCCCGATTCATGTGGGAAAGGCAGAATCCTTGGCACTACTTGACATGGCGATATCGGAAACTTCGGATATCCTTCAGAAGGTTGACCCCGATCTTTCAGCGGCTCTTACAATTTACAACCAGATTTCATGGTGGTGGGAACGCGGTGAGGGCGATATCAACCACGAGCTGAGAGAAAAAACATTTCAGGTTTGCGAGCAGTATGTCTCTATGCTTGATCAGGCACAAATACCTTGTCACTTCCTTCAGCATGGTGATTTTTGGCCTGAAAACATCCTATTTACCCCTGAACCTGTCGTCATCGACTTCGACAGCCTTTTACGCTGCCCAAGGCATTATGACGCAGTGTACTATATGCTCAGCGTCATTCTTTATTCGGGGCGCCTGACTCTTCCTGAGTTGATGGATACCAAATCACCGCCATATAACAAAGCAGCGGTCGAGGACTGCCGCCGCATTGTTCAACTGCGACAAATCACATCAGTGGATTGGGTGGCATGCGAAAACCTGTTTCTACTTTTAAAGTTTGCTTTTTGTTTTACCCACAACTCGATCTACTCAGGGAAAGAAATGGCCTTACTGGAAAAGCTTGGTGCGCGATTCGACCGATTTCCCAAGGAGTCCTCCTGGGTCTCTTCTACGCTTGGTTTTTGAGCCTGTAAGCTCGGCAGTCAATGCGATGGCCCTACAAGAAGTTCTAGCTTCTTAACGTTCCCCCCGTTTCTTGCCCCTTGAGCGGCTTTCTCATACATTTGAACATAGGCATCTAGTCGGCTAGACCATGAATAATATTTGCGTGCTAATTCGTGTCCAGCCATCTTTACAGCGGTGCAACGAATGGGATCCCTTAACAGACTTACTATTTCCATTCCCATACTTTCATAGTCCTTTGCCTGCACAAAATCTGTTCCAGGTTTACCAAGCGGAATACCTGAAAATGTTTTTTCGAAACCAACCACTGCCAAACCTGCAGCCATAGCCTCGATAACTTTATTTACTATCCCACAGTTCTGATCAATCGGAGCAATGGCAATTCCTCCCATACGATAGACATCTGACAAATCAGGAATATAACCCGTAAACTTCACCTCTGGGAATCCACTATACTCCTCCATCAACTTACCCGCATCTGGCCCAATTTTCCCCACCACATTAAGCCTGACAGATGGATAATGCTTCCTCACAATAGGCCAAGACTGGCTCAAAAACCTTTGCAGACCTTTTAAATGAGTGCCTGTTAAGGTTGCAACAAAGATGATGTCTGACTTGGAAGACGTGGAATCTGTCAGATGAAACAACGCATCTTCAGCACTATTCGGAATGACGGACACCCTCAGATGCGGATTGAGCTTAAGCAGATAGTTTTTATCAGTTTCGCTCATCACTTGAATCTGATCAAACTGCTGATAAACCGATGCTTCATAGCTCTGAGTGCTGTAGTACTGCCATTTCTTATAAATGTATTCTAAGCCTCTGAAGTAACCTGCACGCAGGGCATTCTCCAGTGTGAGAGCATAGCTGTCGTTTATTGAAGCGACTGTGCCAACCCCAGCGGGAGTGACGCTCAAGTACTGCACCATTGGAATGAGGTCAAAATGAATTACGTCGGGCTGAAACTTGCCGATCAGACTAATTAACTTCTTTCTAAACACCGCGGATCGATACTTTTCAACAAACAGTAATCTTTGACCAAGTATGGCAGCTAATTGCACCGCAAGTGGATGTCGCCATGGGATTCTTTCCAGCAGACTTCCGCCACTACAGAACTTTGCCGTAATACAACTAAACCGATCGCTCACTTCACATGTTTCAGCGGTAAGGACAGCCAAAGCAATTTCATGCCCCGCTTGACTCATTAGTCGCATAGCATGAAAAATGGGTATCCTAACTCCATTATCTGGTGGAAATGGCACCTCGTTAGCGACAAATAGGATCTTCATGGCTATTCACGTATCATCTGAACTCGGAAACTTGACTGAAGTTGTTCATTCTTAAAGATACAAGAGCGTCACTTGCCCACCCCCATCACAAACCCAGCTCGCTATCTCGCAATCAGCATGGCATTGGCAGTATTCGCACCTTCACCATCCCAGACTTCTTGTCTTTGATAACAAAGACGCTCAACACAGTAGAGACAACCAACGATCAGCATAAGCTCCTTAAAATACAAAAGAAGCATTCCTCCTGCGCATAAGACCTTAACCCAGAGAATACACAAGAACGGCAGGTACGCATTAAAGGTAGTTTCTGCGGCAAGAATCCTACTTTTTATCCACATCGTCAGCCATCTAAACATCCATCCAAGCACGAAGCAACCTATTACCAGCAATGGGCTTCCGCCAACTAAATACAAAACAGAAAACTGTGTCGTCCCAAAAGCCGTCACCGCCTTATCTTTGTCGTATCCGTATAACTTCTCCTTTATCAAATCCATAACGTTATCGCTAATTAAGCTATATAACGGGAAATCCCTCCCTCTCCCAAGTTTTATGGCAGCATAATATGCATCAATTCCATTTACTCGGTTGTATATCGGGTAAAGAGACGCAGAAGACATCTTCTGTTTTTCCTTATCTTCTGCCTTATTTATAGCTTCAGTCATCGTACGGCCGCTTAAGATGTAATTACGATACTCACCAATTAGTGTATATAAATTAATTGTTGCAACTATTACGACAAGAGCCGCTATCGCAACAAAACGACGCCGTTTTGGCTCAAGGTAACTGTATACATCAGCTAAGTAGAATGCGATAATTACACCCTGAATCACTAGCTCACCCTTCCATCCTACTCGTACAGCTAACAAGATATTGACTAGAAGCAGAAACAGTCCGATGATCAAACCTCTGCGTTCATTCAACCGCAGCACGCAATAAAAGTATAGGTTTACTAACGCAAACAATACGGGACGGGTAAGCATGTCCAATAAACCAGAAAGAAAGGGAACGCCAACCATCTGTGGCTTAACACCTGGCAACCCTATATTTAGATACGTCTGAACTAAGATCTTCAGAAGCATCAAACCTAAGATTATCGCAATAAAATAACTGTGCCGGAGAACAACCTGTCCTTCTCTGCCAAGGGAGCGGCTCTTGCCTCCAATCAAGAAACCAACAAAAAGAGCAATAATTCCTGGAATGACGGTATAAAACGCGCCTACAATTTCCCTCCGCACACTGTTCACATCGAACAGTTGATGGGACACCCATGATGCCATCGGGTCATGAATCATCAGAATGACTTTCAACGGGTAAGCAATCCAGACATAAACACTCAGCACGGCAAACATGAGAGACGCCGCATTGTTATGCCGCAAAAGAAACTGCCCACCACCTACGATCAAAGCAAATATGGTGATGAGGGCAAAGAGCGTCAATTGGTCCTCATAAGATTGATCTGACATGATGATCCCAATCAGGGCGCCTACCAAGGCAAGCGCATTGAAGGCTTGAGCAATACTCGCTCGCTTATCACTGGCCAGAGGCGCTTCCGCCACCTCTCGAACATCATGAGTCATGATCGCTGAATGACTATGCATGGGGAGAACCCTGAACGCTGCTGAGATTCATGCGTGTTTACAGACGTTCCTGAAGCCCGTCCATGTTTGACAGGCGCTTCCGTCAGAAGTGGCTGCGATTCGATTTGTCTGCGTGGCCGATACGATCAACCACGCGGACTCTGGCTGGACGCCTTTGAACCCAACGATCTCCTGCTTGACGCATCAAGTCGTCAACCGCTCCATCACATTAATACAACGAACTAGTTTCGCCGGTTCTCTCTCGTGACCGGATCACAAATAAATGAGTAATCCCCGGCTAGATTACTCGCGATGGTGACAGGCCCGACATAATGATCGCAGTGCTGGCCTGTTTGGATCACAGACATCGGGTGACTTCCTCGGTTCAAATTATTATTGGCAATCGTCACATTGTGCACACGGCTGACCATATGCGGGTCGAGCCCATCTGGGTCAGTCCAAACCGATCCTTTCCGGAACGCGAACGGCAACAGATGGATACCCACTGCGGTCGTCGCCGAAGCATTATTAATGACGATGTTATCCGACACTGTGACATTCCGTGGTCCATACACATAGATCGCGGCACCGCGATCAACTGCACCAGGGTTATACGTCAGAGTGTTTCCTCGCACCGTGATGTGCGTGGGCGCGCTTTCGTTGTTGGGGACATCCGCCTCATGTCCGATATAGAGCAACGCAATACCCGGATACCACAACCCTGTCAATTTCGACGCCTCGCGGGAGACTTTATTATTCACGATCGTCACATGGCGTGAATTGGCCACAAACAGCCTCCCGTCGACTCCAGAAAGATCATTGTCATGAATATTGATATTACGTGAGAAGTGGATCCCAATCATGTCATCGCCGACACCGCTAACCGTGTTGTAGGCGATTTCTGCGCCATCCCATTGATTGAGGCCAATCCCCTCATTGCCGATCAGATCGGTTCCTTTCGCTGTGATGACATTCGCAATGATCTTGATATTTTTCCGAATACAATGGGCATTGCCATTTCTGACGACATGGTTGTTATTCCCTGATGAAGTTGGACCATACCCATACGCTCCGACGTTGAAGACATTATTGGCGATCGTTGCTCCATCCGAACGCCACAGGAAAATGATCCGTCCCGTACCTGGCCCCACAGCTTGAAACGTGACATGCTGGATTCTTCCTGTCCATGGTGACTTCAGTTGCTGTGCACCGGCTATTCCAATGTTCAGTATGTACGGCACGGACCCTGTATTCAGATGCAAGCTACTCGTCGAGTCTGTACCGACGAGATTGCCTGCTCCCCATAAATAGAGCTCTTTTGTAATGAGGAAGCTCTTATTTGATGGGATCAGACAAGTCAAACCTTGGTTTGAGCACACAGTCAAGGCCATTTGCACTCGAGACGTATCATCCGTAACCCCGTCACCAACGGCACCCGAATACGCGGCGATATCGATCGTATCGCCAAGTGGAATTGGGGGATTCGACTGTGCCGCCGAAGCATTCGCCAATATCGTCAACACTACGAGACTGTTCAAGCCGTTCAGAATCTTTTTGAATATCATTACGCTCATTGTTCTCCATCTCAACAGCATGCTGCGCTGAAGGTACTCATCGTGTGAAAGCAACATCCCTATGTGTACTGCATACAATCGTTCAGGTCGATTCCTGATCACCCACGACAATTCTCGAATCAGTGCCTTCTCACGACTAAATTAGAGTCCGATCTTGTGTCGTGCATGTGCGTAGGGATCGACAGTCATTGCTTTTCACCACTCCATAACTTTTCTATATTTTCCCCCACGCATCTTTCGTAGATATTTCACGCTCCGCCACCTTGTTATCCTACTCGAATAGCCAGGCCCCTTCTCGCCTCCCTTGTAAAGCTCTCAGACCCATCCCAAACAGTGTCTTCACATTCGCACCAACAGAATTGAACTATTCTGTGAGGATAGTAGCTGTACGTAACGATGACAAACAAAAACAGTTTTTATGACAGCAAGACTTGGTCCAGATCTGGTGAGTGTGAACAAGGCGGTGAATCAGCAAGTTACCAAACGGATCGGAGAACACTGGGTTACATGAATGGAGGCAGGATCGTACAGAGCCGTACCAATTGGAACGGTTGTTTGGTTCGTCTGGTCTGTCTGGTGGGTCTGGTTTGTCTTGTGTCTTTGGTTGAACAAGATTCACGCGTGTGACGCACCAGTGTTACGCAGACGCCAACCGTTTCAGTGCATCAGCGGTGTTGACGGCCCAAGTTCCATCAGGCAACCGATAGGTTGCTCAAGTCCGGCACACGATCATCTTCTGCTTCACCTTTCTTGGTTCGGCAACCTCGAACGCCCTCAACCTCTTTGCATCCGCGTCTCCCGGATGTCGCCCCACTTGCACTCGATAGGCATGAATAACTTATGGGCTCGCCGGTAGATCAAAATTCACGTAGAAGAAGTTCGGGTAGAGCTATTGAAGGAATGATCTGTTACCGGTCAGCGCCACGACCGGGTACGGGAAGAAACTGCTAGTCTTTCGATGACGAGCGGCTGGATCTGCCTTGAAACCGACCTGCAGATAATCCTGGTAGGACATGCCTCTTGAACTCATGGCATGCCCAGTCGGCGCCTTACGCCCCAAGAGGGTGAATGCGAAGCGATTCCCGTTTCGCCGCAACGTTCAACGCCCGATCAAAGGCCACAAACATCATCGAGGAAGGAACTCGCTCACGCAAACTCAAGGCCGACGCTAAATGCAATGCATCATAGCCACGCAATGCACGAGATGCTGCTAAATGACCGGCGGTTTTCACGAGCCGATCCGTAACTTCGACGGTGATATAGCGGGACCAATCCTCTTCAAACGCATCGACAACGCGGCGATACTCCCGAGGAGAAAGCCGCACCTCCCGGCGCGCCCGAGCGAATGCCGCCATCGCTTCAGTATAGGCAAGCAAGGATGTGGCGACCGCTTCGGCCTCATCGACAGCATACGAGAGCTCTTGTGAGAGCGGCTCCTCCACATAGAGCTTCACCAACGCGCTCGTATCCACATACAGCATCATCGACGATCTTCCGTCACCATATCGGCCAGCGTTCGCCCACGTATCACCGGCCGCCGGCTCGCTCCACGCGGTTTTCCCCCGCTCCAGCGTACGGATCCCTCACGAAGCATTGGCTCAAGATCCCGTTTGAGGCTCGAAGTGTTTACCGGAACTATCCGCGCCACGGACCGGCCTCGCTCCGTGACGACGATTTCCTCTCCGCCCTGGACTCGCTTCAAATAGCCGCTCAATCGATCCTTGAGTTTGCGGACACCGACCTGTGCCATCGAACTCTCCTCCTCATCGGAGTGAGGCTACAATATATCCTCGTTGTGGCCACAAATCCAATTGGGATGGTTTTCTCAATACACCAAACGAAACCTGCGCGGTCTTCCTCTCGCCTATTGGCCCCTATTCGTTCGCCCGGCAGGGAACAGACTCATGACTCCCCTGGGTGATGCCATTGAGATATTCTCTATTTCACGCCAGCACTCGTTCCAAATGCTCCACGATTCTTGCCGCTGCCTTTCCATCCCAGAACGGCGGGATCGCCCCTTTTTCCATTGTCCGGCCATCAATCGAGCAAGACCCGGCTATCGGTCTATCTGGTCTGTTTAGTTCGTTTGATCTGTCTGGTTGGTCTGGTTTGTCTCGTGCCTTTGGTTGAACAAGACTCATGTGTGAACCCCCAGAGATAGGATCTGATATTGAATCATGCATGCCAATTACTTGATTGACCACCGTCTTCCATCAGCTTCAGCAATCATGAGCGGCGGTGTCGGAAGAGAAGTTACCGTGCTGCGTTGTCCGGCGCGGCACACACAATAAAGAGACCGGTATAGTCGAAGGTTTCTGCCGATCACGAGGCGAGTGCCAATTTGAGCCGGTCGACGTCGGCATCAGACACGGTGGCAGGCTGAAAGGAGTGCGATAGAGTGCCTCGTTATGCGCAGGCTTTCTTACTCGGTTCGTGCCGAATACCCAACAATCCGTCGATCGATAAATCCTCGTCGATGAGCGGCCAACGAATGCCGTATCCCGATGGACTCACCTCGCATACATGCTGCTGTTCCGGTGTCGATGCGGCAAGCCGATCAGACAACTCCGCGAGTGGAAAGGAAAGCCTTTCCCCGTCCACTTCAAGGCGCAACTGACCCTCTTCGACGACAACCGCTGTCACATTGTGATAGTTACCCATTCTTCTTCCTCCGCTCAAACTCATCCCACTGTTGGAGAATGTAGTCGAAATGTTCAAACACAATCTTCCTCACCTCACGTGTGTCTCGCGCAGTCATTTGATAGGAAAACGCCTCTTCGAGGTCATAGCCATCACGGTCCAGCCAGTACTTGCATTCCTTCTCGGCTTTACGCACATGCACATGCGGAGGCTCATTTCCCTCGTTCGCGTAGAAAAACAACCGCCAACCGAGAATCTGCAGAATTGTCGGCATAACCGCTCTGTGATCATCTAACGACAACGTGACAATCTCGATTGTCCTGCAATACCGTCACGCAACATTCCCATACTCGATGGGATGCGTCAAGCGCGGCCGGTCATCTTCGCCACGACTGCTCTGGATGCTGCCAATTTCTCTTCCTGCCTCCCAACCTCCCGAGGCTCTCATCTCCCCGGCTTAAAACTCGGCACGACTCTGTTGCGCCGGTCTCGCTCGTCCCGCCAGCCTCGCGTGCATGTGCTCGCCTCAACCCTCCAGCAGTCTGCTGAAAAACTCGGTTTCTGCTTCGCACACCGTTGCACAAGGATAGAAAGAACTGTGGCACTCTACACCTCAGAATGCTCAAAAAGACCGTCCAGCAAGGCCGCAGCGAGCGAAGGGGCGAGGCGTACGCTTCGGTACGTTGAGCGTCTGAGTGATGCGACCTGCCTGCGCGAAGCGCTTCGGCGAAGGCAGGGAACGCCGCTGGAGGACTTTTTCAGCATTCTGCTAGAGCATTGCCGTGGGGTCAGCGATCTTCTCCGCTATGCGCATGACACGCCTCCAATTCAGCGACGGAGACAGGCATCGCGAAAGACGGCAGAGCCGGTCTCCTGTCAACAACCTGCGAGTAGCAATCTTTCTAGCTGCTCCACAATCCGCTCCGCGGCCTTCCCATCCCACAGCGGAGGGATCACCCCTTTTTTCCACTGTCCTGCCATCAAGCGCGCGAGTGCGGGAGGAAGCTTGCTTGGATTGGTCCCGATGAGTTCGTTGGTCCCGATCGTGATCGTTTCAGGCCGCTCGGTATTGTCGCGCAGCGTCAGACAGGGCACGCCAAGTACCGTGGTCTCCTCGGTAATCCCGCCGGAATCGGTAATCACTGCTTTGGCATGCTTGACGAGATAATTAAACTCGAGGTAGCCGAGTGGATCGATATAGTGCATGGAGGGGAGTTTCTGTCCCCCCTCTCGCAGATTCTTGGCTGTTCTGGGATGGACTGGAAAGATCACAGGCAAGCCTTGTGTACCTTCTGCGATCGCGTGCAACAACCTGAGCAGCTGTTGTTCTCCATCGACGTTCGCAGGACGATGCAGCGTTACGATGAAATAGGATTGAGGTTGGAGGTTCAGCATTCGCACACAAGCCGGAGGGGTCAATCGTGGCAGATTCTTGAGCAACGTATCGATCATGGTATTGCCGACGAAGAAGATTCGGTCATCGGTGACGCCAGCACGTCGCAGATTCGCGTTGGCCGTGTCGCTGGTCGTAAAAAACCAGTTGGTGATCGAGTCGGTCACCACTCGATTGATCTCTTCCGGCATCGTCCAATCGCCTGACCGGATCCCGCCTTCCACATGGGCCACCGACACACCCAGTTTGCGCGCGACGATGGAACAGGCCATGGTCGACGTCACATCGCCGACGACCAAGCAGAGATTGCTCTTCTCCTTCAGTAGAACCCTTTCATACCCGACCATAATCCCGGCTGTTTGTTCGGCCTGAGTCCCCGATCCCACCTCGAGATTGATGTCCGGATCAGGAATCCCAAGTTCTTCAAAAAAACTGCCTGACATCGCCCGGTCATAGTGCTGACCGGTGTGGATCAATCGGTACCGGAGCTGCCCTCCACGAGATTGAGCGGCCTTGAGCGCCTCGATGATCGGCGCGATTTTCATGAAATTGGGACGTGCCCCCGCAATGATATCAATACGCTTCACTCAACACCTCACCCGAAGAGATCTATACAGCGAGACAGACAGCCCATTGTAGCGCACCTGGAGTCTCGTTCAATGATTCAAGCTTTTGACGAGTAGGGACCATGCGGGAAACAGCAAAATCGGCAGTCAGCATATGTGAGCAGGCGGAGGAAGAACCAAGACTAAGGTTGAGGTTGAGTGGGGATTGGATGTATTCAACCTGATCCTTACCCTTGACCTTCCTGAACTCGGCTGACTGATTCAGATTCCGACTAGAAATGCACTTCGCGGATCGACTGGCTATTGGATTGAAACCATTGGACGGTTTTCTTCACTCCATCGCTCAGCCTATGCTTGGCTTGAAATCCAAACAGCTGCTTGGCGCGGCTCACATCAAGGCAGCGGCGAGGTTGACCGTTGGGCTTCGTGGCATCCCACTGAATCTGACCACTAAACCCGCCTTCAGCCGCAATCAATGTGGCGAGGTCACGAATCGCAATTTCCTCTCCTGTTCCCAGATTGACCGGCAGATTTCCGTCATAATGCTCCGTCGCGAGGAGAATCCCTTCGGCGGCATCCTCCACATACAAGAATTCCCTGGTCGGTGATCCGTCTCCCCAGAGGGTAATTACCGTACTCCCCTCCTCCTTCGCCGACGCGCATTTTCTGATCAAGGCCGGAATCACATGGGACGTCTGTAAATCAAAGTTGTCTCGCGGGCCGTACAGATTCACGGGAAAGAGGACGATCGAGTTAAATCCGTATTGATCACGATACGCTTGCGATTGCGCCAACATCATTTTCTTTGCCAGGCCGTACGGTGCATTGGTTTCTTCGGGATAGCCGTTCCAGATATCGTCTTCCTTAAAAGGGATGGGAGCGAACTTGGGATAGGCACAGATGGTGCCGAGCGCCACAAATTTCTTCAGCCCCCGTTGACGGCCGACCTCAATCAGCTGCGTGCCCATCATCAGGTTGTCATAGAAGAACCGACCGGGATTGGCCTGGTTCGCCCCGATCCCGCCGACGCGTGCCGCCAAATGGATCACCAGATCCGGCTTGGCATCGCTGTAGAGTTGCTGAACAGCGTCCATCTGCACCAAATCGTAGTCTCGACTTCGCGGGACGACAATCTCAGCACAGCCTTTGGCGCAAAGTTGCTCCACCACGAATGAGCCCAAAAATCCGGCTCCCCCGGTGACCACGATACGTTGATTGGACCAGAACGACATAAGTAAGGTTAAGGCTAAGGTTAAGGCCCAATAGCCTTCCGTAAGGAACGAATCAAAGCATTAATTTCTTTCCACACATCATCAGTCAGCCTTATGGCACTACCGCAATCATTCTGTGCGAAATATCCAACTTCTTGACCGTAAATGAGATGGTTCTTGGTTTCAGCAAGTGATCCACGAGCGGCGTAATAGAAATTGAGCTTATCCTTCGTATGTTGGCGGCCAAATCCCTCTGCGAGGTTCCCAGAAACCGACAATGCTGATCGTCTCAGTTGTGAGGTTAACCCATAATCTTCTTTCCTTGGAAGTCTTTCTGTGAGCAAGAACACTCTCTTCGCCAGCTCCATCGCTTTCTTCCAGACAGGCATATCTTCAAAAGAGTTGAACACCGTCTGACATCTCTATACGAATAGAGGAGCCAAGATCCGCTGCAGCGAACAGCTACTGAACCCAAATATTTTCTCTTTGCTGCTGCAACCCTTAGCCTCAGCCTTTTCTACCGACTCCTTCCAATCTCTCCCTTTCCACGACCAGGTCCGCATCCACCATCATAGCGATCAATTCTTCAAAGCGCACCTTGGGCTGCCAGCCGAGTTGTGTCTTCGCCTTGCTGGCATCCCCGATAAGGAGATCCACTTCCGTCGGACGATAGTATTTCGCATCGATCTTCACGTGTTTCTTCCAATCGAGTTGCAGACGATCAAAGGCCAGTTCAAGCATTTCCCTGACCGTGTGCGTCTCCCCTGTAGCAATGACATAGTCTTCCGGCGTCGGAGCCTGCAGCATCATCCACATCGCCTCGACATAGTCCCCGGCATAGCCCCAGTCGCGCTTGGCATCGAGATTGCCGAGAAACACATCCTGTTGGATGCCGAGCTTGATCCGGGCGGCCGCCTTGGTGATTTTCCTTGTGACAAAGGTTTCTCCGCGCCGCGGCGATTCGTGATTGAACAAAATGCCGTTGCACGCAAAGAGATTGTAGGCCTCGCGGTAGTTGACGGTAATCCAGTAGGAATAGACCTTCGCGGCTCCGTAGGGACTTCGTGGATAGAACGGCGTCGTTTCCTTCTGCGGCACCTCCAGCACCTTGCCGAACATCTCGCTGGACGAGGCCTGGTAGAACTTCGGCTTGAGTCCTGACTCCCGAATGGCCTCCAGGAGACGAATCGTGCCGAGTCCTGTGATCTCTCCCGTATATTCAGGAATGTCGAAACTCACCCGGACGTGACTCTGAGCACCAAGGTTATAAATCTCATCGGGCTGGACTGTACGCAAGATTCGATTCAGAGAGCTGGCATCGTTCAGATCGCCGTAGACCAAATGGAGCCGCCGATGCGGCACATGCGGATCCTCATAAATCGGATCGATACGCCCCGTATTGAACGAGCTGGACCGACGAATGATGCCGTAGACTTCGTATCCTCGCCCAAGGAGAAATTCCGACAGATAGGACCCGTCTTGACCGGTAATGCCGGTGATCAATGCTTTTTTCACGTGTGTGGTCTCCTTGAGCAAGAATGCGAGAGCGGATTATTACGTGCTTCGATCGACTTGTCTAGTGAGAGCATGTAAACAGATCGTTAATAAAAGAATCTTGCGGCGAATAAGAGAGACCAGGTACCATGTTCTATAACAAGAGCAGAGAGACAATACTGTGGCAACTGTGGCTCCTCAACATGTGCGGCGGATGTGGTTGTTCCTGACCCTCATGGCCTCCGGTCTCCTCGTCGCGCATACCATCAATGCGTTTGTGGCTGATACGCTGTACGTTATCCCAGAACAGATTGCAGGATCCGGAAGTAACGCCTCGACGGGCACGCCGTTGCTCGCATCTTATTCTCCGACGCAAGCCATGGAGCAGATTCGTGCCAGCGGCCTCTTTGTGCTTCCGCCGCCGACTGAGAATGGATCAAGCGGTGTCACGCCGTCCGGACGACGAGGTTCCAACGGCCCAGTGGTTCGAGCGTCTCTCGGGCTGGCAGGGAGGCTTCGCTTGATCGGCACGGTACTCGGTGACGAACGGGGCGTCTTTGCCATCGTTGAAGACCTCTCGTCCAAACAGCAATCGTTGTATCACCTGCATGAGTCCGTGCTCGACCTTGGTGAAGTCAGCGAGATCCGTCGAAACGGGATCGTCATCCGTCAGGGCAATGTCGAAGAGTTGCTGGGATTGGCGATCTCAGAAGGTCAGGCCGCACTGACCGGTGCTACCGGCGCCGCTCCCAACCCTCAGGCGAGTCCCGCCCCGATAGCACCGCTTCGCAAAGTGGTGGATCGCCGTGAAGTGGAACAGGCCATGAACGATCTGCCGAAACTCCTTTCGCAGGCGAGAGCCGTACCGAACACGGTCAACGGCGCTATCAATGGATTTCGTCTGGACTACATTGCACCCACCAGTTTTTATGAGAAAATCGGAGTCCAGACTGGGGACGTGCTGCAACGGGTCAATGGAGTTGATATTCGAGATCCGAGTACCATGTTGAACTTGCTTCAGCAACTCAAGAACGAACAAACGGTCAAACTCGATCTGGTCCGGAACAACCAGCGCTCCACCATCACGTACGAGCTCCGCTGATCCCACCATTGTCCAAGGTCTCGATTTTGCGTGACAATTTCGCCATGTTCTTGCCAGGGCGTGATCAGGGAGAGTATCTTTACGCTGGAATAAGGTAGAGAGACTCAATAGTAATCCCCCATTCCAGTCCGTTACGGGTTAGAGGTCAGGGAACCAGTGTCTGAACAAGACGAGCCGCAACAACCCACTGTCAGCGTGACGCGACCACGCCTGGGTGAAATTCTCAGAGCGAAGTTTCACCTCCCGGAATTGAAACTTGAGGAGGCCCTCGCCTACCAGCAGGAGAAAGGCGGACGGTTAGGAGACGTATTGCTGCACCTGCGCGCCCTGCGGGAAGAACAGGTGCTGGAAGCGCTGGCCCAGCAATTCGACATGACCTGGGTTCCCCATCTCGACACCACCCATGTCGATCACGAGGTCATCAAAAGGGTGCCGATCGCCTTTTGCCGACGATACCGGGTTCTGCCGCTGCGTGACGAAAACGGAGCCATCCTCACGGCAGCGACCGATCCGTTGGAAACCGTCGCCCTGGATGATCTTCGCTTGCTGTTGGGGAAACCAATCGCGCCGGTCCTGACCAGCAGTGTCGCGCTTCTCTCGAGGCTCAATCGAGCCTACGACGACATTGCGAATCCGGCAGGCGCCGAGGAAGTGATGGAGGATATCGCAGCGAACGAAAGCCTGGACCAGTTGGCCCACAAGCTCGACGAACCGCAAGATCTGCTCGATGCGACCGACGAAGCCCCGATCATCCGACTGGTCAACTCCGTCCTCTTTCAAGCCGTTCGGCAACGGGCCAGTGATATCCACTTCGAATCGTTTGAACGGGGGCTGGTCATCCGCTATCGGATCGACGGCGTCCTCTATCCGGTCCTCACACCACCCAAACATTTGCAGCCCAGCATCATCGCGCGCCTCAAGATCATGGCGGGTCTGAACATCGCCGAGAAACGCCTGCCGCAGGACGGCCGATTCGCGATTCGAACCGCCGGGAAGGACGTCGATCTCCGCGTGTCAGTCCTGCCCACCTCTCACGGGGAACGGGTCGTGCTGCGGTTGCTCGAAAAAGAAAATCGTCTACTCAATCTCTCCGAAATGGGGTTTTCGAAAGAACGCCTGACGGTCATTCACCAACTCATCCAACTCGCACACGGGATTATGCTCGTCACCGGCCCGACGGGAAGCGGAAAAACGACCACCCTGTATGCCGCACTGACCCACATTAACTCGCCGGACAAGAACATTATTACCGTCGAGGATCCGGTCGAATATCAGCTCCTCGGCGTCGGACAAATGCAGGTCAACCCGAAAATCAATCTGACGTTTGCCGCCGGGCTACGGTCGATTCTTCGACAGGATCCCGATGTGATCATGATCGGAGAAATCCGCGACCGTGAAACGGCGGAGATCGCCATCCACGCGTCACTCACCGGACATTTGGTCTTCTCAACGCTCCATACAAACGACGCCGCGAGCGCCGCCACACGCCTTATCGACATGGGGATCGAGCCCTTTCTGGTCGCCTCATCGGTCGTCGCAGTCCTAGCCCAACGGTTACTCAGACGGATTTGTCCCGACTGCAAGCGTCCCTATCGGGCCAGTGAAGAGGAACTGAGTCGGCTGGACTTGCCGCCTGGTTCTGCGGTGACACTGTATCGAGGAGCCGGCTGCGCCGCCTGTTCCCAGACCGGCTATCGCGGACGTACCGGCATTTTTGAGCTGATGGTGCTGGACGATGACATTCGACGACTCATCGGTGGCAAAGCAGACTCGACGGCCATCAAACAAACAGCGATCGCAAAAGGCATGGTGACATTGAAGCAAGAAGGTGCGGAGCGAGTCATCCAGGGCCACACCACATTGGAAGAAGTCATGCGGATCACCCAACAAGAAATCGACGTGGACTGATGCAATTCCATTTTTCCACCTCTCACCACGTCCGGTCCCACCACCATCAGCCTGCATCGCCAGCTTGGGCCGTTTCCGGAATCGGTTGATTATGCCTGTTTACCAATACCAGGGATACCGGAGCGACGGGGGAACCGCGACCGGAATCATCGACGCTGAAAACGTCAAAGTCGCCCGGTTGAAACTTCGCAAAGAAGGTGTCTACCCAACCGACGTCGTAGAGCAGGGACAGACGTCCAGTCGAGCACCAGCCACAACCCGCATCAAATCCTCGCGGGTCATTGGGCGAACATCAGTGCTCACGGCCAACGATTTATCCCTGCTCACCCGGCAGTTTGCCACGCTGCTCGTCGCCGGTTTGCCGCTGGTCGATGCCCTTGGCGTGCTCGTCGATCAGGCCGAAAAGAAACCGATCAAGTCCCTCCTCGCCGACATCCGAGAGCAAGTTCGTGGTGGAAAAGCGTTGAGCGCGGTCCTGGAAACCTACGACAAGGATTTTTCCCCCATCTATGTCCATATGGTGCGAGCCGGTGAAGCGAGCGGGGCACTCGATCAGATTTTATTCAGACTGGCGGAGTTTCTGGAAAAACAGCAAGCCCTCCGAACCAAAGTTACCAACGCGATGCTCTACCCTGTGATCATGTTGGTCATCGGAACCATCATCCTATTTTTCCTCATTACCTTTGTCGTTCCCAAGATCACGCAGGTCTTTGCCCAACAAAAACAGGCCTTGCCATGGCCGACCGTTGCCCTCATGTCCACCAGTCAGTTTTTCTCTGACTATTGGATGGTGTTGATCGGACTGATTCTCGCCGGCATCTACGGAATTCGACGATTTATCCGCACGGAACGAGGCCACATGGTGGTGGACCGCCTGACATTGAAACTCCCGTTGATCGGAGACGTCGCACGGATGGTCTCCATCTCCAGACTGACGAGCACGTTGTCCACAATGTTGGCGAGCGGCGTGCAGTTGCTCGATGCCTTGGATGTCTCCAAGCGGGTCATGAACAATCGGGTGCTCGAGGAAACCGTTGAAAGCGCCAGACAGAATATCCGCGAGGGTGAAACGATTGCTGATCCCTTGAAGCGGAGCGGGGAATTCCCCGCCCTCGTCACGCACATGATCGCCGTCGGAGAAAAAAGCGGTGAAATGGAGGAGATGTTACGCCGGGTGAGCCACATCTATGACGGCGAAGTTGAACGAGTGATTACACGGTTGACCTCACTGATGGAACCGATCATGATTCTCGTGATGGGCGTGATCGTGTTTTTCATCGTCGTTGCGATACTGCTCCCCATCTTTGAGATGGGCCAGATGGTCCATTAAAGACAGGGCTGAGTAACCAGTGATAAGCGGCAAGAACTAGGGAGGCACTCGATGAGCGAACAAGCGCAGACCACCGATCAGCGGACAATAACGTGGAGGTGGAACCAGAGGGGGTCCGATCTTCACCCCTCACCCCTCACCCCTCACCCCTCACGCTGTCCTCTTTATGATGATCGCGGCTTTACCTTCATTGAAATCATGGTCGTCGTGGCCATTCTAGCCATTCTCGCGGCACTCGTCGTCCCTCGCATCATGGGACGGACCGACGATGCCAAGCGCACGGCAGCCAAAGTACAGATTCGCAATCTTGAAGGAGCGCTCCAGCTCTATAAACTGGATAACGGCATCTACCCCACCACGGAACAGGGCCTCAAGGCGTTGGTTGAAAAACCGTCTGTTGGAGTCGTTCCCAAGAAATGGAAGATCGGCGGCTACCTCCCCAAGCTGCCTGAGGATCCATGGGGCAATCCCTACAAATATCTCAGCCCGGTCCAACGGGCGGATCAAAAACTGGACTACGAAGTGACCTCGCTCGGCACCGATGGTGAGGTCGGGGGTGAGGGCGTCAACGCCGACATCACCAATTGGAACCTGGACAAGGAATAAGCAGTCGATGGTCAATGGTCAATGGTCAAGCGACCGCTATAGCGAGACGAGCAGGATGGGCGGGACAAGCGAGACGGGTAGAGACCGGACTTGTCTGTCACGCAAGTCGTGCATTTCTCGCTTGTCACGCAGGAGTAGCCACTCGCCACTCGCCACTGACCCCTTACTCCATTCTCCATTCTCCATTCTCCATTCTCCATTGCCCCTTCACGCTTCACGTTTCACGTCTCACCCTTCACCCCTCCCCCTTCACCCCTTACGCTCTTCCATGGGCTTCACCCTCCTGGAAATGCTGATCGCCTTGTTTCTGCTGGGTGGAGTCCTCGCCGTGATATTGCCTCGCATCAGCTTTGAGGAAGACCTGCGCTCTACCGGGAGGAAACTCGTCGGACTGCTTCGAACCTTCCAAGGACAGGCGGCCACCGATCAAACACCCCTCAGGCTCTACCTGGACTTGGACCAGGGACTCTACTGGATGATGGTGATTGAAGGAAAAGAGGAGCGCCTTCCCCTGGATCCCGCATGGAAATTACCGCGACCGCTTCCGGAATCTATCCGCCTGACCGAAGTCTCTATCGGACAAGACAAGCGTATGTCGGGACGAGTCGGCGTGACATTCTTCCCCAATGGACGGATCGAGCCGGTGACGATGTATCTCATGGACAACAAAAGTAATCTCTTGGGGGTGGCGGTCGATTCCTTGACCGGGGCCATTCGAGTCAGTGACGAACGCTTTGATCCGCCACCAAACCGCCTGATCCCTGACCGTGTGAAAGTCCTCTTAAAAGCCAGCGCCCAAACAGGCGCCGGCGGAACGGCACGAGGAGGGCCCCCACCCCCCCGTGGGGTACAATGATCGCTGCGACAAGCTACCCCATGGCAAGTGAGCGTGGATTCACGCTCCTGGAAGTCCTCCTGGCCATTGCATTGCTGGCCATCGCGCTGCCTGTCCTCCTTGGTCTGAGAAACTTTGACCTCGATCTCCAAAGCCGCGCCAGCGAACTCACTGCCGCCACCCTGTTGGCTCAGGAAAAACTGCTGGAGGTTGAACTCGCGGGCCAGTATTCCGTCGGGGAAACCTTGGGCGAGTTCTTGCCTCTTCCGCTGGGATCTCAAACCGCACTCCAAGCGGTTCCACGAGCAGTCGGCTACCGGTGGAAACGCACCATCGCACCGACTCCGCTGGAGTTCGTTCGAGAGGTTCGCATCAAGATATCGTGGCCGCGCGGTGATCGAGAAGAATCCTTGGAGGTCAGCACTTATGTGCTTGCAACCCGCCTTCCCTCATAAAGCAAGCGCGCAACAAGGCTTCACCCTCGTTGAAGTCCTGGTCGCCGTGACCCTGCTCGGTACCGTTGCTGCGATGGTCTTTGCATCACTCCTGACGACGACACAGACCGTAGAGGCAGGGAGGGAACATACGACCAGAGAACAGACGGTCAGAAAGATTCTCCGTTTGATGGCCGAAGAAATTGCACTCAGCAAGCGATCGATCGCGTACCCGTGGGTCGGGATGAACGGGACACAAGACGGTCAGCCGGCCGATACACTGGCGATCCTCGCCATGAGCCAGGAGTTACCGACCGTAATCACCACGGCCAAGGAGAGCGATACCGTTCGAGTCGTGTACACCCGCGAACGCGATCGATTGATTCGGTTCGTTCGAAAAAACCTCTATACACTGACCGATACCAACGAATCGCTCGATCAAATGGAGCTGGCCGACCGCGTCCACGCGTTCAATATCCGATACTACGATGAGCAGAACCGCGTCTGGCTCGATGAATGGCCAAGCGCCAGCAAGCTGCCCAAAGCCGTGTTACTAGAAATTACGTTTCAGTACCCCGATGCCGCACCGTGGACGGTGCGGGAGTGGGTTACCATTGGAACATCATGACCATCAAATGGCCTGACGCATGGAGAGAAATTCTGGCATGGACGATCGGGGGCATCTGCATCCTGGCCCTCTCCCTGATTGCCACGTTCCCTTATAGCTTGCTCCAGAACCGGATCGTGGCAGAGCTCAAACGTGCGACCGGCCTGGACGTCCGCATTGCGGATTGGACGATCGGACTGCCGCTCAGCCTGGAATGGCGGAATGTGAGTCTCTCAAAAGTGAACCTTGATCCGGTTGAGATAGCAGGTCTGCAAGCCAAACTCGGCGTCTTCCAGGCGCTGACGGGGAGCCTCGGTCTCGACCTCTTTGTCCAGCTGAATGAACAGGCGGTTCGCACAAACTTCGTCAAGGGGACACTCACCGCTGCTTCCTTCTCCCTCGCCGGACCACTGACCGTCAAGGGACAGCTCCAACAGGTGGATTTGCCGAAGATCATCCGTCGGTACGTCACCCGCGGGACCCTCACCGGGGAGTTCTCCCATCGCATGGATACCGACCCCGCTTCCCCCAACGTACTCAAGGGCGAGGGAACTTGGCTCGCGGAAGCAACGGACCTGGAGATCGACCAAATTCCGCTGGCGAACGGCAAAACGCTCATGCTGACATTCAGCAAGGCCGCAGCCGGGCTTTCCTGTCGAAACCTCGTCTGCGACGTCACACAATTGAGGGGCGAGGGGATGGACGGATCCTTTGAAGGCCAGGGGCAAATCACTCTTCAGCACCAACTCCCGAACAGTCAACTGGCGCTCACAGTGACGATCATCCCTGGTCCTGGGTTCGCATCAAAGGCGGCCACGCTAGGCCTCCCGCCGTTCCCTTCTGGAACTCCCATCACGGTCAAGATCGTGGGAACCTTGGCACAGGCACGGATCGCGTTGTAGAGTAGGCGGGGGCTTCCAGGTTTCGAATTGCGGGTTTCAGGTTTCGAGTTTGAGGTTAAAGACAAACGGCTCCGCAAACCTGAAACGTGGAACTTGAAACATGAAACGAAAGTAGATTCATGGCAATTGTCAACGAATGTGTCGGGTTGGATATCGGACAAACCGGGTTGAAGGCCGTCCGGTTTCGTCGCCGACTGAGCGGGCGCGAAACCGTCGATTACTTTCAACACCCCTTGCCGTTTTCCCGCCCGGAGGATCTGGAACCCGCGCGGCGCGTCCAATCTCTTCGAGGTTTCCTGTGGCGCCATGGACTCTACGCCACTGATCGATTGGTCACGGCGATTCCCTGCCAAGATCTCTTCGTTCGCACCCTCTCCTTCCCCTTCAATGACGCGGCCAAGCTCGCGCAGGTCGTCCCGTTTGAAGTTGAGAACCTCGTCCCGATGCCGCTCGAAGATCTGGCGGTCGACAGCCTCGTCCTGCCTCCCGGTCTGTCGCATGAAGGACCTCCGCGTGAAGCCAAGGGCTCCGAGGTGCTCGTCACGGCAGCGCCCAGGGACAAGGTGGCCGAACACCTCCGATTTTTAGCCCAAGCCGATATTGAACCCTCGGCGATCAACGTCGATGCCATGGCGCTGTTTTCCGTGACGCAATACCTTCAAGAAGAAGGGGCTGCCGTCCCGCAAGACTTGGCGATCATCGATATCGGAGCCTCGAAAACCACGCTCTGTCTAATAGAAGGTGGACGCCCTGTCATGCTCCGAACGATTCTCTGGGGTGGCAACCACCTCACACATGCGTTGGCCGTCCGTCACGCCTACAGCTTCGCCGATGCCGAGCGCCACAAGAGAACCATTGCGGTGGACCAAGTGAGCGGCTTGCTGGAGCCGATCGTGAAAGAACTTCGCATTACCTTGCAGGCCTACCAAGGGAGCGAGCGGAGTCGGTTGACCCACTGCTGGATCTGCGGAGGCGGGTCAAAGATGGTGGAGATCGGCGGGCACCTCTCTCGTCAATTGGGACTCTACGCAGTCGGGCCACGACAAGGGTTTGGAGCCGACACCCCGAGAGCCTTTTCCATCGCATTCGGATTGGCCATTCACCCCAAGATTGTTCGTCCACGGTGGCGATTCAAATCCTCCCCCTTAGGACTCGCGCTCGACCTCAAAAGCGTGTCCGACACCGCATCACCGGATGCGGCCACCATGAAGCAGAATCGCCGTTTGGCGACCATTGCCGGAGTGGTCATTGCAGTGCTGGCGCTCCTGGACTTCTCGGTTCACTACTTCCTGCAAGATCAACGTGTCACACGATTGAAAGCCGCCCTCCTCAGTCAGTACGAGCAGATCTTTGGAACAGGAACGGGCGCCTCGCCAGGGGAGGAGGTCGATCAAGCGAAGTACCGCATCGGCGTCCTCGATAAGGCACTCGGGTTGGTCGATGCCACGGACGGGAAAGTTCTCTTCACCCTCTCCACATTCGTGAAACAACTTCCACCTGGAACGATGATCAAGGTCCGCGAGCTGACGGTGGATGGATCAGTCATCCTCATGGAGGGGGAAACCTCCTCATTCGACGCAGTGGAGCGAATCAAGCAAGCGTTCGCAGCGAGCCCACACTTGAGGGAGGTCTCCGTCACAGAAACCCGCGTGGGCGCCTCGCCCAATCAAGTCGTCTTTCGGATGACCGTCACGGTGGAGAAACCATGATGCAGGGCTTCAGAGAACGCTGGCACCAGATGTCTCGGCGAGAACGGACGCTTGTGCTCGCTGGTGGGATCGTCCTTGGGCTCAGCTTATTGTTCGTCCTAATTGTGGACCCACTGTTGGACAGCTTGGAGCGTCTGGAGCGCCAGGCCATGCGCAAGCAGAAGGACCTTGCCGAATTGGCCCAGCTCAGCCAATCCTATGTCTTCAAGCGAGATCGCTTGCGTACGATCGAGAGCCGCATGCCCCAGGCCGAGAGCCATTTCTCACTCCTGACATTCATCGAAGAGGCGGCGACGACCGCGCAGATGCGAGAACAAATCACCGGCATGCAGCCGCACGTCCAAGCGTTGGCGCAGGGCTATCAAGAAACAGCCGTCGATCTCAGATTAGAAGGTGTCCAACTCCCGGAGTTATTGGCGTTACTGGCCGCGATCAATCAGGCTCCCTACGAGCTACAGGTTCGCCATCTGCAGATCCGTCCAAAATTCGACAATCCCGTCAATCTGGATGCCACTGTTCGGGTCTTAAGTTATGCCAAGAGCTGATGACCGCGGTATCGCGTTACTACTCGCGCTTCTGGTCTTGACCCTCCTCACCGCTCTCATACTCGAATTCGACGCGGAGGCCCGACGGGAATACCGGGCAGCCGCCACCTTTCGGGACGACTATAAGGCCACCATGCTGACAAGGGCCGCGGTTCAGGCCACCAAGGCCGTGCTGCTGCAGGATCTCATGCGGGAAAAGATGACCGGCCAAAAATACGACAGTCCGACCGATATCTGGGGCATGCCGATCACCAAGTATCCGATCGGCGACGGGTTCCTGACCGCAAAAATTCAAGACGAGACGGGGAAAGTGAACCTGAACGATCTCGCATCAAGCTCAGGCGGCGAGCTGGAGCAGAAGAAGAAGATCGCCAGGGTCAAACGGCTCTTTGAGTTGCTCAGACTCAGCCCCAGCCTGGTTGATGCGCTCATCGATTGGGTGGACCAGGACGAAGCGCCTCAGCCGGCCGGCGCCGAGAGCCTCTACTATCAATCCTTGCGCCCCCCCTACCGCGCCGCCAACAGCCCCCTTCCGGGCCTGGGAGATCTGCGACTCATCAAGGGGTTTACGCCGGAGATCATTGAACGGATCACGCCCTACGTCACCGTCTTCCCCCTGGAGGGCAGTGCTGCCATGAATGTCAACACCGCCGATCCGATCGTGCTGCAGACCCTGGATCCGGCCGTCACCCAAACCGTGGCGATGGAGATCGTCCAGGGACGGCCCTTCAAGACCAAAGTGGAACTCGACCGGGTCAGTAGCTTTCAGGAAATCGGCAGAACCCTGCGAAACGACTATGACGTGAAATCGGATTATTTCTCGGCACGTCTGGCCATCACCGTCAATGAAACCACCAAGAGCTCGCTAGTCATTTTGAAACGAGATGCCAGTAAGGGGGATAGCACGGTGGAGTATCTGAAGGTGTTGTAGGAATTTCGGGTTTAAAGTTTCACGTTTCAGGTTAAAAAGAAGCCCAAAACTTGTAACTTGAAACTTGCAACCTAGGCGAGCGGCACCCTAATCGTGACCTCGTTCCCCCGTTCATTGTAGGTCAGACCGGGGAAGAAGGCTTTCGTGAGAAATATCCCTCGGCCGCTCGCACCCTCGGAGTCCTCCACCTCTTGAGATCGTGCCAGCACGGTCTGCCACGGGAATCCCTTTCCCTCATCGGTGATCCGATACTCCAGATGGTTGTCACTCCGTTCGTGAAACACACGGATCGTCACTCGGCGCTCTCCGAGACGAGGCTGGGCCAACCGTTTCGCCACTAACTGATCATAACACCCGTCGGCCAGAGCCTCCTGTTTTTCCTGCCCCTGGATCTCAAGATTCCCATGTTCAACGGCATTAAAAAGTAACTCTTGCAGCGCACCCTGAATATGGATTCTCTGAAGCGGCGGTAGCGCGGACGCCGTCATCTTGAGCAGCCACGAAATAACCCCGGGGATATACGCGGGATCCGAATCAATGGTCAATTCATAATCAAATTGTCGAGCACCCGGCACATCCAGCGGATGGCAAGGCAAGAAGTCCTGAGCATGCTGCAGCACCGAGGCCAGCTCTTCCTCGGCAACGGGTTTGTGCAGATAATCAATCGCCCCGCCACGCAGTGCCTCCACGATCAGCGGTTCCGGCGCATTGTGCGCCATGACGATCACGGGACAGGGCTCATGGCGAGCCTTGAGCTCCTTGACCAACGCCAATCCGGCACCGTCCGGAAGAAACAGGTCTGTGATCACGATATCCGGAGCCGCCCCCTCAATCGTGGTCATTGCGGCCATCGGGTCAGGGACGCTCGTCACTGAAAACCCTCGGCTCTGCACGTAGCGGGCAATTCGCGATTGAGTCTCCATACAGGGATCAATGACCAAAAGCTGATCCACTGGTAACGGCATATTCATGCAGCCATGCCTTGGTCAAGGATGGGACGCAGATCAGCCAGCAGGCGATGGACTTCCCGCTCCAACGCGGCATAGAGCTCCCCGCCCTGCGTCAAGTTGCCGGCTTTCGCGGACTCTTCCAACTCTTTACAGGCCTGAAGAGCAGCCGGAGCACAAAACTGCAAGACCGCCCCCTTCAACCGATGACTCGATCGCGCCACACCGACGGCATCTCCAGCCGTGAGAGCCGCCTGGGCTTGAGCCAAATCTTTCGGACCATGCTCCAGAAACAACTCCACCATCATCACGAGTGTCTCCCGATCATGATCGACGCGAGCAAGTGCTTCATCGAAGTTAAAAACCGGCTTTGGGTTCATTGCTCACTCCTGAAGCATGAAGCGTATCTCGTGAAGCGTCGTGCGTGGAGGGTCGGGTTTCAAGTTTCAGGTTTAAAGATTTTTGACAACGTGAAACGTGCAATTTGAATCATGAAACGCGGTCAAGCTCGCAAGCGACTCGTTCAACAGCCTGTGAATTCGACACCCATGACTGCCACATCATCCGGAAATTGCTCATGCCCCAGCCAGCGAACCGCCTCGTTGACCGCATCGGATAAGACCTCCGACAGCGGCCGGCGGCCGAGCGTACGGACTACCCCCTCCAAACGATCTTGCCCCCACAGATTGCCCGTTGCATCCGGCACTTCATAGAGACCGTCACTCAACAGATAGAGACGATCCCCCGGCTCAATCGCAAGCACGTCGGTCCCGTACACCGTCGATGAATCGAATCCCAACGGAAGATTCGGTTTCGCGATCCAACAGATCTCGCCGGACTGACGGTGAAGAAACACCCCGCTATGCCCCGCTGTCGCGTAGGAGAGGGTCTGTGAGCGAATATCAAGGTTCGCAAACACGATCGTGAAATAGTGTCCGTTCTCCGTGAGGGGAAAGTGTTTGTTCGCCTCAGTCAGGATCGCCCCGGGATCACTCGCCCCGACATGACGAACCAGGCTCTCTCGGCGAAGAAACGTGGCAAAGGAGGCAGATCGCAAGGCCGGTGAAACACCGTGACCGGACGCATCAAGCAGATACAACCCCAGCAAGTCATTATTCCACGGAACCACGTTAAAGAGATCCCCGCCTAACCCGAGTGAGGGTCGATACACACGAACCATCTCTACACCGGGACCGATCGTTCCGGACACGGGCAGCAGCGACTCGACATACCGGGCCGCCGACTGCAATTCGCGTTCGAGTGTCTCTTGCTTTCGTCTGATCTCCGCCGTCACGTCTTCCAGACGTTTGATCAGTCCCGCCGCACGGATCCCGGCTTGCACGCGAGCGGTAATTTCATATTTACTGGCGGCCTTACTGAGAAAATCATCCGCCCCGCGCGCCAACCCTTCCGCGATCTGTTCCGGTTGATCGTTGCTCGTCATCATCAGAATTTGACTCGACAGGAGTGCTGGGTCCTGACGCACCACTTCACAGAACGACGGGCCGTCCATCTCGGGCATCATCCAATCCAAGATCGTCAAATCCGGACGCTCACAGCGAAGCATGTCCAGCCCGGCCTGGCCGTCGTCAGCCTGCAGAACCCGATACCCAAGGCGTTTGAGTCGAGCCGCCAACGCAACACGCGCCGTCGGCTCATCGTCGATGATGAGTACGGTTTGAGGAGCCACTTGAGCTGAGGGTTCAGTAGACGTTGAGGACATTGAGCATCTACGCTTGAGACTGGGTTCTGGGTTTCACGTTTCAGGTTTCAACTTTTCGGAGGCTCTGTTCAGGCAACATGAAACCTGAAACAAGAAACTTGAAACTCTTTTCCGTATGACGCATCCTGCTACGCCGCTTTCTGCTGGCCGGCCAATGCATCCTGCTCATTGTCATACACGGGGATCAGCTTCTGGATGTTCGCGAGGCTCATGATTTCACGCACATAGCTTTGCGGCTTCAACATGCTGACTTTGCCCTGGCTTAACTTGAAATTCTGAGACACTAGCGCCAACAGACCAAGCCCCGAACTATCGACGAAGCGGACTTCAGCCATATTCAGAATCAAATGCCGACAACCTTTTTGCCGAATCGCCTCCACCGCCGTCTTAAATTGCTCACGATTGGCATAGGTGAGATCCCCGGCCAACTCAAGCACCACGCCATTTGCGACAGAGCGCTCTTTCGTCTGCATCGCCATATCAACCTCCTTGATTGAGAACCATTGAGATTGCCTTCTATACGTGAAGCGTCCCCATCCGGAACGAGATACGCCTCACGCTTCACATCACATCTCATCACGCAGCTTTTGAGTAGCCCACATGCGTCAGGATCGCCCCGGCGATATCGCCCAGGGGGAGCACCTTATCCACCGCTCCTGCCTTGATCGCTTCTTTCGGCATGCCGAACACGACGCAGCTCGCCTCATCTTGCGCGATCGTGAACGCACCCGCCTGTTTCATCGTCAGTAATTCTTTCGCCCCATCCCCTCCCATCCCGGTCAGGATCACGCCGACGGCATTGGCACCGGCATAGCGCGCCACGGAGGCAAACAGCACATCCACCGAAGGCCGATGGCGGTTGACCGGAGGATCCTGATTGATCCGAACCGTATAGCGGGCGCCGCTCCGCTCCAACGTCATGTGATAACCGCCTGGTGCCACCAGCGCATGCCCCGCCAACACACTATCCCCATCTTGAGCCTCTGCAACCGAAATCCGGCAGAGACTGTTCAGCCGCTCTGCCCAGGTCTTCGTAAACCGTTCCGGCATATGCTGCGTAATCACAATCGGTGGAGTATTCGGTGGCAATGTTTCCAACAAGTCCTTGACGGCTTCAGTGCCACCGGTCGAAGACCCGATAGCAATGATGCAATCGGTGGTCTTGATCATGGCGTATGAAGAACCGTGAAGCGTCACTCGTGAAGCGTATCTCGTGTCGGATTCTGACGCTTCACGCTTCACGAGTGACGGTTTTACACGCGCTTGCGCGGCCGCTTTCACCTTGCCGATCAACTCCTGCGCGACGTCTTCCATGCCTTCTCGAAGATCGATTTTTGGTTTAGTAATAAAATCAATGGCCCCGAGTTCTAAGGCCCGCAAGGTGGTCTGACAACCGGCTTCCGTCAGGGAACTCACCATGACGACCGGCATGGGATGTCCGCGCATCAGTTTCTCGAGAAACGTGATCCCATCCATCTTGGGCATTTCGACGTCGAGCGTGAGCACGTCGGGGTTCAGTGCTTTGATTTTCTCCCGTGCGACATAGGGGTCCGGAGCCGCCCCAACCACCTCGATATCGGGGTCCTTCGAGAGCAACGTCGCAAGCACTTGCCGCATCAGTGCCGAGTCGTCGACCGTTAGGACACGAATCTTCTTCATGAACACCCCCAAGTTTCGAGTTTCAAGTTTCTAGTTCTCTGACAACTTGAAATACGAAACATGAAGCGAGAAACTCTTAGTCAGCTCTTGCTTATCCGGTTGACTCAGCAGGCCCCAATAGCTTGTGGGTAATAGTAGCTGCGGCACACCTCCAGCACTATCCTCTTGCGCCATTCTGAAACAACCGGATAAGCAAGAGTCAGCTAAAAGAGCGTCACGTCCTCCTCCACCGCCACAACATGTTTCTCCACTTGCAGCTTGTACGCATAGTCTCGTTCACGTGTGGCGATCGTGTCATTCTTGACCGTCTCGATCTTCTTCATCAGCACACGCCCCGACTCGGTAAAATAATAGATTTTTCTGGGCAAGATGTCTCCAAGATCCGTCTTACATGCACTCAGTCCTTCCGTCTTGATATACTCAAGGACCCACTCAGCGTTGCTTGCTCCGACATCGATGTTACCGTCATAGATGCGGCCGGCTCCGAACAACTTCACTTCGAGACGGCTCTTGACCCCGCCCCGTTTTAGAATTTCATTGATCAGCGACTCCATGGCATAAGATCCATACCGAGTGGATTCGCCCCATGAGTCGGTTCCTGCCTCTTTCGGCCTAGGCAGCATGAAATGGTTCATCCCGCCGACACCGGCCAGCGGATCACGAATACAGGCAGACACGCAGGACCCAAGCACGGTGTACACAATCATCGGCTCGGCACTGACAAAGAATTCTCCTGGCAGAATCGCCGCGATTTCATGCGGGAACCGGTGGTCCTGCATCCGCCGGATATGGGCGAAGGTGGTATCGTCTTTCGTGAGGCGTGAAGCGTTTGTCATGACTAGAGCTTCTTAATCAGGTTTCGGAGCATCCTTGTCTTATGATCCAGCTGTTCCACGAGAGGACGGTACTCCACCTGGTCCAGATAGCCACGGTCACGTGCAATCTCCAGCTGTGTTTCCAGCTCAGCACAGGATCCAAGGGCCACATAGAGGAACTGTCCATACTCTTTGTTATGAACTCGGTTGAACCCTTCTGCGACGTTTGACGGAATGGAGACTGCAGCCTGCCGCATTTGAACCATAAGACCGTAGCGCTCTTTTCGTGGAAACTGTTTCGTGATGCGATACATATCCAGCACAATCTCTTTCCCCAACTGCCAAACCTTTAGATCTCGAAACTGAACGATTTTCATCGCCACATCACGCTTCACACTTCGCGTATGACGCTTCACTAGATAGTTTCCCCGCTTTCCGTTTCACGCTTCACGAGCGACGCGTCACATCTCTTTCCGGTAAATCGTCGGAGCCACAGTCCTGAAAGGATGGGTCACCCATTGGAGGCTCTCTGAGTGGCCGATAAAGAGATGTCCACCCGGCTTCAAGTATCGATAGAACTTGTTCACGAGCCGCTCCTGAGTCGGACGGTCGAAATAGATCATCACATTCCGGCAAAAGATAAGATCGAGGGGACTCTTGATCGGAAATTGTTCATCCATCAGATTCAGCCGTCGAAATTGAATCATCGCCGACAAATGCGGCTTGACCTTGAACACGCCTTCACTCGTGCCTCGCCCACGGAGAAAATGCCGCTTGACAGTCTCGGGCGGGACATCGTGGACACGGTCCGCATCGTAGACACCAGCCGCAGCCTTCGCCAGCACGCGAGTTGAGAGATCGGACGCCAGAATCTTGCAATCCCATTGCGCAGGACCGGACAGGCTGTCACACAGCGTCATGGCGATTGTATAGGGCTCTTCGCCGGTCGAACAGGCCGACGACCAAATGCGAATCCGTTTTTCCTGCCCCAGTTGAGGAAGGATCTCTTCCCGCAGATACTCAAAGTGCTTGGGCTCACGGAAAAATTCTGTCTTATTCGTTGAGATCAGATCCAACATCCGGATGAATTCTTCCCGGCCTGGATCCCGAGTCAGCTGGTCGTAGTATTCGGAAAACGTCGAGAGTCCGAGCTCCCGCAGGCGTTTCGAGAGTCGGGACGACACCAACCCCTGTTTCTGATCATTGAGCGAGATCCCGCTCTCGTCATAAATTAACGTCCGAAACCGTTGAAATTCTTCGGTTGAAATCGCCACGTCCATACCGATCCCTCCACCGCCCCTGACAGGGCCGGTTCGTCCCCATGGAAGGCAAATGGTTTCACTATCGGTCGGTTTGCGTGATTTCTTAACCGCTGTTACTGCGATGGTTTCAAGACCGAAAGGAGACGTGCCCGCATGCTGTGGCCGGCTCGGGAGAAGAGATTCGGAACGGATGGGTCGATCACACGGCGGCGCATCAGGCAAGGGACGCGCCGACTCATGCATCAAGGGTCTTGTGAGAGACTGAGGCCTGGGCGAGCAGAAGGAAGCATCGTGGCACCATCCTAAAACTCCTCAAAGCCATCGTCGGCCCCATGATGTCCCTGGTCCTTTTGGAGTATTGCGCCGACCGGCACTTTCCGTCCTGGCGCCGATCCCACAGCCGATTTCTTTGAGGCGATACGGCCACCCTCATGGGCCACAGGCCTGACCATTGGCTTGCCGGTAGGCGACGGCGTCGCTGGCATGCGCTCGGCATGATGACCGGCAATTTTGAACACCTGCACTTGCTGCTGAAGCTCGTTGGCCTGGTCCTTCATCGACTGCGCTGTGTTGGCGGTTTCTTCGACTATTCCCACATTTCGCTGCGTCGTTTGATCCATCGACATGATCGCCTTGTTCACCTGATCGATCCCGATCGCCTGTTCCTGTGAGGCCGCGCTGATCTCCGCGATGATATCCGTGACCCGCTTGACCGAACTGACGATCTCGTCCAGCGTCTTCCCGGATTGATTGACCAACGCGCTCCCATCCGTCACGCGTTGAATCGACTCCTTGATCAACCCCGTGATCTCCTTCGCCGCCGTTGCTGACCGCTGCGCCAGATTCCGCACTTCGGCCGCCACCACGGCAAAGCCTCGTCCATGTTCGCCCGCCCGCGCCGCTTCCACCGCCGCGTTCAAGGCCAATAAATTGGTCTGGAAGGCAATCTCATCGATCACCGTGATGATGTCGGCGATCTTCTTGCTGCTCTTGTTGATCCCCTCCATGGCCTCCACGGCCTGCTGCGTAACGGCCCGGCCCTTGTCCGCGGTCTCGCGAGCGGTAATCGCCAGCTGATCGGCCTGTTTGGCATTGTCCGCATTTTGCTTCACCGTCGCCGTCATCTCCTCCATGGAGGCGGAGGTCTCTTCGAGGGCTGCAGCCTGTTGACTCGTGCGCTGTGAAAGATCCTGATTGGCGTCGGTAATCTGTGTCGCGCCGGCCGTCACCCCTTCCACCGCCTGGCGCACCGTGGCGATGATAGTGGTCAGATTGGCGAGCGCTGCGTTTAACGCATTTTTCATCTCCTCGAATTCACCTTGATAGGTGCCTGTCATGCCCCTGGTGAGATCGTTGGCCGCCAATGCGTTGAGCGCCCCTTGGGCCTCGTGCAGAGGCTGAGTGACAGAGTCCACCAACCGATTGACCGAGTCCGTCAAATCGCGCAAGTCACCCGTAAACATGTCGGTTTTGATACGTTGCGACAATTGACCGACCGACGCCGCCTTGATCAGTTTCTCAACCTCAACCAAGGCCAGTCTTTGCTGAGTGATGTCCGTGGCGAGCCCGATCACTTTGAACGGCTTCCCCACTTCGTCCATGACCGGGTTATAGCTGGCCTGAAGCCAAACCTCTCGCCCGCCTTTGCCGATGCATTTGTACTGGCCGGCACCATGCTCGCCGCACCCGAGTTTCTCCCAGAAGGCTCGATACTCGGTGGTGCCGCTGTACGAGGGCTCAACGAGCATGCTGTGAGGCTTCCCTTTTATTTCGTCCAACCCATATCCCATCGTTTGCAGGAAAATATCATTGGCTGCCTGGATATTTCCCCTGAGATCCAATTCGATGGTGGCGTACGACTTATTGATCGCGTCCAGGATCCCTTTCATGTTATGCCGCGCCACCTCATACTCCGTGATGTCATATCGGACGCCCAGATATTTTTTGGGTTTCCCGTCCAAACCCATGATCGGTTTGATCACCGCGTCGACATAGTAGGGGGTCCCGTCCTTGGCCCGGTTCTTGACGACCCCGCGAAAAGTCTGCCCACGCCCAATCGTGGCCCACATTTGCTTGAAGACTTCCTTGGGCATGTCGGGATGGCGCACGATGCTGTGGGGTTTGCCGAGTAGTTCCTCTTGCGAGTACTTGGACGCTGCGCAAAACTTGTCGTTGACTGTGGCGATATTCCCCTTGAGGTCGGATGCCGAGACGATGCTCGTCGTGTTCATGATGTCCAAGTAGGCATTCATCTCTCTGATGGATTGCGCCAGCCCCTCTGCCATGTGATTGAATGCCTCCGCGAGCTTCCCGATCTCTTCCTTTGTCGTCACCGTGGACCGGAAGGCGAGATTCCCATTGCGCAACTGATCGGCTGCCTGCAAAACATTATCCAACCCCGACACCAGGAACTTCGAGATAGCCCAATTGCTGAATAAGCTCAGAACAAGCGCTCCCATAATGAGGACGATCATGAATATCGTCAGCGTCATAGCGGCGCTTCGGCTGGATTCGTGGTTCTCTTGGGCTTGGACCTCGTTCTCCTTGACCAAGGCGTTGACGGAATCCTGCAGTTGCGCAAATGTTTCCGCTAATTGTGAATCTTGTAGCTCGGATGCGGCGTCTTTACTGTAATTGTCGCTCAACGTCAGGACCTTCTTGCGAATCTCTTTATAGCTGCTCCACTCGGATTTTAACTTATCGAAGGTCTTTTGTTCCGACTCGGTCACGATGATCGGAGCATAGTCTGCTTGAAATTTGTCGAATTTATCATCGAGCTTGGCGATCTCGGCTATCCACTTTTTCATCGTGGCCGCATCGCGGCCAAGAATATGCCACGCCACGAGGGAGCTCATCCGATTGGACGCGCCCTGCAATTCACCGAGCTGCTTGAGCGGCAACACATTAATCTTGAAGATCGTTTCGATGCGCTCGCTGAGCTGCATCAAGCCGGCAATGGACATGCCTCCCACGATCAGCAGGAGCACACAGATGATGCCGGAGCTGAGCAGGAGCTTGGCTCTCGTCGTGAGGTTATAAAACCTGTTCATTATGCGTCTCCTCAATCTGCAAATCTCCTCTGGTCATGACCGCTGGAAGGCGTCTCACAGATATGCTTGAACAGGTCCCCTCCCTACTAGGTCTCCTCGTAGCCCTCTATCGGTTGCCACACCCCAATCTTGAGGGCGCACGCAGACGGGTGAAGCATATCTCGTGAAGACTTAGGCGAGCTCAGTCGAGCCGCGTCGTTCGTCCGGACTCGAAGTTTCTGGTTCCTGGTTTCTAGTTAAATGGAACCGGCTCCGAAAACATGAAACTCCCAACTGGAAACTAGAATTCCTCAAACTCTTCTCCAGACGGACGGTGGTCGGCCCCGCCGATGACAACTCTGGATTGCTCTCGCCCCTTCGCTCTGGAGACAGGAGGCGGGGGATCCTCCGATTCTCTTTGTTGTTGAGAGAAGGCTCTGGAAATCGATCGGGCCGTATGCTCCCGCACGCTGGCTATTGAGGGGATACTTGCCTTCTCTGCTTCGGATAGTGCGAGCCTAAACAAGGCCATTCGGCGCAACAGTTCATCCGCTTGACTCTTCATCGAGAAACTCGCGCTCGTGATTTCTTCAACCAAGGCTGCATTCTGTTGGGTGGTCTGATCCACCACCATGATCGCCTTGTTCACCTGATCGACCCCGCTGGCCTGTTCCTGCGACGCCGCGCTGATCTCCGCGATGATGTCCGTGACTCGCTTGACCGAAGCGACGATTTCTTCCAACGTCTTCCCCGACTGATTCACCAACTCGCTGCCATCCGCCACGCGTTGGATCGACTCATTGATCAATCCTTTGATCTCCTTGGCGGCCAACGCCGACCGCTGCGCCAGGTTGCGCACTTCAGCCGCCACCACGGCAAACCCTCGGCCGTGTTCACCCGCCCGCGCCGCTTCCACCGCCGCGTTTAGGGCTAAGAGATTCGTCTGGAAGGCAATCTCATCGATCACCGTGATGATATCGGCGATCTTCTTGCTGCTCTTGTTGATCCCCTCCATGGCTTCGACGGCCTGCGTGGTGACAGCTCCGCCCTTATTCGCCGTCTCCCGGGCTTTAATCGCCAGCTGGTTGGCTTGCTTGGCATTGTCGGCATTCTGTTTCACGGTCTCCGTCATCTCTTGCATCGATGCGGCGGTCTCTTCAAGCGAGCTCGCCTGTTCGCTCGTCCGCTGCGACAGATCGGAATTGCCTCTATTGATCTCTTCCGAACCGCACGAAACTGATTCCACGACTTCCCGAACGGTCGTGATCGTCTGCACAAGATTTCGCACCACAAGATTGATACTGGCCTTCACCTTCTCCAGCTCACCGTGGTAGGTCCCGGTCATCTCCTGCGAGAGATCGCTCGCCGCAACCCGGCCCAGGATCGTTTCAGCCTCAGCCACGAGGCGCTCCATGTCAGCCGACGCCTGTTTCTGCGCCGTAATATCGGTTGCGAAGGTGACGACTTTGCTGGGTTTCCCCGAGATATCGAGGATCGGGGTGAACGTGGCCTGCAGCCAGCACTGCTTCCCCCCCTTGCCCAACCACTGATACAAGTCGGCATCAGATTCCCCTCGGTTGAGCTTCTGCCAGAACGCCACGCAGGCCCCGCTGTTCGCAGAGGCCGGAGGATAGAACATCCGGTGATGCTGACCTTTAATTTCATCGAGCTGATAACCCACGGCGCTCAAAAAGATGGCGTTAGCGTTGCGTACGGTCCCATCCATATTGAATTCCACCATCGCCTGACCCCGGTCGATAGCTTTCAGGATGCCTTCGGACTCAATCGCCGCTAATTTCTGCGCGGTCACATCCGTCGCATACTTCACGACTTTGTAGACTTTCCCGTCGGCGTTGAGAATCGGGTTATATGAGGCCTGGATCCACACTTCCTGGCCGTTCTTGTGTTTCCGAGGATAGACCTCCGCATCGAACTCACCACGGTTCAGCTTCGCCCAAAATGCCTGGTAGTCGATGCTGTTCGCATAGCTGGAATCGCAGAACATCCGGTGGTGCCGGCATTTGATCTCTTCCAGGCTGTATCCCAGGCATTGGAGGAAGTTGTCGTTCGCCGTGATAACCGTGCCGTCTATATTGAACTCGATCACCGCTTGGGCTCGACTGATCGCGTCGGTAATGCCTTTGACCTCGGAATTTTTAGCGGCGATTTCGGCCTGTTGCGCCTGTTGTGCCCTCGCAGCGGTCTGGAGATTCTCCCCCATGTCATTAAAGGCCTGAGCCAGCTGACCGATCTCATCCTGCGTGGCCACGGATGCCCGTGCTGACAGATCGCCATCGCCCAGCCGCTGTGCCGCCTGCAAGACCACTGTCAGATTTCCTGAGATGAACCGAGCCATCCACCAACTAAACACAATCCCCAAGACGACTCCGCCGAGGTTGACGATGAGCAACATGATTTTGGCAGTGGTATAGAGCGACTGCGCGTGCTCATATTGCTGCCGAGCATTACTCTGCGTGGCCTCCACCAACTGGGCCAGGTTCTTCATGACAGTCTCGTACGCCAACCTGGTTTCGCGGTCGATGCGCGCCATCGCCTGTGCCTGCTTACCCTCCAGCGCCAACTCAATAGTAGCCAGTCGATTGGTGCGATAGTCCGCGAGCGCCTGGCTGAATTCGCCGAATGTTTTCCGTACCGCATCCGAGGTGATGGACTTTTCGAACTGGGCTTTATTCTCGTCGTTCTGCTTCGACAATTCGGCCATCTTGGCGAGCGACGCCTCCTGGTGTTCCTTGTCCGGAGCCGTCACTACGCGCAGCACCCAGAACCGCACCATCGACAGATTATTTTGGATCGTGAGCGCCTGGCGGACGGCATTGAGCTGTACCTCGTAGAGGTTCTCGGTGTTCGCATTAATCATCTTCAAGTTGATCATGCCGATCGCCCCGACCACCGTCATAATGACGCCGATCACGGCAGACCCGACCATGAGTTTTGCCATCACGGTTCGATTCTTAAACCAGGTCACCATCGTCCCTCCTACGCCTAAAAACACTCCCACAATCTTCTTACCGCAACCCTGGGTGATTTAGGGAGATGTACTCATCGTCGACCTCCAAGCCGACGGTGCGAATTCGCCAACCATGATCTCCGCAGATACCTTATCGGCATCCTCCTGTGACGAGTAAATCCAAGAGACCAGACTAGAACTCCTGGAATTCCTCCCCCAAATCGTTGGCATTGATGCCCTTGCCTGCGGCAAGGCCGGCTGACACTGCTCTGGCCGCCACTGTCGTGCCTCGCTGCGGGAGTATTGATAGGCGCGCCGATGCGCTTGAGTGAGGCATCGCCTTCTCCCGTGGTTGTATGATCTCTCGCAAACGGTTCACGGCGAGAGCGGCACGCCGGCTCTTGGCCGACTCGTGGTCTTGAGTCTTGAACTCGGCTACTTGGCTGAGAAGCTCACTGGCCTGCGCCTTCATGGACTAGGCAGATGAGGTGGTCTCTTCCACCTACGCCACGTTCTGCCGCGTCGCTTTGTTCATCGCCAGGATGGCCCTATTGGTCTGATCGATCCCACTGGTCTGTTCCTCCGAGGCCGCGATGATATCCGTCACCCGCTTGACCGAATTGACGATTTCTTCCAATGTCTTCCCGGACTGATTGACCAACTCGCTGCCATGCGTCACACGTTGGATCGACTCATTGATCAACCCTTTGATCTCCTTGGCGGCCAATGCCGACCACTGTGCCAAGTTCCGCACTTCGGCCGCGACTACGGCGAACCCTCGGCCATGTTCGCCCGCCCGTGCCGCTTCCACGGCCGCGTTCAGGGCCAACGGATTCGTTTGGAAGGCAATCTCGTCGATGACCGTGATGATGTCGGCGATCTTCTTGCTGCTCTTGTTGATCTCGTCCATCGCGTCCACGGCTTTCTTGGTGACGGCGCCGCCCTTATCCGCCGTCTCCCGTCCCCAAATACTTGCGTGGCTTGCCGGTCCTCTTGTCGACAATGGGGACGCTGACCGCGTCCACGTAGTAGGGCGCACCGTCCTTGGCACGATTCTTCACAACGCCTCTAACAATCTGCCCTCAGTCGACCGTTGCCCACATCTGTTTGAAGACCTCTTTGGGCATGTCCGGATGTCGGATGGTGTTGTGGGCAAACCCGATCAATTCGTTCTTGGGATATTTTGAGACTTCAAGGAACTTCTCATTGACCGACATGATGTCGCCTTTGAGATTGGCCTCCGACACGATGCTGGTCACATTCATGATCTCTTCACGAACCTTCAGCTCATCCCGCATATGGAGGATTTCCGTTTGTCTCTCCGTCACGTCCAAGGCAAACTTCACAACCTTATCTACTCCCCTCGATTCAACTTGGCCCAGAAGGCCTGATAGTCAGGGCTGTTCACAAAGGCCACGTCACAAAACATCCGATAGTGCTGCCCCTTGATCTCGTCAAATGTGTAACCCAGCGCCTTGAGGAAATTCTCGTTGGCCGTGATGACCGTGCCGGCCATCTTGATCTCGATGACGACCTGGGTCTGATTGATAGCCCGCAGTTAGAAAGCGCATTCGTTCATTCCGCCAGTCTTCTTTGTGCCAATCTTCTTTCTCTTCGCGGTTGCTATAATCTATCTCCTCTATCTCCTTGTTGCCGAATTTGCCGGACCGTGATGCAATGCCTCTCCCTATGCCGCCTCGGATGCCTCCGCAACCGGCGCTTCTCCCTCCGACAGCATCCGATCGATGTCCAGAAGTGCCACGAGTTTGTCCCCGCACTTTCCTATCCCGTTGAGAAAGCTCACATCCACCTTCACGCCGAACTGCGGGGGAGACTGGATATTCTTTTTGTCGATGTTGAGCACATCGGACACAGCATCCACCACCAGTCCCATCACCTTATCCCGGACTACGACGACGATGATGACCGTAAAGGCCGTGTAGTCGATCGTCGGCATCCCGAACTTGGTCCGCAGCTCGACGATCGGAACGATCGTCCCACGAAGATTCAAGACACCCTTGATATGGGGCGGTGTGTTGGGAATCTTCGTCACGGACGTGTAGCCCTTAATCTCCTGAACCCGTAGAATATCCACCCCGTAAAGCTCTTCGCCTAAATTGAACGTAAGAAACTGATTGTCATCCGTAGTCAGTCCGATGTGTTGATGCAACTCTCTCGTGGCCGTTTCGACTGTTGTTGCCGCCATGGGTCCTCCCGTGGTGATGCGTAAATCGTATCTCGCGGAGTGTCAGTCATCCGAACTCGAAGTTTCTGATCGCCAGGTTCAGATTTCAGGTCATCGGAAGACACACTCCCAAAGCTTGACACGAGAAACTCACAACGTGGAACCGAGATCCTTCATGACTCATGCGGCGACCGGCGCATCCCGTCTGGCAATCTGCAGCAAGCCCCGCACATCCAGGATAAATCCGACGGTGCCGTCGCCCAGAATTGTAGCGCCTGCGATCCCTTCGACCTTCCTGAAATTTTGTTCCATGCTTTTGATCACGACCTGTTGCTGCCCGAGGATCTCGTCGACCATCACCGCAACACGCTCACCTTCGGTTTCGATGATCAAGAGAATGGCCTTGGTCGGCAGCGTATGTTCGGGCTCCAAGGCGAAGACTTCATAGAGTCGAATCACCGGCAGATAGGTTCCCCGCACGTTGATGAGCTCGCCTTTTCCAACGACAGTCTTGACAACGCCTTCCTTCGGCTGAATGGATTCCAGGATCGAAAGCAACGGCACAATATAGGTTTCTTGTCCAATCCGGACCGTCATGCCTTCAATGATCGCCAACGTGAGTGGCAGCTTAAGCGTGAAGGTGGTGCCTTTCCCTTGCTCCGTCTTGATGGTGACGGTGCCACCGAGCGACTCGATATTGCGCTTGACGACATCCATCCCGACGCCTCGACCGGACACATCTGTGATTTTTTCCGCAGTCGAAAACCCTGGCTTGAAAATAAGCGGCCAGATCTGATCATCCGTCAATTTGTCGTTCTCATTGATCAAGCCTTGCTTGATGGCCTTTGCCAGAATTTTGTCCCGATTCAGGCCGCGTCCATCATCTTCCACCGTGATGCAGATACTACCGCCTTCATGGAAGGCGTTGAGTCTGATCGTTCCGCTTTCCGACTTGTTGCTGTCCACCCGTTCCTCCGGCGGTTCCAGCCCATGATCGGCTGAATTCCTGACCAAATGCGTCAACGGATCACCGATGGATTCGATGACTGTCTTATCGAGTTCAGTCTCTTCGCCTGAGAGGACTAGCTGAATTTTCTTCCCGGCCTTGGCCGACAGGTCTCGAACCAGCCGTGGGAAACGGCTGAAGGCCGTCCCGATCGGCAGCATGCGAATGCCCATGACGCGTTCCTGAATTTCTCGGGTATTCCGTTCCAGCTGGGCCACTCTCTCCAGCAACACCGGCAGTTGCCGCATCTCGAACCGCGAGCCGAGGTCGCTCAACATGGACTGCGTAATGACCAATTCACCGACGAGATTAATCAATTTGTCGATCTTAGCCGTATCCACACGAATGGACGCGGTGTCGGTTTTCTTGGCATGCGTGGAGGAGTCTTGCTGTTTCTGTTTCTGCTTCTGCAGTGCCTGTTCCAGCTGCTGAGGCGTCACGGCTCTCTGCTCGACGAGAATCTCTCCGACTCGCTTCTGTTGCGCCAGCGCTTGGCTGAGTGCCGCAGGAGTCACCACCCCATCTTCGACGAGAATTTGTCCGAGCGGCTTAGGATTTTCCCCATTGGCGTCAGGGGTGAGAGGTGAGGGGTGAGGGGTCACTGTGTCACTCTGTACCCCTGACTCACTCCCCCTCACTGCTTCAATGGTGAGCGTACTGTCCTCACGGACAAACTCGAATACGGCCTCGATGACCTTCTGATCCTTGGCGGTCGTCAGCCGCATGTGCCAGGAGAGATAGCATTTCTCCGGATCGATCTCGGCCAGATCAGGCAACCGGGACATATCGATCGCTATCTCGCTCAGATTCCCGAGATTTCTCAGCTCTCTCAAGACTTGCAGGGGATCAAGCCCGCGCTGGAACAACCAGTCGGGGGGAATCCAGGTGATTCTGTACGCCAGATCCCCCTGCCGCTCCTGAATCTGATTCGGCTTGGCCTCACCTGCATTGGCTTTTGGCTCCTGAGGGCCGGATGCGCTCGCGGACGCCAATTCGTCCGTGAGCCGTTGTACCGTCTCGTTATCAACCGCGACGCCCGTCTTGGCCGATTCCATCAAAGTTTTGAGACAATCGGTCGATTTCAGAAGGAGGTCTGCAATCGATGCCGACACAGCCTTTTTCCCATTTCTCAACAAATCGAGCAACGTCTCCATCTTGTGCGTAAATTGCGCGACCGCCGTGTAGCCGAACATGCCGCTCCCGCCCTTGATCGAATGGGCCGAGCGAAAGATCTTATTGAGGAGGTCTCGATCTTCCGGGTGCTGTTCCAGTGCCAACAGTCCGTCTTCCACGACCGCCAGATGTTCCGCGGCTTCATCGAAAAAGGCGTCTTGAAATTGTGCGAAGTCGTTACTCATCCTATCCTCGATCAGACAGTCCTCAAGTCTTCTGACTTGAAGACTTTCAAACTTATCGACATTCAAACTACCTTCATGCCGGCAAGACCTTCGCGATCGTTTTCAGCAAGACCTCCGGGTTGAACGGCTTGACGATCCATCCCGTTGCGCCGGCTTCCTTGCCCTCTTTCTTCTTGTCCATCGCCGACTCCGTCGTCAGCATCAGAATCGGTGTGAATTTGTAGGCGGTCAACCGCCTCAGTTCTTTGATCAGGGTAATGCCGTCCATTTCCGGCATGTTGAGATCCGTGACGATAATATCCAGCTTGGTTCCTGCTGAGACTTTGTTCACCGCGTCCTTCCCATCCTCCGCTTCAATCACGGTAAAGCCGGCGTTCGTGAGCGTGAACGCGACCATCTGCCGCATGGTTCGTGAGTCATCAACGATCAGTGCAGTCTTACCCATAGTGTTCCTCCGGCTTCTGCAGGTCCTTTGCCCTGGTTCACGATTCACCCTAGAAGAGTGTCACAGAATCCCCCTCTGTATCGGCCATGTCTATCGGTACAGGTTCATAATAGTCAGACATGACCGCCGCCTCATGCAGCCGGCGTTCGGCATCCATGGTGTAGCTCCGCTCGACTCGTTGTAATGCTGCAATCTCGCGTTGTGCATCTTGGCTCTGAGGGCCCTTCAACAAGGCCTTCATATGCTTCTGCAGCTGATCCAAGGCCAGCGCAACATGCTCCAACTTTTGGCGCGTGATGTCTTGGAACTGCATCGCCATCACAACCTGAGATAACCTTGCCGCACGCTCTGCTGCCGTAATTGTCTCGCTGGAAGCCGTCAGGATGCGAAGATGGCTCATCAACTCCATCGCCGCCCGCTCGGTTTCACGAGTGACCGAGGCCATCTGGGCTTGTAAGACGGGAATCATGTGTACCGCTTCAGCCCCGAAGCTTTCCCATGCCTGTTGATGAGCCTGAAGCACCGACAACGTCAAACCCGTGCCTTCCTGCAGAAGGTCTCCTGTATTCAGTGTCATCTACTCCCGTCCCTCACAGTAGCCGTAGACTGCTCTGCGGCCACTCGTTCATCAGATCGCCCGCACTGCCTCGTATCCATGCCCAGACCGTTGGATTCCAGGTTTTCCATTTCCGTTTGACAGTCGTCACTCACTCAGAGAACCGGTAAATCCAAGCTGCTGTATTCTTACCTGTAAGTCCTCGGAGATCCCCGATACGAACATTCGGTTTTGTTTCTTAGCCGCCAGCAACAACTGAATCGCCGCCGTATCCACACGTTTGACGTTTCCAAGATCCATCGAGACCAACCCCTCATTGGTAAACAGTTTGACCAATGCTTCCTTGAGCTCCCCTGCTTCGAAAATCGTCAGGTCACCGGTCGGAGCCAGATGCCTAGAATTTGCCCCTCCGGCCTCCCGTGCCTGAGACTCTGTCATTGCTCACCTGCCTCCTGCTTGAACGCCAGCGACATGAAGACTTCTGGATCATTTTCTCGGCTCTTTCAGATCAATCCTTGAGGAAGAGCCACCACAAATGTGCAGTGGCCAACTGAGCTGGAGTCCTCCGTTGACTGGCAGCTAGGGAACTGGCTGGAAAGGATCTTGCCCGGTCTGTTCTGTCGATGACTCGGCCGCGTCCGATTCACTCCCTGCTTGGAGAGGTTGAAGTTGTGGCGCCTGTTCAAGAATGATGACCTCGACCCGACGATTCTTGGCCCGCTGCTCCACATCCAGGTTGGCGGTCACAGGTCTCGTATCGGCGTGCCCCACAGCCGACAACCGCTCCGATGGTACGGCAAACAACTCCGACAACACTCTGACGACCATCACCGCGCGGGCGGCAGAGAGTTCCCAATTTGAAGGAAATTGTGCCGTGCGTATGGGAACGTTGTCCGTGTGCCCCTCGACCCTGGTGTACCGGTTAAGTTCCACAATGGCCGCGCTCAAGCCTTCCAGAAACGGCAGCGCTTCGCTGCGCATGGCTGCTTCGCCGCTATTGAACAGCAATTGATCCGGAATCGTAATCACGATATCTCCGTTGACCCGTTCCGTGATCCGGACCAGCGACAACTGGGGCGAGGCTTTAATCCCTTTCACAAGATTTCGTAGTTTGCGGATCGCTACATCCTTACTCCCCGGACTATCGGGTGCCGTCGGTGCCTGTTTGTTGGTACTCAAGGCCAACGGGGTAGGGGTGGATGGTGGGCTGACGATCGGATTCAGCGCGGCTTTGATCGACTCACTCACGGTTCGGTACTTTCCGACATTGACAGAGGAGATCGAGTACATCACGACAAAAAAGGCGAACAGCAGCGTAATAAAGTCGGCATAAGAAACGAGCCACCGCTCGTGATTCTCATGTTCCTCATGTTTGTGTTTCGCCATGTATCACGTGTGAAGCGTGAAACGTGAAACGTGAAGCGTCCGAGTTCAGAACGAAATACGCTTCACGAACGACGCGTCACTTCTTCGCCTCCTTCATCCGCTCGTGGTGGGGCAGAAAGCCTTCCAACTTCTCCTGCAAGAGTCGAGGGTTTTCCCCCTGAGCAAGCCCCGCCAACCCCATAATCATCAGGTTTCTAGAGCCTGCTTCTTCCTTGAGCTTCAATTTGATCTTATTGGCCAAAGGCAAGAAGAAGAGATTTGCCGCTCCCACTCCGTACACCGTGGCCACGAACGCCACCGCGATCCCACCGCCCAACTTTGACGGATCGGCCAGATTCTCCATCACGTGAATGAGACCGAGCACGGCTCCGATAATCCCGACGGTTGGCGCATAGCCACCGGCTGCTTCCCAAACCTTGGCCGCGATCACTCCCTGCTCCTCGTGGTGCTCCACCTCAATTTCGAGGATCTCAATCACGGCTTTAGGCTCCGTTCCGTCGACAATGAGCTGGACCCCCTTTTTCATGAACGGATCCGTGATGGTTTTGAGCTTTCCCTCCAATGCCAGCAACCCTTGTTTTCGCGAGATATTCGCGAGCTCCAGGATGAGTTTGATCGTACCTTTATTGTCGATGTGGGACCCTGAGATCGCGATGGTCAGCGCGCCGAATGCCTTGATCACCACCGGCAATGGATTCTGTATGCAAATGGCACCAAACGTTCCCCCGATGACGATAATGAAGGCCGTCAGCTGCATGATCGAGCCCACGTGCCCACCTTCGAGCACCTGGCCTCCGATAATGGAGCCTAAGGCAATCACGATCCCAAGAATTGTTGCGATATCCATGAGAAGGGCGCCTCATTTAAACCCGAATTGCGCCAAGAGATCGTCCGCGACCTGTTGTTTCATGGCCGTGGTCTTCGACTCTTCGAGTTGTTTGAGCATCTGATCTGCGATGCCCGTACCCACTGCTTCGTGACCGTTTCGCTGTAAACCGAAAACCACGACGAGCTCCACTAGTTTGGTCTGCACTTCATCCAGGATAGCCACAAGTTTTTTGACCCGCTGGGCGACCAGGTCCTGAAATGAGAGGGCAGTCATAATCTCCATGAGATGTTTGTCGTCCTGCGCCAGAATCGAGCGCACGTGTTCAAGTCGTCCCGCGAGTGTCGCGCAGTCGATCGCCTTCAGGGCTTCGACGACTCCGGAGAGCTCTTTGGCCATAGACGCATGGTGATCCTGAAGCAGCTCCGTCAGCCGCATGACTTCCAGCGTGCCGTCCTCCGTCATCTTTTTGAGATCACTCAAATGCGAGGCAGCTGTCGGTAGTTGGGTACTGCTGGACATTATCTGTGGAGTGACCGTCGAGATCGCGTGCATGGCATTGTCTACAAAGCGGGCCAAGATGCCGAGCTCTTCGTATAACTTACGTCCCTGGGTCTCCACGAGATCTCCCTTCTGACCGGTTCATCCGCTCACTCCCCATCGATACCTTATTTGAAAATTTTCCCGATCTTTTCTTGCATCGTCTCCGCTGTGAACGGTTTCACAATGTAATTACTCACTCCCGCCTGCACCGCTTCAATCAGATTGCTTTGCTGTGCCTCGGCCGTCACCATCAAGACCGGGATGGATTTCAATTTCTCGTCCGCCCGTATCGCCCTGAGCATCTCGATGCCGGTCATGACCGGCATGTTCCAGTCGGACACCACAAAGTTATATGAGCCGCCACGGAGCTTCTGCAGCCCCTCCTCCCCATTTTCCGCTTCATCCGTGTTGGCAAACCCAAGCTGCTTCAGGATGTTCCTCACAATCTTTCTCATCGTGACCATGTCATCGACCACGAGAATTTTCATGCTTGGATCAGCCGGCATATTGCCTCCTTTTCTCAGCTCACGGCCAACGCTCCAACCGCCGGGATGCTCGGTTGAGAATGGCGTACTCCTTCACCATAGATCGAAATAATTATTGAACAACCTGATCCTGAGGGACGACCACTCTTGACGCTCATCGAGGAGAAAAACTCTCACAGGTACATGTGGAGAACGGCTCACTCGCATGAGTACACCACTGGCCGCCTCACAGCTACCGCCCATGCCTGCAACCTCATCCGGCATGCACTGCGATCGAGAATGTCCAAGCTCCGACGGATCTCATGATGTTCGGCTCATCAGGCGGCGTGCTTGGACCGGCTATGCATCCAATCATGAATGTCACGCCGGAGGAATCGCCAATGCTTTCCGATTTTGGACGCCGGCAATTCACCGCCTCGTGCCAGCTTATAGACAGTGGACTTAGGGACGCGAAGAAACCGTGCCACCTCCGTAACGGTGAGAATTTCTCCATCTTGAGTGGTGCCCGTTTCTGATTGAGTCGCCGTTTCAGCAGATACGTCACTATTCATAACGACTGATGTATCGGTGGATCAGCTGGAAAACTTAAGGTGCCGTTTAGATCATCTCTCCATCATCAGAAGTCATTGCTCTCCACTGTATGGAGCCAGCGGCAGGACAGTTCAGATTTCATGGGTCGCAACCGAAGAAGACTGAAATAGTTTCCCTAAACCAATAGAAACGGATCTCAATGGCACACATCATCTCCGTTGCGTCAGGAAAAGGTGGTGTCGGCAAGAGCGTCGTCGCAACCAATCTGGCTCTGCTCCTCGCCAGGAAGGGGAAGCAGGTGGTGCTCGCGGACCTGGACGTCGGCGGGGCTGATGCCCATATCCTGCTCGGCCTGCTCAACCCTCCCAGAACCTTGACCGACTTTCTCGCTCATCGAGTCGAACAATTGGAGGGCCTAGCTCAACGGCTCCCGCTTCATCCTAACTTGAGGATCATCCCCGGCACCGGCGATACCTTGGCAACCGCCAACATGCCCTATTCACAGAAAAAGCGTTTGATCCGGCATCTCCAAGACATCCACGCCGACATGATTCTCGTCGATATCGGGGCCGGCACGAGCTATCATGCCCTTGACTTTTTCCTGATGGCTGACCACCACATCGCTGTCGCAACTCCCGATCCGACATCGGTCCTCGACCTCTATCGCTTTATTAAGCTTGCGGCTATTCGCCGCGTCCTCTCGATGTTCCTGATGCGAGACGTGACGGCAGAAGGTCTCGCGAACCGAGACTACAGTAGTGTGGAAGAGGTACTGGACGTCGCAGGCAAGACGGATGAATCCGGTCGCAGGATTGCTGAAACCACATTGCAGACTTTTCACCCCGTGCTCATCCTTAACCGCACCTCAGGGCGTGCCCGCGTGAATGTGCCGCAGCTCAAGAAACTCCTCAAGGAATATGTCGGAGGGGATTTAAGCTTGCTTGGGGAAATCCCGGAGGATGTTGCGATGGAACAGTCAGTGCGGGCATACGTCCCGATCATCCAGCATAGTCCATCTTCCCCTGCTGCACTTGCCCTTGGACGCATCGCTGACGCATTGTTGACGACGCTGGAAACAGCGACTTCCTCAGCCGCCTAACCTGCACTGGCTGTTGGTGTTCCCCCCTCCGTACCCCTCGTTACGACCTCTGAACGATCACGATATCGGTATCGGACAGTCGGTCCCCTTCCCGTTCTGTGAACTGTTGCAGCAACTCGTTTCACAAACTTCCGAGATCTTCCGATGCAGTGGATGCCTCGGATGCTAGCGTCCGCACCTCGTTAGCGACGACGCCGAACCCTCGTCCTGCTTCACCGGCTCTTGCCGCCTCAATGGTGGCGTTCAGTGAGAGAATCGTGAGCTGCTGCTGATTCTCGCATTTTCACTTCGGTAGGCATCGACCGCTTCTCGACTTACGTGATGATTTCCTTGATGCTGAGGCGACTCATCAGTGAATGTTCGTCGACTACGAACTTCCCGCATGAGGGACGGCTAGTTGGGTTGACTTCGGCCTGCGCGCAATCGTTGGGCTTGCACATGCAGAATATGGCGGATCAAGTGCTCCTGATCATCAGGCGTCAGATCGACAAACTCGGTGGCTATCGTGAATCCTTGGCCATCGGCGACTGGCACTGCGCGAATGACTTTCACATGCGCCCGGATCATTGTGAACGGTGGAAGGATGAGTTTCACCGCCAGTTGATCGTCGACGGCGAATTCCAGCAATGAGACGAACCCGATCCCTCCCCCACTCAGATTAACATCCATGGGCTGTGCCATCGCGACGCTGGACGGCTGACTGATGGCAAGGGCATTCAGAATCACTTCAAGCAGGTAATCGACCTTCCTGATCCATGGGACAACCGCCGAATCAACAGCGATCTCACTGGAGCGGGCCAGAAGATCCAAGGTCGGTTTGCTCACGGCGGCAGCAATCGACTCCGGAGTTGCACGGCTCAGTTCGACCGGCACACTGACTCCTCCCTCGGTCACCACTCGATATTCCATCAGGACTCGATCATCAATCCTGATCCATTCCCGGCGTTCGTCGGGCTCCGCACTGTGAGACTTGGACGACGCAGTCATGATGGATGACGCCATAATTCAAACACCCCGCGCCCTCATGCTAACCTGTACTATTCATGAGCGCTTCTCCGTCAACCGTCGATGCGCCACTGCTGTACTATTGGTCGTTCGTGAAGCGTGAAACGTCCGAATTCGGAAAAGATATACGATTCACGTGCGACGCTTCACGGACAACATGTCATCTCTCACACGTCACGAAATACGAGTTAGGCTTCTATGGACACGGCTCCCGGTCGTGATGGTTGGACAGCGAGACACTGACGTAATTCCTGTACCTTCCTCTTTGTCATCTGCGCCTCAACTAGCAGATCTTCTAATACGGCTTGAGCGGTATGGATACGGTCCCGTAGTTCACCATCCATTCTCAATAGTTCATCAGTCGGTAGAGTTGAGGCAGGAGTTGAGGCCAAGAGTAGCCCTCGTTCGCTGTAACTCTGAATGACCTGGTCCCATCGCCCCTGCTGAGCCGCCTCACCTGCCGCCTTGGTCAGTCGCACGATCTCGGCCTGGCTTTCACTCACCGACCTACTCATCGGGTGCCAACCATACGAGGCTGTTGCTGGGCAGCCACTTCTCGCCAGGCTTCTCGGAGTACGCCGAGACAGCGGAGCGGACCATCCAATCGCTGCTCATTGTTCCGAGCATTGGCTTCGACAAGCTCCATCATCATGTAGTCGTACAAGCGTCGAAGAGACCGTGCGATTTCACCGCCTCGCTCAAGGTCAAGGACACTATTCAGTTCGCCAATGATGGCAATAGCACGTCCCAGGTGTCGAGCTTTCTCTCGGACATTCTTTGCGGGAATCTCCCGCTTGGCGACCTCAAGCGACTGAATAGCGCCGTCGTACAGCATCACGATCAACTGAATTCCAGAAGAGGTGATGACCTGGGTCTGCTCATATTGACGTGCGTACTGAGTAATCATAGGGCGAGTGCCTCGTTTCTAGGATTGTTGCCTCTGCGTTGACTGAGCCTGAAGGAATCCGCTTTGCCCCTGAAGCTGTCGTAAGAGTCCGTCTAGGGATGCAAATTGCCGACGCAACCGCTCCTCGTACCGGCTCACCGCATCCTCTTGTCTCGCAATGTCGTCACCAACCCGAGCGATCTCGCTCGTAAGACCATTCTTGCGAAGCGTCAGGGCGCCTCCTGCCACGTTATTGAGTGCATCCACTGCGGACACAACAGACTGAGCGAGACCAGTCACCGCACCCTGGTTACTGAACAGCGCCTTGACCCCGCTATAGTTTGTGCTTAACGCCGTTGACAGCTGTCCCTCGTCGACCGTGATCGTGCCATCTCGTTCGGTCTTGAACCCGATTTGCCCGACGCTTGAAAAGACCGTGGACCCGCTCACCGATGACGATAATGCGGTTCGAAGCTGCGACAAAGTCGCTTTCGCCGCCGCTTCGTTAAAGAAGATGCCCCCCTGCTTCGTCGTCAAGTTGTAGGTGTTTCGCTCATTGATGAACTTCACGACTTCATTGTAGGCAGTCGCCACCGCCTTGATATTTGTCTTCACAGCATCCACATCTTGCGAGAGGCTCACTTGGACGGTCCCAGTTCCCGTGGTCTTCGTCAGCGTCAGGGTCACACCGGAAATCGCATCAGACACGGTGTTGGAACTCCGTTCAACCGTCAAAGGATTCAATGCCTGATCACCGATCTGAACTTGAGCATTTTGCGCTGCTGCAAGGGTATCAATGCCGCCGTTCCCACTGCCGTTCAGGAGATCCAAATCCGTCCCATCCGCCACGAGGGTGATCGCATTCGCGCTGCCGGTATTGCTCGAAGACAATGCCAGCCGATAGGATGGTGCCACCTCTGTACCGGTATTGATTACAGAAGCGGTGACACCAGCTCCCAAGTTGTTGATTTGCTCACGTAGGTCGGTCAAGGTCCCCGTCGCGCCGAGCGTCACCGTCTGATTTTCACCGGTTCCCACCTTGAAGGTGAAGGTGGCCGACCCACCACTCACGATGTCCGAGGTTTCTGACGAGACAGCCTTGACGGCCTTACTGACAACTTGATGGGCTTGGGCAAGCTGAAGGACTCGGATACTGTAGGTTCCCGAGGTTGACGAAGACGAGGCCGACACGGACAAGACCGACGTGTCCGTCACGGATGCCGTCGTGCGATCAAAAGAGGTTGAAAGCCGTAACGCCTGAGCGGCGCTTTGCAACGCCGCAACTTTCGTGCTTACGGTGGTTAGGTCGGTGAACTTGCTATTGAGATCGGCTTTCTTTTTGGTCAGCCGATCAACCGGCAGTTGAGCAACTTTGACTAGTTGATCGACGACCTGTCCAAAATCCAGCCCGTTGCCGAGTCCACCGAAACTTATCGTCGGCATGCCACGTCCTTGTGTGCTGAGTTATACGTGCTCTCCTAACAGCAAGCCTTTTGTTCCTGGTAGATTCTTCGCCAGATCGATGACCTCTTGCGGAGGAATCTGCCTGATGATTTCTCCAGAATCTCCGTTCAGTATTTTCACGATGACCCGATTGAGATCTTGATCGACCTCAATTTGCAACCGTGAGCCCGATTGCTGTAAAGATTCCCTCACTTTACCCACAGCCTGGTCCAGCGCTGCCCTGGGTGGCTGAGATTCGCTCTTGAAGTCAGAACTGCGGGCAGGCTCAATGGCGCGCTCGCTCTTCTGAGGTCCATTGGTTTGTGTTGTGCGAATGGCAGCGGCCGGGAGATTCACCTTCGATGTTACATTGGTGATCATAACAACCCCCCTTGTCTCACTCCGTTCACCGAGACCCTCTCCGGTTCAGGAGAGGGTCGGTGAACGGCGTGCTGCCCTTATCCTCTGAGTAAGGCCAATGCTTGTTGCGGCAGCGTATTGGCTTGTGCCAAGGTCGCAATACCCGCCTGCACCAAGATCTGGTTCCTTGTAAAGTTGGATGTTTCGAGTGCGATATCAGCATCGCGGATCCGGGATTCTGCAGCCGTAAGATTTTCACTCGTGATCTGCAGGTTGGCAATCGTCGCCTCAAACCGGTTCTGAATCGACCCGTAGTTCGCTCTAGCCGTCGCGATCGCACTGATCGCATTATCAACGTTGGCCAATGCGCTCGTTGCGTTCGCAGACGTTGAGACATTCACGGAAGACAATCCCAACGAACTGGTCGTGATGTCGTTGAGAGACAAGCTCAACGAGTTCCCAGTACCGCTCCGGAATCCGATGGCGATGGAGAAGCTGATGCTCGAACCACTTGTCAACGCTTGACCGTTGAATTCGGTCACTTGAGCAATACGGTCTATTTCAGAGCGTAACGCAACAAATTCCTGATCGATATAGGACCGTTCCGTATTGCCTACCGTCCCACTGGCGGACTGTGAGGACAATTCCCGAAGACGGGCCAGCAACGATCCAATCGTCGCGGCGGCGCCGTCGGCGACCTGCGTCAAGCTGATGCCGTCACTTGCGTTTCGCGTCGCCTGATTAATACTGCGAATCTGCGCCCGCAAGGACTCAGACAGTCCGAGGCCGGCGGCATCATCGGCCGCCCGCGTGATCCGCAGACCGGACGAGAGCCGTTCGACTGATCGATTGAGGCTCAGCGTATTGACCGACAGATTGCGCTGCGCCGCAATAGATGCAGGGTTATTGTTAACGATAAGTGCCATTGCCCTTCCTCCTTGGAACTAGATCACCATCCGCTGCTGAGCTTCCAACATCCGTGTAGAAGCCGTATTCCCTGACGCCTATACGTGGCGTGCCTGTCTTATCGGTCAATCTCCCAGGGACTTGAGCTTGAAAAATAATTCGCAGGGATGATGGTTACCTCACTAGAATGAGAACGAATGAACATCACAGGCTCAGGCTGCAATCCTTGGAAGGATTTCGTACTCCAACAAATCCGCCATCCTCACCGTGTCATGGATATGCCTGGCGGCCAGAAGCTGTTCAATCCATCCTGCGATGGCGTTCCCCGGAGACTGCGTTCCAAGCCGTTTCTGGCCGTTCTCGATGATTTCGACTGCATCCGCGACTTTCCCTAGCCAGGCGTCGAATGCCGACAGATCCTGTATCCCCATCCGAAACTGATTGGCGAGAGAATTACCTTCTGTCACGACCAAACTGCGATAGCGCTCGATCGCGCCGCGTGCAGATTCAAGAATTTCCTCCTGTGTCGCTGAGGTTGCGACCAACTCGCGGTAGTGAGTCGAAGATTGTTCGAGCAGATGCGGATCGAGGTCCCGATCAGTAATCCGACGACTATCAAGCATGACGGTTGTCACGATGCGAGACCGAGCATGCGCCCGTTCACTTATATCGGTGAGGACGTCGCCGAGCGTCGCAGTACTTCCGGCTTGCCATTGTTCGTTGTCCAATTGAATATTCATCAGTTCTCTCCCTTTGCAACAAGTAGCTCATGCCGCTTGCCGCTCTCGCCCAAGTGCGATGAGATTTGCCCTATGACCAGGTATGGCCCTCTGATCACCGGGGCACAGGCCAACCAGACACCGATCAACTTCTCCCAACCGTCTCAGCCAGGTGTGATACGCATGAGCCTGATGCTTCGCAAGTCGGTCCAACCCGATGACGTTGTCGTTTCGCAGGTGACGCCCAAACGCTGCCGCGAGAGGGGCCAGTGGCTCAGTGGTGAGCCCAATGCGAAGCAACCGCTCCTGATCGGCTCGTTGCTCGCGCTGCAACCGTTTCAACTCTGGAAGGTCGACAGATGCCCGACAAGCCACTCGAACAATTTCATCCGCTCTTCGACATGCAGTCTCCAAAAGCGGCATTAAGGTCCGCAGCTGTACGTTCACCTCCGCTGCATCGGGAGGTGGCCCCTCGGGAAGAGGAAGGCGGCTCTGCAATCCCGTATGGGCTTCATACCAATACCGACGCCAAAACGCCGCATACCAAGCCGTGACAGGAGACTCCATTCCTACCTTCAAATGAAAGGTGCCAAGCCTATCCTCATCCACTCCGGACTCATAGATGCGTGCCCCTGACACCCTCGTAGGGACAGCCCCGATCTTCAACACATGGCACGTGAGATCAGCGACAACGTCCGCAGAGATGCGGTCTTTGCAGGCATGATGGGCACAAACTTGGTCGAACCCGCAAGGAGCACATTCCAACTCCGGCTGAATCACCCAATGACCAGACCCATAGGGACCAGTTTCCTGAAAGTCCACATGTCCTACAGAAAGGTCGATCACTGAGGTGCCGGCCGCCACCCCAATATGCATGGGACCCGTATCGTTGGTCAGCAGCAAATGACATTCCGCCAGCAAACCTGCGAGTTGATTCAACGTCGTACGGCCAGCCATATTCTTGACCGGACTCTTCCCTCCGGCTTCGCGATAGACCTGTACAACCTCCGCGATGGTTGCTTCTTCTTCACGACTTCCAATAAAGAGTATTCCGCCTTGCCATCGTTTGCTCACATTTGCTAGAGCGAGGCCAAAGAGCCGAGGACGCCAGGCCTTCATACCATCGCTCGCCCCGGCCTGCACGGCAATCCACCCAATCGCCCCTGTGAGGGTTTCCCGCGCCCACGTGCGGCCCTCATGAGAAAAAGAAAGCCGGAGTGGCGCAAATGCCCCTGGGCGACTGCCACCGAGTGCATAGATATCGACGAGATTGAATCGATTGAGCCGGCGAAACTGGTGAAAATCGCAGAAATATCCCATCCAGGGATTCTCGACGACGATACCGCCGTCCCATGCGCTTTGAGCCCCACGAATATCAGGAGCTCCCACGAATCTGGCCAGGAGCGCGCTCGGCCTATTGAACGTCAGATTAATAACTCGATCATACCGACGCTCCGCTAATGGCTTTGCCCAAGCCGCCACATCCTGATACAGCGCAACCACATCCTTCACAAGCGCACGGCTCTCATCGATCAGTGCGTGAAAATCTACGGCCATGACTTCGCGCAATCCCTTCAGCAACGAGGCGACCGGTGCAAACCGGCGATCCACGACAAGATCTACGGCAACTCCCGGCCATTCTTCATGGAGTCGCTCCAACAAGGCGCCCATCTGGACAAGATCACCCATCCGGGTAATGTTCAAAACTAGTACTTGCTTCACATTCGCACTCCAGCAGGGAACGTCGTTTCAGGTCTCAGGTTCAACGTGAAACAAGAAACCAGCAACACGAGACATCCTCTCATACCAGGTCTTTTGTTTCGGCTCGATAACTGTCGATCATGAGAACCAACAGCTCTTCTCGAGCCAGTTGACGTCCAGACGCTCGCGCTCGAATATCAGCCGCGAGATCCTTCAACTCAATTCGTTGTCCCGTCGGAAGGCGATTGAGTAAGGGAAGCAGCTCCGGCACCGACTCGGCCCGTTCCTTAAGACCTGTGGTGAACCGGTCTCCTCGCAAGATCGAGCCGATGCGATCGGGTTGAGAAAGACCCACCGTGGCAAGAAGCGCTTGCAGGCGATGACGATAGGTATGGTCACGCAGTACCCGTCGACGCGACGCCTCAGCATAGGCACGGCGACCCTCCGTATCTGGCAGCCACCTCCGAATCAGTTGTGGAACATCTTCTGTACGGCGAAAGGACGTCACCTCATCCGACGTAAACAGATCAGGCAGGAGTGTCCTGTCATCCACAAGCTGAAACGCACCACAGGCAGCCAATTCAAAGGTGCGGGGGTTCACAAAATCCGGCTGAGGATCCATGCCCGTTCCGGAACACGAATGCAGATTCAAATTGACGGCCGTGGCGTTGAACACCTTCATGCAAGCGTCGGTATCGATCCTGGCACCGTCGCGTTGAAGCACTCCGGAGAGCGCGGCAGCACCGTCCCATTCATTCCCCCACAGTTTCATCGTCCACTCGTGAGAGAGCCACTGCGGCAAGAGGATCCGTCGGTTGGCATAACCAGCTCCGACAAAGGAGACGTCGGCGCCATATTCCTGGTGCTCAGCCGCTGTGAGCGTCATCGGACGATGCACTGTGGGATCCGCCGCCATGGGAAGGTAGTGCACGTAAGCCGCTCCGGCCCGTTTCAGCGCGTCGAAACAGTCCCCTTGCTGGATCACAAACCAGTAATCGTATCCTGCCGCCAACTGTTGCCAATAGGTCAAATGCCGATAGTTCTCCACGAACCACATGGCCGTCAGAAACTTCTTCTTGCGCAGGTGTTGTAAGACCGCCAAGCTCAACGGTGCTTGAGCAATGGCCAGAACCAGATCGGGCGGATCTTCCGCGAGATGCGCCATCGTGCTCAGGCTAAGCACGTCGGCAAATCGACTTTGAAGCATCAAGCGATGGCGTGCTTCGCGATAGGACCCGAAAGCCTCGTAGCTACCCTGATGAACGTGGTGGTCAATCCAGCTGACTCGATGTCCCAACTCATTCAACGCCGAGACGGCATAGCGAGCAATCGGAAGCGATCCTCCATAGACTGGACCGACCACCGCCACATGCAGTTGACCTCCGGCTTTCGCAGCCATGATGCGACGAAGGCTCGTCTGCAATCGCTCATGAACGTCACCGTGCAGACGTGCGGCCGGCCCATAGGTAAAGAACCGCAATGGAGAGGATAGCGCAGTCAATTGCGTGGCCATTTCCTCGGGCGTACCCGTCACCCACTGAATCCTGTTGATCCACGATCCGAGTGGCCTTGCCCCCATTGCATCTTTTAAAACGGACAGATCTGGCACCACGATGACCGTTCGAGCATCGGCAGGGCAAGAAAGGGCAAATGCCTCCACGTGATACAGGAGACCGATCCCGAGAACCACCGCCACCTCTCCTGGTTTCCATTCCTTGAGTTGCTGTTCTGCCCAGGACCCGGCTTCTTTCTTGGGGTCATAGGCACTGTGGACCCATTGATCTTGAAACCTCGCCGAAGGGGCCCCCTCACGTGAGGGAACAATCGAAAGGACACCACCGGAGGAGTTCCACAGCGCGGCAACAAGATCAGGGACAGTCTGACGAAGGTTCTCTAGGTTCTGGTTCAGGTGCTCCACGGAACTCCCCCTCACACCGCAGTCGGATGCAACTCGTTCCAGATTTGTTCTCGTTGAAGCGGGGCAACCGGTTCCTGTCCCGCCTGAACATAGTACGCTCCCCACCGATCTCGATGACTCGTCCACAAAGACCATCCGTCGACGGAAGCGGCTGATCCGTTCGACAACAAGGCGATCGTCTCCTCGATTGGCCACTGAACGGGTGATACGTGAAGTGTGTCGAGCAGCTCGATCCGCCGCGGATCTTCTCGTTCGAGTTTCACGTTTAACGTTTCACGTTTCACGCCCTCCGCTTGCCAGATCCAATGGCTCTGCCCGTAAGGTCCCGTCTCATGAACTCGCGCCCTCGCAAAGTACCACCCGATCACCTTGGTCCCCACCGCTGCTGCTAGGTGAAGCGGGCCGGTGTCGGCTCCGATCACTGCCTGGCAGCGGGTCAGTGCCTGTGCCAATTCCGTCAGCGAAAGTCGACCGGTCGTATCCCAGACCCGCCCTACGAGTGAAGAAGGAAGTGAGGCCAGAATCCAGCTGGCTCGTTCTTGTTCCTGTCGACTTCCCAATAACAGGACACGACCTCCCTGGAGCTGCTCCAGACAGCCTGCGATCAAACGCGCCCAGGCCGTGGCCGGAACCAATCGTTCCGGAGCACCTGCACCCACCAGTACTCCGATCCAAGGCCCACAGGATTGTCCGATCGGATTGAGATCGTGAGGAAGCCGAGCAGAGCCCTCTTGTATCTGCATCACCTGCTTGGGTGGAGAGACACCACACATTCCACAAAATGCATCCGCCAGATGAATGCGGTTCTCCCTTCTGTCGGTGGCGACTGCCCTCACATAGGCTGCCCAGGGTGATAACGTCTGATCGAGCGGCCCACCGGTCATAGCTCCCATACTCTCCCTCGCCAGGAGTGCCCCAGCCAGAACGGCGCGAGGATGCTGATTGAGCACATAGGCACAATCATAGGGCTCTTGCGTGATCGCACGGATATCAGTATCGGCTTCGACGACATACTCAGGCCGCAATTCTTTCTCAGCCAGACGCGCACGTCGATTCCACGCGGTTCCGTCCCACCTCACAACCGTAGAAATCCCAGGAAGTATCCGCCCAAGATCTTCCAAGTGGCCCGGACATAGAAGATCCAGAATCCAATCGGCATGGGCCTCTTTCAACGCCATGATGACCGGAATCGTCTGAACAAGATCACCGAGCCTCGCGAGCTGGATGAGAAGCACACGCCGTGTCATCGGACTAGGACGAGGCGGCTTCCATGGCAAGCGCCGCTTCCCTTCCGGCAATGGCCTGGCCAAGCTGACCAAGCCCGTCATAATGTGGGTCGACCTTGCACAGGGCATCATATTCCCTGCGAGCGGCTTCAATCTGCTCGCCGCGTAACAGAACACTGCAGAAGGCAAATCGAGCCGCAAGGTCCTCTGGGTTTCCGGTCGTATACCGGTGCAAGTGCTCACCCAACTCCTGCCACCGATTTTGGGCCGTCCCGGCACGGATCAACCAATGGATCGCCTCCGCATCATCGGGGTATTCGACCAACACCTCAAGAAACCGCTCCCAGGCCCCTTGGGTATAGGCTCTCCCCATGGTGGCCATTCCTATTCCCATCATGCATTTTCTACGGTTGGCACCCCCGCGAAGCGCAGCGCTGAATGCAGCCTCCGCTTGTTCGTACTGTTCCCTCTGCATACACAGAATGCCCTTGAGCACCAATCCTTCGGCATGATCAGGCGAGGCATCCAGCAGGATTCCTAGCTGTTCCTCCGCGCCCGGCAAGTTCATCTGTTCCAGAAGCATGCGGATCAATTCGAGTCGCTCAGCCGGTGCATCGACCAATGTCAGATGCCGCGCAAGGAACTTTGCTCGATGGACCGGCTCATGCAGCCGCTCGGCCACCATGGCCCCCCAGGACAGTACGAATCGGTCGTTCGGCCAGTAGTCCACCATTCCAAGTTCCCATCGGACGGCCTCCCAATCTTTCTTCAGTGCTGCTCGTTGGGTGGCGGCGACATGGGCCCAGGCGGCCTGATCTTGCACGTCATGGAGGGACTTGATTTGCGTCGCAAAGTTGACATCCTGATCGCCGCCGACGAGTTTGAGTCCATCCTGGTGATAGTAAAGATCTTCATCCCCAAGCCACCAATGTGAACCCCATCGTTCCTCCAGCAATCGGCTGTTGTGTACATCGTGATCATTTCGACCCGGTGTCTGGCTCTCCAGATGGTACAAGACACTACGAGGCTGATAGACGATGAGATATCCCTTCTCCCGTGCCTTCAAACACAAATCCACGTCCTCAAACCCATTGACAAACTGTTCATCGAAGCCGTGCACCTCCTCAAAGAGTTTCCGGCGAACCAGCATGCAGGCCGCGGTAACGGCTTGGAACTCACGTCGCTGATTGACGCCTGAGCCTGTACTTGGAGCCGTTCGATAGATGTGATAGGCACTTCTCCGTGAGCGCATGAATACGACGCCGGCATGCTGAACGGATCCATCGGCGAAGAGAAGCTTGCTTCCCACGATGGCCACGTCCAGGTGAGCCTTGACCTCGTCCACCAGCGCCGTGAGCCACCCTTGCAGAGGAATCGTGTCATTGTTGAGAAATACCAGATAATCCCCTGTAGCGGCGGCGGCGCCTTGATTGCACGCCTTGGCGAAGCCTACATTCTCCCGATTTCGGATCACCTGCACATCGCCGCTCAAAGACTCCAGGAACTCCAGCGTGCCGTCGGTTGAGCCGTTATCCACGACGATCACCTCATAGTCCGGCTGGTCTTGAAGCTGGGACAACGCCATCAGGCAATTCCGCGTCAGATCGAGCCGATTGGATACCGGTATGACAATCGAGCACACATAGGACTTTGCGGCGGTCTTTGGAAAACAGTTCGCAAGATGCTGCGCCTGCGCTTCTCGAACCCCGGGAATTTGCGCCGCGTGGGGTGCATATTTGCGATAAATGATCTCGGTCGTACGCTGATAGGTCTCTCGTGTCCCGCTGGTCATGGAAGTGCCGTCACTGCGCCAGGTGAACTCGGCCGTGGTCACCGGCAGATGCGTGAACGGGAATCTGGTCGCCATTCTGATCCAGAGATCCCAATCTTCATGTGCAAACAGCGATTCGTCGAAGTACCCCACCTCCTCTAAACACTGCCGCGCATGCATGACACACAAGACCGGAAAATAGTTGCCGACCAACAGCTCGGCCGGATTGAAGTCGCGCGAGTATGGAACATCGCGCCCGGTCTCGACATAGCGACCCTCGAGCTGCCGTTCATGCACGCGCCAGGCATCGGTGTAGGCGACCCGGGACTCCTGCCGCTCCAGATAGGTGATCAGGGTTTCCAGATGGTGGGGCAGGTACCGGTCATCATCGTCAAGATACGCGATATAGGTTCCCTTCGCCGCGCGGAGTCCGCTGTTCCGGGCGGCGGCCAATCCCCGGTTCCGATCATGGCTGATCGTGGTGATCCGATGCCGATCAACACAGGCGTTCACCACGAACCCCACCTCGCAACCCGCATCGTTGACGACGATGACCTCAAAATCCTGGAAGGTCTGGGCCGCCAGGCTCTCGAGCGCGGTCCGCAAGCGATCGGGGCGGTTGTACGTCGGGACAATCACGGACACCTTCGGGCTTCGGGTAAACGGAATGGGCCTCGGATGAGCACTTCGCTGACAGACCCAGACTTGATAGATCGGGAGCAGGTTCATGGATCGCATGTCGGCCGGCGTTGGAGCCGGGACGAACCGGAGATTCGGCACTTCGACATAGACACGCTCGAGTCCCAGCTCGGAGAATCCCTGCGACGCGAAAAGAGCACGCAGTTGCTCCTCGGTCACCCAGTCTTCCACCGGCTGATTCGGCGGTGCGATCGTCTTCCACTGTTCCCACATTTCTCCTCGCGGCGTCGTGAGAATCAGATAGCCGTCCGGCTTGAGCAGTTGGGCCAGTTGCGCCAGAAACGTTTCTTTTTCCCCGTTCGAAACATGCTCAATCACTTCCGACGTCACCACCACATCATAAGGCGTAAAGTCCGGTCGCCTTAGAATGCTGTCCGCCGTGCCCGCTTCGAAGCGGAGATGGGGGAACAATGTGCGCGCCCGTTCGATGACTCCGGCGACCGGCTCAATCCCTTCGCATGTTCCATAGGCCGCGGCCAGATTGGTGAGCCACCCGCGACCACACCCGACGTCCAATATTCTGAGCTGTGTGTTCGGCTCCTGCTTCCGTACTCGGCGCAGGATGTATTCCAAAGACGCTGCTATCTTGCTCCAGCGGGCGGCCTCGTCGGCGTTCGGATAGGGTGTCGACCAGTGTGGCTTTTTCACGAACAGATCGACGTAGAACTCATCCTGAGTCGTGTCTGCCTCCGCCTCCATCGCCGACTCACATGGATCAGGGATGTGCGGGCATTGTATGCCCTCGACTCCATACCGAGGTTCAATCCCATCTTGGAGCCAACGCAAGGTTTCCCTTAGGCGCCGTTCAGCGGTATGGTAACGACGGACTCGCTCCTGTCCTCTGGACGCTACGGCCGCTCCAAATTGGGGGTCATGCCTGAGACGGTCGATCTGGGCTGCCAACGCGGCGGGATCGTCTGAATTGAACAATACAATCTCTTTGTCCGGTTCAAAAAGGGAAAGATTCCGTGGATGGTTCGGCACGTGCCATGAGATCACCGGCCGTCCGACGGCCATCCCCTCCATCACACGGCCGCCATAGAACTTGGCGAGGCTCGGCAGATTGACAATCGCAGGCCAGTCAAGGAGTTGGCCCATCCATTCTGAAAATTCCGCCACCCGAATCTTTTGGAGAGACTCGGCATGCTCTCGTAACAACTGGGACGTCACCGGCTGGCCCGATTGCAACAATTGCTCGGCCATGTGCTGCAGGTGATCGAAGACTTGCTGGTTTTTCGTTGGAGGCTGATCTGCTCCGGCACACTGCAAACGACGGTGCAAGAGCGGGTGAACCGTCCAACTTTGTCGACGTCCATAGGGAGTCCCATGAAACACGGCGGCTTGTTGAGTCGGACGAGTGTTCGATGACACGGCGAAGCGCTCCGGTACCATGGCCGGCCACCAGAGCGCCCTTACGTTGCCCATCGCGTTGATGTCGGCCGCATCCTGCTCATCCGGTGCGAGCACATGGGTGAGATAGGGCAACTGGCTGTCCACCCTCTCGCGACGGCCTCTGAGATGGGGCGCCCAGCGATAGTCCTCTTCGTCGTATCGCAGGGATTCCATCACGACCCCGATCCGAACGGGAGCAAGCCCTGACAGCCACTCCATCGTGGCTTCATCAAGAGGAGTATGAACCAGCCATATCCAGACTTGATCGAACCGCTGCCCGGACAGCAGTGTTTTCATGTGAGAGAGCCACGAAGCCTGACTTGCGCAAGGATGCTCCGCAATCGCGGGTACGGTCACACACTCGACACCGTTGGCCGTAAGCCCCTCTTGCACTCCATACGCGGCGCAATAAGACCAGGCACGCGCCCTCGCCCAAGTTTGGAAATCCAGCTGAATCAACAGCGCCTTCGTCTGTTTTTCTCCGCGCCCGTTCAGAGATGAGGCAGGAACCACGTCGGTGGATACGTGAGCTCGTCCGCCGCGTCCATCCATGGACGTCCGTGCCGACATCCACTGGCAAAATTCAGGATCGGCTCCAGGATCATGCGGTTGAAGATGCCGTGGAATATTCTCCGGCACCGGGCTGATTCCCTCTGTGGACACCGATTCCCATTGGCCGCCCGTTCTTCGCATCGCCCAGCACCCGGCGATACTGGTGACCGGTCCCAATAGTTCGGCGACCGCGATCGTCACCCCGGGATGAAATTCCATGCCGGACCGAGGGTCACGTATATAGTCGGCCTTGACCTTGGTCCTCGCATGAGCTTCATCGATCTCGGAGAGCTGCAGTTCCAAATCGTCACCGCAGAGAATCCCTCCCTCTCGGACTAAACTCATTGCCATCTTCAGGTCTTCCAACACAGCCTGATAAGAATGATCGCCGTCGACAAAGACGATATCGAAGTGCCCTTGCGGCAGCATCGGAAGCACTGCGGTACTCTGCCCTCTGAGGGATAAAACGACATCTGAATGTCCTGCTGCGGTGACGTTATGGGTGAACAGGTCGTATATGGTGTCCTGATCTAACGCCTCAGCCATACGGCGGTAGACAGGGGCATCCGGACGCTCCTGTGGATTGAAATACGGTTTCCAAGGATCAACACAGATCACCTGCCCTCCCTTCGCATATCGCTTGATGGCTTCCGCCCAGGTGATGGCAGACCCTCCGGCCCAGGACCCAACCTCTAGGATGCGGAGCGGTGATCCGGATTGACGCGATGCTTCCAACCGAACCAATTCCTGCATCACCACGTGACGAAGCGGAAGCCCTTGAGAGGCCCACATATGACGGCCGAAATATGGCCGCCGCCGCTCCCGACAGAATTCGTAGTAGGCTGCTTCTACGGTATTGGCTGTGCGCTGTTCGGCCATCATCTCAACCCTTTCACGGCGGAGTGGCATTGTTGGGACGGATCACATCCGGCATCTCCGGGTTCTCCCACCCGTCCACCGGTTCGATCGACAGATTCTTCCTGAACTCCTCGCGCGGCAGATAGGGATACATATCCTCGATCGGCGTTTTCCATCCGAAGATTCTCGGTTCATAGGTGTGGTACTCGCGCATATCGACATCGCAGACCACCGGCCCATCGAACCCGAGAACCTGGTCGATCTTGGCATCCATCTCGGCATGATTGCCGATCGCCACCGTCTTGATACCGTAAGCCTCGACCAATTTCAGGAAGTCCGGCGGCCGGTATCCCTTCGGGCCGCACGCTTCGGCACGCCCTTGGAAGTTGGTCTCCTGATACGCCTTGGTGATCCCGTAAATGTGGTTGTTCAGGATGAACGTCTTGACCTTCACCCCGTAGTTGATGAACGTCTGCAACTCTTGCAGGTTCATATTGAAACCACCGTCGCCGATCGTGCAGACGACCTGGCGGGACGGATCCGCAAACCAGGCCCCCATGGCGCCAGCAAACGAAAAGCCCATCGGTGAGTTGCCGTTGTTCGTCAGATTCCGTTGACCATACTTTGTCTCAAATGCGTGGTTGCTGACGACGATGTTGCCGCCGCAATCACCGACCAGAATGTCGGTTGCGCTCATTTTTTCCGACAGGCGTCTCATGAACGCATAGGGATGCACCCGTTCACTTTGGGTGAAAAACTCGGGCCTGACCGGATCATAGGCCCGCTTCCAACCCATCACCCGGGAGGTCCATGTGGACCAATCCGGACAGGGTTTCTTCGCCCGGTCCAACGCGACGAGCATCCGTTGGGCAAACACCTTTGCATCGCAAAGAATGTTCACGTCGAAAGGGACTTGCTGAAACTTCCGCTGCACCATGGCCGGATCGATTTCCACCAGATATTTCCTGGCCTGCCTCGCAAAGCTCTGTACATTGCCGCCCGTAATGCGTCCGGAAATCCGGCTGCCGATCGAGAGCAGGAGATCGCTATTCTGAATGCCGAAGTTCCGTCCCGCGCCCCCATACGTGCCGACACGTCCGCCGTAGAATTCATAGTCGGAGGAAATGATATCGAGCGCGTTCCAGGTCGGAAAGCAGGGGATCTTCAGCCGGCGCCCCAATTCACGTACCTCGTCTTGGGCATCGGCCAGCCGTACACCGCCGCCGATGAGTATGACCGGGCGTTCCGCCGCGCGCAGATCGTCGAGCAACTTGTGAATCTGTCGGTCCACGACCTCGATGTCGTAGCTGGCCGCGGCCGGGGGCTCAAACCCGACCAGTTGCTTCACATCAATCTTGGTTTTTTGAATGTCGAGTGGGATATCGAGCAAGACAGGCCCCGGACGGCCGTCCTGACAGATCCACAGCGCCTTCTCCACTTCGTAGCGCACATCCTCCGCCTTCATGAGCATCTTGGCGTACTTGGTCACCGGAGCCGCCATGGCGACGATGTCCGTCTCCTGGAAGCCGATCTGCCGAATCGACGGATCGGGGCGGAGAAAGCGAGAATTGATCTGCCCCGTCAGGAAGACGCAGGGAATGGAATCGTAAAAGCAGTTCCCCATCGACGTGAGCAAATTCATCCCGCCAGGCCCGCTGGTGGCGATCGCCACGCCGGGAATGCCCTTCACCTTGGCATACCCTTCAGCGGCAAACCCGCCGGCCTGCTCATGCATGACCGCCACATAGCCCGTGGCCGCCGTCCGAGTGAACGCATCGATCAAATCGCCGTTCGCCGCGCCATAGACGACGAACATTTTGTCGATGCCCTGTTCCGCGAGGGTGTTGACGATGTAATCCGCCACTTTGATCATAGAACTCCTTCGCGGTCTTGGTCAGACCGCCGGCATGGCCGCGGCGTCGCGATGGCGCCGTCGGACGTGATGAGCACACATCTCCCTGACATGATCAGCCACATGGCGGCCAAAGGTCCGGTGCAGCAACCCGAAATACGACGGATGCTGGAAATACTCCAGGAACGCCCGGTCGCGGAAATCGAGCACGTCGATGGCCGGCAACTGTTCGGTCGGTAACGGCAGCGTGTCATAGGCATGCTGTGAATACCCGATCCATCCCGGCCCGCCCACATCATCAGGGAGCGGCCACCCCTTGTCTTTCGCCAGACCGTACAGGGGTGATCCCGGGTACGCCATGGCGCAATAAAAGTTGGCCCACTCCGTGTTCAGTTCAAGCGCCAAGTCCAGCGTCGCCCGCATGCTAGCCGGGGTATCGTCGGGCAGCCCAAAAATGTAATTGGCGGCGACGTAGATGCCATACGATCGAATCCGTTCTACCGTGGCAACAATCTCCCGGTCTCCGAACCGGCCTTTCTCCACGCCGTCACGGACGTGCTGGCTGCCGGACTCAATACCCAGCCCCAGCCAGTTGAACCCTGCCGCCTTCAGTTTTTCGAGAACCTGGTCCTGTACGGTGTCCACACGGGCATAAGCCCAAATATTGAGGTGGTAGCCCCGTTCGATGATCCTGTCGCAAATACCCAGCACATGCCGCCGGTTCAACACGAACATCTCGTCTGGAATCTTGATATTGGTGACGCCATAGTCCAGGACCAGCCGGTCAATCAGACGAATGACATGATCGGGGCTCCAGGTCCTAAGCATGGGCGTATCAAACGGCGCATTGATGCAACAAAACGAACATTTGAAGGGGCATCCCAGGCTTGTTTGCAACGAGGCGTAGGGACTGCGAGCCTCGAGATGGTCGAAACAATGCCAGTTGTGGGCACGATAGCGACTCATATCGAGTAAGTCCCACCCTTGACCAGGCAATTCCCGGTCGAGATCAGCAATCAGCGGCGCAGGTGGATTCGAGTGGATCTCGCCCTGTTCCCGATACCAGAGTCCCGGCACATCCTTGAGAGTTCCCACACCGTCCCGCAGCACTCGCAACAGGCCCAATACGGTGTACGGCCCTTCCCCCTGGCACACATAGGTATAGGGCTCTTCCAGCAGCGTTCGTCCAGGCAACGCCGACGGATGCGTCCCCATCACCAGCGTGGGAATATCTGACAAAGCCTGTAGCTCTTCGCAGACACGCCGTCCGGCCGGCATACATTGCGTGGAGGCCGAGGGTTGCTGCCCATAAATGACGAATACCGCCACGCGGGGATCGGCCTGCGCGATGGCCTGAGCGGTTTGCATATGGGTGAATCCTTTCGCCTCTGCGTCGAGAATCCCCACATCGTACCCGTGAGCCTGGATACAGGCCGCCATCAGCCCTGCCCATACGGGCGGCTCAATCGCGGCCAGATTTCGGCTCAAGTCCTGATAGACCTGCACCCGGCTGGGAGGTGTGACGAAGAGCACGTCGTTACGCAGCGACACGGGTGCCTCGCAATTCTTGGCCGAGCGCGATGACGCGCCGCACTCCTTCCATGACGTCTGCCTCCTGACCGCACGTGGCAATACGGATCGCCGTATCCCACGCTGGACCGAAGCTTCGCCCGGGCGTAACGGCAGTCTGATGGATATCCAGCAGCCGCCGGCAAAACGCCATATCCTCCAAACCCACGGCACTGATGTCGACAAAGAGATAGAAACCCGACTCCGGCGCGGCGCACCGCAGCAGGCTCGATCGGTTGATCGCCTCGGCGCAGGCCGCCGTGACCCTGTTGCAGTGAGACCGGACCTTCTCCACATACGGCTCCATCACGGACATTCCGGCCAGGCAGCCAAGCTGCGTAAACAAGGGCAGGCAGGAAATCAGCGTCGAGGTGGACAATGCGAGCTTGTTGATCACGTCCGGATGAGCCAGCGCATAGCCCGTCCGGTACCCAGGGATCGAAAACAGCTTCGAAAACGACGACAGCACCACCGCCTGTGGAGTCGGACAGGAGGCCAGGCTGAAAAATGGCCAGCCGAACGAGAGCTCTCCGTAGGTCTCATCACTCAAGAGCCAGATTCGCTCCTCCTCGCATCGTCGAGCCAGCAGTTCCAGCATCGGTCTGGTGTATACCGCGCCGGTCGGATTGTTGGCGGAATTCACGATGACCGCTTTGGGCCTGGCGGCGATGGCCTCTTCGATCTGCACCTCGCCGAGGTGAAACCCGTTCTCGGCCGTCAAGGGCACCGCGCTCACATCCAATCCGATATGAGACGCCGCCGCCCAATACGAGGGAAACGCCGGTGTAAAGAGCGCCAGCCGGTCCCCTGGGTTACAGGTCAGATCGAGAAACTGACTGATCAGCAAATTGGCGGGACTGATGGCCACATGCCTCGCCTCATACTCGTGGCCGGTTCGGTGCCGATACCGATCCGCAACCGCCTTTCGTAATTCGACCATCCCGCCCATCGGTGCATACCCAACATGCTTGGCCCTAATGGCCTCCACGGTAGCGTCCACGATGTCAGGCGGCGGAGCCATTCTGGGGTTACCGAGCTCCAGGTGATATACATGCTTCCCCTGCCGCTCAAGCTTCTGCGCACGCTCCATCACTTTGAACATTTCTTGCCCCACGAGATGTTGGCCTCGCAGGGAAAACGGCAATGTCGTCGGCAGCGATACATGTGTCATGGTGCCTCTACTACAACCGGAGATTCCTCTTCGCAACTCCGCCCCCTACGCCGGCCTCTGTCTGCCTGATGAAGGCGTCGAGGCGCTCCGGGGTCCCGATATCGTACAAAGGCTGATAAAACACATGCCCGTAGATCCCCTCGGTCAACAGACCCGGCAACAAGTCTTGCTCCAGGGAATAGGGTCGGCCGGCCGGAATCCTGTCCAGTACGGCCCGGTCACACACATAGATGCCGGCATTGTGGAACCGTATCTCCCGGTCGGGCTGCGTTTCGGAAAATGCCGTCAGCCTGCCCGCATGATTCACCGTCGCACATCCCGCATCCGTCCGTGAATCAGCCGGCGTGAGCGCAAGGGTTACAGGTCCGGTCGTGGCTGTATGACGCGAGAGCAATGCCTGTAGATCGACCTCGCACAGCGAATCACCGTTGAGCACCATGAACGGATTCGTGCGGATCAGCGAGGCGGCATGTTTCAACGCCCCGGCCGTGCCCAGCGGAACCTGTTCACAAGAGAACCGCACATCACAGGACTGCGGATGGGCGGCATACCATTCGTAAAATTGGTCTCCGAGATATCCGGTACAGAGGATGACCCGGCGCACCCCTTGCCCTGTGCAGTAGTCCAGGACGCGATCCACAAACGGCCGATCGTCGATCATCACCATGGGCTTGGGCCGATCCTTGACGACCGATCGCAGTCTCCTCCCTTGCCCCCCACAGAGCACCAGCGCATCACAGTCTGCTACACGCACCATGGTCATGCTGCCTTGCCCACTGTCGCCCCGGCGTTGAGGACCGAGCATTTGTTATCCGACCCGCAGTCAGGCGCCTGCAGGACAGAAGATTCCTGTTGATAGAACACGATCTGGGTGCCTTGATGTTCAAACCTGAACGGTACCTGTAACAAGCCCGGTAACGCCGCTCTGATGTGGGCATGCATCTCGGGCTTCGCAAAGAGCAGTATGAACCCGCCTCCACCGGCGCCTAGCAATTTTCCCCCGATGGCACCCGCTCGTCTGGCCGCCTCGTAGATGTCATCGATCATCGGCGTCGTGATCTTGGAAGTCAGGCCTCGCTTCACCATCCAGGCTTCGTGCAGCAATTCCCCGAACTCGGAGAGATCCCGATCTCCGACCAGCACGGAGACGCCCTCCTGCACCATTTGCAACATGGCAAAGAGCTCCACCCGTCGATGCTTTGTATGGGCGATCTGCTCCTTGGCGATCACCGACGCCGTGCGGGAGAAGCCGGTAAAGTACAGCAGCAAATGATCCTGAAGCTGCGCGAGACGCTCCGGTCCCATGACGATCGGGGTATACCCGATGTCTCCGTTCTGAAAAAAATTGACGCGGCACAATCCCCCGTGCGCCGCCAAGACTTGATCCTGACAACCAACCGCTTCCTGCAACACCTCCTGCTCGATATGGATGGCGGTACGAGCCAGCTCGTCCTTGCTCGGCATCCGATGTCGCAACGCGTGCAAGGAATGGAGCAGTCCGACGGTAAACGACGAGCTTGATCCCAAGCCGGTGCGCGCCGGAAGATCTCCATCGTGATGGATCTCCAACCCCTCCTCAACATTCAAATACTGCAGCACGCCTCGCACCGCCGGATGCTCGATGTCGCTATTGGACCTCGTCTGCTCAATCCGCGAATAGGCGATACGGGTCTTGTGTTCGAAAAACGGCGGCAAGTAGCGACAGCTCAGGTAACAGTACTTGTCGATCGTCGTGGCCAGCACGGCACCCCCGTGCTCTTTGAACCAGACCGGATAATCGGTGCCTCCGCCGAAGAACGAAATGCGGAATGGCGTGCGGCTGATGATCATCGTACGCCTCCCCTCTGTGCGCTCGTGCCGGCCTTACACATTGCCGTATCCGATTCCGCCGATGACGGTGTAGCACTTGGTCAGCTCCCGGATGCCACGTGCGAGCGACCAATCGGGTGTGAAGCCTGTGGCAAGTATCCGTTTGTTGGAGACGATGTAATCCCGCTTGTCCGGATCTTCCCCGATCGGAGCCTCCGAATAGACGAACTGCGGCACCTGCCTTTTGATTTCAGCGCATAGTTCCAACTTTGACAAGTTGGCATCGTCCAGCCCGACATTGTATGGGCGGTCCTTCATGGAGTCGAAATGCTCGATCGCATGGAGGAAAGCCTCGGTCACGTCCCGAACATGAATATAGTTGCGCTTGCAGTGGCCTTCGAAGACCGTGACGGCTCGATCATGAACCGCCCGCCAGACAAAATCGTTCACAAGGAGGTCCATTCGCATCCGGGGCGAGGCACCGAAGACCGTCGCAAGCCGAAGCGTGATGGCATTGCCCCGATCGAGTACGACCCGTTCGGCTTTTACTTTGGTCTCACCGTAGAGACTAATGGGACGAAGCGGCGACTCTTCGGTGCAGGGAATTCCAGGTTGGCCGATCCCATATCCACTGTTGGTGACGGGGAAGATGATGCGCTGAGTCGGCGACGAGAGTTTACACAGCATCTGAACCGCTTCCAAATTGATCGAATAGGCACCGATCCGGTCCCGATTGCACAGCGGCGCACCCACTAACGCCGCCAACGGAATGAGGATATCGGCGTCACGAATCACATCCGTCATGAGTCGTTCATCCCGACAATCACCGCGGATCACGCTAAACCTGTCGTCGCTGCAACAATCCAGGAGGCTATTCTGCCGGTACATGAAATTGTCGATGACCGTGACCCTATACCCGCAATTGAGTAAGTGGCGAGACAGCACGGATCCTATGTAGCCTGCTCCGCCCGTGATCACGACGTGTTCTTGCGATGTCATCATGTTCCTGTTGACTCCTTACGAATGACCGCACAACGACGACTCAAGATGACGCTGGGATCGTCCGACCTGTCGGCTGAAAAACCATCGCACGGTCTCTGTGAGCCCGTCAGTGAGACTGGTGAATCGGTTACCCGGAAATCGTGCTTCAAAGGTAGTACTCCGCAAGCGCTTTATTAGCATGCCTTGCGGCTTGGTGGCGTCGAAGACAATAGGACCGGGATAGTCCATGACCTGGCCGATCGTACGGGCGAGGTGAGCGATCGAAATCCCTTCGTCCGGAGTCACAATCGTCGTACCTGATCCCCAGGCACCCGTTAGGGCTCCAAGAGCTAAACGCGCCACATCGTCGACGTACACAAATTGACGAACGGCCCGTCCGGTACCCCAGACCGTAAAGACAGCGCCGTTCGTCTGGGCATCATGACAACGACGGATCAGCGCGCCCACCACATGCCCGGATTCCAGATCGAAAGAGTCATGCGGCCCGTACATGGTCACGGGTGTGAGGCTGTTCCACGCAAGTCCCGCCTCCGTGGCCGCGAGCCTGACGTGAAGGTCGAGCATGCGCTTCGCATAGGCATAGCCGGCGCTTCCGTCATAGGGCGTTGCACTCAGCAAGTCAGTTTCCGTGGTTTCACGATCCGCATAAAAGGGAAACGCGCAGCTGGATAACATCGTTGTGAGGCGCGGGATGCGCAACTGCCGTGCGGCCGACAAGACAGCCGTGTTGATCAGAATGTTCTCTTCAAGAAACCGCGCATTGTCGACGGCATTGGCTTTGACCCCTCCGACCACGCCGGCCAAATGCAAGATCTGGCCAGGCTGAATAGATTGCAACAGCCGCTCGGCGACGCTTCGATCGCGAAGATCTCCGTCCTGCCTGGACAGATAGACCGCATCAGGTCTCAGACGGCGCACGGCTTGCCCTAACAACCCCGATCCGCCAGTGACAAGCAAGGGAGCTGTCACGCTGCCTCCAGAACGATAGTGGAAATCGTCGCAATGTCCTCTTCGCTCAGGCTTGGGTGATTCGGTAGAAAGAACCCACAGTGATGAATCCGATCGGCGACTGGGAAACTGGCTGCCCCATAGCGGTTCATCCAGAACGGATGCAGACCAAGATTACCGGCTGAGAAAATGCGTGTCTCCACGCCATGGGCAGAGAGGGCTTGGACGATGCGCTGCCGTTGTTGACGAGACTCCGCCAAGAGTCCGACGGAAATGCTGGCTACTTCACTATCTGCCGGATGACGTTGACCGTAGAAACTTCCGCTCAAGCGAGCCAAATAGCGCGCATGGTTCTGCCGACGCTGCCCCGTCATCCAATCCAGCTTTTCCAGCTGTCCGATCCCGATGAACGCGTTCAAGTCTGTCGAACGGAGGTTGAAGCCCGGCTCATAAAACACAAAGGGGGAATGAAAATCATCGATACCGTATCGCGTTACAAGCGAGTGATGTGTCGCTCTGTTCAAGTCCTTGCTCCAGCCGTGGCTTCTGAGCATGAGCAGTAGATTTCTCATCTTGGGATCATTGGTAGATACCATGCCGCCCTCGATCGTCGACATTTGATGGCCGAAGTAAAATGAGAAACTGCCCATGTCGCCAAATGAGCCGACTCTCCGCCCCTCGTAGCTCGCTCCAATTGCCGCACAAGCGTCTTCGAGAAGCACGAACTCATAGCGAGCCTTCAATGCCATCAGTTCCCGCATTTTGTGAGGGACACCAAGCACTTGGACGAGCATGACGGTCTGAGCTTGATGCTGTTTCAGCAGCGTTTCGAGATGATCTAAGTCGAGGCCGAACGTCTCCGAATCAGCCTCACACATAATGGGCTCAAAGCCGAATTGGATCGCCGGCGCAATCGATGTGACCCAACCCACGCTGGGAACGATCACTTTCTTGTTACGCAACCGCCCTGAGGCCAGGAGCGCGTAGTACATCAAGAGATTGGCGGACGACCCAGAGTTGCAGAATATCGAGTGCGAGGAATTCAACCAGCTTGACCAACGCGACTCAAAGTCGCACGTAACAGTCCCCTTCGTTAATCGGGGATACGTACGAAGCCACTCGATCAGGCGATCAATGTCGTGACGGTCGATTGTGTCGTACGCCAAACACCATCGAGGATTGAGCTCGTGTTGTGTCGTAAGTGGACCGTTCATGATGCCCTCTGCCTCCAGATCAGATCTGCGCAGAAACGTACTTCAAGACACATGCCAGACAGACTGCTGGACTATGGCGTCTGGTTGAGGGTTTTTGGATTTAGAAGACGAATAGGTCGGCAGTATTTGCCGGTCTGAAGGGAAAACAATTCCTCAAGAAGGCTGAAGGGTTTCTACTGTCAAGACAATGACAACACCATCGTTTTCTGTGTCGCCCACTGCTTGATCGCACTCTTGACCGATCCTCCCCAACCTCGATACTCGATATACTCCATTTCGTTGAACCGAAACTCAATCCCAATCGTTTCACTGCCATGTCGTACATCGACGTTTTTTACGACACCTGTCAAATTAGTAATGTGCCCGAGTCCAGGAAGTTCGAACTCCAGACGAACTGCCGATCCTGACCGCAACCACGCTGGTCTTCGAACCAAGGTCACACTGCAGCCTCCCCCGCTGAGATCTTTCAGTAACCCGCCGAAATAGCTGTTCCCAGGTAACACGGAGGAAGAACGGCTCGCCGTGTCCGCTTGCATCAAAAGAATCGGTTCGTTGGCGGAGGCTCTGAAATGCTTACGCAGGTGCATTTCCTCTACGTTCTTCGGGTAGGCCACGAAGAGTAACGGCACCGGCGATGTAATCAGATCGCGAAACTCGCTCCGGTACCCGACAAGCTTGCCGTCATGAAGATAGCTCACGGTGCACGGAGTCCCGCTCTCAACCCGCTGGTCATGACTCAACGGAAGCGGCCATTCACAGACAAGCCACGCGTGATCTTTCCAGCCCAACAGTGTGGAGCCATACATCACTTTCTGCCCATCAAGTGTCAAAGACAGTTTGATGGCCAGTCCCACTGATAAGAACGATGCCGGAGAGGGAGTCGCCTCGACTAAGTCGTTCATCCTGTTCCTTCCTCGTTGAGCAATCGTTACAAACACTCGCTGATGGGCTCTATCGGCCCATCACGGACTTTTCTTGAGCATCAAGGATACGAGATGGAACATATTGATTCAGAATGAATTCCAACGCGCACCGTCCGGCACACGCCGATCAAGTTCACTGTTTCTTTCACCGATAACACACGCGAACCAGCTGCAGGATGAAAGTCCGTTCGACGACGTCTCCAACCTGGAGTCCACGATCTATGGCCACAAAGCAGATTCCAATCGACCAGCTGATCCTCGGTATGTATCTCGTTGGCATGGACGTCCCTTGGTATTGCACCCCCTTCCTGTCTCATAAATTTCCCATCAAAGACCTGGACACCATCCGACTCATGAAGCGTCATGGAATCAGGATGGTGACGATCGACACCAGTAAAGGGCTCGATGTGCCATCGTGCCCCCCCCCGACCAGTCCAGATAACCTCGAGCACCACGCACAGCCGGAACCGCCTCCGCTTGACTCGGGCGCCTCTATTGAATCAGCCCCGCCTGCGAACACGACCGCAGCCGGTGGAGTCGCGACGCGTGATGCCGGTCAGCCACCCTCGGTCATCTATGCCCAAGCGCAGGAAGCGGTGGAGCGCATCTTCACTGATCTTGAACGTGGCATTCCTCCTTCACCCGAAGCAACCAAAGCGATCGTGTCGACCGTTCTGGAGCACGTACTCAGCGATCAGGCCGCGATGGCCACTCAACTCGCCATCCAAAAAATCAAGCAGTTTGATCGATCCCTGACGACCCATGCACTGGATACCTGCATCCTGTCGCTCATCGTGGCTCTTGAGAGCGGATTGGATCAACCGACACAGGAACTCGTTGGAATGGGGGCATTGCTGCACGATACGGGCTATGTGCGACTCCCTCGCAATCTCGTGCGCAAGCGAGATGAATGCACCGGACAGGACAAGACTCTTCTGGAGCAGCACTGCAAACTGGGAGTCGCCGTGCTCGCTGAACAACCGGGAATGCCGGAGCATGTCTTGCGCATCGTCAAGGAGCATCATGAGTGGAGCAATGGAAGCGGCTTTCCTGCCGCCCTCCAGCACGACCAAACTTCGCAGCTCGCACAGATTGTCGGCATCGTCGACTTTTACGACGGCATGGTGAGTCGACGTGGCACACGCCCTTCCATGATGCCGCATGACGCCGTTCGACAACTGTTTCTGGCTGGAGAGCGCGGCCAATTCGAGAAAACTCTCGTGGAACTGATGATTCGAAGCATCGGCGTCTACCCTGTGGGAAGTTTGGTCAGACTCAATACTGGAGAACAAGCGGTGGTCGTGGGAGTCAACCCTCAGCAACGACTCAAACCACTCGTCAAGATCACGACCGACGCACAGGGAGGCTCCTACCCCACACCGGTCGAGGTGGATCTCGCCGCACCATCCACGGACCACACGGTACGTTCGGTCCTCCGTGTGCTCGACCCCACTCGTGAACGAGTCAACATCGGTATTCACCTGGACAATTCCGACTTGCGAGCCGCATAATGCCGCGATCCCAGAAAAAGCATGAACCATCCCGCCGTCGAGCGGCAATCGACTCGTGGCGCATTCCCAACATTGCTGACCTGCTTGAAGGCTTACCGATTGGAGCCCTTCTCCTCAATCCGGATCTCACGATTCTTGCCGTCAACCGGGAAGGACGCCGGTTCCTCGGGCCACGATCACGGCTCCCGATGAAACAATCTTTTCCCGCCTTCTGGTCGACGCTCACGTCGTCTGATGCCGACATGATCACGGCTCAACTGACCAGAGTCTTACGAAGCGGTCATCCAATTGCCTCAAGACAACAGCTCCATATGAAACGAACGGGGGCCCTTATTCCAGTCGAATGGACATGCACCCCCAACATGGTCGGCGACGTCACTGTGCTGATGATCTGCGTCCGGGACTTGTCTCAAGAAACGGAGATCAAACAGGAGCGCGACCGCCTCGCCGCCATTGCACATGAAAGCCCCTCACCCATGATCGAGTTGGACCGACATGGCAGCCTCCTGTATGCCAACCCTGCCATGATCGCGTTGCTTTCTCGATTCGGCTATAGCCTCGAAGGATTTCCCAGCGTGGCACCCGCACAGCTCATGACGATCATCCAGCGATGCCTGTCAACCGGCCAAATCCTGCACGGAGAAGACGTCCTGCTTCCCAAAGCCAGTTTTTCATGGACATTTTGCCCGGTCCTCCCTCACGGAGTCGTCCGTGGGTACGCAACGGATATGACCACCGTCTACACGACACAACAGGCACTCCAGGAAACCGCCTTTCAACTTGGTGAGAGCAATCAACGTCTCGATCAGGCGCTTGAAAAGGCGACTGAGTCCGCACGCGTGAAGTCCGCATTCTTGGCCACGGTCAGCCATGAACTGCGGACACCCATGAACGGGGTGATCGGCATGACGAGCCTGTTGATGGAGACTCCGTTGACGCCTGAACAGCACTCCTACGCTGAAACCATTCGTCAGTGCGGCGAAGCCCTCTTGCAGTTGATCAATGACGTACTGGAATGCAGCAAAATCGAAGCCGGCAAACTGGAGTTAGAGTGCCTGGATTTCAATCTGAGAAGCACGGTTGAACAGGTACTCGCGCAGTTTGCCGAGCGGGCTGAGACGAAAGGACTCGAACTCACAGGACTGGTACACGCGGCCGTTCCGACAGGGCTGAAGGGAGACCCGGGACGCCTCCGGCAGGTTCTCACCAATCTGGTTGCCAATGCCGTAAAATTTACGGACAAAGGCGATGTGGCCCTCCAAGCGTATCTTGAGGAAGACCTCACGGATACCGTGGTGATCAGATTCGAAGTCACTGACAGCGGAATCGGCATGAGTTCGGCGACACTCGACAAGCTCTTCCGCCCGTTCGTTCAAGCAGACAGCTCGACGACAAGAAAATACGGGGGGACCGGCCTGGGTCTCTCGATTTCAAAGCAGCTGGTGGAGTTGATGGGAGGTCAGATTGGTGTCCGCAGTATCGAAGGTCACGGAAGTACCTTCTGGTGTACGGCACGCTTTCAGAAACAAGCCGGCTCTCCCCGTGCCATTCTTCCATCCGGTGAGCTCGCAGGAAAACGGGTCCTGATTGTCGACGACAATGAATCGAACCGAATGATTCTCCACCATCTCGTTTCCGGCTGGGGAATGGTGGACGACCTGGCCGAAGACGCCGAGTCAGCCTGGCAACATATTACAGAGGCCAATCAGAGAGGAACGCCGTACGATCTCGCCATTTTGGACGTCGTCATGCCTGGGAAAGACGGCTTACAGCTCGCGCGCGAGCTCAACAGTCATCCAGAGCGGTCTCGCACACGTCTTGTGGTCATGACATCCATTCTCCAGCGCGGGCACGCCGAACAGGCCCGATCATCCGGCGCAATGGGCTACCTCCCCAAACCTGTTCGTCACGACGAGTTACGAGAGTGTCTCAGAACCGTTCTTGGGATGCAGGATGATCAAGAACGGACAACCGAGCAGAGCGGTTCCATTGTCCCACAGCTGGTCACGAGACATACCGTTGCCGAGAACGTTCAGCACCAACATGTGCTGGTGGTAGAGGATAATATTGTCAACCAGAAGCTTGCCGTGCGGATGGTCGAGAAGCTGGGTTACCGACCGGATGTCGTCGATAACGGGCAGGAGGCCTTGGTAGCGTTGGCCAAAGGGCGATATGCCGCCATCCTGATGGATTGTCAGATGCCCCTCATGGACGGCTTTGAGACAACCCGGATCATTCGCGAACGCGAGGCATCCGACACGCTGTCGAATTTCGAGTTGCAGCTTTCAGATTCTGGGCCGGACAAGGCAGACGGCCAACAGGAACCCTACACCTCGCCACTTGACACTCGCCGACATATACCGATCATCGCCGTCACCGCCAATGCCATGCAGGGCGATCGTGAACGCTGCTTAGCCGCCGGCATGGACGACTACCTCTCGAAGCCGATCAAGCTCGACGAACTACGGGCCGCACTCGCGCGCTGGACGCCGGCCCCACCTCAGAAAGTCCATCCGATCAAGTCGATACTGCCTCCTGGCACTACCGATCCTGCCCGTGGCATTTTCGATCACGCACAGATGTATCAGAACATTGGGAGTGACAATGAGTTGTTTGGCCAACTCATCCGTCTCTTTTTGGATCGGTATCAAACGATGCTGGCCGACATTCGAACGGCTCTGGCTGATGGCAATTCGTCCGCAGTCGAGCGATCAGCACACACGTTTAAAGGAACTGCTGGAAATCTCTGTGCCTCAGAGGTCGGATTGATCGCCAGTCGTCTTGAGGCAGTCGGCCGCCTTCAAGCGCTTCACGATGCCCCCCCTGTGTACGCACAACTTGAGATCGAAGTCGCGCGACTGGTCGAAGTGCTGAAATCCTATCGTAATGGGTACCCTGCCCTCACACAGGCTGCGGCCTAATCCACAACATGGACGAGCACCTCTCCTGCAACCACCACGACACGCCTACGAGAATGTTTGTCGTTTGATGCTGGCTTTCACCCTGCAAGTTCAACGTTTCAAGTTCTGCAGCAACCTCAAACATGAAACTTGAAACGTATACTATCTTAGGCAGGACACTTTGCGGCAGCCCGTGGCTCTACGGAGAGTGATGGCTGGGAGGACGATCCAGGGAAAAGTGCAAACCGAGTTGGATATTCCTCAGAGAGTACCAGCTGTGTACCCAATCTCGTCTTGTCACTCATGACCAGCGGACCTCGTAGATTGGCCGTAATGTGAGCTGGATCATCGGAGGGAATCGTCAGGATAACGGCCAATACCAGCTCCTCATCTTTCCCGTTATTCATCTCGGCCATAATATCGGCCGGCACACTGACATGATAGTCAGCATGGAATATAACTGGATCAAGAATCACGAAGGCCAGCCCAGGTTCATCGATCGACTGGAGCCATTTAAACGGAGCCTCCGTGTCATGATCGAGAATGACGTACCGTTGGGAATCCGGAAATCCCAACAAGCCGGCAGGAAATCGGATAATGCTGTCGTCGGCGACATCAAATGACCCAAATCGGGTCGATCTGCACTTCATCTGGACATCCTTATGAGACCATTCCACGTTTTCCGGGAATCAGTCGACGAAACGCATCGAGAGGAACGGCTTGGGTTTTGGCCGCCAATCGATTCTCTTCCTGAATCCGTGTATAGACTTCTTCCCGGTGAACTGCGACCGCCGAAGGAGCTTCAATCCCCAAACGAACTTGCCCGCTTTTCAGGCCAAGTACGACGACTCTGATATCAGGGCCGATCGTGACACTTTCTCCGCATCGACGGGTCAATACCAGCATACCTGCCTTCCTTGGCGAAATAGTTCTGCAGCGTACTATCGGTCACGACTCCCACAAACTTGAGCAGCCGTCCTAACGCAGGTACTTGAGGAGAGTATTGTCGAAGATCCGACCAAGCGTTGCCCCTGCGGCTTGAATCGCGTACTCTTGCAGCGTCAACTCAGAGATTGTCCGTGCCAGATCAATGTCCTCGAATGACGACAACGTATTGGTGGCCAGCTCCTTGGCCTCGTCCAGGGCCAAGGATGTCGACTCCAAGCGGTTCGTCAACGCACCAACATCTCCCTGTGCGGCCCCGACTTGGCTGATCGCACGGTCCAGACTATCCAAGCTCTCAATGATCCCCGCTTTGAAGTTTCCTCGAAGGGCAGCCAGAAGTTGTTGTACCGTATCAAAAAGATTCACGTCGGAACCGCTGAAGACTTCATCCCCGCGCACCGTGGTGCCGACAATCTCCCCATCAGCCACTTCAATCTGTTGGCTGCCCGCATCTCCGGCATAGCGAGTATGTGCGCTCACATGAAACAGATCTCCTGCAGCCGGCGCAGACGTGCTATGAGTGATTCGGAATTGGATTCCATCAAATGTAATCGGAGCACCCGCCGTATACGCTTGGTTGCCGAGCACCGTTTGGGGAGCCACTGCAAGAGTAAATCGATCGCCGGTGACGGGCCCGCTCCCCTGGCTGTTGGAAAGCACGACACGAACGCCCTCGAATTCGATGGCGCCACCGGACACATACACATTGCCGGTTGAAAGCGTCGCACCCGTGGTGGTGTTTCGCACGGAATACTGAGAAGCCGACGTAAACTGTATTTCGTACGTGTCGAGTGTAATCTGTTGCGGATCGACGACACCGGCATCGGAGACACCCACCCGTCCGGCATTGGCAGAGTGCGGCGTGACCGGGAGAGGAGCCGAGACATTGACGACATCGAACGTTGTTGCCCCAGTAAACCGAACAATGTAGTTGTCATAGGAGATCGTACTTGGATTCAGCACTTGTCCCTGAGAAATCAAGCCTCCCCCGCTGTTTGCCGAGGCCACGTGAGTCGCCACCGTCGTCGCAAATGTCGCCCCACCGTTGCCGGAACTCCCTCCGTTGAATCCAAGCAGCGTGCGGGCCGACCCCCCGAAGACATCCACCGTTGAGCTTGCGCCCTCAGAATTGGACACAATGACGAGACGCGCATCCTCATACCGGACAGACACGCTCTTATCGGCAGCGGCTAACGTTGTATCGGCATTGATTCGGCTCTGTACTCGCGCAGCTAACTCAGGACCGGTCAACGTCTCAGTGCCTCCGGTCAAATCAATCGTGCCGGAGGTCACCCCATCCACCGTTACCGTCAACGTATCTGTAGCCGCATTCGTGAGCGTCACGGGCGTGGACAGCGTTAACCCCGCAGCAAAACCATGACGGCTTGTCCCGCCAAAAACCGGTTGATTCTCATCGTATTCGGCATTTCCTAGTTGAAGGAGGTGTTGGAGCAGAGCCTTGACTTCTTGCCCGCCGGCGGCTCGCTCCGCTGCGCCATTGGTATCAGATGCATACTGAACTGCCAATTGTCTCACGCGGGAGAGGGTCGAGGTCGTACCTTGCAACGCCGTGTCGGCCAGATCCAGTCGGACAGTCGCCGAAGAAATATTTCGAAGATGCTGCTCCAGTCTCGCTAGTGTCGCTTTTTCTCCGACGATCCGATGGAATCGCCCAGGATCATCGGACGGCTGCAACACCTGCTTGCCGGTCGCAAGATGTTCCTGCAATTGCAGCGCTCGTGATCGAGACCGTTGATAACTGTTGACAAGAAATCCAAAGACCTGTTGTTCCGTCACGCGCATGGCGCACTCCTTGGCTTATCGCTTGAGCGAAATCAAGGTCGACATCATTTCATCGGCCGCGACGATCATACGCGAAGCAGCTTCGAACGCTCGTTGAAACTTGAGAAGATTAACCAGCTCTTCATCAAGTGAGACACCAGACACCTGGGCGTGAAAGCTTTGGAGCTGTTCCTGGCGGATTTGCTCCGTATCCAGTCGCTGTGCGGCAACCTGAGATGCCACCCCCAGATCTGCCGTCGTCTTACGATAGGAATCGAGGAGAGTTGCGTTATCGAGACTTGTGATGGTCCTCGATTGCAGAGCAACGAGATTGAGGCCGTTCTGATTGTTCCCTGGTACACCCGCTCGTGTGGACGAGAGGGCAAGTTTTGATGGATCGGACAGAGCGACAAGAATGTCTCGCGCCGCATTCTCGCGAGAGTTGAACGCCAAGACATCGTTGGCCGCCGGCACTCCCGATACCGTGACGGCCACACCGTCAACATGAAACGTCTGGGGACCGCTGTAGGTGCCGGAAGCTGCGGTGGCTGTTCCCCCAGAGAGGCCGAGTCCTGCTCTTGCTGTCCCGCCGGTGACGTCGACGGCGCTCGCACCGCCGGCCGAATTGGAGCGCAACACGAACCGGTTCGTCGTACTGTCAAAATTTACCGTGACGCGCCGGCCTGCTGCTGTCAGCGTCGAATCTGCGTTGATTTTGTCCTGCAGCTCAGCTGCCAATGCGCTTCCGGATGTATAGGGAAGACCTGGGGATGCGGCTCCGTTGAGTGTAATGGTCCCTGACGTTGTCCCGTCGACCGACACGACCAGTGTGTCATTGACCCCGGCGACGATGCTCAACGGAGCATCCACTGTCGGCGCAGTAATGGCTGTTCCGGTGTAATTCCCATGAATTCCAGCGCCCGTTGTCGCATCGACAATTGTATAGCCGGTTGTGCCGCTGAACCGAACTTCGTAATCATGAAATGTCAGATGGCTCGGCGCCGTGATGACTCCGTTGCCGATCGAGCTGGACCCAGTATTTGTCGCAGGCACGTTCGTCGTAACCGACAATCCCGAGAAGACATCATTCCCGGTGGAACCGTCGAGACCATATCCCACGCGGTGGAGTTGGTTCACCTCATTGATCAACGATCCGGCCAGTGCATCGATCCCCCGTTGAACCGACGGAATAGATTGGTCTCGAACATTGAGCAGTCCGCGAAGACGTCCGGTCGAAATCAAGTCGCTAATGATAGCCGGTTGAGTTCCCCCTATATCGTAGCCGATTTCCAGAAGACCATGATTGTCCGTCGATTCGACCCCAACCAAGTTGCGAGTCGTCTCCTGATCAACGAGCACAAGACCACGAGCTGTGAAGACCGAGATGGTGCCATCAGAGCGATCGAGTGTGAATACTTCGACTCTTGTCGCCAACTCATTAACGGCAAGATCTCGTTGATCGCGCAAGTCGTTGGCATTCTGCCCGCTCACTTCAGCCGACTTTATTTGGCTATTGAACTCTGCAATCTTTGCGGTCAGCGTATTGATCTCGTTAATCGTCACCCCGACTTGGACATCGATCGCTCGACGAGTTTCAACCAAGTCCGTATTGATCTGGTGAAACGCTCCGGCCAAAGTTGAGGCTCTCCCCAACACCACCGAGCGTGAGGAGACCTGTGAAGGTGTGGTCGTCGCATCCTGTAGCGCCTTAAACAACTCGTTAAGCTTTCCCGAGAGTCCCTGACCTCGAGCGTCTCCGAAGAGGCTCTCCAGTCGATTTAACTCATCTCGGAGGACGGTGAATTGTCCAAGATCCTCATGAGACTTCATCACCTCACGGTTAAGAAAGACATCCACGGCTCGCCGGATTTCGGCAATTCTGACACCGCTCCCGACTTGCCCCGGGCTTCCATCGACCGGCCGTTCTTCGGTCAGGATGACTTCTTGTCTGGAGAAACCGGGAGTATTGACATTACCGATATTGTGGCCCGTGACGGTTAGTCCCTGTTGCGCGGTAAACAGGGCCGTCTTGGCGATGTCCATTAATGCACTCAGTCCCATTGATCGTCACCCCCGCCGCCTGATGACGGCTGCCGGAACATGATGCTGCTGTCGAGAGCCGGACTCAGAATAGAGATCTCCTTCTGGCAACGCCTGCCGGTGCGCTTCCAGCGCTCGGACGAGAAACGACTGAACGCTATGGATCAGGACCTGATTGACGGCAATATCCTGTTTGACCGCCCGAACCTTTTCCGCCAGTCGCTCATACTGCGCCAGAATTACCCCAGCCTGTGGGCTTTGAACTCGGTGGAGTATTTCAGTCAACGTTCGATTGGACAGCGGCACCTGATAGGTATGTGCGAGATCGTCAAGCAGCAGATCCAGTTCGTCTTTCAGTCGGTGAAGGGACTCAAGGATCGAGATCCTGGACTGATTGATGGAAAGGAAGTCACCGAGTGCCATACGCTTGATGGCATCTCGTTCCTGGACGATATTCTGTGCTAAGAGATCGCAGTGGGCGGATTCACGGGCAAGGATATGAGGCAACTGCTCGAGAGAGATTGAAGCATTCACGATCGGAAACCTGCCCATCCATGGACCAGATCGAGAATCCGTCGCTATGGGGACCCGACGGAGGTGGATTCAAGCCGCTTAGAGCACAGCGTCGGTCAGAACCTGTTTAATCAGCGCATCTCCGACCGCACGACCGCTGATATCGTAGGTACCGCTATCAAGGGCACGTTTAATGCGGTCGACATGTTCTGCCCGCACAGAATCCGGCTGATTGACCAACTCTCGAATTCGTTGCAATTCCTTGGCTTGAGCCGAGATCTGAACCTCATCCTTACCAGCCTTAGGCTGGGTCGTCGGTTGTCGAGCCGCTGCGTTCTCAGCTTCATGCACTCCAAGCAACACTTTTGCAAGATGGTCAACTTTCCCATGACCTGAAATCTCCATCGTCCTACTCCTTCCCCAACTCTCCCAACTCTTGTCCTGAACGATCGGTGCCCTTTATCCCTGTCGAGTGACTTATCGGTCACCCACAGGAAAACTTGAGCGTTCTGCAGCGGAGCCTGAAAAATACTTTTCCGCGTGCTCCTGAACCATCCGAGCAATGCCGATTCCTCCGGATTCTGCCGCTCGTCGTCCGATTTCCTCATCATAAAATGAATGGAAATAGGCACCCTGTTTATTGGCAATCGCCCCCTGAGGAACGGTTTCTCTCATAACCTTCAGTAAATGCGAGACAAAATAGGCCTCAAACTGTTTCCCTGCCTCGATAAGCTTCTGACGCTCCTTCATAACATCTTGTACTATCAATGGGTTACGAGGAGCATTCAACTGACCTGGAGAGAGCAGTGCCCCAGGATCCACATATAATGGTGACGCCATCAACGCCCGACTCTTCTCCAGACCTGTATGGGTGATCCCATCCATAGCAACCCTCAAATGATCTCCAGATTCGCCTGAAGGGCCCCGGCCGACTTGAGCGCCGAGAGAATCGCCACTAGATCCCGAGGCGTCACTCCTACGGCGTTGAGTGCCTGAACCACCTCTCCCAAGGTGACCGTTTCATCGACGACGATCAGCCGAGACTCCTGCTCCTTGACCTCGGTCTGGACATCGGGAGTGACCGTGGTTTGTCCTGCGGCATTCCCCACAAGCGGCGCCGCTGGCTGAGACACGTTCAAGGTATTTTTGACTGAAATTGTAAGATTCCCGTGAGAAATGGCACACGTTGAAATCCGAACATGTTCTCCAAGGACGACCGTCCCCGTCCGCTCATTAACAACGACCTTCGCAATGGCATCGACGGACACATCAAGCCCTTCAATCGACGCAATATATTCAACAACCCGGCCATGAAACACCGGAGGAATCGTTGCCTTAATGGAACCGGCGTTGACGGCTGATGCACTGCCTTTCCCAAAAGCATGCTCAATGGCCTCGGCCGTCCGAATCGCAGTCGTGAAGTCCGGCTGACGTAGGAGGACTGAGACGGTCTCCCACGAATCAATGTCGACCGGAAGTTCCTTTTCAATAATGGCTCCACTCGGCACCACACCTGCCGCCTGATGATTCTTGGCCACCGTCGCCCCGCCAGCCCCACCAGTGCCGCCAAGAAATCCTCCTATCGAGACGGGCCCTTGCGCCACGGCAAATACTTGCTGGTTCGCTGCTTTCAGAGGCGTAAGCAGGAGGGTACCACCTTGTAAACTCTTCGCGTTGGCCATTGAGGAGACCACCGCATCCAACGTCATGCCGGGCTTTGAGAATGGAGGAAGTTTTGCGGTGACCATCACCGACGCAATATTCCTCGTCAGAAGTTGAATGGGGTCAATGACAAGATGGACCCCCATCTTGTTCAACATCGACATCATCGCTTGAATCGTAAACTGCCCACCGATCACACGATCGCCCGTGCTGTCTAACCCCACCACCAGGCCATAGCCGAGCAGTTGGTTTTCACGCACCCCCTCAATCGCGCCGATATCCTTGATCCTCACGGCATCGGCATTCACCGGCCAGAGGGAGCCGCCGCTCAAGAAACACACCAACACGAACCATCGTAACACCATACAGCTATTGCCCTCCGTCGAATGAGGAACGCTTCGTAAGAGCGGCGTGCGGCTTCGGACCAAAAATGACACGTGACAACCACCCCTGCTCCTGCACAACTTCTTTGCAACCGGCTCGTTGCTGTTGATCCGATACTGGCACGCGGCCTCGCCTGAGCGGAGGCGAAGGCATGGAGTCTGCCCTACGGACGACTCCACTTCTGACCATCAGTTGCAGCGATTGCACATTCAACACTCGCCGCTTGGAGATCGATCTTCGAGTGGTTGGGCGTCTCAGTGGAGTCGGCATAGAGATACTTCTCATCAGAACGGATACACCCAGTCAAGAATTCGAACAAACCAGCCCGGACGTTGAACATCATCCAATACACCAAGACCCGAGTATTCGATTTTGGCATCTGCGATGGCACTCGACGCCACGGTATTCTTGGTATCCACGTCCACACGACGGACGATCCCACCGATGGTCATCAGCTGCTTTTCGCTGTTGACGGTGACTTCACGCCGCCCCTCGATCCGAAGATCCCCATTGGAAAGCACCTCCGTGACGATCGCCGAGATGGTCCCTGTCAATGTGCCTTCACGATTGGTGGAGCCTTTCCCGTCGAACTTGTTATTGGCGCTCGCATTGATTCCGAATCCACGCTTAGTTTCATCGCTGAAGCGGAGCCCTGGAAGCCCGATATATCCCATCCCGCTCCCGACCATGCCGTTCTTAATCGTCGAATCTCGCTGCACCGCCGTATCGGCGGACTTTGACCCTTTATGAACTTCGGAGACTTTCACGGTCAGAATATCCCCGATCCGCATGGCACGCATGTCCTCATAGAGATAGGCTCGCCCATTTTCTTCCTGCCAGAGCGAGCCCAGCGTCTTGGGAGGAGGGATCAGCGGCAGAGTCACTTTGCTTGACGGGCTTGGCGGACTTGAACATCCGTGCAAGAACATCACGGTCATGATCCCGAGTCCCGCAATGGCAACGTTCGGCTGAATTCGATGACCAGATATCATAGAACTCACCATACGCTCCTAGAAATCAACCTGTACCAAACTAGGTGCCACGACCTTCGCTCTCAACTCTCGGCCCGAATCAAGATTCGCCACCATAATGGTCTGTCCGACTTGGCCGCTTGATTTGGTGATGCCGTAGGTCTGAATCGACAGACCTCCTCGACGCGCCTCAATCATGACTCGGTCACCTTTCTTCACGATGAGCGGAAGCTTCACAAATGTCGGACGCAATGGCATATCGGGCGGTAGTGGCCGTGCGGCGCTTTTGCCGATCACCTCATCGCGATCAGTCACGAACGGATGATTCCACTGGTGAATTCGAAGACGCGTGGTCTTGAGGTCTACGCCATCGATCACCTCCTCCGTCCTCAACAACCGAGTGGGAACGATGGCCTCGATCGTCGCCGACACATCCGCCAACACCTGAATCGTTTTCCACGTTTTTCCGCTCACTGCAACCGAGACTGGGAAGACCCGTCTTCCAAGACCGTCGTCCGAACCAGCCGATACTACTTGAAACTCGAGGATTCCGGACGGCACAGGAATCGGCTCTGCCGGATCCAGCACTACCACGGTGATCATCTTTACTTTGTGAGACCAGGCCTGCTCCAGATAGCGATGAATCGCTCCCTGCAGCAGTTCGGCATTGAGCTCCTGCATGGCGGGTTTCTCACGCTCCTTCTCCACAGATCGCATCTCATGCCCTGCCTTCACCAGTGTGACGGTGCGGGTGTCGACTCTGGTCCCGGCCGAAACCACGGAAGTCCCGCTAACCCACCCCACCCAGAGCGACATGAGCACAATCCCGATCCTCACCATACTACCCCCTACCGGCGCAGATTATTGGCAATGGCCATCATCTCATCCGAGGCCTGAATCGTCTTTGAATTGATCTCATAACTCCGCTGGGCAATGATCATATTGACCATCTCCTCAGCAAGATTGACATTCGAGCTCTCAAGGAATCCCTGTTGAATCGTGCCGAACCCGGTCGTGAAACCACCGGTGCCTTGTGTGGGAGGACCCGATGCAAAACTATCGATGAACAGGTTGTTTCCCATCGCCACCAAACCCGAGGGATTGTCAAACCTGGTCAACTGAATCTGACCAACCTGTGAAGCTTGAGTCACACCGGGAAGCAACACAGACACGGTACCATCTTGACCGATATCCACCTTGAGCGCACCGGATGGAATGGTAATGACCGGATTCAGAAGATCGCCGTCCCCGGTGACAAGGTTCCCGACGTTGTCTCGTTTGAATGAGCCGTTCCTCGTATACATGATCGTGCCGTCTGGACGGGACACCTGAAAAAATCCGTTCCCGTCGATCGCCAGATCCGTCTCATTGTTCGTTTGACGCATATTCCCTTGCAGCCATTCTTTGGCGACAGTCGTCGGCCGAACCCCGGTCCCGACCTGAATCCCAACGGGAAATACGCCGACGTTCGATGCATTTGTGCCAGGGAGTCGCTGGATTTGATAGACCAGGTCCGCGAACTCCGCTCGACTTCGCTTAAAGGAATTCGTGTTCACGTTAGCAAGGTTGTGCGCAATGGTATCGACATTGATCTGTTGCGCCGTCATTCCCGTTGCTGCTGTCCACATGGCTCTAATCATGTAGCCCCTCCTCGATCCCCCATCACGTCTCCGGTTTCTGGTGACTCGTTTCGAGTTTCACATTGCGAGAATGCCTACACTCGAAACGTGAAACATGAAACACGCCACCGACGCTACGCGACCCGCCCGATGTCCTGAATCGCAACTTCAGCCATGCGATCGAGCGTTTGAATGAGTTTTTGTGCCGACTCGTAACTCCGCATCCCCTCAATCATCTTTACCATTTCACCGATTGAATTGACGTTCGATTCCTCGATGTGCCCGGCCAGAAGCTGCGGATTCTTGACGGGTGTGCCTTTATTGGACGCGAACAGCCCTTCGGCAGACTTGACCGGCATCTCCTCCTCGGGAAAATCCATGACCTTGATTGTTCCGACCGATTTATCATCCACTTTGATATCGCCTTGAGGAGTGATTTCCAATTTCCCGGCAGGAATCTTGATTTCCCCTTTGGTTCCCATCACGGGATAGCCGAGGCTATTCACCAGCCTGCGCTGGTTGTCCAGTGACAACATGCCGTTCCTGGTGTACCGAACCCCTTGCGGCGTCTCGACTTCCAAAAACCCTCTCCCCTGAATCGCGAGATCAAGCGGATTGCCGGTGAGCCTGATACGACCCGCTTCGAACGTTGTCTTCATCGTGTGCGGCGCAACGAATGCACGTTCGGTCGCTCCAAATGGCCTGGCCACAATCTGCTGGGCCAGTCCCGCACTCTGGCCGATCGCAGGAATGACCGCCTGATACCTGGGGAAGATGGCTTTAAAGGCTTGCTCATCCTGCTTGAAGCCGGCCGTATTCACATTCGCCATATTATTGGCGAAGACTTGCATCCGACGCTCATGAGCCAAGGCACCGGAGAGGATGGGATAGATACCACGATTCATGTGAGCGACTCCTTATCGGTCCCGACACAAAGACAGCAACCCCTGTGCCAAGGACCTCATCCTGCCTGTTCACGGTTTCAGAATTCAAAACCAATGAAATCTGAAGGGATCACGGCAATGGTGAATGAAGAACATCGTGCTGCTCGATTCAGCAGCCGCCCGGCCAGGAAAGATTCTACCCAGCGAGCGGCATATTTTTCCTGTAACGGCACCCGACCTCCTTCATGCTCATCACAGACCCTCCTCTTCCCCTGGCCAATCGGACACGACGACACGCACAGTCAGAAAAGACACGTTCATGCTGTGCATGATGAAGGGCAAGCAGGTGTGGTAGTAGCCGGAGTGTTCAAGGCCGACAGACAGACCGTAGTACCCATCTGGTCTACAAGAACGCAGTGCTCACAGAAATTGGGTGAAACGCATGACAGAGTGACAACGATGCCGTCGCTTATCTCGCTGGAGCCTTACTCCTGCGACGGCCGCTCACGACTCCTAGCAGTGTGTTGACAAACCCTACGCCCTTTCTCAAACTGATCGATCCCCACGGTGACTGACCGAATCTAGATGCCTCGCAGGCTGTTCAGAAAGGCTGTCCAGCAAGGCCGCAGCGAGCGAAGGAGCGAATCGTACTCCGGCCCGTACGTTGAGCTTCTGAGCCCGCTTCGCCGACGTTGCGAGGCGAGCGACGTGAGAACGCCGCTGACGGCCTTTCTCAACAGCCTGTTAGGTGATCGCTTCGAGGGTGGCCTTGAGTCGGATGATGGCTTTCGTGTGGATTTGGCAGACTCGCGATTCTGTCACTTTGAGGAGTTCTCCGATTTCTTTCATGGTGAGTTCTTCATAGTAATACAGCGTGAGTACAAGCCGTTCCTTTTCCGGCAACATCTGAATCGCTCCGGCAATGGATTCACGTTCGCGTTCATTCACCAATGAGGAGAGCGGATCAGGAGTATGAGTGTCGGCCAACATCTTCACCACTTTGTGCCCATCCGGCTCGTGGAGGCTCAGATCGTCCACACTAATCATGACCGCCCCTCTGGCACGTGTGATGAACTCATCCAGCTCTTCCAGTGACATCTTCAACTCGGTTGCAACCTCCTCATCATGCGGCGGGCGACCGAGGCGGCTCATAAGGAGGGTGTGGGTTTTTTGGAGCAAGGAAATTCGCTCGTGGACCGATCGGGGAATCCAATCCATCGCGCGGATCTCATCGAGCATGGCCCCTCGGATACGGAACTCCGCATAGGTCTTGAACTTGGCTTCCCTGGTCGGATCATACTTGGTCATCGCATCCATCAATCCGATGGTGCCGACCGAAATCAGATCCTCCGCATCCAGATAGGCCGGCAGCCGGAACGCCAACCGATGGGCCATGGCGCGAATGACATAGGCGAACTCTTTGATCAACTGCTCACGTCTCGCCCCTTCGGCCGAGAAAGATTTCCGCTCGTGTGGGAATGCTGCCTTACTCATAGTAGTGGCTACCCTCTTGCTAGTTGCCGGTGTGCGTCGCCGACCGTTGCCACACCAACTGCATCGAGCTTTTGGGAAGGACAGGCTTCGGCCATTGCACGATCTGCCTGGCTAACTTTCTAAAGGCTTCGGACGCCGGTGCCTCAGGGAATAATTCCAGGACTGCCTTCTGCTGCATGACGGCCATGGGCACATAGTCGTCATCCGGAATGGCTCCAATCAATTCGAGAGCAACATGCAAAAAGCGGTCCGCCGCGACATCAAGCTTCCCGAATACCTCAGATGCTTCTCGAGGGCTCTTCGCTTGGTTCACGAGTATTTTGAAACGACGTTCACGATATTGGCGTGCCAAGACCTTGATTAAGGCATAGGCATCCGTGAGCGATGTGGGTTCCGGAGACACCACGACCACGGTCTCATCAGCCGAGGAGGCAAAAAATGTCACACTTGTGGAAATACCTGCACCGGTATCGATCAACAGCACATCCATCCCACCGGAAAACTGTGCTAACTGCTCTTGGATGATGAGCTGTTGGGACTCCGTCAAACTTGTCAGCTGCGGGACCCCGGAACTCGCCGGCAGTACATGGATACCTGCCGGGCCTTTCAACACGATTTCCTCGAATGTATGGGTTCCGGCGAGCACATCTTCAATCGTGAGCCGTGGGACAAGGCCAAGCAGCACATCGAGATTGCCCAGACCGAGATCGGCATCCAGGATCAGGACTCGTTTCCCAAGTTTGGTCAGAGCCATGCCTACATTGGCCACCACATTGGTTTTCCCCACCCCACCTTTTCCGCTTGAGACGGCAATCACTTGGGGAAACGACTCACCGTCCCATCTGACAGGCTCCGACACCGAGGCTGACGATTTGGATCTGAGCTGCATAGTGTGACCTCCAACCACGTTATCGGTGATACGTTCCCGTTGCCGCCAACGCAAGCTTCGCTCCCGCTGATCGATCCGACGGTCCGACATGCTCCTGCGCACTCTCCGCGCTGCCGGCCGTGAGCCTGGCGGCGAGAACCTCCGGAGACGCGACCTCAATATCCCCAGGGACTCGCCGTCCAATACTCCAGTACGACAGGGGGACACCGGTCGCATGCACCGTTTCGAATATCGTGCCGGACGATTCCGTTTCATCGAGTTTGGTAAAGAACAAACGGAGATCCGGAAGTGCCCTCACAGAACCGGTCATTCGACAGGCTTCTCGTGCCCTGAGGGAGGCCGGCAACACCAGATGCGTCGTAATAGCATCGTGCTTCAACAAACGACAAAGATCCTGCGCCAAGGCCAGGTCCGGCGGGGCAATCCCCGGCAGATCCATTAGCACGAGGTCCATCTTCGCATGACGGCGCAGGCCTGCTTGCACCTGCCGGGCCGACAGCGCACAGGCGAAGGGAACGCCGATGATTTTAGCGTAGCGTCTGAACTGCTCCACCGCAGTCTCCCGATAGGTGTCAAAGGTGATCAAGGCGACCGACTTCCGCTGCTCACGGCGATAGTACGCAGCGAGTTTGGCGACCGCTGATGTCTTCCCTGCTCCACTCGGGCCGAGAAACAGTTCGATCGCAGGGCGTGCCTGCCCATGATCCAACGGCCCGGCGACGCGCACCCGGCGCACAACCTCCTGATGGAGTGCACGTCTCATCATCTCTTCGTCCGGAATATGTGCCAGTCGATCGGTCTTCAGCACCTCGCCGATGAGCAACTCGGTCGTGGACGGGTGCATCCCTTGATCGCATAATGATTGACGGAAGGTTGAAAGAACCGGGGACAATTGACCGGCCCCTGTTGGACAGGCGTCTGGCGAAAGCTCGCGCAACAACTGACGCAATTCGTCGTACACCGCCCGTACCTTGCGGCGTCGATTCGGTGTCCCTGTCGATGTGGCAGGCTTGTTCGACGGCTCCTGTTGGAGCTGCTTCCTCGGTTTCTTTTCACTGATAGGTTCCAACATCCCTCGCAAGGTCTGGTGAAAGGTGTTCACCGGATGAATAGCCGAAGGGCCGCCCTCTGACGTTCGTACCGGAGGCACAGATTCTTGAACCTGTGCGCTCTCCCGGACGACCTGTGGACGCTCGTACTCAGCTGCCGCCATCACTTCCAACACGGTGTGATTAAAGACGCGTAGCAGTCGCCCGCCCTCACGCACCTCTTTAGAAGACAGGATAATGGCATCCGGCCCCAACTCCTCCTTGATGGCTCGGAGAGCATCCTGCATGGTGAGCGCGTGAAATGTCTTAACCTTCATAGGCTATCCTAGGATGACTGTGCCAATTCGAAGTCGACTCGCACCGTATCAAGCGGCTGGAGGCGAACAAATGAATCAACCTCGTTAAACCCCATCACCGGCACCGAATGCAGAATACGATCGCTGTGGCGACGAAGATGCCGGCGAACGGCCTGAGAACAAATAACGATCGGTTGTTGCCCCCGAGCCGCAACCCGTTCAGCCGCCTGTTTAATTCCCGTCAGAAGTTTGTGCGACACAGTCGGATCAAGCTGTAAGGCAGCGCCGGGCGGAAGTGCCGCAACTTGATCGGCCAGCGACCGATCCAGTCGGGGATCCAACGTAATCACCTGGAGGCTGCCGTCCGATGCTTGATACTGTTTGGTGATCGTCCTCGCCAAGGCTTGGCGGGCATATTCCGTCAACAGTTCCGGATCTTTACTGTTCGAGGCTTGATCGGAAATAGCCTCCAGAATGGAGCGCAAGTCTCGAATCGGAATGCCCTCCTTGAGCAGGTTGCCAAGAACTCGAACAACCGTGCCCAACGGGACCATCGTCGGAATCAGCTCTTCCACCAGCTTGGGATGGGATTTGCCAACCTCATCCAGAAGTGCCTGAACCTCCTGACGCCCCAACAATTCATGACCATACCGCTTCACGAGCTCTGAAAGATGGGTGGCGATGGCAGAACTCGCATCCACAACGGTATAACCGGCCATCTGAGCCTGTTCTCTCCCATCTTCCGGAATCCAGAGTGCCGGCAGTCCGAATGCAGGCTCCTTCGTTGCAATGCCCTGAACCACTCCCTTCTGCCCCGTCCCTGGATCGATCGCCAACAGGTGCCCAGGCAACACATCCGCTTTGGCGACCTCCACCCCCTTCAACATGATGGCGTACTCATTCGGTCTCAGTTGTAAATTGTCACGAATATGAATGGGCGGTACGACGAATCCCATCGTTTCCGCAAACTGCCGCCGGAGAGCTTTAATCCGGTCGAGCAACGCGGTGCCTTGGGTTCCTTCCACCAGACCGATCAACCCATAGCCCACTTGCACCTCCATCAGATCCAACGGAGTCACGCGGGTTGGCCCCTCATCAGCCTTTTGAGCCGTAGGGGTCTGTGTTGGAGTTGGAGCCGCTTCCCGGATTTCCTCCTGGTGCAAGTGATAGGCCATCCAAGCCACTGCACTGCCCAACACCAGAAAAGCCAGATGCGGCAGGCCAGGGACTAGGCCGAGCGCGAGAAGAATCCCCGCTGCAATCCCGACCGGCTTGGGGGACATCAGCAGTTGCTTGGTCATCGCCCCACCCAAGTCCATATCCGAAGCGGCACGCGTCACGACAATACCGGCTGCCGTCGAAACAATGAGGGCTGGGATCTGCGCGACCAGTCCTTCACCGACGGTGAGCACCGTATAGGTTTGCGCCGCGAGTCCCGGGCTCATCCCTTGCTGCAAGACACCGATGGCAAGGCCGCCGATGATATTGACCAGGGTGATGATCACCGCCGCGATGGCGTCACCTCGAACAAACTTACTCGCTCCGTCCATCGACCCGTAGAAGTCTGCCTCTTCGGTAATTTCACGCCTTCGTCGGCGCGCGTCGGCTTCATTGATCAAACCGGCATTCAGATCCGCATCGATGCTCATCTGTTTCCCTGGCATCGCATCCAGGGTGAAGCGTGCCGCGACTTCGGCGACACGGCCTGCTCCCTTGGTGACCACCACAAAATTGATCACGACCAGAATCGTAAAGACCACGAGACCGACGGTGTAATTGCCGCCGACAATGAAATTGCCGAACGCCCGGATGACCTCACCGGCCGCCCCGGCCCCTTCATTGCCATGCAGAAGGATGAGCCGTGTCGAGGCGATATTCAGCGACAGTCGGAACAACGTAATCATCAACAGAATCGATGGGAACACTGAGAACTCGATAGGGCGACGTACCTGAAGTCCGACCAAGAGAATGATGACGGAAAGGGTGATGTCGAAGCTGAGCAATAAGTCGAGGATGAACCGCGGTAACGGTAGGAGCATCACCATGAGAATGGCGACGACCCCCACGGACATAAGAATGTCCGGGTGCTTGATGAAGTGCGATGAGCTGGCTGGTTCCGTGACGGTTGCCATAATGGATACAGACTACGGCCGACTCACGCCGTCCCCCCTCTCGCCCGATACACAAAGGCCAGGATCTCCGCCACCGCGCGATACAGATCATTCGGAATTTCTTTCCCGATATCGACCAGCCTGAATAACGTCCTGGCGACGAACTTGTTCTCCACGACCGGCACGCTATGATGTCGTGCCAACTCTCTGATTCGTTCCGCAATCACGCCGGCACCTTTCGCCACCACGACCGGAGCCGTCATCGTGGCGGTGTCATACTTTAGGGCCACCGCCAAGTGCGTGGGATTTGTAATCACAACATCGGCGGTTTTGACGGCCGCCAGCATGCGCTTCTTCACCAGCTCACGCTGGACCGTTCGTACGCGACTCTTAATCAGAGGATCGCCTTCCGCCGCCTTGTGTTCCTCCTTAATTTCCTCCTTCGACATACGGAGACTGCGTTCCCATTCATACCGCTGATAGGCATAGTCAAAGACAGCCAGCAGCGCGATCGCTCCCGACACCGTAAGCCCGACCTTGAACGCAAGACTCCCCGCAAGCGGCAACACGCCGCTCAACTCAAACTGGATCAGCTCAGGAATCCGCAACACGTCATGACGCGTAACCCAAAGCCCGATCCCTGTAATGATGGCGATCTTGAGCAGCCCCTTGACGAGCTCCATGACGGAACGCAACGAAGCCAGGCGTGAAAACCCTTTGGCCGGACTGATTCGACTCCAATCGAGTTGAAAGGCATTCGTTCGCCACAACAAACCCGTTTGGAGCAGAGTCGCCATACTTCCCAGCACAAGTACTCCCGCCACGATTGGAAGACTCAAGACACCCACCGTCACACCGGTCTGAATAAGAATCGTGTAGACCTGCTCGATCGAGATGTTTTGGTACCACTCGCCGGGAAACGAGAGTGTCAAACCTTGGCGAGTCATCTCTGTCATTTTCAGAAGACCCACCGGCAACATGGCACCCAGCAACCCGACGCCCCCTAAGAGCACTGCCGCCGTTGAGACATCGCGACTCACGGCGACCTGTCCTTGCTTGCGTGCCTCCTCCTTGCGTTTAGGGGTCGCTGGTTCTGTTTTATTTCCCCTGTCCTCAGCCATGTCCCAGTGCCTTCAAGAGTCCGAAAATTGTAAACTGTAATCGTTCGATTTCCCGAACGAGGAGTTCCACTGTAAAGGGCATCGAAATGCTGAGCACCGCCAATCCTCCGACAATAGTAATAGGGAAGCTCAACACGAACACATTGATTTGACTGACTGCCCGTCCAAGAATCGCGAGCAGAATGTTGATCATCAAAATGATCACCAGCACCGGAGCGGCAAGCTTGAGCCCCACCATGAACATGTGTTGAGAGAGACGCAGCACCTCATCCCCCGCTCCGGCCGGAAGAGCGGCCCCGAATGCCGGGATGGATTCGTAGCTGGACAAGATCGTGGCGACGATGAGCATGTGCGCGTTCAATGAGAGCAGAACAAGGGACGCAAGGAGCGTAAAGTACTGCGCCATAAGCGGTGTCTGACGAGATGTGGCGGGATCAAGGAGCTGGACAACACCGAAGCCCATTTGAACGCCGATCATTTCTCCCGCAACCTCAAATGCGCCAAAAAACAGCCGGACAGCCAAACCAATGGCCAGCCCGATCACCAGTTCGCTGAGCAGCCCGGCGGCCAGCACCAGGGGATCGTAGGGCACAGGCGGAAGATGGATGAGCGGAGCCAACAGCACTCCCAACGCCAACACCAATGCTCCTTTCACTTTCAACGGAACCGAGTGCCCGCTCAGCACCGGCAATGCGGCGAGAAGCCCTCCAATTCGAGAAATGAGGACCAAAAACGCTTGAAACTCGGGCAGGAGCACCTGAATGGTTTGGGTTAACGCCATCGTTCCTTCCTAACCTACATCCGTCATGACGGCTCATGACCCATCGACCAGCTCAGGGTCCCGAGCCCTGTCGAGAGAATGGGGCCTCTCGACCACGCACCTCGTGAAGCGTTCATATTCTCAAACCAAATACGCTTCACGTTTCACGTAGGACGAATATCGTCGCGACCGCGCATTATCATTCGTAGCAACCACGTTCGTGAATCCCACGACCTAGCGCACGTAGTTCGGAATGTTCATCAGCAGATTCGCCATAAACGTCGTCATGACGTTCAACATCCAGGGGAGAAACACCAAGAGCGCTCCGAAGAGTGCCAACACTTTTGGAACGAATGTCAGCGTGGCCTCGTTCAGCTGCGTCATGGCCTGGAACGCGCTGATGATCAGACCGACGAGCAGACTCAGTCCTAAGATCGGAGCCGACACGAGCAACGTGGTTTCCAGCGCCTGCCTGCCCAATTCCGTTACGATTTCAGGTGTCATCGACTGCTCTCCTCTGACCCGTGTTCCGAGTCGTTGCCAGCCGAATCCCACACAACTCCCGTTGCCTCAGCCACTCGCACGGTTATGGAGTCATTGAAAGCTGCGCACCATCGAGCCGACGACGAGATACCAGCCGTCAGCCAGCACGAATAGAATCAACTTGAACGGGAGGGAAATGACGACCGGAGGCAGGAGCATCATACCCATCGACATCAAGATGCTCGCGACAACCATGTCGACGATCAGAAATGGAATATAGATCAAGAACCCGATCTGAAAGGCGATTCGCAACTCACTCAGAATAAATGCAGGAATGATGGCATGGGTTGGAACATCTTCAACCCGATCGGGCTTGGGAATGTGACTCAGCTGAATGAACAACTCAAGATCCTTCTCCCGCACCTGTTTCAACATGAACCCACGAACCGGCTCAATCCCCTTTTTCCAGGCATCCTCGTAGGAGATCTGTTCGGCGATCAACGGCTGCAGCGCGTTGTTGTATACAGACTGTCCGACCGGCGCCATAATGAACATCGTCAGGAACAGGGCCAAGGACAACAACACTTGATTGGGAGGCACCGCTTGTGTGCCGAGCGCCTGCCGCAGGAAGGCCAAGACAATAACGATCCTGGTAAAAGACGTGACCATGATGAACAAGGCCGGTGCCAATGAGAGCACCGTCAATAGGATCAGAATCTGGATGACGACGGCCATTTGCTTTGGGCCACCGGCACCCAAATCGATACTGACAGACGGGCCGTTTGAGGCTGCCTCCGCTACCGATGCCAGGATCAACATCCCCGCCGCGACGACAATCGTCCAGCCGAAGAGTCGTGATTGAACGCGATCAGTGGCCATGCTGGTCCTTATCATGATCAGCCCAATGGAACGGTTGTCGTTGAAGCCATGCCGCCACATCGGTCTCTGAGGAAGATGTCACCCCGGAGGGAGACGTCTGATCGGGCATTCCGAGCAATTCACGGAGGTGTGCCGTATTGGTGATCCGCCCCAAGGGAACGAGATCGGTTGCCGTTGCTCCCACGATCAGATACTCGCCGGCGACGTCCACCAAGCTAATAGTCTTGCGCGGAGCAAGATACCCACTCGCCAACACCTGAACCAGCGGTCGGCCACCGGAATTCCCCGCCCGTGGCCCCATCACCCGACGGGCCACGAATGCAGCGATGCCGATACACACCAACACCACGGCCAGCGCCGAAACGGTTCTGATCAGGCTGTCCCATACGTCAATCACGCTCTCTCCCTTTGACGGTCTTACCGGAGCTGCTGAACACGCTCGGCCGCACTGACCACATCGGTCAACCGAATACCGAACTTTTCGTTCACCACGACGACCTCACCGCGCGCAACCAGCTTGTTGTTCACCATCACCTCCATTGGCTCGCCAGCCAATTTATCAAGCTCGATGACAGACCCCTGCGCCAACTGTAATAGATCACGGATCGCCATTTTGGTGGATCCCACATACACCGCGACATTCATCGGAATATCCAGAATAAAATCGATATTCTTCGAGCTGCCTCCGGTTTCTGAATTCTGAACAGGCGGAAACGATGCGAGTTGTGGAGACGCCCCTCCACTGGTCTGGGAATCGCGAGGTGTTGTGGATTCTGACTCGGCCATAGTCGTTTGCGTCCTCCGGTCCCGTTTACGTCACCACCTTGGTCACGCGACATGCGTGATTGCCCTTGAAGATCCCGGGACTACCTTGGAATTTCTTGTACCCTTCGACGAAACAATCGAGCGGATCCCCGGGTCTCTGATCAAGTAACACCACATCGCCGGGGGAGAAATTCAGCACATCCTTGACGGTCACCGAGGCAGTTCCCAGCCGGACCGTAATCGGCAGAGGACATTCCTGCAGGCGCTCTCGGAATCGTTGACTCCAGTCTCCGTTCGGATCCACTTGATCCGATACTAAGCCGGAATATAATTTTTCCTTGATTGGCTCGAGCATGGCGTAAGGGTACACAATGTACAGCTCACGGGCGGTTTCCCCGAGAACAACCTGCAACGTGACGACCATCACGATTTCGGAAGACGTCACCACCATCGCAAACTGCGGGTTACTTTCCGATCGCACATATTCCACTTTCACCGGTACGACAGAGTGCCACGCTTTTTCGAGATCTACCAAGGCCTGAAGCAACAACTTTTTGATCACGCGTAACTGCACAGGAGTAAAGTCTCGGCCTTCCGGCTTCACATGTGTTTGCCCCTTGCCGCCAAAGTAATAGTCGATGATCAAGTAGACGAGAAACGCATCCATCACATAGAGCGCGCTACCGCGCAAGGGAGACATGTGAAACACATTCAGAGAAGAGGGCTGTGGGATCTTCTTGAGGAATTCGCCGAACTTGATCACTTGGGTCCCGACCACGGCAAAATCAATGGCGTCGCGAAACATATTGCTCCAGGAAACGGATTGCCGGCGAATAAACCGGTCGTTGATCATTTCCATCGCGGGCATTCGCCCGCGAATGATCCGCTCCTGATTGAATAAATCGTATTGCACAACTCCCTTTGCGGTCGTTTCACCTTCTTTGGGAGTGGTATCGACCTCTCCCGAAACAACCCCCTTCAAGAGTGCATCGATTTCGTCTTGCGATAGGATTTTTTCCATGCAGGTGATCTTTACTGAACGACGAAATCCGTGAAATACGCCGACCGCACACCCGGCTTGGGGAGCAGCCCATTAATCCGTTGCGTAATCTCATCTCGCAATTGAAATTTCCCTTGTGTGGTTCTCACCGCATTCACATCCTTACTGCTGAGTAACACAAGAACTGCGTCGCGGACCTGGGGGACTCGTGCGGACAGGTCGGCAGAAACCGCATCATTGTCGACCTCCAGCTTGACGGTCAGCTTCAGATAGCGCACGTCCGGCACGTCCGCCAGATTCACGATGAATGGATCCAAGTCGAACATGACCCCCGGGGCGGCGGTTTGTCCCGCTTTCCCACTCGCTCTGCTGTGTGGATCGGACTTCGTAGTTGTCTCGGTCTTATGTTCATCGGCATGTTCTGCATTCTTATCGGATCCGCCTAAGAACTTGACGGCAACGACCGCTCCTCCCACACCGAACAGGAGGGCAACCATCGATACAATAATGAGCAACTTGATCGGCAATGCCGAAGCGTGGGCCGCTCCTGCGGTTTTGTCGTCCGTCTCGGCTGCATCTGCCATAGCTCCTCCTTGGAGGCCTCATCGCCCCCGTGAAGCAACTGCAATGCATATGCCATTAAACAGTTTGTGGCTGCCGGCCACAGCGCTTCACAATAGATGTATTTGACAGGTGTTTTATCAGCGGTAGGTCTGATCGCCGACACCTTCCCCAGGCACCGTCAGGCGAGTCATTGACACCGTCAAGAAACTGACGTGGTGAGAAGAGATGAGGAAGGGAACCGTGGCCCCAGTAGGTCTGGGGGACTTGGAACGAGGCCCGGGAAGAATGTTCCTCCCGGGCTACAACCGATGCACCTATCGTTTCAAGTTGACCAACTCTTGAAGCACCTCATCCGAAGTCGTGATGACCCTCGAATTCGCCTGAAACCCTCGTTGAGCTGCAATCATCTCAATAAAACTTTCCCCCAAATCGACATTGGATAACTCAAGCGTATTGGCAAGGATTCTTCCAAGGCCAGCAGACGTGGCTGCTCCGATCAACGGTTGCCCTGAGGTACCGGATTCAGCAAACGTGTTCTTTCCGGTTCGCACAAGCCCGAGCGGATCCGGGAATCGTGCCAACGCCAGCTGGGCCAGCGGCCGAACCTGCCCGTTCGAGAACCTTCCATTGATCATCCCGTTGGTCTCCACGTTGAACGTTTGCAGGGCTCCGGCACCGAACCCATTTTGGGATTGCTGAACCAGCCCTGAGGCGGCACCGAACTGAGTGGTCAAATTCATGCCGTTCCCTCCATCGGTTGTCACGCTTGTGCCGAAATTGAAGCTAATCGCCTGATCAGCAGTCGCGCCGACGAAATCCATTTGTGCTTGCCCAACCGTACCTCCGGCTGTGCCTCCAGCCGTACCGCTATCATAACTCGTGACGACACTCTCTGTGTCCAATGCGCCTGATGTTGTAAACGTCAAAGTCCCGGAGGCTAACCGCACAAGTCCAAGCGCGGCATTCACATTCGATGCATGATAATTGCCTGTGACGATTTCGTTCGTACTGCCGACAATGTTGTACGTCCAGGCGTTTGCCGCCGTCTTCGTAAAATAGCTCGTGAGCAAATGACTGCTGCCAACGGAATCATAGACGGTGATCGACGAGGAGAACTGAGACGTCCCGGCCGGATCCGCGAGGGAGAAGACGCCGGTCGTCGATTGTGAATTGAGATTGGCGCCGATATCGACGGTGCTGGTCTGATTTGGGGGGGCCGTGGTCGTCGGAAGTGTCACGCCACTGATGCTGGCAGTGATCAGCCCACTGGAGTTGACCTGAAACCCCTGGAGCAAGAATCCGCTTGGATCAACGATCTGGTTTTGCGAATTCAAATGAAACTGCCCAGCTCGAGAATAGAACGCCGCCCCGGCTGTGTCGCGGAGGACGAAAAATCCATTACCGTCCACCGCCAGATCTAATGCGTTGCTCGTGGTACTGAGCGAACCTTGGCTGAAGTTCCCCTGCACTCCGTTGAGCGCGACACCCAGACCGGTCTGAATCGCTCCCCCCCCCCCTCCTAGTGAAGAACTGATCAGGTCGGCAAAGACGGAACGGCTGGATTTGAACCCGACTGTGCTCAGATTCGCGATATTATTTCCCACGACCGATAGCGCATTACCGTTTGCGTTCAGCCCGCTGACGCCCGTAAAAAGCGACGACAGAATTCCCATCGGTACAACCCTCCTCTTTGTTATCGCAGTTCAACAATCTCGGACGGATCAATCGACAAATCACCGACCAGGAGTTTTGCCTGTCCTTCTTCCATACGTACACCGGACACGGTGAGGCTGGCACGCCCCTCCACGTTCACTGATTTTCCTTCCCCGTCTGCTGCGGAAATGACATAACGGTACAGGCCCTTGGGCATCTGCACTCCGTCCAGGTTCTTTCCATCCCACTCAGCAGCATGAGGTCCGGCAAGTCGATCACGATATTCGAGAGTGCGCATGACTTGTCCATCCGCATTCTGAATGCTGACGAGAACTTTCGCGGCATTCTTCTCCAGTGAATAGCCGAACGTGGCTGGTCCCTCTCCCAGCTGAACCAAGGGGTGACCAATCGTCACCGTGCGGCCGATCATGGGAAGCAGTGTGAATTGTAAAGACGCCGTTTGCGCGTCGAGGCTCCGCTGTAGCAACTGCGCTTGTTTTGCGCTCTGTTCGAGCTGGCTGAACTGCGCGAGCTGCGAGACAAACTCGGTATTGTCTGTCGGTTTCAATGGGTCTTGGTTCTTTAGTTGCGTGACCAGCAGTTTGAGAAAGTCATCCTGTCCCAGCGCTCGAGGTCCTGTCTTTTCCGGCGTGGACGTAGTCCCGGTTGTGCTCAGTCCTGCGACATCGATCATGTGGAATCTCCCCTTGGTCTTACGCCACCACGTTCAGCCGTCCCTGGAGGGGACGGTACATCTCATCCGACCACCCGTGAGCCTGCTCCTTTACGCCTCCCTGGGATCCTTGATGTCCGGATTGTCCCTGTTCATGAAACAATCCCTGTTGGAACGACCGCCCACCACTCTGACGATCGATGTCAACTCGAAACTGTCCCATGTCGAGTCCGTTCGCTTGAAGCATTGTTTGAAGTCTGTCCTGTCCGTTGATCAGGAACTGCCCAACTTCCACCCGATCCGTCGAGAAGTGGGCGTGAACGGACTCGTTCATCATGGCAACGCGGATGTTGACATGCCCCAACTCTGGTTGATCCACCTCCAACACCACTGATCGCAGAATGGAAGGAGTCAGTGGCTGAGTCAGATCAGGCGCTGAAGAAGCTGGTTGCGCCGGCGGCACAACTACAGTGGAGGAAGGTGCCGTTGGTGCTGAAATGGTCTGACTTTGTGCGACAGCCGCATACTGTTCCGTTGTCCGTCCATTCATGGATGGAAGGTCGACAGCCATCATCTGAAACAGCTTGGTCTCAGGATCGCCCTGCTGCCGACCATCATGCTCATGCCCTGACTGGCTGAACAGCTCTTCCTGATCAACAACTAGCTGTTGTCCATGAGGGGTGATCCACTGAGTTCTTTGACCAGCATCTCCCTGACCCTCGTGAGCTGGCACAAAAAGAGGCGCTTGATCGTCCGTTGAATGATGAGCGACACCATTTTCGCCTCGAGCAAGTTGACCCCCCGGTAATAGCTCCCCGTCATGGATTTGGACAAGCCGAGCACTGTTGTGATCGGAAGATGAAATAGTTCCACCGGATGGTGAGGCTTGAATCGCAGCGTGAGCTTGCGCGGAATCCGCTGCATTCTCCGTCACGCCATTCTCACCCACGGTGCCTCCCAACTCAGCGGACTGCGTGACATGAGGCTCTCCCTTCAGAAACAGTGATGAATTCTTAGCCTGTTCCGGCACGTCAGTCGCCACAGATGCTGGTGACGACTCTGCAGACGAACTAGGTTCGCGGCCGATTTCGCCTGCACCGTCGTGCGCCTCCTGTACCTCGCTGAGCATCATCTGAGCTTCCGTCTGAGACAGGCTTCCTGATGCCATCCACACAACCATCCGTCCTTCAGCTGCCGATCCAGAGTTACTCTGCGGTGATGCCGATTCAGATTCCTCCCCTGAACCATCCATTGTCTGGCTTTGAGCGTCGTTTGACTCATCACTGTCTGAGGTACGAGCCTGTCTGGCCTCAGACCGTTCCGCTTGGGATGCCGCTGAATTGAGGCCTTTGGCCTGCTTGGGATCCGGTCGATCCTCGACTTTATCGAATCCTTGAGGACTATCCGCTTCCTGACTGTTCCCCTTCTTCTCTTCACCACGGACCCCCTGCAATACGGACGAAAAGCTCTTCCGAGCGGAAGGACCACTGAAAGAAGCAGCTCGAGCAGCCCGCACAGGCCCGTCTGAGGTGGCAGTCGGTGTGGCGGAGAGCAGATCTGGCACAATGAAATCCATGTCTATCGGTCCTCGTGAGATTCCCGCAGGGCTAAATACAAGCCTCGTGCCAAGTTGACAGTTCCTAAGGAACTGAAATATCGAGTGGTTATGATTCAACTCACGATCACGTGGAGGGAAAAAGGAAAATATTACTGGGTGGTAGGCAAAATGGATCGGAATGGGAAAGAGCCTGCTCAGGGTCGACCCAGAGGAAGCCGAGGGATCGAGGAACAATACCGCCTCAGCGCGTAACTCGTGAAGCGTCGCACGTGAAGCGTCCGAATCCGGAAACGAAATACGCTTCACGGCGCTGTCTCGACAATTGTTGAGGAACCGATCAGGAATACTGCTGGCTAGGGCGTTTGGACCAACAACTGTTCGGTGAGTTTGGCAGCGCGGTCTGCCTTCACTTGGGAGAGTATTGCTCCTGCGGTCTTGGACTTGACCATTCTCAGAATTTCAATCGCTTTTCGGTCCGGCATCCGCTCAAGACGTGCTGCAGCATCCTCCGACGGCATCGCTTCAAAGATTTTGGCCAGCTGAGTCCGCTGTTCCTGTGCGCCACGATCTTTGTCCGCTTGGATCTTGGTCAGGTGAAGTTCCTCTTTGGCCCGTGCGTCCAGTATCCGTTTTTCCAACGCCTCGTTCTGCTCGAGCAACTCCTCGATCCGACTCCTCACAATCATGAGCCGTTCCTCGTTTTGACGGATGGCCTCTTCCCGCCGATCCAGGTCTCGTTTACGTTGGTCCAGCATCTCGAGTACTTCACGGGGAATCTCGATCGAGGGCCCCTGCGTTGCCGGCGGGGCCAACGCCTTTGCACCATCATCGCCACCGGATTCTTGCCCTTCTCCCTCCGAAGAAGATGGTTGCCCTTCTTGCTTGACGGAATTGTGCGGCGCCGAGGCCTTGGGCTTGGGATCTGAAGAGGCTTGCCCCAACTGAACCATGACCCAAAACAGAATCGTCGAAACGACCAATCCCCCGATCATCGTCCAAAGCGATCCACGCCGATTCTTCCTCAGCTGCGGCGCGAGCCACGGCCACTGAGTAGTGAGGGTGAACGGAGACACCTTCATCGGATTGATTGGCCGCTTCATGAATCGCCTCGATCTCGAATGGGGATCCGGCGACTTGCAGTCTCGTCTTCAGCCCATTGCTCACGGCGTGCACTCACCGCATGCAGGGCTGTCTGACGCTGGTCGACAACTCTCTCAAGCAGCTTACACTCCTGCCTGGCTTCGACAAGCCGTTCCTGAGTCTGCCGCCACAGACCGGTCGCGTGATCGATTGAGGCACGGACTTGCCGCAGCGCAGACCGCTGGGCATCCATTTTCCCCTGCCATTGCAACAGATCCTCGATCGTCAAACCCTGCCCGGCCTGTTGAGCATAGGCCTCAGTATCCGCCTGGATCTGAACTTCCATGGTGCGATACTGCTCTTCATTGTGAGTAAGCGCTTGTGCGATCTGCGATAATTCCATCATCAGCGACTCGACGGTCTGTGCTCGAACCTTTCGTATCGAATCGAGACTCATGCCGCGTGCCGCGCCAACGCCTCAAGTTCCTGCACCGATGATGTAAGGCTGGCAGGCTGATCGATCGCTTGTCGGAGATATCCGTTGATCGAATCCTGGGCTTGAACGGCCTTATCAAGTCCCGCATTCATCCCGGCTTTGTACGCGCCTAATAGCACGAGATCTTCGGACTGTTGATACCGAGCCATCAGTTCAAGCACCCGCCTGGCGGCATCATGATGCGCCTTCCCGACAATATCCCGCATGACACGGCTCGTGCTCTGGAGCAGATCAATGGCCGGGAAGTGATTGCGCGCGGCCAACGTACGTGACAACACAATATGCCCATCCAAGATCGATCGAACGGTATCGGCAATGGGATCACTCAGGTCATCGCCATCCACCAACACGGTATACAGACCTGTAATGGTTCCTGGCCCGGGCCCCGTTCCCACACGCTCCAAAATCTTCGGCAGAAGCGCAAACACGGACGGCGTATAGCCTTTTGTCGTCGGCGGCTCTCCGATGGCCAGCCCGACCTCTCTCTGGCTATAGGCTAATCGCGTGAGTGAATCCATTAACAAGAGTACCTGTTGTCCTGCATCACGGAAGTATTCGGCAATCGTCGTGGCCACCAACGCGGCCCGTAGACGTATCAAGGGGGCTTGGTCGGACGTTGCGACGACCACGACCGTTCGCGCAAGTGCATCGCCCCCCAGATCACGCTCAAGAAACTCGTTGACCTCTCGCCCTCGTTCTCCGATGAGCGCAATGACGTTGACATCTGCCTTTGTGTAGCGGCTGATCATCCCTAACAGGACGCTCTTTCCGACTCCTGAGCCTGAAAAAATCCCCATCTTTTGTCCACGACCACAAGTGAGGAATCCATTGATCGCACGAACACCGAGATCAAGGGGATCCTGGATGCGGGCCCGCTCAAGGGGATTCGGTGCGGCAGCATGGAGCGGATACCGGTGACTCGTCTTCGGCGTTCCTTTCCCGTCGATAGGGTCCCCGCATCCATCCAGAATCCTGCCCAATAAGCCAGGCCCAACCGCGAGGTTTGCCACCTGCCCGGTCATGGTGATGCGGCTGGCTGGTCCGATCCCGCGCATGTCTCCAAGCGGCATCAACAACACACGGTCTCCACGAAATCCGACCACCTCCGCCATAATCGGCGCTGCACCCACCTCTCTCGTGATACAGCAGAGCTCGCCGATGGTCGTCATCGGGCCATAGCCTTCCACCACCATCCCCACGGCCTGGGCCACCCGTCCAGATATCTCAATGGGTTCGATGTGCTCAAGGAGATGACTAAGCCTCATGAGGTGCCCCATTTTTCACAACCTGCCTCAAACGAGCCAACTGCGTCTCAAGGGAGGCATCGACTAATCGCGTGCTGGTATGTAGGAGGCAACTTCCCCGTGGGAGTGACGGTACCGCTTCCACGTTGATGACGAAGGAGGTGTCCCGTTGTCCTAACAGCTCGACCTTGGCTGCCTCCAAGACGCCGGCATCCAATGGATGTGCCTGTATCAGCACGCTCTCGGCGTCTCGAAGCGCATTGATCCCAGCCTTGGCCTGAATGATGATCTGCTCGCGGAACAACTCGGCCGACTCGTGAAGGATCTTGGAGGCCACTTGAAACGCCAATTCGATCACGTCCGCCTCCATCGTCTGCCGCACCGTCCCTCGCGCTATGTCAAACTGCCTCGCGGCATTGGTCAGCACGGCCAGATCGTGTCGACGTTCATCCTCCACGAGCCGTCGTCCTTCCGCCAGGCCGCGTTCGTATTGCCTCGCCCCATCATCTCCTCGCGACATCCCACCCTCTTCAAAGGTGTGAAAGGGCAAATTCTGTAGTCGGACCGCCCCAGACCGCACGGTCGCGTATTTCAACACCGAATTCTCCGCCCGCGTACGATGAATCGCCAATAAGCGACGGACCATGGCCATAACTACCTCAGTCCGAAACGGCTTCATGAAAAACTCGACCGCACCGGCTTTCATCGCCCGCACAGCAAGCTCGATGGTCGCTGCACCCGTCATCACCGCTCCGATGATCCGATTGTCGATTTTCTGCACTTCTTCCAGGACGGCAACGCCTTCTCCATCCGGCAGCAACACATCGACAATCAACAGCGTTGGGGCAATCTGCCTGACCATCGTCAGGGCTTCCTGTCTTGAACTGGCGACACGCACAGCGATGCGCTCGGACTTGAATAGTTCCAGGAAGAGATTGCGAATGCTTTCCTCGTCATCGACGACAAGGACAGTACCCTGGCCTCCGGAGAGTCCTCGCCCCTGAGTGGTCACCGCCGGCATAGCCGCACCTGCCACTAGAGCATCTCCTCTCCGACACCGGCGATGACGATACGGCCTTCGTCCTCCAACTTTCGACAGACTTTAAGGATATTCTGTTGGGCTTTTTCGACATCTGATACTTTCACCGGTCCCCTGGCTTCCATATCATCCTTGAGCATTTCTGCGGCACGACTCGACATATTCTTAAAGAACTTTTCCTTCACGTCCGGATTCGCTCCGCGTAAAGCCACAGGCAAGTCTTCTTTGCTGATTTCCTTCATGAGCTCCTGGATTCCACGATCATCCACTTTCACTATGTCGTCGAAAACGAACATCAGTGCCCTGATATTATCGGCGAGTGTCTGACTAGTCTCCGTGATGCGAGCCATGATCCCGCCTTCATTCGCTTTGTCCATTCGCATCAGAATATTGGCAATAACTTCGGCGCCTCCAACGCTATGTGCGTTCATCCCTGTGCCTGCCAACAATGTCTCTTGTAACGTGTCGCTCAGTTCCTCCAACACCTCCGGCTGCACCTCTTTCATCGTGGCAAGCCGAAGCGCTATGTCCCCTCGCATATCCTCCGGGAGCGAAGCCAGGACTTGACCTGCCTGATCGCTTTCCAGCTGTGCAAGAATGACGGCGACTGTTTGGGCATGTTCGACCTTCAACATTTGAGTGAGGGTTTTCACGTCGACCCACTTCAACGCCTCGATCCCGGGATAGTTTTTCTGCGTCATCGACTCAATGATCCGCGATGCTTTGTCTGGGCCCAGTGCTTTGGTCAGCACGGTTTTGATGAACTCTCGTCCATGAAATTGGACGTCTCCGGCTGCGCTCGCCGCCCGAAAATCTGAAATCACCGCTTCTTCGTCCTCACGGGAAATCTGGGCGGTCCCGCTCATAAAGCTTCCCAGCTTCTTGATCTCCTTCGGATCGAGTTGCTTCATAACTTGGGCAGCCGCTTCTTCGCCGATCGCACGAAGCAGAATCCCCGCTTTTTGTTCACCGGTCAGAGTTTTTGCCATCGCCAGACTCTACGTTGGACTTTTCAACCACTCTTTGACGACCACGGCCGTCGCATCAGGGTTTTTTTTGGCCATATCAATGATCTGCGCTCGATCCGGAGCACTTGCCAAGGTCGATCCACCCGCTGCAGTCCTACCAGAAAGCTCGGCAACGGACGCCTCGGCCTGTGTCTGTTCCATGTTGGTCCCCAACATGGCGAGCAAGGGCCGGACGACAAAGAAGAGAATAACGGCAAAGAGAAGCATCCCCACTCCATATCGGAGATAGGGCATCCACGGTTTCAACCCTTCCGATGCAACTTCCGTCGTCCCCGCCTGCGGTTCCTCGGCCTCGGTCCCGAACTGCACGTTCACAACTTGCACCTGATCTTGTCGTTCGGCCGAAAACCCCATCGCCTTTTTCACGATGTCTTCAATCCGCTTGAGATCCTCTTCCGAGCGTGGGATATACTTTCGCGCCGCAGCAGGGGCTTCCCCCGTCTGGCCTTCGCCGGCTTTTGCGGCTTCATACACCCCGTCGACCAGCACCGCGACCGACAGCTGCTTGATGGCACCGACAGGTTCCACTATTTTCGACACGGTGCGGCTGATTTCATAATTGACCGTTTCGTTTTTCGTTTGACTGCTGTTCGAACTGCTTTGTGCCGGCTCAACATCCGTCCCGGGCGGCACGTTCGACTGAACGCCGGGCACGCCGCCTCCGACCCCGTTGCTCCCATTGGACTTTTCTTGTCCGCGCTGTTCGCTTCTCACCACCTGGCTGTTCGGATCATATCGTTCCTCCGTCGTTTCGACTTTCCTGAAGTCCACGACACTCGACACACGAACAACGGCCTTATTGGGTCCGACGATCCGCTCCAACATCGTTTGAATACGTGTCTCGATGTCCTTTTCAATGCTGCGCTGATAATCAAGCTGTGTATTGGTCAGCCCGGCCGTCTCATCCGTCACCGTCGCCGACAGGAGACGCCCGTGTCCGTCCACCACGGTCACATCGCGGGATTGAAGCCCCTCCACACTGCTCGATACCAAATGGATGACCCCCTGCACCTGTGCCGGCGAGAGTTGCTGCCCGCCACGAAGCGTGACGATCACGGAGGCTCTCGCTTTCTCCTGCTCACTCGCGAACAGTCGTCGCTCCGGCATGGCCAGATGGACGCGGGCCCGTTCCACTTCCGGCATCTGAGCGATGGTTCGCGCCAATTCTCCCTGCAACGCCCGACGGTAATTCAACTTCTGAACAAATTCGGACATCCCGATTGAGGTCTTGTCGAAAATCTCGAATCCGACTCCACCGCCGTGGGGAAGCCCTTGGGTCGCAAGTTGCAATCGCAGGTCGTGAACCTGGTCGCTGGGCACCAGTACGGTTGAACCGCCGCCGGTCGTCTCGTACGGCACCTTGGTCTCCTTGAGCTTGTCGATAATGGCGGCGGCGTCTTCGCTGCCAAGGTGGGTGAACAGCACTTGCATATCAGGCTGTTGCGTCCACAAGGCGATGGCGATCAGACCGGCAACGGATCCCGCCAAGGCGACGAGGATGATCATCCGTTGATTGATGGAGAACTTGGAGAACATGCCCACCCCTTACTCGTCAACCGAGACGACCGATCAGATTTGCATCCGTTGAATTTCCTCGTAGGCGGTCACAAGCTTGTTCCTGACCTGCATCATCAATTGGAACGACACATCGGCTTGCTGCAGCGCAACCATGGTCCGATGAATGTCTTGCGTCTCGCCGGTCATGAGCGCATCGACCGCTCGACTCGCTTCCTTTTGCGCATCGTTGACATTGCCGATCGCCGACTTGAGCGAATCGAGGAATCCTGGGCCGCCTGTTGTTCCAGTCGTGCCCGTGGATCCAGTCGATGCCACATCGACAATAGGAGCGATGCCGGATGCCACACCAGTGATTGGCCCCATGATTACCTCCCGATTTCCAGCGCCTTGTTCCACATCGTGCGTGTCGCATTGATCGCCTGCACATTCGCTTCATACGCGCGCGACGCCCCGATCATATTCACCATTTCCTCCATCACATTGACGTTGGGAAGCCGGACGAATCCTTTTGGATCGGCATCCGGATGGTGCGGATCGTAGATCAGTTGCCCGGGCTTGGGATCTTCTTGCACCCGTGAGACAGAAACCCCTTCAAGAGCATGGGCCGATGGGCCCACGGCCACCTGCCGAAACGATCGCTGAAATGCACTGGGAACTGCCGTCGATCGAAAAACCACGTCCCGCCGCTTATACGGACCGCCTGACGGCGTTTTCGTCGACTGCGCGTTGGCGAGATTGCTGGCAATGACGTTGAGTCGTCGCCGTTGGGCATCTAACCCGGACACCGAAACAGCCAGACTGTCGGACATCTCCATAGTACACCTCCTAGGTATCAAGAATGACTCGTCAACCGCCTCCCTGCCGTGGAAGGCTCAGTAATTCGTTATCGTCCCTCCCGTATGGCATTCAACAGCCCGTGAAACTTCTTCGAAAGGATGGTGGCGGCAGCGTTATACTGCATGACGTTCTCAGACAACTTCGCCATCTCCAATTCGAGATTGACCGAGTTGGCATCGAGCGGAATGTCTCCGGCCGGCACTTCATTGAGCTTGCCGGTCACGGCCTGCACTCCCTCCGCTCCCTTGAGACCAAAATGCCGCGGCTGGGTCGCCGCCAGGACAATGGGGAGACGCCCCTTGTGTGCCGACTGCAATTGATCCATGAACGTCAGCTCCGATGCACGATAGCCCGGCGTTTCTTCGTTGGCGAGATTGGAGGCGATGACCCGTTGCCGACCACTGCGAAGGTCAAGCGTGCGCTCCAACAACCGCATTGTTCGATCGAAGATCGTCATACTCCTGACTCCTTTCAGCGTGACATACCCTCGTCCTTGCAACCTGGGTGCCGGTCTTCCCGTGCAAACGTCACCCGCCGGCGCAGCTCCAGGCCGCACGTCCTGGGTTCGGCCCTCCCGCCTCTTCAGCACTCGGTCACACACATGGATTGCCTGGGACAAATTTGCCCATCGGCAATTCTGGTTACCCTCCCGGCAAACTGGACGCCGAGTGTTCGCCCTCCCGATACTCCCGGAGTTTGTTGCGGAGCGTGCGAATGCTGATGCCCAACTCTTTCGCCGCATGCGTCCGATTGTCTTTCACACGAGCCAAGGTTTTGAAAATCAGCTCTCGCTCCATCTCCCACAGCGATCCATTGGCCGGTTGCGCTGCACGCACAAACGGGATGGTGACTTCCTCGCTCCGTTCAGGAGGACAGTGTTCCGGCAAGATCGCGCCCTGGCCGGCCAACAACAGCGCTCGTTCCATCACGTTCTCCAACTCGCGCACATTTCCTTTCCAGGGCAGCCGTTGCAAATGCGCCAGAGCACCGTCCGACACGACCGGAGGAGTCAGGCCGTTTCTCATGGCCGATTGGTTCACAAAGTGGCGCGCGAGGATGGGAATATCGACGACCCGCTCGCGTAACGGTGGCACCGTTACAGGAAAGACGTTCAATCGATAATAGAGATCTTCGCGAAAGCGGCCTTGCTCAACCTCCCGATAGAGCACACGATTCGTCGTGGCGATGACACGAATGTTGACGGGAACCGGGTCACGCCCGCCGATCCGATCCACCTCACGCTCCTGCAGGACGCGCAACAGTTTCGCCTGGAGGGCCAGATTCATTTCGCTGATTTCGTCCAACAGGAGGGTGCCGGTGTGAGCCATCTCGAACTTCCCGACTTTCCGGATGACGGCACCGGTAAAGGCACCTCGCTCATGACCGAAGAGTTCACTTTCCAATAATCCATCGGGAAGCGCGGCACAGTTCACTGCTATAAACGGTCGATGGGCCCGTGGACTTCGCAAGTGGATAAACCGTGCCAGCAACTCTTTGCCTGTTCCGCTTTCGCCATGAATCAGGACGGTGGCCTGACTGGAGGCCACTCCTTCTATTGTGCTCAGCAGTCTCACCATCCCCGGATCTTGGCTGAGCAGCGCTCGGTGTTCCACCTGATGAACCGGCCGACCGAGTCCGACCCCTTCCTCACGGCCTGCTTTGAGATTGGCAATCGCCCGTTCCAGCACATCCATGGAAAATGGCTTCAGCAGATACTCGCTGGCTCCCAGCTTCATGGCCTCAACGGCGGTTTCGACAGTCCCATAGGCCGTCATGAGGACAATCGCCGTCTGAGGGGCTCGGGCCTTCATCTCCTTGATCAGCTCGAGACCAGTGAGGCGCGGCATGCGCAAATCGGTCAAGACCAACCAAGGACGAAACTTTGTGATCCGCTCCAATGCCTCCGTCCCATCAACCGCTCCCTGCACGGCATAGCCGAGTCGCCTGATGGTTTCCATCAAGGCGATACGCATCGACGGATCGTCGTCAACGACCAGAATCCGTTCCTGCTCCTCACCGGTTTCCGCCGTCGGGACTTGCTTCTCACGGTCAGTCATAAGACGAATCCTCCATGAGGACGACCTCTCCCGCCGATCGCTCGGCGTCATTGACATCACGCTCTTCGCAGCCAGAGCCGGTCTTGGCACTCCCGTCTCCGGCTGCCGAAGGATGAGGGAGTATGATTGAACAGGCCGTGCCCTGCCCCACCGTGCTCTCGACATCGATCCGTCCATGGTGGGCGTCCACAATGGAATGCACGATGGCGAGCCCCAGACCGGTGCCCTCGTCTTTCGTCGTAAAAAATGGGTCGAACAGGCGCGACCGATGCGCCGGATCGATCCCCATACCGGAATCACGGACGGTCAGTCGTACCGCGGATGAGCCCAGCGTCTGAAGCGGCTCCCGGGAGAGACTGATTCCTAACTCGCCCCCGTTCGGCATCGCCTGTACGGCATTGACGATCAAGTTCACAACGACCTGTTTCAACTGTCCATCGTGACACCACAGCAATGGCACCTCCCGGCTGATGTCCATGCGGATGTTCACGGGTACTTTGGCAATCACATGAGCGGCCAACTCGATCGAGTCGTTGAGTAACGATTCAGTGTCATGCCACGCGCGGGTCAAGTGCACCGGCCGCATATACAGCAGCAGATTCGCCAAAAGACCATCCATCAACCGAACAGCCTGCGAAATCTGCTGCGCGTACCGTTGCGTCGGTTCATGCGCGTCGAGGTCTCGTTGCAGCAGAGACGCAAAGAGCTCCACGCTGCCCAATGGATTGCGGATCTCATGCGCGATCCGACCGATCAACTCACCCATCGCGGCCAGCCGATCCTTTCGTTGCAATTGCTCTTCGAGTTGATAGACCCGGGTGATGTCCTGAAGCAGAACAAGCTGCCCGGAATCATCACCGGAGTCGTTTCGAAGCGGGACCTGGCTGATGGATACCACGCTCTGTCCGATGCGTTGCGGGCGATCAGAGACGGTGAGACCTCGATCCGCTAAGACCTCCGGGATGCAATGATTTCGCAGTTCCACATCGCTCGCCCCAAGGAGCTGCTCCGCGGCGCGATTGCTGCGAGTGATGACCCCGCATTCGTCCACCACCACCACTCCCGTCGACAGCGACTCAAGAATGCCATCTAAGCGCACGCGCATGGCTTCGTTGTCGACAAGCTGTCGCCGAAGCGCATCGTTGCTCTGCGCGAGTTCGGCATCCATCTCCTCCACCCGTGCCGTGAGCGCGCTGTAGGATTGCTGTAACGTGTGCGCGGCCTCGTCGAAACTCTGAAACGCCGCCTGCAAGAGGGCCCGTTCGTCCGGATTCGTCGTCAAGCTGGTCATAGCGCCTCCGCTTTTCCTGAATGCCGGACCGTCTGCGCAGCCCCCTTGAGGGATGCCGAGAGCCGGTTGACCATCTCGTCATCCGCACGGCCGAGTTCCGCCAGCGCCACCGTGGCGCGATCGTATTGTTTCAGTGCAGTCCAATGCTGTGCCGTTTGCAGGCGAGCCCATTCAGCTTGGCGCACGTTGGGGTTTTTCTCCAGCACCGACTGATACACGGCGATCGCTCGTTCGTGCCGATTCAGCCGCGACAATGTGTCGGCATAGGCCAACAGCGTATCGGAAGACGCGACCGCCCCGGCTTTGAGACCTTCTTCATACGCGAGAGCCGACTCTTCGAGCTTCTCCAGCTCTCCCAACGTCTTGGCCAGCTCAAGGTACATCGCGGGGCGCTCCCGATGACCGGGATGGCGCAGCAGCCACGTGCGGCACAACTGGAGGAGGCCCTGCATGTCTCGCTGCTGCCGCATGGTCTTCACCAGCAACAGCACGACTTCCCCTTCGTAGACTCCAAGCGGAAACTGAAAGCGATATCGCTCGAACACCTTCCGCGCCGCATCGGGGTCGCGCTGATCCAGATAGATTTTGCCAAGCCCGATCAAGGCCGGCTCGATCAACGCCGGCTCGTTGTGCGCCTTGATCACCTGCTGGTAAAGGCTGCTCCCTTCTGTCGAGAATCCCAGCCGACGATGCGCGTCAGCAATCTGCAGCAAGAGGGGCGATCGCGCATACCGTTGTCTGGCCACAGTTCCATGCCGATGGAACAAACTGACCACCGTCAGATCATCCTGCGAGGCGATGGCGGCTTCCATCCATGGAGTCAGCAGCGCGGTCAGGCGGTCTCCCGCCTTCGCCGCCCAGGGATCATTCACCTGGGCCGTCTTCAGCGTGATCTCCCGGTAGCGGCCGATCGCCTGGTTCATGTCATGACGTTGCTCTGCGGCTCTCGCCAGATAAAAGAGGGCTTCGCTCCCGGCTGGGTTTGCCGCTTCTCGCGCGGCAATGTCTTCCAACAGTGCTCGGTAGGATGCGGCGTTCTGAAACGGAACTGGGACATCGTGCATCATGGCACTGACGGTCCGCCCCAGTGACGCGATGTCGCTGGTCTGCATCGTCTCCGTCCGCTGAGCCGCCAAGCGGAGCTTGGCCGTCGTGGCCTGCAGGCTATAGGGATAAAGCGCCGGAAGAAGGGCGTAGACAAACTCTGCGAGTCGCTGGTTCGCGCCGGCCCTCAGGCTCTCGGCGAGCTGTAACAGCGCCGCGGGCGTATGCTCATAGCGGGGATAGAGGTTATACAACAACAGCAGTAACTCCCTTGCGGAGGCTTCATGCTGGAGCCTGATTTCCGTCACGGCAAATCGGTGAATCGCAAGCGGATCTGCCTTGACCAAGCGCGGCCACCGTCGATAGGCGAGGTCGAAGAGCGGTTGGGCGTCGGAATATCGCTGTTGCCGATACAAGGCATGGGCTAACCCCAGCGTGGCACCTTGCAACAGCGGCTCGTGCTCCGTCCGTGTGCGCACGTTTGAAAACGCATGCTCCGCCTCGCTCCACTTGCCCATCGCCATAAACGCATAACCCAGACCGAGCAACGATCGCGGACCATCGAAGTGACGGCTCTCGGCATGAGCCATCGCTTGCTCATAGAACACCTGGGCTTCTTGATACCATCCTTGTTCAAAGTAGAGATCACCCATCCGCCACTCTGCTCTCCGGGCATTGACCGACTGCGGATGGTCTCGCACGAGTTTCTTGTACTCCTGGATTCCCAACGCGCGACCTTGGCCTGAGGAGTCCCCACGAAGGGCCAACTCAATGAGAAACGCCTTGGCCGACGGCACAAGCGGGCTTTCAGGGTGGTCCGTGACAATCTTGGCGAAGAATCGTTGAGCCTCCGCCCACGCTTGCTTCCTGTACGCAGACTGCCCCTCCTGCCAAGCCAACCCATCGATCCCGGTCGACTGACCTTCCAGACGTGGGCCATCGTCCGGCAAGAGCAGGGCAAGCCGTTCAACCGGCGCCTGGCTTTTCACCGCGGCCGGCCGTCCACCGGCGGGCATACCGGAACTCTTCCCCGAGGGAAGCGCCTGTCCGATGACCACCGGAGGCCCGGCCGCCCAGACGACAATCAGGAGCATCACTTGGACATATGGAAGACGGCATAGATTCACAGCGGGAAGACACCAGCAAGGCTCATGCCCTTCGCCTCACTCAAAAACTTGAGGAAAATCAGGAGAATTATCGCGAGGAATTGAGAATCAGCCGGAATCGCGTCAGGACTGGCATCGACTAGGTCGGAAGGTCGTCAATCTTTTGACTGGATACGCGGGGCCAGAGCGGAAGAGTTTCCACATGGGAGCGTGGATCAACTCCCTTGCGTTTCAGCTTTTCAACCAACGTGGTTCGATTCAAGTGGAGCAACTGCGCGGCTCTGGACGTAACCCCATTCGCCTTGCGCAACGCTTCCATGATGAGATGCTTTTCGTACTGTTCCACCTCTCTCGAGAGATTGATCCCATCGTCGTTGAACCGGATGAACTGTTCCTTGAATTCAGGCGTCATCGACCGGCGACCGAATTTTTGAGGCAAGTCCTCGACAGCCAGCGTCCCCTGTTTTTTCAGGACAACCAATCGCTCGATCATGTTCTCCAACTCGCGAATGTTACCGGGCCAATCGTACTCGATCAAGAACTGCAGCGCCTCAGTCGAAAAGCCCGACACATCCGTACGCTTGCTCTGATTGAACCGCGCCAGAAAATGCTCAATGAGCAGCGGGATATCGCTTCGGCGCTCTCGAAGAGGAGGAATCAGGATGGGAATGACGTTGAGACGATAGAAAAGATCTTTCCGAAATCGCCGTTCCTCCACCTGCAACTCAAGATCCTGATTCGTCGCCGCGATAATGCGCACATCCACATGAATCGTGCGATTGCCTCCGACTCGTTCAAACTCCCGTTCCTGCAACACCCGCAGAAGCTTGACCTGCAAGGAGAGGCTCATCTCGCCGATTTCATCAAGAAAGATCGTCCCGCCGTTCGCCAATTCAAACCGACCCATCCGCGAATGAGTGGCGCCGGTGAACGCACCTTTTTCGTGTCCGAACAGTTCCGATTCCAGCAGGTTTTCAGGAATGGCCCCGCAGTTGACCGGAACCAGCGGGCGGTCCCTTCGCAGACTGTTGAAGTGAAGCATCCGGGCGACCAACTCTTTGCCGGTCCCGCTTTCACCTTGGATCATGACCGTGCTGTCGCTGTCGGCGACCTTTTGCACGAACTCCAACACCTGTTGCATCGGCTCACTGACTCCGACCAACTGCTCCAATCGATACTGATCACGGACGGCTTTCCGCAGCAGGTGGTTTTCCTGTCGCAGCCGATAGAACTCCGCCGCCTTTCGCACCACGACCGCAACCGTCTCGAGATCAAAGGGTTTGGTAATGAACTCAAAGGCCCCGGACTTCATGGCCCGCACCGCGGTTTCGATCGTCCCGAACCCGGTCATCATGATGGGAATGATTTTGGCATCCTGCTTGGCCAAACGATCGATAATCTCCAGCCCATCGATATCGGGCAACTGCAAGTCCGTGATCACGATATGAACGACCGACTCCTTGGCAATGTGAATCGCCGCGTTGCCGTCCTCGGCCATGGAAACCCCATAGCCTTCGTGCAGAAGCACCTCCTGCAGAACCGCCCGGACGGCCGCATCATCGTCGACAATCAGTACGTTGACTGGGTTCATACTCATAAAATGTGGAATACGAAATGCATGGCGGGCTTAGAATAATGGCCCACGGCACTCATTGCAAGCGATATCAATTAGTGTGACAAGGATCGAAAGAGCGGACGGTGATTGAACATCTGCCCCATACCCTTCGTGCATCCGAACTGACCTTCCCCCAATTCCGCAGACACCTCGCCCAAGACAATACACGCCGTCACTCTTCACATATTTGCCAGTCGTCGAACCCCTGACGCAGACAACGAGGTCGCCTTCTTTGCAGAACTTGGTGGGCTCAGTTGTCCACTTCACCCGCTTCGTGAACCGGTCACCAAATTCTACCGGTCCATTCACCAATGACGTGCCGTTTTCTTCTTCATTGTAGGTGTCACCTTTTGGCGAAAGTCCCATCGTGACCAAAGCAAGATCTCTCAGAGGTTTCACCTCCCACCCTTGCGGGATCGGTCCGAGTGACGACGGAACCATTTTGACTTTGCCGTGGCCGAGGAAGCGGAAGTGGACGAACCACTCGCGGTAGAGGGATCGGGCCATCTCTTCCAGAATCTTGATGCGCCGCTGGTTGTTCTCGATCAGGTCGTCATAGGCCGACAGGATGCCCGCGATTCGGCGCTGGGCAGGGAGCGAGGGAACGCTCACTTCAATCTCCGAGAATGCTGTCTTGTTGATGATGGGGGTCGCCGCACCACCAGCATTCGACTTCAATTCGTCGCGAAGCGTCGTGAGTAAATGGTAAACGAAGAACGGGTCATGCACGTCCTCGTTCACAATGACAGAATTGATTTGCTGGTTTGTGAACGAAGGTCTGTCGGTCATGCAGACTTTGCCAATCGTAGCGCCGATGCAGACTGTGCAAATGGCACGCGCAGGCAGCATCAGCCGTTGCTGATAGTCACGCCCTTCTGGCGAAAGGAACCGCTCCGGCTTGATATAACGTGCGATGCCATCAATATCGGTCGGTGTGAGAAACGGATAATCTCCTCCGAACATACCAGCCTGGGCGCTTGGTGGGGTCTTCCCCGTCACGACGCGCCCCAGATCAGCGATGCGAACCGTTCGGAGTTTAGCTGTCGTCACGTTTCTAAAATCTCCGCCACATTTCTGGCAATAGTCTGCTCCAGTTCTCGGGCTTGGACGTTCAGCACCTCAAGTTCCTCGTTCAGCGTCTCTAGTTGCTCCTTGAAATCCTCGTCGCTGACTTCTTCGCCCGGCGCTACGCCAACGTATCGACCGGGGTTCAGGCTCCAGCCCTGGGCTTCGATCTCTTTGACCGTGGCAGCTTTGCAGAGGCCCGGCACGTCGGTGAATTTCAGCTTCTTGCCGAACACTTCTTTGAGCTTCGCTTCCGCCTCAGGTCCGCCGAGGGTAAAGTCCGGCTCTTCGCCTCTATACAGACGGACGACGTTGGCCAAGAAGCCGATTTGCCCTTCGGTCCAGTCGCGATGCGCCCGATCCACCTGCCGGTAGATATGCCGTGCATCTATGAACAACACGGTGTCGCCATAACGCGCACCGCGTTGTTCACCCTCACCCCCATCCCCTCTCCCAGGGGTAGAGGGTAGCGTTGAAATAATTTCACTGAGCAAACCATGAGTGTCTTCAAAGACACGTGCGTTGGTAAAACGGAGCACGGTGTGCCCGAGGGAGCGAAGATAGGCATCACGCTTCGTGTCTTTTTTCTTTCGGTCAGGTGCCTCGTGGACTACGCCATCGAGCTCGACGACCAGTCCATATTCAGGGCAAAAGAAATCTACGATATAGTCGCCGATTTGGTATTGTCGGCGAAATTTGAGGTCAGCAAGCTGGCGGTCACGCACCAACTGCCACAGCACATCTTCGGCGGGTGTCTGTTTCTTGCGTAGCTCCCTTGCTTGGTCCACCAAGCCTTGAAATGTGAAGCCACCCCGACCCTCTACCTTTGGGAGAGGGTGGTTCGTAGAACCGGGCGAGGGTGTTTTACACGGTAACTTTGCCTTGGCCTTGTCGAAGAACCATAAGGTACATGGCAAAGTTACCGTGTAAAACATGTTCGGCCCGACAGCGACCATGACATCCACCGCTCGGGCTTCGATCAGCTGCTTTCGGAGTTCCTGCTCGGAGGAACGGGCATCGGAGGCGCTGTTCGCCATGACAAAGCCAGCGCGTCCGGTCTGACTCAACGTCGAATAAAAGAGCTGAATCCAGAGATAGTTGCCGTTGTCCGTGCGCGGCAGGCCGAAGGGATAGCGGCGGCCTTTGCCGACCTCGGCTTCCAACCGTTCCTTATCGACCGCGTTCACGTTGAACGGCGGATTGGCGAGAACGAAGTCGAACTTACCGGTACCATTGTGCGGATCGTCGTAATAGGTGATGGCTTCTTTGATGTCCCCTTCGAGGCCGTGCATCGCCAGGTTCATGCGGCAAAGGGCCACGGTAGCGGCAACTTTCTCCTGCCCGTGAATCGCCAGTTCAGATGACGGGTTCTTCTTGTGCTCGGCTACGAAGCGGGCGCTCTGGACGAACATGCCGCCGGAACCGCAGGCCGGATCGAGAATGCGGCCATGGAACGGCTCCAACACTTCCACCAGGAGCCGCACGATGCTGGAGGGCGTGTAAAACTCGCCGCCCTTTTGGCCTTCCGTCCTGGCGAATTCGCCGAGGAAGTATTCATAGATGCGGCCGAAGGCGTCGTAGTCGATGGTGGCCGGGATCTCGGAGACGCGCTTGAGCAGTTCCTTTAGGAGCGTGCCGGTGAAGATTTCATAGGTCTTGGGCAGCACTCCGGCGAGCTGGGGATTGTGCTTTTCGATGTCCCGCATCGCCTCGTTGATCGCCTTACCGGCATTGGCTCCTTCGGGCAGATGCAAGAGCTTCTCGAAGCGGGCGTTCGGCGTGAGATAGAGCACCCCTTCGGCATGATAGGCAGCTGGTTCGTCCACGCGAGAACCGCGCCGCGACGACGAGGCCATTTTCTCCAACCTAGCGCGGATCTTTGCAAAACGGACATCGGCGAAGCGGAGGAAGATGAGGCCCAGAACCGGCGTGGAATATTGCGCGGCGTTGAGACCGCTATTGGTCCGCAGCTGATCGGCGGCATCCCAGAGCCGCTTCTCCAGCGCATCCGTCGCAGTGTCCTTTTCCGATGGGGCAATCCACTGCATGCAGACTCCTCACGCAAAGAGTTTCCAAACCGGCAAGAGAATACCCCTTTCGTTTTCCTAAATCACTAGGGCTAAAGGAGGTTCCCGAAGGATAGTCTCCACCAAGCACTACGCTGCTGGGACGACGAGAGCAGCGCCCTGCACCCTCTTACGGATCAAATTGCCAGGCTCTAGTCAGTCAGGTATCCTTAATACCGCTCCTACCTGAAATCGAGCCGTCACTTTTTCCCCTGGGAGGTGTGCCATGAGGGGTTCCGCTGCGCCAGTCAACGATCTCGCTCCCATTGTGCATCGCTCCGCAACGGAGATCTGCTTCCAAGTCGATCCGGTCACGCCGTGCCATGAACGGCTCCCACTTACCAATGCACGAAAGCTGTTTGAAGACAAGATGGGACGCCCCCTGGAGGCCTTTACGCCTGAAGCTTCCGCTGATGTCGTTGGGGCAGGAGGAGCGACAGACCATAGCCTGGTCTCCACCGTCTATTTAGCGTTTAGCGAGCATCGTCCGCTGGTGCTCACACCAGACATTGTTTGGCTCACCCTGGCGCAAGGGTTCGCGCAACATATCAATAATCACGCAGAAGCGCTTCGATCGACGATTGTCTCGCACAAGGGCAAAGTCACGCTCCAAGCCATGGCCTTCGAGCTCAGCACATCACAGGATTGGGCAGATGTCATTCAACAATGGAGCGACAAGATTCAAACTCAGATCCCAGCCGATCTTTCTCAACTCATGATCTGTGACTTCAGCACCACCACGCCCATCGCTCGGACGGTCAGCCAGGTGGTGATGATGGATGCGTTCCAGCAGTATTTCGACTATGAATTGCTGTTTATTTGCGGCATTCCCACGATCACGGTAAAGGGATCCGTCCAGGATTGGATGAGGATTCGCGAACGCCTCGACATAATGGCGAGCTTCCACCTCGACTGGTGGACGGATCGACTCAAGCCGATTTGTGACGGCTTCATCGCCACCGTACAAGGAGCCCCCTCACAAACCTTCTGGAAGCATATTTTTAGCCCGCAAGAAGTGTACGGAGGTAAGGTGATCACAGGCTGGTTGGCAGACTTCTTTCCCTACATTAAGGATTCCGTCACCCAAGCTCCGACGGTGAGAAACCCGATCCTGGCGATCCCAAGAACACAACTGACGACCGAGGGCGGGCTTTCACCCAAGCGCCTCCCAATGGGCCTGTCGCGGGCTCCATTTACCATCACTGGATCTACACCCAGAGCCATGGAATTGATCGCCGGATTTATGGGAGTCCAGCAAGATGCAGCTACTGGGCAGTTGGAACCCTTAATTGGATGGGCAGTGCTGGAGGCTGATGAGATGTCGCAGCTGTTGACAAAATTGGCATCCACGGCCTCAACAGATGTGAGTGCAACAGGTTGTACATTCCCAAAGTTGGAACAGGTCGTCGACTCAATCTGGGGTGGAGTGCCGAAGGAATTCATTCAACTCATGGAGCGCTTTCCACAGGGCGCGGCGTTCTTCCATCAAACTTCACATCCCTGGTCTCTCAAGCCCATCCGTGACCTGACCATGCGACAAGTCTCTCTCCCCGAGTTGGAGATCTCAGAGGCAGCGGTCCATTGTATGGACCTAGCCGATGGACGCGCGGTGGGCTATCTCTACGCGCGAAATAAACCCCAGCACTGGTGGCTCATTGTGGGAAAACCAGATGGACAAGAATTTCTGTATGGCAGTGTCACCGTGATTGCAATCGGATGGATGGAGTTCCTCACACGGCTTGTCAAAGAAGAAGGGTGTTATTACTTTGACGATTCCAGTTTTCAACCAGTTTTATAACCGATACATGCTTTTCTCATTGCCAATCACGATCGTGGACACGAAGATTGTGGGAGAGCTTCCAGAGATGCGGCAAGACACCGTAGAGCTAGTAAAGAAAGCAATGGGAGAGAAGCGACAGGCGTATGTCTTGGTCAACAACCGCAGTGAAGGAAATGCGCCCTTGACGATTCAAGCTTTACGGAACGCGCTGCAGGGCATGGAGAAGTGAGCATTGGTGCTTTCCGTTTCGATTTGCGTCCGGACGGCACCTCTTGTGGCTTCGAGGATTTCTGCGTGCTGAATGCCAAGCGCACCGATCAGAAATATGGCGGCAGCTACGAGACCTCGATCATGAAGCGCTTCACCCAGTTCGCGAACTCCTCGCGGGTCGGCGAAGACCTGCAACGCCTCTTCACCCTCATCGTCATCAATTGCGCCATACGGAACGGCAATGCGCATCTCAAGAACTTCGGCATCGTCTATGACGACGTCCAAGGCGAAGCGAGGCTGGCTCCCGTCTACGATCTCGTGACGACCTCGGTCTATCTACCTCAAGACCGCATGGCCTTGACGCTCAACGGCTCGACAAACTGGCCGACGGCGAAAGAACTCCAACGGCTGGAAAAGACGCGCCTCGGCAGGTCCCCATCCCGCGTCCGCGAGATCTTCCAACGCGTGGCCGATGCCATGGGAGCCGTCACTGTCCAACTGCGCACCTACATCACAGACCATCCGGAGTTCGAAGCCATCGGCACCCGCATGCTTGCGCAATGGGCGCAGGGCCTGGCCACCTCGCTGAGGCCCTAACCAAATGAAATCCCCACCCCACATTATTCATGATGGGGTTCGTCACGGAACTACTTGGATCGTGCATCTCGTGAAATGTCGCAGACGAGGGTTTCAAGTTTCATATTTCAGGTTCCAAGTTTTCTCACAATATGAACTCTGAAACCTTAAACATGAAACGCGCGCCATGAAACCTGAAACTCAGGATCACAAGAACGAGCGACGGAGAGTGACACAGCAGCATATCGGTGGTTGCTGGAGAATCGTTCACAAAAAATGCGGACTAGGCGAACACCCCCAGAACACTTGACCCCAAGGCCGCGAGTCTGTAAAACTGCAACCCATTCCATTCATCAAGATGCTGGCGTAGCTCAATCGGCAGAGCAGCGGTTTTGTAAACCGCAGGTTGGAGGTTCGATTCCTCTCGCCAGCTCCACACCCCGTCTTCTCCGAACTCATTGTCCACAAGTTTGATATCGAGTCTGACAGAGTGCGACTGGTGCCGCGGGCGTTGAATGGCGATACACCTAGCGCTGGACACGAAGAACGGGGCCAAGCGTCAGCCACTTGATCGGACCCAGTGCGGCCTTATGCGGAAGGTGCCCCACGTACCAGAAGACGATGTCTTGTTCCTGAATCCCCTCCTGGTCCTGATCGTAGGCGAGTTCCCCTCTGGCACCAAACGTCCAGGGTTCATCTTCCCAACGCTTGTTCCGCCGAACCGCAATATCCATATCCGAAAATGAGTCCCTCGTCAGGGCCTCATCGGTCAAGGGGCTATAGGCCTGACCGGGCAGCACCCATACCCCATGCCCCGTCGGTTGATCCCGAACGAACCACATCCGATCCGGCACTTTCGTATCGTTGACCTCGTTCGTATACTTATGCCATCCGGCCCCCCACCCCTCCTCTTTGCCGCCGACATCATAGCGAAACACCTGGTCTTGCCCGTTGCCGTCGATGTCGAAATCAAAACGCCAGTAGGGATGGTGCACATGGTCGGTGTTACAAGACAGTCCTCGGCTATGAACGACCGGATGAATTTCTCCGTCCCGCGAAATATACCACGCCTGATAAATGTGGTATTCGCCGATTCTGGCGTAGACCCCCAGCTCCAACCATTCCACATCGTCATGGTGATAGGTCTGCGCACAGACTTTCTTGTCGCCACAATTCGGAATGGGCACGATATTCGTCCAACTCAACCGATCCTGGAACGGGCCGCACCGGCCGGTTGCCGCACGGGAACCACCCAGTGAAAAGGGATTCCACCAGTGCCGCTCTTTCTCATACTTGACTCGAATGACAGGCATGCTCGCTTTGGCCAGCACTTTTTCTCCGGCATAGAACACGTTCCGTAACGCCAGACCGGTATCGTCGCTGATGTCCCAATCAAGGCTCCATGGTGTGAAATCAATATGGCCGGATCTGTCTTCGGCCAAGAGGAGAGACGGCGAGAAGAGACCGCCCAGCAACGCCAACAGGAGGATGATTCGCTGTTTCACAGGCCGCTCCTTTACGGATGTGCGTCTTCTTTTTCGACCTTCAGAACGGTTTGTGCGCTCAGATCGACAACGGCCCAATATTCCGGATTACCGCTGAGCCCCTTGGAAAACGTCACCCAGAAGACCCGGTGACCGTACCCCGGTTCGTTCCACAGCACCCCGTCTCCCGGCTGCATGAGAATCGCGTGACCATCCAGCTGCGGAAGCCCGCCCGGAATTCGGCTGTCCTTTCTCGCCAGATCGATGGCCTGCTGCATTTCCTCTTCTCCCTCCGGAGGAAGATACGACCGATCTCTCTGCACGATCGTGATGACATCCTCGCCCTTCATCTCAACATCCACGGCGACATCGTTCGTATAGCTGTAAAACATCAGATGATGTTTGGGAATCATTCCGGTGCAACATCCGGAGAGATGTTTGGCACTCGGATCGGTGACGGTTACGGAGATCAACGTGTAGCGACTCCCAAGTACCTGGCGGACTTTCGAGTTGGTCACGGCTTTTGCTGCGAGGTCCGAGGCTATTGCCGTCGACGCCGCCCCATCCGCTGCAGTTCCCTGGCCAGCGGGAAGCGCTGTGATCCCCATCGGTATCCTGCGTACACCGTCAGCGGGATCATCGAATTCCAACCGATGGACACGACCAGGAGGGAGAGGCAGGGAAGCAGCCTCGACGGTTTCCGGACCCCGTACTTCACTGTGATGGCGTGGACCGGAAAATGCCGAACAACCCTGATGCAACAGCACAAGCATCAGCAGAAGCAGTGGAACATGAGCGGACACCGGCTCACTCGTTCTCATCAGATTCGTTCCGCAATGACGCCACCCCAAGGATGGGAGCTGCCGATCATGCCGCGGCAACCTTCATGGCCACCTTTGCCGCAAACTTCGCCAGGCCGACCGCCCCGTCGAGGACAAACGCCAGTTTCTGCCGTTTTTCCGCATCGAGTCGTGCACGATTCAACAACGTATCCAATTCGTCGATCTCCGGCTGGCTGAACGGAATCATCCTCGACACCGTCTCGTTAACCGTGTCGGCCAGTTTCTTGTACAGCCTGGACCGATGAAGCAATTGCAAGGCGCGCAAATCCGGATCACCGTCGGAATCGCGAATGGCCTGGCTCACCTCATTGATCTCCTCAAGGAGCGCGGCTTGAGTGGCTCGAACGTCGGAGGATTTCGCCACCGCGAACTTGACGTGAGGACCAAGCGCGCCCAACACTTCCTGAGCATCGTCCTTCGCCACATTCAACTTGGTGAAGAACTTCCGTATGTCGGTGGCAGCCGTTTCACCAAGCTCGATCCCCTCTCTGATCTGAGTGATCAGCGCGTCATTCTGCTTGAGAAAGGCGGTGATACCTTCGACGCTCATCGGGATACTCATTGAGGCCTCCTCCAGCTCACAGGTTCTTCGCCGTTCATATTCACTTGACTCGTTCGACAAGGTCCATGAGATCCACCGTCAGCGATCGCGTCCGATCCAACGCTCGTGACTTGAGGAACCGATAGGTCGCCGCTTCACCCAGCGCCTCGTTCACCGTCCGCGAACTGGCGAGCACCTGGGCCAACCGATCCGATCCGCCTGGGGCGTGTTCCACCAACGCCCCGACGAACTCGGGATCGACCGAGGCGAGAAATGATTTCTGACTGTACCGCTCGATCTGTGTATGGATCGTCGCGAGATCGCCCCACGAATCTTCAATGCGGCTGACTGCCTCCAGTACCGCACAAAAATCGTCCTCGAATTGCTTCTTCACCGCCTGTTCAAGCCCTTGGTACTCGGCAAGATACGTCTTGCCGATCAAGTAGGACACCGCCCATGCATCGACCCCCTTCTTCGTGAGCACATTCTGCGGTGACGCGGCGATGAACGCATGTCGCGCTTCGGCGGCCTGAACGACCTTGATACTGCTATCAAGGTCATCGAGCGATTGCTTCAAATACTCGATCCGTTTTTGAGTATCGCGATGGTATTGGTGGATATTGGTCTGCGCGGCATCGATCTTGACACCTTCTCGTTTGACGAGATCTCGAACCGCGTTGCTCTGAATCGAGTGACAGCCTACTTGGGCAACCAGCACGAGCAGCGCCACAGCGACGACGACTCTAGGTGACTGCATGAAAGGCTCCTTCCAGTAACAACCCTCTCAGCGCAAGGCCTTCACGGACTCGCTCAGCTGTCGGATGTCGGTTCTGTCGATCGTGACATCGATGTCAAGATAACGTTTGACCATCCCGTTGAGCCGACGCAACGCGGCAAGATTCGTTTGATAGTCGTCAAATCCGCTGTAGTCAGTCGGCCTGGTGTTCTCTTCGGTCTTTCGCTCGGCTTCCACCTGCGTGTGGATGGTCTGGATGAGCGTCGGAATCTCGCGAACGAGGCGACTCATATCGCCTTGGCCTTTTTCAAACACGATCGCGCCCTGTTTGTCTTTGCGTTCCGGAAGGTCTTTGAGGCGCATGCTATTGATGGCATTGATCAGTGCGCTTCGCATGTCGAGGTCTGTTCCGAATTCTTTGATCGTCGCCGAAACCAGTGCGCCTCTGCCGGCCTCGTCCGCCGGGCCAGGGTCGGTCGTCGCCCATTTCAACGCCAGGTTGAGCAACGCCAGTTGCTTCGTGTACTGATACCAATACGCATAGCGCTGGTCGATCGTCTCCAGGAGTTGGCGATGCATGTCCATCAGCCTGGCGTTTTCGGCATAGGCCTGATCCTTGGCGATCAGCGCCTGCTTGACTTCCGGCGGCGTCGTGCACCCGATACACATGATACTCAGTGCAACAAGAACGGTGTGCGCCGTTTTCATGGCCATCTCTCCTTCCGACTTACCACCCGGCAGGAACACGAATTGAAATCGCACTCAGCGTTCAGGCGACATCTGTTGGGAAGCGGCTCAAGGGTAGCGAGAGCGGAAAACGATTGCAAGGACGATGTCGGGCATCGATGGTTTTTGTGGTCCGAAGAACCGCATGGACCAGTACAAACTAGGAGATCTACCAGGAGATCTCACGTAGAATTTCTTGGTAGTACGTCTCCAGTATGCCGGCTTGAGCCTGCTCCACGATGACCAACTGGCGTTGGTCGAAGGTATTCGCGCAGTACAGATACTGAAATCCTGGAAATCTTCCACGCTCGACATGGACCTGTCGACCGTCAGGCTCCTCGCGTGTAGTCTCGGCGAGCACGTCGCGGCCAATGAGTTGTTCCCATGCCGTTTGGGCGGAAGGCCGATGATTTTCATAGAGGGGATGCTCGGCATCGCCAGAGATCGCGATGGCTTCAGGAGCAAATGGGCGACCCTCATCCGGCTCCGGTGATTCATCCCATGCGACATTCTCCTGTCTTCTGCGCTGCAACCGATAGCATGGTCCATCCTCCACAAGTTCTTCGACTGTGTGATATCGGACGGGGATGGGAGGTTCGATCACCTGTAACCCTCTCGCCGCCAGGGCTCGCTGAAAAGGCACTCGTCTGGCCAGTTGCCTGGTTTTCTCACACAGGATCATGCGGCCGTCTGAGGACAGAACCTCCATCAGGTTGTCCAACCGACGGCCAAGCCCGGTTCGCCGTTCAAATGCCGCCTGAAGTGTCGGATCATCCCCGCGTTCAAAGGTTCGCCAACTTCGACTTGGAAGACCGAGATCTTGCTCAGCCTGAAGCAGCGCATGGGTAGTGACGACGAGGTCGTAGCAACCGGAAAGTGGCTGTGCCTCTCCATCCACACAGTCGAAGCGGAGATTGCGCAAGCTCAGTCGGTCAGCCTGTTCCTGTGCGACAGCAATGGACGCGGTTGACCGGTCGACCCCCACAAAACTCTTCTCCGGAAACAGGCGTGCACAAAAAGAGGTCAGAATGCCAAGCCCGCAACCAAAATCGAGGATCTGCTTCGCCTCACCACAATGCACCGCCATCCATGGAGCGATCGCTTCGTAATAATCGTACCGCTGGCTGTACAGCACCGGAAAGATCTTCGGATGGGCAGCAAGATCATAGAAGGCAATCTCGTCGCGACGATCGCCTTCGCGTTTTCGTTCAGCGCGTGACGCCAACTGTTTCAGATGATCCGGAGAGAATTGTTGCTGTTGCCAGGCAAAGTAGTCGCGGTCGGACGTGAACTGCCGGAGTCCCCACCAGGCCAGATGCTCGTGGAGAGCCGCTCGTATCTCATTGGAAGAGGGAAGCATATGGCCAATAGTCTATGGCCGGTGGTGTGAGCGAGGAACCGGCGTATCATTCCCGGTTTCCATACTCTAAGCCATTCGCCATACGCTCTTTGACTCAGCATAAGGCGCTTCACCTGTTACCCTTTACCGTTTACAGGATATCATGGTCGTTTTAGCATGATGGCGTCGAAGTACGTCTCCGGTACCGGATGGGGCAGCCGCAGCTGTCCTGATCCGAATGCCACATACTTCTCACAGGTCAGCTGCTCCAGACCAATCGGGCCCTTCGCATGCAACTTACCGACACTCAACCCCACGTCATGTCCCATCCCGAAACTCTCCCCGGCATGCAGCCTGGTCGACGCATTGACCAGCACGGCGCCGGCATCGACTTCTTTGGTGAATCGCATCGCCGACTCATAGCGGTTGGTGGCGATCACCGCCGTCAGACAAGGGCGATGGGCGGCAATGTGCGCCAACGCCTCGTCCAAACCTTCCACCATCTTGATGGCTAAGGTGGGTCCGGCAAACTGCGTCCGCCAATCGGCCTCCGTTGCGGGGACAATCGCCGTATGGCCCGTCATGGCCATCTGTCCCATGAGGGCGACGGTCTTCGGGCAGGCATGCACTTCCACTTTAAACTGATCGAGTAAACGATTGATCAACGGCGGCAGGAACTGTCGTCCGATCACCTGTTGCACGAGCAACGTATCCAGGGAGTTGGAGGCTCCCGGCTGTTGGACCTTCGAGTTAATCACCAGATTTTGCGCCATCGGAATGTCGCTGTCGCCGTCGATATACAGGTGCGTCCCCCCCCCGTCATCGCACAACACCGGCACCTTCGCCTGCTCCGCGACAGCCTTTCGTAACCCGGCGCCGCCTCGCACGATGAGGGCGTCCACCGCTTTTGCCGATCGCATCAGTTCGAGCGCCACGTCACGGTCCGGCCGATCAATCAGAACCCAGGCCCCGGCCGGCACCCCACTCTTCAAGGCCGCCTCACGCAACCCCACATCAATCGCCTGATGGGTATGCCACCATTCCGGAGCCCCGCGAAGAATACAGAAATTCCCCGACTTCAGCCCCAACGCAATCGACTCTACGGTGACGAGCGGACTGCGTTCCGAAAGCACCCCCAGCACGCCGATCGGCACTTTGACCCGCGAGACAAGCAAACCATCCGGACGCTCCTGCCGTGACACCACCAGCCCCACCGGATCCGGCAGCTCGGCAATCTGATGAAGTTGCCCGACCATCTCGTGGATCTGTTCAGCCGTCACCCGCACATGGGCCACGGCAGCCTTCATCCCCTCCTTGGCGGTTCCCTCCCCAAAAGACTTCCCCACCGCCTCGACATCCTTCGCGTTCGCCGTTAGAATTGTGTCGTGGTCGGACGCCACACGCTCAGCCATGGCGTGAAGCGCGGTCGTCTTGACCGAGCCAGGGAGGAGCCCCAGGGCGCGGGCGATAATCCGTGAGTCTTTACACAGCTTCTCGATGTATAATTTGGCAGGAACGTCAATCGCCATAAGCCTCATGATCCACAAATAGGTTCAACCCTGTCGTTGCCGTCACGAGCACCTCGTGAGCACCGACCTGATGATGGAGACGGCGGACTATAACACGCGTTTTTTCGATCAGTAAACCACGGCCGAGATCTCAGGCGTGCCGAGCAGGGCGCTGATCAGTAAGGATGACGAATAACAAGCCGGCAGGAGCACGTCGAGACGGGCCGGACGAAGGAGGAACAATGCGGTCTGGAGTGCAGATGAACGGACGGGGGTGCTACCTGGCGCTCTGCCTGATCCTCACAGCAACCTTGGGAGCCTGTGCACAGTTGAAATCCTCGCAGACGCTGACGGCACCAACGCAGGCCACCCCTGAACAAGTCGCCGAACGAGAGCGGGAGAGCCAACCGCCCAAAGCCGTGCAAGCGCGTTCGGCCGACAGCCCCCGCCAATCGTGCCTGGTCACGTTTGACGACGAAGCCGCACTGAGCCAGATCTACGGGCATGCCAGATCGACCTTGGCCCTCAAAACCAGCCGTGGGTCAAACGGACAGCTGCAAGTGTGTGACAGTACCAAGCACACCAACTGCTGGACCTACCGTCAACACTGTTCACGCAGCGACATTAATCTTGAGACCATCGGCTCGGCCCATTATCATCTGAGCATGGAGACCGGGATCGAGTGCTACACCCTCCCGGACCCTGGAGACGGCCTGGGACGAGGATTCGGCAGACTCGTGGAATGGAAATGCACCGATGTGGATTGGGTCAGAACCCCGCGCGTCCTGACCTCCCATGACCAAAGTCAATGGGTCAAGATCTGGCTCAGCACAACCGATACCCATGCGCCCATCTACTTCGACATGGACTCGATTCAGGTGCTCCCCGATACCTCGATCCAGCTCTGGTTCCGAAAGCGGGATGGCACCTGGTGGTTCTGGCCCGAGCTGCAAGCCAACACCACATGGACGCTCCGTGACCATGTGCGCGATGTCTCCGAAGTGCGGATCCGAGGAGCCCGAGCAGGCCGAACCAGCTCCTACGTCATCGGCGCGGTGACGATCCGGGACTGAGCACCGCGTCCCTCAACGCGTTCATACGGTTCGACTTGGCTCACACAGGGTTCGACGAGTCTATACTGGGCTTGCCGAAGCATGAAGTCTGAGAGTTCGCCTCAGCGTCAATTGACACGCACGGAGACACTTGTCGGGCTGCAGAATCAGTGACAACAATTCCTGGCAGGCTCGCACGGCTTGAGGGGACGGTAGGAGCGGCCATGTGCCACCTCGTCGCGCTGCGCTTGCTCAGAGCCCCCCTCAGCACCAGAGTCACAACAGCACAATCGAGAATCGCAAAGGGATGAAGCCCTCCTCTTCTATTTTCAGGACGAGACCAAATAGGTTCAAAACGTCTTCTGCGAAGGCGATGGCGACCGATGTCTCTCTTCCCGAGCCAGCATCGTCGCCAGCCAGGCCCAGACAATCATCATTGGCACCAACGCCAAGGCAATGTGAGTTGTTGTGGCACCGAGAGCTTTCACACCTGTGACGAGCCATCCGGTTGAAGCGTCGCCGCCGCGAGAAATGGCCGTGTCGATAAAATTCTTCGCTTTATATTTCTCTTCTCGACTGACGACGGTGAAGAGCACTTCACGCGCCGGCTTCGAGAGCGCATACTCCCCCACCCGCCGCAGGACGGAAAAGACGACGTAGAGTGCAAGCGTCGGCCATAAGGCAATGCCTAAAAACCCAATCACGCTGATGACGGGCAAAAACAGCAACGGCGCGACCAGACCGAAGCGCCGAATCACGCGCTGCGTGAGAAACACCTGGGTCAACCACGTCAACAGCCCAGTCGTAAAGTCCAGACTGGAGAACAGGCGAGTGCGGGCTTCCGGCTGATCGAGATATTCAGACACCAAACGAGTCTGTTCGAGATACAGAAACGTGGCCGTCATGGTCAGACATGCCAGGTACCCGCAGATCTTCATCAAGTAGGGTGAGGACAGCGTCAGACGAATGCCGGCCAAGAAGCTGCCGTGAAGCGGCTCACCAGGCCGCGACTGGTGAGCCGCGGACCGTTCACGCCCCCATTGCTCGAGTCGATAGATACATCCCAGACAGAGGAACAGAAACCCCGCCGAGGCCAGCATGAGCACCGGCACCGGGAAGACAAACGTCAGTCCTGTTGTGATCAACGGGCCGACCAATGCCCCGCTGCTCCCTCCTGCCGCAATGACTCCGAACAGTCTCGTCCCCTGCTCGGTTGTGAAGAGATCGGCCATGAAGCTCCAGAATACGGACACGATCAACAGATTGATCACCGAGAGCCACACGAAAAAGCTGCGGGCCACCCACTCGGGATACACATGACTTGTCATCAACACGTAGTACGCGAGCAGGTTCGTGATAATGAACCCGTACACCGTCAGCAGCAATCGATAGCGGGAGCACCGCGCGGAGAGCCACCCGAATAGCGGCGTGGCCGCGAGCATGGTGAGAAACGTCGCCGTCATCATCCACGGGAGATGCTTGATTCCCCCTTCGATGGCCATCTCGTCGCGAACGGGCCGGAGGATGGAATACCCGCAGAGGAGGCAGAAGAAATAGGCGAAGGCCCAGGCCAACGGCACCAGCTCTTCCTGTCTCGCTTCGAGGAAATCGGCCCATCGCTGAAGTCGAGCATGACGGGGATCATCCATGCGTCCGCAGTGTATCAGGTGTATCGTCGCCTGCAAGTAGAAGATCTGCTACAATGCGCTGCCGCATGTTGGGGAGGCTGTAAGGATGATCGATCTTCGTAGTGACACCGTCACCAAACCGACCGATGAGATGCGCAAGGCGATGGCCCGCGCGGACGTGGGCGATGACGTCTACGGCGAAGACCCGACCGTCAATCGGCTTCAAGACATGGCCGGAACGATGCTGGGCAAGCGGTTCTGCCTCTTCGTTCCCTCCGGCACCATGTCCAATCAACTGGCGATTCGCATTCAGACCCAGCCGGGACAAGAAGTCATCGTCGAAAGCACAAGCCATATCGTCCGATACGAGCAGGGCGCAGCCGGTGCCCTGGCCGGCGTGCAGCTTCATTGGGTGCCGGGAGAGCGCGGCATCATCACGGCTGAGCAGGTAGAAGCCGCGATCCGGCCGGCTGACCCGCACAGCATCACGACCGCGCTGATCTGTTTGGAGAATACACACAATGCCGGCGGCGGCACCATCTACCCTCTTTCAACGATCGAAAAAATTCGCACGATCGCGGTGAGACACGGCATCCCGATGCATCTGGACGGCGCCAGGCTCTTCAATGCCGTGGCCGCCACGACGCTCCCTCCGACCGCGTATGCCCAGCATTTTGAAACCGTCTCCCTCTGCCTCTCGAAGGGGCTCGGCGCGCCCGTCGGATCCCTGCTCCTCTCTAACGATCCCAAGCTCATCGATCGAGCGCGTCGCTTTCGTCGCATGTACGGAGGCGCCATGCGTCAAGCCGGCGTGTTGGCCGCCGCCGGCATCTACGCGTTGGAGCGACATGTGGCCCGACTCAAGACCGACCACGAACATGCGAAGAAACTGGCCCGGCTGCTTCAGCAAATTCCAGCCATCCAGATTGCTCCGCAGCATGTGGAAACGAATATCGTGATCTTCGACATCCTCGACGAGGGACGCTCGCCGAGTGACCTGGTCGCCGCACTCAAAGAGCAAGGTGTGCTCGTCAACTCGGTCGGCGGAAAGAGCTATCGCGCCGTCACACACCTGGACATTACGGACCCTCAGATTGAAGAAGCCGTCGCAGCGTTCACGCGGGTTCTCCCTCGATGAGCGTTCGACATTGACAGGCTACCCCTCGATCCATAGAATGCCGAAGTGATGTCGTGGCAGGCGGACCTCGCACCACGAATGCGCAAGGCAAGCATCATCCATAACCACTCCGCAATACTTATTGATGTCTATGGAATCCAACACGGCGACCACCACTCCTACTCGTGAAGAACTGAACGCCGAGCTGCTCGAAGTGCCTGAGCCGCCGGAACAACCGGAGAGTCCTTCCCCTCCAGGCTTTGAAGACGGCATTGAAGTGGCCGTCCGGCATGTGAAGGGCCGCAGAGGAGGCGACTTGGTCGGCATCCTCCTGGTCGGATCCGGGGCGCGGCGCACACTCACACCCCATAGCGACATCGATCTGCTCGCCCTCGTCAAGGGGGAAACGGAGGGTCATGAGATTCTCCGAGTCGGCGAGCGACTCGCCGATATCCGCTATCATGGCTACCGTTCGGTGGAAGATGACCTCGCCTACTCCCTCCGACTCCCCTCCCTCTTGCGAAAAAGTCGGATCCTCTACGATCATGACGGTGTCTGCGCCAAACTTCTCGACAAAGTCCATCAGCGCTTCCGCCAGGGCCCGCCGTCGGCATCCATCAATGAGCAGATTCGTCTCAAGGCGGAGTGCTACCATCTCTTAGGAAAGGCGCAGGATCTCGTAGACAAACCGGGCACCGCCTACTACCTATTGACGCTATTTTACGAAGATTGCATTTCCGCCTTCTTTCGGCTGAGAGGGTTTTGGCTGGTCACGCCGGTGGATGTCCATCGCTTCATGTTTTCCCGCGAGCCCACTCTCGCCGACCTGGCCGGACAGTTCCTGACCTCCACGACTCTCGCCGACCGGCTCAACTTTGGCCGGCAGTTTGCCGATCTCCTCTTTAAGGATGTCCCGAATCCGGCTCGTATCGACTGACCGCCGCACGGTACAGAACCGGCAGCGTCCTAATCACGACGTTGTGTTGCATACGATGGAAGAAGCCTGCCTCTGATCGTGCCATCGATCAGCGGGCATCGGTTCTCTGTCACCGACCTTCATACCAAGGAGCCCTTTATGGAACTGGGATTTGTCGGGTTAGGCAAGATGGGCATGAACATGGTCATCCGTCTACGACGCGATCAGCACCGCGTGGTCGTCTATGACCGATCGAACGACCTCATCCACCAGGCCGAAGGCCATGGTTGTGTCGGCTCCACGTCTCTTGCCGATCTGGTAAGCAAACTCAGTGCACCCCGTGCCGTCTGGATCATGGTTCCCTCCGGCGTACCGACGGAAGAAACAGTACAGGCCGTGGCGGCATTGTTGAAACCAGGGGACACGATCATTGACGGCGGCAATACCAGGTTTCACGACGACGTCCGACGAGCTGCGGCATTGAAGCCACAGGGGATCCACTACGTCGACGCAGGAACCAGCGGAGGAATCTGGGGACTGACAGTCGGCTACTGCCTCATGGTCGGAGGAGAAGAGGCCGCAGTGCAACGGCTCGCTCCGTTGTTCAAGACCCTGGCTCCGGACAATGGATGGGCCCACGTCGGCGCCGTCGGGGCAGGTCACTATGTCAAAATGGTTCATAATGGAATCGAATACAGTATGATGCAAGGCTATGCGGAAGGCTTTGAGCTGATGTCGAAAAGCGAGTACAAACTGGATTTGGGACGCGTCGCCGATCTCTGGATGCACGGCAGCGTGGTGCGTTCTTGGCTGCTGGAGCTTGCCGTCGGCGCGCTCAAACAGGATCCGAAACTCGACCAGCTGAAAGGGTATGTGCAGGACTCCGGGGAAGGCCGCTGGATGATCGCCGATGCCATTGAAAAGGACGTCCCGGTCCCCACATTGACGACCGCACTCTTCACGCGGTTTCGATCGCGACAAGAGCAATCCTTTGCAGAAAAGATGTTGGCGGCCCTTCGCAACGCGTTCGGCGGTCACGCGGTCCGTCGATAACGAGACGAGCTCACTGAGGAGACTTCCATGGCGCCGACGAATGGTCCACGCATCGACAGCAATCCTGCACAGGAACCGCTGCCGCCGGTCGAACCCTGCACCCTCGTCATTTTTGGTGGTTCGGGCGATTTGGCTCGTCGGCGCCTGATCCCTGCGGTCTACAACCTCTTGCTCGACGGATTGCTCCCGTCCAACTATGTCGTGCTCGGCCTCGGCCGCACACCCATGAGCGACGAAGAATTCCGTTCGACGGTTCGTGACGGCGTCGTCAAACACTCGCGGCAAGCGCTCATCGAAGATACCTGGACCGCATTTTCCCAACACCTGTTCTACATGGCAGGAGGCAACGATGATACACAGACCTTCGCTCGCTTGAAGGAGCGGGTCGAAGAACTGGAGCAGAAATTCCAACTCCCGGGAAACCGCATTTTCTATCTCAGCATTCCCCCGAGTTCCTTCACAGACGTCTGCGAAGGGCTCTCCCGTTCCGGACTCGCCGGCACGCCAGGAGCCCGTGCACCGTATACACGCATCATCGTTGAAAAACCGGTCGGGCGCGACCTGGCCTCCGCGCAAGCCATTAACCAAGTCACCGGCCGTGTTTTCGACGAATCGCAGATTTTCCGGATCGATCACTATCTTGGCAAAGAGACGGTTCAAAATCTCATGGTCGTCCGTTTTGCCAACAGCATCTTTGAGCCGATCTGGAACCACAAATACGTCGACCACGTCCAGATCACCGTCAGCGAAGCCGAAGGGGTTGGAACCAGAGCCAGTTACTACGAAGAAGCGGGCGCGCTCCGGGACATGATTCAGAATCATCTGCTCCAGCTTCTTTGCCTGGTGGCGATGGAGCCGCCCTACTCGCTGGACCCGAACGTCGTACGAAATGCCAAGATGGAAGTCCTCCGCTGTCTGCGGCCCATCACAGCCAAAGATGTGGATACCTGCACCGTGCGAGCGCAATACACAGAGGGGAAAGTCCACGGAACACCGGTGCCGGGCTATCGCCGTGAAAAAGGCGTGAAACCAGACTCCACCACCGAAACCTATGTGGCGGTCAAATGTTTCGTCGAGAACTGGCGCTGGTCGGGAGTCCCTTTCTATCTGCGTACAGGAAAAGCGTTGCCCTTACGAGCCAGCGAGGTTGCCGTTCAGTTTAAAGAGATCCCGCAGATCCTCTTCAATGCCAACCAGCAGAACCCTCAAGCTCCGAACGTCTTGGCTTTGAAGATTCAACCGGAAGAAGGGTTGTCCCTTCGTATCGTCTCCCGCGTGCCAGGCACGCGCGCGCAGACCCATCCCGTAGAAATGAACTTTAAGTACGGAGAAGTCTTCGGTCGGCCATCTCCAGAGGCCTACGAACGCCTCTTGCTTGATGTAATGGCGGGGGATGCGTCCCGCTTCATGCGACGCGACGCCGTCGAAGCCTCCTGGGCTTGGATCACCCAGATCCTCGAAGCGTGGGAAAAATCAGGACAGCGCTGGCTCCCTGAATACCAAGCCGGCACCTGGGGGCCGGTCGAAGCCGATCGCTTGATCCAAAACGACGGCCGGACCTGGCGGGTGCTGTAAGAAACGCGCTGAATAGCAGAATCAGCCGGACAAAGCGGATTCAATCTTCATCCGTATGGCTTCTTTCTTCCCAAGCCCTCCGATGAAGGTCACAAACCCGCCGTTCGTGTAAAGCGCCAGCGCGGGGAGCGACGAGATTTCCAATTCCGCGGCAATCTGAAACTGTTCATCGACATTCATCGTGAGGATCAGGACTCGCTCAGCCAATTCTGCTTGCACCAGTTCCAGCTCTTTCATCAGAACCTGGCAATGACCGCAGCCTGGTTTCCAAAACTCCACCAACACCGGCACATGACTCACTTCCACCACCCGATCGAACTCTCGATCGGTCACCGATTGGAGCTTTGAACTCATGATTGCCCATGTCCCGCTAACAACGGCTTCAGAACCTGTGCCACTCGTTCAGCAAAGAGCCGATAACCCGCGGTGGTCAGATGAATGCCGTCGTTTGAGTAGTTCGCCGCCAGTTGGCCGCTCTCAGGCTCTGCTGTCGCACCAAACAAATCGACGTAGGCGATACCCTTTGAGCCGGCATACTCCTGAACCAGCTGGTTCAACTGACGTCGGCGCCCCACATGCTCTTGGACCCATTCTTGTCCCTCTCGGCTTCCTGCCGCATCCTCGACGCGTATCGCGGGAATGGTCACGGGAATCGGCAAGCCCCCCATTCGCAAGACCTGGTCGTACATGCTGATGAGATTGTCAAAGATGTCTTGCAGTGAGGCATTCCATCCGAGATCGTTCGTACCGCCAAGAATTGGAACATAGTTCGGCTGGTGATCGAGGACATCTCGTCGAAACCGTCCAACCATCTCTCCCGTCAGCTCACCACAGACCCCACTCACACGAATCTCTACGGCATCACCCAGATGCGACTGCAGAAACTGTCCATACGGAGTGTCTCGTCCGCTCGGGTTCTCCCTCGTCGGAGACTGGAACCCCGCCGTCAGACTATCTCCAAAACAGATGATGAGCGGTGATCGACTCATTGTGCAGATCAATTCTACCGAGGCCTCCGATGTCATACAAGCCGCTCGTACCGCCTGTGTTCAGCGCACCATAGCGAAGAATGGCGATTTCCTTGACGAATACCGGATCTCTCGGTAGGTCTTACTCTTATGTCCACGAACGTCACGTCGGCGCAGGAGATGCTTGCGGCTGCTGTTGCAGCACGAGGCGCCGAAGATCCTGAGATCGTCTCAATCAAGCGTGTTCTGAAGCTGTTGGACAAAACCGCAAAGTCGAATCGAACGTACGGCTCCGCCAACCCAGTTGCTCAGAAATTCTCGCATCAGCTGTTCGAGGAACTCACCACGCATCTGATCACCTATTCCAAACTCACCTTCCTCGTCCAGCGAACGGCGCTCCTGTGCAAAGAGTGTGTGGTCTATCAGGCGGAACAGGATGGCGGCGGGGAAAGCCTTGCATTCAAGCTGTACGCGGACGGCATTCGAGAATTGGCGCTGCATCAAGGCCTGACCGAAGAAGATCTGGGATTCTTCCTGGAGTCCCTGTGGGGTGGGCTTGATCCCAGCAAGGACGATGATGACATTGTGACGCGCATCTGGGAAAAGAACCTTTCGAGCATCTCTATCGTCACGGCCGAAGAAGTCGCAAAAGCCTCCGTCGGGAATGAGGGCTTTTTTCGTCTGGATAGCGGAATGAGTTTGTCCGATTCGACACTCCGAGAACTGTTGGATCGTGAACGCAGTCGTGGCCGGCACGGAGACACAGGGGTTGGAGAGGGAGACGGCACGAAAACCTCCGGTAGCGCTCCAAGTAACCGCTTTCAATCAGGACTCGTCGGCTACGAAGTCACCGAAGAAGAACTGGCCACGCTCGCAAGAGAAATTGAAGCGGAGAGCAAACAAGAGGGCCTCTCGTACATTTTAGATGCCATGACCTCGATTCTGGTCTCTGAGACCTCTCCAGCATTGCTGACAAAACTGTTTGGTCTGTGGGGCCATGTTGTCGAAACGCTCCTCCGCGAGGGAAAGTGGACGGTGTTGGAGCATGTAGTGAGCCTGCTGCATGAAACTGAAGCAGTGCGACCAGATATCAGCACGGAACACAAGCAGCAGCTCGCCTCCATCATGGACGGGCTAGGACGCACCGAACGCATCAAAGCCATCGAAAGCTATCTGAATCGAAGTCCGGATGCCAATGTCGAAGGCCTGTCGACCATTTTACTCATCATGAAGCCGGAGGCAGTACCTGCGCTCTGCACGCTCCTGGCAAACCTCACCTCCTCGGGACATCAGGCCATCGTCGTCGAAGCCCTCACCCACTTGGCAAAAGACAAGCCGGATCCTGTGGTCCGAGGATTAATGGACCGTCGACCGGCCTATGTCCGCAATCTCATCTCCATCCTTCTGACCTGGAATAGTCCAAAATTCGTTGAGCCGATCGAAAAGTTGACTCGGTATCCTGACGCACAGGTCCGGCGTGACGTCGTGCGCGCAATCGGTCGACTCCGTCCGACCGGCTCGGGGGTGAGACTGGTGCCATTGACCAGTGATGAGGACGAAAGCGTCCGCTTTGCCGCACTGAAACTCCTCATGTCAGGCCAATATACCGCACCCTTCACTCAATGGTCTCCTCTGCTCTCCGAAAATGACTTCATGGACCGGCCCATCAGCGAACGTCGCGGCATCTTCCAGGCCATGCGGGTCTCTTGCGGAGACGAAGCGGTGCCGTACTGGCAGGGACTCATGACGGCCTGGGCCTGGACCAATCGCAGGAAAAAGGAAGAGCTCGCGACGCTTGCGGCTGAAACACTCGGGAAACTTGCGACACCCGCTGCAATCGCCGCCTTGGAACGAGGCTCAAAAAAAGGAAGCTCGGCCGTTCGCCAAGCCTGCAGCATGGCGCTGACCCAGACAGTGAAGCCCCATCGGGAACCACGCTCCGGCACCCATTCGACGGAGGGAGAGCCTTCATGACAGTCCCCAAGGCAGCACAGCCACGGTCGAAGGGACAGGCCGCCCAGACAGAACCACTCCTGACACATGAAAAATCCTTGTCCCAGAAAATCGGACAAGGCTCCGAAGCCGGCGACATTCTCGACCAACAGCTGGCGATGCTGGGATTCCAGCTTATCACGCAACTGAATACACTCATCAAGACATCGCGCATTCATGGGAGGACGAACGCCGCCCTTGATAAACCGGTCGAGACCATGTTGACCCTGATTCAGACGCTGGCCAGTGACCACCCGGTGACGCTGCGGATTCAGAATGATTTCCTCTTTCTCGGGGAACGCCACCTCAAGATCAGTGCACAACAAATGCTCGTGGCATCGAGCATGATCGACACCATGGCCAAATGGAAGATCGGGGGCTTGACGTTTACCTCCTCAACGTCGTCCAAGGACCTTCGCGCGTTTGCCTATCTCTTCGTCACGCTCGACCCGGCCACAAAGTCACTGGAAGAACTCCGACAGGAACTCACGGCCAACGAGGTTACCGCGATCCAACTTGAGGATCCTCGCGAGCTTGCCCTCAGAGAGGACCCTGCTGAATCGGGCCCAGGATCGACGTCCGGCAATGGAACAGGATCCGCCTCAAAGGCTCAGCATAAAGCTCAGTCGAAAGTGGCGTATGGTAAAGCCGCGAACGAAGTCGGACAGCTGACACAATCCGTGCGCGATGGCGGAACGCTGAACTTCAAGCAAGCCAAACGAGCCATTCAAAACATCGTGGATCTCATGATGCAGGATGAGTCGACGCTTCTGGGCCTCACGACGCTCCGTTGTCACGACCAATACACCCACAACCATTCCGTGAACGTCTCTCTCTTGTCCATTGCTCTCGCAAACCGCGCCGGGTATCCCAAGGTCGAACTGGCCGACCTTGGATTGGCGGCCCTGTTTCATGATATGGGGAAAGCCAACATTCCTCTCGAGGTTCTGAATAAGCCGGGTGAGTTCACGGAAGACGAATGGACGATGATGCGCAATCATCCGACTGAAGGTGTCTTGAGTCTCACCCAGCTCCGTGGCATCACGAATCTTCCGTCGCGCATGGTCGCAGCGTCGTTCGAACACCATATGAACTTGGACTACTCTGGCTATCCCAAATTAAAAACACCCTGGAAGCTCTCTCTGACCGGCCGTATTCTGATGATCGCGGATTGCTATGACGCGATGACCTCGTCACGCGTCTATCGACGAGAACCGATCGCTCCATCAAAAGTGTTGAACATTATGTTCTCAAAGTCCGGAAAGAGCTTTGACCCCACGCTCCTCAAACTCTTCGTCAATTGTGTCGGCATCGTCCCGATCGGAAGCCTGGTCATGCTGGATACCGACGAGCTGGCCGTAGTCCTCAAACCAGCCGTCAACAAAGCCAACGCTGAACGACCTCTGGTCAAAGTGATTACCGACCAGCACGGCATCTCCGTCGACAATGGGCCCGAGCTGGACCTCACTGAACAGGACGAGACCGGCACGTACCGCCACAGCATCATCCGTTTGGTCGATACCACCGAATATAAGATCGATACCAGCCGGTACTTTGTCTGATCAGATCGGCAGCATCCCTGATCAGCAGCTCCCGTTCCATTCCCCTTCGCCTGGCTTGACAGGTCAAAAGAGGATCTTCGACAATGCTCTATGCCCGAACAGATCCGCATCGAGCGATTGGAATTTCGTAGTCGTTGCGGCGTGACACCCGAAGAACGCGCGCGCGCGCAACCCCTCGCCGTCGATCTGGAGTTGGATTGTCGGATGGATCACGCGGGGATTTCTGACGATCTACGCCACACCATCGACTACGCGGCCGTGGCCCGCCGCATCGTCGAAATCGGAACCGGTCGAGAGGCGCAACTTCTTGAATCAATCGCTGAACAGCTTGTCGCCGCTCTCTTTGCCGAATTCCCTGTTGGTCGAATCAAGCTCTGGTTGCGCAAATTGCATCCGCCGATCGTGCAGATCACATCATCCGTCGGCATCACCCTTGAGCGGACCCGGTTGACCCAGCTGTTGCTCCGTGCAGATCCACACCCATCGAGGTTTCTCGTACAGCAGCTGGATCGCCTCCCCAAGGGGCTGATCCTCGACGTCGCCGCAGGAAGAGGACGACACACGTTGTTCCTCTCATCCCTCGGATACCAGGTCGAGGCCGTTGATCGAGATCAACTGGCGCTCACACAGCTGTTGGCCGATGCTCGAACGAGCCATCTCGTCGGCGTCACGACACAAGTGCTCGACTTGGAGTCACCGCATCCGCCGGATCTCGGTGAGGAACGATACGACGCCATCCTCGTCTTCTTCTATCTGAATCGACCGATCTTTCCACATCTCTTTCGCGCACTCAAACCTGGTGGACTGTTCATCTACGAGACCTTTCTGATCGATCATCACCTCCGTTACCAGCATCCACGACGCCGGGAGTTCTGCCTGGGCCATGGGGAGCTGTTGGGCCTTACCTCCGGGCTTCGTGTCCTGCATTATGATGAAGGACTGCATGAAGGGGCTCGAGACGGAGATTCGGCGTACACTGCGCAACTCGTGGCACAAAAACCTTTCACTTCAGGAACTTCACCATGAGCCGCTTAGATCTTCACCTCCATACAACCCACTCGGACGGAAGTCATACCCCCTCGGAGGTCATCGGCCTCGCGCATCAGGCCGGTGTGACAGCCCTCGCCATCACGGATCATGACATCATGACGGGTGTCGCGGAGGCCATCACGGCGGCGGAGCCCTGTGGGATTGAAGTCATCCCTGGCGTCGAGGTCAGCTCAATCAGCGGCCGATCGGAGTTGCACATCCTTGGATACTTTCTTGACTGGCACGACTCTGTCCTCAATGAACGATTCAAAGGCTTGCGTGACAGTCGACACCGGCGCAACCCGCAAATCATTGAACGGCTCCAATCACTCGGCATTGACATCACCTACGAGGAAGTTCGAGCTCTCGCGGGCAGTGACTCCGTGGGTAGACCTCACATCGCCCGTGCCCTGATGGACAAACAGGTGGTCTCGTCGGCCAAGGAAGCCTTTGATCGTTTTCTCGCCGATGGAAAACCTGCCTACGTGCCTCGTGATCTTCCAAGTCCCGCTGAAGCCATTCAATGGATCAAAGCAGCGGGAGGACTCGCCGTCTTGGCCCATCCGACCTGGGTCAAACTCGCCGATCGCTCGTTAATCGAGCTGCTTCGAGATCTCAAATCTGCGGGACTCGATGGTGTGGAGGTCTACTACAGCACCCATGCAGCCCGGCAAACACGCGAGTATCTCAGCCTCGCACAACAACTCGGCCTGTTGGTCACCGGAGGAAGCGACTTCCATGGTCTCACGAAACCCGACATTGACGTCGGAATCGGCAAGGGCACTCTGCATGTCCCCACTTCACTGCTCACCAAGATGAAGGCCGCCGTCGGACGAGTCTAACAGTGTGTTGACAAACCCTACGCCCTTCCTCAAACGGGCCGACCCTCACGGTGACTGACCGAATCTAGATGCCCCGCAGGCTGTGAGCACACTGGAATGATAGGCATCGACCGGCTCGCGTCCATCGCATGATTTCTTCTATCCATTGACTCCCCTCCCAGATCGGCTAGACTCTGCCTGTCTCCTCAGCACGTCGGTTATGATCAACACGTCACGCTGGGCCCTACACTATGTTCTGATGACCTGCGCGGCTTTTTTCGCCGGCCCCGCATTCAGTAAACTGCCTGCAGCTCAATCATTTCCGTTCACTCTCTTTGGTCTGAGCGGCACCCAAACTGTTCACCTGATCGCTCAAGCAGTCGGAGTCACGGCCCTCTTCCTGATAGCAGCTCGCATAGTACACTCGATACGGGATGACGGACGAGGCCAGTCGTTCCTCAAACGGATGACCCTTCCCGTCACGACCCTCTTTATTGTCATGGCAGTGGACAAAACCTTTCGAGTGCTCGGGATCTCACTGATCGACAGCGTCGGGACAGCACGCTATGCCATCGCACAAACGGCAGTCCTCACTCTCACCGGTCTCTGGATTACGACGACCTGGTTGGTAAACTTTGATGCACTCCATCGATTCTTTGCAACACCATCGAAGACGACTCACCATACGGCATCCCTCACGACAACTGAGACGCTCGGACAGGAAGAGGACGACTGTGACGTGGACACCTCACCTCGTCACTCCACCACTCAGGCAGGCTCCCCTTCAACACTTGGTCGCTACAAGGTCCTGAAGGAGCTGGGGCGTGGGGCCATGGGAGTGGTGTACCTCGGAAAAGATCCGACCATCCAGCGGTTCGTGGCGATCAAAACCATGCGGCTCGACGAGAACGACGATTCCGATAAACTCCACGAAATGAAGGCACGGTTCTTTCGGGAAGCTGAATCGACGGGCCGGTTGTCACACCCAAACATCGTCACGATTTTCGATGCAGGCGAGGAGGGCCCTCTTGGGTACATCGCGATGGAACTGCTCGAAGGGACGACGCTCAAGGACTGGTCGCGGAAACCGAAGTTGCTGTCGTTCGAGCAAGTCATTTCGATTGCGGCCACCGTCGCCGAGGCAATGGACTATGCGCACCAGCAGGGCGTGGTCCATCGCGATATCAAACCGGCCAACATCATGCTGACCAAGGAACAGGTCATTAAGATCATGGACTTCGGTATCGCCAAGATGGCGATGTCCGCCAAGACTCAGACGAATATCGTGATGGGTACACCGACCTACATGTCCCCGGAACAGATCGCAGGAAAAAAGGTGGATGGACGTTCTGATATGTTCTCGCTAGCCGTCGTCATGTTTGAGCTGCTGACCGGCCGGCCGCCGTTCCTGGCAGACAACGTGTCCGCACTGTTATTCGCCATCGCCCAAACGCCCCATCCCAGCCTGAAGGCGCTCAGACCTGAGCTACCTCCCACCGTCAAAGACGTCATGGATCGCGCGTTGCAGAAAGATCCAGCCCAACGCTACCGCCGTGCGGGCGAATTCGCCACGGCACTCCGCTCCTGCACCCAAGGACTGGCGGCATAAAGATGAAGTCCGTGAACCCTTGGTATCGTGAAAGCCAGGGCTCACATCAGAATACCTCGCAGGATGGAGGTCTCAGTTTCTGAAGTGGAGCTGGCCCTTCGGCAGGCTTTGGTAGCAGGTTTCAGAAAGATCCTGCTCGTGTTCTTGTAAACACGCGAGAATGCGGCCTTCCCCCGGTTCCACTGTCGGACACATGCGCTTGACATCCGGTGCACAGGCCGTCCGATATCCATCAGCAGCTTTCCATCGGGCCGTACGCTGTCGGATGATTTGCTGACAGGACTGATCCAACTGCCGTACCCGTTGCATCACACAGCGCCGTCTCTCTTCTCCCGTGAGTGAATCCGGGCATAGTTGCTGGACTCGCGCATCGCACCGCACTTCCGCAATTTGCCTCGCATGACTGTCTTGCAGAGCCACGTCTCCGCTACTCGCAGCGCCACCTGACGGCTCTCCGGTTCCGGTCGAGCCCTGCACAGGCTGGCGAGATACTCCGGGGATTGTCAGGTCGAGCTCAACCGGGCGTGACCGTTCCACGGATGGTGTTGTAGATTGAGCAGATACGAATTCATCTTTCAGCGGGACATTTGTCCAGATAATCGCCCAGACGAGGATCAACCCGCCTCCCGTGACGAGGCTCGCAGTAGCCTTTGCAGATTGCTCCGTCTGTTTTGGCTGCATCATCGTGCTGAGAATAAAATAAAGCCGCTGGAAAATCACCGAAACTGGTGTTTTGCGCAGGACCTCTACCTGAGGTGATACGACACACCCTGAAGGAATACGGAGAATTCGAACTGGAAGAGGACAGCTAGTTCTCTGGAGCTTCTACGATATGATTTTCAAACCTGGTGCAGCCTTCGGCCAAAAGACGGTTGGTCAGCATTTCGCCCGGCCATTCGATCGGAAGATCCGCCGTGAATACCCAGACGTCCGGCGAGGTCCACACCGGACCATGCTCTTCAGGAAGTTCCGGATCGAACAGGTCGGTCCAGACCGGCATGTAGACCCCATTCCCACATTGCGTGTGAAGATGCACGATCGTGCGAGACCTGACGAGCGGGTCCAACTCTCGCCACACCGCAGCGGTCTCATCCGCCAGGTGATGAAGCCGTACGGCATTTTGTGCATCAAACATCGCATAAGCGGCATACACCGGTGCTTCGATCATGTCGGGTGCACAGGCGAGCTCCGGACATTGTTTGACGAGTCCTTCCAGAATCTCACGGCGCTGCTGATCTTCCCACGAGTCGGGCAATCCGGGATCCGGAGCTCCCATCATCTCAAACAAGAGAAAGGCGGTGTTTTCAACCGGTGGGAGTAAGCGCGCTGCAACGGACTGTACGCGTCGTGAATCAGCGACCATCACCAGATGATCATGGAACAGCTGGAGGTTCAACATCTCCAAGGTGGCATCGGTCAACAATCGCGATTCAACGCGAACGACCGTTCCTGGAGGAAGCTGCAGATGTTTGTGCAGCAAATCGGCGGTCGCGATCGGATCGATCTTGAGCTTCAGCGGCGCAGTCAAATTCGCCTGGAGCGGAAGCGCCAAAGCCGCGATGGTGGCATAGGTCGGCTTTTCGTCATGCGGCCCGTCCAAGAGCAGCGTACAACTCGCCTCGGCAACCAGGTCAAACAGCCACTCGGCCATTTCTTCATCGAGTGCGGCCAGAACGGTCAGCAGATCATGCTCACGCCCCTGCTCGAGAAAAGCCTGCAGGGTGTCGATCGCATCATCGGCATCTCCGTGCTCATGACGGCGGGCGTTGATGAGATGGATAAGATCGCGCGTGAGTGGGTCCGGACGAGACCAGGCTAGCATTGTTCTTCCTTACCATGCGAGCCACGACCAATGGGCCGATAACTCAGACTGCATGTTGCCAAACTTTTGCACCACGCGCAAGCGCGAACAACATTGCCGGTATGACGGAAGTGCTCATGCACAGCGGTTCCCTTACTCCCCGATGATTTTGACGAGTACGCGCTTGCGTCGACGACCGTCGAACTCGCCGTAAAAGATTTGCTCCCAGGGCCCGAAGTCGAGTCGGCCCTCTGTAATGGCCACCAGCACTTCTCGCCCCATCACTTGCCGTTTGAGGTGAGCATCCCCGTTGTCCTCACCGGTGTCATTGTGCCGGTAACGCGCCTCATGGGGAGCGAGTCGTTCGAGAAAGTCGTCGTAGTCCCTCAGGAGACCCGGTTCATCGTCATTGATATACACACTCGCCGTAATGTGCATGGCATTCACCAACACCAACCCGTCCCGTACCCCGCTCTTGTGGATCAACGCCTCAATCTTCGGTGTGATGTTGATGTAGGCACGCCTGGTTTTGGTTTCAAACCAGAGTTCTTCTCGATAGGATTTCATGATGATCGATCGTCGCATTCTGCCTTCCGGTGAGGAAGACATGCAAGAGGCTTTGGCCTATTCAATCTCCCGCCGAATGTCCCTCTTTTCTGGAAAGAGCTATAATTGACCTCATCGCGTTATGGGCACCAGAAACCACTCACCGCGACTGTCTCCCAATGCACGCACGGTCTTGCGCCAGCGTTACTTGGCCAAGAACGAACGTGGGGTGGTCATCGAATCTCCCACCGCGATGTTTCATCGCGTCGCCGATGATGTCGCCTCAATCGAGCCGCCCGCGCACAGACGCCGTCTCGCCGGTCACTTCTACGATGCCATGGCATCTCTGACATTTCTTCCGAATTCGCCGACCCTGATGAACGCCGGACGTCCGCTTCAGCAACTCTCGGCTTGCTTCGTCTTACCGGTAGACGATTCCCTGGAATCGATCTTCGACGCTGTGAAGCATCAGGCGCTCATTCATCAATCAGGCGGGGGAACCGGCTTTTCTTTCAGTCATATTCGCCCTCACGCCGATCGAGTCGCCACCACCAATGGCCTGGCATCCGGTCCCATCTCATTCATGCGCCTGTTCAACCTGTCGACCGATGTCATCAAACAAGGCGGCACCAGGCGAGGCGCCAATATGGGCATCCTACGAGTCGACCATCCCGACATCCTGGACTTCATCGCGTTGAAACGCCAGCCGCATGAAATGACAAACTTCAATCTTTCCGTGGGGCTGACCGACCGATTTATGAAGGCGGTCACACACAACCGGTCATATGCGCTCATCAACCCACGGAGCGCCATGCCAGTGCGACGCCTCCCCGCCAAGATGGTCTTTGATCGGCTGGTCGAAGCAGCCTGGCAATCAGGTGAGCCTGGTGTCCTCTTCCTTGATACCATCAATAAAGCAAATCCCACACCCCACCTCGGGACGATCGAAGCCACGAACCCTTGCGGCGAACAACCGCTGCTGGCCTATGAATCATGCACGCTCGGATCGATCAATGTCGCCCGATGCCTGACGACCCATCGAGGCACGAACAGCATCGACTACGAACGACTCGAACACATCATTCAGCTGGCGGTTCGCTTTCTCGACAATGTGCTCGACCGAACCCGTTTCCCGTTGACATCGATCGAGGCCAGGACCAAACGCACCAGAAAGATTGGGCTCGGTATCATGGGATTTGCTGATCTGCTGATTCAACTGGGGGTCCCGTACGATACCGATGACGCGTTGCACATCGCGGATCAGTTGATGGGATTTGTTCGCCAACAGGCTCACGAATCCTCGCATCGACTGGCACAGGAACGGGGCCCCTTCCCAGCCTACAAGGGCAGTCAGCTGGAAGCCGAGGGTCTTCCCCGGCGGAATGCAACGGTCACGACCATTGCTCCAACCGGGACCATCAGTATTCTGGCCGATTGTTCCGCTGGGATTGAACCGCTCTACGGCGTCAGTGTCGCCCATACGATCATGGAAGACATCCGCCTCCAACGCCTTCACCCGGAGTTCCTTCGGCGAGCTCGAGCCAGAGGCCTCTCCCTCTGCGAGTTACGTGAAGACATCGGTCGGCATGAATCGATTCAACATCTGTCACAGATCCCGGAGGATCTTCGCCGGCTGTTTGTCACCGCCCACGATATCGCTCCCGCTCATCATGTCCGAATGCAGGCCGTCTTTCAACGACACAGCGACAGCGGGGTATCCAAAACGATCAATCTCCCTCCCTCCGCGACGACCGCGGATGTGGCCGCTGCGCTCTCCCTGGCCTATGAACTGGGCTGCAAAGGCGTGACGGTGTATCGGGCCGGGAGCCGAGAACATCAGGTGCTCTCCTGCTCCCATGTGCAATCCTGTTAACAGGATCCTGCTGAATCTTCACGCAAAATTGACAGTCTACGCGCTTGATGATAAGTACTTTTCGAGAGATTACGATACCGTCTGCTAGAGGGAGGTGCTCGATGTTTGCTACTGCTGGAGGTCCGTCGTTCGCCGGCAATCCTCTCACCTGGAGCGTGTTCTTCGCGCGTCAACCTGAACCAGATCTAGAATTCACCGAAGAGGAATTGGAGCAGACGACCACCGTTCGATCACCGTCACCCGTGAAGCCACCCAAGCCATCAAACAAGCGTCCGCTCTTGCTGGCCCTGTTGGTCCTCCTGCTCGGTGGCGGCGCCTATCTTGCGATGGAGCCGGACATGATCATGGAGTATCTTGGCCCGCTCCTTGGCGACGCCCCAGCCCAGCAGCCTCAAGCACCTGTGGCTCGAAAGCCGACGACCCCAACTCCGGTCCCTGTTCCCCCAGCCGCACAGCCTAAAGCCGTGACGCCGCCACCTGCCCCGGCTATCGCGCCGATTGAGACACCGCAAGCGGCAGCGCCCGCTCCAGCATCACCCCCCATGGCACCGGCCGCGCCACCGATGCCGACGGCTTCAACTCCGGCACCGGCATTACCGACTTCGGCCTCCGGTCCAGCACCGACTCCAGCCGCTCCGGTTGTTGAAACCCCAGCTCCACTCTTCAGCGAGGGGCAACGGGTCAGCGTGGTGCAAAATCAAGCCGCTCCCGGTCAGAAAGTGCAGCTCAGTCAAGACGCCGAAGGGACGAAACCAGGACCGGCCATTCCCCCAGGAACCGTATTCACGATTCTTGACGGCGATCTCCAGGGAAATGGCTGGGTCTACTCCATTCGCTCCGACTTCGGCACCAAGGGATGGTTGGCCGAAAAGCAGCTCAAGCTGAAGCCCTGATCATCCACGGTTCATCCTCCGCGAGAGGGTAGGTAATCCTACCACTACCCTCTCGCTGTGCTATAATGCCGCCCGTCCACATTCGTAGGTACGACATCACAACTGGTAGGACTCCATGCGCGCTGTGATCTTTGACTTTGACGGTGTGATCGCCGACACTGAACCCCTGCACTTTGAAGGCCTCCGCCGGACACTGGCCGATATCCAGATCACCTTGACGGAGAAGGACTATTACACTGACTATCTTGGGTTTGATGATCGCGGATGCATCCTGGAAGCACTTCGAGTCAATCACCATCCAATTTCGAGCTCGCTGGTCGAAGACTTGATGGCCAAAAAGGCCATCGCCTATATGGCCTCGATCAAGGAACACCTTGTGATTTTCCCCGGTGTGAGCGCGTTCATTGAAGAAGCGGCGGCCACCTATCCTCTCGCCATTGCTTCCGGTGCCCTCCGACCAGAAATAGAACTCGTGCTCGAACAGATCGGCCTTCGCAAAGCCTTTGGTCACATCACAAGCGCGGAGGATGTGGCACATGGTAAACCCCATCCGGAACCGTTTCTTCAGGCCTTGGCTGGTTTGAACCGTCATCAATCGACGTCCGCGATACCAGCCGAAGCATGCTTAGTCATTGAAGATTCTCGTCCAGGCATTCGAGCCGCAAAAGCCGCTGGGATGCGGGTGTTAGCCGTCGCCAACACCCACACCGCGCAGGATCTCCACGAAGCCGATGCCATCAGTCTGAGCTTGAGCGAAACGCACTTGGACGAGCTGCGTGCACGCCTGTGGCCAGACTAGTGAACAATGGGAAGGAACGATGCGAGGTGTACGCTGTTCAGTACGTCGAGCCTCTGAGCGAGGCAGAACGACGCTGGCGAGATTTTTTAATATCCGGCCTAGGCTCGAGTAACCTATGAGAATCTGCTCACTCATCCCAGGTGCGACAGAGGTGGTCGCAGCGCTCGGCTTGGAGCACCAGCTCGTCGGCATCAGCCATGAATGTGACTTTCCTCATTCGATTCGCCGAGTTCCCGTCATGATTGAGCCACTGGTCGAAGCAGCGCACACCACAAGCAGCGGGATCGACCAACAAGTCAAAGACCTGGTCGCAGCAGGACACCAGCTCTATCGATTGAAGGAAGAAGCCTTTCATCTCGCTCGCCCCGATCTCATCCTGGCGCAAGACCTCTGTCACGTCTGCGCAGTGACTCCAGACCAACTCACCAGGGCCATGCGCTCGCTTCAACACCAACCCGAGCTGCTGATCCTCAGTCCAACGACCTTACAGGATGTGATTCATGACATTGAGCGGATTGCCAACGCCGTCGGTGCTGTTTCAGAGGGAGAATCCCTTGCGGCCAATCTCCGTGATCGACTGGAAAGAGTCCGCCTCCGGACGAAGAAGGTGGTCGTTCGCCCACGGGTGGTATGCCTCGAATGGCTCGATCCTCTATACGTCGCCGGTCATTGGGTTCCCGAAATGGTGGACTTAGCGGGAGGCCACAACGTACTGGGATCCAAGGACCGGCCATCATATCAGACAACATGGGACGATGTGGCAGCAGTGAAACCAGATGTGGTCATCGTGATGCCCTGTGGGTACTCGGTTGATCAAACACTCCACGAACTTCGGCAGGTCGGGCCGGCTCAAGAATCCTGGCAACGGGCACAGACGTCCCGGTCGGACATGTATCTCGTAGATGCCGGTTCCTATTTCAGCCGCCCAGGCCCCCGACTCATCGACGGAGTGGAGCTCCTGGCCGCCATTCTCCACCCAGATCGGGATCACCCGCTTGATCGATCTCAGGCGATCAAATTTGAAACATCCGTACTAGCTGGAGACAGTGCGCCATGAAGGCTTCGGACGCTCAAGCCTATTGCACGGCCTACACCAAGAAAAGCGGCAGCAACTTCTATTATTCGTTCCTCTTTCTTCCAAAAGCCAAACGCGAGGCCATGTACACCGTCTATGCCTTCTGCAAGGCGGTGGACAGCGCCGTCGATGAACCGACCGCCGGCAGCAATCCCAAGGACGAGCTGAAGCACTGGCGTGAAGAACTGGACGCTGTGTATTCCGGAACCCCGACGACTCCCATCATGGTGAGTCTCGCACACCATGTGAAAGCGTTGAGTATTCCGAAGGCCTACTTTGAGGAGCTGATCAAGGGCGTCGAGATGGATCTCTTCAATAACCGCTATGTCACGTTCGATGAGCTCTCGCTCTATTGTTACCGCGTCGCATCCGTCGTCGGGCTCATCTGTCTCCACATCTTCGGTGTCACGTCCGCACGAGCACAAGACTATGCGGTCGCCCTCGGCATGGCCTTTCAGCTGACGAACATCCTGCGTGATGTGGGAGTTGATGCCGCGCAGGGACGCATCTATCTCCCGTTGGACGACCTGCGAAAATGGAACTATGCAGAGAAGTCGATGCTCAACCGGAGCTATTCTCCTGAATTCCGGGTCTTGATGGAGTATGAGGCATCCCAAGCCCATCATTACTATAAGCGAGCCGAAGCGGCCCTCGCAGGGCTCTCCTCCAGTGAACGACGTGCCCTCACGGTGGCGGAAATCATGCGTGGAATCTATAGCCGGATTCTGGAACGGATTGAACGGTCGAACTATCAGGTATTCGGGCCACGGATCAGCCTCACCACCACTCAACGGGTGATGATCGCCCTAGGGGTGTGGCTCCGCTCACGATTCTCGTGACCCCCCCGTTCTCCCAAACCGTGTTGATTGTTGGTGCCGGCCTGGCCGGCCTCGCAACTGCCTATCAGCTCCACCAACAAGGCTACCAAGTCACACTGCTCGAGTACGCGGACTGGCTCGATGGATTTCGAACCGACGCCTCCGATCCTATAGTAACCACCCTTGGGTGCCATCATGAGACCACGCGGGTACTGCAGGAGCTCGCCCAAGTACAACACTCGGACTCCGACCAGGCCATTCCGCTCGAGTTTCGACTCCCCACTGGACAGACTGTGCCCTATCAGTCCGCCCGCCTTCCCGGCGCCTTGCAGTGGATGATGAGCGTCTTCAATTTCCATGGCCTATCCTGGCAAGACCGCTGGAGACTGTTCTCCCATGTCGAGCAGATCTGGGAACAGGCCGAAACCCTTCCGGCGGATTTAGAGAATCGCACGGCAGATGAATGGCTCACTGCCATCGGCCAGAGTGCGGAAGCCAGGGAACGGATTTGGGCCCCACTCGCTCAGTGGTTGACCGGCAACGCACTGCCCCGTCTGTCCGCGGCAACCTTCGTGCACATCCTGTCAGCCGTGTTCCTCCGTGATGCGTCGGACGCCAGGCTCACATACCGGTCGGGAACCATTGACCAGCGCTTTCTTATCCCGCTGAAAGAGATCCTTCATCGCAATCATGTCCGGTTCATCCCATTGGCACAGCCACCGCACATCCGATTTGGACAGGATGGCATACAGGACATTCGACTCCCCAACGGGACAACGTTGCAGGCCGGCTGGTACATCAGCGCGCTTTCATATCGGTACCTCCTCCGCTTGCTTCCCGAACGGTTTCTCACCCGCTATGCCTACTTTGCCCACCTCACGGAACTCCAAAGCCTCAGTGAGATCGTGGTCCAGCTGACCATTCACACCACCAGCCAGCTGCCCCGACTGCTCCTGTTCGACGGCAAGCCGTTCCATCACCTCACAAGATCTCCCGTTGGCGCTCAGGAAGTGGTTGTTCGACTGACAGGGAGCGAGATCTCACTGATGGGATTAGAGGAGGATCAGGTGGTCAACGCCGCACAAGTCAAGACTGCCACAGTGCTTTTTGACCTTTCTATGAGCGACATCACATCCCGGCAGATCTTTCTCAATGATCACGCCACGCTGCTGCTTGCGCCGGGAGCTGCTCGACTCCGGCCGCTTCAACAAAGCCCCGTCCCGAATCTGCTGGTCGCCGGAGCCTGGACCGACACGAACTGGCCCCCGAACGTTGAGAGCGCTCTTGTCAGCGCCCGCCGCTGCACCGAAATCATCACAGGCCGGCCGTCTTGACCTGTGAATACCTGGATGGTACGAGTATCCAATGACAGGGTGGGGTACGCTGTGGGGACTGGTCCTGTTAAGCACCACGTACGGATGTGCGGAGAGTCCCTATGAGCACGGTGGTCACCCGACGGGATTGAGTCGGTATGATGTTGAACGGGACTATGCGGAGTGCGAGTACAAAGCCAGATTGGCCAACGAGCAGCACTTCTACAGCTCCAGTTCACCCTTTCCGTTTGGTTCAGGACCGCAGAATCCCGCCGACCATGCCCGTGCATTGCATGGCATGACCACCATCAATGCCATGCGAGACACCTGCCTCACTGCAAAAGGTTACCGCCTCCAATAATCGTTGGGGTCATTCGTCTTTTCAGCGTTGACTTCACCCGGGTCCCCTCCTATAAGATGCCTTCCAACTTTTCACATTTTACGTTTCACTTCTTACATCTTTAGTCGATGCCATGACACTCACCCCTCTCGAAGAACTCGCTAAGTCGCTTGTGAACTGTGAGCGATGCAAACTAGCCAAGCTTGGCCGCAGCCAAGTCGTCTTTGGCGTCGGAAATCCTCATGCCAGCATCATGTTCGTGGGAGAAGCGCCAGGGTCCAACGAAGATCTGAAGGGTGAACCCTTCGTGGGAGCAGCCGGGAAACTCTTAAATGATCTCCTGGCCTCAGCTGGTCTGTCGCGTGATCAGATCTACATTGCCAATGTCATCAAGTGCCGGCCACCGAACAATCGTGACCCGGAGCAGGACGAAGTAGAGACCTGTAAGCCGTTCCTGCTCCAACAGATCCAGTTGATCCAACCCAAACTAGTTTGCACGCTGGGCAACTGGGCCACGCAGACCCTCTTGGAACGCAAGGTCGGCATTACCAAAGTAAAGGCGCAGGCCTTCTACATGAAAGACTTCGTACTCTTCCCGCTCCTCCATCCCGCTGCAGCATTGCATCAGGGCAATCTGCTGCCCACCTTGAAGGAAGATTTCAAGAAGTTGAAAGAATTCCTCGACAAGCACACCAAACCATCCGAACCGACCAGCACAGCCCCGACCCCAGCCGCACCAGTCTTGAATATTGAATCCCCTCAGCCCGCGCAGATGGATTTGTTCGGATAGCTTCAGTCCTATTTTACTCTGCCCAACACCGCGTCATGGCTCACCCAGCATCCCTTCTCTGACTGCTTTAAGGATCGGCGGAGTCCGCGCATTGATTTCTAATCGCTGAGAATCTCGATTGTCTCCATAGGTCCCTCAAACTGACCCATGCTCAAGAGCACAGCAGAAGGGAACCCGTCGTGAGCAATAGCGACAACCGCTTGTTTATGCTTTCTTCATCGGATCAAGTCCACCAGCCTATCCGTAACCACACGGCCAGAGAGGAACGCGTCGAACTGCAGCATGACATCCTCTACCGACTAAAATCGTAGCCATTGTCATGACTTGTCAGAGACTTGATAACAAACGCCTTAGGTAGCGTCCCTGCCATTCTGGTCTTTGATTTCGAATCACCCCCCGAAATACAGATGGGTTCGTTCGAAATAGTATGGCACTGAAAAATGTCCTAGCTGGAGGTTTACACAAATAGTCAAGAGGGCTATTACGCTCGAACGGGAGATGAATCAGTAATCACGTGGAAATGAGAGGCGTATCAAAGCCTGGAGCAGCTGGGATAGCAAGCGTCCATCCTAGTAGGTATGCTCCTGCTGTACTTCCGCATCATCTATGCAGATTATTACCACACGCTCTTGACTTATCATAGACCAACCCGCTCAGAAAAAGTAGAATGATCCTGCCTAGCCAGACACCGAGAATTATGGAACGAGTGATCACCATTCCAGACCACTATAGCTTCATGGATCACGAGGTCTATGACTTTGACAAAGCTCTATCCATCTATGATTGGAAGATCAAGTCTTCAGAAGTAGTCATCGATATGAGCCAGTGCCTTACAGCCAACTACCAAGCCCTCTCTTTGCTAGTGCTATACCTTTGGCACCTGCGCGCAAATAGTTGCCACCTTAAAATTCAGTTTAATGAAGATAAGAAAGGTGCTTCCCAAATGTGGCGGTGGATGGGAGCAATTGGCTGGTCTCAGGTCCTAAATAGTGAGCAACAGAATTTTCGCAGCACTGCGATGAAGCCTCTTATAGCTCTCCGAAACAAATCAGACTTTGAAGTTGCCCTGGCGAAACTCGATGCCTACACAAAGGGCTTCAATGTCGAATATGAGAAAACCTTGCGCTACGTTTTATCAGAATTGATGTATAACACTCTGGAACATGGGAAGAAATACGCGACAATTGCAAACCTAGATAAACGCATCCCTTCGATTATAGAGTTTACATGGTACAAGCTCAGAAACGAGCTTCACTTCGTTGTGGCTGATATTGGGATGGGCATTAAGAATCATCTTGAGCAATCATTTGGCCCCTTCGAAACAGACGAAGAAGCAATTCGAATGGCACTCCGCCCCAATGTTTCTGGAACATTTGCAGTAAAAGATCCCTACACCAGTAAAGACAACGCCGGTGTTGGGCTTTTCATTTCCAGCAATATCATCAAGAAATTGAACGCTGATATGCATATTGTTTCAGGACATGGCGTAGTGCATGTATCACCCATGGATATCACCGGACGAACTCTAAACCATTCCTGGCCCGGAGCATTTGTTCTCATAAAAGTAAAGCTGGAGCAGGAGATGAACCTGAATCTTCATGCTCTGATGGCAGAACTCAGAGAAGCAGCGGATATAGAAATCTCACGAGCAAAGAAAGAAGAGTCCTCGAATAGGCAACTGGTTGTTGTTGAGAATTACTTCGGTAAACATGCAGAAGATAAAGAAGCTGCTATTGCCCACCGTAAGCGCTACCTAATTCCGGCAATAGAAGAGGGACGTGCAATCTTGGTTGACTTCAAAAATGTGGAAAACGCCCCGCACAGCTTTCTTAGCGCTCTCCTTGCTACCCCGATCAAACGACTCGGAATGGAGGCCTACAAGAAGATCAAGATCATAAATGCAAGTCCAGAGATTCGAGAAACCATAGATTTCATATTAGATGAGAACACCTCAATTGGCTAAACAATTGCACCGTTACAAAAGGAACCTGTTCTGCTCTGAAGTACCTGCCACCTATCTCTTGGCTCAAGTTGACACGAGCTCCTTGTATACTTGTATAAAGGTGTGAGAGGTGTTGGGAAGCGCCAACCATCTCACCATTGCGAATGCCCACCTGACAATCGCGTCCTGAAGACCTCTTTCATCGGAAATCCTGGAGCCATATATAAATTGTGGAGAGCACCTAAGTAAAAGCGTCTCAAGAGTCAAAGCTTGGAATGAGATGTCCGACCGCAAGCTTTTTATTTGATGGTCGGTGAGGATTCTGAACTGGTAGGCCGACTGTCTTCGTTATCTTCGGCAGGTTTCTCTTCTTCCGGTACATCAAACCACTGGACCAACAACTCTTCCCACCAAGCTTCGGTCACGTCCTCGCCTGGATCCGTTCCCAAAAACGCGACATCCTCTTGATTGAGGGTGGCGCCAACAAGCTGCGGCTGGAATTTTGCACGGTTGATGACTTCTTTCGTGGCATAGCCGCCAATGATCCAGGAGTCTGGATCGGCCCGGCGAGATTTGTAGGCCTTCAGGCCGAGTTTGAGATACATGAAAATCTGCTGCTGGACCGGATCCGTCACGCCGGACTGGGGCAGGCTCAAGGTCTTCTCGATACGCTTCCGCCAATGCCGATCGTCGTAGCGCGACGTAATCAACTGCAGCATCTGTTTTCCGAGAACGGCATCAAGTGGCATGGCATGTATTCCGATTCTGAGTTACTTGCGGCCGTAGAGGCCGGTGAACGAGGCCTTGGCCAGAGCATTCTGGTTGAGATAGAACCCGACCATCGCGGCGGGAGTTGCTGGCTTCAACGACAAATGTTCCACCTTTAGCGCATAAATCGTAAAAATATATCGATGCGGTTTGTGGCCTACAGGCGGACAGGGGCCTCCGTACCCCGGTTCACCAAAATCCGTCATGCTTTGCACACTGCCTTGTGGCGCACTAGGCCCACCAGGCCTTCCGGCATCCGCAGCCAGAGCCGAAATGTCCTCAGGGATGTTGAAGATGACCCAATGCCACCAGCCGCTGCCGGTCGGCGCATCCGGATCATAGACCGTCACCGCAAAACTCTTGGTCCCCTTCGGGGCATTCGCCCAGCGCAACTCGGGAGACACATTGTTCCCGGTACAACCAAATCCGTCGAAGACATGGGTCTTACTGATCGTGCTGGCGGGCTTGATGGTGGGACTCGTCAGCTGAAATTCGGCAGCCATACTGATCCCTGGAACCAGAGCGATCGCCACGAGTCCGCGACTCCACATTGATCTCATCACGTGTCCCCTCTTCATCCGAAATAATTCCCTAGGCGCGACATCCCGCCATCCATGCTCAATGAAAAATCAGCCGAGATGTTGCTTGAAGAAGCCCTTGGTCCTAGCCCACGCGTCCTTTGCCGCTTCCGGCCGATACACCGATGAATCCGTGTCTCGGAAGAACGCATGAGGCGCACTGGGATAGGTCTTGATCTCTCCGGCTTTGTTGTACTTCTTCAACGCCGCCGCTAACCGCTGGACGTCCGCCTTCGTAATCCAACCGTCGTCCTCACCATAGAAATACAGTACCGGGCAGGCCAGATTCTGAAGAGGTGTATCGGGATTCGGCACCTGGCCGTAGAACGGCACCGCCGCTTTAATCCCTGGATTCAGGCAAGGCAACATGAGAGCATAGGAGCCACCCATACAAAAACCGGTGACACCGACCTTGGCCACATCAACTTCCGGGACCGACGTGAGATAGGCAACCGTGGCATTCAGATCAGCCAGACCGTCTTCCTGTTTCAGGGCGTTCATGAGTTTCCCGGCCTCACCGGCATCCGTGGTCAATGCATGCCCAAGACGGGAATAGAGGTCCGGAGCAATCGCCACATAGCCTTCCGCCGCATAGCGTCTCGCGATATCTTTTATGTGATCAGTGAGTCCCCACCACTCCTGTACCACGATAACAGCCGGTAGCTTCTCCCTGGTTTGCGGAGCCGCCACGAAGGCCTTCATGCCAATCTTTCCACTCGGATACTGAACGGTTATTTCTCGAATTGGTGCAGCCATGAGTCACTTCACTGAGAAAGAGCCTATGGCAGATAGCTTAAGCGAATGGCAGGAAGAACAACATCAGTGCCCTCTGGCATCTGGCATCTGGCCATCAGCAATTGGCTATAAGCCATTAACTGTCAATTCCCCGCTACCATCATCTCGGCAATCTTGATTGTCGGGCTTGCGATACGTCCACGGAACACGAGGTCATTCCCGATCACATCGATGTCTTTCAGCATCTGCTTCAAATTTCCCGCGATGGTAATTTCTTCAACCGGGTAGGCCAGCTCTCCGTTCTCAATCCAGAACCCGCAGGCTCCTCGCGAGTAATCCCCCGTCACCATATTAATGCCGAACCCGATCAACTCCGTCACAAAGAGACCTTCTTTAATGGACCCAATAATTTCTTGCTGACTCTTCACTCCAGGGATCAGGTAAAAGTTGGTGGGACCCACCGAGGGACTCTCTCCCACACTCCGTGAAGCGTTGCCCGTCGACGGCAAACCCAACTTTTTCCCCGAATAGGTATCGAGCAAATAGCTCTTTAACACCCCTCGCTCCACAATGGTATTTTTGCGTGTCGCCAGCCCTTCACCATCAAACGGACGTGACCCAAGGCCGCCGACCATGCGACCGTCATCGTAGATGGTCATCAAATCGGAGGCGATCGTCTGTCCCAGTTGATCGAGGAGAAATGATGCACGTTTATAGAGTCCGTAGCCGGAGACAGCGCTGCATATGTTCGCCAGAAGGCTCCCAGCCGTCTCTTGATCGAACACCACCGGCACACGTTTGGTCGCCACCTTGCGCGCGCCCAATCGGCGAATCGCACGACGCGCAGCTTCCTGTCCGATCGATTCCGCAGACGCCAGTCGAGCAAACTTTCGCTGGACCTGATACCAGGCATCCCGCTGCATGCCACCGGTCGCAGACTCGGTCGCGATCGGGGACACAGACAGAGAAAAGTTCGAGCTTTTATACGACCCCACAAATCCATGACTATTGGCCAGGACCACTCGCCCAGATGAGGAGTCGAATTCCGCACCTTCGGAATTGGTCACCCGTGGATCGGCCGCGAATGCAGCAGCTTCTCCGCGCTTGGCCCAATCGATCTGTGTATCCGTATCAAGCACCGTGTCATCATAGAGGTCAAGATCAGGCTGCTCTGCGGCCATATGACCGGCATCCGGCAGGCCTGAGACATCATCTTCGACAACGGCACCGGCCAAGGTGCAGGTGTCGGCCACAAGCTGATTAAGAGAGGCCCGTGAGAAATCGGATGTGGACGTTGTGGCAGACCGCTTTCCGATAAAGACGCGCAAGCCGAGACGCTTCTCTCTCGCCTTGGTCAGTCGGTCAACCGTCCCGACTCGGACCTGAACAGAAAAGGTCTCCCCGTCGGCCACGACAATATCGGCTTCAGTCGCCCCACAAGCCTTCGCCTGATCCAATACATCGGCCGCCAACTGGGCATAACCGTTCGCGGTCATGGTCGGTTCTCTTTTTTGTTGCACTTGAAGCACGTGCTCTCTTTCTCAGTCATTGGTCAATTGTCATTGGGGATAGACTCCCTCTTCGTTTAGACCGGCCATTGACCAACGACTGATGACTATGGACTCTCTTAACCTTGTGTCCCGCCGACTGTAATTTCGTCCACCTTGATGGTCGGTAAGCCGACCCCGACCGGCACCGATTGGCCATCCTTCCCGCACGTACCAATGCCGTTATCGAGCTTGAGATCGTGCCCGACCATCGAGACCTTCGTCAGAATCTCCGGCCCGTTCCCAATCAACGTGGCGCCCTTCACCGGTTTGGTAATCTGACCATCCTCGATGAGATAGGCTTCGCTGGCTGAAAACACGAATTTTCCGTTCGTGATATCGACCTGTCCACCGCCAAACGAGACGGCGTAGAGACCTTTTTTAACGGATCGAATGATGTCGTGCGGGTCAGACTCACCGGCCAGCATGAACGTGTTCGTCATGCGCGGAAGCACCACGCTTTGATAATTTTCGCGTCGGCCATTCCCCGTCAGGGGAATCCCCATGAGACGTGCGTTGAGCTTATCCGTAATATAGCCGCGGAGGATGCCTTTTTCGATGAGCGTCGTACAGCCGGTCGGCGTGCCTTCATCATCCATATTCAGGGAACCACGTCGAAAAGGAAGGGTGCCGTCATCCACGATCGTACAGACGTCCGATGCGACCCGTTTGCCGATCAGGCTGGAAAACGCGGAAGTCTTCTTTCGATTGAAGTCGGCTTCCAGCCCATGTCCGATCGCTTCATGGAGCAAGATCCCAGGCCACCCGCCGGCCAACACCACCGGCATCACTCCGGCCGGCGCATCAACGGCGGATAAATTGAGAATCGCTTCCCGCGCGGCTTCCCTGGCATAACTTAAATGGCGATTGTCTTCGCGATAATAAGCAAAGGCAACCCGGCCACCGCCGCCAAAACTTCCTACCTGACGATTGTCTCGATCTTCAGCGATACAGGTAATCTGGAGACGGGACAACGGCTGGATATCACCGACGAGTGTCCCATCCGAGGTCGCCACCACCACGACCTTGTATTCCGTATTAAATGAAGCCATCACGTTCTTGATCCGGGGATCATACCGCCTGGCTTCAGCATCGATTTCGTTCAAAAGCGCTACACGCTCGGGCGTCGCCACCTCAGCCTTCGCCCTCTCGATCGGATAGAGATCACGGGTCGGTCGTCGCTGCGTAGGTACCGGAACCGTGGAATGCCCTTTGGGAGAATTGGCGATATACCGAGCGGTGTCAGCGGCAACTTCGAGATCTCGCTTCGTCAACTCGTCCGAATAGGCAAAGCCCGTTTTTTCTCCTGCGGTGGCCCGAACCCCAACCCCTTGTGACACACTCTTGGCCGCCCGTTTGACGATGCCTTCCTCCATCGAGACTGATTCGGACGTGCGGGATTCAAAATAGAGATCCGCGTACTCAACGTCTCGGACCTTCACCCGATCGAGTGCCTGCTGCGCCTCAATCTCCGTGACACCGAACGTCGTCAGTTGAACCGGCTCCGGCATACAAACCTCGTTGCTCCTTTGTCAGGACCGACTGGATCGGGAGTATAGCTCATTCGTTTCTGACCACGCAATGCAACAATCGGTGAAACCTCGTATTTCTTAGTATTTCCCAGGAGATCGTTTGACATTCCAGGTTCCCGCCAGTAGACTCTGCACACGATTCTGCCTACGCAAGACGACTACCATAGGCTCGCTCAGGACAATTATGACTCGCAGTCCCACCGGAGATCTCGACCACCTGTCTGAAAGCGAATTGAGTGCCAAGTTGGAAACGGACCTGTTGCCCAAACATGTGGCCGTCATCATGGACGGCAATGGGCGCTGGGCGGAACTGCGAGGACTGCCTCGCATCGCCGGCCATCGTGAAGGTATCAACTCCGTCCGAGAAATGATCACACTCTGCTTGGAGCTCGGCATCCATGCCCTGACTATCTACGCTTTTTCCCAGGAGAATTGGAATCGTCCGACCCAAGAAATCAGCGCCTTGATGGGACTCTTGGAACATTACCTCTCCACGGAGCGCGCAAGTCTCATTGAGCAAGGCGTCCGCTTTCGCGCCGTCGGGCGCCACGAGCTGCTTCCGCCGTCCGCTCAACACTGGGTTCGCACGACCGAGAAAGAAACGGCCCATCTTGGGAAATTGGTCCTGACCGTCGCTCTCAGCTATGGAGGACGCGCAGAAATCGTCGATGCAGTGAAGGCGGTGGTGAGAGACGTGCAAGCTGGGACCATTCAGGCCGAGCTGATCGATGAACCCACGGTCCAACGGCACCTCTCGACCTATCCTCTCCCCGACCCGGATCTCCTGATCCGGACCAGCGGGGAAGCCAGGATCAGCAATTTTCTCTTATGGCAGCTGGCATACACCGAGCTCTGTTTCACCCCGACTCTGTGGCCTGATTTTCGGCGACGAGAGTTTCTCCTCGCGCTGATCGAATATCAGCGCAGGGAACGTCGATTTGGCAGAGTGCTCAGTACCGTGCCATCATAAACAAATCCTTGTGGGATATCCGCTCGCTCCAGACGCTATTCTCCATCATTCGAGATCTGTGACCACTTCACCTGCACCTACGCGACAATTTGATCTCCGACGGCTCTACACCGCCGCAGCGCTGATTCCTACCATCTACCTCATCATCGTCCACCTTGCGCCATGGGCTCTCACGCTCCTCCTGATCGCCGTCGGGTCGATCGCCCTGCTCGAACTGTATCGCCTGAGCTTCCAATCACGGTTGAATAATGTTCTCGTCGGCATCGGGTTGGCTGTCTTTGTTCTGACCATCGCCCGTTCCCACGTGTCACTTCCTCTTCCAGAACTGCTGCTCGGGGGTGCGTTCGCGTTGGTCTTGACCGCTCTGACTATTGGCACATCGTCGGCGTACCGATGGAAGGACCCGCTCCTCGCCCTACTCGGTGTTTTGTACGTGGGCATCCCGTTGAGTACCGTCGTATCGGCTCGCTCTCTACCCTCAGGAGCATTCCTAGTCTTGTTCCTGGCGGTTGTCACCTGGGCATCAGACTCTGCTGCCTACTATGCCGGCACCTTGTGGGGAAAACACCCACTCATGCCTTCCATCAGTCCTAAAAAAACCTATGAAGGACTACTCGGTGGACTTATGGGAGCCATTGCAGCTGCGGTCTTGGCACAGATGTGGTTTGCCTCAGAGCTCTCATGGACTGACGCCGTCGTACTCGGTATTCTCCTGACCCTCACAGGCCTGGTCGGAGATCTCTTTGAATCGGCGATAAAACGCCGAGCAGGCGTCAAAGACTCGGGAGGAATTCTACCGGGGCATGGCGGGATGCTCGACCGGATCGATAGTCTCTTGTTCACAGCTCCTACTTTTTACTACTATGTCGCGTACGTTCGAGGCTTGTTGCCGCCTCTATAGCCCTCTACTCAGAAGAAATGGAGAGGAGATGACATGAAGTCAATTATCATCCTGGGATCCACCGGATCGATCGGCACCAACACCTTGGATATCGTGCAACGGTTTCCCGATGAATTCCGAGTGGTCGGATTGACGGCCGGCAACAATATCGAGAGGTTAGAAGAGCAGATTCACCGGTTCAGACCCAAGGCTGTCGCCGTCTCGACCGAATCCTCCGCCGCACTCCTTCGGGCTCGATGCACCTCTCTTCCCGTGGAGGTTTTGTCCGGTGAAGAAGGAATTGCCTCCGTCGCCGCCGAACTCGATGCCGAATTGGTGATTTCCGCCATCGTCGGCGCCGCCGGCCTCCTCCCGACCCTCTCCGCCATCCGCAGTGGAAAACACATTGCCCTGGCAAATAAAGAGCCGATGGTCATGGCCGGCAAGTTGATGCAGGACGAGGCTCGAAAATACGGAGTCAGGATTTTTCCCGTCGACAGCGAACACAGCGCCATTTTCCAGTCGCTGGAAGGACACCGGATTGAAGACGTCCGGCGATTGATTCTGACAGCCTCGGGAGGCGCGCTCTGGACCGTCTCCCAAGAAGACCTTCAGCACGTCACACCGGAACGAGCCCTCCAGCATCCGAACTGGAAGATGGGTGCCAAGATCACCATCGATTCCGCGACACTGATGAATAAGGGCTTGGAGGTCGTCGAGGCCCGCTGGCTATTCGATATTCCTGAGTCCCGCATCGATGTCATGGTACATCGAGAAAGCATTATTCACTCTCTGGTCGAATATCAGGATCGTTCGGTGATCGCGCAGTTGGGGCTCCCGGACATGCGGACCCCTATTTCGTATGCCATGCGATATCCCGGCCGGATGGCTCTCGACCTGCCTTCTTTGGACCTGACGGAGATCGGACGGCTCTCCTTCTGTAAGCCCGATCATGACCGCTTTCCTTGTCTCAATCTTGGATACGAGTCACTTCGAGTCGGGGGGAGCATGCCTGCCGTGATGAATGCAGCCAACGAAATCGCTGTTGACGCCTTCCTGCACCACGGCCTGCGGTTTATTGAAATTGCATCGGTGATCCGCAGCACAATGGATGCGCATACCCGACAGGCGATTACGTCCCTCGATGATGCCTTGGAAGCAGATCGCTGGGCCCGCGAAAAGGCCGAATCGTTGGTGCACGCGTTGCCTCGCTCATGATCGTTTGCATTTCACGCTGCGAATGTTAGAGTAGAAGACTGAACCGAGACAGGGAGTTTCCATGACGTCTGTACTTTCCTGGTCGCCCGATACCTTGTGGTTGCTGCTCCAGAAAGCCTGGTGGTTTCTCGTGGTCTTGGGCGTCCTGGTCGCCTTCCATGAACTCGGCCATTTTCTGGCCGCACGCTGGGTAGGAGTCAAAGTCCTCAAGTTTTCCATTGGCTTCGGTCCGAAACTCTTCGGCAGACAGGTGGGCGAAACGGAGTACCTCGTTTCTGCGGTCCCGCTCGGCGGTTATGTCAAACTGTTTGGGGAAGACGAAACGGAGGCCACGACCCCTGACGATCGTCGCCGATCATTCGCTCATCAGGGTCTCTGGGGGAAGGTGTTGATCGTTGCAGCCGGTCCTGGGTTTAACTTCATTCTCGCGTACCTGATCTTTGCCGGGTGGCTGTCCACCGGCACTCCTCTGTTTGTTCCGACCTTCCGTGACCTCAGTGCCGACATCGAAGCATTGGTTCCCGACTCGCCCGTCGCAAAGGCAGGGATGGAAATTGGCGACCGAGTCGTCAAGGTCAACGGGAAAGATATTTCGACTAGGACGGAACTCTTGGATCTCGTCGCGAAAAGCAAGGGACAACCCATTGCACTCGAAGTTCGACGAGAGGGACAACTGAAAACCATCACCGCGACACCTGTCACAATCACCGGAGACGGCACCCACAATGACGAACCGCTGTACACCATCGGTGTAGAAGAAACACCGCCCCTGGTCACCTCGGTCATGCATGGATCACCTGCCGCATCGGCCGGAGTGCAGCCAGGTGATCGCGTCGTCACAATCGAAGGGCAGACCATCTACACCTGGGCACAAATGACGACGCAGGTCAGAGAACACCCGCTCAAGCCGCTCACATTTGAAGTCCTTCGGGAAGGAACCAGGCGGACGTTGACCGTCACGCCGACCAGTGAAAAGGTCACGGTCAACGGGCAAACACTCGAAGTTGGAAAGATTGGCATTTCAGGTCCTGGCCGTTCACTGATGCACTCCAATAACCCCGCGGAGGCCGTCTACCACGGACTGGAAGCCACCTGGGGATGGACCGAACTGACCGCAGTTGGCCTCTACAAAATGGTGGTCGGCGATATCTCGAGCAAGAACATCGGCGGACCGCTGACGATCGCCAATATTTCCGGGGAAGCCGCGTCTCAAGGCGCCTCCAGCGTCGTCTTTTTGATCGCCATCCTCAGTATCAATCTCGGAGTGCTCAACCTGCTCCCCATTCCCATCCTCGACGGCGGGCACTTGCTCTTTTTCTTGATTGAGGGCATCCTGCGCAAGCCGCTCGGCGAACGGCAACGAGAAGTCGCTCAACAGGTCGGATTGGTACTCCTGGTCGGGGTCATGATTTTCGCCTTCTGGAATGACCTGGAACGGATCTTCGCCCGCTAGACGGAATACTGAACCCTTCCACTGGTCAACACACACACACATAGCTACAACACCATGAAGACATCTCAATTACTCATCCCCACCTTGCGGGATGATCCCGGCGAAGCGGAAACCGTCAGCCATCGGCTGATGTTACGCGCCGGCATGATTCGGAAGGTGGCGGCAGGCATCTATACCTATCTTCCACTCGGTCTGCGCGTGATTCGAAAAATCGAACTGATCATCCGGGAGGAAATGAACCGCGCCGGCGCACAGGAACTCTTGATGCCGATCGCATCTCCCGCCGAGCTCTGGAAAGAGACGGCTCGTTGGGACTACTACGGCAAGGAACTTCTCCGTTTCAAAGACCGTCATGAACGAGACTTTTGCCTGGGCCCGACGCACGAAGAGGTCATTACCGATCTTTTCAGACGGGAAGTCCGTTCTTATCGCCAACTTCCACTCAACTTGTATCAAATTCAAACAAAGTTTCGAGATGAGATCCGCCCCCGCTTTGGGCTTATGCGAGGTCGTGAATTCATCATGAAGGATGCCTACAGCTTTGACATCGATGAAACCGGCGCCAAGGCCAGCTACCAAAACATGTACGACACCTATACCCGGATCTTCACGCGATGCGGACTGACCTTCCGAGCGGTCGAAGCCGATACGGGGCTTATCGGCGGGGACGTCTCACATGAGTTCATGGTATTGGCGGAAACCGGCGAAGCCACGGTGGCGTACAGCGACCAAGGGTCATACGCCGCCAACCTTGAGCGAGCAGAGGTGCTCCCTCCTGCCGAGATCGATACGTCTCCCCTTCGCCCCATGGCGCCTATTGCGACACCGCAGTGTCGAACGGTAGACGAAGTCACGACCTTTCTCAAGATTACCCCTCGGCAACTGGTCAAAACTCTTCTCTATCGGGCTGGCACCGACACGATTGCCATATTGATCCGAGGAGATCACGAGGTGAACGAGGTCAAGTTGGCGCGGCTCCTCCAAGTCACCGATGTGATGCTGGCCGATCCGGAGACGGTCCAACGGGTGACGGGAGCCCCCCCAGGGTTTGCAGGACCGGTTGGGCTGCAGCAGGTCCGAATCTTGGCCGATCACGCCATCAAGGGGATGCGTAACGTCGTCATCGGAGCGAATAAAGCCGATACCCACTATCAGGACGCCAATCTCGATCGAGACTTTACTGTCGAACAATTTACCGATCTTCGCAACGCCCAATCTGGAGATCCTTCTCCTCGGGGAACCGGTGTGTTGACGCTGGCAAAAGGGATCGAGGTCGGACAGGTCTTTTTGCTTGGCACGAAGTACAGCCGTAAGATGACTGCCACCATCCTTGATGACCAGGGAAAGGAACGTCTCGCCATCATGGGTTGTTACGGCATTGGCGTCGGACGAACCGCCGCTGCCGCGATCGAGCAGAATCATGATGAGAAAGGCATCATCTGGCCCTATCCCATCGCACCTGTCCATGTCCATCTCTTGACCGTCAGCCCATCGGAGAAGACGATCGAGATAGCCTCTCGCCTCTATACCGACCTGATGGCAACCGGATTCGAAGTCTTATGGGACGATCGAGCCGATCGAGCCGGTGTCAAATTCAACGATGCGGACCTGATCGGGGCACCGTTTCAACTCATCATAGGGGACAAGGGACTTGCCGATGGCATCGTTGAAATGAAGGTACGAAGAACTGGGGCTAAGTCTCGTATCGTACCAAGTGAACTCATCGCCCATCTCAAAACGCTTTCCCTCGAAATGAGTTCCTCCGCGGGGTAAACGGTCCCTTGTTCCTCAACTCATCTTGTGCGCACTGCCCGCACCTTACCGACAGAAATCGCCTTTTCCTTGCCTTCTCATCTTGTTCGTCTAGACTGAAGCCTGTACAGACAACAACGGGGAAAGAAGCGAGGGAGCACCTTGCCAGCGCTTTCCGTACGCTGAGTCTCCGAGCGACATAAGACCGAAGCTGGTGGACTTTTGGGGCGTCTTGTGATCGCCGAACTCTGTGACCACGTCATGACTACGTACCACTTCATCCAGCGCAAAGCCCGATTCTTTCACGTCCGGTTCTCTACCAACTCGGTCGGATGCACACGACATCGATGATGCCGAATGTCCAAGACCTCCAACACAAGGTCGATCACGCGGAACATCTGAAGCGCATTACGGCACAGATTCACGCGGCCAGTCATCTCGACCACATTCTTCTTGATCTTCATAAGGACATCCTGAGCGTTTTTGATGCTCAAGATCTGACGCTCTTCGCCTTCGATTCAGAGAAGAAGGAAATCTTCTCAAAAGTTCCTCACATTGACGGAGCAGAAGAGGTCCGTATTCCCATTACCGAGCAGAGCTTAGCCGGCTTCTGCGCGAAGTACCTTCGTCCCGTCAATATCACCGATGCGTACAATCTTGCCGAACTGCGAGCGATCCACCCAGCATTACTCCACGACACGTCCTACGACAAACGCACCGGCTTCAAGACCAAACAAGTCCTGACTTACCCGGTTGTCGCAGATAATAAGTACCTCATGGGCGTGCTTCAACTGCTCAACAAGAAAAGTGGGAGCCGTTTTACACGAAAGGACGAAGAAGCTGTCGACGAAATCGCCAAGGCTCTGGGCATTGCCTTTTTCAACCTCAAGAAAACATCTAAGAAAACTCCCACAAAGTTCGACCTCTTGGTCGGCAGCAACCGTATCACGCAGAACGAGTTGGAACAGGCGATCGCCGATTCCCGCAAGGGCATGAACGATCTCGAAAGCATCTTGCTCGAAAAGCACAAAGTTCCAAAGCTTGATCTCGGTAAATCCCTCGCCCAGTTCTATAAGTGCCCCTACATTGAGTACAGCGAGCGAACAATCGTTGACGCCGAACTATTGAAAAACCTCAATGTCGACTATCTCAAAAAGAACCACTGGATGCCTCTGAAACGTGACCGCAGCGCCATCGAAATTCTGACTGATGATCCGGGAGATCTGGACCGCGTCCAAGACATCAAGCGCACCTTCCCGGGCCTCAACATTCGGTTCGCCGTCAGCCTTCGCCGTGATATCGCTCAGTTTCTGACTTCGGTAACCGGACAAAGTGACGGTGGAGGGCGGAAACTTGACGAAAACGTGTCAGATATTCTCGGCGAGCTGGTCACCGAGGCTCAGGCCGAGGCCATGGAGGAATCGGCTGGCGCCGGAGGGCTTGACGAAAACGACAGCGCCATCGTCCGGCTGGCCAACCAAATCATTGCCGATGCCTACCGCCAAAATGCTTCGGATATTCACATCGAACCCTATGGGGAAAAGCGGGAGACTCTGGTCAGATTCCGAGTCGACGGGGAATGTTTCGAATACATGAAGATTCCGCAGAGTTACCGCCGTGCCATCGTCTCCCGACTCAAAATCATGGCCAGTCTGGACATCGCTGAGCGCCGCAAGCCTCAAGATGGCAAGATAAAATTCAAGCTGTCTGAAACGAAAGAAATCGAACTCCGCGTCGCCACACTCCCCACGGCTGGCTATAACGAAGACGTCGTGATGCGTATCCTCGCGGCGAGCGAGCCGCTGCCGCTCGACAAGATGGGGTTCTCAGAACGTAATCTCCGAGTCCTAAAAGAAATTTCGGAGAAACCCTACGGCATCATTTTGTGTGTCGGTCCGACCGGCTCAGGAAAAACCACCACACTGCACTCGGTCTTGGGGAACATCAACACCCCGGACATCAAGATATGGACCGCAGAAGATCCAGTGGAAATTACTCAATATGGCCTGCGCCAGGTGCAGGTCCAGCCGAAGATCGGATTCACCTTCGCGAGTGCCATGCGGGCATTTCTTCGTGCCGACCCCGACGTCATCATGGTAGGAGAAATGCGGGATAAAGAAACAGCCGACACCGGTATCGAAGCGTCCCTCACCGGTCATCTCGTCTTGAGCACCCTGCATACCAACAGTGCGGTAGAAACCGTCACCCGCTTGCTCGATATGGGCTGTGACCCTTTCAGTTTCGCCGACGCAATGTTAGGCGTGTTGGCACAGCGGTTGGCTCGTCGGATCTGTAAGGACTGCAAAGAACAGTATGTCGGGACGAAAGAAGAGTACGAAGAACTCCGCCAGGGGTACGGGCCGGACTATTGGGATCAGCTCGGCATCAAACAGGACAATACATTTAGGCTGACTCGAGGAAAAGGCTGCGAAACGTGTAATCGATCCGGCTTCAAAGGACGGGTGGCTCTCCACGAACTGCTCCTCGGTACAGACCGCATGAAACGCATGGTCCAACAAAAGTCCCGTACCGAGGACATGTTGAAGGCCGCGATCGAAGATGGAATGACAACGCTCGTCCAAGACGGGATCCAAAAAGTCTTGCAAGGCCACACCACGTACAAGGAAGTGAAAGCCGTCGCCATCAAGTAAATGCTGATTCAACCGACACCCGCCTTGCCAACTCCAGCCCTTCAGTTCCTACTCATAACCAGATAGAATAGGCCATTCTTACGGAGGGATCCCTACCATGCGAGCATTGATATTCCTGCTTGCCTCACTCCTGTTGCTCGGCGGATGCGAATCCGCAGACCGAGTGTTGACCAACACGGAACGAGTGCTGGGCAGTCGTTCCGGCCGGACTGTTCTCGATATTGCGACCGGTAAAGACCCTAAACAGATCCTCAAAGAGCGCGTTGATGCCTACCAGCGCGACCCCGAGGCGGTGCTCAGAGATCTCCGAACGATTCAACGGGACTTCAACACGCTGATGACCGCGCTCACAGGCAATGTTCGGAAAACATGGGGCGAGAAGGAAGTGAAGGTTCCGGAACAGAAGAAGTACGTCAAATATACCCAGAACTATATGAGCCGGACCATCGTGGACTTCGACAATGGGACAATCCTGGTAGAAACCCTGGACGACAAGGCCCCGAAGGAGAGCTTGAAGAACGCGATCGTCACGACCTTGCTCACACCGGACGATCCGCGCTCCGTCGATCTATTTTCCGACAAGCCGGTGACCCTGACCAGTGACCATTCTCCCTATTTACTTGGACTGGTACTGGATCAGGAGGGACAGCCGATCCGCACCCCAGCTCAGGCGGAAGCGTTTGCGGCATTCAGTCTCGAGAGCGCCAAGGCAAGGCCCGTGGATCAGAACGGCGTCGCAAAACAAGCGCTGATCGCCGAACTCAAGATGGTGGCAAACTTCTCGAACAAACAAGCGGACAAATATAGGGCAACAGTCACCAGATTTGCCGAGCAATTCAAAATTAGCCCAAGCCTCATTTTTGCCGTCATTCGGACTGAGAGTAACTTCAACCCGTTTGCCGTGAGTTCCGCCCCGGCCTTTGGTCTGATGCAGCTGGTTCCAACGAGCGGAGGCCGAGATGCGTACCGAAAAGCAAAGGGGAAAGATACGATTCCATCACGTGAGTATCTGTTCGACCCGGAGAACAACATCGAGCTCGGCAGCGCCTATCTGAACGTCCTCTCATACAACCTGCTTGAGCAGGTCGATAACGAGGTCTCACGGGAATATTGTGTGATCTCCGCATACAACACCGGAACCGGAAATGTCTTCAAGGCGTTCGCGGCTAACTCCACATCCGCCGTCAATCAAATCAACGGCCTCGAACCGCCGGCCGTTTACGACCGATTGCGTACCAATCTTCCGTATCAAGAGACAAGAGATTATCTGGTGAAAGTCGTGGGCTTTCGCAAGCAGTTTGTCTCGCTGGCAGATGGCCCCGGGCGGTGACCGCCTGGCAGCCATCACCGCACTCACTCATCAAATTTGAAAGTTGGAGAATCAGGCGGTGAGTGTGACCCCAGGCTTCGACTGATGGGTCATGAAGGCCTGAAGGTGTTGATTGTCATGAGGGGACAACCCCTCAAACTCTACTCCATAAATCTGTTCCTTCCCCCATCGCACGGTCGCGGTTTCGATGACCATCGATGCTGACTGATTCGGCAATCGCAACTGCATGGCAATGCGATCACCGGGCGTAATGACCGCCTCCGTCATGACCCGCACCCCTTTTTCCGACACATCATAGACGATTCCTAACCCTTGTTCGACCACACCCTTTCTTAGGCGCCCCACACGAGCAAACGAGCAGGGAAAAGGAGCCGATACGCGGACGCGAGGATATCGACGCAACTGAGGCACACTGCGACCACTGGTTGAATTGAAGTCTGAATCATCCATGATCATTTACTCCTCTCCTGTGGCATTCATGTACTCAGCCAACTGCCGTGATACCGACTCGGACACTCTGGTGAACGCAAGCCCATAAAATTGCTGATACCTCCAACACACAGTGGCCACGGCCACTTCTGCCGGGGGAGCGCTCTTGGTTAATCGAAGCGTGAGGGAGACCTGATCACCCGGCTCAATTGGGGCATCCGTACTCAGACAAACCCCGCGGGTCGACAGATCGTGGACCAGACCCACATGATGCACGGACTTTCGAAACCACCAACCTGTGCCTACGGAAGAAAGGGAACAGCTGAAGGGTGTAAGAATGCGAACCCGAGGATATTGCCGAGATGTACTGCGTGTCACACCCGCCGATTGAATCGTTTGCATCATCCACCTCGTGAGAAATACTTTATCTCACGAGGTGGATTCTGCGAACTATTTTTCAACTTTACGGACGTGGAGCTGTCGTCGTCCCATGCGCCGACGATCTGGGATGGGGCCGTCTCCGGCTGCGGAAGGAACGTGGCTGATCCGCTCGTTCCTGGCTCACAGCGGAACGATCAGTCCGATGTGTGTCTTGATGTTCGCGCGGACTCGCCTGTGCAAGAGACCCACCTCCCGGGGCGACCGGAACGGTTTGTCCCAACAGACGCTCGATCGCACGGAGTTGTTGCGCATCCTCGCTGGTCACAAAACTGGTGGCACGACCGGTCGTTTTCATCCGAGCTGTACGGCCGATTCTGTGCACGTAGTCTTCGGGAACATTCGGTAAATCAAAATTGATCACATGACCGATATTGGCCACATCAATCCCACGAGCTGCAATATCCGTCGCCACCAACACCCGGAAGGCCCCCCGTCGAAAACCTTCCAGAGCAGCACGCCTCTGTGACAAACTCCGGTCGCCATGCAACACCGCGACTCGATGGCCCGCACGATCTAGCATACGCCCGACCCGATCGGCCCGGTGCTTCGTTCTGGTAAAGACGAGCGCCGTATCTTTATCGGCCCCCAAGAGAGACAAGAGAAGATCAGACTTGTCGGCATGCGATGTGTGATGCAGCGCCTGAGTCACTCCGTCAGCGGTCGTCGCCGATGGTGCCACCATGATGCGGACAGGGTTGTTGACGCTAGCTTGAACTAACCGGGCGAGGTCCGCCGGTAACGTAGCCGAAAAAAGCAGGGTCTGCCGCTCCTCCGGCAAGGCATCAAGGATCTGGTTGATTTGAGGCGCAAAGCCCATATCCAACATCCGGTCCGCCTCATCCAACACCAACATCGTGATGGACGACAACAAAATCGTACCGTTCCACATATGATCAAGCAGTCGACCCGGTGTCGCCACCAGGATGTCTGGCCGCTGCCGCAAACCTCGCACTTGGGCTTGCATGTCTGCGCCTCCCACGATGACGGTCGCAGAGATACGACGACTCCGCCCAAGTTTCTCAATCGTGGTGAGGGTCTGTAAGGCAAGCTCGCGCGTCGGCGCGAGGATCAACGCTTTCGGCTGCCCTTTCGGTAAGGCGGAGAGCCGTTCAATCATCGGAATGACAAACGCGGCCGTTTTTCCCGTACCGGTCTGGGCGCATCCGATCACATCTCGTCCCGCCAGAGCAGGAGGGATGGCTTGCTCTTGAATTGGAGTTGGTGAAACAAACTTGGCATCAGCCAAGTCTTGTAAAATGGCCTCGGATAAACCGAGGGCGTGAAAATTGCGTGAAGCAGACGTATCCACTAAACTATCCTTTCAGTTTGATCGCATTATGACGGGATCAGAGAACCGAGGGGAGAAACAACCGGGCGGGTGCCGCTCCAAACTGGACCTGGTCGCGATGCGATCGCGAAGTCCGTTATGGTTGAAGCATTTCTCTCGCCGGACTAGCACAAGAGGAATGTAGGGTTACCATACCCTATCAGTCTTTGTGCGTCAACTCGTACAGAGTTTACGGTGGGGCTCGCAAGCCAGAAACGGGCGCCGCCTACTATGGGTCTTTCGCCCTATATCAAGACCACCTTAACATTCACCCGCGTTCGAGGATTGTGAGATAATCTTTCTATGTTTCTGAAACGCTGGCTGGTCGGAGACCCCCTTAAAACCGCTCAAGCAAGGCACGAACGGCTTTCTAAAACGATCGCCCTTGCTATCTTCTCGTCGAACGCGATTTCGTCCGTTGCCTATGCAACGGAAGAGATTCTTCTGGTGCTCATACTCGCCGGAGCTGCTGCGGTCACCTGGTCGATCCCCGTCAGTCTCGCAATTCTGTTCCTCGTGCTGGTCCTGACCATCTCCTATCGTCAGATCATCTATGAATATCCAGAGGGGGGGGGAGCCTACGTTGTCGCACGGACCAACCTCGGCGATCGACCGGCTCTCGTAGCGGCTGCGGCGCTGATGATTGACTACGTCTTAACAGTGGCCGTCAGCGTTGCAGCAGGTATTGCGGCACTCACCTCAGCCGTCCCAAGTCTATTCATTCACCGCGAAGCCCTGGGGCTGGTCGCCATTCTATTTATCATCGTGATGAATCTCCGTGGAGTTCGCGAATCCGGCAAGTTTTTCGCCGTTCCAACCTATTTTGCCATCGGAGCACTGGGCATTCTCGTCGTCGTGGGAACAGTTCGGTCTGTATTCAACTCCGGAACCCCCTCTATCCCGGCAGGCCCTGCCGAAGCGGAAACGCTTACTCTATTTTTAGTACTCCGCGCCTTTGCGGCAGGCTGCTCGGCAGTCACCGGTATGGAGGTTATTTCAAACGGGGTCAAAGCCTTTCGCCCACCTGAATCGAAGAATGCCGCAACCACCATGATCTGGATGTCGACCATCCTGGCTTCTCTGTTTATGGGCATTAGTTGGATGGCCTCGCACTACGGCATCCTGGCAAAAGCAGATGAAACGGTGGTCTCCCAACTGGCTCGTTTGACCTTCGGCACCGGCCCCATCTATTACGCCATACAGATCGGGACCATGGCCTTGCTGGTGTTGGCGGCAAACAGCGCCTTCGCAGGCTTTCCGCATCTGGCATCGATCTTGGCTCGCGACGGATTCATGCCCCATCAGATGGCCACATTCGGCGATCGTCTGGTCTTTTCGAACGGCATCATCATCTTGGGATTCTTCGCCTGCCTCTTGCTCGTCGTGTTCGAAGGAGATACGCACGCACTGATTCCGTTGTATGCCATCGGCGTGTTCCTGTCATTTACGCTTTCTCAAGCCGGGATGGTGAAACAATGGCTCGTCAAGAAAGGGATCCATTGGCAGACGAAACTGATCGTCAACGGGGTCGGCGCAGTCACCACCGGTATTGCAACAATCATCATCGCCAGCACCAAGTTCATGCAGGGCGCCTGGATTGTCTTCCTGCTCATCACGGTCCTCCTTCTCATGTTTCAGGGGATTCGCTCGCACTATAAGGCCGTCAGCGAGCAGATCGCACTGGACCGCCGCGGGGAACGACCGCCACTGCCTCGCCGCAATATCGTCATTATTCCCGTCAGTGGAATGAATCGTGCCGTAGTTCGTGCACTGGACTATGCTCGGAGTCGCCCAGGCGAAATTCGCGCGGTGTTCATCGAAGTGGATCCTGAAGAAAGCGCCAAGGTCAAGATTCAATGGGCTCAATGGGGAGGCGGCGTGAATTTGATCGCGCTGTCGTCCCCCTATCGCTCAGTCCTCGGGTCGCTACTCGACTATGTCGAGGAAGTGCTCGAGAAAGATCAGAACACCTGGGTGACCGTCGTGATCCCGGAGATCCTACCGGCACGGTGGTGGCAGAACATTCTCCATAACCAACGAGCGTTCATGCTCAAAGCCTCACTGCTGTTCAAGGAACGCGTGATTCTCATCGACGTCCCCTATCATTTGACGCGATGACAATGCGTCGTGAAGCGTGGCTCGTGAAACGTGAAACGCAGCATCGGACCTCTGGTCTCGCTCTCTTCACCGCTTGCCTTGCAATGGCTTCTCCGGTTCATGCCTTCACAATCACTGAGCCACCAGACGGGGCCACGCTCGCTGCAGGAACTACCATTACAGCGCGGGTGGATTTGGGTAAGGACGCCGGCATCGTCAAAGTCCGCTACTATTGGTACGCTGAGCAGGATGAAGCCCTGGTTGAGCAGGATGACTCAACCGCCACAGGCTCCATCGTGGCACCAGTCGCCATGATTGGATCCATCGAAACAGAACCTCCGTTTGGCGGTCTACTCCACGTTCCACACGATACCATTGGACCGATGCGCCTCCTGGCCGTGGCTGAAATCTCTCGTGGGCGATTGGGAACCAGATCTGTGTTCGATGAAGTGCTTGTGCACCTGACCCCTCCCACTCCCCTCACCGCAATCGACTTTGAAACAGAGAAGCCGTTGCAATTGGGACGCGCCGGGCAATCGTCAGCCTTCGGCCATGTGGACTCGCTGGGAAAAGTATTTGAACTTCCCGTCGTCGGAGACTTTGCGGATGGAGTCACCCGGCGGATCAGCACCCCAGCCAGCGGGACCAGCTATGAGTCCTCAAGTCCAAAAGTCATCAAAGTCTTACCCGGAGGCCTGCTTCAGATCGTTGGCAATGGCAAAGCCACCATTACCGTCGCCAATCGTGGCAAACAAGCCTCACTCGATGTCGATGTCAATGTGAACGATGAGACGAATGAACCGCCGATTGCCGATGCCGGAACGAACAAATCCGTCAAGTCCGGCTCTCGAGTCAAACTGAGTGGCCTGAAAAGCCGAGACCCGGAAGGCGAAGCACTCTACTATAGCTGGAGCCAAGTACGCGGCAGCAAGGTACCGCTGCTCGACGCCAACAACTCGGAAGCCTCTTTCGTTGCACCAACCGTCTCAGAACCGAGAACCTTTCGCTTCAAGCTGCGCGTGACGGACAAGAAGGGGGCAGATAGCTTACCGAAATTTGTAGATGTGTCAGTGGAGCCATAGAGGATTCTCAAATTAGGTCAGAGCTATTTCTTTCCAATTACCTGATTCCGAATCCACCGTCTCAGCGTATCCTTTCCGACTTCACCAGCAACCACCTGAAGAGTGACCGTCTCTAGTGTAGTGATTCATGCTGTTCGCGTCTTATCAAGGCCTCGCCGTGCCCGGTTCATTGTTGCCAGGATCTCCTGCGCCGTTTTGGTCCACATAAAGGGGGTGGGCTGCGCATTTCGTTCGGTGATGTATGCATCAATGGCTGCAATCAGCTCGGGCACACTGCGAAAGACTCCGCGACGAATCTGTTTGGCCGTCAGGTCGCCAAAGACGCCTTCAACCAGATTGAGCCAGAAACTACTGGTTGGAGTGAAGTGCAGATGGACACGTGGGTGGCGCATCAGCCACCGCTGAACCGTGGGATGTTTATGTGTGGCATCAATACTGTCCGGAGATCATATGAATAGAATCAACTGGTTACCGTTTTGCACGGATTCATCCTCTCGGTCGATGCGGGCAAGCAGTTGATCAAGAGGCGTTTTCTCGAAGAGCGTCACACTCAGAATCTGTAGAATCGTATAGAGCGAGGCATCGCGGTTCAGACGGTTTTTGACGACGGCTACCAGCACATAGACCGCGATGGCGATCTAGACCTGAGTTTTGACGGCGTTCTCGGAGGTGCCAACGAAGGCGTTGATCCGCAGATGGTGCTTGATCCATGTGAAGAACAGTTCCACCTGCCAGCGGCATCGGTACAGCTTAGTGATGGTCAGTGCTGGCCGATCGAAATGGTTGGTGAGAAACCCCAGGAGTTTGTCGTGCGTGGCGTCGTAGAACTTGATGCGGCGAATCGGCGGTGGGAAATCCGTGCACGACTGCACGCCAGTCAACACAACGGTTTGATCGCAGCGCAGGCCGCTCGCCTTGTCGATCGGAGGAGAATACCGCCTTTGATACTGAAGATTCGACTTGGCGCGGATGACGAAGAACGCCTGCGCTCGATGCAGGGCATGCCGTCTTCCAAAGTCGAGCAAGCCACGATCCATCACGTAGAAACTTCCCGCCTCAAAGGCAATCTGGTCGAGGAGGTTGACCTCGTACAGTTTGCCGTCGGAGATATGGATAAACGTCGGGATCTTCCCGCGCAGGTCGAGCAGTGTGTGCAACTTCACAGCTGCTTTGGCCTTGCGAAAGTGCGCCCATGGAAACAGCGACAACGACAGATCGATCGTCGTGGTGTCGAGCGCCTAGGCGGTGTTCTTGAGCTCGACGCCGAAGTCCTCACCGGCATAGAGCCCGCGTCCTATCTGGATGAGACTCAAGGCGAGATCCCGATAGATGCGCCAATCCCGTTTCTCGTTGGCGTCGGCGAGCGTGCTTCGAGCGATGCGGCCGCGAATGCCAAGGTGATACAACTTGCTTGAATGGGCGCGCAGGCACGTCTCGCTGTCGCGCAGGATCTCGCGAAAGGTGAGCTGCGCAAACGCCATCGCCAGGAACTGATCGAGATGCGAGAACGTCAGTGTCGGGTAGCGGCCCGGATAACGGGCAACACAGCGCCGCAACGTATGCAGCGGCAGGTGCCCCATCAATTGAGCAAACACCAGCTTGCCGCTGTACATGTGCCCACCTCCCGGTTAACCCACCGGAAGGCTCTCGTAGCGCGTGTTGCAAGTTCAAGTCGGTCACACCCATTGGAAGCAAGTTTTGCCTCATCGCTCAACACGTTGCGATTGTTGAGGATGAAAATCTCCGGACACTACTGATGTGGCATAGTTGTCCGCGATCAGATGCAGGGCCTTGTCCTGGGGGACCTGGTGGGTAAGGAGACGAAGGAACCTCAACCATTCCTGATGCCGATGGCGCGGCCAACAGGTGGAGATGAGGGAGCCCTCGGCCACATTGAGGGCGGCAAAGAGCGTGGTCGTGCCATGGCATTTGTAATCGTGTGTCATCGTGCCGCAGCGCCCAGGCTTGAGCGGCAAGCCAGGTTGGGTGCGAGCCAGCGCCTGGATCTGGCTTTTCTCATCCACGCACAGGCCCACGGCCTGTCCTGGCGGGTGCAGATAGAGGCCCACGACATCCTCTGGCTTGTCCTGGAAATGCGGATCCTGACTGAGCTGAAAGGCCCGAACTCGGTGGGGTTGTAGGCCGTGACTGGTCCAGACTCGTTGCACGAACGTGGGGTTCGTGTGTAGATGCCGTGCCAAGCTGCGGGTCGACCAGTGGGTGGCAGCGGGTGGTTTGGGTGGTCGTCTTCAGAATGCGCGCAGTGAGCGCATGACGTGCCTTGGGAAGGCATCCGCCCCTGGGCGCATCCTGGGCTCGCCCAGACAATCGCTGGATGACGAAGCGCTGCCCCCAGAGGCCCACGGTTTGCCGACTCGTGCCGAGCGCGGTGGCAATGTGCTGGTTATCGTGGCCCTCAGCCGCCAACAAGATAATCTTTGGCACGGAGGACGAGCCGAGCAAGCGTCCGCCAACCACGAGCCCACTGCGCAAGTTGCTGACGTTCGGGCTCCGTGACCTGGATCAAAGGGGCGATGCGCATGGCGTGGTCCTCCTCTCAGAGAAGCCCATAACCATGCCTAGTGATATGTCGAGACACTTATGCATCACTACACTAGCTCCTTGGGATCAGGAAGCTCCTCGATTCCGTTCACATTGAGAAAGATACGCCCGGACAGAACCGCTGCCCGCTTGCTTCCATCAAAATTATTCTTGGCGATGTGGAAGTGGTTACCAATCTGCAGATTTGATCTGTGTAGACTTAGTTGTGAAGCTGTGGTGGGAAAGAAGGAGAATCGGACCAGCTATTCACAGATCGTTACCAAACGGGATGTCTCGCTACTGATCAGCAGTACTTCCTCCTCGCACACACCAGACTTTGAACGCAGAGGCTTTACTGGTCATATGGACATGGCCATTGCTCAAATGAAGATGCCAGGCCTTTGAGGATTCCCCATCTGTGGAGGAGGACCAATAGAACCCCGACGGGTTGTTCAGAAACGGATGGCCGACTGGAAGCATCGCATTGGAGTCCTGGACAGATGGGTCAAGCAGACTGGTCAGTTCCACAATCGACGGTAACCGCCACCCTCTCTGACCACCAATCGCCTTATTCAGACAATAAGACCGAGCCGCCTTCCAATCAGTGCGTGCTGTCGCAGGAGACCGCTCCCAGAGAAGACCCGTGTCTTGATCCAATACTGCCTCGCTGTGGAAGTTTGCCAACACGATGAACCGCGTCTCCGTTGGGAGAGTTCGATTCCACGAAACAACGTACGGAGATGACAGATCTGACGTGGATCGGGCCTGTCCCATATCGGCCAGACCAACACAGAAGGCAACGGCGCTGGTGAAGATTACTCCATTGATCATTCGCCTACGCTTCGGTTCCACTGTACCTCTCCCCTCTAGACGATCAAGGGATCAGCCACACCGATCCGATTTCATCAATCCCTTTGCCGAAATTCGCTAGAGAACAAATACGTCAAGAATGGATGGGAGGTCGGGGTGAGATCGTGCAGCTACGCCCCCTGTTTCGCCTTCCCCCGCGCAACCAGGGCAACCACCTGTAACAACTTTTCAACGCGGGCCTTGTATTGATTCATGAATTGAGCGGTCCACATCGTGTTGTATTCGATGGCCGCACTTTTTTTCATCCCCGCATCTTTTTCACCGACCGGAGAGGAATAGTGCGCAATCAGGCGATCCAGTTCCTCTTCGCCAAAGTTTCTCGAATAGGCCTGCTTAAGATGATCGTGGAGGGTTTCCACTCTCCCCATTGACTGCCTGATGTCTTTCAAGAACGCATCGAGCAGTCGTTCGATTTCCTTCTTCGTATCACCTGATACATTGGGATAGCTGGCTGCGATGGACTTTCTGATTTGCTGCTCATACTCAGTGACATACTTTTGTGTGAGCGTTTCGTACTCCGACTCAAGTTCTGAGACCCGGATCAGCGTCAGCAACTTCTCAATCTTGATGGACTTAGAGTTCTCGATTGTGGCCGCATCTGCAGCAGTCGACCCAACAATCATTGTCAGGCTACAGACGCACCCGAGTAGAGCAACCTGTGGAAGACTGCCATGCTGTCTATTCTTCCGGCCGCGCATAGCTCTCACCTCTTGCGACCGAGTCTACTCCGATTGAACCGCCCGTCAAGAAATAGAACACCTTCTACGATGTGACTGGAGTGATACGCATCGGCCCATAGGCATAGCGGGCTGTCTGCAGTTCCTTGAGATGTTTCCGCAAGGCAGGCCCAAACGGAGAACGGTCGATGTCACGCGCCATGCGCTTGCTATTTCGCTCGACACGATCAATCACGTCGGCGAGCTGTCCAACTACGCGCCGACCTGAACCTGTCAGCCATCCAAGATGGTGATCGGCATAGTGCAAATCTTGCAGCGAGTAGCGAACCGACGCCAGTTCTTCCAGGCAGCGGAATCGAGCTCGCTGTAAATCTCGCATGGTCAGCCCCGCCCGTTTCCATGCTGATCCTCCATGACGGCCGACTCCCCAGGATGAAAGCCGCTCGAACAAGAGCGCTCCCATGGTAAAGGTAAAGGTGGCATGGAGAATGCCCCGCAGCGGACGGAGGCTTCGTCGCCATGGCGAATAGAAGATCTGTTGGTTATGGTCGTCCCGATACATGACATGCTTTCGCAAGAGCAAATTCAGATGGTGATGACTGTTCTCATGAATGAGATCATCAATCAGGTCGAGATTGCCACGATCAAAACAATTGATAAATGACAGCCCTGGCCGATGGCGATAACTGAAACTGACGACACCCTTTGCCTGAAGCGGAATAATGCGGTCGGTGAGCAACATTAAGAGATCGTATCCCTCCGGCCACGCCAATTGAATCGTTTCCCAAGCACGCGTGATTCGATCAATCTGTCTCGTATCAGTGCGCTTCACAGTTTTGGGTTGACGGTCGTTTCCGTAAACCAGCATGGGGCCGACCGTGACTGGGACACCGTGGCGTTGAATGGCGACGACCGATGGAACATAGGACCAGTGCCATTGCCCCTGCCCGCCGCCACGTGACCACACCGGCGAGACAGTCTTTCCGATCTTGAGCGAGATACGAGCCGGTTCCACCCGAACGACTACTCGACCTGTTGATCGACGGACCGCCCGCCGCACCTCATCTGGCGCCTGACACCAAGCCCCAGTCAGATCAACGGACAGCGTCCCAGCTTGTTCGCCACGCTCAAAATTGTCAGAGAGACTTCCTGAGACCTCCCACTGCGTCAGTTTCCGCTGGCAGAGCCACTGCACCGTCCTAGATGGGTCGAACCAGATCGACTCCTCAGTCAACTCCTGCGTCAGTCGTCGACATAATGCCAACACTCGCTTCTCCAGACCACGTACCTGCGGGCGGCCGCTTGGGAATAGATCGTCAAAGTAACCGTGTTCGAAAAACTTCTCCTGACACTCGTGAAACAACTGTGCCGCGAACTCACGCCGATCTTGTTCTCTCGTCAATTGTCGATACACATCGAGAAGATAGACGAGGTCATTCAGCGTCTCGATCCAGCCCACAACTTTCCAGGTAGAATAGGAGTCCGTTGGGAAGGCTGACCGAAGATGGTCAAAGAAACTGGTTGGAAGCTTCAGCTCTCTCAACAGGTCAACGTAGTCGGCATGCAGCTCCCGACACAGATCAGCATACAGCCGTCGCATTGAGAGACGAAATTCATGCTGCAATGTGACAAGAGGCCCAGGATCGAGCAGACTCATAGCGAGACGATGGCGAACAATGTTGGCAGGACTCTAGCGCAGCGGAAAAGTGGGTGCAAGGGCGAAGCTGAGCGACCCGCCATTGTCTTTTGTCATTAGAAACCAACAAACGAACATGAGTGCCTGGATATTCCTCCCCTGCACGCTCTAACATGTAGCCTGCTACTCAGCGTGGCGAAACATCGACAACGGTCCAGCCCTGCGGGGAAATAGAAACAGCCTCTCATGATACTGAACAGAACGGAGCTGGCGCTGGTTCTTGCAGAAATTGCTCCAGCCCTACGTGGCGGCTGGATACAAAAGATCCATCAACCACAAGCTCACACGATCGTGCTTGACATTCGGGTGCCGGGTGAGACCCATCGGCTGCTGATCTCCTGTGACCCGAACAGCGCCCGACTCCATCTAACCTCCGGTGCTCATTCGAATCCTCCGACGCCTCCCCCATTCTGTCAGTTCCTCCGAGCCCACTTCCAAGGGGCCAGGCTCGACGATATTCGCCAAATCGAGCATGATCGTATTATCGAGCTGCAGATCACAAGTAGAGATGGACCACACACGATCATGTGTGAACTAACCGGCCCCAAGTCGAATCTCCTGGTCCTCGATGCCGAACGACGAATCCTGCGCGATTGCACTCGCCAACGCACGACTGTTGGGCAAACCTATGAGCCGCCAGCACAGGGCAACACCTCTCAGAAACAGGCTCTTAGCCGTTTCTCAGATAGCGTCGGAGGCCTATATCCCATTTCAGATGCGATCGATCGCTATTACCGTGAGCAGGAATCCCTACGGACAGCCGACCGGATCAAAGAAGAGCGTCTACGCGCGCTCAAAAAAGCGCTCAAGAAAGAACAGCGGCTGATCGAAGCCTGACAGAGCGACCGTGCGAAAGCAGCCGCCTACCATGACTATGCCCGATATGGAGAATTGATCAAAGCCAATCTCGGAGCCATCTCGAAGGGAACCTATCGTATTGAGGTCACCGATTACTTCCATGACCAGCTCCCCACCATCACGATTCCGCTCGACCCCATGAAATCTCCCCAAGGCAATATGGACGACTACTTTCGAAAACATCGAAAACATCTGGCTGCTGAACGTGAACTCACACCTCGAATTGAACGAGCCGAGCTCGGTCTCGCGCGGCTGCGCCAGGAGCTTCACGAAATTGAGCAAGGGACCTGGACTCCACCTGTAACACCTTCTCCCCGGCTACGTATCGCTACCAGTCCAACGGCTCGTGCCATTGCTCATCAACGAGGCCCATTCCGTCGATTTATCTCGACTGACGGGCTGCCGATCTTCGTCGGACGTAATGCGCGCGAAAACGATGAACTGACTTTCGGCCTTGCCAAGAGCGACGACCTTTGGCTGCATGCTCGTGGAACGCCAGGATCACACGTCGTCGTTCGCTTAGAGAAAGGGGCCGAGACTACGCCGGAAACACTTCGTGACGCAGCCACGCTGGCACTGCTTTATAGCGATCTGAAGAAAAGCGGCAAAGGCGATGTCATCTACACCCGAAGGAAGTGGGTGAAGAAAGCGAAGGGACAAGCCCCTGGTGCAGTGATCGTCACCCAAGAGAAATCAGTACACATCAGTCTAGATAAAATCAGACTGGATGCGCTCAAGAATCGGACTAATCACGATTGAGCGGTGTCGTCCCCTCCCTGAGGGCCTCGTTCAAGGCGGATACTCACCACATTGAATCTTGGCCTCTCCCGACGTGCTAGTCCAGGCTGAAACATCGGTTTCTCTCGCCCTATCGCACAGACGGGACTATGATGGCCCGAGACCGTAGAGGACGCACATGACGGCTGGACAAGCACAACCACCGACGATTCTCATCGTCGACGACGATCTTCCGATCGTGAACCTCTGCAAGGCGTTTCTGGAAGAAGCCGGATATGCTGTTCTGGGGACCGACGGCAGCTCGGAAGCGCTGAAGATCTGCACGCAGCACAACGGATCGATCGATCTTCTTCTGACAGACCTGGTTTTGCCTCCACCGGGATTTCAGATTGCCTCAGCTTCGAATCAATTCCCGCACGTCAATGGCCTTGAACTAGCCGTGCGAGCGACCAGAATTCGGAGCGCGCTTCGCATCATTCTTATGTCAGGGAATCCCGATAAAGAGCTTGCGGGTCATGGGATCAAACGAGGAACGCTCCCGTTTCTGGCAAAGCCGTTCGAACGTGACCGTCTGCTCGCTCTGGTGAAAAACGTGCTCGCCCAGCCGGCAACGCCCCTTGGAGTGGAACAACCTGCCCGTGCTGCAAATGATGCCGAATGGTTTGGTTGAACTCGGTCCAGGCTAAGGGTAAGGCCGAGGTTCAGATTTAACAACGCACATCGAATTCTCTCCAACTGAATCTTAGCCTCCACCGTTACGCTGCGAGCAGGCTGTTGACGAAGACCGCCAGCGGCGTTCCCCGCCTTGCCGAATCGGCTTCGCGAGGCAGGTCACGTCGCTCAGAGGCTCAACGTACGGGCCGGAGTACGATTCGCCCCTTCGCTCGTTGCGGCCTTGCTGGTCAGCCTTTCTGAACAGCCGGTGGGGCATAAGTGACTGGACGTATTGTCTCGCATGAGTATCCTCTGTTCCCCAAGGAGGAGTGCCCCCTGCGCATCGCCCCCGCCGTTCATCTGAGTGGTCCTGAACGCCAGCAACTCAAGCAGTGGGCGCGTGGGCGACGAACGCCTGCGCGACTGGTGCTCCGCGCCAAGATTGTGTTGTTGGCGGCCGCAGGCCACGACAATCACCAGATTGCCGCTGCGGTAACCACGAGCCGGCAAACCGTGGGGCTCTGGCGGCAGCGCTTCGTGACCCAGCGTGTGCACGGCCTTGCCCAGGATGCCCCTCGCGGAGGGCGGCCCCCCAAGGCACGTCGGACCCTGACCGCGCGCATCCTGAAGAGGGCGTGTACGATTAGCTGTGTCACTGGTTATCATGCTTCTTCTAGAGAGGAGGGAGGGGGTGATGACCAAGCCAGACACGAAAACGGATGCGTTGGTGGATGACTTATTGCAAGGCTGTGAGTCGCCGGAAGAGATTCTTGG
>Ga0268299_1000152_pt1 | contig 271892 bp, 274 predicted proteins | sample NOBtaG_FD_193484 | JGI IMG/M metagenome (GOLD analysis project Ga0268299, IMG submission 193484) | Activated sludge microbial communities from bioreactor in Nijmegen, Gelderland, Netherland - NOB reactor | ecosystem: Engineered > Bioreactor > Aerobic > Activated sludge | place: Netherlands...
GCCCTGGGCAAGGCGCCGACTTACCCCAGATTCAGTGAGAAAACGCCCGGATCAAATTCTCATCGAATCTGGGGCACCGCAGGTCGGACCTCACCTCATGCCCCAGATCGGATGAGAATGGACAGCACAACCACACCTCGCCTTGGCGTATAGGTAAGGAATAGTTTCCCATCTAAATATTCGTCTGCGCAAACGCCCCTCAGCGCCGTGGGAATCGTGGATTTTCGGCGTACTCTGAGGTCAACGGAACCGCGCGTATGTTCAATTACTCGGTGGAAAATCGTAAAAAATGATTTGAGGTTTTAAAAATGGCTCGACAAGGTATTCAATCTGGCGGGGACGTACTTGTTAATTCCCTCGCAGACGGCACAGATATTAATCTTGTCTGGGAAGAATTAATTACGGCGTTTTCGCTCTACAACGAGGAACGCACAACCATCGCGTCATTGTTGTCGTTTAAAACTACTAACGCATCCGACGTTGTGGCACAAAGTATCGGGACCTCTTCTTTTGAGCGTGCGACAGAGCATGGTTTACCGAAGTCTGCCGGTACTCCCGCTGACGCGTTGCTTTTAGGCTACACGTTTGACGATTTCGATTTAAGAACAGCTTTTACTTGGAAATTTTTGCGCAGCGCCGACCGTCGTCAAGTTGACGCAGTAATTAACGGCGTGATGGAGTCGGACAATAAGCTAGTCACCGGGACCATTCTTCGTCGCCTTTTCGATCCCACCGAGGGCACAAATGAATTCGGCGCGCGCGTTTTCGGTTTATATACGGGAAATGATGGAATTACGCCGCCAAATTTTCTAGGGAATCAGTTCCCCAGCAATACCAACCACTATCTGCCGACGCAGAACGCCACCATTGATTCGCAGGACATCGAAGATGCGATGAACCTGATTCGCATCAAGGGGTACGGTCTGGATTCGTTGTCTCAGTTGCTCATCATCGCCAATCCTGTTGAATCAGAACTGATTCAGACGTGGCGCTCCGGTAAGGAATCGCGTTCGGGTGGCCCAACCGCGAAACACGATTTCATCCCGTCCGTGAAAGCCCCGCCCTATCTCCAGCCTGAAAACATTGTGGGACAACCTATTTCGGGTGATTACTACGGTCGTGAGGTACTTGGGAGCTACGGCCCCGCCTGGCTGCTCGAAACCTCCTTCGTGCCTGCCGGTTACGTCGCAGTCGTCGCTTCCGGTGGACCGAACTCCGAGCGCAACGTAGTTGGTATGCGTGAGCTGCCGAACACCGCGTACCAGGGGTTGCGGACCATCCCCGGTAATTTTGCCGGCTATCCGCTCATTGACGCCTTCTACCAGCGCTCATTCGGCGTAGGTGTGCGCCAGCGTGGCGCAGCGGTGTGTTTGCAGGTCACCGCTGGCAGCACCTACACTGCGCCAACCGCGCTCATTCCGGTGTAGGCGGGTGTGTTGTGGCACAACATGATTCGGGTAACGTGCCGGTGGACTACACCGGCCCCCTACCTACCGGGGTCATACCCGCCAAGGCGAAGGATGCCAGTGAGTTCACCTACATGCCGGGGGAATGTCCCAGACGCTCCCCTGGTCGCTCGCCAGCGACCACCGACCGCACCGGCATTGCAGACGGCCCGCCCGGTCTGTACCCCGACAACGCTCCACGATGACAGGACCGGCCATGAAGCGACGCACGTACAAGCGGGATCGGATAGGCCGATTCGCCAGCGCGGGAACCAAGGTGACCGGCGCAGCCCTCGGGGCTGGGATTGGTGTGGCTGTGGGGCCTAAGACGGCCCGGTCGGCGGTGCGTAAGGCCACTGTTCCCGGATCGGTGAAGGTCAATCGCACCTTGACCACCAGTCAGGCCGGGGTATCAGCGTCAGCGGCGTACGCGATAGGAGGTATCCGGGTCGATCTGGCTGGTAGCGCCACGATCACACGCCCGACGCCGACCGCTGGCCGAAAACGTGCCCGGTAGAGGGATGCCCTTCTCTATCGGCACCCTGCGTCGCCGGGTCGAGCACTAAGCGGAGTCCTCCGCCTCCAACTGTGCTCCCCGGCGACGTTTCACATTCCGCTAATTCGCGAAGGAAACAGGCGTCCAATGCGCCATAAATTGAATGAAATCCAAATCAAGTGTACGTGATTGCAACGGCTGTGCTGGACATTGTTCTTCCACGTTTAGCTCTAGACGCCAAACTCTATGTTCTTTTGTGAGTCCTGTAATTATTTTCGTGCCCTGCTCACCTTTATCGTCCACCGATTTAAGAACATATTGACATCCTGCGCCTGGCATGGCTGCCCGCACGGTCTCATCTTGTTGCCGCTGCGTGGCTAGTTCTCTTGCGTCCGTCGTGTTGTTTCCGCGCACCACGTAAACCTTCGATACGTCGTGGGTGTTCAGGCCATCGACTATGAGTTGTGCCTTTTTCTGCTGTTGATCAGCCGGAAACGTTTTCAGAGACGTTGGGTCATCCTCGGGAATGAAAAAGAAAAAGATGACCGCACCAGCAATGACAGCGAGAATGATCGCGACCAATGCGCCTAATGTCCATCGCAGCCTGCGTGTTTTGTTCAATTCTATTCACCCGGATATTTCACGTGTACAAATTCGACTTGTGCAGGTCCGCCCCAGAAATCGTCGGTATTCGGCCACCAATCATCGTGAACATTCCTCGGGTCGGCATGTTGATCAACCACATCGACACCGTTCATATTGCCCACGTACATTGCAACGTGATCAATTTTCCCCTCGTTGGTTCTGTAGTAAATCAAATCGCCTGGAGTCAAGCCAGCCTTAGAGGGGGCCAGCGGGTCATACCCGGTTGGCCCGGAAGTGGGGACAACGCCTTTTGTTTCTCCAAGTCCTGAATGCTGAGTGAAATAGTCGTGGTTCGCGGCCGCGTTGTACCAAGTCTCAGACTCAACATTTTTGGGATTTAATGTGTTGTTATTGTAGTACCAATCATCAGGGTCGCCGTGATGCCAATCGTCCAAGCCGTCCCCAACGTCTTTAAATCCACCGGCCCTCAACGCTTGCGAAACGAAATTCGTGCAATCTTGTTCATATTGCCGATAATCGCCGTTATAGCCATCGGCGAAAGCCTCGGCATAAATGATTGCCTTTTTTCGTTCTTCCGATAACCCCGGAGGAAATTGCAAACCGCCCGGAACTCTATCTCTTGAAAATCCGTCGTTACCTAACATTTGCGCGCCGCCCCGACTGAGCTTACGACCCTGCAACCCCGCAGCCTCGCCTTGGAGTTCACCCGCCACCTTGGCAGCAGTAGATGCCAAACCCTTTGCGTGCCAACGCATAAACTCGGTGAGTTGTTGAGCCTCGGCCTTGCGTGTGGCGCGCTGGCTATCCGATCCGCCCTGGTGGGTGTCGGTGGCCAGCAAGTCCTCGGAGACGGTATACCCTTTGCCCTCGGCCTCCTGTATGGCGTTCACCGTGGCTTCTTTGGCTCCCCGGATTTCCCCGGCCCCACGGCGGGCGATGGACGCGCATTCCCGATAGATCGACGCCTGTACCCGCACTGTGTCTTGCGCCTCGCGCGCGTCGTCATACGCCGACGTGGCAGCCTTGCCGGTCCAATCAGTGCCACCCGGTGCGGAAATGTTCGCTACATGCTGCGAAAAGGCCGTTTCGGATTGTCCTGCGGCCTTTTCCCATTGCGTAGCCGCGTCATCTAAATGTGTTGTGGACCAATTCAATATCTCAGACTTTGTCGGCATGGAGGCCGGAGCGATAGCCGCCATTACGCCGTCCCACTGATTTTGCCAGCACTGCCCTTGTCGGTATCTTCGTACGCCGAGGCATCCGAGGCCAACGTTTGTGCACGTCCCGACAGATAGGCCGCGTGGTCGGCACGGGCGGCGTCAATGAGCGCTGAAACTGCTTGCACTGCACCTACAGTCGGATCGCTACTCGATCCACTGGCGGCGACGCTCGGCCCAACCAGCTCAGCGGCCAGACTCTCACTGCGCGCCCCCGCCAGCCGTAGGCCGTCAGCATCGACGCTCAACCCGGACACCGCGCACCCCCTCACGTTGATACAGCGACCCAAACCGCTGCTAGAGCGACTATACGCGATAGCCGGTGAACGGTGCGCGTGAGATGTTCTACGAATCTGGTTCATCCTGTGAGCGCTCAGCATTCCGCGCTTGCGCCTCACGGATGCGTTGAAGTCTCAGTTCGCGCTGCTCTTTTAATTGTGCCCGGTAATGGACCCAATATTGACGTTCGGCCTCGGCATCGGATGGATATACCCAGATCCCTTTATGCTCTTTTGAGAAATCATTTAATGCGCCCGCTATGTTAGCGATCTGTTCCGTCTGCTTTTCGACACGGTTCGTCAGATCGTGCAGGGTGTATGTTTTGATAAACTGGGTGTCTCGTAGGATATCAAAATCAAGGGTTGACGCAACTTTATATTTTTTTCCGTGGCTATCTTCATAGCGAACTACGACTTCATGTCGTGACCTTAGCTCCAGTGCCGCAAATTTGGCAGAATCTATTGTTTTCTGATCGCGGTTCTCCCGAAGCGCATCCATGTATTCTTCACGCTCGACCGCATAGTCCCACAAAGTGCGAATTTCCTGGTTAGGTGCAAGTATCGAAATTTCAGAGAATTTGACCACGCTCGGACTGCCCTCATTCTGATCATCGGGCGTCCGCCTTATTTCTGGAAATGCTTCGATTGTCACGTTATAGGCGGGGGTTGAACCAAAATTCCGTATGACAATATCTAGAAATTGCATATGTTGTGGAGTCGATTCAGCGAATGCCACGACGTTAGGCTGGGCTTGTTCTTCACGTGTCTGCCGCGCAACTCTAACCTGAAAGTACGCGAAACCAGCCGCGATAGCTGCGACTAGGAAGGTCGCCCAGGCTGCGATGGCCGACCATGCTCCCGATGTGAGCAGGGTTGCCTGATGCCATAGCCAGCACCCCACTCCACTGAACCATAAGCCCAACACGGCAATTGCGCCGATGACTGCTATACCTGTAGCCCATCGCCGGACGTTACCTACTCGCGCCATAGATCCCCCTCTGCCGGAAGCCAACTCACGTGGGCCATGATCGTACGCGGCATGGATGACGCTACTGAGGGGAATCGCCGAAATTATCAGCGGCCAAGACTCTTGATAATCTCGTCTAATTCGATTCTGTCAAATTTCAACAGCCGCGTTCCGACGCGATGTGCGGGGATTATCTTCTTGGCGACGTAGCTACGAAGCGTGTTCTTAGAGACGCCGATATATTCGGCAGCTTCGGCTGTAGACAAATAACGTGTGGGAATAGACATAAAACGAAACCTTTTTATTCTCAGCGCACCGCGCCCTGGTGCATGGGTTCCGTTTCCCACCAATGAGATTAACGCAATTGGTGCCTAAAGGCCATTAATGGGCTTCGATGTGACGCGCCTCTCCCCTACTGCGCTAGCCGAGCCGTGTTGGTGCCTTTGGCACCCGTTGGCGGAGCGATGCAACCCAGACGACGCCAGGGCGGTGGGGGCCGCTTGGCGATGACAGCAACCCGAGCAACGAACTCGACATAGCCACTGGATAGCCCAAAAGGCTTGAAAATCAGGGCAATTAGCCCTCTGATCTGCGAAAACAAGGTGTGGTCCCGGCTGGGTTCGAACCAGCGACCCCTCGCGTGTGAGGCGAGTGCTCTTCCGCTGAGCTACGAGACCTTGCGATCGAGGTGAAAGGCTAGCACGAGCCGCCGGAAACCCCGCAGTCCGCTGGCCGGCAGGCCGCATATGCAAGGGATTTGTGAATAAACCTCCCGTTCGACTACTGTTTCAACTCGCACCGGATGACGATCTCATCCGTTGCGCGCGGATGTAGCGCAGTTGGTAGCGCATCACCTTGCCAAGGTGAGGGTCGCGGGTTCGAATCCCGTCATCCGCTCGAAGGGTGGACAGTCATCCCTAGCGGTGGAGTGGCCGAGTGGTGAGGCAACGGCCTGCAAAGCCGTGCACACGGGTTCGATTCCCGTCTCCACCTCCATTAAAGACCCGCGCGATTAGCTCAGCGGGAGAGCGCTTCCCTGACACGGAAGAGGTCACTGGTTCAATCCCAGTATCGCGCACCACGTTTTTTGCAGGTCAACCGTTGTTTGACCAGATGACGCAGCCACCGTCGGCCGTAAGCGCCGAATTCAATTCGGGACGCGTATCGGTGAGATAAGGGTTGGCCCGCTGCGCTGATCGCACCACGTCCGTGTCGATCTCGGCGATGATCGTGCCGGTTCCGGATTCGATGCGGTCCAGCACACGCCCGTCGGGTCCGACGATGCTGCTCCGGCCGACGTATGTCGTCGCGTTCTCGACACCGTCGTGGTTGATGTAAGCCAGATAGATCTGGTTCTCCCACGCGCGGGTACGGATAACGATATCGGCGACGATCTCGAAAGGTGTCATCTGTGCCGTCGGCACCGCGAGCAGGTGCGCACCGGCCAGGGCACTCATCCGGGCATTTTCGGGAAACTCCACGTCATAACAGATCATCATGGCGATGTTGACGCCTCGATACGGCACCATGGTCACCGCGTGGCTCCCCGGCGTGAAGTACGCACGATCAATCTCGCCGAACAAATGTGTCTTGTGGTGGCGGCCACGCACGACGCCCCGCTCATCGATGAAGACGGCGTTGTTGTACAGCTCCCCCGCCGCAACACTTTCGGCCATCCCCACAATGATTGCGATCTTGTTCTGTTCAGCGATCGCGCGGACCGCATCGAGATGGTGTGGGCTCACCAATTCCGGTAAACGATCCCCGACGTCGTATCCGGTCACGAATAACTCCGGCGTGATGAGTAGATCTGCTTGTCCGGCTAGCCTTTTGGCGGCCTGATCGAGTTCGGCAAGGTTGGCTTCCGGGTTCGCCGGGCTCCCGGCCGACTGCAGGCCCGCGACTGTCAGTTTCGTGGAAATCAACAAACCTCCCGTGTAGTGGCGGTGCGTATCCGGCCATGCCCAGCGGCGACCAGTTCTGCGTTACTTGCTGCCAGCGTTCCCTCCGGCAGCCGCAGTGTGTCCTCCAGTCCAATCCGCGCCGCCACACCGCGCGCTGCCGCGAGGTCGAGCATCGGCCATGCCGACGAGTCCTCCCCGTGCAGCAGCACGTCTACGGCACCGGATACCCGAACCTGCGTCAGCATCCGCATGGCCTGCTCCTCGACTGCGGTGCCGGCGACGCCGCCCGGCAGCTCTAGCAGGACGCGGAAGCAGTCCCTGCGCAGCGGCGAGCTCGACCACGCCAGCGCCACCGCCTCGTTCCACAGCCCCGCCTCCACGCCGACGCCGCGGTTCAGCAACGCCTCGGCGACCTCCGCCGCGCCCTCCTCATGCCAATTCACCGAGGCAAAGTCCGGCAGCTCGGTCCACCCATTGATGGCGGCGCAACGTGCGGCCGGGTCGGCCAAGGCCCACGCGCCCGTGGTAACGCCCACCGGAAGACCTGGGCACCGCGCGCGGAGGGCTGCAACCACCGGATCGATGGCACTGGCCAACAGCGAGTCGAAACCCTGGGCATCCTTGGCGTGAACATGGACCGCAGCCGCCCCCGCATCGCGACATGCCGCCGCATCCGCCGCGATCTCCTCGGCCGTGCAGGGAATCGCGGGATGCTGGTCCTTGCGCCGGACTCCGTTCAGACATGCCTTCAGGTACACCGCAGCCCCTACCGGTGGATCGGCCCGTCGATGTCACTCAACGGCCGCCCAGAGCCGCCCGATGTTTCGGCAATGATCTGTGCCGCAATCGATATCGCGGTCTCCTCGGGAGTCCGGGCATTGAGGTCCAGGCCCAGCGGGCTACGCAGCCGCCCCAGCTGATCGTCGGTGACGCCCTGCTCGCGCAGACGCGCCATCCGATCGGTGTGCGTGCGCCGCGAGCCCAGCGCGCCGACAAAGGCCACCGGCGCCACGGTCAGGGCAGCCGCCAGCATCGGCACGTCGAACTTGGGATCATGTGTCAGGACGCACACCACGGTGCGCGCATCGACGCGACCGCCTGCCGCCTCGGCACGCAGGTACCGGTGGGGCCAGTCGACGACCACCTCATCCGCATACGGAAAGTGCGCGGGCGTCGCGAACACTTCGCGGGCATCGACCACCGTCACCCGGTAGCCCAGCTGGCTGCCGGTACGGCTCAGGGCGCGTACAAAAGCGTTGGCCCCCGCCAGGATCATGCGTGGCGGCGCCGCGAATGCCTGCACAAACACCCGGGGCAGGTCGGATTGATCGGGTTCGCAGCGATCGGCACCTGCCACCGCGCTGCGGCCCGCACGTATCAACGACACGATGTCGCCCTCGATCTGCGGCCACGGCGCCGGCTCCCCGGCCCGCACCAGTGCCCAATCGGGAATCCCCGACAGCGTGCTCACCAAACCCATCGGCTCCCCCGCCACGAGCGCCGACTGCAGTTCCCGAAGCAACGGAAACCGCTCGGCGCCAATATGTTCGGTGACGACTTCGACCTCGCCGCCGCAGGTAAGGCCCGGCGCGATCCCGTCGTCAATACCGAATCGCTCACTGACACACAGCCCGGTGGCCAGCACCTCGCGTGCCGTCTCGATGACCGCCGCCTCCACGCACCCACCGGACAGTGACCCGATGACCGGCCCGTCGGCTGGCACGATCATCGCCGTCCCGGGCTCACGCGGCACCGCGCCACTGACCTCCACCACACGCGCCAACGCGGCGGTGCCACCGCCTTCGAGTACCGCGATCAGATCCCTGAGTATGTCCTTCATGACGGCTCACCGCCCCCGGAGTCGTTGATCGCCCGCCACACGCGCGCCGCGTTCATCGGCAGGCGGTACACCCGGACGCCGACAGCATCGCGGATGGCGTTGGCCAGCGCCGGCGCTACCGGGTTATATGGAGATTCGCTCATCGACTTGGCCCCGAGCGGCCCGAAGGTGTCATAGGTGTCGGCGAAGTAGACCTCGGTATCGGGCACGTCCACCATTCGCGGAATGTGATAGTTGCGCAACGCCGTGGTACTGACGAAACCGTCGTGTACCAGGATCTCTTCGTAGAGCGCCGACCCGATGGCTTGTGCGACACCGCCTTCCACCTGGCCCCGGCATTGCTGGGGATTGACCACCACTCCGGCGTCGGCGGTCTGCACCGACTGCAGAATGCGCACGGTGCCGGTCTGCGGCCGCACCGCGACGCGGAACGCCTGGACGTTGAAGGCCACCGAGCGCGGCGTGCCCTCGTGGTGCCCCACCGCGCGCAACGGCTCCGGCGCCGAGGCCGCGATCTCGGTCAGACCCAGCAGATCTGCGCCGGCTCGCACACCGTCCAGCTCCAGCACACAGCGCGATTCCGGCACCGCCAGTTTCGTCGCCGCGAAGCGAATGATCTTGTCTCGCAACAGCTCTGCCGCGCGGTACACGGCCAAGCCGGCGACGGTGGTTCCGGCCGAGCCGAATGCGCCGGTGTCATGACTCACCGCATCGGTATCGGCCTGGTGGATATCGACCTGATCCGGAGCGCAGCCCAGCACGGCAGCGGCAAGCTGGGCATGCACGGTGGTGGTGCCGTTGCCGAACTCGGCCGACCCCACGGAGATCCGGTAACGGCCCCGTGCGTCCAGTTCAGCCCGGGCATCGGCCACATGTCCGCGCGGGGGCACGGTTGCGATCATGGCAATCGCCATGCCCTCACCCACTTTCCAGCCCGCCGGTAGGTCCGAGCCGTTCCGGGCAGGGTCTGCCGCGCCGCGGGCCAGTGCGCCCTGTGCGAGGTCCAAACACTGGTCGAGCCCGTAGCTACCGAACGCTAGGTCGTCCTCCTCGACTTCCCAGCTGACAAAGGAGTCACCCGGCACAATGACGTTGCGGCGCCGGAATTCGAACGGGTCGATGCCGAGCTCGCGTGCCAGGTCGTCGAGGGCCGACTCGATACCGAACAACACCTGCCCCAGCCCGTAGCCACGAAACGCACCCGACGGGATGTTGTTGGTGTAGACCGCCTGCGCATCGACTCGCTTATTGGCACAACGGTATTGGGCCATGGACTCATTGCAGCCATGGAACATGACACCCACGCTGTGATTCCCGTAAGCCCCGGCATCGGAGAGCACGTCGACGGCCAACGCGGTGAGCACCCCGTCGCCGTCGGCGGCGGCAGTGACATTCACCCGCATCGGGTGGCGGCACGGCGCAATGGTGAACTGGTCGCTGCGAGTGAACTCGTAGACCACCGGCGCACCCGTCACGCGTACCGCCAGCAGCACCAAGTCCTCGGTGAGCATCTCCTGTTTAGCACCGAAACCGCCGCCCACCCGTGGAGCGAATACCCGGACCCGTTCGCGCGCAAGGCCAAACACATGGCAGAGCTCATCACGCACCAAGAACGGCACCTGGCTGCTGGTCCGCAACACGTAGCGGCCCCGCTCGTCCTGCCAACCCACCGAGCCGTGCGTCTCCAGATGCACATGCTGTACCCGCGCCGTCTGCCAGCTGCCGGTGACCACCGCCCCCGATTCCCGGGCCCGCGCCAGCGCCACCGCGACATCGCCCACCTCGCCGTGCACCTCGGCCACCAGATTGCGGGCGGGATCGGCGATACGGGCGCCGAGCCCCTTGTCGCCGTGCACCAGATGCGCTCCGGGCAGCTGTGCCGTCTCTGGATCGAATACCGCTGGCAGCACTTCATATTCGACGTCGATGTGCTCCAACGCCCGGTGCGCGATGGCCGGAGTATCTGCCACTACCGCCGCGACTCGCTGTCCCGCGAACCGCAGCACCCGGTCAAAAACCAACGTGTCGTCCGGGTCGTCGGTGCGCTCATGGTGGCGGGCGGTAGAGAACGGGACCCCGGGGTCGTCCCGGTAGCAGAGCACCGCACGTACTCCGGGCAAGAGGCGAGCCTGGTCGGTGTCGATCCGCGTGATGCGGGCCGACGGGTGCGGGCTGCCCAGCACCGCGACATATCCCACACCGGCGGGCAACTCATCCATCGTGTACGGCTCGGTGCCGGTGACCACCCGCGCGGCGGCCGGGGCGCTGACGCTCCCCCGCGGTGACGCAACACCGCACACCGCATCACGGATGGGCCGGTAGCCGGTGCACCGGCACAGGTTGCCCTTCAACGCGTTGTCCAGATCCCCGGTCTGGGAGGGAGTCAGCGAGGCGGCCGTCAACACCATGCCGGCGGTGCAGAAACCGCACTGAAACCCGGCGTGATCGATGAAATCGCGCTGCATGGGATGCAGGTCGTGCTCGCCGGCCAGGCTGCGGACAGTGTGAATCTCGGCATCGGCGACGCGGTGCGCCGGAACGATGCAGGAATGCTGGGACGCCCCGTCCACCAGTACCGTGCAGGCACCGCAGTCACCGGCGTCGCAACCCTTCTTGACCTCGACGTGCCCATGTTCGCGCAGAAAGGTGCGTAGGCACTGCCCGGGACGCGGGCTGGCGTCAATGAGCTTTCCGTTGACCTTCATGACACGGCGCCCGTCAACTCCGCTGCGACCTCGCCGGCAAGTTGTGTGGTGACCGCACCGCGCCACTCGGCGGTGCCGTGGGCGTCGGTATGGAACTCCACGCCGGGGATGGCTGCCACGGCCTCGCGGGCCCGTCGGGCCTCGGCGGGGACGCGCAACACGATCGGCCTTCGGGTGGCGGCAGTGATCCCCAGCACGATATCGGCGCCGTCGAGCCTGCCCGTGACGAGCGCACCCGAGCGTCCCAACGGGGAATAGGCGATCTTGCGCAGCGCCGTCGGCTGCGACAGCGCGGAGGACGGAAACGTTATGGCGCGCAGTACATCACCAGGATGTAGGACCGTCTCGTTGATACCGGTCACGAATTCGGTGATGGTACAGCGCTCGTCGGTACCGTCATGACGCCAGATGTGCAGTTCGGCATCGAGGGCCGCGCACAATGAGATCATCGCCCCGGCAGGCAGGCCCAGGCAGATGTTGCCACCGACCGTCGCGGTGCGCCAGATCTTGAACGAAGCCAACAGGGCACGCGCGCACTGTCCGAATAGCGCGGTAGCCTGCCAGTCCGGCGGATACGAGGCATTGATGAGGCGTTCGATGCTGCATGTGGCCGCCACCTCCAGGCCACCGGCATCGACCACCAAATCAGGCCACCGCATACCGGTCAGGTCCACTAGTCGTCGCAGCCCCGGCTGCGGCTGGCTCATCAGCCAGGTGCCGCCCGCCAGCACCCCGTCTTGCGTTCCGAGGCCGCTGAGGTCAGCGCGGTCTCGCGGGATGAGCACCGAGTCGATGGAGTACAGATCCATCAACGCTCCCTGTTCATCAGTCCATGATGCGCCGCCCGCACGGCGACCGCGATCCGTTCGGTGTCGACGGTGAGCATCTGCCCATCGGCGACAATCGTCCGTCCGCCGACCCAGGAACGCCTGATGGGCGGCACCTCACCCAATATCACAGCGGCTACCGGGTCCTCGATTCCGCTGTGGCCCAGCGTGCTCAGGTCCCACAACACCAGATCCGCACACTTGCCGACCTCGATGGAGCCGATCTCATCGGAGCGGCCGAGCAAGCGCGCCCCGCCCAGGGTGGCCAGCTCCAGCGCGGTGCGCGTGCTCAGCGCCGTGGGGCCTCCCACGGCCCGCGCCAAGAGCAGTGCCTGGTGCGCCTCCTCCAACAGGCGACCCGACTCGTTGGACGCCGCACCGTCCACCCCGAGCCCCACCGGCACGCCCGCCGCCAGTAATTCCCGGACTCGCGCAATGCCGGCGCCCAGGCGGCCGTTGGAGGTCGGACAGTGCGCGATACCGGTTCCCGTGCGGGCAAGCCGGGCGATGGACGCGTCATCGAAGTGGACACCGTGCGCGAACCACACGTCGGGACCGAGCCAACCCAGCTCCTCCATATAGTCGAGTGGACTACATCCGAATCGCTCGGCACAGTACACGGATTCGTCCTCGGTCTCCGCCAAATGGGTGTGCAATCGCACACCGCGCTCGCGAGCCAGCAGCGCGGACTGACGCAGCAGATCCGCGCTTACCGAGAACGGCGAGCACGGCGCCAGACCGATACGCACCATGGCGCCCGGTGCTGGGTCATGCCAGCGTGCGATGGCCGCGTCGCTGGCCTCCAGCGCGGTGTCGATCGACTTCACCAGACCATCGGGCGGCAGGCCACCGGCCGACCTGCCCAAATCCATCGATCCCCGGGTGGGGTCGAACCGCAAGCCGACCTGCCGTGCTGCCTCGATCTCGGCTTCCAGCAGATCTCCTGCACCCGAGGGGAACACATAGTGGTGGTCTGTCGTGGTGGTGCATCCCGAAAGTGCCAGCCAGCTCAGCGCGCCCTGGGCTGCCACATGCAAGCTGTCCGCATCGATCCCCTGCCAGACCGGGTACAAGGCAGTAAGCCATTGGAAGAGCGTGTGATCGGCGGCAAGCCCGCGGGTGATCCACTGGTACAGATGGTGATGCGTGTTGACCAATCCCGGTGTGAGTAGACAGCCGCTACCGTCCACACGTTCGACGCCCGGCAGCTCCTGCCACGGGTTGCTTTCCCCCGCCGTCAGCACCGCGGCGATCCGGCCACCCTCGATGACCACCCTCGCGTCCGCGATCTCGCGCCGGCTCTTATCGACGGTGGCAGCGAATACATTCTCGATCAACGTTATTGGATTCATCGCGGGGCCTCTTCGTAACGCATCGTGCTGCGCCCGTGAGATGCACTGTGCACTATGGTGCCATGGAACCGATCGCCGCCACCGTGCACCGCGGACACATCTTCCACATTACGGGCGCTCCCCCGCTGGCCGACGCGGCCGCGCATCTGCAGTCGATTCGCGACGGCGCCCTGGCAGTCGGAACCGATGGTGTCATCGCTTACTGCGGACCGTACTCCACACTGCCCCAGGAATTTACCTCGTGGACCGAGCACCACCACGGGGGATTCCTGCTGCCCGGGTTCGTCGATACGCATATGCACTTCCCGCAGGTGTATTGCACCGACTCCTACGGCGGCGGCCAACTGCTGGAGTGGCTGGAACGCTGCATCTTCCCTGCCGAGGCCCGCCTGGCCGACACCGCACTGGCGCAGCGCGCGGCGATCGCGTTCTGCCGCCGCCGCATCGCCGCAGGCACCACTGCCGCGATGGTGATGGGATCGGCCTTTCCGCAGGCGCAGGAGGCCTTGTTCACCGCGACACGTGCCGCCGGACTGCGCATGGTCAGCGGGCGCGGAGTGCAGACCGTGGGACCCGGCAGTGCCGAGCCGTTGCTCACCACGACCGAACGTGCGATCGAGTTGTGTGCCAACGAAATCCAGAGCTGGCACGGTGACGAACTCACCGATGTGGCGCTGGTACCGCGGTTCTCGCTGTCGGTCACCGCAGAGACCCTCGCGGCCCTCGGCGAGCTCTACGACGACGTGCGCGCGGACGGCGTCTACTTCCACTCCCACCTCAACGAGAACGCCCGGCCGGGCACCGGTGAGGTGGATGCCACCCTGGCGGCGTACGGAGTGGGAAGCTACTTGGATACCTATGACGGTCATTTCCTGCCCGGCTCCCGCAAGGGGGGCGCGACCCTATTGGGCCGCCGGAGCATCCTGGCCCACGCTGTGCATTGCCGGGACGCGGAACTGGCCCGTATGGCCGAAACGGGTAGCTCGATAGCACACTGTCCCACGTCGCAGTTATTCCTGGGTTCGGGCACCATGCCCTGGCGCCGGACCGTGGCCAGCGGCGTCAATATCGCGCTGGGCACCGATGTGGGCGGCGGTGACGAATGGCTGTTGACCCGCGTGTTGAACGACTGCTTCAAGGTCCACATGTCCGAACCGGGCCCGGCCGCGGTGTCCCTGCACCCGGCCGAGCTGCTGTTCACCGCCACACTGGCCGGGGCGCGCGCACTGGACCGTGAGGACACCATCGGCAACTTGGATGCGGGCAAGGAGGCAGATTTCCTGGTCGTTGTTCCCGACCGCTGGGAACCGTTGGCCAACAACCTTTTCCATGGCATACGGTCAGACGATGAGCGCCTGGCCGACGAACAGACACTGTTTCGCCTGCTGATGGGGCTGCGGGAGCCCGCCATCAGCGCCGTACTGGTACGTGGCCGCGATATCACCGGCTACCTCCACAGCAACCACTAAATCAACCAGGACAGATGCGGGGACCAGGCCGGCCCCGCATCGGGGGCGTCATCACGGGTGACCACGGCCTGAATCAACCCATACGGACGGTCATCGGCATGGAACACCTCGTTGGGATTGTCCAGCCCGAAAGGCGATAGGTCGTAGACGAAGTGGTGCTTGTTGGGTGCCGAGAGCCGCACTTCGGCGATTGACGGATAAGACTCCAGGATCGCCTTGCCGATCTCGTACAACGTCTGCTGCAGGGCCAGCGAGTGCACGGTGGCGAACCGCTCGAGGATGAGCGACTTTACACCGAAATATGTATTATCCCAATCGATATCGGTGCCCACAAAGCGCCACTTGGCCACCAGCGAGGTGGCCATCACCCGGTCCGTCGTCGGCTGCAGGATCGTGTACTTGTCCTCGAGGAAATCATGGAACTCCGAGCCCGTCGATTTGAGCACGACCAGATCCTTGAGCCCGCCGATCACCCAGGTCTGCTGCTGGGCCCCGACACCGTCCACGGTGACCTCGGCCGTGCGCACCTCCTGACCTTTGCGCACCCAGGTGTGATCGTACTCGCGTCCGTCGACCGTCACTCTTTCCCAGGCATATTCATCGATCTCGATACGAGCGCCCGTCACCGGCTCATAGTCGTCCACGAAGTGGCGCGCCAGCTCGAGCCCGTACTGCTCGATGGTCTCGATACCTTTTTCCTTGGCGTAGGCATAGATGGTCTGCTTCTGGCTGTCGGTGGGCAGCACCTTGCGCTGGTCGCCGTCGGTATAGGCCGCGGCGAAATCCCCGCGCAACGCGCTGCCGACGTTGAGATCCTTGATCTCGTGGCGTGGGGTGTCCCGGTAGATCCGGACCACCCGGTTCTCGGCCTTGCCGTATTGATTGCCTGCGAGAACGATTCCCATGGGTGCTTCCTTTCTCAGCTGCCGCGGTAGGTCGAGTAGGCGTACGGACTCAGCAGCAGCGGCACATGCAGGTGCCCCGCGGTTCCGTCGGCCCGGAAGCTGATGATCACTTCCGGATAAAACCCCTCGATTCCGTTGTCGGTGAACCATGTTCCGGTGTCAAACACCAGCCGATAGTCGCCACCGGCCAGCGCAGTCCCAGCGAAATCACCGATTCTTCCATCAGAATCCGTTGTACCACTGGAGAGTTCCTGCCCCGCGCCGTCGTGCAGCGTCACCCGCACGCCCTGCGCGGGGCGTCCGGACACCGCGTCCAGCACATGGGTGCTCAATCCCGTCATGAATCGCCTTCCGTCTCCATGTCGTCGGCATGCCGCCCGGCAGGACCAAGCATCCGTGCCAGGCGGCTGCGATTGATCTTGCCCAACTCCATTCTCATGACCCGACGTTCGTGCTGCGGATCGTTCTTGATCCGCTCCTCGAGAATCGCCAGCAGTTCCTCCGCGGGTCGCCCGTTGGCGAATACCAGATATACATAGCCGAAGCGCTTCTCGTACTCGGCGTTGCGCTGCCTCAGCCGATCCAGGACCTCGGTGTCGGCACCTGTCACACCGGATTGCTCGCGCCGTGATGCCGCATTATCGGGCCGTTCCCCGATGCGCGGATGCCCATCAAGCGCCTCGTCCACATCCGCCTCGGTGAGCTCGGCCAGGATCAAATCCGCCCGGTGGTACAGCGCCTCCTCATCGCGGAACGGGCGCCCGGCGGCAACCCGTACCGCCCATATCCGCGACGCGCAGCACTCGTACAGCCAATGGATCGCCTGGTTGTCGCTGAGCTCGTTGAAGCTCTCGATTCCCCGCCAGTCAACGCGTCGCATGAAAATCCTCGAAGCGCCCGAAACGAGCGGCCGTGATGGGATTGGCATCGGCCACCAGATCATCAAATCGGTAGTTGGCGATCTTCGCGATCTCGATGAGGGCAAAGGAGCGCTCGCTGGTCGCCGAATTCTCCATCCGGCTCCAGCCGCTGCGGAGCAGCCGTTCATACCGTTCGGTCTCCCTCGCACACACCACCAGCGGGAAGCCGAAATGCTCGCGATAGGCAGTGGCAAGGCTCACCACATTGTTCAGCTCGGCCTCGTCGAGCGTCTGCAGAATCGTGTGATCCACGGCCACCATCTCTCCAGCTTCGTCCTCGGCGCCCAGATCGGGGAAGGATCCGATGAGTTCGAGCTGCTCCTCGTCGCTGCCGGTGAGCATTGCTTCCTGAAAAGCACTCCGCAAATCGTGCGCGTCGGCAAAGGGACGCTGCCGATAGGCGCGATCCACCACCCAATGCACATCCTGAACCAGGCCACCGAAAGTACGTCGAAACTGCTCCAGTGTCATCTCGTTGACCTGCGCCAGCCGAATGGCACCTCCCCCGGCGACCGCGACGCCACGACTGCCCGTATGGAAGAACAGCAGATTCAGCACGATGGCCGTGATGGCGCCCATCGTGATACCGGTGCTGAACGGAATCTGCAGTAGCCCCGGCACGGCCTGGTCGATTCCCGGCAGCGCGGGTACCGCGATGCCGCGGCCGTGGTCCAGCACTGTTGCCGGGCCCGAAGATTGGGAGAACTGCACGTACATGCCCATAGCCAGTGAGGTGCTGGCGATGATCAAATTCCGGTGATCATTGAAGTCGACCTTGCCCAAGGTCTGGATACCGACCACGGCCACCGTCGCGAACAGCGTCATGGCAGCCCCGCCCAGCACCGGGGCTGGAATCGACTCCACGATCTTGGCGGTCTTGGGCAGCACACCCAACACCATCATGATCACCCCCGCGGCCGCTACCACCCAACGGCTCTTGACACCGGTCAGGCGCACCAGTCCGACATTCTCCGAGAACGCGGTATAGGGAAAGGAGTTGAAGGTGCCGCCGATCACGGTGGCGATGCCATCGGCGCGCACGGTCGCGGCGATATCGGCCCCGCGCACCCGCTTGCCCACGATCTCGGCCGTGGCGAAGACCGCACCGGTGGACTCCACCGCGGTCACCATCAGCACCACGATCAGCGATACCACGGCGATCACATCGAAGCGCGGCGCGCCGAAGGCAAACGGCGACGTGAATCCGATCCAGTCCGCCTCACCGACACGGCCGAAGTCGGTGTCCCCGGCCAGCCATGCGACAACGGTGCCCGCGACCAGCCCCAGCAGCACCGCTATGGTGCTCCAGAAGCCCCGGAAAAATCTCTGCATCAACACAATCGCCGCGATGGTGCCCAGCGCATACATGAGCCAGCGCCCGTTACCAGGATCGTGCGCGGCCACCGGGCTATGCGGGTTACGGGTGGCGTCGCCGATACCCACCGGCAGCAGCGATACGCCGATGATGGTGATCACCGAGCCGGTCACGACAGGCGGAAAGAATCGGATGAGCCGGGCGAAGAACGGTGCGATAAGGAAGGTGAACGCTCCCGCCGCGATGACGGCGCCGTACACCGTGAGCAATCCGACTCTGCCGCCACCGTGGTCGTTGGCGATTTTGATCACCGGCGCCAGGGTGGCAAAGGTGACCCCCTGCAGTAGCGGCAGCCTCACCCCGATCTTCCAGAACCCAACCGCCTGCAGGATCGAGGCGACACCACAGGTGAATAGGTCGGCGGTGATCAACATGGTCAGCGCCTCGGCATCCAGATCGATGGCACGTGCGATGAGCAACGGCACCAATACCGCGCCGGCGTAGAACGCGATCACATGCTGGATGCCCAACGTGACAAGCCTGCCTGCCGAAGGCACCTCGTCAACGGGATGAACCTTCTTGCGCTGGGCTCCGGGCGCGGCCGGTCGCGTGGTATCGGCGCTCATCGCGGAACCTCCCTGCCTCGACGCACCCGCGCATACCCACCCGGACGCGCAAGCGACGCTAGATCGAACGTGTTGCGGCCAGGTTGCCGGCTGCCTATATTTTCCCAGCGGCCCCACTCCGCTATGCCTCGGCGACCACATCCAATTGTCCTGCGGCAGCAACTATCACCGACTCCAGGCGATCGTGATGGGTAGCCGCGACGGACAGCAAGGTGTCAATATCCCGGCTTGCCGCCGCTGTGATCATCGCCTCATGATCGGCATGTAGCTGCAATTGATCGGATGCCGACACCGTTCGCATCACCTGAAAAGGTTCGGTCAGATTCCACGTTGCCTCGAACATGTGTAAGAGGCGGTGCATGCCGCAGGGCAGTACCAGGGCGCGATGAAAACGCCGGGAGTGCACATGAAAAGCACGGGCGTCGTCTTCGACGGTTGCCTGTTGCAGCAGCTGATGCTCGGCGAGCGCGCGATCCACGTCCTCCGGCGTAGCACGCGCAGCGGCCTGAGCAAGTGCGGCCCGCTCGAGAACACCACGGGTGAAATAGATCTCACGCAGCTCCGGCAGCGTGAGCTGGGCTACGCGGTACCCTCCGTTGGCCCGATGATCGACAAGTCCTTCCGCCACAAGGGTCTTGAGCGCCTCCCGTACCGGGATGGGGCTGATTTGATAGGTGTCGGCCACCTCACCGATGGGGATCATCGAACCTGGCGGTGCCGCACCGTCGAGGATGGCCCGCCGCAACCCGTCGAGCACGCTGGTCTGGTCGTGACCCGACCTGGTGGCGCGCAGCTCGTTGATCAGCCGCCGGTAGCGGAACGTGCGTGACATTCGCCCTCCATCGCCGTCGGCCAGAACCCGATCTTGTCAGTGGTGACGTCCCGGCGCCATCGCTGGCGACACGGAGTTAACACGAACGTTTCATGGGCACCGGCCGGTGACTACCCATCGCCCCAATCATGCGAGGCCGACGTACCCTGTCGGCCATGCGCATACGCGTGATCAACCCCAACACCACCGAGGCCATGACGAAATCCATCGCCGCCGCGGCGCAATCGGCGGCCTGGGCGCAAACCAGCGTCACCGCCGTCAACCCCTCGATGGGTCCGGCGTCGATAGAGAGTCACTACGACGAGGCCTTGAGCGTGCCCGGCATCCTGGCCGAAATCCGCCGCGCCGAATCCGAAGGGACCGACGGGTACGTGTTGGCTTGCTTCGGTGATCCAGGACTGGACGCGGCCAGGGAGCTGGCCACCGGCCCGGTGCTCGGCATCGCCGAGGCCGCCATGCACACGGCCAGTCACCTCGGCAGGGGTTTCAGCGTGGTCACCACCTTGGAACGCACCGCCGGTCGCGCCTGGGATCTGGCCGAACGCTATGGGATGTCGCGTTTCTGCCGCGGGGTCCACGGTTGCGATATCGCGGTACTGGATTTGGAGCAGAACCCGCGCACCCGGGACATTCTCGTCGAACACTGCCGTCGCGCGGCCCATGACGACGGCAGCGACGTGATCGTGCTGGGCTGTGCCGGAATGGCCCGGTTATGCCGGGACATCTCCGGCGAGATCGGACTACCGGTGATTGACGGGGTGACCGCCGCGGTGAATCTGGTGCAGTCGCTGGTGTCCATGGGCCTGCGCAAGTCCGGCCACGGCGAGTTCGCCGCACCACCAATCAAACCCTATGCGGGACTACTCGATTCGTTTGGTTCGGTGCCCGCCGGATGAACCCGGCGCCAATGTTCGGCGATGTCGATGCGTTTGGTGATCCACACACCGTCGTGAGCTTGCACATGATCGAGAAACCGTTCGAGCGCGACCGTCCGCGCCGGCCGGCCCACCAGCCGGCAGTGCAGGCCCACCGACAGCATCTTCGGGCTGCCCGCCTCCCCCTCGGCGTACAGACAGTCGAATGCGTCCCGCAGATGCGTGAAAAACTGTTCTCCACTGGGGAACCCGGCCGGCGAGGAGAATCGCATGTCGTTGGTGTCCAGGGTGTAGGGCACCACCAGATGGTCGGCCACGCCACCGGGGGCAGGTACCCGCACCCAGTACGGCAGATCATCGGCGTACGAATCCGAATCGTAGGAGAAACCCCCGTGCTCAACCACCAGCTGCCGCGTCTGCGGTGAATCGCGCCCGGTGTACCACCCCAACGGAGCCTGGCCGGTCAGGTCACGCAAGATCTGGACGGCCTGCGCCATGTGCTCCCGCTCGATATCGGGTGGCACCAACTGGTAGGACTGCCAGCGCAGCCCGTGACAGGCAATCTCGTGCCCCAGCTCACCGAACGCGGACACCGCCTCCGGGTTGCGCTGCAATGCCGTCGCCACCGCGAAGATGGTCAGGGGCAGACCGCGGCGCTCGAAGACCCTCAAGACCCGCCAGAGACCGGCCCGTGAACCGTACTCGTACAGCGATTCCATGCTCATATGACGGTTGGGGAACGCCTCGACCGGGACCATCTCCGATAGGAAGGTCTCCGAGCCCGCCGATCCGTCCAGGACGTTGTTTTCTGCACCCTCTTCGTAGTTGAGCACGAACTGCACCGCAATCCGCGCGTTGCCGGGCCACCGCGGGTGCGGTGGCGTGCGCCCATAGCCCACCATGTCGCGGGGTGTCGCGGGTGGCGCCTCGTCATGAGCCTCGTTATGAGCCATCGTGGGCACGATAGTAGGCGGCCCGCTCTACCGCACCGAATCACGTTCCGGCGGCTCCATTCTGATCCAGGAAAATATTGTTTCCGCGCAACACCACGGCAACACCGGCCGCTTAGTTTCGGGAGTCACCAGCCTTCCCGGCTGGTCGGATACCGGAGGAGATTGTGTGAGCGGCGTACTCACGGCGGATGCCGTCGCCCCGACCGGCGGACACAGTGCCGCCGGAGACAGCGTGATCAAGCCCGGGTACGACCCCGCATTGACCAACGGCGACCTGGCACCGCTGCGGACACAGACCTGGACCAGCTACAACTTCTTTGCGTTCTGGATGTCCGACGTGCACAGCGTCGGCGGCTATGTCTTCGCCGGAAGTCTTTTCGCGCTGGGCATCTCAGCCTCGCAGGTACTGCTGGCCCTGCTGGTCGGCATCGCGGCGGTGTATTGGCTGTGCAACATGGTGGCGCGTCCTTCTCAGCAGACCGGTGTGCCGTATCCGGTGACCGCCCGCATCGCGTTCGGAGTGCGCGGCGCCAATCTTCCCGCCGTGATCCGCGGTCTCATCGCCGTCGCCTGGTATGGCATCCAAACCTATTTAGCCTCAACAGCATTTGTACTTCTGGCGGTCAAGTTCCAGCCTTCGCTGGGCCGCTATGGCAATGCCGGCGAGTACGGCTTCCTCGGTCTGTCGTTACTGGGCTGGGGCGGTTTCCTGCTGATGTGGGTCTTGCAGGCCGCCGTCTTCTGGAATGGCATGGAGGCGATCCGCAAGTTCATCGACTTCTGCGGGCCCGCCGTGTACGCGGTAATGCTGGCACTTGCGCTGTATCTCGTCGTCGCGGCCGGTTGGGAAAACGTGCATTTCGGCCTGGCTTCGGGCCCACCGAAATCCGGGTTCGCCGCGTTGGCAACGATACTGAGTGCGATTGCGTTGGTGGTGTCCTATTTCTCGGGACCGATGCTCAATTTCGGAGATTTCTCCCGATACGGCCGCACCTTCGGCGAAGTCAAGCGCGGCAATTTCCTCGGTCTACCGTTGAACTTCCTGTTCTTCGCGGTGTTGGCGGTGTGCACGGTGTCGGCCGGCGCAACGGTCATCGGACGCGGCGAAGACGGCGCCATCATCACCGACCCGGTGCTGATCGTGGACAAGATCAACAACACCACCGCGGCAGTGCTGGGCGTACTCACCTTCGCGATCGCCACTATCGGGATCAACATCGTGGCCAACTTCGTCTCGCCGGCTTTCGATTTCTCCAATCTCGCCCCGACCCGGATCAGCTGGCGCACCGGCGGGATGATCGCGGCGGTCGGCTCGATCCTCATCACCCCATGGAATCTCTACAACAACCCGAACACGATCCACTACACACTCGATGCGCTCGGCGCCGTAATCGGTCCCCTGTTCGGCATCCTGATCGCCGACTTCTACCTCGTGCGCCGCCGCGCGGTTGTGGTGGACGACCTGTTCACCCTGTCACCGTCGGGGACGTACCAGTACCGCGGTGGCATCAACCCGATAGCCGTGACCGCGACAGTGCTAGGCGCCCTGCTGGCCATAGCGACCGTGATCTGGGGCAGTCCATATCTGGCGACCTTCACGTGGTTCGTGGGCGCGGGTATCGGCTTCGCCGTCTATCTCGTGGGCATGCGCTACACGCCGCGGCACCTGATTTACGGCCGGTAGTCGTGGTCGGCGCCGTCGGCGAGATGCTCACATGGCACCTCGATCACATCAGTACGCGCGGCCAGGTAGGGACCGGCTCCCCGGTCGGCAGCCAGCGCACTCAGCACCGGACCGACGTGCTCCGAACCGAGGTATACCGGGTGCCCCGGCCGCCCCGCAAATGTCGCCCGGACAAGCGCCGAACGGCGGCCCCCACTGGCACGCAGCACCATCCGCACCACCTCTGGCCCGACGGACGGCAGGTCCACCAAGTGGATGAGCACCCCGACCACGTCCGTGCGCGCGTGCACCAGTTCCAGCACCGCCCGTACCGACTCCGACACGCCGTCCCGCCACCGTGCGACCTCGATGCCGTGTGCCGGCGAGGGCATCTCGACAGACACAGCACCCTGGGTCACGTAGACCTCCTCGCAGCCGCCCCGGTCCAGCGCGGTGACGGCCAGCTCGAGCCACCGTCCGTTCGCGGCGAGGATCTTCGGCATGCCGTAGCGATTGCCGGCCCCGGCCGCAAGCACCGCACCGACGACGACACCTGCCGTGGGGTCAGGTTCCATCTCCCTATCGAACCGCACACCCATGTCGTGCGTAATACGGGCTGAATCCGGTGTTCACATCCAATAAACAGGCCGTGGTTACGGTCGCGCCCATGCCGACCGCGATCGAGGTACCCGCCAGCGAGATGGTGCGTCTGGCGAACAAGCCGCCCTGGTATCGCTCGCTATTCGTCCAGCTTCTGGTGGCGATCGTCGCAGGTGTGGTCATCGGCTGGCTGTGGCCGGGCCTGGGCGCCGACCTGCGCCCCTTGGCCGACGGTTTCATCAAGCTGATCAAGATGCTGATCGCCCCGATCATCTTCTGCACGGTGGTGCTCGGCATCGCCCATGTCGGCGACCTCAAGTCCGTCGGCCGCATCGGCGTCAAGGCGCTCATCTACTTCGAGGCGGTGACCACCTTCGCGCTGCTCTTCGGCCTGCTGGTGGGAAATCTCGCCAAGCCGGGAGCGGGCTTTCACATCGACGCCGGGACGCTGGCGACCGGGGCCGACGCCATCGCGAAGAAGACCAACAACGGGGAGCTACCCCACACCGTCGAGTTCCTGCTCGGCATCATCCCCTCATCCATCGTCTCGGCCTTCGCCGAAAACGCCTTGCTTCAGGTGCTGTTCTTCGCGGTGCTGTTCGGCCTGGCGCTGGCCAAGTTCGGCGAATCAGGTCCGCCAGTGGTACTCGAATTCATCGACCACCTCAGCCACATCTTCTTCACCATCATCGGGTGGATCATGCGGCTGGCGCCGGTGGGAGCGCTTGGCGCGATGGCCTACATCGTGGGCCAGTACGGCATCGGCTCGTTGAGCAGCTACGGCAAGCTCATCGCCGCCTGCTATGCCGCCGCGCTGCTGTTCATCGGCGTTCTGGCGGTGATCGCCCGGCTCTTCGCGGGGGTGAACCTCTGGAGGTTCGTCGTCTACATCAAGGACGAATTGTTCCTGGCTCTCGGCACCGCCTCCACCGAGGTGGTATTGCCGCGCATCATGACCAAGCTCAACCACGCGGGGTGCTCCAAGACCACCACCGGGCTGGTCATCCCCACCGGGTACTCCTTCAATCTCGACGGAGCCACCTTGTATCTGTCGATCTGCGTGCTCTTCCTTGCCCAGGCCCTGGGGGTCAACCTGACCCTCGGCGAACAGATCACCGCGGTGCTGGTGCTGATGTTGACCTCGAAAGGCATGGCGGGCGTGCCGGGTTCGTCATTCCTCGCACTCTCGGCGACCGTGGCCGCCATAGGCCACGGCGCCATCCCGGTGGCAGCCGTTGCGCTGCTGCTGGGCGCCGATCGCATCATGGACTCGATGCGCGTCTCGGTGAACCTACTGGGCAATTGCGTGGCGACGCTGGTGGTGGCCCAGTGGGAAGGCCAGCTCGATAAGGACCGCATGTGCAAGGTTCTCGCTGGTCAACAGGTCGTGAACGAGCCCGAGGGGGAATCGGCAGCTGCACACCCCTGAGCACCGCAGCCACGAGTCTGCGAACATGGGACCCGTGGCAGCGGCATCCTCATCGAACCCAGTAGATGCCGGCAGCCCCGGCTGGCTGACTCCGATCGCGGAGTTGCTGACGGCCGCCGACGCCGAGCTCGCCACTGCCTATCCGGAGGCCCGCGATGAACCGCAACCCATCCACACCGTGTACGTCAGCGCGGCCCTGGCCGACGTCGAGCTACCCGGGCAATGGGGAGCATCCGCACTGGCGCTGACCGCGCGTCACGAACCGTCGCTGGCGGCGCTCGACACCCAGGGCGTCCTGCCCCGCGTCAAGGAACGCCTTGCCGCCGACCCCATCCAGGATCTGCGGCTGGACTTCGAGGACGGCTACGGCTGGCGCGGAGACAGCACCGAGGACGCCGACGCCCGCAAGGCGGGACGCACGTTGCGCGCACTGTCGATAGCGGCGAATCCTCCTGCGATACTGGGCATCCGAATCAAGGGCCTCACCTCATTACACCTGCGGCGCAGCGTGCGCACCCTGGAGCTGGTACTCGACGGTGCATCTGGGGTGCCACGGGGCTTCGTGACGACCATCCCGAAATTCCGCACCGTAACCCAAGTCGAGGCGGCACTGCGACTCTTCGACGAGCTAGAGCGTGTGCACGGATTACCCAGCGGCTCACTGCGATTCGAGCTGCAGATCGAGAGTCCGCAAGCGGTGCTGGGTGCCGACGGCGCCGTCACCTTGGCCAAGGCAATCCATCTGGCCCAGGGGCGCCTGACCGCGTTGCATTACGGCACGTACGACTACAGCGCGGCCTGCGGGATCGCCGCCGAACAGCAGTCCCTGGAGCATCCCGTGGCCGACCACGCCAAGGCGGTGATGCTCGCCGCCGCGGCACAGACGAGTGTATGGGTGTGCGACGGCTCCACGCAGGTGAACCCCGAGGGCTCACCCGAGCAGCAGGCCGCGGCGCTCACCCGCCACCACCGGCTGGTCACCCGCGCACTCGAGCGCGGCTATTGGCAGGGGTGGGACATGCACCCGGGGCATCTGGTGACCCGCTGGCTGGCCACCTACGGATTCCACCGGCGCGCGCTGGCGGTGGCCGGTCCGCGCATCCTCGCCTACCTGCAGCGCCAGGGTGGCGGTGTCGTCGACGAACCGGCGACGGCCCAAGCCCTGGCGACCGGGATCCTGCGTGGCCTGGACTGCGGCGCCTATACCGACAGCGCGCTACCGCCGGGATGCGACCGGGCGGTACTGAATCAACTCGTGCAACGCACCCACAGCTGACGCTGCGACAGGAGGAACCGACCAGCGATGACCGGCAACGCACCCGCGGGGCTGCCCGACTTCACCATGCTTCCCGACTTGGCGCTGCGCCCCCTGGGCGGGGCGGTGATCTGGGCCAACGACGATCTGTTCGCCGAGAAGGAGAACCTGATCAAACCCGGGCCGGCCGACTACCGGCCCGCGACCTTCGGGCACAAGGGACAGGTCTATGACGGATGGGAGACCCGGCGCAGGCGTGACCCGGCCGGCGATCCCGGCCATGACGCCGCCATCGTGCGGCTGGGCGTCCCGGGGGTGATAGCGGGCGTCGTCGTCGACACCGCGTGGTTCAAGGGAAACTACCCGCCCGAGATCTCGGTCGAGGCGACGGAAGTCGAGGGATACCCGCCGGCGGCAGAAATAGCTCGAGATGCCTTATGGCACACCATTGTCCAGCGCACCAAGGTCTATGGCGACAGCCGCAATCCCTTCGACGTCGATTCGCCGCGACGCTGGACTCACGTGCGGTTGACCATGTATCCCGACGGCGGGGTGGCACGACTGCGTGTGCACGGCCATGGGCGGCCGGATCCACGGTTTCTGCAGGCCGGACAGTTTGACCTGGCTGCCATCGAGAACGGCGGCCTGGTCACCGACTGCTCCAACCGGTTTTACAGCTCACCCCAGAATCTGCTGTTCCCTGGTGTCGCACGAGTCATGGGCGACGGATGGGAGACCGCCCGTCGCCGCGACGGCGCCAACGATTGGGTACATGTGCGGCTCGCCGGGGAGGGCTTGATCAGACTCGCCGAAATCGACACCTCCTACTTTGTGGGAAACAGCCCCGGGGCGTCAGCCCTGCAAGGACTAACCGCACAGGGCGATTGGGTACCGCTGCTTGCGCGAACCGCTCTGCAACCGGACACCCGGCACCGCTTCTTGTTGGACGGCCAGCAGCCCGTCACCGACGTGCGGCTAGACATCTACCCCGACGGCGGGCTGGCGCGGCTGCGCTTGTTCGGTGAGCTCACCGCGGCGGGGCGGGCCTCCCTCCAAGGGCATTGACGCCACCTACGCCGTCCCGCACCGAGGTTTCCGACTCCTGCCGTGTAAGGATCTTGTAAACCCGGCGCCCACTCGCTCGACGAAATCCCTTGCTATTCAGGGATTTCAGGAAGTTCACAGCTATTCTGTGAGCCGCGCCATAGGTGCCGATTTCAACTGACAGTTCTACAGTTTCAACTGTCACAAGGACGTGTCGCTCCCGGGTATCAATTCCACTGCTCCTTCAGCCGCAGAGTGATTGGAGTCCGTAGTGCATCCATGCACTGTCCCCACAGTTCGCTTCCATAACGGTGTCGACATCCCCCAGCTGGGCCTCGGTGTCGCCGCCATCCCCGACGCAGAAGCGGAAACCATTGTCCGGCAAGCACTTGATGCCGGGTATCGGCATATCGATACCGCGACCAGATACGGCAACGAGCGCGGCGTCGGCCTCGGCATCTCTCGCTCGGGTGTATGCCGGGAAGAAGTTTTCGTCACCACGAAGCTATGGGTAGACGATTTCCGAGATGCCGCCAGCGCTTTCGCGCGGAGCCTTGAGGCGCTCGGCACCGACTATGTGGATCTATTCCTCATTCATTGGCCCGCACCGGATTACGGACAGTATGTGACGGCGTGGCAGCAGATTGTGCAGCTGTATCTCTCCGGCGACATCCGCGCCATCGGCGTATCCAACTTCGAACCTGAGCACGTGCAAGCCATCGTGGACGCGACCGGCGTGCTGCCGGTGATCAACCAGGTGGAACTACATCCGTACTTCCAGCAGCGAAAGTTGCGGCAGTTCAACTCAGATCGGGAAATCGTCACCGAGGCCTGGAGTCCCCTTGCCCAGGGCATCGGTACCGCCGAGGACTCGCCGCTGGCGGCGCTGGCCGCCAAGCACAACAAGACACCGGCTCAGCTGATCCTGCGTTGGCATATCGAGCTAGGACATGTGGTGATCCCGAAGACATGCTCGCCCCAACGGTTGACGGAGAATCTGCAGATCTTCGATTTCAGTTTGTCCCCGGAAGATCTGGACGTGTTCGCTCAGTTCGACCAGCCCAACGGCAGACTCGGAACACACCCCAACGAAGGATTCTCGGCGCACCATTCGGCGCGCAGTAGATGGCATCGGGACCGGCTGGCCAGACGAGCCGCCTAGTCAGCGGCCCGGGCTTCTTGCGGTCGCGCGGACGTGTTGACCGGTCCGCGCCTGCGCCCCCGCATTACATCAATAGAATCGGTGGCCGTGGCTGAACAAGACAAGACGGAGTCCGTGCCGGCCAAGGCAGAAGTGCCCTCCCTTGATGTGGAAGGCTCCGGAGTTCAACCCCCGGTCTCACCGCGCATACGCCGGGCTTTCTGGTGGTTGGAGCGCTTCGCACCCGGGATCGGATCACGCTGGGCGGTCGAGCTGTGGTGTACACCACCGGTCATCGAGTCCAGCCTGCGCATGCCACCGGGAGTGCCCGCCGGTGAACCCCTGGAGGCCCACTGGAACGGCCACCGGATCGCTGGCGAGTCCTGGGGCGAGGGCCCCACGGTCTACCTCGTACACGGTTGGGGTGGGCAGCGCCCCCACTTGGGGATTTTCATCAAGCCCCTGCTCCAGGCGGGGCATCGGGTCATCGCCTTCGACCTCCCCAGCCACAACGAGTCCGAGCACGGCGCGCTGGCGCCCGGACGCACCACGCTCATCGAGTGCGCCGACGCGGTGGCCGCGATGATCGAGAAGCATGGGCCCGCTCGCGCCGTAGTGGCACATTCCCTGGGTGCCAACGCGACCACCTTCGCCGCGGCCAAGGGCGCACCGGTGGGCCGTGTGGTCTACCTGGCGCCGATGGGCGACTTCCCGCTGTACCTGGATCTGTTCGCCGCACGTCATGGCTTCGGCCCACGGATACGCGCGGGGCTGCAACGGCAGCTGGAGCGGCGCATCGGCATGACCCTGCCCGAAACCGAATTGGTCCGGGTCGCCGCCCAAGCCGGCCATCCACCGCTGCTGCTCATTCATGACCCCGACGACCCCGATACTCCCTACGCGTCGAGCGAACAGCTGGCGCGGTCGTGGCCCGGAGCGCGCTTCATGGCCACGAAGGGACTCGGCCGGCTCGCGCACTACCGAATCTTGCGGCACCGCCCCGCCATCAACGCGGGTTTGGAATTCATCGGTTCCGCTTCGGATTAGCCGATGCCGGGAGTCGAAGCTGGCGCCGCTCCCGCCTTCTGGCCACGCGAGGAATACCAGCGGTAGTAGTCGTTCTGCACCCTACTGACAATCCCCGGCACCGCGCGATAGGCGTCGCGGTACAGGATGCCCAACGGATTGTTCACTTCGGGGCTCTGCCGCCGAATCGCCCCGACGACCATGTCGACACCCTCATCCAGCGTCAGTGAGGCGTACTCGCTCCAGTCCGTCGGGGCGATCATGTCGGTCGAGACCAATGGCAGGTGGACATTGGTGACGCACACGCCGTCGGCGCGGCTCTCGATACCCGCGATGCGCAGCACCGCATCCATGGCCGCCTTCGATCCGACATAGGCGGAGAATTCGGGCAGGTTGCCCAGCACCCCGATCGACGAGCTGTGCACAATATGCCCCGAACCGCGGGCACGCATGCCGGGCAGCAGGCGCAGCACCAGTCCGACGCCGCCGAGGTAGTTGATCGCGACCGTCCGCTCGTAATCGTGAAGCCGATACTCGGAATCAGCCACCGAACGCATGATCGATCGGCCCGCATTCAGCACCAGAATATCCGGCGCCCCAAAGCCTTCGAGCACCGCATCGGCCACCGAGTCCGTCCCTGCGGCCGTGGACAGATCACCGGGCAGAGCGTGGGCAGCGCCACCACGTGCGGTGATACCGCGCACCACCTCGCCGAGCTCATCGGCACGCCGCGCGGTGACGATGACGATGCCTCCCGCCTCGGCTACGCGTTCGGCCAGCCTCCGGCCGATCCCGCTTGACGCGCCGGTGACGAACACAGTACGGCCACACACGCGCTCGGCGAGCGTCGGCGTCCAGGGGTAGGTGACTCCAATGGGCTTGGTGAAGACGTTGATCATGTGCCTGACGGCCCGCATCCGATCACTCCATTTTCCCTGCGCTGCCAGCTTTTTCACGAGCCATCATCATGTTGACATCGCACGTTGTCAAGATAGCATCCGCTTCCGCATGGCGCTGTCATATCTACCATCTGTTTGCTATCGTTACCGATAACTCCAAACACTGGAGGATGCATGCGGTTTGGCGCGATAGCCTTTCTCATCACAGCGATTCTCTGCGCGTGCATCTCCCCTAGTAGCTCAGCTCGGCATGATGAATGGTCTTGGCTGGTGTCGATGCTCGCCGACCAACAGAAGGTCCTGCACGAGAAGGACCCTCGCTACAACCTGCCCGGCACTCCCAAGCCGACGACGCACGACGACATTCGCGCGAAGGAGCGGCAATGGGGCCTTTATCTCGATGCCGACCACCGCGAGTTGCTCCAGATTTCCGATGGCCTGAGCGCCTTCTGTGGATTCGACGATTTGTTCTCGCTCGCCGACTCGGCGGCCGGTTCACCGAATTGGGAAGCTATGAAGGCGGATATCGAAGGCGCGTCCCTGTCGCCCGAGTACTTTGGTGCCCATTCCTTCAACCAGCTCATGCCCGTCCTGGGGGCCGAGGGCGATCACATCATGATCGTCGCCGTCGCTCACTCGTACTACAGCGACGAGCCGGGAGTGGTCTTCGAACTCAGCGGCCACGGGCCCAACGGCATCGGCCGCTACCCCACCCTGATGGAGGCGGTGCGGAGCAAGGCGGAGTCGTACCAGAAGGAACTCAAGAACATGAACGCGTAGTCCGCACGCGGAACCACAACGGGCGTGTGATCGTCTGACCCTATAAGAAGCAACTTCGGGGGGGGGGACCGCATGACATCGGCACCGGCAGACCACGCCGGCTAACACGTGCCAGCATCCACGATCCCGCCTGCCCCATACCGTCCGCCCGGCCACCAGATAGGTTGAATGTCATGTCCGATCTGCCCAATCGCACCTACTCCGAGTTTCCGGGGATCAGCACCCGAGCCTGGGAACACCCGGCCGACCGGGCCGCACTGCAAACGCTTCGTAGTCTCAAGGGATTCGATAGCATCCTCAAAGCACTGGCAGCGCTGCTGCGGGAACGCCAGCACCGGCTGATGTATCTGGCGACCGCGATCCGGGCCGACGACCGTCAGTTCAGCACGTTGAACAACACCCTCCACGACTGTGCCCGCATTCTGGACGCTCCGGAGATCCCTGAGCTGTACGTCATCCAGGGCCCCTACGCCAACGCCTACACCATCGGAATGGACCGCCCATTCATCGTGCTCACGTCCGGGTTGCTGGATCTGATGAACGAACAAGAGCTGCGTTTCATCGTCGGCCATGAACTGGGGCATGCGCTTTCCGGGCATGCGGTGTACCGCACCATGCTCCTGCACTTGATGCGACTGGCCGGAAACCTGGGCTGGATGCCCATTGGCGGGTGGGCGCTACGCGCCATCGTGGCCGCACTCATGGAGTGGCAGCGCAAGTCCGAGCTATCCGGCGACCGCGCCGGCATGCTCTGCGGACAAGACGTCGACACCGCGATCCGCGTTGAAATGAAGCTGGCCGGGGGCTCCCGGTTGGACGAGATGGATACCCAGCGCTTCCTGGCACAGGCAGCGGAATACGAGCGCACCGGTGATATGCGTGACGGTGTGCTCAAGTTGCTCAATCTCGAACTGCAGTCGCATCCGTTCTCGGTGATCCGCGCCGCCGAGCTCAGCAAGTGGATCGACCGCGGCGAATACGGTGCGATCCTGAGCGGCAATTATCCCCTGCGCACAGATGATGAGCAGACCGACCTCGGATCTGAATTCCGCTCCGCGGCAAGGTCCTACAAGGAGAACTTCGATTCCTCGACCGACCCCCTCATCTCGGCCTTGCGGAACTTCGGATCCACCCTCGACGGTGTGGTGAACGTTGTCGGCCAGGGCGTCACCGATGTCGCTACCGACGTCCGGCGCCGGTTCTCGGAGTGGCGCAACAACTCCGATGACGAACCCGACGATGACACCTGAGCACGACAGCCTCCCCATCACGGGGATGCCGCCGGTTATTCGATGGCCCCCGCGGACACTTCCGAATACGCTCAAGTCCCATGACATCGGCTCTCGACCCACACGCGCTACGCGCCACGATGCGCGCCGACCTGGGCGTCGCGATGAAGGCCCGCAACAGCCGGGCCATCAGCGCGCTACGCACCGCGATCGCCGCGATCGACAATGCTGAGTCGGTGGACAGCACGGTGGCAACCGCCCCCGCCAGCGCTCATATTGCCGGTGCCACAATCGGTCTCGGCACGGCCGAAGTGCCTCGCCGCAGCCTCTCCCCTGCCCAGGTGCACGCCATCTTGCGAGCACAGATCGACGATCGGTCCGCCGAAGCGGATCGATACGAGACCCTCGGGCAGATTGAGGCAGCCGAAGGGCTGCGCGGCGAAGCGCAGATTATCGCCGCATACCTATAGCTTGTGGTACCGCCGTGCGATGCCGTCGCAGAGAATCTCGACACCCTTGGCGATCACCTCACGCGGATTGGTCACCTCGGGCAGATCTCCCAATCCCAAGAGGGCGGCCAGCCGTGGAGATTCCGGCACCTCGGCGTTGCCCGCGATGAGTTCAGACAGGCCCGAGAAGTCTGTGCGGGCGCCGGGCGAAACGAGTTGTCCGCCGACGGCACCGAGGCCCACCCCCTGCGAGTAACTCCACACCTGGAAGGTCAGTTCCGCGGCCTCGGGTGCCGCGACCCCCAAATGACTGAATGCCTCAAGCAGCCAGTCGAAACAGACCAGCGTTTCCGGCTGCATGCCATTGCGCGGCACCGCGTACGCCAACAGCACCCAGGGATGGGTGCTGTACAGATCGAAGTCGTGCTCGACGGCCACGCGCACGCGTGCGCGCCAATCCGGAACACCCATCATCTCGTCGGGGTACGCAAAGCGCCGGGTGACCTCCGCCGTCATTTCGACCAGAAGCGCGTCCTTGTCGGCGACATGCCGGTACAGCGACATGGCTCCCACCCCGAGCGCGTCGGCGATCTTGCGCATGGACACTCCGGACAGACCATCCGAATCGGCAATCTCGATGGCCTTGCCGACAATCGATTCCAAGGTCAGGCGCGGATCGGTCACGGCGCTCCCTCCATACTCGATTGACCAGCTAGGCCAATTTGCGTACAGTGTACCCAGTCTGTTGCGTACGCCGTACGCGCCCAAATATACCGCCGGAGCGATGCCCCATGACCAGCTGTAAGTCCACTGCGCCAGAAAACGCGACCGCCCCCGAGGGTGCCCGCGTCGGACGCCGCACGTGGTTCGGACTGGCCTCGTTGCTACTGCCCGTCTTCCTGGTGTCCATGGACGTCTCGGTGCTGTTCTTGGCCATGCCGCGACTGTCCGAATCTCTCAATCCCTCGGCAGCCGAACAGCTCTGGATACTAGACGTGTACGGATTCCTGCTCGCCGGTCTGCTCATCACCATGGGCAATCTAGGCGACCGCTGGGGACGTCGTCGCCTTATGCTCTGGGGTGCAACACTTTTCGCCGCGGCCTCGGTGCTGGCAGCATTCGCGCCCACTCCGCTGGCGCTGATCGGCGCCCGGGCGCTGATGGGCGTCGGCGGGGCCACACTGCTCCCGGCGAGCCTGGCGCTCATCGGAGTCATGTTCCCCAACCCGCGCCAGAAGGCGCTGGCCATCGGCATCTGGTCTGCGGCGTTCTCGTTCGGTGCCGCCGTCGGGCCCGTGATCGGCGGAGTGCTGCTGCATCATTTCTGGTGGGGTTCGGTGTTCCTCATCAACGTGCCGGTGCTGATCGTGCTGTTACTCACCGCGAACGCGCTCATCCCCGAATACCGCAATCCCGTACGAGCCCCCTTTGACCTCGTCGGCGTCGCGTTGTCCATGGTCGGCATCATGACGCTGGTCTATTCGGTGAAAGCCATGGCGACACACGGATTCTCAGCAGCCGTAGCGATCACCGGCGCGGTCGGGGTACTCACCCTTGCGTTATTCGTCCGCCAACAGGTTCGCAACCCACATCCGCTACTGGCGCTGGATCTGTTCCGCAACCGCACCTTCACGGTGGCAATCGTCGGAACTGTCGGAGCCATGGCGACGTTCGGCGCCACCACCTACCTCACCGGGCTCTATGTGCAGTCCGTTCTCGGTTTCGACGTGCTCGCCGCGGCATTCCTGGGCCTGCCGATGGCGGTGGTCGTGGCCTATTTCTCCATGGACGCACCGCGCATCGAACGCGTGCTCGGCGAACGGTGGACATTCGTCACATCGCTCTTGGCAATGGCCCTCGGAAACGCGGTGCTCCTGGCGCTGGGCCCACACGGGCCGGTAGCGGTCTATATCGCGGCGACCGTGATCGTCGGTGCCGGCGCGGGCGTCATGTTCACCTTCGTATCGGCCGTGGCCCTCGGTGCCGCCCCGACCGAACGCGCCGGGCAGGCCACCGGTATCTCCGAAATGAGCTTCGAACTGGGGACGGCTTTCGGGCTGGCGCTATTCGGCGCGCTCGCCTCGGCGGTCTTCGCAGCGCGTACCCATGTGCACGAGACGCTCGGACAGGCTATGGCCAATGCCAAGGAACTCGGGGGCGACGCAGGGGCCGCCGCGGCCGAGCTGGCGCGCACCGGGTGGGCGGACGGCATCCACGCCGTAGCCAGCGTCTCGACGCTGCTCCTGGTGGCCATCGCGGTCGCCGCCGCAGTCGTGATGCGCCGCACCCAGGACTGACCGGCCGCCCACCCGGGAACCTTCGGTGCTCCAGACTCGTAGAAAACATATGACCCGCGAGATCCGAGACATCGACTCCGCATCCGAAGCCCTCGCACACCGCGTGATCGCGACGGCATTCGCCGAGGACCCCGTGCTCCGGTGGGTCAACTCCGACCCCCGGCGCGACCAGGCGATCTTTCGCGGCGTCGCCCTGGCCCTGCACGGCTCCGGCCAGGGCGAGTACCTGCTCTATGAGGATGGGGTGGCAGTCGGGGCCGCGCATTGGGATCCCCCGAGTTGGGAACCGCCCGCCGCGCAGAGGCTGCGGGCCATTCCGCCGCTGCTCGGCGGGATCCGGCTGGGCCTCGCTCGGGGTGTTGCGCTGGCGCGCGCCGCCGCGTCCGTCCGCCCTACGCACCCTCACTGGTATCTCGCGACCATCGGCGCCGCTGTTCCCGGCAGGGGGATCGGCTCCGCACTCCTCAAACATCAGATCGATCAGATCGAGGGACCCGCGTATTTGGAGAGCTCCAATATCCGCAACAACCCCCTCTACGAACGTTTCGGCTTCAAGGTGGTCGAGGAGATAAAGCCCACGACCCACGGACCCTCCCTGTGGGCCATGTACCGGGACTGATTGCGCCCCAACGGGGCTGAGGAAGGGGCCACCGGATTGCTGAGAATCGGTAACGACCACGGCTAGGCTGGCGATGGAATACCTAGAGTTCGGTGTGCACTTAGTGCTGATAGTTGTCCCTGCGAGGCTCGGTGGGGACACCAGTAGTACAGAAGGTTGAGATGACGACTGTTCCGTCTCCTGCCGAGGATACGGCGATGCGGATGTGGGAATTCCCCGAGGAAAATCCGGAACCGCCCGCCCGGTGGGGCAAGTATGTCCCCGGCGAACCGCAGCTGCGTGCGGCGGCATTCGGCACGCTGGTCGGCCTCCTGGTAGCGGTACTCATGGGTGCGGCATATGCCGCGCAGCCCGGCGCATCGCTGTGGGCTTTGAACAAGACCATCTTCCCCACCCACTCGCAGGACATCGCGGTGCGCGCGGTGGTGTCCGACCTCAAGAACGCTCAGGACATCCTGGGGAACAACAAACAGCCCTCACCCGATCAGCTCACCCAGGCACGCAGCTCACTCAATGAGGCCAAGCAAGGTTTGGAATTCGTCTCCGACTCCGACGAGCGCACCTCGCTGCAAAATCTCTATCTGCAGCTCAACCAGCAGCTGCGCCAGTACACCCCCGAACAGGCCCAACAGCTCCCCGCGCTGCCGGCGCCCCCAGGAGTCAATACCGACACAAATCTGGCCGCCAACATCGGGCCCGCGGCACCTGCGTCGTCACCACCGCCCAGTTGGGGGTACGCCACCGCGGCCAGCGCCCCGGCCCCGGCAGCAGAGTCCTACCTGGTCCCGCCGCCCGCGGGCATCCCGGTCGATCCGGTACCCGACTGGCCGGCACCCGTTGCGCCGCCTTTGACGCCGAACCTGCTGGATCTGGGGGGTTATGACCCATCGTGGTCCCTGCTGTACGGATACAACGTCTTGGATTGGTTCAACTGGGGGCTATCCGGATTCAACCGGTACGGATACGACTTCATGGGCTTCGACCGGTGGGGCTATGACCGCTGGGGGTACGACCGGTGGGGCTATGACCGCTGGGGTTACAACTGGGATGGCTACAACTGGTCGGGATACAACCGCGACGGCCGCGATCGCGACGGCCGCAATGAGTGGGGGCAGATCCACGACGACGACCCCCGCGACCAGGGGTGGTATGACCGCTACCACCCTTACCGTCAGTACTACGACTGGAAATTCCAGAACACCAATCCCGTCTACAGCCGGAGCCTCTGGGATCAGTCACACGGAATCGACCCGTCCCAGTACCGAGATTGGAATCTGAATCGCAACTGGGACAACCCGTTGGAACGTGACTGGTCACCGGTCGCCCGCGTCGCCGATCGGCCGCTACTGGCAGAGCCCGTGGTGAACCTGGACGCATCGCTCGCGCAATTCATCACCGACGACAAGTCGGCCCGGCCGTCGCAGGACCTGATCAAGGATCTGTCGAACAAGTCGGCCCGCAACTTCAGCAAGGAGCTTGCCGCTCAGACCCCCCGGCCCGATAAGTCGACCGGACCGGATGCACCTGCTGCCGTAAAGCCGGCCGCTCCACCAGTATTGACGGCTCCGGTGCCGATGGTGCCACCCAAGGAGGTGCCCGCCGATTTCACGCCTCCGTCGTTGCCCCCTGTTGCGCCGGTGACTCCCGCGCCACGTACGACATCAAGTGCGCCGAGTTCGGCCCCATCGACGGAACCGTCACACACGCCGGAACCGTCGTCCGAGCCTCCGGCCAACGGGACAACGAGCAACCCGGGTCCCACTCCAACCTCTGTCGCGCCGGCACCCACCCAGAAGGATGAGTCCTCCGCACCGGTGACCACCGCCGTCACTCCCACTCATGAGACACCGGCAACGACTGCTCCGCGCCAGACGGCCACCGTGCCACCGTCACAACCCGTGGAACCCACGACGGCTCCCGAGCCGACCAAACAGCACAGCACGCCGACCCACGATGTGCCGACATCCGAGGCACCCGCACCCCGAGCGACGGCAGAGCCGGCACCCGCAGAGCCCCCCGCCAAGCAGGCGCCCGCCGAGCGAGAAACACCCCCGTCACGTACCGCAGCGCCGGAGCCCGCCGCCCCCACCCGAGAAGCCCCCGCTCGCGAGGCACCCACGCGGGAAGCACCGAGTTACAGCACGGCCACGCAGGCACCCAGCGCGGGGGGCGGCAACAGTGGTGGTGGCAGCGGCGGCGGGCGCCACTAGCGAGGGCTCCCCATCGCGCCAAGTAAGGGTAGCCTTAGTTCATGCCTACGACATGGATGGACACCGTGGTACGGCAAGTGCGCCGGGTCGGCGACTTTCCGTTCCCCCACCAGGCGGCCCTCGTGCTCGACAACCCCATTCACCGGAAGTTTGTGAACCCCGCCGGAGTGGCCGAGCAGTTGGCGCTGCACGGCGGCGAACACGTGTTGGAGATCGGCCCGGGCCCTGGAATCTTCAGCGTGCACATCGCGTCACGACTCCCTTCCGGTCGACTCGAGCTGTTCGACGTGCAGCCCGAAATGCTTGAAATGGTGAAGAGCAAGCTCGATCGCGCCGGATACCGGAACGCCGGATTCCATTCCGGTGACGCCGGCAACGGTCTCCCCTTTTCCGACAACACTTTTGACGTCGCATTCCTGGCCAGCGTGATCGGCGAGGTGCCGGACAAGGCGGCATGCGTCCGGTCATTGGCGCAGGTGCTCAAGCCCGGCGGGCGGCTGGTATTCCACGAGATCTTCCTCGACCCCGATCGACTCGGAATCTCCGAACTCCGCTCCCTGGTCGAACCGGCAGGATTCACCTTCGCGGCGGCAACAGGAAGCCGATGGCGCGACATCGTCGAATTCGCACGTACTTAGACACTCGACTCAGGCAGACACCCGACTTAGACACTCGGACAAAGCGCCCTCGGCCCCGCGTACTCCGGCCCGGACAATCCGCGCGCCAAGCCCGTCTTGCGCACTTCCATACGGCGATTCACCAGTGGATTTACCTCCCGAACAGCGGGACACTGATTGTGAGGAATGCCATAGCTGAATATATCGTTAGTTTAGGTAATCTACTTTTCAGACTTCCCTGAGAACTCCCTGTCGATTTGAGGCTGCCCATGACCGTGACCAACGAAACCAACCCACAGCAGGAGCAGCTATCCCGCCGTATTGAAAGTCTGCGCGAAAGCGATCCGCAGTTCCGGGCGGCCCAGCCCGACCCGGCGGTCGCCGAACAGGTGCTGCGCCCGGGCCTGCATCTTTCTGAAGCCATTGCGGCGTTGATGACTGGATACGCTGAGCGCCCGGCGCTCGGTGAGCGCGCACGCGAGTTGGTCACCGACCAGGATGGCCGCACCACGCTGCGCCTGTTGCCACGCTTCGACACCACCACATACGGCGAATTATGGTCCCGCACAACATCAGTCGCCGCTGCATGGCACCACGACGCCGCCCACCCGGTTAAGGCCGGCGATCTGGTGGCCACCCTGGGATTCACCAGCATCGACTACACCGTGCTGGATCTGGCGATCATGATCCTCGGTGGCGTGGCGGTTCCGCTACAGACCAGCGCCCCGGCTTCGCAGTGGACGACCATTCTGGCCGAAGCGGAACCCAACACTCTTGCGGTAAGCATCGAATTGATCGGCGCTGCAATGGAATCTGTGCGGGCCACGCCTTCCATCAAGCAGGTCGTCGTGTTCGACTACACCCCCGAGGTCGATGATCAACGGGAGGCATTCGAGGCAGCAAGCACACAACTCGCCGGCACCGGCATCGCCATTGAGACCCTCGATGCCGTCATCGCCCGCGGCGCCGCACTTCCGGCGGCACCGCTCTACGCACCATCGGCCGGCGACGATCCGCTGGCGCTGCTCATCTACACCTCCGGCAGCACCGGGGCTCCAAAGGGCGCCATGCACAGCGAAAACATCGTGCGCCGCTGGTGGATTCGTGAGGACGTCATGGCCGGCACCGAGAACCTGCCCATGATCGGGCTGAACTTCATGCCGATGAGTCACATCATGGGACGCGGCACCCTCACCTCCACCCTGTCTACCGGCGGAACCGGATACTTCGCGGCGTCCAGTGACATGTCAACGCTCTTCGAGGACATGGAGCTGATCCGCCCGACGGCCCTGGCCTTGGTTCCACGCGTGTGCGACATGGTGTTCCAGCGATTCCAGACCGAGGTGGACCGGCGTCTGGCGAGCGGCGACGCCGCCAGTGCCGAGGCCGTTGCGGCCGAGGTCAAGGCCGATATCCGTGACAACCTCTTCGGTGGCCGCGTATCGGCGGTCATGGTCGGTTCTGCTCCGTTGTCCGAGGAGCTGGGTGAGTTCATCGAATCCTGCTTCGAGCTGAATCTGACCGATGGCTACGGCTCCACCGAAGCCGGCATGGTGTTCCGCGACGGCATCGTGCAACGCCCGCCGGTCATTGACTACAAGCTGGTTGACGTGCCCGAACTGGGCTACTTCTCCACCGACAAGCCGCACCCGCGCGGTGAGCTGCTGCTGAAGACCGACGGCATGTTCCTCGGGTACTACAAACGCCCCGAGGTGACTGCCGGCGTCTTCGACGCGGACGGTTTTTACATGACCGGCGACATCGTCGCCGAGCTGGCCCACGACAACATCGAGATCATCGATCGCCGCAACAACGTGCTCAAACTCTCACAGGGAGAGTTTGTCGCGGTCGCCACCTTGGAGGCCGAGTACGCCAATAGCCCTGTGGTGCACCAGATCTACGTCTACGGCAGCAGCGAACGGTCCTACCTGCTAGCAGTCGTGGTGCCGACGCCGGAGGCCGTGGCCGCCGCCAAGGGCGACGCGGCGGCACTCAAGACGACCATCGCGGACTCGCTGCAGGACATTGCCAAGGAGATCCAGCTGCAGTCCTACGAAGTCCCCCGTGACTTCATCATCGAACCGCAGCCATTCACCCAGGGCAACGGCCTGCTGACGGGTATCGCCAAGCTGGCGCGTCCGAACCTGAAGGCGCACTATGGACCGCGGCTGGAGCAGATGTACGCCGAAATCGCCGAGCAGCAGGCTGCCGAGCTTCGGGCGTTGCACGGAGTGGACCCGGACAAGCCCGCGCTGGAAACGGTCCTCAAGGCGGCGCAGGCCCTGCTCGGCGTCTCGTCGGCCGAACTGGCCGCGGACGCGCATTTCACCGATCTAGGTGGCGATTCGCTGTCCGCACTGTCCTTCTCGGATCTGCTGCGCGATATCTTCGCGGTCGAAGTACCGGTCGGAGTCATCGTCAGTGCCGCAAACGATCTCGGCGGTGTTGCGAAATTTGTTGATGAACAACGCTATTCGGGCGGGACGCGGCCGACCGCGGAGACGGTACACGGCGCCGGGCATACGGAGATCCGGGCCGCGGACCTGACCCTGGATAAGTTCATCGACGAGGCCACCCTGCATGCGGCACCGTCGCTTCCGAAGGCCGTCGGGATCCCACACACCGTCCTGCTCACCGGGTCCAACGGCTATCTGGGCCACTACCTGGCCCTGGAATGGCTTGAGCGCCTGGACAAGATCGGCGGCAAGCTGATCGTCATCGTGCGCGGCAAGAACGCCGAGGCCGCCTACCGCCGCCTCGAGGAAGCTTTCGACAGTGGGGATGCGGGACTTCTGGCGCATTTCCGGTCGCTGGCCCGACAGCACCTCGAAGTGCTCCCCGGCGATATCGGCGATCCGGATCTGGGGCTGGATGCCGACACCTGGCAGCGCCTGGCCGAGACCGTCGACGTCATCGTGCACCCCGCCGCCCTGGTCAACCACGTACTGCCCTACAGCCAGCTGTTCGGACCGAATGTCGTTGGCACCGCCGAGATCATCAAGCTGGCCATCACTACCAAGATCAAGCCGGTCACCTACCTGTCCACGGTCGCGGTCGCGGCATATGTCGATCCGACGACATTCGACGAAGAGTCCGATATCCGGCTCATCAGCGCGGTGCGTCCCGTGGACGAGCTGTACGCGAACGGCTACGGCAACAGCAAGTGGGCCGGCGAGGTACTGCTGCGCGAAGCCCACGACCTGTGCGGACTACCCGTCGCGGTCTTCCGCTCCGACATGATCTTGGCCCACAGCCGCTACACCGGACAGCTCAACGTGCCCGACCAGTTCACCCGACTAATCCTCAGCCTCATCGCCACCGGAATCGCACCCGGCTCCTTCTACCAAGCACACGCCACCGGCGAACGCCCACTCGCCCACTACGACGGGCTACCCGGTGACTTCACCGCCGAGGCGATCACCACGTTGGGCACCCAGGTGGTCGACAGCTACGAGACCTACGACTGCGTGAACCCGCATGCCGACGGAGTCTCGCTGGACAACTTCGTCGACTGGCTCATCGAAGCCGGCTACCCCATCGCACGCATCGACAACTACACCGAATGGTTCACCCGCTTCGACACCGCCATCCGAGGCCTGCCCGAAAAACAGAAACAACACTCCCTACTGCCACTGCTCCACGCATTCGAACAGCCGTCCGCCGCCGAGAACCACGGCGTCGTCCCGGCAAAGCGTTTCCAGCACGCTGTGCAGGCCGCCGGAATCGGTCCGGCCGGGCAAGACGGCACTACCGACATTCCCCACCTGTCGCGGCGGCTGATCGTGAAATACGCCAAGGACCTCGAACAGCTCGGACTCCTATGACCCGCGCGCTTACAGAATCGACGGTTTCGTAAGCTGCCGATATGACGATCGACGCCACCGCGGACAACACCAAGGAAGCACGTCGTCAGCGGTTAGGCGACCGCATCAGGCGCCTATTCATCGACGATGAGCAGTTCCGTGCCGCCAAGCCCGATACCGCGGTTGATACCGCCGTCGCCCAGCCTGGTCTGCGTCTCGCCCAGGTGGTCGCCACGATCATGAACGGGTACGCGGACCGTCCGGCGCTCGGGCACCGAGTGCAGGAGCTCGTCGCCGACGCCGCCGGCCGTTCGACGCTGCGCCCGTTGCCCGAGTTCGAGACCGTCACCTACGGAGAGCTGTGGGGCATGGCCCGCGCGTTGGCCTCCACCTGGTACCACGATCCCGCCGCTCCGGTACGGGCCGGGGACTTCGTCGCGATGCTCGGCTTCACCAGCGTGGACTACACCGCTGTCGACTTGGCATGCATCCACCTTGGCGCGGTCGCGGTTCCATTGCAGACCAGCGCATCGGCATCCAACTGGACCGCGATCCTGGCCGAATCGGAACCTGCCGTCCTGGCGGTAAGCGCCGAGTTGCTCGATACGGCAATGGAATCGGTGCTCGCCACGCCGTCGCTGCGGCACATCACCGTCTTTGACTATCATCCCGGTGTCGACGTGCAGCGCGAAAGTCTCGAATCCGCACAGCACCGGATCGCCGAGGCCGGCCTGCCGATTTCGGTAGACCCGATATCCCTGGCGATCGGGCACGGGCGCGCCTTGCCGGATGCGCCGTTGTTCACCGCAGAGGAGGGTACCGACCCGCTGGCCCTGGTGATCTACACCTCGGGAAGCACCGGAACTCCCAAGGGCGCCACCTATAGCGAAAAGATGGTCGCCAAGCCCTGGCTGCGGGCCGACACGTTGAGCTCCAAGGCCGAAATTCCTTTGATCAACCTGAATTTCATGCCGATGAGCCATGTGATGGGACGCGGTAGTCTGGTCACTGCGCTGGCCTGCGGCGGCCTGGCTTACTTTGCCGCGTCCAGCGACATGTCCACGCTGTTCGAAGACATCACGCTTACCCGCCCCACCGTGGTGACACTCGTGCCCCGTGTGTGCGACATGCTTTTCCAGCGCTACCGCAACGAGGTTGAACGCCGTGCCGGGCTTGATCCGGCGGCCGACCTGGCCACCCTTGATGCCGATGTCAAGACCGATATCCGCGAAAACCTGTTCGGCGGGCGTGTTCTGACAATCGTGTGCGGCTCTGCCCCACTGTCCGAGGAACTGGCCGCCTTCATCGAATCCTGCCTCGATGCCCGTATCACCGATGGCTACGGCTCCACCGAGGCGGGCGTCATCGTGCGCAACGGCCGCATTCAGCGCCCGCCCGTCATCGACTACAAGCTGGTCGACGTGCCTGAGCTCGGTTACTTCTCCACCGACAAGCCGCACCCGCGCGGCGAGCTGCTCGTGAAAGCCGAATCGGTGTTCGGCGGCTACTTCAAACGCCCCGACGTCACCGCCGACGTATTCGATCCCGACGGGTACTACAAGACCGGGGACATCGTCGCCGAGCTCGAGCCCGACAAGATCCAGATCGTGGACCGGCGCAACAACGTGATCAAGCTGTCCCAGGGTGAGTTCGTGGCGATCGCCAACCTGGAAGCCGAGTTCGCCAATAGTCCACTGGTGCATCAGATCTGCGTCTACGGCAGTAGCGAGCGGTCGTATCTGCTAGCGGTGGTCGTGCCGACCGCTGAGGCATATGAACAAAGCGGTGGAGATGAGGATCTACTCAAACGCCTGATCGCGGACTCTCTCGCGCAGGTCGCCCGCGAGGCCCAACTGCAGTCCTACGAGGTACCGCGCGACTTCCTGCTGGAGACCGAACCGTTCACCGCTGCCAACGGCCTACTGACCGGCATCGCGAAGCTGGCCCGACCGAAGCTCCACGAGAAGTACGGCGTCCGCCTGGAGCAGCTGTACTCCGATATCGCCGCCGCCCAGGCGCTTGAGCTGCAAGCACTGCACTCTGCCGGACATGAGGACAAGCCTGTCCTGGATACCGTGCAACGCGCGGTCACGGCGTTGTTGGGGCTGTCGGCGGCCGAGGTGAGCCCAGACGCGCATTTCATCGACCTCGGTGGCGATTCACTATCCGCCCTTGCCTTCTCGGACCTGCTGCGCGATATCTTCACTGTGGAGGTTCCGGTTGGCGATATCGTCAGCGCCGCCAACGATCTGACCGCTATCGCACGCATCGTGGAGAGACACCGGGAAGCAGACGGTCATTCGGTAACTCCCACCGCCGAATCCGTGCACGGTGCCGGGCACCGCGAGATCCGGGCCGCGGACCTGACGCTGGACAAGTTCGTCGACGCGGACACCCTGCGCGCGGCACCGGCACTGTCCACGTTCACCGGCACCCCGCACACGGTGCTGCTCACCGGCGCCAACGGCTACCTGGGGCGGTTCCTGGCCCTGGAATGGCTTGAGCGCCTGGACAAGACAGACGGCAAGCTGATCGTCATCGTGCGCGGCAAGAACGCCGACGCCGCCTACCGCCGCCTCGAGGAAGCTTTCGACAGTGGGGATGCGGGACTTCTGGCGCATTTCCGGTCGCTGGCCCGACAGCACCTCGAAGTGCTCCCCGGCGATATCGGCGATCCGGATCTGGGGCTGGATGCCGACACCTGGCAGCGCCTGGCCGAGACCGTCGACGTCATCGTGCACCCCGCCGCCCTGGTCAACCACGTACTGCCCTACAGCCAGCTGTTCGGACCGAATGTCGTTGGCACCGCCGAGATCATCAAGCTGGCCATCACTACCAAGATCAAGCCGGTCACCTACCTGTCCACGGTCGCGGTCGCGGCATATGTCGATCCGACGACATTCGACGAAGAGTCCGATATCCGGCTCATCAGCGCGGTGCGTCCCGTGGACGAGCTGTACGCGAACGGCTACGGCAACAGCAAGTGGGCCGGCGAGGTACTGCTGCGCGAAGCCCACGACCTGTGCGGACTACCCGTCGCGGTCTTCCGCTCCGACATGATCTTGGCCCACAGCCGCTACACCGGACAGCTCAACGTGCCCGACCAGTTCACCCGACTAATCCTCAGCCTCATCGCCACCGGAATCGCACCCGGCTCCTTCTACCAAGCACACGCCACCGGCGAACGCCCACTCGCCCACTACGACGGCCTGCCTGCGGATTTCACGGCATCGGCCATCACCGCCCTCGGGCCCATCGAGGGGTTCCACACCTACGATTCGGTGAACCCGCATGCCGATGGGATCTCGCTGGACAACTTCGTCGACTGGCTCATCGAAGCCGGCTACCCCATCGCACGCATCGACAACTACACCGAATGGTTCACCCGCTTCGACACCGCCATCCGAAGCCTCCCCGAAAAACAGAAACAACACTCCCTACTACCACTACTACACGCGTACAGGCATCCACAACACCCACACAACGGCGCATTCCTGCCCGCGATCAGGTTCAGTGAAGGCGTCCAGGCCCATCTGAACGCCGACATCCCGCACCTCACGCGGGAACTCATCGCGAAATACGCGGCCGACCTGAAGCAGCTCGGGTTACTCTAGTTACACGAATTTCTGTGCCCTGCTTTCAATTCCGCGCGAATACTCGCGAAAGCAGGGATCCCGTCCCAATCTCGGTGTTACTGTCGCCGCCATGGGACAGTGGTCGCGCGACGAACTGCAGAACATGTTCGATCACCACCTTCGGGTGGTCGACGAAATTGGCCCCAAGGGTGATTGGGCCAAATACGCCGACCTGTTCTCCGAGAACGCCACCTACATCGAACCGACCTACGGCACCTTCGAGGGCCGCGAGGCGATCCGCACGTCCATGGTCAAGACGATGTCGGAGTTCCCCGGGGTGGAGATGCCGCACTACTTCTCCAACTGGCATGTCGTCGACGAGGAACACGGCTGGATCATCTGCGAGCTGGTCAACAGAATGAAAGATCCTGGCGACGGAAGCATCTGGGAGGCAACCAATATCAGCATCTTCCGTTACGCCGGCGACAACCACTGGGCCAACGAGGAAGACGTGTACAACCCCATGCAGTTCATGATGGCCATCCAGGGTTACGTGCAGCGCAGCAGTGAGCTGGGCTCGCTGTCTCCCTTGGCCGAGACCTTCGGGAAGAACATGGGGTGGCTCGGCTAGCTCGCCGCCAGGAATCTTCCTGCTTTGACCGTGCTGCCGAAACCCTCGACAAAGGTGCCGTAGGAGTAAACCTGCTGACCGCCGACAATCGTGGCCGCAATCGCGTTATCGTTGCGACACACCTGGCGGGACACCCCAAACTCCTCCATGTACTGCTCGTGGTACTCATCGAGCGAATCATCAAGTCCCGCAGGATCAATTACGGCGATATCGGCGGTGTCGCCGATACGAAGCCGCCCCGCGTCCAGGCCGTACCACTCACCGAGTTCACCGGTGAGTCGATGCACGGCGGCTTCGAGGGACATAAACGGAGTACCCGCCTCGCGGGCCTCCTTCACACGTTTGAGCAACCGCAACCCCGCGTTGTAAAACGACATATTCCTCAGGTGCGCGCCGGAGTCGTTGTTACCCAACTGGAAATGCCGATACTTGACGGCCTCGTTGAGAACATCGGTGCGGTCGTTGGCGATGGTGGTATGCCAACGCACCTTCCCGGGGTACTCCGAAACGAGATCGAGGAACGCGTCCACCGGCTGCACACCGCGAGCGTCGGCCACCTGTCCGAATGACTTGCCGACCACCGATTCGTCGGGGCAGCCGACGATCTCGGTGTCGTACATGTCCCGGTTCCATGCCACCACGCCGTACTTCTGCGCCATCTCCTTGCGGAACTTGCGCCGGTAGCCCTCGTCCTTGATCAGGTCGACCCGCTGCAGCTGATCACGGATGTCCAATGCGGCCGTGCCGGAGGCGAACTCCTCGAAGATCACCAGATCCATACCATCGGAGTAGAGATGGAAGGGCACCGCGAGCAGCTGGAAATTGACCTGCGACCGCAACAGCGGGTTGAGTCCGCCGGTCGCGGCCTTGAGAAGTTTGATGACCGAACGGTTGCTCTTCAGATCGAAGGCTGCCAGCAGCGTCGTCTTGAGCGACCGCCGCCAGGGACGTGCGCCGCTGAGCAGGAAGTGCATGATCGTCTCGGGGCGCTTCTCGACATCGAGATTCGACTGCACCACGGCTCCCCGCCGGCGCACCACGTCGTAGAGGGCACCGTATTCGCGCCACGTGGCGTAGGTGGACGGCAACTGGCGGCCCGCAAAGCGCGTGCCTTCGAGCTTGGAGAAGCGCAGCCGGTCGGTGGACAGGCCCACGAATCCGGCGTCGAGGGCATCGGTCACCATCGCACGCATGCGGGCGAGTTCCCCGGCCGTGGGGCGCTCGTCATAGTCTGTCGCGCGGGCCAGTCCCATGACCGCGGCACGGATATCAGAATGCCCGATCAGCGTCGCGACATTGGCGCCCAACGGAAGTGACTCGATGACCTTGCGATAGCCACGCGGCCCATCCCAGTCCTTATGTTCCTTGAGGGCGGAGTGGACCGCATCCCACGGCAGGGCCTCCACCCGGGCGAAGAGGTCGGCAACATCCTCGGGATCGGCGTACACCGCGGACATCGAGCAGTTGCCGTAGATGACGGACGTGACACCGTGGCGCACGGATTCTCCGAGGCCCGGACTGACAAGGACCTCGGCGTCGTAGTGCGTATGCACGTCAACCATGCCGGGGATAACCCATTTGCCGCCAGCGTCGATCACCTGGTCCGCATCGGCAGCCGGCAGATCGGGCGCCATGGCCACCACGTTGCCGCCACGGATCCCGACATCCACGGCTCGGCCCGGCGCTCCGGTCCCGTCGAAAACCAGGCCGCCGCGCACCAGCAGGTCAAATGTCGCCATAGTCGATACACCTCGTTCGATCAGCAGATACTCAGCTTATCGCTGCTCATCTCGGCCTACCTGAAAGCCCCGTCCGGTGCTTCACAAGTACTTCACAACTGATTGCTACCGTGCGGCACGAACTGAGTTGACCACTTCGAGCAGAACCGTCGACGCAACCGCGTATTGACGCCGTCATCAACCGGCGCGCCAACACCGCCCTACTGCCCCGGGCCTACGGGTGGACTCGAACGGAATTTTCCCGCGACACCTGGCGCGACATGAAGCGGGTGTCGCGGGAGGCATTCCCTGCCCGCCGAATCATCCGTCGAAGAAGATCTGCACCCGCTCCGACTCCGGCAATGTCTGGCAGGCCAGCGTGAACCCGTCGGCCACCTCGCTGTCGATGAGCGACTCGTTCATGAGCATGCGTGTCTGGCCCCCCTTCACCGAGCAGATGCAGGTAGCGCAAGCCGATTCGCGGCACACGTAGGGCGCGTCGATACCCGCATCCAGCAGCACGTCGAGCAGTTTCTTACCCCGCGGCCAGTCGAGAATATGTGTGCTGCCATAGATTTCGACTTCCAGCACGGTATTCCCAGTGGCGTCACTGCCCGCGACTCGGATCGCCTCGGTTGTCACTGGCCCACCGCGCGGCGCCCGGGTAGGCGATCATTGAGCTCGCCATCGGCACCGAAGAGAATCCCCTGCCACTCATGTAGCAGTTCTTCGGTGTCGATATCGTCGGGATGGAAGCCCGGACGCATGTACTCGGCGATATCACGCATCAGTCCCTTCACCAGCGGACCGCGATACACATCTACGGCCTGACGCAGCACTGCCAACGGTTTCCAGCCGCTTGGGTCGGTCAGAATCGACGCCAACACCGCCAGCGTCATGAACGGCAACGTACCCAACCAGATCAGGGACATCACGCCGATCCGTATCGATTCGGGGCCGCCCACCGACCGGTACACGTCGAAGGCCACCGACTTGTGCTCCATCTCCTCCATGGCATGCCAGTTCAGGAGGTGATGGATCTCTTCGGACATCGGAATCTCTTGTAACTCGGGGCTGGAGAGCACCCGCTGAGCCAACACCGCGGTGTAGTGCTCGGCGGCCGCCGTCATCGCCAGGTGCGCGATTTTAGGCGCGCGCTTCTCCAACGCGATCACGAATTTCTCGCGCCGGCTGCCCTCATCGAAGTTCATGATCCGGACCAGGGGGTAGCCCATGTCGACGATCTTCTCGTTGAGTTTGCGGTGCTCGCGTCCGTGCATGGCCTCCTGGCCGATGAAGCCGGCGACCCGCTTCTTGAGCACTGGGTCGGTGATCTGGTCGGAGTAGTTGCGCACGGAACGGATGAACGACTCCTCGCCGGGAGGAAACGCCCCGGAAAGGAGCGAGACCAGGTGACTAAAGACGATGTCGCCCTCGACGTAGTGCTTCTTCATGGGGGCCGGCTCACCGAACCGGAAGTTCATCCGGCGCACCTTGGGCAATGCACGCGCCGCCACTCCCCGCCGTCCCTGCTCGACAACAGCCATGACGGAACTCCTTCCTAGGACATCTTCATTGATGTCTGACCTGGCGATTTATTAGTAGTACTCTTAGTACTACTGCTAGTATCCATATCGCGCAGCACGAGCACAATAGGCAGCACGAGCGTGTCCCCCGAACCGGACAGCTAACGGCCGGGCACACGTACCATCACTGGTGATGAGAGGCGTGGAAAACGTGAGCACAGCCATCGCGTCCAAGGCCGCCCCGGTCGCCGCCCGGCGCGGTGACCGGCGCAAGGTTGCCCGGGAAGAATTGTTGGATGCCGCGTTTCGCGCCATCGACGGCCTGGGCGCCACCGTCAGCATGGACGACATCGCTCGCGAGGCCGGGGTCGCCAAACCGAAGCTGTACCGCTACTTCGAAGACAAAGCCGATCTGCACAGCGCCGTGCTGGAACGGGTCCAGGACATGCTCTGGAGCGCGTCCATGGATCGGATCAACCTGATGACCGACTCCGCCCGCGACCTGGTCGAGCATGGCGCCAACGAGTACGCACAGATGATCTCGGATCATCCGAATGTGTTGCGCTTCATCGTGCACGGTCATTTCATCAACTCCAGCGACGGCACCGAACGTTTGGTGGAGACCGCGCAGCAGATGACACACGACATCGCGGAGATACTGTCGAGTGCGATCGATGACGAGACAGTTGATATCGACGACGCCGATCTGGCGGTCAGCTCGGCCGCCGGAGCGATCGGCACGGCGACCGAATGGTTCTTGGGGCCCAACCAGTTACGTGCCGACCCCATGCCCATCGAGAGGTTCGTGGAGTATCTGACCACGGTGCTGTCGGGCCTTGCCGCGTCGATCGCCGAATTCAACGGACTCACCCTCGATCCCGATCAGCCGCTACATCTGGCATTCACCCGGATCCAGGGTGGAGCCTCATGAGCGACCGAGTCCCCTTGGCGCGCATCAACCGTGGCCGCGCACTGGGAAAGCTGGCCGCCGGGCAGGCCGTACGGACCGCGAGCAGTCGCCTCTCCATGATCGGGCGATCCGAACAAGCGCGCGCGCTGCTGGCCGAACGATCCACACTGCAGGCAGCAGACCAGCTGGTGACCGTCCTGGGCAGTCTCAAGGGCTCGGCGATGAAACTCGGCCAACTGCTCTCGATGCTCGAAGTGGATATGGTGCCGGAGGCCCACCGCGAACGATTCCGGCAGAAGCTGGCCCGGTTGCGCGATCAGGCCCCACGTGAACCGTTCTCGGTGATGCGCCCCATCATCGAATCCAACCTCGGCGCGCTGTCGAAGAACTTCCGCGACTTCGACGAAACGCCCGTCGCCGCCGCTTCCATCGGCCAGGTCTACCGCGCCGTCCTGCTCGACGGGCGCGAGGTGGCGGTCAAGGTCAAGTACCCGGGCGTGGACGAAGCCGTCCGCGCCGATATGCAGAACCTCGCGCTGTTCACCAAGTTTTGGCGCAAAGCGCTACCCACGCTATCCAATTCGGCATTCATGGACGAGATATCCATGAACCTGGAAAGCGAACTCGACTATCCCCGGGAAGCGCGCACCCAGCACGAGATCGCCGAGCGCTACCGTGGGCACCCCTTCATCGTCGTTCCCGACTGTGTCCCCGAACTGTGCACGTCGCAGATTCTGGTGACGGAATTCCTTGATGGCCAAGCGTTCCCCTACATGCAGACACTTCCCGAGGATGAGCGTAACCGCATCGGAGAGCTGATCTTCCGCTTCTACATCGGATCGCTGTTCCAGGACAATGACTTCTGCGGTGACCCCCATCCGGGCAACATCCTGCTCGCCGCCGATGGGACCGTCGGGTTCGTGGATTTCGGGCTGTACAACCGCATGAATCCCGAACATGTGGACTTCGAGCGCCACATCATGCGGGCCGCCACCGAGGGCCGCGCCCAGGACATGTACGACGCGATGGTCGCGCGCGGAATCATCGATCCCCAGGCCGGCGTCAGCCCCCAAGACTGCCTGGAGTACTGCCATGCGGCATCTGGGTGGAACCTCGTCGACGAGGACATGACCATCACCCCGGAGATCGCCTCCAGCGCCATGATTCTCGCGGTGGACCCACGGTCCAGCGAGTTCGCCGGTATGCGCCGCCAGAACCTGCCGCCCGAGCACATCTTCTCCCGTCGCGCCGACTTCTACACCTTCGGCGTGCTGGGCCAGCTGAATGTGACGGGTAATTGGCATCGCATAGCCCGCGAATGGATCTACGGTGAGCCTCCCGCCACCGAGCTCGGAATCGCCATCGCGCAGTGGCGCGCGTGCCGCTAGCGCAGCAATCCGTCGAGAGCGCGACCGAACATCCACTGACCGCCGATCTTGGCTAACGGATCGAAGATCGCAGGCACACCACGCACCCTCACGTCCTCGGTCCAGACCACGCGGGAGCCACTGCCCTGTGCGTACACCTCGATCTCGGCCCACCCCAAGACCAGCGCGCCCGTCTTCTCCAGCCGGCAACCGCCCGGTCTGCCACCCTGCGGCGGCTCCCATCGGGTGATCGTCATCGGGTCTTCGAACCGTATGCGCCCCAGTCCCGTTCGCCCGACGAATGTGGCACCGACACCGCCGGGTGAATCGCTGGTCACCACGACCGTCGTCAGCGGGATGTGTGCACTGTGCCGCGGCCAGTCGGTGATCCGCGCGAACGCCTCGTCGACAGACAGCGCGCTGCGCCGCTCTATTCTGAGAAGGGCCATAATCCCCATAGTTTCGAGGTTGTTCTTCCTGCGCGCAAGGAAACAACGGTGTCCGCCAGGGTTTCCCGGGGGTCCCGATAGGTGATGCCGAGTTCGCGCTCGCTGGGGGTGTCATCGGAGGCGGGCATCTGCGTGTAGTACTGCATCCCCGCCTCGGTCATCGGAGTTTCCCATGGCACATAGCGGCCGATCTGATCCATGACGGTCCCCGCCGCACGCAGCAGCGAGTCGGGCACCGGAACCGCCAGCACGGCGCTGCCCGCGGCCTCGGTCAGCAGGTCAACCAGCTCGCCGACCTCGAGCCGATGCCCACCCGCGGTATAGCGCCGCGGTCCCCGGCTGGGTTCCAAGAGCGCGGTATGTAGAGCCGCGAGGTCGCGAACGTCGACCACCAACCAGGCCGCGCTGCGCCCCGGCACCGATCTCGTCAACAGAACCCAGCGCACCCCTTCCGCGGCCTCACCGAATTGATCGCCGACGGGCGGCCCCAGCACCATACCCGGATAGGTGATGGTGACCGGCGCACCGGAATCCTGTAGTGCGCGCACGTACAGCTCTACCCGCGCCTTCGACTGACCGTATCCATCGCTGCCACCGGCCGCGGGCAGGTCGGCCGCGAACGTCTCCAGGCCCGGCCGGAACAGCGCGGTAATGCTCGAAACGTGCACTATCGGGTCGAGACCCCGATCGACCGCTGCGCCGAGCACATTGCGGGTGCCCTCAAGGTTGATGGCCATCATCCGGTCCGCCTCTGCGGGGTCCGTGCTGACCATGGCCGCGCTGTGCACCACCGCATCACATCCGTCGAGCGCGGCCTCGACCGATGCCCGGTCGGTGATATCGCCGACGGCGTAGTCCGACACATCGACCCCGAGGGTCGCCACCGTGGTGTGCAGCCGGGCTTCCTTTCGCACCAGGAATCGAACCTGATGCCCGGCTTCGGCCATTGCCTTCGCCGTCCACCCACCCACGAATCCGGTACCGCCCGTGACCAATACGCGCATTCTTGACGTCCCCTCCGGTCAGGCCGCACGCTCCAGTCAGGTCATCGTAGGTCGTAGTCACCTTCACCCAGGGCGAATATCGAAGAGCCGTGCGACAACGACGCCACCGCCGCATGTGCCAAGATCGGTGGGTGCGTCTACGCCCCGCCCTTTCGCTCATCGCCGCCCTCACCGCCGTCATCACGGCGCTGGCGCCCACGGCCTCCGCGCTGCCCGATCGGGTCGCCCCCATCGGGCACATCGGCGAGACGCTGCATTTCGACTACGGCACCATCGGCGCCGACGTCACCGTGCACAACATCGAGCCCACCGGTGTTCCCGCAGGCATGGCCACCCCGCGCGGCATCATCTGGAAGGCATACGTCACCATCCGGCCTACCAAGGTGCCCAATGCATACGCGCTGTTGATGGCGCTCAAGCTCGGCGGCATTTCGCCGGAAACCGGGGATGCCTACGAGCCGCAGCGCACCGACGAACCCGACGATCTGAACTACGCACTACGTAGCGCACCGCAGGGATCAACCGTCAACGGCGCGGTGTACTGGGACGTCTACCGGGGCCCGGTACGTCATATCGTGCTGCGCTCGGCGCAGACCCAGGTGCACCTGGCCCAGTGGGACCTGTAATCCCCGGCACGAGCAGACCAATCAGCGGGGCTGGAACAGGTAGTTCCTAAATGTCTCGGTGACCTTGTCCACCGGCCGCCACGATTCGGCGCTCCACACCGACATCCGATAGTCGCGCGCCGTGAACCACGCGACGATGTCCTCGGCAGTGCGACCGAAGCGCTCCATATGACGGTCTTCGACCTCAAGCATCATCGCCGGGCGAGTCCGCTCGATCGTCTTCTCGCCGCTGACCAGAACATCGAGTTCGGCGCCCTCGACATCGATCTTCACGAAGTCGATCCGCGAGATGTTCAGGCGCTCGCAGAAACCGTCGAAGGTCTCGGTGTCGACAACCACCCGAATGTGCTCGTCGAATTCGGCGTTGGAACCCAGCCCATCGGCACCCGCATCGACAAACGACCGTCCGGTGATGGGCTTGCCATTGCGCAGCGGCACGCTCATGACCTGCTCCCCGGTGTTGGTGCCGAGCGCTACGGCGTGACGGCGCACATTCTGCGCGCTGCGCAGGCCCAAGGCCGCCGACGACGTGGCATGCGCGAACCGCAGCGGCTCCAGGCTATACACCAGGCCCTCGGCACCTACCAGACGGGCCAGCTCAGCGGTGTAGAAACCGGCGGCCGCACCCACATCGATGCAGACATCTCCGGTCCTGACCACCTGCGCGATGCCGACCAGTTCGCTCTCTACCCACGGGGTCGTGCGGGCAAGCGTACGCAGGCCCTGCCCCACCACGGCATCACGAATCTCGCCGAAGGCCGTCACGCGCCGGGTCATGTGCTGCTCCTCATGTAGGTCGCAAGGTCTGGAACCGGGCCAAGTATAGGTAGCCTGCCGGTCATGCCGATTCAGGTCAGCATCGCGACCGCCGCCGACAGCGCCGAACTCGCGACCGTCGCCGCCCGCACCTTCCCTCTCGCCTGCCCTCCGTCGTCGAAACCGGAGAACGTTGCGGCATTCATCGCAGCCAATCTCAGCACCAGCAATTTCGACGAATACCTCCGCGACAACCGCGTGCTGGTGGCCCGCACCGACGACGCCGCGATCGTCGGCTACGCAATGCTCGTCGACGGCATCACCGAGGACCCGGACGTGCAGCGTGCGGTGACGCTACGGCCCGCGACGCAGCTCTCCAAGATGTACGTGCTGCCCGAATTCCACCAAGCCGGCGTGGCGGCGCTGCTGATGAGTGCCGCGCTGACCGAAGCCGCCGCCGGCGGGGCGAACGGCGTCTGGTTGGGCGTGAATCAAGAAAATGAACGCGCACAACGCTTTTACCTCAAGCATGGCTTCACCCGCAGCGGCACCAAGACCTTCTTGGTGGGTGAGCGCCTGGAAAACGACTACGTCATGCAGCGTTCGGTAGCGGCGCCGCACTAAGTGCCAGCAACCGCGAGGTGGCGCGCAGATACTTCTTGCGGAAGCCACCGGCCACCATCTCGTCATCGAAGATCGTGTTGAGCTTGGCGCCCGACGCCTGCACCGGGATCCCCGCGTCGTACAGACGGTCCGTCAGGGCCACGATCCGCAGCGCCACCGACTGATCGTGCACCTGCTCCACGTCCGCGATGAAAACAGCCGTGACACCTTCGATCAGGGTCAGGTACCGGGACGGATGCATGCTCGCCAGGTGTTTGCACAGGTCGTCGAACCGGTCGAAGGTGGCGCCGTTGATGGCCCCCGCCAGCTCGCGAAGCTGCTCGTCGGAATGCGGTTCGGGCGCGGGCGGCAAATCGCGGTGCCGGTAGTCCGGTCCCTCGACACGCACGGTGTTGAAGATCGCCGACAGCGCCGCGATCTCACGTAGGAAGTCCTGGGCCGCGAACCGCCCCTCCCCGAGTTGTTCGGGAAGCGTGTTGGAAGTCGCGGCGATGGACACCCCACGCGCTACCAACTCCGAGAGCAACCGAGATACCAGCGTCGTGTTGCCCGGGTCGTCCAGCTCGAACTCGTCGATGCACACCACGGTGTAGTCGGCCAGCAGTTCGATGCACTCCAGGAAGCCGAAAACGCTTGCGACCTGCGTCAGTTCGCCGAAGCTCGCAAACGCCTTCGGGCCGGGCACCGTGTGATAGATCGACGCCAACAGGTGGGTCTTACCGACACCGAACCCGCCGTCGAGATAGATGCCCACCCCGGGCAGCACCTCCCGCTTGCCGAACAGCTTCTTCTTGCCCGCCCGGCGGGTGGTCGCCTCCTGGGCGAAGGCCCGGCACGCCTCTACGGCCGCCGTCTGCGTCGGCTCGTTGGGATCTGGCCGGTAGGAGTCAAAGCTGACCGAACTGAACGTCGGGGGCGGCACCAACTGGGCGATCAACCGCTCGTTGGAGACCGTGGGGTGCCGGTCGGCAAGGTGCTGGAGGCACAAAGCGGCACCGGATTGCGGATCACTCACACGGGCAGCGTAACGGCGTGTTGAGATCTCTTTGTGGCCGACAGTGACGATGAACAGGCGATTCGCGGCCCGGCTGGGACGCAGCTCACACAGCTGACCACCGGGGCACCGGTGGATTCCGGCGAGCTGATCGACCTGTATGACTTTCCCAAAAACGACAAAATCTACTTGCGCGCCAACATGATTAGCAGTCTGGATGGCGCGGCGACGGTGACCGGCTTATCCGGCGGGCTCGGCGGTGACGGCGACCGGGCGGTATTCGCGGCAATGCGCGCCAATGCCGATGTGATTCTGGTCGGGTCCGGCACCGTGCGCGCCGAGCGCTACCACGGCGCGCACCTACCGGTGGGTCTGCGCCAGCGCCGCCAGAGCCGGGGGCAGGACGAGGTGCCGACGATCGCCGTGGTCACGGCCTCCGGTGCGGTGGACCCGAGCACTCCCCTTTTCAACGAATCCGAGGTTGCGCCCATTGTGGTGACCTCGGCGTCCGGCGCGCCGCACGTTGCGTCCCGAGTGCCGGGTGCCCAGATTCTCGTCAGCGGCGACGGCGACACGGTCGATCTACCCGCGGCGCTGGCCACGCTGCACGCCAGAGGCCTGTCCCGGGTGCTCTGTGAGGGTGGCCCCGCACTGCTGGGCACCCTGCTGTCGGCGCACCTCGTCGACGAACTGTGCCTGACCATCGCACCCACCACGATCGGAGGTGCCGGGCTCCGAATCACGTCGGGCCCCGCCGAAGTGCTCACGGGATGGCGGCGGGTGTTGCTACTCGCAGATGCGGACGGCTACCTGTTCACACGGTACGTCCCGGCTTAGCCAATGTTCACCCGATACTGTGGTCGGCATGCGTGCACGGCTGATGGGGGTGATGGCGGTTGCCCAGCTGCTGACCGGGGTCCTGGCTGGGTGTGCGCCCGGTCCCTCGGCGGGACCGCATTTCGCGATGGACGAGGGCCACGGAAATGTGGGCCCCTCCACGGCACCGCCGCAAAGCGGCCCGCCCGCTATCGACAAGCCCAAGGTGGATCTGTCGTGGCAAGACTGCACCCGTGAGGTGCTCGCCAACGCCAACATCACCACCTCACCCACCTTTACGCTCGAGTGCGCGGAGTACAAGGCCCCGCTGGACCCGATCAACGGCGCGCCGGGCAGCGTGACCCTGGGCGCGGTACGCGCCAAGACCTCACAGACTCCCGCCGATGCCGGCCCCCTCGTCTTCACCACGGGCTCCGATCTGCCGTCCTCGGTCCAACTGGCGACATGGCTCAACGGCCCGGGCGCGGAGGTTCTCAAGCAGCGTCCCGTGGTCGCGGTCGACCGCCGCGGTATCGGGCGATCAGATGCCATCACGTGCCGAGACACCTGGGATACGCGGGACATGCGTGACCAGGCCCAGAACCGTGCCGGCGACGACCCGGTGGCGAGCCTGGGCAAGATCGTCGAGACGGCAACCACCAACTGCACCGACACCATCTCCCCCGGAGATTCCGCGTACAACGACGCGCATGCCGCCGAGGACCTTGAGGCGCTACGCGCCCAATGGGACGTGCCCGCCCTGGCGCTCCTGGGTGTCGGCAGCGGCGCCCGGGTGGCCTTGGCCTATGCCGGATCGCACCCCAACAAAGTGGCGCGGCTCCTGCTCGACTCGCCGGTGGCCGCCGACATCGCGGCGGAGGCAGCTGCCGAACAGCGGCTCAAGGGCCAGCAGTCCGCATTCGACGCGTTCGCCGCGCAGTGTGTCGCCAACAACTGCCCGCTCGGGCCCGATCCGGCCGGGGCCGTCGGCGACCTGCTGAACCGTGCACAGAACGGTGGCCTCCCCTGGTCGCGAGCGACGGTCGTCCGGGCCATCACGACGGCGCTGGCGTATCCCGTTGGGGACAGCACCGCCGTCGTACAGAACCTCGCGAACACGTTGAACGCGGCCCGCGGGCCCGACAGCGGCGCATTGGCCCCGTTGGTGGACCGGGCCAACGCGCTGCGCGATACCGACGGGCAGTTCGTCAACTCCTGCAGCGACGCGCTGGCCCGTCCCACCCCGGACCGAGTGCGGGAACTGGTCGTCGCCTGGGGCAAGCAGTACCCGTTGTTCGGCCGCACCTCTGCCCTGGAACTGGTGAACTGCCTGCAGTGGCCCAGCGGATCCAAGCCGAACCCGCCGCAGGACCTGAAGATCAACGTGCTGATCCTCGGCGGGCAACACGATCCGATCTCCGGCAGCGAGGGCGTCTCCGCGACGGCCGCGGTGATCATCAACGCCAAGGCCGCCAGCAAGCGCGTGATGTGGCAGGGCATCGGTCACGGCGCCATCGTCTACACCCCGTGCGCGCAGCCCCCTGCCCTGGCGTACCTGGGTGACGGCAAGCTCCCGGACACCGACACGTTCTGCCCGGCCTAGCCGTACTTGCGGGAGCCTTTCGGGGCGCTCAGGTACGGTGCCTGCGTGGTGTCAGTCGATGCATTAGTCACAGGCTTCAAGAACTCTTTGGCACCGAAAACAGCGCCGCCGTCGGTCGCGACCATCCTGCGGTCGGTGCTGTGGCCCGTGGCCATCATGGCGGTGATTCACCGCAGCTATGTGCTGGGCACCAACGGCTACATCACCGACGACTTCGGGCCCGTCTATCGCGCCGTCATCGCCTTCAAACTCCACCAGCCTGTCTACGGCGAGAACTTCAACTACGTCGACCCGCATTACATCTATCCACCGGGCGGCACGTTACTGTTGGCGCCCTTCGGATATCTGCCGGTGGACGCGTCGCGGTACTGGTTCATCACCATCAACACCATCGCGATCGTGATCGCGGCCTACTTCCTGCTGCGGCTGTTCAACTTCACGCTGGCCTCGGTGGCCGCACCCGCGCTGCTGCTGGCCATGTTCTGCACCGAGAGTGTCACCAACACACTGGTTTTCACCAACATCAACGGTGTGGTGCTGCTGCTGGAGGTACTGTTCTTCCGCTGGTTGCTGCACGGCACCGAGAAATCCGAATGGTTGGCCGGGGTTGCCATCGGCCTCACGCTCGTGATCAAACCGCTGCTGGCTCCCCTGCTGTTGCTGCCGCTGTTGAATCGCCAATGGCGTGTGTTCGCCGCCGCGTTCGGCATTCCCGCCTTCTTCAATCTGGTGGCCCTGTACGGCCCCCGCAAGGTCAGGATCGTCGACGGCTGGGATTATCTGCGCCGCACCGTGAAGTACCTGGGCGAAACCCGCGATTACTTCAACAGCTCCATCGCCGGCAACGGCCTGTACTACGGGCTGCCCGAGCCGTTGATCGCCTTTTTGCGCATTGCTTTCCTGGCGATCGCCCTGGTCAGCGTGTGGCTGCTGTACAAGTACTACCGTCGGCGCGATCCCAGGTTCTGGGCACTGACCACCGGCGGTGTGCTGTTGACCGCGTCTTTCCTGCTGCTGGGCCTGGGCCAGGGGTACTACTCGATGGCGCTGTTCCCGTTCGTCATGACGATCGTGCTGCCCAATTCGGTGCTGAGGAACTGGCCCGCCTGGCTGGCGGTCTACGGGTTCTTTTCCATGGATCGCTGGCTGCTTGGCCACTGGCCCACCACGGGCCGCGCGCTGGAATACCTCAAGATCACCTACGGGTGGTGCCTGCTGCTGATCGTCGTGATGATGGTGCTGGTGCTTCGGTACCGGGATGCCCGGGCCGCTGGCACACTGGATCAAGGACTAGATCCGGAGTGGATGAGGGCCCAGACAGGCACTAAGGAGTCAGCAACCGATGACGACATCGAACGACCCGAAGGTGAATCTGACCGACGAGCAGTGGCGGGAGCGACTGACTCCTGACGAGTTCGCGGTGCTGCGCCGTGCGGGCACCGAACGACCGTTCGTCGGCGAGTACACCGACACCAAGACCGAGGGCGTGTACAACTGCCGGGCATGCGGCGCCGAACTGTTCCGCAGCACCGAGAAGTTCGAATCCCATTGCGGCTGGCCGTCCTTCTTCGACCCGGCCAATTCCGACGCAGTGATTCTACGGCCCGACGACTCGCTCGGTATGCGGCGGGTGGAGGTGCTGTGCGCCAACTGCCACAGCCACTTGGGCCACGTGTTCGAGGGCGAGGGATACCCCACGCCGACCGATCAGCGTTACTGCATCAACTCGATCTCGCTGACGTTACAGCCCTCCTAGTTCGGCGTCGTGCCTGCAGCCCGCACAGCGTGACCACGAGCGCCAGCGCCGCCAACATCACACTGACCCATAGCGGTCCTCGGTAGCCCAGCGCGGTGTGTATCGACGCCCCTCCCAGCGACGGGCCGATGACGGTACCGACGTTGAAGGCAGCGGTGGTGAGCGAGCTGCCCAGCATGGGCGCATCACTCGCGGCGTACAGCCCCTGCGAAAACAGGGTCGAGCCGACGCCGAACGACAACGCGCCCAGTGCGAATACGAGCGTGACGAAAAGCCAGTCGTGAGCCGCCGTGCCCGCGAACGCGATCCAGCCCGCCAGCAGCAACACCCCGCCCCCACCGGCTACCAGGTTGGCGTGTGAGTCGGCGAGTCTGCCCGTGGCGTGGACGCCGACAAACGAGCCACACCCAAAGAGTGCCAGGAGCGCCGGAGTCCACGCCGGACTCAACGAGGTGACCTGCACCGAGACGGGAGCCAGATAGGTAAAGGCACAAAAGGTTGCTGCGTTGCACAGAACTCCCGCGGCCAGCGTTATCTGCAGCCGTCGGTTCCGAAGCGTCCGCAATTCACCTATTGCGGGCGGTAAGCCGGTCACCGGCCGTCCGGCTGGTAGTGCGTACATGATCGCCGCGAGCGCCGGCACCGATACCAGCACCACCGCCCACAGCGCCGCACGCCATCCCCAGAAGTAGCCGAGCGCCGCGCCGCCGGGTACTCCTGCGACACAGGCGATTGTTATGCCACTGAGCAGCAACGCTGTGGTGCGCCCCTTCGCGCGTGGACCCGTAATGGACATCGCTGTCGTCAGCGCCACTGCCAGGAATCCGGCGTTAGCGACCGCCGAAACCACACGAACGATCAACAGCAACGGAAAGCTCGCGGCCGTCGCGCCCACGATGTGCGCTGCGATAAAGACCGACAAGAACAACACGAGCGCCCGGCGCCGGGGCCAACGACCACTGATAAGAGCCATCAGTGGAGCACCGACGATGATGCCAACGGCAAACGCTGACGTCAGCGTTCCCGCCGCAGCCAGCGAGACACCAAAGTCGTCACCCACCTCGGTGATGAGCCCGGCGAACATGAATTCCGAACAGCCCTGGGCGAATATGGCCAAGGTGAGCGCGTAGATAGGCAGTGTCACAACAACTCCGTGCAGATGAGTAGGCCGAATAGGGACGGCAAAGCATCTGGGATTGGTTCGGCTGCTACTTGTTCAGACGGACCGAAAGGTCAACGTCGCAGAACGGCAAAGACAACCACCGCAATGGTTGGCGCCCATACTAACCCGTCGACACGCCGCGTCCTGCGGGCGTGTCTCGGCATGTCACGGCGTGTCGGCGACTACGGGAGGCGCGCGACGAGCTCCTCGGGCGAGATCCTCGGGCCGGTGAAGAATGGCGTCTCTTCGCGCACGTGCAGGCGCGCCTCGGTGGCGCGTAGATCGCGCATCAGGTCCACGATGCGGTACAGCTCCGGGGCCTCGAACGCCAGCAGCCACTCGTAGTCGCCGAGCGCGAACGCCGGCACCGTGTTGGCGCGCACATCCTTGTAGGCCCGGGCGGCGATGCCGTGATCGGCGAGCATCTTGCGCCGCTCCTCGTCGGGCAGCAAGTACCAATCGTAAGACCGCACAAAGGGATACACGCAGATGTAGGCGCCGGGTTCCTCCCCTGCAAGGAAGGCCGGGATGTGGCTCTTGTTGAACTCGGCGGGCCGGTGCAGGGCCGCGTTGCTCCACACGGGAGTGCTGGCCCGGCCCAGGCTCGTGGTGCGCCGGAAATCGCTGTACAGCGCCTGCAGCTGCTCGATCGATTCGGCATGCGACCAGATCATGAAGTCCGCATCGGCGCGCAGGCCGGCCACGTCGTAGATGCCGCGCACCACCACGCCGTCATCCTCGTGCCGTTTGATCAGAGTGGCCACCTCATCGGCGACGCCGTCACGGTCGTCGCCCAGACCTCCGTCGCGTACCTGGAACACCGAGAACATCAGGTAGCGGATGGTGGAGTTGAGGGTGTCGAAATCGAGGCTAGCCATGCCTCCATCGTGCCACGCTGGCCTGCGCGGCTTGCGAGGCGGAGGCCACACAAGCCGGCACCCCTATCCCATCCAGGTACGAGCCGGCCACCGCGATTCCGGACGGCAATCCGGAACGGATGGCGTCGACGACTTCAGCGTGGCCCGGCCCGTACTGCGGCATGGCATCGATCCAGCGGGCCACCGCCGAGTTGACCGGGACGATGCCGGCGCCCAACACCGCCTCCAGATCGGCAACGGCCCAGTGTCGCAGCTGCTCGTCGGTGGTAGCGCGCGCCACCGTGTCGCCGAAGCGTCCATAGGAAAGTCGCACCACCTGGGTACTCCGCCCGCGCAACCCCCACTTACTGGTCGAGAACGTTATGGCCTTGGTATGCAAGGCTTCTCCCGACGCGACGAGCACCCCCGAATTGGCGGGTATCGGGGCGTCACCGGGCAGCGTCAGCGCCACGACGACCGACGAGGCCACCGGGATGGTGCGTGCGGCGGCCGCCGACTCAGGGGCCACCGCCTCAAGAATTGCGGCCGCGCGGGGTGCCGGCACCGCCACAATGACGGCATCGACGGTATCCGTCAGTCCGCCCTCGCCGGTGACCGCCCAACCCGCGCCGTCACGTTCGATGCCGGTCACCGCGACCTGCACATGTTCGGCCCGCGCACGGCTCCAGAGCTCCTCCACCAGCACTGCATAGCCGCCGTCAACAGCACCGAAAATGCCGCTGTCGGAGATCGGTGGCAACGCCTGCCGGGCCGCGGCCAACAGACTGCCCGCTCCCTCGTCGAGTGCCCGGGCAATGCCGGGGGCTGCCGTGCGCAGACCCGTCGTCGCGGCCGAGCCCGCATACACGCCACCGAGCAACGGATCGACCAGCCGGGCGACGACCTGCGGCCCGAATCGCAGGGCGACAAGGTCAGCGACGGTTGGTTCGGCTCCGACGGTCCAATGCATGTCGCGCTGGGGTTCACTGTCGATGCGGGCAACGGTTTCCTCGTCGACGAGCCCCATCACCGACGACGCCGAAGCCGGAATGCCGTTCACCGTCCTCGCGGGCAGCGGATGCAGGCCGCCGCCGGCGTAGATCAGCGGCCGCGCGCCGGTGGTGTCGAGCGTGCGGTCGGCCAGCCCCAGTTCATCCAGCAGGTCGAGAACCTCCGGGCGCCGGGTGATGAAGGCCTCGGCGCCGATGTCGATCCGGTGTTCACCCAGGGTGATGGTGCGCAGGATGCCGCCCAACTGCCCGGCCGGGTCGTAGAGGCTGATGCGGGCGTCATCACCAAGTTCGCGGCGGAGCCGATATGCCGCCGTCAGGCCCGAAATACCGCCCCCCACAATGGCAATGGAGGGAGAACCCGACGGCTGCGGCGTCACTTGGCCAGCTCACACATCACAACGAGTGCACCAGCGCCACCGCATCGGTCAGTACCGCCGGATCGGTATCCGGCAGCACGCCATGCCCCAGATTGAAGATATGCCCGGCGGCGCCGTCAGCCACCGCCTGGCGTCCCTCGGCGACGATACGGCGAACTTCACTCTCCACTACCGGCCATCCCGCCAACAGCACGGCAGGATCGAGGTTGCCCTGCAAGGCTTTTCCGGAACCAACTCGGCTCGCCGCGACATTCAGCGGGGTGCGCCAGTCCACCCCCACCACCGTGGCGCCGGCCTCCCCCATCGCCCCCAGCAGCTCGGCGGTGCCCACCCCGAAGTGCGTCATCGGCACACCGACTCCCGCGAACTCCTGGAAAATCCTTGTGCTGTGCGGCAACACCGCAGCGCGGTAATCGGCCAGGGACAGTGCGCCCGCCCACGAGTCGAACAACTGCAGCGCGTCCACTCCCGCGTCGAGCTGCGCCCGCAGAAACGCGATGGTGATGTCGGTCAACGCCGTCATCAACGCATGCCAGGTCTGCGGATCGCCCAGCAGCAGGGCCTTGGTGCGCTGATGGTGACGGCTCGGGCCGCCCTCCACGAGGTAGGAAGCCAATGTGAAGGGCGCACCGGCGAAGCCGATCAGCGGGGTGGCGCCGAGCTCGCCGACCAGTAGCCGCACCGCGGCGCTGACGGCCTCGACCTGTCCGGGCTCCAGCCGCGGCAGCGCCGCCACATCCGCGGTGGTGCGCACCGGGTTGGCGATCACGGGCCCGACATCCGGAACGATGTCCAGGTCGATTCCGGCGGCCTTGAGTGGCACCACGATGTCCGAGAAGAGAATGGCGGCATCCACACGGTGCCGACGGATCGGCTGCAGTGTGATCTCGCAAACCAGTTCGGGGTTAAAACAAGCGTCCAGCATGGCGTGATCGGCTCGCACCGCCCGGTACTCCGGCAGCGAACGTCCGGCTTGCCGCATGAACCACACCGGCGGGTGGCTGGGCACCCCGCCCGCGGCAGCCACCAAATAGGGCGAAAGAGGCAGGTCACGCCGCGTTTTCGAAGTGGTTTGCGCCGCCGTGGCGCTATCTTCGTTCAATCCGGTCATCACAGCCCATGCTGCCATGACGGCTTCGCACGGCGCGCCTGCGGGAGCATGTCGGCCCGGCGCGCTACCGTCCATTGCTGTGACGTCTGCCGAACCAGCCCCGTTCCGCGCGGCGGTCGACGCGATGAACTCCGTGACCGCGCGTCCGGAAATCGAGCTGGGCACTATTCGTCCCCCGCAACGGCTGGCTCCGTTCAGCTATGCACTCGGCGCCGAGATCAAACACCGCGATACCGATAACGTGCCCGAACAATCCGAGGGCGATGCATTTGGCAGGCTAATCCTGCTGCACGACCCCGACGGCGATGAGGCATGGAACGGCACCATGCGGCTGGTCGCCTATATCCAGGCCGATCTGGATGCCTCCGAGGCCGTCGATCCGTTGCTACCGGAGGTCGCGTGGAGCTGGCTCGTGGACGCGATCAACTCGCGCACCGCGGACGTGACAGCGCTGGGCGGCACCGTGACCGCAACCACCTCGGTCCGGTACGGCGATATCGCCGGCCCGGGACGTGCCCACCAGTTGGAGCTACGCGCGTCCTGGACCGCGACCGGCACCGATATCGGTACCCACGTCGAGGCGTTCTGTGAAGTACTGGAGCATGCGGCGGGCCTGCCGCCGGTGGGTGTGACGGATCTGGGTTCGCGCCACCGCGCTTAGCGCATACGCTGCTGACTCAGATATGGATACCGACTCCGAGCTTCCCGAGCCAACACCGCTGCTGCGCCCCGCCGAAGGGGTGCCGCCGATCACCGCGTCGACCGACGAAATTCGCGCGGCAGCACAACGTTTGATCTCCGGAACCGGGCCGTTCGCCGTCGATGCCGAGCGGGCCTCGGGATTCCGCTACTCCAACCGGGCTTATCTGATCCAGATCCGCCGGCGCGGCGCGGGGACCGTGCTGCTGGATCCGACGAATGTTCCGGGCTCCCTCGGGCCGATTGTGGACGCGCTGGGCGCCGACGAGTGGATTTTGCATGCCGCCGACCAGGACCTACCCTGCCTGGCCGAGTTGGCTATGAAACCACCGTCGCTCTATGACACCGAATTGGCCGGGCGCCTGGCCGGATTCGAGAAGGTGAACCTGGCCTCCATGGTGCACCGGCTGCTGGGGTTGGGTCTGGCCAAGGGCCATGGCGCCGCCGACTGGTCCAAACGGCCCCTACCCGACGACTGGCTGAACTACGCGGCATTGGATGTCGAGGTGCTCGTCGAGTTGCGCGACAAGATCGCCGAAGTACTCGCCGAGCAGGGCAAGACCGAGTGGGCGCGGCAGGAGTTCGAGCATCTGGCGCACACCCCGGTACCCGCGACCCGTCGGGACAATTGGCGCCGTACCTCCGGGATTCACAAGGTACGAAAGCCCGGACAATTGGCAGCGGTTCGTGAATTATGGCTCAGCCGTGACGAATTGGCGCGTGCACGCGACGTAGCACCCGGCCGTACTCTGCCCGATTCGGCGATCGTGGAAGCGGCGCTGGCTGACCCCAAGACACGCGCCGAGCTGATCGCGCTCCCCGTCTTCGGCGGTCCCCGCCAGAAGCAGCAGGCCGACCGTTGGCTGGCCGCGCTGGCCAAGGCGCGTAGCGGTACCGCGCCTCCACCGGTCAACGAGCCGACCACCGGGCCCCCACCGGTGTCGCGGTGGTCGCGGCGCAAACCCGAGGCCTACGCTCGTCTGGAAGCCGCGAGAACGGCCTTAGCGGCGCTCTCTGAACAGATTTCGGTGCCCGTGGAGAACATTGTCACTCCGGAGATCGTGCGGCGGATCTGCTGGGACTGGGACGGACACGGTGATGTCGACGAACAACTGGCGGGCCACGGCGCACGTCCCTGGCAGCGGCAGCTGACCGTCCCCCTCCTGACCGAAGCGCTGGCGGACTAGCGCCCTCTGCGCCGCCGGTCAAAACTCGGTTGCGCGTGCCCGCCGAACACGCTCTGCTGGTGGTCATGGCGACCTTCGAACCCCTCGATCTGCAGCAGTGGCCGCGACGAGAATGGTTCGAACACTATCTGGATCGCTGCCCCACCTACTACTCGATGACGGTGGACTTGGATATCACGAATCTGAGGGCGGCGGTGGACGCATCCGGTCGCAAGACGTATCCCACGCAGATTTGGGCATTGGCCACCGTGGTGAATCGTCACCCGGAATTCCGTATGGCACTGGACGATCAGGGCAACCCAGGGGTGTGGGACGTGGTGGACCCGGCATTCACGGTCTTCAACCCCGATCGCGAGACCTTCGCCGGTATCAGTGCGCGCTACACACCTGATTTCGACGCTTTTCATTCCGAGGCCGCCGAGCTGCTGAGCGAATATCTTAATGCTTCAACACTTTTCCCACAGGGTGCGCCACGTCCACGCAACGTGTTCGATATCTCGAGCATCCCCTGGACACGCTTTACCGGCTTCACACTCACCATCGCCCCAGGCTGGGCACACCTGGCGCCCATCTTCACCATCGGCAAGTTCTACGAACAAGAAGGCCGAACCATGATGCCGCTAGCCCTACAGATTCATCACGCGGCCGCCGATGGCTATCACAGCGCACGCTTGGTCGAGGAGCTCCGCCAAATCATCGCCGATCCGGATTGGGTCCGGGACTAGTCGACCTGCTGCGCGGCGGGGTTCACGGTGCTGTCTCCGATTTCGCGGCTCATCGCGGCCACCCAGCCGGTGATCTTGCGGGCGATGTGCTGATCGGTGAGACCGAGCTCTTCGAGAACCTGACCACGCGACGCATGCTCCAGGAACTGCTGCGGCACACCGATATCCCGGCTCGGGATATCGACATCGGCATCCTGCATCGCCGCCGTTACCGCGCTGCCGGCGCCGCCGTGCACGCCGCTGTCCTCCAGGGTGACCACCAGACGATGTTGGCCGGCCAGTTCCACCACATGCGGCGGTACCGGCAGCACCCACCGCGGATCGACGACCGTAACGCCGATCCCCTGCTTGCCGAGCCTGTCCGCTGTCGCCAAGGCTGTCGACGCGAACGACCCGACCGCCACCAGTAGCACGTCGGCATGTAAACCACTGGCCGGACGGGCCAGGATGTCTACCCCATCACGTCGCTCGATTGCCGGGATATCCTCCCCGACTTCACCTTTCGGGAAACGCAAGGCGGTCGGACCGTCATCGACGGCCAGGGCTTCAGTCAGCTCCTCGCGCAGCCGCGAAGCATCGCGCGGCGCCGCGACCCGCATTCCGGGCACCACATTCAGGATCGACAAATCCCACATACCGTTGTGGCTGGCCCCGTCGCTGCCGGTGATTCCCGCGCGGTCCAGCACGAAGGTCACGGGAAGCCGGTGCAGCGCGACATCCATCATCACCTGATCAAACGCGCGGTTCAGGAACGTGGAGTAGATCGCGACCACGGGATGCAAACCGCCCATGGCGAGCCCGGCCGCGGAGGTGACGGCATGTTGCTCGGCAATACCGACGTCGAACAGCCGATCGGGGAAGCGCTCACCGAACTTACTGAGCCCGGTCGGGCCCGGCATGGCCGCGGTGATCGCCACGATATTGCGATGCTCACTGGCCACATCGATGAGCGCATCGGAGAACACCGAAGTCCAACCCGGAGCCGAAGCCTTAATAGCCCGACCGGTTTTCGGGTCGATAATGCCGGTGGAATGCATCTGCTCGGCCTCGTCGTCCTCGGCGGGGGCGTATCCCATGCCCTTGCGAGTGATCACGTGCACGATCACCGGACCGCCGTAGCCACGGGCACGGCGCAGAGCATCCTCCACAGCGTGCTCATCATGACCGTCAACCGGACCGACATATTTCAGCCCCAGGTCGGTGAACATCACCTGCGGCGACACCGCATCCTTCACCCCGACCTTGAGGCTGTGCATCAGGGCGTAGGCCAGCGGACCCACGACCGGCATGCCACGCAGCAGCTTCTTGCTCTCGTCGAGGACCTTCTCGTAGGAAGGGGTGAGCCGCAGCCCCGCCAGATGCGAGGCGAGCCCGCCGATGGTCGGCGCGTAGCTACGCCCATTGTCGTTGACGACGATGATGATGCGCCGATGCTCGGCGGCGGCGATGTTGTTGAGGGCCTCCCAGCACATGCCTCCGGTCATGGCACCGTCGCCGACCACCGCGACGACATGGCGCCGTCGCTGCCCCGTCAGCTCGAACGCCTTGGCAAGTCCGTCGGCGTAGGACAGCGCCGTCGACGCGTGGCTCGATTCCACCCAGTCGTGTTCGCTCTCGGCCCGTGACGGATATCCCGACAGACCGTCCTTTTGGCGCAAGGTGTCGAAGTCTCCGGCCCGGCCGGTCAGAATCTTGTGGACGTAGGCCTGATGCCCGGTGTCAAAGATGATCGGGTCGTACGGCGACTCGAAAACCCGATGCAGTGCCAGACTCAGCTCGACAACACCCAGGTTGGGGCCAAGATGCCCACCGGTCGCGGCGACCTTATGGATCAGGAACTCGCGGATCTCGTCAGCGAGCAAGTCCAGTTCTCGCTTCGAGAGACCCTGCAGGTCACCCGGCCCCCTGATGTCGTCAAGCATCTGGCCAGTCTACGCAGCGATTTAGATCCGGTCGCCTGGAGCAGAGCCAAAAACATCGGGTACCCCGTCGTGATCGGCGTCAAGAGTCTCCTTGGCCTCGATGCGCTGATACACCCGGTTACGCAACCGCAGCACGACCGATGCCACCGCCGCCGAGGTCAACGATCCGGCGAGCACCCCGACCTTGACATGCGACGCGGTCTCCGCGCCCACGCCGGATGTCGCCGACTCGGCGGCTCCGAACGCCAGTTCGCCGATGAGCAGGGACACCGTGAAACCGATTCCGGCGAGCAGCGCCACTCCGGCAATATCCAGCCAACTCAGGTCATCGTCGAGGCTGGCGCGGGTAAACCGCGCCAACAGGTAGGTGGTGAGGAAGACTCCCACCGGTTTGCCCACCAACAACCCCAGGACCACGCCGAGCGCCACCGGATCCAGCAGGGCCTGCCCGAGCCCAGCGAAACCGCCCAGCGTGACGCCGGCGGCGAAGAACGCGAAGACCGGTACCGCGACACCTGCCGACAACGGCCGCAGCCGGTGCTCGAATTGCTCGGCCATACCGTGCGCATCGGTGCGGCCGTCGCGCCTCAACACCGGGACCGTGAAGCCCAGCAGCACCCCCGCCACCGTCGCGTGCACACCGGAGGCGTGCACCAGTGCCCAGGTGGCCACCGCCAGCGGCACCAGCAACCACCACTCCCGACGCCGACGCTGCACCGCCAGCGCGAACAACCCCAGCGGTACCAGGGCCAGTCCCAACGGCCCCCAATGCAGCTCATCGGTATAGAAGACCGCGATCACGATGACCGCCAGCAGATCGTCCACCACCGCCAGGGTGAGCAAAAAGGTACGCAGCGCCGTGGGCAGGTGCGTAGAAATCACCGCGAGCACAGCGAGTGCGAAGGCGATGTCGGTGGCCGTGGGAATCGCCCAGCCGCGCATCGCCGCGCCACCTCCGGAGGCGTTGACCGCCAGATAGATGGCGGCGGGGACCAGCATGCCGCCCACGGCCGCGACGATCGGCAGCGCGGCGCGACCGGGGTCGCGCAGATCCCCGGCGACGAATTCGCGTTTGAGTTCCACTCCCACCACGAAGAAGAAGATCGCCAGCAGCCCGTCGGTGGCCCAGCCGGCCAGGGTCAGATGCAGGTGCAACTGCTCCGGCCCGACGGTGATGGCACCCAGCCGGTAATACCACGAGCTCCACGGCGAATTGGCCCACAACAGCGCGGCCACTGCCGCCACCACCAACAGGACACCACCGACGGTCTCCTTGCGAAGGATCTCAGCGACACGCGACGACTCCGCCCATGATCCGCGGGTGAAGACGCGCTGGCTCAATCGCATGAGTCGGTGTCCGTTCTTTCAGGCAGGGTTCAGTACCGCCGACCAGACTTCCCGGCACACCTGAGAGCTACTTTATAAGATCTTTACACCGGTCGCTGTCTATCGGGTGAGCAGCGCGAAGCTCTCGATGTGATGAGTCAGCGGGAAGGCATCGAACACCCGCAGCTCACGCACCCGATATCCACGCTCTAGATACAGGCCCACATCGCGCGCGAATGCTGCTGCCTCACAGCCGATATGGATCACCCTGGATACATTCGCCGCGGCGACCTTTCCGATGACCTCACGTCCGGCACCCGCCCGGGGCGGGTCCAGGACCGCGACATCGGCCTCACCCAGGTCGCGTATGGCGTGGCGCACCGACCCGCAGATCATGGTGACCTGGCGCAGATCGCCTAGTGCGCTCTTGGCACTACGGAACGCCGGGCGCGAGGTATCCACGCTCACAACATGTCCCGTACGTCCCACCGCCTCCCCTAGTGCGGCAGCGAAAACGCCGACGCCGCCGTACAAGTCCCAGGCGCTCATGCCCGGTTCCAGCTCCGCCCAGTCAGAGACCAACCGGCTGTAGGTGCCGGCCGCGTCGCGGTGGGCCTGCCAGAACGCCGTAACGGGAACCAACCAGTGCCGGTCCCCCACCTTCTGGACCGCGACATCCTCACCCTCGACAATCGTGCTCCCGCGCAACACATGTCGGCGACCCTGATCGTCCATGACGGCGTGCAACGGCCCTTCGGAACCGAGCTCGGGCTGATCCAATCCGTCGAGAAGGCCCGGAACCACTTGGGCACAACGCAGGTCTGTCACTAATTCGTCACTGTGATACCGATGAAAACCGGGCTGGCCCAAGGCATTCACATCCAGGCGCACCCGAGTGCGCCACCCGGTGGGGTCACCGGCCCCCAACGGCTGCGCCACCCCCTGCCACTCGTACTTACCGAGTCGTGCCAGCTGCTGACTCACCACATCGCCCTTGAGCTCGCGCACGTACACCGGATCAGCGAAAGACAGATCGCAGCAGCCCGATCCCACGGCGCTGTGGGCGATCGGACACAGTGGTTCGATGCGGTGCGGCGACGGGTCCAGGACCTCGACGGCGGCGCCATGCCAGAAGCTGGCCTGACGATCGTCGGTGATCTGTACGCGCACCCGCTCGCCGGGGAGCGCGTCCCTGACGAAGATGACGCGCCCGTCATGCCTGGCCACCACGCTGCCCCCGTTGGCGGCGCCGCCGGTGTGCACCTCCAGAATGTCGCCGATGGTCATTTACGAGTCGAAACCGCGCCGCGAGTCGCCCGGTGCGGACTGTCTGTCCAGTTCACGCCGACGTTCAGACGAATCGAGTTGCCAGGGAACGGATGTGACCATGACATTGGGCACAAACAACAGACGTCCCTTGAGTCGTAGCGCACTCTGATTGTGCAGCACCTGCTCCCACCAGTGGCCCACCACGTATTCGGGGATGAATATGCAGACGACCGTGCGTGGCGCTTCCTTACTGATGCGCTTGACGTAATCCAGGATAGGCCGGGTGATTTCGCGGTACGGGGACGCGATCACCTTCAACGGCGTGCTGATATCGCTTGTCTCCCATTCGCGCACCAGCTCGCGGGTATCGCGGTCGTCCACGCTGACGGTGACGGCTTCCAGGACATCTGGGCGCGTGGCGCGCGCATATGCGAGGGCACGCAGCGTGGGCTGGTGCACCTTCGAGACGAGCACGACGGCGTGCGTGCGGCTGGGCAGCACGACCTCTCCCTCGTGGTTGTCCAGCTCACGGGCCACCGTGTTGTAGTGCTTGTGGATCATCTTCATCAGCACGAACAGCAGACCCATAGCCAAGATCGCGATCCACGCTCCGGCAAGGAATTTGGTGACCAGGACCACGAGCAGCACCGTGCCGGTCATGATGAAACCTATGGTGTTGATGACGCGTGAGCGCATCATCTTGCGGCGCACGGCCGGATCGGTCTCGGTCTTGAGCAACCGAGTCCAGTGCCGCACCATACCGATCTGACTCAGGGTGAAGGACACGAAGACGCCGACGATATACAGCTGAATGAGGGCTGTCACTTCGGCCTTGAACGCCACCACGAACAGGATCGCCACGGCCGACAGGAAGATGATGCCGTTGGAGAACGCGAGGCGGTCGCCGCGGGTGTGTAGCTGGCGCGGCAGGTAGCGGTCCTGCGCCAGAATCGACCCGAGCACCGGGAAACCATTGAAGGCGGTGTTCGCGGCCAGTACCAAGATCAGGGCCGTCACCACAGTGATGAACAGGAAGCCGATCCGGAAATCCCCGAATACGGCCTCGGCCAACTGCGCGACCAGGGTCTTCTGGTGGTAGTCGGCGGGTGCGCCCGACAGCTGCCGCGTAGGGTCCTCGGCGATCTTCGCGCCGGTGCGTTCGGCCAGCAGGATGATGCCCATGAACAGCGTGATGGCGATGCCACCCAGCAGAAGCAATGTGGTGGCCGCGTTGCGCGACTTGGGCTTCCGGAAGGCGGGCACACCGTTACTGATCGCCTCCACACCCGTCAGCGCCGCACATCCCGACGAGAAGGCCCGCGCGACAAGAAAGACCAGCGCGAAGCCCAGGATGCCGTTGCCCTCGCCGTGCATCTCGAACGATGCCGATTCCGCCCGCAACGGGGTACCGAGCACATAGATCTGGAAAAGCCCCCAGCCGAGCATCAGGTACATGCCGATCATGAAGGCGTAGGTGGGGATGGCGAACGCGGCGCCCGATTCACGCACACCGCGCAGGTTCATCGACATCAGGATCACAATGGCGGCGACGGCAAAGGTGACCTTGTGCTGTGCGACCAGCGGAATGGCCGATCCGATGTTCGACATGGCCGACGACATGGAAACGGCAACGGTCAACACGTAATCCACCAGCAGGGCACTGCCGACCGTCAGCCCGGCGGTGGGACCCAAGTTGGTGGTGACCACCTCATAGTCACCGCCACCCGACGGATAGGCGTGCACGTTCTGCCGATAGCTCGCGACCACCACCATCATTACGGCGGCGACCGCGAGGCCGATCCACGGCGTCATCGCGTAGGCGGACATCCCAGCGACGGACAGCACCAAGAAGATTTCCTCGGGCGCGTACGCCACCGAGGACAACGCGTCCGAGGCGAAAACCGGTAGCGCGATGCGCTTCGGCAGCAGGGTATGGCCAAGGCTGTCACTACGGAATGGCCGGCCGATTACCAGGCGCCGTGCCGCCGTCGACAGCTTGGAAAGCGTAGACACGAACGCCAACACTAGGCCACGCGAGCAATCGCGGTACGGTCTCACTTGACATCGCTGTGTCGGGTGCCGCGACGCGGCGTCCAACTATTGCGACGAAGCCGTATCCAGAAAGGTCAACCGGTGCGAGTAGTGGTGATGGGCTGCGGGCGCGTGGGCGCCGCGCTGGCCGGCGGCCTGGCCAGAATCGGCCATGAGGTGGCGATCATCGACAAGGAAGCCGCCGCGTTCAACCGGCTCGGCCCCGAATTCACCGGCGAACGCATTGTCGGCATGGGTTTTGATCGCGACGTTCTCTTACGGGCCGGAATCGAGCGGGCCCAGGCGTTCGCCGCGGTGTCCTCCGGCGACAACTCGAACATCATCTCGGCCCGGGCGGCCCGCGAAACCTTCGGTGTCGAGCGCGTGGTGGCGCGCATCTACGACGCCAAGCGTGCCGCGGTGTACGAGCGACTCGGCATCCCGACGGTCGCGACCGTGCCCTGGACCACCGACCGTCTGCTGCACGCCCTCACGCGCGAAAGCGACACCACCAAGTGGCGCGACCCGTCAGGTTCCGTCGTCGTCACCGAACTCGCCCTGCATGAAGACTGGATTGGCAAGCGCGTCACCGCACTCGAGGCCGCCACCGGTGCGCGGGCGGCCTTCATCATCCGGTTCGGCACCGGCGTGCTGCCCGACGCCAAGACGGTGATCCAGGACAGCGACGAGGTCTACGTCTCCGCGGTTTCGGGACGTGCCGCCGAGGCGATGGCCATCGCCGCGCAGCCGCCCGGCGAGGACGCCGACGATGACCACGGAGGTGCCCGATGAAGGTCGCCATCGGAGGGGCCGGCGCCGTGGGGCGCTCGATCGCACGCGAGCTCATCGAGAGCCGTCACGAAGTCACGCTGCTGGAGCGCAACCCGGACCACATCGATCCGGAGGCGGTGCCCGAAGCGCAGTGGCGGCTGGGCGATGCCTGTGAGATCAGCCTGCTGGAGGCCGAGGAGCTACACACCTTTGATGTGGTGATCGCGGCGACCGGCGACGACAAGGCCAACCTGGTGCTAAGTCTGCTGGCCAAAACCGAATTCGCGGTGGCTCGTGTGGTGGCGCGTGTGAACGACCCCCGCAATGAGTGGTTGTTCGACGACGCGTGGGGCGTCGATGTCGCGGTGTCGACACCGCGCATGCTGGCCTCCCTTGTCGAAGAGGCGGTCGCCGTCGGTGACGTGGTGCGGCTCATGGAGTTCCGCAAGGGACAGGCCAATCTGGTGGAGATCACCCTGCCCGACGACACCCCCTGGGGCGGTAAACCGGTACGTAAGCTGGAACTGCCCCGTGACGCGGTGCTGGTGGCGATTCTGCGCGGCTCACGCGTCATCGCCGCTCAGCCCGACGAGCCCCTTGAGGGCGGTGACGAGCTGATTCTGGTGGCCACCGCCGATATCGAGGACGAGCTGCACCGGGCCGTGCTACCCGAATAGTGGCCCGGATCAGGCGGGGGGCTCGGACTCGGGCGCCCGATCTTCGGCCTGGTCGGTGTGACGGCGCACGTACCGGATCACCAACAGAGTGACCAGGGCGCCGACGGCCGTCAGCGGCCAGCCCATGGCGATCTTGGCGCCACCGAGCCACGCCGTGTTTCCGGCGAGGTACAGCCACTCCTGGACAACGAATCTGACAGCGAACAGCACGATCCAGGACACCGTCGCGATGTCGAAGGCGGTCACGATGCGCCGATTGCCGCGCCAGGACATATCGCCCCCGGTCGCCCAGCTGTACGCATAGCCGACAATCGGGCGGCGGATGATGACCGACACCAAGAACACCGTGCCCCAGAAGAAGTTGGCCCAGATACCAATCAGGAAGTAGCCCTTGGCTTCTCCCAACAGGTAAGCGATCAGCGCACTGATCCCGACACTGATGAATCCCGAGACGGCCGGCTGCACCGATTCACGCCGCACCAACCGCCAGATCAGCACGAGTGTCGCGGCAACCAGCGCCGAAATGATGGCGGGGATGAGCGAGGAGACACTGACCGCAACCACGAAGACGATCACCGGGATCGACGAATAGACGATGCCCTGCCAACCCCCAGCCTGGTGCCACATCTCGTGCAGCGGCGAGCTGCCCGGCTCCTCAGGTTTGGTCCCGGGCACGCTGATTTTCAGATGCGGGCCCTCGTGCGCGTCTAATCCACCCGAGCCGTCGGGCTCGTGCGATGGGGTTTCTGGCACTTAGCGCTGAATTTCGTAGTACGGGTTGTGAATCACCTTGCCGCCGTTCTCGAGCTTGCCGAGGCGGCCACGCACGAGCAGGGTGCGGCCCGATTCGATGCCCGGGATACGCCGCTGCCCCAGCCAGACCAGCATCACGGTGTCGGTGCCGTCGAACAGCTCCGCCTTCACGCCGGCCACACAGCCCTTGGAATTGGTTTCGACGGTACGCAGTGTGCCGCACATGGTGACTTCTTGGCCGCGTTGACAATCGATGACGCGCTGAGCACCGGTGGCGGCGGCGTCGTCGCCGATTTTCTCGGCGTCTACTTGCTCCAGGTCCTCTGTCAGTCGACGGGTAAGTCGACGCAGATAACCGCCGGTGGTAGCCACTTCCAGTCCTGGCCTCTCAACATGCGCAATCGGTTGATCTGTGCATCCGCCACGGTAGACCTTTGCGCGCCGCGATGCCAGGCGACCCCCTGGGTGTTCCGCACACCGGGCAAAATCAGGTGCGTGACGTCCATCAATGCCCTCCGCGCGGGCGGCTCATCGCCGAAACTTGGTGGCCACAGGGCTGTTCTCATGCCGGGCACCGGCTCCGACGACGACTTCATCAATCGGGCGTTCGGCCCCGCCCTCACGCAGGCGGGGGCGACCCTGATCGCGGTACGCCCGGAGCCCGATGACCTGGTCAATGGGTATCGGCGGGCACTGGATCAAGCTGCTCAGCTGGGCCCCATCGTGGTCGGCGGGGTCTCCATCGGTACCGCAGTCGCCCTGACGTGGGCGTTGCAGAACCCGGAGGCGACGGTGGCAGTGCTGGCGGCGATGCCCGCGTGGACCGGGGCGCCGGAAAACTCGCCGGCCTCCGTGTCGGCACGGGTTACCGCCGAATCTTTGCGCTCCGACGGGCTGGCCGCGGTGACCGCGGCAATGCAGGCCAGCAGCCCCGCGTGGCTTGCCGCCGAGCTGACGCGCTCATGGGCCGTGCAGTGGCCGGGCCTGCCCCACGCAATGGAAGAGGTGTCGGCATTCGTGAACCCGTCGGCCGCCGAGATCCGCGCGCTGAGCGTGCCGATGGCCGTGGCAGCAGCCACCGATGACCCGATCCATCCGCTTCAGGTCGGCCGCGACTGGGCGGCCTGGGCCCCACGGGCGGCGCTGCGTACCTTCACGCTGGATCAGCTCGGCGCAGACCCGGCCTGTCTGGGACGGGCGTGTATCGCAGCGCTGGCCGATATCTGAGTCACCGTCCGCGGGCCGCCGGATCGGCGGTGGCTTCGATCTTGAGCACCAGGCCTTCGCGCACCGTGAGGGTGACCACCGCGAAGAGCCTGCGCTGGGTGAAGGCCAGCAGCACCGGCTGCCCGAAGGGGCCGCCCACCAGGGTGGCGCCGGGACCCAGGTAGACGAGCAGGTTGGTGGCGACATCGGTGCGCCCGCGATTCACCTGCGGCGGCGGGGCGGGATCTCCGAGGATGGTGCCCACCCCCCAGACGCCGGGATCTAGTACCGCCATCAACCCGGTCAGATCGCCTTGGGCACATGCGGTGACGAATTTTTCGATCAGCTGCTGATGCTCGGCGCCGGTGACATCGGTGGAGCGTGCCGCGGACTGCTGGAATCGGGTCCGGGCTCGGCGGGCGAGCTGGCGGCAGGTTCCCACCGGGCGGCCCACCGTCGACGCGATCTCCTCGAACGGCACTGCGAACACGTCATGTAGGACGAACGCCACCCGCTCACCGGGGCTCAGCGAGCGCAACACCTCCAACAGGGCACCGCGTACCTCGTCATCCAACGTAACCCGATCCGCCGGATCGGTAACCGCCGGAACATGCAGCGGGGCAGCGGATTCCACCACGGATGCGACCCCTGTCCGCTCACGGCGCATACGCGCCGAACGCAGCTGATCCAGGCACAACCGGCCCACCACCACCGACAACCAGGCACGTGGCTCGTCAATCTCCGTCTCCTCAGCCCGGGCCAGCCGCACAAATGCCTCCTGGACCGCGTCCTCGGCGTCGCCGATATCACCGAGCATCTGATAGGCCAGGTTCACCAGGTACGGGTAATGCTCGCGCCAAGCCGCGGTCACCAGCGCGTCGTGGGTGGACGAGGAGCTCATGTCATTACGACGATTCCGTGACCCCGAAAGTTACCGATCCCGCCAGTAACTTTTCGGGCCCGCGCCCCGTCGTATTCGCGTGGGCCAAAGACCCAGCTGGACACCATCTCGAACCTCCCGAATTGGAGTACCCGTCATGACAATTCTCGTCACCGGCGCTACAGGCAGTGTGGGCCGTCCTCTTGTCGATCTACTGGTCGCGGCGGGGGCCGACGTCCGCGCGGTCACCCAGCATCCAGAACGCGCGAGCTTTCCACCACAGGTCGCCACCGTCGCGTCGGCCCGTGCTGGGCTGGACGGAGTCACGGCAGTTTTCCTGAATTCGCGCGCACTGGGAGAAGATCTCGACAGGTTCGTGAATCAATCCGCGCGGGAAGGAGTTACCCGCCTCGTCGCGCTCTCCGCCATCAACTGCGACGACGACTTCTCGCGCCAGCCATCCCGGTTCCGTGGCGACCGGAACAAAGAAGTAGAGCAGTACGCCGCCGGCTCCGGGCTTCAGTGGGTGAGTCTGCGTCCGACGGTCTTCGCCTCCAACTTCCTGGGCATGTGGGGCACGCAGCTCCAGGCAGGCGATGTGGTCCGCGGACCGCACGCGGCGGCGTCGGCAGCCCCGATCGCCGACAGCGACATCTCCGAGGTCGCGGCGCGGGCCCTGCTCACCGACGAACTCCTCGGCCAGCGCATCCCGCTGACTGGCCCGCAGGCTTTCACCAACGTCGGCCTGGTCGCAGTGCTCGGCGACGTCCTGGGCAGGCCACTGGAATACCAACAGGTCTCCGACGATCTCGTGCGCCAGCGCTTCGGCCGCCTGGGGTTTCCCGCCGGATTCGCCGACGCATATCTGGCGATGCAGGCGGCCACCGTGACCGAGCCCGCCATCGTCACCCATGACGTAGACCGAATACTCGGACGCCCTGCCGAGACGTTCGCGTCCTGGGCCAACAGATTCCGGACCCGATTCGCCCCCGCAGAGTTCGCGGCGCAGAAGGGATGACGACCGTGACCAACACACAACCGCCACGGTGGCTCAAGCCAATGAACAAAGTGGTGCGCGCCTTTCATCGCCTCGGCGTCCCCACCGGCCCGGCCATGGTGCTGACCGTCCCCGGCCGAAAGACCGGTCAACCTCGTCCCACACCGATCACACCCTTCGAGGTGGACGGCCAGCTGTTCGCGGTCGGCGGCTATCCCGGCTCGGATTGGGCCCGCAATGCCGCCGCGGCCGGTGCCGGAACGCTCACCAAAGGCAACAAGGTCCGGCATATCAGGATCGTCACCGTGCCGCCCCACGTGGCACGACGAGTGCTTCGCGAGTTCGCCCTGCAAGTCCCCGTGGGCGTGCGGTTCGCCAAGAGCGCGGGACTTGTTCGGCAGGGCACTCCCGATGAGTTCGAAGGCCTGGCCGGCACGCTATCGGTATTCCGGTTCGATCCGGACTAGGCGGGATCTACCCGCCGGTGATGGTGGAACGCAGCTGCTGCATGGCCGACCCGGCGACGCTGCGTCGCGCCGCGGGCGTCGGGTCGTCCTGCGGAGCCGGTTCCTGCGCGGCAGCCTCTGCTTCTGCCTGGGCCATCGCCTGCGCCTGCGCCTGCGCCTGTTGCAGCTGCTCCAGCATGGGCTCGGGCAGCACAACCGGCAACGGGGTGCGCACCGGATACGGGCTGTCATCACGCCGGACCACCGTGTCGGCCACGGCCTCGCGTGCCTCGTCGGCCAGGGCGTCGAAGGTCTCCGCGGGGCCCTGCAGCACGCAGCGGATCATCCAGCGATAGCCGTCGACTCCGATGAAGCGTACGGAGCCGCCCTGGGCGGCGCCCACGACCTCGCGGCCCCACGGACCGTCGGCGATAGAGACCTCGGCCGCCTCCTTGCGCAGCGACTCGGCCAGCTCACCGGCGATCTCGCGCCACAAACCGGCCGACTTCGGTGCGGCATAGGCAGCCACCGAGTAGCGCCCGTTGGGCGTGAGCACGAAAACCGCACCGGGCGCACCCGCCGCGGTCAGCTCGACCTGAATCTGTCCGGTTTCAGGAACCGGAATGAGCACCGATCCCAGGTCCAAGCGTCCGACCCCGGCGTCCTCCGGACTATCGAAATCCTCGATTTCGTATGGGCCGTCGAATGTTTCGTCCGAAGCATCGGCCGTGTCATCCAGGTCGTTGAGACCACCACTGCGGTGTAAAGCCATCACAAACTCGCATGTCCGCCGCTGGACCCGTATCCACCCGCACCGCGCGTGGTCACGGCCAGACCGGCCTCGTCAAATGAATCCACCTCAACCAGTTCGGGCAACTCAACCTGCTGAACCAGCAGCTGCGCGATCCGGTCGCCACGAGCAATGACGATCGGGACCTCCGAATCCAGGTTAATCAGGTTGACCTTCACCTCGCCACGATATCCGGCATCAATTGTTCCGGGGCTGTTGACGATCGAAAGTCCCACGCGTGCAGCCAGACCCGAGCGCGGATGCACCAAGCCGACCATCCCCGACGGGATGGCTACGGCGATACCGGTGCCCACCAGTGTCCGGCGGCCGGGCTCGATCACCACGTCCTCGGCGCTGTAGAGATCAACCCCCGCGTCGTCGGCATGTGCACGGGAAGGCAGGGGAAGCTCTCGATCGAGGCGAACAATCGCCAATCTCGTAGGTGTGGGCACGATCGCCCAGACTACCCTTGGCCGCGTGATGGCATCTCCCAGCAACACGACCGATATCCGCTATCTCGAGCGGTTGTGGGTTCCATGGTGGTGGGCGCTGCCCGGCTTCGGCGCGGCAACACTCCTTGGCCTGGAGGTCAACCAGGGCCTGCGGCAGCTGCCCAGCTGGGTGCCGTACCCGATCCTGTTCGCGATCGTGGCAGGAGTCTTGTTGTGGTTCAGCCGGATCCGCGTGGAGGTCGCCGCCGGACCGGACGGCACCCCGGAGCTGCGGGCCGGATCGGCACATCTTCCGGTGAGCGTGATCGCCAAGTCGGCGGCGATCCCCGCCACCGCCAAAAGCGCCGCACTGGGCCGGCAGCTCGACCCGGCGGCCTTCGTCGTGCACCGGGCATGGATCGGCCCGATGGTGCTGGTGGTCTTAAACGATGCCGACGACCCCACGCCCTACTGGCTGGTGAGCAGCCGCCACCCCGATCGACTGCTGGCTGCCCTGCGTAGCTAGTCCGTGGCTGGCCGACGGCCGGGCCGTGACTAGCGCAGACTCTCAGGCCGCGCAGTCGGTGCAGATCAGCTGGCCATTCTTCTCACTGGCCAGCCGGCTGCGGTGATGCACCAGGAAGCAGCTCGAACAGGTGAACTCGTCGGCCTGCTTCGGGATAACCCGCACCGAAAGTTCCTCGCCGGACAGGTCGGCACCTGGTAGCTCGAACGATTCGGCGGTTTCCGCCTCATCGACATCGACCACCGCCGACTGTGCTTCGTTACGACGAGCCTTGAGCTCCTCTAACGAGTCCTCTGACACATCGTCGGCGTCGGATCGCCTCGGAGCGTCGTAGTCGGTAGCCATGCGTCCATCCCCTTATCAACATCTCGTCATCAAGCTTCTGCATAGGCGCAGCAAGGCTTTGTACCAGGCTGAAACGGACACCACCAACTATTAGTGCCCGGATAGCCCGGGTTCTTTGTGTGATTTACATCACACGGTAGTGGACGCACCGTCTACTTCGCCGTCTGTCGCCGGGAAGTCCGCTGGCCTAGAGTGCCATCCGTGGTCGCAGACATCACCGAGGGCACCTCGGTCGACAAGGACGGACGCCCGTTCCGACGCCGGAACTATTTGCCAGCACTCATCCTCGGCATCGCGTTGCTGGCCGTCACGGTCTTCGTCTGGGCCTCGGCACTGACCCGCGAAGCGCCGGTCAAGGAGGCAACCGCGTGCAATCCGCCCGCGGCGCAGACCGAACCCGGCTCCGGAACCATCGGCAAGCCGGTGTCGCGTTCGTCGCTGACGGGAACCAGCGCCGCGACGCTCAACGACGTGAGAGTCCGCGTGCTCAATGCCAACGGCCAGGCCGGTCAGGCCGGCGAGGTGTCCGCATCGCTGCGCGATCTGGGCTTTCCCGCGCCAACCGCCGATAACGACCCCTTCTACCCCAGTGGATCCCGCCTGAACTGCGTGGGGCAGATCCGATTCGGTGAATCCGGATACGCCAACGCGCTGACATTGTCGCTGGTGGCCCCGTGCGTCGAGTTCGTGGAGGACACGCGGTCCGACGACTCGGTGGATCTGGCACTCGGCAGTGAGTTCACCGAACTCGCGTCCGGTAATGCCGTCACCTCGGCACTGAACAGCCTCAAACCCGGTAGCCAGGCCAACTCGGATCTGATCAGCCGGGCGCGGCAGAGCACCTGCTAGCCGGGTATCGGTGCCGTCGCACCGATATCGGCCAACAACTGACCGAATTCACCGGCGATTCCGGGTGCCGTCGCCGCGATCAGCGCACCCGCGGCGCTGCGCGTGTCCGGGCCGGGCAGGGTCACCACCGCGCCGGCCTCGCGCGCGATGAGCGCACCCGCGGCCCAGTCCCATGGCCCCAGACCATGTTCGTACTGGGCGTCGACACGCCCCTCCGCCACCGCACACAGATCCAGCGCGGCCGACCCGATCCTCCGGACGTCGCGCACCCGTGGCAGCAGCTGGGCCACCAGGTGCGCCTGGCGTTCCCGCCGCACCGTCGAGTACGCGAATCCCGTGGCCACCAAGGCGAGCCGGGTTTCCCGGACCGGATTGCACTCCAGCGGACGCTGCAGACCGTTCGCCTCGCGGACCGTCGCACCGGCACCTGAGGACGCCGAGAAGACACGATCGGCCACCACGTCGGCTACCGCACCGGCCACGGTCACCCCGCCCACCTGAGCGGCCACAGAGACCGCGTACGCCGGAATTCCGTAGACGAAATTGACGGTGCCGTCGATCGGATCGATCACCCAACGCACACCGGACGGTTGTCCGGAGCGGCCGGACAACGAGCCGCCCGCACTCTCCCCGTCTTCCTCGCCCAGGATCGCGTCGTCGGGCCGAAGCGAGGCCAGCCGGCGGCGCAGCAGCCGTTCACAATCGGTGTCCACGAGGGTCACCGGATCTGTCTCGGAACTCTTGGTGCGCACGGACGCCGTCCAATCGACGGTGCCACGTCGATGCCGCACAAATTCGGCGGCCTCGGAGGCCAGCCGCACCGCCACCGAACGCAACGCTCCCGCTTCGATTCCCACGCGTCTATCGCAGCACAGCCGACAGCGACACGCGCGGCGTCCCGACGGGCATTAGGGTGTCATTCGCATTCAGTGTGTTCCGGCTGTGTTCGCTGCCCGCGTGTGCCAGCCGCGTAGATCCAGGACCAAGGGAGCGCCGATGACAGCCACCGACTCCGCACCGGCCGCAACCGCGGCGGACCCCTCCAACACGCCTCAGCAGGCGTTCGGCATCGACGTCGGCGGCAGTGGGATCAAGGGTGCGATCGTGGATCTGACGACCGGCGAGATGGTCGGCGAGCGGGTCAAGTACCCCACACCTCAGCCCGCCACGCCGAAGGCTGTCGCAGAGACCATTGCCAGAGTCGTGCGTGATTTCTCCTGGACCGGGCCCGTCGGTGTGACGTACCCCGGCGTGATCGTGCGCGGCGAGGCGCGCACCGCCGCCAACGTCGACAAATCGTGGCTGGGCGTCAACGTCCACGACATCATCAGCACCGAACTTGGGGGTCAAACCGTCACCGTCCTCAACGATGCCGATGCCGCCGGGCTGGCCGAGGACCGATACGGCGCGGGCAAGGATCAGTCGGGTGTCGTGGTCCTGCTGACGTTCGGAACCGGGATCGGCTCTGCCGTCCTGCACAACGGAATCCTGTTGCCCAATACCGAGTTCGGACATATCCAGGTGGACGGCATGGAGGCCGAGCACCGCGCGGCGTCATCGGTCAAGGAAAAGAACGACTGGAGCTACAAGCAGTGGGCGCCCGAGGTCACCAAGGTGCTGGAAGCGGTCGAGAACGCGCTGTGGCCGGATCTGTTCATCGTGGGCGGCGGTATCAGCCGCAAGGCCGACAAATGGGTGCCGCTGCTGACCAACCGCACACCCGTCGTGGCCGCTGCGCTGCAGAACACCGCGGGGATCGTCGGCGCGGCGATGGCCGCACACGCTGGCGTTTCGCCTTAGCTTTTTCACAGGTTCTGCACTCTTGTCGTTACAATGGCACTCAGATAGCCGCACGCAGGGCCACGCAGGTGTTCCCCCGCGGCGACGAACATCAAGCAGACAGCCAAATTCTCGATTTTGCATGCCCATGCGCGTCGAAGAAGTAGCCAGGAAAGGGCGTACGTGGCAGCCACGAAAGCAGCTCCGGTAACGCAGGCCACCGCCGAGACACCTTCGAACACCACCGCCACCAAGGCAGCGCCGGCCAAGAAGGCCCCCGCGAAGGCCGCCACCAAGGCGCCCGCCAAGAAGGCACCGGCCAAGAAGGCCCCCGCGAAGGCCGCCACCAAGGCGCCCGCGAAGAAGGCACCGGCCAAGAAAGCGCCGGCCAAGAAGGCCGCTGCCAAGGCAACCGATCCCGCTCTCGAGCCGCAGGGCGCCGCCGATGACGCCGACATCGAGCCCGGCGATGACTTGGACACCGACCTCGCCGACGACGCCGATATCGAGGCCGACCTCGCCGAAGCCGCTGCCGAGCCCGAGCCCGAGGCAGAAGCTGACGGCGACGACGAGCCCTCCGAGAAAGACAAGGCTTCAGGCGATTTCGTCTGGGACGAAGAAGAGTCCGAGGCGCTGCGCCAGGCCCGCAAGGATGCCGAGCTCACCGCCTCCGCGGACTCGGTGCGTGCCTACCTCAAGCAGATCGGCAAGGTGGCGCTGCTCAACGCCGAAGAGGAAGTTGAGCTGGCCAAGCGGATCGAGGCCGGTCTGTACGCGACGCAAATCGTCACCGAGCTGACCGAGAAGGGCGAGAAGCTTCCCGCCGCGCAGCGCCGCGACATGATGTGGATCTGCCGCGACGGAGACCGCGCCAAGAACCATCTGCTGGAAGCCAACCTGCGCCTGGTGGTCTCGCTGGCCAAGCGCTACACCGGCCGCGGCATGGCGTTCCTGGACCTGATTCAGGAAGGCAACCTGGGTCTGATCCGGGCGGTCGAGAAGTTCGACTACACAAAGGGTTACAAGTTCTCGACGTACGCCACCTGGTGGATCCGTCAGGCCATCACCCGCGCGATGGCCGACCAGGCCCGCACCATTCGTATCCCCGTGCACATGGTCGAGGTCATCAACAAGCTCGGCCGTATCCAGCGTGAGCTGCTACAGGACCTGGGTCGCGAGCCCACGCCCGAAGAGCTGGCCAAGGAAATGGACATCACGCCGGAGAAGGTGCTGGAAATCCAGCAGTACGCGCGTGAGCCCATCTCGCTGGACCAGACCATCGGCGACGAGGGCGACTCGCAGCTCGGCGACTTCATCGAAGACTCCGAGGCCGTGGTCGCCGTGGACGCGGTGTCCTTCACCCTGCTGCAGGATCAGCTGCAGTCGGTGCTGGAGACCCTGTCCGAGCGCGAGGCCGGCGTGGTGCGTCTGCGCTTCGGTCTCACCGACGGTCAGCCGCGCACGCTCGACGAGATCGGTCAGGTGTACGGGGTCACCCGCGAGCGCATCCGGCAGATCGAGTCCAAGACCATGTCCAAGCTGCGCCACCCGAGCCGTTCACAGGTGCTGCGCGACTACCTGGACTAAGCCGTTCCCTTTCGCGCCGAGCGTGAAGCCATTGCGGGATTCCCACCGATTTTCCGCCCTGGCTTCACGCTCGCCGTATTTGAGTGAAATCGAGTAGCCCGCTACGCAGGTGAAGCGGCGGGCCGCGGCCACAGCATGGTTCCACCCCGGTGACAGTCATCGGGCGGAACCGAAGGACACGCCATGACCGCAACACTCGAGAAGGAAGTGACCGCACCCCAGCCGCCGCTGGACGGTGACGTCGCCGATCGCCGCAGCAAGTTCCGCAAACTGACGGCGGAGACGCCCAGGGATCCCAGCGCAGAACGCGCGTTCCTGGCATCGAAGCTGGCTGTGCTGCAATCCCATCCGAAACTTTCGGCGGCTACCCGGTATGAAGGCGAGCAGACGCTGGCCGAGGCCGCGGGGCTGGCGGACAGCGCCCAGCTGGCCGCAGCGGTAGCCCCGCCGCCGGGCGGTGTCGGCTACGGGATGTTCTACACGAACAGCTTCCGCACCCGTTTCGCGCGGGGCACCGCGTTCTACTACGAGATCGTCTGCCCCCACCAGCCCGGCGGGAATGTGGCCGACTATCTGTATCTGACCGCCACCAACCGGGCTCAGAAGGGTGTGGAGGCGTTTGTGTCGTACCACGCACAGGACATCGCCCGGTTCAAGGTGTTCGACTGGGCACGTTCGGACCACTGGCAGACCGATATCCCGTTCGCGAATCTGACGTCGTACCTGCGGAGCACCTCCTCACACGGCTGGGGCCTGCAGACGCTGCTCGTGTGGAATCAATCATTCGAAATCGCCCCCAACAGGTGGCGCAACGAGGTGCTGCTGCACAACCGGGCGGCCAACCGCTGGGATCTGGTGTACCGCTTCGACTATCAGTCCTCCACCGCAGAACAGACGTCGGGCTGGGTGGGCAGCTGGGGTCCGATCGTGGAAACGTTCCAGAACAGCTACACGAACACCCGCTGGCTCGGGTTCCTGAACACGATGCTGGTCGGCCGCGACGCGGCCGGCAACTGGGGACAATGGGCGCTGTTGCGTGCGGCCGACTCGACCGTACGCAATGACGGGCACGGCTTCTCTCCGCTGTTCCTGGACCCGAACTACTCGTTCGTGGTCAAGAGTTGACCGAGTAGGAAGTAGCCGTTCATGCAGAATGACGGATCATCTCCCCCTCCTGGTGGCGGTCCCATCGCCGACCGGCGCCGGCAGTTCGAAGAACTCAGCCGCACGCACCGCGAGGACGCGGATGAGCGCGCGCACATCGAGCACAAGATCGAGATCGTCACGAGCGATCCCGATCTGACCGCCGAGGAGAAGGCAGCCGCGATCGCGGAGCTGCGGCGCGCGCTGGAATGACGGCCGCACCGCACGGCACGGACCCACCGGCGAGTTCGATCTGTCGGTGGGTCCGGCCATACTGGGCAGCGTGAGCACCGTCGGCCACTGCTTTTTCGATACCGCTATCGGCAGCTGTGCTATCGCGTGGAGCGACAGGGGCATCGTCGCGTTACAGCTGCCCGAACGCGACGACGCCGCGACCCTTGCCAGGATCCGGCGTCCTGCGGGCAGCGAGCTGGCGCCACCTGACTTCGTGGCCCAGGCGATTGACGGAATTCGCCGCGTGCTCGCCGGCGACGACGATGATCTGCAGTGGGCCCGGCTGGATCTGGACGGCACCACCGACTTCGATCGCGAGGTCTACGCGGCGACGCGAGCCATCGGTCCGGGCAGGACCCGCAGTTACGGTGAGGTGGCGGCCTCGGTGGGTGAGCCGGGCGCCGCACAGGCCGTCGGACAGTCTTTGGGACGCAACCCGATTCCGCTCCTTGTCCCCTGCCACCGGGTGCTTGCCGCCGATCGCAGTCTGCACGGCTTCTCCGCCTACGGCGGCGTGGTGACCAAACGCGAACTGTTGCGGCTCGAGCACACCCCCGGTTTCGACGACCCCACGCTGTTCTGACGCGCAAGCCCCATCACCGGTCTAGGCTCGAGCCCAGCTCTCGCAAGATCACCGGCTTACGCATCGGGAGAACCCATGACAGGTCTGTACGTAGCTGCGCTTCTCATCGGAATCGTCGCGGGCATGCGCGCGATGACCCCACTGGCCGTGTTGAGCTGGGCAGCCTTCGCTAAATGCCTTCTCCTGGAGGGCACCTGGGCTTCTTTTCTGGCAAGCCTCGTCGTGGCCATCATCGCCACCGTGTTGGCCGCCGGCGAGATCGTCAACGACAAACTGCCCAAGACGCCCAGCCGAAAGGCGCCGCCGGCATTCGCGGCACGCGTGGTATTGGGTGCCTTCTACGGTGCGGTATTCGGCACGCTGGCGCACGACACCTCCCCCGGGCTCCTCATCGGCCTCGTACTGGGTGCGATCGGCGCGGTGATCGGAACGCTCGGTGGAGCCTGGGCACGCGGAGCATTGGCCACCGCCTTCGGTAAGGACCTGCCGGCCGCACTCATCGAGGACGCGATCACCGTGGCGGCGGCCCTCGCGATCACCGCGGGACTGGCCACGTGAGCACACATTTCGATGCTGTCGTGGTGGGTGCTGGGCAGGCCGGCCCTTCGCTGGCCGCACGGCTGCGCGGGGCGGGTCTGACCGTGGCGATCGTGGAACGGCACCTGTTCGGCGGCACCTGCGTGAACACCGGATGCCGGCCCACCAAGGCACTGGTCGCCAGCGCCCATGCCGCCCATATGGCACGTGAGGCCGCACGCTGGGGCGTCGTCGTCGATGGCTCCGTGAGCATGGACATGGTCCGGGTACGGGAACGCAAGGATGCGGTGATCCTGCCCTCACGCAACGGCGGACAGACGTGGCTCAAGGACCTGGGTTGCGCGATCTACCACGAACACGCGAGCTTTCTATCCCCGACCGAACTTTCCGTGGGCGACGAGATCATCTCCGCCGAAAGGATTTTCCTGAACGTCGGCGGCCGCGCGGTGGTCCCTGACTGGCCCGGGGTCGATGACGTCCCGCTGTTCACCAACAGCTCACTGATCGAGTACGACGGGATACCGGAGCATCTCGTGGTGATCGGAGGCAGCTACGTCGGCCTGGAATTCGCACAGATCTACCGCCGGTTCGGCAGCCAGGTCACGGTGGTGCACCGCGGGCCTCGGCTGGTGGAGCGTGAAGACCCCGACGCGTCGGCGATCATTCAGGAGGTCCTCGAGCGTGAGGGAATCACCTTCCGTCTCAATGCCTCCTGTATCAACCTGGCACGCCACGACGAGGGTGTTGCCGTGGGCGTCGATTGCACGGACGGTGCGCCCAAGGTGGTGGGGTCTCATGTGCTCGTGGCGGTGGGACGCCGCCCGAACACCGACGACCTAGGCCTGGAGAACGCCGGGGTTGCCACCGACGCCCGCGGGTACATCACGGTCGACGATCAGTTGCGCACGAGCACACCGGGGATCTGGGCGCTCGGCGACTGCAACGGCCGTGGCGCCTTCACACATACCTCGTACAACGATTTCGAGATCGTCGCCGCGAACCTTCTGGACGACGATCCGCGACGCGTCACCGATAGGCTGCCGTGCTACGCGCTGTACACCGATCCGCCCCTCGGACGAGTGGGCATGACCGAGGCGCAGGCACGCGCTTCGGGGCGCTCCGTGCTGGTCGGACGCAAGCCGATGAGCCACGTCGGGCGCGCCCTGGAAAAAGGTGAAACCGACGGCTATATGCAGGTTTTGGTCGACGCGGACTCCGATCTCATTCTGGGCGCGACGATCCTCGGCGTGGGTGGCGATGAGGTGGTGCACTGCTTGCTCGACACCATGCAGTACGGCATTCCCGCGCGACAATTGCAGCGCACCGTCCATATCCACCCCACTGTGGCGGAGTTCCTGCCGACGATCTTGGGTGAGCTTCAGCCGCTGATTTGACCTCAAGTGCACTTGAGAAAATAGCGTAGCTGCCATGAGGATTCGGGATGTGCAGATCACCGCTACGGACCTTCCGAGGGCCGCGCGCTTCTACTCCGAAACTCTAGGATTGCCAGTGCAACTGGCTCCAGACAGAGCCACGGTAAGTATCGGCGACAGCACGCTAACCATGGTACCCGGCCCTGCGTATCACGGCGCGCATCACATCGCCTTCACCATTCCCGCGGGAAGCCTGGCATCCGCCAAGCAGTGGCTGTCACGGCGGGTCACCCTGCAGGCCGACGGTGAATGGCACGACGAGTTCGACTGCCCGCCCCACTGGCGGGCGCGCAGCATCTACTTCGCCGGGCCCGACGACGCAGTACTCGAGCTGATCGAGCGCAATGTCCTCGACAACCGGATCGAGCGCGCCTTCGGTGTCCGTGATATCCGGCACATCAGCGAAGTCGGCTTCGGAGTTCCGGATGTGCTGCAGACCCAGCTACAGCTGCGTGACACGCTCGGACTATTGCCTTTCGGCGAACCAAATCCCCGGTTCGGCCCGGTGGGCGACCACGACGGCCTGTTCATCCTGGTGCCGGCCGACGCCACCTGGCGCCCCGAGAATCGGGTTGCACCGGCTGCCGCTCATATTGTCGTCACCGCCGACATACCCACTGCGCTGGAAATCGGCGAGCACTATCTCGTGCAGCCGCGGCCGTTAGGAGCGTGAGTCACGCCAGGCCAACGGCGCGTCGAGCACTGACAGGTCATAACCGTTGTCGGCGTCGATCCCGACGGTGAACAACCTCGCCCCCACCTCGACGTAGGCATCCGCCTCTGCCGCGGTGAGCCCGCGCTCAGGATCCAGCCCCCAGCTGGTGGAGCGTTCTATCTCGTTGTGGTCGCGACCGATTCGGTCGGCTTCGGCAATCAGGACGCTGTTCTTACGGCGATAGGTGTCGATATCGCCAAACGCATGCCAGATATGAGCGTGCCGGGCCACCAACGGGATGGTGCGCTTCTCACCGCCGCCACCGATCAGGATGGGGATCGGACGCACCGGCTGCGGTAGCAACTGACCCAAGCGGCTCTCAATCCGGACCAGGCTGTCCTCGAACAAGTCGAAACGCGATCCGGTGGTTCCGAAGTCGTACCCGTAGGTGGTGTAGTCCCGTTCGTACCAACCGGCACCGACCCCCAGAATCAGCCGGCCACCACTGATGTGGTCGACGGTGCGAGCCATGTCTGCCAGCAGATCGGGATTGCGGTAACCCACACCCGTCACCAGCAGCCCTATCTCCGCACGCGAGGTGACCTCGGCCCACGATCCTAAGGCGGTCCAGCCCTCAAAGTTGTTGACATCGGGTTGCACCTCGTCGAGCACCACGCCTTGGCTGCTCAGCGTGCCGGCGGGCCAATGGAAATGGTCGTAGCCGAAGATGACGTCCGCGCCCTTGTCCTCCGCGCGGAGCACAGCATCACGCCACTGCTTGTAGCTCTGCGTCTTGGCCGGCCGGAGCTGTATGCCAATGCGAATGCGATCAGTCACATGGCAGTCCAATTATTCGATCGCCCGCGATATTCCCCGCCGCCTACGCTGCCCGCCATGGGACGTTTCAGGATCTCGTCGGACGGTGAGTGGGAAGCGGCAGTCGGATACTCGCGGGCGGTACGGGTTGGCGCGCATATCGCCGTCGCCGGCACCACCGCGGCCCGCCCGAACCAACCGCCGGCAGGAGGTGATGACATCGCCGAACAGACCCACGAGGTACTGCGCCGCATCGAGTCGGCGCTTAGCCAGACGGGTGCCTCGTTGAGTGATGTGGTGCGCACCCGCATCTTCGTGACCGACATCAGTCGGTGGCGCGAAGTCGGTTTGGTCCACGGTGCGTTTTTTGGCGATATTCGACCGGCCGCCACGATGGTCGAGGTGTCAGCGCTCATCGATCCGGCGCTGCTCGTGGAGATCGAAGCCGACGCGATCGTCGAATAAATTGGTCAGACCACTAGACCTCTTACCAATCAGGGTGTTACGGTCACGACATGGCACTGCAACCGATCGCGCGTCAGTCGATACCCGACGAGATATTCAGCCAGCTCGCGGCGCAGGTTCTCACCGGAGATCGCATCCCCGGCGACACTCTGCCCAGCGAACGGGCCCTTGCCGAAGCCCTCGGAGTGTCGCGCGCCGCGGTCCGCGAGGCACTCGGGCGCCTGGAACGTTCGGGGCTGATTCAGATCCGCCAGGGCGGATCGACGGTGATCCGCGACTACCGCAGCGACGCCGGCTTCGACGTGCTGCCGCTGCTACTGGCGTATGGCGGGGATGTGGACCGTCGCACCCTGGCCAGCGTCATCGAGGCGCGGGCCATCATCGGCCCTCAGGTTGCGCGACTGGCCGCACAACGAGCACATCAAACCCCCGGTGTCGCCGATCGGCTCCGCGCGATGACCAGCGAGTTGGAAGCGGAAGACGATCCGCTGCAACGGATGTGGCAAGCGCTCGGATTCTGGGAGCTGGTCATCGATACCGCCGACTCAATCGCATTTCGACTCGTGTTCAACACCATGCGCGACTCGTATGTGCGGGCATTGGATGTCCTGGTGAACGTGATGGCGGCCGAGGTCGGAGACATCGGCCATTATCGCGCACTCGCCGACGCTATCGCACTGGCGGACCCTGACGCCGCACAGGATGCCGCCGCCGGAATGCTCGCCTTGGGCACCAAGGCTTTTGACAAGCTGCTGCGTGAGATGGAGAAGGAGAGATGACCCGCACCGCTACCCGCAAGGGCATGACCCTGCGCGACGCTCTTGCCGAATTCATCAAGCACCCCACGCCGTGGATGCTGCTCGCCTGGTCCAGCGCCCTGATAATCGGCCGGATTACCTTGGGCAGCTGGTCAATCGCCGATGCGATCGTGCCAATCGCACTCGTGGCCATCTCCCCGATCGCCGAATGGCTCATCCACGTCGGCATCTTGCATTGGCGACCCCGTTCACTCGGACCAGTGACCCTCGACTCTCGTCTTGCCCGCGACCACCGCCTGCATCATCAGGACCCGCGGGACGTTCCGCTGGTGTTCATCCCCTGGCCGAGCCTGATCGTGGTAATCGTCGGAGTGACCGCGATAGGCCTATTGATGTTCCCACGCAATGGACTTGGGCTCACCTTCGCGCTTGCCATCGCACTGTTCCTGATGTTCTACGAGTGGACGCACTACCTGATCCATACCGACTACAAGCCTCGGCGTGCGATCTATCGCGCGGTCTGGCGCAACCACCGATACCACCACTTCAAGAATGAGAACTACTGGTTCACGGTCACCAGTTCGGGAACAGCCGACCGGCTGCTCGGAACCTTCCCGGATCCGCAGCAGGTGAAGTCTTCACCCACGGTGCGAAACCTGCACGCGCCCAGCATTACCGGCTAGTTTCCGGAGCCGGGGCCGTGACTGGCACCGGAATAGCCATTCTCCTGGTGATCAGGCCCATCAGCACGATTACGAGGCCTGCTACCCGAATTGGTCGCCACAAAGAAACCCAGCCCCGCGACGAGCAGGACTATCACCGTCACAGCGACGATGACGGCGGTCATCACACCTCGGCCTGCTCCGGCCGTAATGCGAAGTAACGCAACTTCTTTCCGAACGCGACCTGAAGTTCGCGCCGACCGCCGCGATGCACCAAGGCGATACGCCGCAGCCCTTCTGAGACCTCACGATCCATCACCCAGTCACGCAGACGCGGGAGCTCATAGGTGTACTCGCGGAATTCCTTGGCATCGCACAGCACACAGCACTGCATCGAGTGCAACCGTGCGTACTGCTCAAATTCATACTCCCAGTTGGGCATTGCCGCGAGCCACGGCACCGCACTGGCCATGTCGAAACGTCGCTTGGCCCGCAGTTGCGCACCGGCTGTCAGCGCCGTGTACTCGTCAAAACCGGACGGAGCATTGCCCGCCAGCAGATCCGACAGCACAGACAGCTGGCGGCGGCGCAGGACCTCGCGGTTATCAAGCATGAACAACACCCGCCTTGATCGCCTGGCGGACTATCGACAGGTCGGCACTCACGCTGGCTTCGTCGATCGATCCGTCACGCTCGATCAGCACGCCCAGGCTGCGGCCCGAAGTGAGCGCCACGAGTTCGGTCAGCAGATCAGCCACCGGCTCGATGATGGTGTCGGCATGGGTATCCCAATACAGGTCCCCCTCGAAACGGCCGCCCGCAATATGCACATATGCGACGCGTTCAAGCGGGAAACGACGCAGCAGCGCGATGGGATCGGTGCCCGAGGCCACCGCCGTCGCGTACAGGTTGGGAATGTCGAGCACGAGCCAGCATTCGGTACGCCGCGAAAGTTCACGCAGGTAATCGGCCTCGCTGAGCTCATTTTCGGGCCATTGCAAAGTGGTGGCCACATTTTCCAGCGCCAACGGCACACCGAGATCGTCTTGAACCCGTGACACATTGTCCACCAGCACATCGAGAGCCAGCGTGGTGCGTGGCGGGGCCAGTAGGTGTCCGGCCTCGAGCACACCGCTGTGCCGCCCGTTCTCGAAACCCGCCCGCACGAAGGCCACGTGCTCGCTGACCATCGGCGCGTTCAGCTCGGCGGCCAGGGCGGCCAGATGCTTGACGCGCTTGGCGTCCGGCAGATCTGCCCCGGCAAGCCCCAAGGACACGCCGTGCGGCACCACTACGGTGCCCGCCTCACGCAGGCGCGTCAGTTCGGCGGGTAGCTCTCCGGGACGGAAGTTCTCGGCGACGATCTCGGTGAAGGCGAGGTTGAGCGAATCGTCGGTGACGGCGCCCTGGTTGAACATCGCAGCAAGCTCGGGGCGCCAGCAGGCGCCGACCACGGGCTCGTCGGCCAGCACGGTCTCAAGCGGGTGATTTGAAGAGGCCACCGCGGTTACCCCCTTATCTCAAGACCGGCGAACTAGGCCAGTCTAGCTACCACGTTGATAGCTTAGTAAGTGGTTTGTGCCAGCGGCTCGAAAAAGCCATCCGGTCCCGGCCGGAAATTCGCTACGGAAGTCACCGCAGCGATCGGCAGCGGTCCGTACAAGTGAGGGAACAGCATCGATTCAGGGTCGCTAGGCACGCCTGGTTCCCAACGTACCGGACAGTCAAGCAGATTCAGGGCAACAGACAATACGACCAGATCACACCTCCCGCGATACAAGCGGTTGGCCGGAAGGTGAATCTGATACGGCGCGGAGAGGTGAATAAACCCGGATTCGGCCAGTGACGTGGGCCGATGCTCCCCCAGCGCACGTGCCCGCGCCCAGTCCTCGACGGAACACATGTGAAGAAGTTCGGCCGCGTCGGCGTCCCTCGACTGCATCACACCAGTATCCGTTCCACTGCCGGCGGGCGGCTCACTGCCCTGCACGGCCCGTGTAACACGCCCGACGTGAGCCGCGACACACCGGACACACGTGGGGAACAACCGAAACCCCCCAAACGTCTGACAAAGTACATACATAGGCGCCGAGCGGTTCACCGGACCGCAAAGCTCAGGAGAGATACGGAGGAGCCATGAACGCAACTCTGACCAGTCCAGAGCTGACGAAGGCTGACCGCTGCGATCGTTGCGGAGCGGCTGCCCGGGTCCGCGCCACACTCCCGTCGGGAGCCGAGCTGCTTTTTTGCCAGCATCACGCCAATGAGCACTCCGAGAAGCTCGCGGCCATGTCGGCGGTGCTGGTCATCAGCGGCCCGCTCGAGGATTAGTCACCGCGGTTTCACCCCCGGTAAGCACCACTGACCATCCCATCAGGAATGCTGGTGTGGCCATGAGTGAGAAGCCGCGCCATGTCTCGTTCGGTCGGGACGTCTTACACGTGATGCGTCGGACTGCCGTAAAGAGTTGGGACGACTCAATTTTCGCGCAGTCCGCGCAAGCCGCCTTCTGGCAGGTGTTGTCGTTGCCGCCGCTGCTGCTGGGCATCTTGGGCAGCCTGACTTTCGTCGGGCCGCTGTTCGGCCCGGACACGCTGCCTGAGATCCAGGAGCGGCTTGTCCGGGTGGCCAACAGCGTCTTCAGCAAGAGCGTCGTCACCGAAATCATCGAGCCCACAATCATCGACATCATGCGCGACGGGCGCGGCGAGGTGGTGTCGATCGGATTTGTGATCTCGTTGTGGGCGGGCTCGTCGGCGATTTCGAGTTTTGTGGACTCCGTGGTGGAGGCGCATGATCAGACACCGCTGCGCCACCCCGTTCGTCAGCGGTTCTTTGCGCTGGGGCTGTATGTGGCCGCGCTGGCGATGGCGGTCGTGACATTGCCCATGGTGGCACTGGGCCCCAAGCGGATCGCGGAAGTGGTCCCCGACTCGTGGAACTCACTGCTGCGGTACGGCTACTTCCCGTTGTTGGGTATCGCGCTGGTGGCTCTGGTGACGCTGTTGTATCGGGTATCCCTGCCCAGGCCGCTTCCTTCACACCGGCTGTGGATCGGCGCGCTACTGGCCGTGACGTTCTTCGCGATCGCCAGCCTGGGTCTGCGGTTCTACCTCAACTGGATCACCGGCACCGGATACACCTACGGCGCGCTGGCCACGCCGATCGCATTCCTGCTGTTCGCGTTCATGCTCGGCTTCGCGATTGTGCTCGGCGCCGAGCTGAATGCCGCGATTGAGGAGAACTGGCCGGCGGGCGCAACACACGCCCGGCAGCTGCGGGAATGGCTGAGTCCCCAAAACGGCCAGAACGGCCGGGACGACGGAACCCCCACACAGTCCCCCGAGGGCTGCTAGTCCTTTTTCATCATTTCGTAGATGCGCTTGCAGTCGGGGCACACCGGCGAGCCGGGCTTGGCCGAACGGGTCACTGGGAACACTTCGCCGCAGAGGGCGACCACGTGGTTCCCCATGACCGCGCTCTCGACGATCTTGTCCTTCTTGACGTAGTGGAAGACCTTCGGCGTATCGCTATCGGTGCTTTCGTCGACGGTGGTATCCGGACGCTCAAGGGTCTGCGTATCCATTCCTACATTGTGACATTGTGGAGATATGAGAAAAGAGCTGTCGTTCGATGACGATGGCCGACCCGTACTCATCACCGCGGCTGCGGTCTCGGTAGAGGAGCAGCATCGCGCCCGGGTACGCCGTTATCTGACGATCATGGCCTTCCGGATCCCGGCACTCATCGGCGCCGCCTGGGCCTACAGCGTGTGGCACAACGGCTGGGTATCACTGGCAATCCTGGCGGCCTCTATCCCGCTGCCATGGATGGCTGTGCTGATCGCCAACGATCGCCCACCCCGGAAAGCCGAGGAGCCGCGCCGCTACGGCCCCCAGACGCAGCATCACGCCCTGTTCCCCACCGCGGAACGCAGAGCCATCGATACCGCTTCTGCGCCGCAACCGCACCACCCGCCACAGGACTCCGCTGACCCGTCTTAGGGGCAGCTATGTCAATTCTCAGGACATTCTCAGCTGCTGACGACGAATCCGCAGGTCAATGACGGCGATGTTCGGGAACCTCAGGAACTTTCTGGGGCCACCGGGCGTTGCAACACATGAGACTTACGGATCAACTAGGAGGCAGCGATGGCAAACGCCACCACCCGTCCGGCCCGCACCACCGAGTCCGAGGATCTGGACGCCCAGAGTCCAGCCGCCGATCTCGTGCGGGTGTATTTGAACGGCATTGGCAAGACCGCCCTGCTCACAGCGGAGGACGAAGTCGAGCTGGCCAAACGGATTGAGGCGGGGCTCTATGCCCAGCACCTTCTCGACACCAAGAAGCGTCTTGGCGAGGCCCGCAAGAAGGACCTGGCCGTGATCGTGCGGGAAGGCAACGCAGCGCGCAGCCATCTGCTGGAAGCGAACCTGCGTCTGGTGGTCTCGCTCGCCAAGCGCTACACCGGCCGCGGTATGCCCCTGCTGGATCTCATCCAGGAAGGCAACCTGGGCTTGATCCGCGCCATGGAGAAGTTCGACTACGCCAAGGGCTTCAAGTTCTCGACGTACGCCACGTGGTGGATCCGCCAGGCCATCACCCGCGGCATGGCCGACCAGAGCCGCACCATCCGCCTGCCCGTGCATCTGGTGGAGCAGGTGAACAAGTTGGCACGCATCAAGCGCGAGCTGCACCAGCGGCTCGGCCGCGAGGCCACCGACGAGGAACTTGCCGAAGAGTCCGGCATCCCGGTGGAAAAGATCGGCGACCTGCTGGACCACAGCCGTGATCCGGTGAGCCTGGATATGCCGGTCGGTACCGACGAGGAAGCACCGCTGGGTGATTTCATCGAGGACACCGAGGCCATGTCGGCGGAGAACGCCGTCATCGCTGAGCTGCTGCACTCGGATGTGCGCAGCGTGCTGGCCACGCTCGATGAACGCGAACAGCAGGTCATTCGGCTGCGGTACGGCCTCGATGACGGACAGGCGCGGACGCTGGATCAGATCGGCAAGCTCTTCGGGCTCTCCCGCGAGCGGGTGCGCCAGATCGAGCGTGAGGTCATGGCGAAACTGCGCCACGGCGACCGCGCGGAGCGCCTGCGTTCGTACGCGAGCTAGTGGACCTACTACCCTGCCCTCGGGGCGCTGCGTTCTGGAAGCGCAGCGCCCCGATTTACGTTGTAGGTCGGTAGACTGAGCACGACCGTAAGGGGCGAGTAGTGAACGATCTTGTCGATACGACAGAGATGTATCTGCGCACGATCTACGACCTCGAGGAAGAGGGCGTCGTGCCGCTGCGTGCCCGCATCGCCGAGAGGCTTGAGCAGAGCGGCCCGACGGTCAGCCAGACGGTGGCACGCATGGAGCGCGACGGCCTGCTGAACGTCGCCGGCGACCGCCATCTGGAACTCACCGATAAGGGCCGGGCACTCGCGGTTTCCGTGATGCGTAAGCACCGGCTGGCCGAGTGCCTGCTGGTCGACATCATCGGGTTGCCGTGGGAGGACGTGCACGCCGAGGCATGCCGCTGGGAACACGTGATGAGTGAGGACGTTGAGCGCCGTCTGCTCACGGTGCTCAACAATCCGACCACGTCGCCGTTCGGTAACCCAATCCCCGGACTTTCCGAGCTCGGCGTCCCTGCCGACAGGTCCGAGAGCGCCAGCGCGGTGCGGCTCACCGAGATCCCGTCGGGATCGCAGGTCGCCGTGGTGGTGCGCAGGCTGGCCGAGCACGTGCAGGCCGACACCGACCTGTTGTCCCGGCTCAAGGACGCCGGTGTCGTGCCCAACGCGCGCGTGACCGTGGAGTCCTCCCCCGATGGCGTCATCATCATCATCCCCGGGCACGAGAGCGTCGAGCTGCCCCACGAGATGGCTCACGCCGTGATGGTGGAGAAGGTCTAGCCCGCGCGCCGGATCTGTCTGGGTGGCAGGCTGATTCCCAGCTCGTGAGCGATCCGGTAACCGGTGTCGGCCAAGGTACCGATCTCGTCGGGCCGCATCCCGGAAAGCAGCGCGGACATCAATAACTGCCCCAGACGGTGATCCGCCTGCGCCATAAGCGCGGCATCCAGGGCAACACCCGCCAGCGGGCCATCACCACGCACATAAGCGCTGAAACCCAGTAGCACCAGCGCTTCGGCCCGCCAGGGCGGGGGCAGCAGCCTGCTCAGCGCCAACCAGAGCCGCTCGACATCCGCGGCCAGTGCACCGACCGCCAACGCGCACAGGGTGTCTCGCACACGCAGCGCCATCAGAGAACGAGCTATCGCAAGTATCTCGCGGTTCGACAGCGGCCGAAACTCGGCCGCCCGGCATGCCGTCCGCATCACGCGATTCACGGCACGCCGGTCTGCGGCGGCCGTGTCGCACGGCCCTTGAAAGGGGCGGCGCAATGAGACTGCCAGGGCCGCGGTGCGGGTCGTGTCGGTCGGCGCGATCAACGCCACCAAGTCTTCCCGGCGCCGGTGCACCGTCCTGCCTGCCAATACCGCGGCCGCGGTCAGCGGTGAGCACTGCGGATCGTCGACGGGCCCGCCCGCCCCGCATCCGTCGTAGCATCGCCACCATCCATGCGCTCCAACCCTGTCCACCACATGGCCGGCGATCAACGAAACGCCATGGTACTCAAGATGTTTTGCCAGTCGCCGAATGATGTCCCCGGCCTCCAGCTCATCGAGGACGGGACTGATGACCACGGCAATCACCGCATCGGCCGGCCCGGGCCCGAGCACGGCGGCCAGCGCTTCGAATGCCGCGTGTTCAGGGTTGTCCAGGTCACGCAGATCCCTGCGCAGCACCGCCTCGATCAGTCCGTCGGCGAGCGTAACCACCACGAGGGAATCCTCGGGAATGAATCCCAGCATTGCCGGAAGTGCTGCGATCAAGGCCGAGGGCCGGTCCAGGCGAAAATCCGGGCGACCCGCAGGCCCGGGAATCAGTGATGTCATGCCCGCACAGTGACAGCGGTGACCGTCATCCGGCCCGGCGGCGGCCTGGCGATACGGACGTCGCCCGGCGAGCTGTGGACGCGATCGTAATTGTGGACAACACGCCTGCAACTGCCGTGCGTCAGCGCACGTTGTCGTGCACCTTGAGTACTGCGGCGGTGAAGGCCTGGTCCAGGAGCACCGCATCGGGCTCGGTGCCCTGAAACGTCGTGTACGTGGCCTGAATTCGGATATCGGCGATCTGTGCGATGAGAGACAGGGTGGTCTGTGTGCCGCCACCGGTACCGGCCGGAGACACGGCCTGATTGACGGCGACCGAATCATCGGCATTGATCGGCGGGGCCACCGCTTCCGAGGCTGTCACCGTGCTCTGGATCTGATCCGGGCCGCTGAAGGTGAAGGACGCGCAACGCTGCAGTTGCGACTTGTATGCGGCAAGCGGCTCGGCGACTCGCAGGACCGCGACCGTGATGGTCGAGGCGTCGGACTGGTTGGTCCCGACCGCCACCGCTGCGTCCTGAGGCACCGCGGGAAGAGGCGCCGGCGCGCATGCCGTCGGGACTACCGCCGCCGCGTCGGGGACGCCCCGGATTTCGCGAAGCGCCGATCCGGCCGCCTCGGGCTCCAGCGTCGTGGCGGGATACTGGCGCGGGAAATCAGTGGGCGCCAGCAGTAGCGGACCCACCGGTCCGGCCGGCGCACGCACGGCGCTCGCGGGGGTCGGTGTTGCGGGCTGGGCAGAGCCGGAAGCTTCCACGGCCGATCCATCGATGGCCCGCGTGCATGCCGGAGCGATGGCTGCGCAGCACCCAGCCACAACCATCGTCGCTACCAGCCGCGATGCCGTCACGGTCACATGCTGCCATCGGTACCGCTCGGGCCCCAGGAGGCGCGCGCGAGATTCAGGCGGGACAACTGTTCATATCGCCGTGACGCGCAGGGCATGCACGATTCGGCGAATCGGCGTATGAGTACACCCATGACCAACGGTCTTCGCCCGAGCGGCTCATCCCCGACAGCAGATACTCCTTCCTACGATCTCGTCGTCATCGGGTCCGGCCCCGGAGGCCAGAAGGCCGCCATCGCCGCGGCCAAGCTCGGCAAGTCGGTGGCGGTCGTCGAACGCGACAACATGCTCGGTGGCGTCTGCACCAATACCGGGACCATTCCGTCCAAGACACTGCGCGAGGCGGTGCTCTATCTGACGGGCATGAACCAGCGCGAGCTGTACGGCGCCAGCTACCGCGTGAAGGCCAACATCACCCCGGAGGATCTGCTGGCGCGCACCGAGCATGTCATCCGCAAGGAGATCGAGGTGGTGCGTGCCCAGCTGCAGCGCAACCGGATCGATCTGATCAGCGGCATCGGCCGCTTCGCCGACGAACACACCGTCGTCGTGGAAGAACCTTCGCGCGGAGAGCGCACCACGCTGCATGCCGACTACGTCGTCATCGCCACCGGAACCAATCCCGCCCGCCCCGATGGAGTGGCCTTCGACGAGAAGCGTGTCCTGGACTCGGACGGCATCTTAAATCTGCGTTTCATTCCGGGATCGATGGTCGTCGTGGGCGCCGGTGTCATCGGCATCGAGTACGCGTCCATGTTCGCCGCCCTGGGCACCAAGGTGACCGTGGTGGAAAAGCGTGACACCATGCTGGATTTCTGCGACCCGGAAGTCGTTGAGGCCCTTCGTTTTCACCTGCGGGACCTGGCGGTGACGTTCCGGTTCGGCGAAGAGGTGACCACCGTGGAGGTCAATGACACCGGCACCATGACCACCCTGGCCAGCGGCAAGCAAATTCCCGCCGACACCGTCATGTACTCCGCAGGACGGCAGGGACAGACCGACCAGCTCGACCTCCCCAAGGCGGGCCTGGAGGCCGATCGCCGCGGCCGCATCTGGGTCGACGCAAACTTCCAGACCAAGGTCGACCACATCTACGCGGTGGGCGACGTGATCGGGTTCCCGGCGCTAGCGGCCACCTCGATGGATCAGGGGCGTCTGGCGGCCTATCACGCGTTCGGAGAGCCGTCGAAAGGCATGACGGACCTGCAGCCGATCGGCATCTACTCCATCCCCGAGGTGTCCTATGTGGGCGCCACCGAGGTTGAACTCACCAAGAACGCGATTCCCTACGAGGTGGGCGTCTCGCGCTACCGCGAGCTGGCGCGTGGCCAGATCGCCGGGGATTCGTACGGAATGCTCAAGTTGCTGGTGTCGACCGAGGACCTGCGACTGCTCGGGATCCACATCTTCGGATCCGACGCCACCGATCTGGTGCACATCGGCCAGGCGGTGATGGGCTGCGGCGGCACCGTCGAATACCTGGTAGACGCGGTTTTCAACTACCCGACGTTCTCGGAGGCGTACAAGGTGGCCGCACTCGACGTGATGAACAAGATTCGCGCGCTGAATCAGTTCAAGGCCTGAGGCATTTCGCGCTGGGCGAATAGCGGCCGGGCGCGGAATTCGCATCCCGCCCGGGCCGTTGACCCGATAGGTACATTCGCCGTTTGCCTGCCGGTAAGGGACACTGGTAGGACGAGGACGCGAAGGGAGGCGAGCCATGACCAGCAATGAGGGTGTAGAGCCACAGCCGTACAAACCGGATCAGAGCGGCATGTACGAGCTGGAATTTCCGGGCCCGCAGCTGGCATCTGCCGACGGACGCGGCCCGGTTCTCGTGCACGCGCTACAGGGTTTCTCCGACTCCGGCCATGCCGTGAAACTGGCCGCCGCGCATCTACGCCAGACGCTTGAGAGCGAGCTGGTGGCGTCGTTCGCGATCGACGATCTGCTCGACTACCGGTCGCGCCGGCCGGTGATGACATTCAAGAGCGATCACTTCACCGAGTACGCCACCCCCGAGCTGAATCTGTATGCCCTCAAGGACACCAAGGGCACACCGTTCTTGTTGCTGGCCGGGCTCGAACCGGATCTGAAATGGGAGCGATTCGTCAACGCGATCCGGCTGCTCGCCGAGCAGCTCGGCGTGCGTAAGACCATCGGATTGGGCGCCATTCCGATGGCGGTTCCGCATACCCGCCCGATCACGCTGACCGCGCACGGCAACGATCGCAAGACGCTCGACGAGCACCCTGGCTGGATCGATGAGGTTCAGGTGCCGGGCAGCGCGTCCAATCTGCTGGAGTTCCGCCTGGCCCAGCACGGGCACGACGTGGTCGGCTTCGCCGTGCACGTTCCGCATTACCTGGCGCAGACCGACTACCCGGAGGCCTCGCAGCGCCTGCTGGAAGAGGTCGCCAGGACCGGCGATCTGGATCTGCCGCTACAGGAGCTCAGCGAGGCGGCCGCCAAGGTGCGCAACCAGATCAATGAGCAGGTCGAGGGCAGCGAGGAAGTGGCGCAGGTGGTCCAGGCCCTCGAGCGCCAGTACGACGCCTTTGTCGCGGCCCAGGAGAATCGTTCGTTGCTGGCACGGGACGAAGAGCTGCCCAGCGGTGACGAGCTGGCCGGAGAGTTCGAGCGATTCCTCGCCGAACAGGCCAAGTTCGGCGACGATCCCTCGGGTCCGTCACCGGAAGGCCCCATTCTCTAGCCGGGTTGTGCGCTCGCCGCGCCAAATTTGCGGCGACGGGTCAAAATACTTCACATGAATCCTCCACCGCGGCTCCTGCGTCCGGTGCCGGATACCGAGCACATCGACGGGGTCGACGGCGGCGGCGATACGCCATCCGCAGCTACATCGACGCGTCCACGGCTGGCGTTCCGCACCATCCACGGGTACCGGCGCGCCTACCGGATCGCGGGCTCGGGCCCGGTGCTGCTACTCATCCACGGTATCGGCGACAACTCGGCGACATGGGACAGTGTGCATGCGCAGCTCGCCGAGCATTTCACCGTGATCGCCCCGGACCTGCTAGGGCATGGACAGTCCGATAAGCCACGCGCCGACTACTCGGTAGCGGCCTATGCCAATGGCATGCGGGACCTGCTGGCCGTGCTGGACATTGAGAGGGTCACCGTCGTTGGGCATTCGCTCGGTGGTGGCGTCGCCATGCAATTCACCTACCAGTTCCCTCACCTGGTGGAGCGTCTCATCCTGGTGGCGCCGGGAGGCGTGACCAAGGATGTCAACATCGTGTTGCGTTGCGCGTCATTGCCGTTCATCGGAGATGCGCTGGGCCTGTTGAGGCTGCCAATGGCCATGCCGATGCTCCGACTGGGCGGTGCGGTGGCGCGCGCGACGTTCGGCCGGGCGAGTATGGCCCGCGATATCCCCGATGTGCTGCGCGTTCTCGCTGATCTCCCTGAACCCCGGGCCTCCGCCGCGTTCACCCGCACGCTGCGCGCGGTGGTGGACTGGCGCGGCCAGGTGGTCACCATGCTGGACCGATGTTACTTGACCGAATCCGTTCCTGTTCAGCTCATTTGGGGTAGCGACGACCTGGTCATTCCCGTCAGCCATGGACACCTCGCGCATGCCGCGATGCCCGGCTCCGCACTGGAGATCTTCGACAAATCCGGACATTTCCCCTTCCATGACGACCCCGAACGATTCATCGGCATCGTTCGCCAATTCATCGCATCCACCGAGCCCGGCGAATACAACGAGGACGAACTGCGCCGATTGTTGCGAACCGGCGTCACCGAACACGCCATCAGTGGGGCCGCCCGCACCCGCATGGCGGTGCTCGATGCGATGGGCACCGACGAACGCAGCGCCACTTAGCGCGAGAGCTCAAGCGCTGTCAAAGATTTGCGCCAACTCCCGGGTACCCGAGTGCGCGCGGCGCAAGGGACGTAGAGTCGAGGAATGAGCGTTGATGTCGCGGTTGTGCGCGTATTCACCGACGAGACAGGCAACTTCGGCAATCCCCTGGGGATAGTCAACGGTGCCGATGTAGGCGCGGCGGACCGACAGCAGGTCGCCGCCCGGTTGGGTTTCAGCGAGACGGTTTTCGTGGATCTGCCAGCGGAAGGGTCCAACACCGCGCATCTGCGGATCTTCACTCCGGCGGCAGAACTTCCCTTCGCCGGACATCCCACGGTGGGACTGGCCTGGTGGCTGCGTGAACGCGGAACACCGGTCAACACATTGCAGGTTCCCGCGGGAGTACTGCAGGTCAGCTACGACGATCGGACATGGATACGGGCCCGTTCCGACTGGGCACCGGAAACCGATTTCCACGAATCGGACTCCCCTGCTGATGTCGAGGCCGCGGACCCTGCCGACTACCCGGACGAACTGCTGCATTGCATATGGGCCTGGCAAAACCGCGACGCCAACCTGGTGCGGTCCCGGGTGTTCGCGTCTGATCTGGGCGTCGATGAAGACGAGGCGACCGGGTCCGTGGCGGCACGGCTGACGGACTTGCTCAGCCGTGACCTGATCATCAATCAGGGCAAAGGGTCGCAGATTTTCACGCAGTGGAGCCCGGAGGGCTGGGTCACGATCGGCGGCCGCGTGGTCGCCGATCAACCGCTCACGCTGGACAACTAGGCAGCCCGGAATCGGCCCGACGGGTCAGGATTCCGCCGGAGCGTCCCGATGGGCCCTCAGTGCTGCGATCTCACGTTCGAAGTCCTCGGCGGAGCTGAACCCCCGGTACACCGAGGCAAAGCGCAGGTACGCGACCTCATCCAGGTCACGCAGCGGGCCAAGGATGGCCAGGCCCACCTCATTGCTGGGAATTTCCGGGGATCCAGCCGCCCGGACGGCATCCTCGACCTGCTGGGCCAGCAGGTTCAGCGCATCATCATCGACATCACGACCCTGACAGGCCCTCCGTACGCCCTTGACGACCTTGTCGCGACTAAAAGGCTCAGTGACCCCGCTGCGCTTCACGACGGCCAGCACGGCCGTCTCGACGGTGGTGAAACGGCGGCCACACTCGGGGCACGAGCGCCGGCGTCGTATCGCCTGACCCTCGTCCGCCTCACGGGAATCGACAACGCGCGAGTCAGGATGACGGCAGAACGGACAGTGCATTACTGCTCCTTCGCCGGTTCTGGACTCTATGTCGTTGGGCTGGGATGACTGACGCACCGCGCAGCGCGCCCAGACCGGTGTCGAGGATACCCGTGCTCCCACACGCCCGAAGGTCACGTCCGTGTGCCGATCAGCCGACCGGGGAAACCAGCGTCTGACCGGCTTGCACTGTCGCCGAATCAAGTTCATTGAGTTCGCGGATCTTGGACACCACCGCCGAGCGTGGCGCCTCAGGCGCGACACGCGACGCGACGTCGGCCAGGGTCTCTCCGGGAGCGACCTGCACAACCGCAAGGCGATCCGGCACGCCCGCTCCCCCGACACCCGCGGCGCTGACCTGGCCGAGCATCAACAGCCACATCGTCGCCACCGCAGCACCCACCGCGACAACGATGGTGGCCTTCAGGCTCACCGGGCGGCGACGATGTACACGATGCGCTACCCCCGACACACGGATGCCGTTACCGCGGTAGGCAACCGGTCGGCCGGCAGGCCGCCGATAGGCGACGGTGCGCACCGGCAGCGCCCGGCGCTGAGTCAGCGGGTACTCCGCGCTGTACGCGCGTACCGGCGGGGCGTACTCGCGCGGCGCACCCTCGCGAGCGTGAGAACTACGCGGCGGGGTGAGAACGTTTGTGCTCATCGGTATGCCCTTCCTGTCCTGTCGATCTGTCCTGTCGATCGGTTAACCCGTTCGCTCTTATGTTCGAATGTACTCGATCATGTGTTCGACGTCCGAACATGTGATCGATTTGTAGCATCCGACACCGACAAGTGCTGCTGACCTGCCCCGTTACCCTCCCGAGGCGACCCGGCGCCCACTATTTGCGACACGCATCGAACACATGTTTGATAAATGCCGTCGACAGGGCTAGATTCGGGCCCATGAGCGATACACCCAGCAAGGGACCCGCCACCGGTTCACTGTCCGAGCGCCAGCGGACCATCCTGGAGGTCATCCGCGCATCGGTGAATGAGCGGGGCTATCCCCCGAGCATCCGCGAAATCGGAGACGCCGTCGGGCTCACCTCCACCTCATCAGTCGCCCATCAACTACGCACCCTCGAACAGAAGGGCTTTCTGCGGCGTGATCCCAATCGTCCACGCGCCGTTGATGTTCGGGGAATCGATGACGCCGGCACTCCATCGGCGACCACCGATGTGATCGGCTCGGGCGACCTGCCGGAACCGACATTCGTGCCTGTGCTCGGGCGCATTGCCGCCGGCGGTCCCATCCTCGCCGAGGAGGCCGTCGAAGATGTGTTCCCACTCCCCCGCGAGCTTGTCGGCGAGGGCTCGTTGTTCCTACTCAAGGTGGTTGGCGAGTCGATGGTGGACGCCGCGATCTGCGACGGCGACTGGGTGGTGGTCCGCCAGCAGAACGTGGCCGACAACGGCGACATCGTGGCCGCGATGATCGACGGAGAAGCGACCGTCAAGACGTTCAAGCGGACATCGGGCCAGGTCTGGCTGATGCCGCACAATCCACTCTTCGAGCCGATTCCCGGCAACGACGCCGCCATCCTCGGCAAGGTCGTCACCGTTATCCGCAAGGTCTAAATGCCCGCGGGCGCCGGTCCTGGGGCGGTCTTAACTATCGGCGTACGAACCTGCGCCAAAATCGAAGCTCAGCAACCGTGACTGATACCGCAAAAGCTCGGCCTCTTCGCCCTGCAGTCGATCAAGCCACTCGCCTTCGGCCGCATGAAGCTTTACTGTCCTCAGCGTATTCACACCTTGCAAAGGGTCCAACGACGTCAATAATTCAATAAAGGATGCTACGAATCGCAAGGTGAGTCCGATCGACCGATGAGCAAGTGTTGCAACGTCGGCCGCAAACGATGCCCGACTTTTGAGGTATTCGTCAGGTGTCATGTCCCGCGTGTCCGATTCCGTTGCAGGTTGGTACATCTTGGACATGGGCGTGCCCCAGAGTGCATCCCACATTCCCCAGGCCGATGCTTCTTCTGCTGATATCTCCTCCATCTGAGCAGCCTCGCGGTCGATATGAACCACCCATTCGGTTCGAGCAAAGTTTGGATTCTGCTCAAACACATCCTGCAACCATCTGTGACTATTACCCGCAGCGCCGACTTCTAATGCAATTCCATGAACAAAATTGCGTAAAGTTGTAACCCTCTTTAACTCCTGCTGAGTTGCGAACATTACGCTAACCTTTTCAGCTCCATAGACCTGAACTACATACCGATCGAACCATTCTTTAACATGTAGTTTTGCATCTCGGTCTCGCATTCGACCGGCAAGTCCCGAAGGTGCTAGCACAACACGAAAATAGAGTCGGGCTAGCGCGTCGATTGAACCAACTAGATTCAACAATATGCCGTCAAGGCAATCTCCTATTGCGTGCGCATCAGTGAGCCCGAATGCGGTCATATCAGCCGTAACCGCTACCTGGCCGAAATGATCTCGACGAACCCGTTCTGGCGAAGCCGAGACATATGTCACCAGCTTGTCAAAGTCATGGATAGCTTGCGCAAGCCTCCCTATCACAGTAAGCGTAAACCTAGAAAAAGTCGACTCGCCCGATGTACGTGAAAGGCTATTTACCATGGCGAGCAAATTTCCGAATTTCGGCACGACCGAGGTGACGCAATCACGGTAGAATTCACCGACGCCTCGCCTATCCGAAACCCATTTAAAAGGACTTCCGGGCCAATAGACGCTCTTAACAGATCGACAGTAATGCGCCAAAATTGGAATAGCACGTTCAAGATCAACGAAGCATGTAGCATAATCTAAATATTTTGTTCCAGCACTACCTTGTGGGCGAATTACCAAAGGAATCGATTGACTCGACGCTAAGAATGCAATAGCGATAGCGTCTAAGTCGATTTCCATACCGTCAATCGGATTGGTTGCAGCAATCAATCGCTGACAGCCTTGGACGTCAACAGCTTGGACCGGAGGTAGCCATGCAGGCCAATCCCACTCAAAATGTGGCTCATACATTCCCCAGAATTTCTGGGCATCTGCATGCTCAGTTTGACGGTGAAAAAATATGCGAGCTTGTGCAGTATCTACTAGCTTCTTGATAATGCTCAAGCCTACCGATTCGTTCTCAAGATATGACGCATCGATCATTACACGGAGTTGATCACCACCACCCGGAGGTTGAAACAGCTCCGTTCCGCGGCGGGTGCCGGTACGTAAATACGCTTTGAACCTAGAACGATCACCCTCTAGATATTCAAGATCATCTTTCACGAGCGTTGCCACTCCTCTCGATGCTGTTGCAGTTCGCTGTCAGCCGGATTTGCAGCCATGCGCTGAATCCGAACAGGACAGTATGCAGCAACTAGTCCCGAAAGTCACTCATTTATTAGCGGACGGCGGGCCATGTCTGGCTGATGCCGCACAACCCGCTCTTCGAACCGATCCCCGGTAACGACGCCGCCAGCCTCGGCAAGGTCGTCACGGTTATCCGCAAGGTCTAAATGCCTGCGGGCGCCGGTCCTGGGGCCGAGGAATCGTCGGCAGCGGTCAAGAACAACTGAAAATGCGTAACGTCATGCCAGCTGCCCAGCTTGTAGCCGATCCGACGGTATAGCGCGACCTGTTCGAATCCCATTGTCAGATGTAACTTTTCGCTCGCCTCATTGGGCGTCACGACTACGGCGAGCACTGTGCGATATCCGAGATCACGAAGCCGATCCAACAGGGCGGCATACAGCAGGCGCCCCGCGCCACGCTGTCGCCGCGCGCCGTCGACATAGACACTGACCTCACAGGCCCATTGGTAGGCAGTGCGCGACTTCCACGGCGCCGCATACGCGTAGCCGAGAATTTCCCCGCCGTCCTCGGCGACGAGCCAGGCATGTCGGTGGGCCGCCGTCTGGATGCGTTCGGCAAGAACAGCATCCGACGGCGGCACCTCCTCGAACGAGATGGCCGTATCGGTCACGTACGGCGCATAGATTGCCGCACACGCGGCCGCATCGGCGGCCGTCGCGTCACGAATGTGCATGGGCGACTAGAGCGAACGCCCGATGATCTCCTTCATGATCTCGGTGGTGCCGCCGTAGATCGTCTGGATACGGGAGTCCATGTATGCCCGGGCCACCGGGTACTCGCGCATGAAGCCGTATCCGCCGTGCAGCTGCAGGCATCGGTCGATCAGGTGGACCTGCTTCTCGGTGCTGTACCACTTGGCCATCGCGGCCTGCTCGACACTCAGCTCTTCTTTGTTGAGCAACGAGATGAACTCGTCGACCATGACCCGGATGACCGTTGCGTCGGTGGCGAGCTCGGCGAGCAGGAAACGGCTGTTCTGGAAGCTCTTGATGGGCTTGCCGAATGCCTTGCGCTCGGTCGTGTACGCAATGGTCTCTTCGAGCACCGACTCCATCGCGGCGGCCGCCATGACGGCGATCGACATACGCTCCTGCGGCAGGTTCTTCATCAGGTAGATGAAGCCCTGACCCTCTTCACCCAGCAGGTTGGCCGCAGGCACCCGGACGTCGGTGAAGGACAGTTCGGCGGTGTCCTGAGCATCCAGACCGACCTTGTCGAGCTTGCGGCCGCGTTCGAAGCCCTCCATGCCGCGCTCCACGACGATCAGCGAGAAACCCAGCGCACCCTTTTCCGGGTCGGTCTGTGCGACCACGATCACCAGGTCGGCGTTGATGCCGTTGGTGATGAAGGTCTTTGCGCCATTGAGAATGTAATGATCGCCGTCCTTGACGGCGCGGGTCTTGATGCCCTGCAGGTCACTTCCGGTGCCGGGCTCGGTCATGGCGATGGCCGAAATCAGCTCGCCGGAACAGAAGCCGGGGAACCAGCGGGCCTTCTGCTCGTCATTGGCCAGGTCCCGGAAGTACGGGCCGGCGACATCGTTATGCAGGCTGAATCCGACGCCGGTGTGGCGTCCCTTGGTCACCTCTTCGGTGATGATCGTGTTGTAGCGGAAATCGATAAGACCACCGCCACCGAACTCCTCGGGCATATCGGTGCCCAGGAAGCCCTGTTTGCCGGCCTCGACCCACAGTGCACGGTCGACGATCTTGTTCTTCTCCCACTCCTCCTTGTACGGCTCGGCGTGCCGATCCAGGAAGGTCTTGAACGACTCACGGAACAGTTCGTGCTCGGGTTCGAAAATAGTGCGTTTGAACTTAACGGCGCCGGCCATGATCACCTTCCGGTTTGGATTTACGTACTTGGCAGAATGTATACCAACCCACTGGTCGGTCGGTACTCGCCTGCCCGGTTTCGTCGGACAGAAAGCCTAGAGTCATTCAGGTGATCAAGCCCGCGTTTTCCGCTGTTCAGGTGAGTGGCTCGGCACGGCTTTCCCACACCCACTGGGGCGCGTTCACCCCCGAGGTCCGGGACGGCGAAGTGATCGGCGTCACTCCGATCGAGACCGATCTAGACCCCTCCCCGCTACTGCAGAACATTCCTGGCTCCATCCGGCACCAGGCCCGCGTGACCGCGCCGGCGGTACGCCGCGGCTGGCTGCGGGAGGGCCCCGGCCCCAGCGACAAGCGTGGCGCCGACGAATACGTCGAGGTGTCCTGGGATGAGCTGACCGAACTGCTGGCCGATGAACTGCGGCGCGTCGTCGACACCCACGGCAACGAGGCCATCTACGGGGGCTCATACGGCTGGGCCAGCGCGGGGCGCTTCCACCACGCCCAGAGTCAGGTGCACAGGTTCCTGAAACTGCTGGGCGGGTATACCTTTTCGCGTCATTCCTATAGCCTCGGCGCGACCGGCGTCATCATGCCGCACGTCATCGGAACCCACGACGGGCTGTTCAAGCGATCCACATCCTGGGACGTGATCGTCGAAAACACCGATCTGCTGATCGCGTTCGGCGGAATCGCGCTGAAGAACACGGGCGTCAACCATGGCGGCACCACTGCACACCCGGCGCGCGATGCCCTCAACAGATTCCGCGACCGCGGTGGACGCATCGTCTCCTTCAGTCCGCTACACGATGACATCGACGGCGAATGCGAATGGCACGCCCCAATTCCCGGGACCGACGTGGCGGTCATGCTGGCGCTGGCGCATGTGCTGGCGGTGGAGAAGCTCGCAGATCTGACCTTCTTGAGCAGCTACTGCACCGGCTACGAGCGGTTCGAGCGCTATCTACTGGGTGTCGACGACGGCGTACCCAAGAGCCCGGAGTGGGCGGCACCCATCAGTGGCCTGGACGCGGCCGAGCTGCGCACCTTGGCCCGCCGCATGGCGGCCGGGCGCACTCTGGTGACGGTCAGCTGGTCCCTGCAACGGGTGCGCCATGGTGAGCAGGCACCCTGGATGGGACTCACCCTGGCCGCGATGCTCGGTCAGATCGGGCTTCCGGGAGGCGGTTTCGGCCATGGCTACGGCTCGATGAACGAGCCCGGGCTGGCCCCGGTGAGCTGTCCGCTGCCCACCTTTCCGCAGGGCCCCAACCCCGTCGAGACGTTCATCCCGGTGGCGGCCATCAGCGAGCTCCTGCTGCGCCCTGGGCAGACGCTCGCCTACAACGGTCAAACACTGACCTTGCCGGACATCCGCTGCGTCTATTGGGCGGGCGGCAACCCCTTCCATCATCATCAGAATCTACCCAGACTGCGCCGCGCGCTGTCCCGGGTCGACACCGTCGTCGTGCACGACCCGGTGTGGACCGCGATGGCCAAGCACGCCGACATCGTCGTGCCGTCCACCACCAGTCTGGAGCGCGATGACTTCTCCGGTAGCCGCAACGACCCACTGCTGGTGGCGATGAAAGCCTTCGCACCGCCCTATGCCAACTCCCGTGACGACTACACCACGTTCTCGGCACTCGCCGACAGACTCGGATTCGGCGAGCAGTTCAGCGAGGGACGCACCGCCGCCCAGTGGCTGCGCCACATCTACACCGAGTGGGCCGGCGCGCTGAACTTTTCGGTGCCCTCCTTCGACGAATTCTGGGACCGCGGCTATCTGAAGTTGCCGACCGATGCCGGCCTGACGCTGCTGTCGGACTTCCGTGAGAACCCCGCTGCGCACCCGTTGCACACTCCCAGCGGGCGCATCGAAATCTTTTCCGAGACCATCGACGGCTTCGGATACTCCGACTGCGGTGGTCACCCACAGTGGTACGAACCCACCGAATGGCTGGGCGGTGAGCGCGCTCAGCGTTTTCCGTTGCATCTGATCGCCAATCAGCCGCGCACCAGGCTGCACAGCCAGCTCGACTTCGGTGGCACCAGCCAAGGGTCGAAGGTGCGGGGACGCGAGCCTCTCCGGATACATCCGCAGGACGCCGCCACCCGTGGTATCGCCGACGGCGACGTGGTGCGGGTGTTCAACGACCGCGGCGCCTGCCTGGCCGGGGCGGTCCTCGATGAGGGCCTACGACGCCAGGTGGTGCAGCTGTCGACCGGGGCATGGTATGACCCTATCGAGCCCGCCGACCCGAATTCTGCTTGCGCCCATGGCAATCCGAATGTGCTGACAGACGACTCGGGAACCTCGTCGCTGGCGCAGGGCTGCACCGGGCAGCACGTGCTGGTGCAGATCGAACGGTTCGAGGGGACGCCACCGCCGGTGCGGGCACACACCCCGCCGCGGTTCGTCGCCCGCGACTAGAGCGCGGTCAGGACGGCGGCAAGCGCCCGCGGCACCCGCCCCACTACCCGCGTGCCATCGGCGAGATGCTCGGTGGACTGCACCTGCCCCTCGGTGTGGATTCGGGCCACCAGATCGCCGCGCTCGTACGGGATCACCACATCGACGGGTACATCACCGCGGGGCACCGCCTCGGCGATCGCCTCGCGCAGCGTGGCGATCCCCTCGCCCGTGTGCGCCGACACGAATAGCGCCTTGGGTAACGCGCGGCGCAGCTGCGCCAGCGCCAGATCACCCGCCGCGTCGACCTTGTTGATCACCAACAGCTCCGGCGCCGCGGACGCATCATGATCGGCGACCACCTCACCGATCACCGTGCGCACCGCCTCGATCTGGGCCAGCGGTGCCATATCGGACCCATCGACCACATGGACGAGAAGATCTGCGTCGGCAACCTCTTCCAGCGTGGACCGGAATGCCTCGACCAGCTGGGTCGGCAGGTGCCGCACGAAACCAACGGTGTCCGTGATGACGAATTCGCGGCCGTCATCGAATGTTCCGCGGCGCGTCGTGGGTTCGAGCGTGGCGAACAACGCGTCCTGAACGAGCACCCCTGCCCCGGTGATCGCGTTCAGCAGACTGGATTTACCGGCGTTCGTGTAGCCGACGATGGCAACCGATGGGACATCGCTTTCCAGGCGGCGGCTGCGCTTGGTGTCACGAACCTTCTTCATATCGCGGATCTCGCGGCGCAACTTGGACATGCGCTCGCGGATCCGGCGCCGATCGGTCTCGATCTTCGTTTCACCGGGGCCACGGGTGCCCACCCCGCCACCGGCGCCGCCGGCACGACCACCGGCCTGCCGGGACATCGATTCACCCCAGCCGCGCAGTCTCGGCAGCATGTACTCCATCTGCGCCAACGAGACCTGCGCCTTACCCTCGCGGCTGGTCGCGTGCTGGGCGAAGATGTCCAGGATCAGGGCGGTGCGATCGATGACCTTGACCTTGACCGCCTTTTCCAGGGCCACCAGCTGTGCCGGGCTTAGCTCCCCGTCGCAGATCACCGTGTCGGCGCCGGTGGCCAGCACGATCTCGCGCAGTTCGATCGCCTTGCCAGAGCCGATATACGTTGCCGGATCGGGCTTTTGGCGCCGCTGGATCAGACCTTCGAGCACCTCGGATCCGGCGGTTTCGGCCAGTGCGGCAAGCTCGGCCATGCTGGCCTCGGCCTCCTGCGAGGTACCCTCGGTCCAGACCCCTACCAGCACAACTCGTTCCAGGCGCAGCTGGCGGTATTCGACCTCGGTGACGTCGGCGAGTTCGGTGGAAAGCCCCGCCACACGTTTGAGTGCGGCGCGGTCTTCCAGCGCAAGCTCGCCGTCGGTGGGCGTCTCATAGGTGGTACGCATACTGGCTACCGATGCTCCCACCCGGGGCTCATCGAACGCATCCGAATTATCCGCAGGCGCCAATGCCGCCCCACCATTCATCCGAGATTTCGCCATCGGCCAGCAACATGGAAGGCCCGCGAAGGAAGCTGGATTCACCGGTGACCGTCACGCGAACCTGTCCACCAGGAATGTTGACGACGACCTCACCGGTCCGCTGCCCGATGTGACGCAGCGCGGCGTAGGCCGCCGCTACCGTTCCCGTTCCACAGGAACGTGTCTCGCCGACACCACGCTCGTGAACGCGCATATGCACCGTGCTCGCCGGGCCCGCGGACGGAGCCGTCAGCACCTCGACATTGACTCCATCGGGGAACAACTGCTCGTCGAAGGCAACCGGCGCACCCACATCGAGGGTGCGCAGCTGCTCGGTTGTCAGTACGGCATCCACACAGGCCAAGTGTGGATTACCCACGTCGATGGCCAGGCCGGAAAACCGGCGTCCACCGACGATCGCCTCGCCGGCACCGAACTCCTTGACCGGCCCCATGTCGACCGTCACATCGGCGGTGAGCTGGCTCCAGGAATTGATGCGCACCGGCCGGGGCCCGGCCAGCGAGGCCACCACAAACTCGTCCCGATGCTCCAGTCCTACCGATCGCAGATAGTGCGCGAATACTCGCACACCGTTGCCGCACATCTCGGCGATCGAACCGTCAGCATTGCGGTAGTCCATGAACCAGTCTTCGCTGCTCACCCCGGCAGGTTTCTCGGCCAGGACCCCGCCCTCCAGAGCAGCGCCCACCGTGGTCACGCGCAGCACGCCATCGGCGCCGAGACCGCGCTGCCGGTCGCACAACGCCTGGACGGCGGCCACCGACAGGCCGCGTTTGATGTGGACATCCGGCAGCACCACGAAATCGTTCTGGGTGCCGTGCCCCTTGGTGAACTTCACGTATTCGAGGATAGGCGCCAGCGCGACACGATTTCGCCCGCCAGCCCTTCAGGGCCACCGGTCTCCACGGACTCCCCTGCCAGCCACACCACGCGATGATCGCGGCCGAACCACGACCGTTGACGACGGACATAGCGGCGGGTGCCGACGAAGGTCAGGTCGCGCGCCTGCGCCAGCGCCCCTGCACCACCCCCGGCGTCCAGCGCCGCGATGACCTGCGCGTATCCGATGGCCCGCGACGCGGTCACACCGTCACGCAACCCGGTACTCAACAGATATTCGACCTCGCCGACGAAACCCTGCTCGAACATCAGGTCCGTGCGCCGGGCGATCCGATCATCGAGTTTCTCCGTCTCCCAATCCAATCCGACGATCAATGTGTCCCACCGTGGCGGGCCGATGGTGGGCGCCGATGCCGCGAACGGCTGACCGGTGAGCTCGATCACCTCAAGCGCGCGCACTGTGCGGCGCCCGTCGGTGGGCAAGATGATCGCGGCCGCCGCCGGGTCACGCGCGGCGAGTTCGGCGTGCAGCGCGGTGACCCCGATCTGCGCCAAGCGCTCCTCCCAGCGCGCACGCACCTGCGGGTCCGTCGCGGGAAACGCCCAATCATCAAGTAACGCTTGGATGTACATCATCGATCCGCCGACGATCACCGGCACATGTCCGCGCGCACGGATATCGTCGATCGTCGCGACGGCGCGTTCTTGATAGGTCGCGACTGTGGCTGTTTCGGTCACGTCAAGCACGTCGAGCATGTGGTGAACGAGACCCCGCCGCTCGCATTCCGGCACCTTGGCGGTGCCGATATCCATACCGCGATACAGCTGCATCGCGTCGGCATTGACGATCTCCCCGCCCAAGCGCTCGGCCAGCTCCAGCGCGAGCGCCGACTTGCCGGTGGCGGTGGGACCGATGACCGCGATGGGCCGTGTCATGACACCCGCCAAATGCCGGCAAAATACCCCACCCCGTAGGGCGAGCCGCGATACAAGCACCTGGCCTCGACGACGTCGGAATCCACCAGCCCGGCGAGCACCTGGTATGCGGGACGGCCGGTGATGGCGTCCGGCAGGTGCCGTAACGAGGCGGCGTCGCCCCGCGTCAGGGCATCGACGACGGCACGCTGCGCCGCCTCGGCGTCGGGCCGGTAACCGCCGGGCGCCTTGTCGGTCAGGGTGTTGGCGCCATCGGCGACGATCAGCACGCCGGGCGGCACCGGTCGCCTCTCGATCTCACCACGCAACGCCCGGCCGAAGGCCAGCGCATCCGTAGCAGGACCGACAAGCCGTACCTCGGCTTCGTCGGCTTCCGCGCGGCTGCGCAGCCACCCGGCGATAAGTACCGGCAGCGGGAGCTGGGCCGGCTTGCCCATCCGATCCGAGAGTGAAACGCGCACGTCAGCTCCGTAGCCGGCGAAAGTGCCCGACATATCGGCGTGGTACTGCCCGTCCCCGACTCCGATCGCGATCCATTGTGCGGGCAGGCTGCGGGCAACAGTCACGCTCGCCGCACGCAGCTCACCGGTCTCGGCCGCGGCCTCACCCCCCAATTCGGGTACCAGCAGCGGGGTCGACGGGCAGATGGCTATCGACAAATTCACAGCGCTAGCTGGCCTTCAGCGTCGGGGCCCACGCGATATCCACCTGGGACATCGCGGCCTCCTCGGGTAATCATCTGGCATATGTTCGCCCGTGCGGCGATGACACCTGTTTGAATGAACGGTGTAGTGAGCTTAGGGCGCCGTGCTGCGCGGCAACAATTGTAGGAAGAGGTTTCATGTCCGATCAGACACAGCCGGAACTCTCAACACAGCAAGAGCGTGTTACCCCCGTCCCCCGGCCGGGGCCGAAACCTCATCCGATGCCGCGCCGTCCCGCGGCGCCGGCTCCCGCCCCCGCGGCTCACCATGTAGACCCCCACAAGTTCGGCCGGGTGGATGATGACGGCACCGTGTGGCTGATCACGAGCGCCGGAGAACGCCAGATCGGGTCGTGGCAGGCCGGGGACGCCGACGCGGCGTATGCGCATTTCGGACGCAGATTCGAAGATCTGGAGACGGAAGTCCAGCTGCTGGAACTGCGGCTCGGGTCCGGGTCAGGTGACGCACGCAAGATCAAGACCGCCGCCGAGCACCTGGCCGAGACGCTGCCCGCCGCCGCGGTGCTCGGTGATGTGGACTCCCTGTCGGCACGGTTGTCGGCGCTCGTGGAGTCCGCGGACGCACAGGCAGCGGCGGCGCGTGCCCAGCGTGACGAGGCGCGCTCGGCCAGCATTTCCCGCAAGGAGGAGCTGGCCGCCGAAGCCGAGGAGCTGGCCGCCAACTCCACCCAGTGGAAGGCCGCCGGTGACCGGATCCGGGCCATTCTCGACGAGTGGAAGTCCATCCACGGTGTGGATCGCAAGACCGACGACGCGCTGTGGAAGCGGTATTCGACGGCACGGGAGACCTTCAACCGCAGACGCGGCGCCCATTTCGCCGAGCTGGACCGTGAGCGCGCCGGCGCCCGCGAGAAGAAGGAAGAACTCTGCAAGCGGGCCGAGGCGCTGTCGGATTCGACGGATTGGGGTGCGACCTCCGCGGCGTTCCGGAATCTGCTGAACGACTGGAAGGCCGCCGGGCGGGCACCGAGAGAGACCGACGACAACCTGTGGCACCGGTTCAAGGCCGCCCAGGACAAGTTCTTTGCCGCCCGCAACGCCGAATCCGCGTCCCGTGACGCCGAATTCGTGGCCAACGCGGAAGCAAAGCGCGCGCTGCTCGTCGAGGCGGAGAAAATCGATCCCGAGGCCGATGTCGACGCTGCCCGCGCGGCACTGCGCGCCATCGGCGACAAGTGGGACGCCATCGGGAAGGTTCCTCGCGAGCAGCAGGCCGACCTGGAGCGGCGCCTACGGGCGGTCGAGAAGAAGGTTCGCGAGGCCGGCGAATCCGGCTGGGGCGACCCGGAAGCCGAAGCACGTGCCGAACAGTTCCGCGACCGCGCACGCCAGTTCGAGGAGCAGGCGGCCAAGGCCGAGGCGGCCGGCAAGACCAAGGATGCCGAGAAGGCCCGCGCCAGCGCCCAGCAGTGGCAGGAATGGGCCGACGCCGCGGTGGCGGCCGTCAAGAGCCGCTCGCGCTAGCTACCCGTCCTACTTGTCGCGGTCCTCGTCATCCTCGAAGGCGTCGTCGAGGATGGTGCGCTGATCGCGCTTGGCGGCCTCACGCCGCTCCTGCTCGGCCGCGAGCTGCACCGCCGTGCGCGACCACACCACGCGCGCCCAGTGGAAGGTCAACAAAATGACAGCGATCCAGGCGATCACCAAGCCGATTCCCGGGCCCGGATGCCCGCTGCCCGCGGTCTGACGCGTCCAGATCGCCAGCATGCCGATGACACTGGCGACAAACGAGCCCGCCAGCGCGATCCAGGACAACACCCACCGGCGCGTCAGCAGCGCCAACATGGAGAACCCGACTCCGAAGATCATCGCGAGCCATACAAAGATCCGCGACGGTACCCGTACCGCTTCCTGATCGGCGATCGCGCCGTTGACCAGAACGTCGAATCCTCTGGCATGGCCGGTGTGCGGGAGCACGAAGGTCAGCAACAGCGCGAAAACCAGGACCGCCACCACCATGGCGCGGGCTCCGGGATCGATTTCGCCGGCGACCTTCTTCTCGGCGGCGTCGATGTCTTTGTGAAACGCCGCGAACTCATCGAATTCGGCGTCTTCTTTTCCCGGCTCGGAGTCATTCATAGCCCGCACCCTGCAACCTCAATCCGCTCTGTCTTCGGGGCCCCAATCGCGGGCATTCCCAAGCCAATTCCCGGCGTACTGGGCTTCTTGCCGGCTTCATGCGCGTCGCCCGCACGGGTGCGCCGGTGACTGCGCACGCCGTCGTCGGCAATCAGGTGGTGCGGTGCGGCACCGGTGACGTCGACGGTGATGATGTCACCGGGACGCAGTGCCCCGTCGACGTGTCCTTGCGGGCGGAAATGCACGAGGCGGCCGTCGCGGGCCCGCCCGCTCATCCGGGCTGTCTCCCCGTCCTTACGGCCCTCCCCGGTGGCGATCAGCACCTCGATCATGCGACCGATCTGCTTCTGGTTTTCCTCCAGGGTGACGGATTCCTGCAGCGCGATGAGCCGGTCGTAGCGTTCCTGCACAACGGCTTTGGGCAGCTGGTCGGGGAGCTCCGCGGCCGGGGTGCCGGGACGGATCGAGTACTGGAACGTAAAGGCGCTGGAGAAACGCGCGCGGCGGACCACCTCGAGGGTCTGCTGGAAATCCTCTTCGGTCTCACCAGGGAAACCGACGATGATGTCGGTGGTGATGGCGGCGTCCGGCATAGCCGACCGCACCTTGTCGATGATGGACAGGAAGCGCTCGGACCGGTAGGAACGGCGCATCGCCTTCAGGATGCGGTCCGAACCTGATTGCAACGGCATGTGCAGCTGGGGGCACACATTCGGGGTCTGCGCCATTGCCTCGATGACATCGTCGGTGAATTCGGCGGGGTGCGGCGAGGTGAATCGCACCCGCTCCAGGCCGTCGATACGGCCGCAGGCACGCAGCAGCTCCGCGAAAGCTCCACGGTCCCGGGGAATCTCGGGGTCTGCGAAGTTGACGCCGTAGGCATTGACGTTCTGCCCCAGCAGCGTCACCTCCAGCACTCCCTGGTCTACCAGCGCCTGGACCTCACCGAGGATGTCTCCCGGCCTGCGGTCGATCTCTTTACCGCGCAGCGAGGGAACAATGCAGAAGGTGCAGGTGTTGTTGCAGCCGACCGAGATCGATACCCAGGCCGCATAGGCTGATTCACGGGTCGCCGGCAGGGCCGACGGAAAGTGCTCAAGTGCCTCGACGATCTCGACCTGCGCCTCATTGTTGTGTCGGGCGCGCTCCAACAATGCGGGCAGTGAGCCGATGTTGTGGGTACCGAAGACGACATCGACCCACGGGGCCTTGGCCAGCATGCCCTCGCGGTCCTTCTGGGCGAGGCATCCACCGACGGCGATCTGCATGTTCGGGTTGGCGGCCTTGCGGGGCGCCAGATGGCTGATGTTTCCGTACAGCTTGTTGTCGGCGTTCTCGCGCACCGCGCAGGTGTTGAAGATGACGATATCGGCGTCGGTGCCCTCGGGCGCCTTGACGTATCCGGCCGCATCCAGGAGGCCCGACACCCGCTCGGAGTCGTGCACATTCATCTGGCAGCCGTAGGTGCGCACCTGGTACGTCCGGACCGCCGATTCTCCGGAAGTCGCAGTACTGGTCACTGGCTTATGGTACGTGCCCGCGTTCAGGTGGATTTCAGCGCCGACTGGCACCGCTTCCGCCGGCACGATCCCGAACGTGCCAGCCCTGCCACCAATCGTCGACGCCGCAGATCGCGTTGACACCTATCCACGCCAACCAGCCCGCGCCGAACCACGCACCGGGGACAGTAGGTTCCACGACCGGCTCACACAGGGCCACCAGGACAGTGAGACAGATCAGCGCGATGACAATCGCGAACGCGATATCGCGCCGGGGCCGCGGTCGCTCAAGGTTCTCACCCTCTCGGAAATGCGCCCCCGTATCGACAGTCACTTGACCCGACGGGGTGGCCAAACGCATTAGCGAGCTAGGCAGCAGGAACAATCCGAAAATCAACCCGAGACTTGCCATAGTCCAGCCCCAGGTAGTTGCCCCATTCATCACCGCAACCGGAAAGGATGTGATGAACAGCACAGATGCGAGCACTCTTGCAAACGCCTTAATTCGCGGGCCCTCACCGGAAGACCGTCGACGCGCCCGCATGAATCCAGTATTACAGGAGTTTGCTACAACCGGCCACACGAAAGGTTCGATCGTCCGGCGCCGGAGGCGCGGGACCATGCGTTCCGGACTGCAAAAGTGTGGGGAACCCGTATTGTCTGACCATGCCGGTGAGCACCGACACGTCAACGAGCGGGGAAAGTTCCTCCGCACCAAGCGTCCCCATGATCGCCCTTGAGCATGTCAATAAGCATTTCGGCGACCTACACGTACTCAAGGACATCACCCTCGAAATCCCGCGCGGTCAGGTCGTCGTAATCCTGGGCCCCTCAGGTTCCGGAAAGTCCACCCTGTGCCGCACCATCAACCGCCTCGAGCCTATTGACGGCGGCACCATCCGGATCGACGGCGCCATCCTCCCCGAGGAGGGACGCGCCCTGGCGAGCCTGCGGGCCGAGGTCGGGATGGTCTTCCAGTCGTTCAATTTGTTCTCACACAAAACCATCCTGGACAACGTGACGCTGGCACCGATCAAGGTACGCAAGCACAACAAGGAGACCGCGCGTAAACGCGCGATCGAACTACTCGAACGAGTCGGCATCGCCAGCCAGAAGGACAAGTACCCAGCACAGCTGTCGGGCGGCCAGCAGCAGCGAGTTGCCATCGCCCGCTCGCTGGCCATGGGACCCAAGGTCATGCTGTTCGATGAGCCCACCTCGGCTCTGGATCCGGAGATGGTCAACGAAGTACTCGACGTCATGGTGTCGCTGGCCAAGGAGGGCATGACGATGCTGGTTGTCACCCACGAGATGGGATTCGCGCGCAAAGCGGCCGACCGCATCATCTTCATGGCCGACGGGGCAATCGTCGAGGACTCCGATCCGGAGAGCTTCTTCACGAACCCGAAGTCCGAACGCGCCAAGGATTTCCTCGGCAAGATCCTCGGACATTGATGAGCCGCCTGCGTGATGAAGATGCTCGGGTAATGAGGAGACGGCACACCGCACTGGTGGCGGCGTTGGCCTTGCTCGCCACACTGGTCAGCGCCTGCGGCAGCACCGAACCACGCCAACTACTCGGATCGATCCGCGGCGGCACGGTCATTCTCGGCACCAAGTTCGACCAGCCTGGCGTAGGCCTGCAACATCCGGACAAGAAGATGAGCGGCTTCGACGTCAAGATCTCCGAGTACGTCGTCAACGCGATCGCCGACGAGCTCGGGGTGAAGCACCCCACCATCCGTTGGTACGAGACGCCCTCCGCACAGCGCGAGCAGCTCATCGACAACGGCACCGTAGACATGATCGCCGGCAGCTATTCGGTCAATTACAGCCGCGCACAGAAAGTCTCGTTCGCCGGACCGTATCTCATCACGTATCAGGGGCTCTTGGTGCGCAAGGCGGATGATTCGCTAACCACGTTGGATGACCTGAACCGAGGCAAGAAGCTGTGCTCGGTCTCCGGCTCGACGCCGGCACAAAACGTCAAGAACCTGCTGCCGGGCACCCAGTTACAGGAGTTCGATTCATACTCGTCGTGTGTCGAGGCGCTGCGACGCGGCAAGGTCGACGCGCTCACCACCGATGAGACGATCTTGGCGGGATACGCCAAGCGCTACGAGGGCGAGTTCAAGCTGATTCAAATGAACTACGAGCTGAGCAAGCCGCTGTGTATCGGAAATCCCAAGAGGCAACGGCGTAACGGGGACCCGTTCTCCCGTGAGGTGTACGGGATCGGCCTCGCCAGGGGCGATACCGCGGCCATCGAGGCCATCGATCGCGCGCTCGACAAGATGATAGCCACCGGAGCCTGGGATTCCGATCTGCGAGAAGCACTCGGCGACAGCACGATCGATGGCTGGGAGAAGCGCGCCGAAAGCGGCACCTACGGACTGCGGCCCGACCCGTCACTGGCCGCGATCGAGAAGATCACCGGCACCAAGCCGGCGGCCGATCCAGCCTGCGGGGCCGCATGAACGCACTGTGGGCGAGCATGGGACCGCAGCTGTGGCCGGCATTCTGGACCACTCTCAGATTGACATTTTTCTCGGCGGTGGGCGCCTTGGTGTGGGGCACCCTCCTCGCGGAGTTCCGGGTCTCACCGGTGCCGGTCATGCGGATCTTCGGCACCTGGTACGTCAACGTGGTCCGGAACACGCCGCTCACCCTGATCATCTTGTTCTGTTCGGTGGGGCTCTATCAGAATCTCGGTATCGCGCTGGCACCCGAGAACTCCAACTTCATCAAGAACAACAACTTCTGGCTATCGGTTCTCGGGTTCTCCTTGTACACAGCCACTTTCGTATGCGAGACACTGCGTTCGGGCTTCAACACCGTTCCCTTGGGCCAGGCCGAGGCGGCGCGATCTCTCGGATTGCCGTTCTGGCGGGTCCTGACTCTCATCGTGTTGCCACAGGCCATGCGGTCGGTCCTGGCGCCCATGGGCAGCGTGCTGATTGCACTCGTGAAAAACACCTCGATCGCTTCGGCGATCGGCGTGGCCGAGGCTGCCTTGCTGATGCGTTCGGAAATTGAGCTGTTCGCCGATCAGATCGTGTGGATCTTCCTCATCATCGCCGCGGGATACATGGTGATCACGCTGACGATTGGATTGTCCTTCGGCTACTTCGCCAAGCGACTGGCGGTGAAGCGATGACCGGCGCCACCGTCATGTACGACGCACCCGGCCCAAAGGGCCGCGCGCTCAACCGGATTATCGCCGTGGTGTTCACCGCCCTGGTGGGCGTGGTGGCCGCATGGGTGATCTGGACTCTGGTCGCCAACGAACAGCTCACCACTGAGAAGTGGTCGCCCTTCCTGCGCCTGAACACCTGGACGACATACATACTGCCCGGCCTGCTGGGTACCGTCACCGCCGCGGCGCTGTCGATCGTGTTCGCACTGGCGCTCGGTACGGTCCTCGGTATCGGCCGCCTCTCCGAACACCGCGCGGTGCGCTGGATCTGCAGCGCACTCGTGGAGTTCTTCCGCGCCATCCCGGTGCTGATCTTGATGGTCTTCTCGTACTACCTGTACGGCCAGCAGGCCGTTTTCCCGTCCGAGTACCTGGCCTTCGCCGCCGTGGTGACGGGACTGTCTCTCTACAACGGTTCGGTCATTGCCGAGATTCTGCGTTCGGGCATCCAGTCGCTGCCCAAGGGGCAGTCCGAGGCCGCGGTGGCGCTGGGCATGCGCAAGTCGCAGATGATGCGACTCATCCTGCTCCCCCAGTCGATATCCGCGATGCTGCCCGCGCTCATCTCGCAGATGGTCATCGCATTGAAGGACTCCGCGCTGGGCTACGCCTTTGGCTACATCGAGGTGGTGCGTTCCGGTATCCGGTCGGCGTCCTACTACGGAAACTATCTGCCTGCCCTCGTGGTCGTCGCGGTCATCATGATCATCATCAATTTCGCCCTGTCCTCGCTGGCCACCAGAATCGAACGCCAACTACGCCAGGGCAGAACGAAGAAAACCATCGAGAAGGACCTGAGCCAGGACTTCGGCGAATAGTCAGCGGATCGGCAGGGGCGACTCGTCACCTTCGGGTCGCGGACCGAAGATGCGGCGCTGCGTTTCGGCGATCGGGGTGTCGTTGATACTGGCTTCACGACGGGACATCAAGCCCTCCGACGTAAATTCCCATAGTTCGTTGCCGTAGCTGCGCCACCACTGCCCGGCCTCATCGTGCCACTCGTACTGGAAGCGCACCGCCATCCGGTTCTCCCGGAATCCCCAGAGTTCCTTGCGCAACGCATATCCATTCTCTTTGGCCCACTTTCGGGTCAAGAAGGCGACGATTTCTGCGCGCCCGGTAATGAACTCGTCGCGGTTTCGCCACACAGAATCCTCGGTATAGGCGGCGGCGACACCCTCGGGGTCGCGGGTGTTCCACGCATTCTCGGCGGCCCGTACCTTCTGGTGGGCGGTTTCGATGTCGAATGGCGGCAACGGCGGGCGTGTCATGTGTCTTTCCTTGTCTACAGCGTCTACAGCGGTGGATTGGCCGGCGAGGGTTCGGCATGCCCCCACCGCAGAGGGCTGCCATTGACGGTCTCAACAACCTCGTCGATGGTGAAGTCGACCGAGCACTGCGCGCCCGGGGCGAAGGTGCTCTCATCCCAATTCAGGCGCGCCGTCCCGGTGAGCTGCAACGTCGATCCGGTGCGCCAGTCGGGAATCAACAGGCCACACCGCGGGTCGACGTGCAGATTTCCTAATGTCATGAACATCGAGTTGCCCAGGTAATCGGGCCAGCGCAGCAACTTCGGCGACAGCAGGCGCAGAAAACCCGGGTTGCCACCGCGATGCGACGCATCGGCGTTGCCGTCACCGTCGGCCGTTCCGATGATGAAGGTGTCGGTCACCGAAACCGCCTGTTGTTGAGCGTCGTCCAGAGCGCTCCCGCGACGCGTCTCACCGGGCAGGCTGGGGCCGATTTCTGAGATATCGCGCCGTGCGATGTACTTGGGGCAGTTCGAGTACACCTGGTCAGTGGTGACAATCAGACCGTCCCCCGAAGGCACGGATGTGCCGTTGACACGCATCCGGCGCCGGCGCTGCGGCTGCAAGGCGAGCATCCCGATCTTGCGCTCCGATTGAAGAACCCCGGCCAGAGGATCACCGTAGTCCGGCGTCGCGTCTATCACGATGGTTCGGGCATCGGCGGCGTGCGCGAAACCCGGCGGGCCCACGATCTGGCTCGCCCACATGCGGCCATCGTCATCTCGCGCTGAAATAAACACCAGCGGCTGGGCGGCCAGAAAGGCCGCCGCAACCTCCGGTATATCTGCCGAGATGATCTGACCGACTCGAATGGCGTTGTCGGACTGACCCATTCGGTGCTGAACGGCGAGTTCACCGGGGTGATAGATCATCTCAGAAGAACCCGCAGGTGGGCGCGTCGCCCACTGGCGCTTGGTGCTGCTCGGCGCCGCTCGCCGCGAACACCTCAAGACGTATTCCATCCGGATCGGTGAAAAAGATGCCTCCCGAGGTCGCACCCTCCCGGTGCGCGACAACCCCGTCGTGTACGAACACCGTCGATAGTTGCTTCAAGATCGCCTCCACCTGCTGCACCTGCCGCACGGAATCCACTTGGAACGACAGATGGTGTAAGCCCGGAGTGGCCGCCGAGAATTCCCCGCTGCTCTGTTCCCACAGGGTGAGCACGGGGCCGCTGTCGAATCCCAGGAAGGCGAACCGCTGCGCACCGTCGGCACTCACCGCAAGTTCGTCGAATCCGAAGGCCTGGCGGTAGAACGCGATCGAGCGCTCCAGATCGCTGACGTTCAGTCCGATGTGGCCGGTGACGACGCGGGGCGCGGTGGCTGTACTCATGAGAAGCCTTTCTAACCTATTAAATAGTATTACCGGTTAGACCGTAATCACAGCCGGCCCGCATTGTCAACCATCTATATCGTTTTTGCCGGTTATAATTTCTCCGAGGCACTCGCGCGATAGGGAGGCGGCTAACCTCAGGCCATGTCCGATCCACGTCCCCATCTCGGCGAACCGCTCGCACTGGATCTACTGAACACCCGGTGGATGAGTGGCGATGGGCCGCGGGATCTACTGACCGATCTCGATGGCCTACGAGTCTGGTTGCATACCAACAATCTTCACACTCTCTGCGCCGCCGATACTCAGACGCGGGAGGCGCTACTCGCCGCACGTGAGGCCATCTACCGCGCGGTGAAGGATTCCCAGATCGACGGCCTCAACGCTGTGCTGTCCCACGGCGCGATCCGCCGATCTTTGACCGCCAACGGGCCACTCGACACTGCCGAGGTCACCGAATCACACTGGCTCCCCGGGTGGCTGGCCGCCGACAATCTACTCGCCTTGCTCTCCGAGTCACCCGACCGGATCAAACAGTGCGCCCACCCACAGTGCGTGCTGTTCTTCTATGACACGTCCAAGAACGGTGCGCGCCGCTGGCATTCCATGACTACCTGCGGAAACAGGGCGAAGGCTGCGCGGCACTACGCCAAAAACACCTAGCCAGCCTTCACAGCCGCATCACAGGTGGGATTCTTACTCAACTATCACAATCGAAGCATTACATAACAGGTACCACTTCGTTACCATAATCACCATGCGAAACATCGTATTGACCATTGGCGTGTCCGCCGTCTTTGGAGCGGCATGCGCGGGGGCAGCACTCTCCGGTGCGCCGGTGGCCTACGGCGCTCCGTTGAATTTCGACTGCTTGCAGGTTGCGACGCCTGTTGGCATGAATCTGACCTGCGTGAACCCCACCCCGTTCACGATGGACGCACATTTCAAGGGAAATTGCGGCCCCCTACCGATGCTTAACGAAGACACTGAGATCGGGCCATTCAAGACAATCTCCCGCCAAGTGCCATGCCTGCCGGGTGTGCAGTCACCATCCGCCGAAGCGTCGATGAGTATGCGGTCCAATGGCACCGATGAGGGTGATCCGCCGCCGAGCCCATCGGCTCGCCCCTTCGGGCTGTAACTCATCCGACGTCGCGTCGATCCTTTTCCGAGGCGAGGGCATTCTTCACCACGTCGTAGGCCATCGACTGGCCATATCCGCGCCGTGCCAGCATGGCGACCAACCGTCGCGCCGCCTTGATCCCGCCGTCGTCGAGATTCTCCGACCTGAGTTTCTTTGTGACGAGCTCCGCTGCCCGCGAGCGCTCGGCCTCTCCGTCGATCTGGGCGAGCGCGGCTGCCGCATTTTCGGCAGACACCCCCTTGGTGCGCAGCTCTGCGGCCAAGGCGCGCTTGCCCTTCCCGGAATACGTATGCCGGGACTGCACCCACTGCGTCGCAAAGTCAGCATCATTGACCAGCCCGGCGGTGGCTAACCGATCCATAATTCGTTCAGAGACATCATCGGGGTACCCGCGCCGCGCCAACCTCTCAGTCAGCTCGGCGCGGGTACGCGCCCGACTTGTCAGCAGGCGAAGGCAATATGACCACGCCTGCTCGTCCCGCGAGTCAACCGGTTCACGCGTCGGGGCTTCGGGGACCGACGCGACCCGGGCTCGCAGATCGTCAAGGGTTCCTTGCGAACCCGCTACAGAAACCGAATCAGAAATCGACTGGGGCCGGGACGACTTCGTCATCGGTCAGCACCGCTCCGATACCAAGCTTTTCCTTGATCTTCTTCTCGATCTCATTGGCGACATCGACGTTCTCCAGCAGGAAGTTACGGGCGTTCTCCTTGCCCTGGCCCAGCTGCTCGCCTTCATAGGTGAACCAGGAACCGGACTTACGAATAAAGCCCTGCTCCACGCCCATATCGATGAGCGAGCCCTCCTTCGAGATGCCCTTGCCGTAGAGGATGTCGAACTCGGCCTGCTTGAACGGCGGCGACACCTTGTTCTTGACCACCTTGACGCGGGTGCGGTTACCCACCGCATCGGTGCCGTCCTTGAGAGTCTCGATGCGACGCACATCCAGGCGCACCGAGGAGTAGAACTTCAAAGCCTTACCACCGGTGGTGGTTTCGGGTGAACCGAACATCACGCCGATCTTCTCGCGCAGCTGGTTGATGAAGATTGCGGTGGTACCGGAGTTGTTCAGCGCACCAGTCATCTTGCGCAACGCCTGGCTCATCAAGCGGGCCTGCAGACCGACATGGCTGTCACCCATCTCACCTTCGATCTCGGCGCGTGGCACCAGCGCGGCCACCGAGTCAATGACGATGAGGTCGATGGCGCCGGAACGCACCAGCATGTCGGCGATTTCCAGAGCCTGCTCACCGGTATCGGGCTGCGATACCAACAGCGAGTCAGTATCGACACCGAGCTTCTTGGCGTACTCCGGATCGAGTGCGTGCTCAGCGTCGATGAACGCGGCGATACCGCCGGCACGCTGCGCGTTGGCGACGGCATGCAGAGCCACGGTGGTCTTACCCGAGGACTCCGGACCATAGATCTCGATGACACGGCCGCGGGGCAGACCGCCGATGCCGAGCGCCACGTCCAGTGCGATGGAGCCGGTCGGGATCACGGAGATGGGCTGGCGCACCTCGTCGCCGAGCCGCATGACCGAGCCCTTACCGAAGCTCTTGTCGATTTGTGCGAGCGCGAGCTCGAGAGCCTTCTCGCGATCCGGTGCCTGCGCCATGGTGTTCTCCGTTTCGTCGTTGTGTTCGAAGATCGGGTTTCCGATCGGTTGAGGCAGACGCTAAACCCACCCACCGACAAGTGGTTGACCTGCGAAAACCATCCGCTCGAACATGCACAACACTAGGGCGAACATCTGTTCGAATCAAGCAGGCGCGCCGGTACGGCGTGTCACCTGTGGTTCACCACTGATCGCGCGGCACGTCGAAGTCCGCACACAACGCACGCCACACATCCCGCGGCTCCACTCCGTCTTCGACGGCCTGCGACGCGGTACGCCCACCGAGGGCCGTCAGCACATGATCGACCAGCACCGACGAACCGTAGGCCGCTCCAAACCGGCCGGTGACAAGCTCGTGAAACTCCGTCAGACGCACACCGTCACCTTAGGGCCGCCAGTACGTCCTGGCACACCCGTACCGGATCCTCGACAGCGATGGCGCCCGCCGCGGCCCGGCGAGCGGCCTCGCGGTAACGCGGTTCCCCCAACACCCGGCCGATGGCGGACGCCAGAGAATCTCGACTCAGCGGCCGCACCAATTCGGCACTGCCTTGCCGCACAACACGATTCGCCAGTTCCCACTGATCACCACCGCCAGGAACCACCACCGTCGGCACTCCGGCCAGCAACGCCTTGCTCAGAAAGCCGTGTCCCCCACCACAAACCGCCAGATCAGCGCCGGACAGCAGTAGATCCTGGCGCGCCAGCCCGGCAATCGCCCAGGACGGCAGTCCCGACGAGGGCGGTTCCAGCGCGGAAATGACCACGCGGGCACCAGCCGATTCCAGGGCCTGCACCGCCAGCTCGGTCATTCCCTCGGCTCCGGTGAAAGCCGTCGACGGTGCGATCACCACCACCGGACCGGACCCCGAAGGCGGCTGCAACACAACGTCAGTGGGCTCCCAATGCAGCGGCCCCACCACGACGGCCTCTGCCGGCCAATCCGGACGCGGCACCTCCAGAGCGGGCAGCGTCGCGATCAGCCTGCGCATGGGGCCGGGATCGCGCGCAGGCAGCCCGATCTCCACGCGTGCCTGTGAGCGCTGTCGCAGACCCTGGTCAATCGATTTCTGGGTCAGCCGGCGCATGAGCCCGTCACGCAATCTGCCGCGCAAGCCGACACCGGGAGCCAGCCCACTACCCAAGGGCGGCAACCCCTTTGACGGCAGATACAGTGGGTGCGGGTTCAGCTCCACCCACGGCACACCCAGTAGCTCCCCCGCCATACCGCCACAAGCGGTAATGACGTCCGACACGATGAGATCCGGAGCCAGCGCTCTGAGCTGATCAAGATTTGCCAGCGCCATATGGGCCGCCCGCTGATGAATTTTGGCGCCCGAATCCGCGTCGTCGTCGTCAACCCGGGGCTGTAGCCCCAGCAGCTCCACCGATTCCACGCCCGCGGCCCGCGCCTGATCAAGCCAGCGGGTACCCGTCAACAACACCGGGTCGTCCCCGGCAGCGGCGAATTTCAAGCACAACGCGAGGGCAGGGAAGGCATGTCCGGGATCGGGACCGGCCACCACGGCAACACGCACCGCCCTACCCTGCCACAGCGATTCGGGCTACGTTGAAACGCATGACCGATACCACGCTGGAACGCTCCACCCTGGCCCCAGCCGAAACCGTCACCCGCTTCCTGGAGGCCGCTCAGAATGGCGACACCGAGTTCGCCGAGAAAGTCCTGGACGAGAACCTCGTCTACCAGAACGTTGGCCTACCCACCATCTACGGACGTCGCGCCGCACTGAAGGTCTTCGAGCCGCTCAAACGGCCCGGCTTCGGGTTCGAGGTGAAGATTCATCGCACCACCACCAACGGAAACACCGTGATGAATGAACGCCACGACGCCATCGTCCTCGGACCACTACGGCTGCAATTCTGGGTATGCGGGGTCTTCGAGGTTTCCGACGAGGGCACCATCACTCTGTGGCGCGACTACTTCGACATGTTCGACATGTTCAAGGCGACGCTGCGGGGCCTGATAGCCATTCCCCTGCCCGCCCTGCGGCCACGTTTCTGACCGCTAGGCGGTCTACGAACCGGTCCAACCCGCCTTGGGCTGTACCCCGATATCCGGCCACACCCCTTTTCTGAGCCGCAACAGCTGCCTACCGTGGCCTCATGACGGACACGTTGACCAGCACCCGCCCGACCGAGATCATCGAGGGATTCTGGGATGCCATGCGCCGCAGCGACCTCGCGGCCCTCGATGCGCTGCTCGAGGACTCCGTTCGCTGGGAAAACGTCGGTCTGCCCACCGTGCGGGGACGCGCCGCGGTCATGCGGGCCTTATCCGCGCTGAGGTTGCCGGGGGCCGGCTTCGACGTCAAGATCCATCGGATAGCAGCCAACGGCAACACGGTGATGACCGAGCGCACCGACGTCATCTTCGCGGGGCCGCTGCATATCGCATTCTGGGTATGCGGTGTCAGCGAGCTTTCCGACGGCGGCAAGCTGACACTCTGGCGCGACTACGCGGACGTCTGGAACATCACCAAAGGATTCGCGCGCGGCATCCTGGGCATCGTCGTTCCCGCACTGCGCCCGAAGCTCTGAATCTCACGACAGCGGGGTCTTGTCGGTTTCCGTCACGGCCCGGTACAGCAGCACTGTGCCCAGAATCAGCGCGCCGACCACCAGCATCGGCACCACGAGCTTGAAGATGGCACCCACCATGAGGAAGGCCAGCCACACGAGCAGCAGCACGCCAATGATCTTCCACACCGCAAGTACCCACCATTCTCTCGACGTGCCACGATGACTCAAGCCTGGCAGGGCGATCGGCGCCTGAGGAACCCCGGAGCCGGAAGATCAGGGAAAGATCCGGGATTACCCTGACAGCTGGCCGAGCTCGTCGAGGGCACCGGCCCAACCGGTCAGGCGATCGGTGGCAGATACCAGGTCATCGAAGAGCGCCCCCCGCGACATGGGTGACGCGACCACCGCGCCGCCGTTGCCGGCCGATACCAATTGCGCTGCCGCGGTGACCAACTCGTTGTACTGACGTACGCCGGTGTCGAGCTGCGCAGTGAACGCCTTGATGGTCGGCTGTAGGTACTCGCGGGTGTGCGGGGTTTCAGCGGCGGCCCTCTCCATGGACACCACTTCTTTGGCGGTCGCGGCCATCACGTACGCGGCCCGATTGGCGGCCGAAAGAACCTGCCGCCCTTCACTCTCCGGAATCATGCTGCCGCGTTCCACCACACCGAGCAGCGAGAAGAGGGATCGTTCGGCGGCGTCCAGGGCCGCCATCGGCGGGCGCGCTGAGGACCCGTAGGGCGGCAGTCGCCGCTCCACTCCCGGGCGCGGCGGCGGCAGCGGTTCCGCCTTCAGATAGCGGTATCGCACCAATAGATAGGTGGCCGGAATGGCGCAGCCAGCCGTCAGCAGCGCCGGGATGATCAACAGCCAGGGCGGTGCTCCGGTGGTGGCCAGCACCGTGGTGACAAGCAGCCCTGCCACGCATGCCAGCGCCCAACGGATGCTCCAACGCTTGGCCCGCAGCCGCTTTCGCAACAACTTCTCGCGCTTATCGGACATCGCGCGCATTCGTGCCGCGAGCTCCTCACCGAGATCATTGACGTTCGTGGCCAGGCGGCGCAGCAGCTGCTCCCAGCCTCCGTGCACCGCGGCGCGACGAGGCGGCTGGGGTGTCATGTTCACATTGTGCCCGAAAATCCAACATCCGCCGAGGCCGAATTCCGATGAGACAAATCCGCCGGGGGTGAGCACTCACGCTCGCCCCCGGCGGATTGAAGAGAAGAAAGTTACTGCTGTCCCAGCGGATTGGCCGGGTTCGCCTGCTCGGGTGATGTCGCGGGCGCGGGTGTCGCGGTGCTGCCGGTGGGCAGCGCCTCACCCTTCATCGAAGCGCGGATCTGTTCCAGCCGCGAATGCCCGGCCATCTGCACACTGGCCTGCTCCACCTCGATCATGCGGCCCTGCACCGAGTTCTGCGCCAGCTCGGCCTGCCCGAGGGCATTGGCATAGCGGCGCTCGATCTTGTCGCGCACCTCATCCAGGGTCGGGGTGTTCCCGGGGGCCGCCAGCTCACTCATGGACCGCAGCGAGGCGGACACCTGCTCCTGCATCTTGGCCTGCTCCAGCTGGCTCAGCAGCTTGGTGCGCTCGGCGATGCGCTGCTGCAGCATCATCGCGTTCTGCTCAACGGCCTTCTTGGCTTGGGCGGCCGCGGCAAGTGCCTGATCGTGCAGGGCCTTGAGGTCCTCGACGCTCTGCTCGGCGGTGACCAGCTGAGCGGCGAAGGCCTCGGCCGCGTTGTTGTACTCGGTTGCCTTCGCGGTATCGCCCGCGGTGGTCGCTTGATCGGCCAGGGTCAGCGCCTGACGCACGTTGACCTGTAATTTTTCGACGTCCGCAAGTTGACGGTTGAGCCGCATCTCCAGCTGACGCTGGTTCCCGATGACCGAGGCGGCCTGCTGCGAGAGCGCCTGATGGTTCCGCTGAGCCTCCTCGATGGCCTGTTGAATCTGGACCTTCGGGTCTGCGTTCTCGTCGATCTTCGCGTTGAACAGTGCCATCAGGTACTTCCACGCCTTGACGAACGGGTTAGCCATGAGATCGATCCGCCTTCTGCTTGGATGCCGGTAGTCGTCGCTACCTACGACTGCGTGGGTCCCAACTTATCTGTTGCATGCCGATCCCCACACCCCCTACCGGGCGCGAAACAATGCGACCGCCACAGTAGTTAGGCGGCCGCCATTGCGCGAACCTGCGGAATGACGACCTTGGTGGCCACGTCGATCCCGCTGAGTGACCCGGCCGTCGATGCCAGCGCCGCCTCCGAGGCGGCAACGGGAGCCTCCCGCCGCGCCAGTCTCTCGCTGACCTCGGACAATACCTGCGACAACGGCACATCGAGCGCACCGCAAATCGCGGCAAGCAGCTCGCTGGAGGCTTCCTTACGGCCGCGCTCGACCTCGGACAGGTATCCCAGGCTGACACGCGCCGAGTCCGATACCTCGCGCAGCGTCTTACCCTGCCCGGAACGTGCACTCCGCAGGGTGTCGCCGATGGCTTCTCGAAGCAACAGCGCCATGTCCATCTCCTTAACGTCTGTCCGCGTCCATACCGCGTAGTAGTTGAGTCTGCCTTGCTCAACGTTGCCGCGCATCCAGAGGTTCCCGTTGCGGACAGTCATAAGAGTCACTGCAGTCCACTCAACTCCGCCCATCCCTGAGGTGCCACTCACCGGCCGGGGGGCGACGATGCGCCGATGATGGCCAAGAGCTGGAGCTTTTCGTAGCTTTCACTACCGGGTACGGCCGTGTACACGAGCAAGGAGGTGGACTCCACCGGGTCCAGCAGAATCTGGCAGTTCAGTTCGAGCAGCCCCACCTCGGGATGCCGGAATCGCTTCATCTCCTTCGGCATGACGCCGACCTCATGCTCTTTCCACAGCGCACGGAACTGCTCGCTCTCAGCGTTCAGCAGCTCCGCGAAACGGGCAGCTTTGGATCCAGGCCCGCGCGCGGCCAATACCCTTCGAAGCCCGGAGGCATACATCCGTGAATAGAACTGGTGATCCTCGACCGGATGTATGGAACGCGTGGCGGGGTCGGTGAACCACCGGTAGCCGATACTTCGTGCTGGTCCCGCATACCGGGTCAAGTCACCGGCGAGTGCGATACCCAGCGGGGTCTGCCGCAGAGTCTCGCCCAGCTCCGTGACGATCTCGGCCGCGGTATCGGGGGTGAGCCGGTCGAAAATCCGCATCAAACCCGGGCTGATGTATTCACTTTCGCCACCGGACGCCGGTGGTTGATGACCGGCGAGCCGGAAAAGATGATCGCGCTCCTCGCGTGACAGGTGAAGGCCCTGTGCGATCGCGGCAATCATCTGCTCCGAGGGCTGCGGCCCCCGTGCACCCTCCAAACGCGCGTAGTAATCGGTTGACATATGGCACAGCGCCGCGACCTCCTCGCGCCGCAATCCACGAGTCCGCCGGCGCTGTCCACGTGGAAGCCCGACATCGTCCGGCTGCATTGCCTCGCGGCGGCTACGGAGAAAGCCGGCTAGGCCCGCCCGATCGATCATGCGTGCATCTTGCACCGCGGCCGCCCGCTTATCCACGGATCGTCAGTCCGTGGATACGCAGCACGCCCGCGGGGACGCTCGTCTCAGATGCCTCGATACCGGCACAACACGCCAACACCAGGAGCAATCACATGCCGCGCACACCGTATGACGTCGACATACCCGACCTGTCAGGACAACGCGCGGTGGTCACCGGCGCCAGCGACGGGATCGGGCTGGAAATCGCGATGAAACTCGCCGGGGCGGGCGCCGACGTGTTCATGCCAGTACGAAACCTGCGTAAAGGGCAAGCTGCCGTCTCCAGGATTCGCGCACTGCACCCCCGTGCGCACCTGACACTGGCCGAACTCGATTTGTCGTCATTGGTATCCATCGCTGACCTCGGTGAAAAACTTTGTGCTGAAGGAACTCCCATCCATCTGCTGATCAACAACGCAGGTGTGATGACCCCACCCGAGAGACAGACCACTGCCGACGGGTTCGAACTGCAATTCGGCACCAACCATCTCGGCCACTTCGCACTCACCGGTCACCTCTTGCCGCTCCTGCGGGCCGGGCGGGCGCGGGTGACGTCGCACACCAGCATCGCGGCGCGCAGCGGCGAGATCAATTGGGATGACCTGAATTGGGAGCGCGGTTACGACGGTATGCGCGCCTACCGGCAGTCCAAGATCGCATGCGGGCTGTTCGGTCTGGAGCTCAGCCGGCTGAGCAACACGGCCGGCTGGGGAATCACGAGCAATATCGCCCATCCGGGAGTCGCCCCCACCAGCCTGCTGGCTGCGCGCCCGGAAGTCGGGCGCACCAAGGACACCACTGAAGTCCGGATGATCCGCTGGCTCTCGGCGCGCGGGCTCATCGTGGGCACCGTCGCAAGCGCCACACTGCCCGCCCTGATGGCCGCCGTGGCACCGGAGGCCACAGACGGCGGTTTCTACGGTCCGCGCTGGCCCGGCAGCGCCGGCGGCCCTCCAGGACCGCAGAAACTCTGGAAGCCGTTGCACAGCATCAGGAATGCGTCACGACTGTGGCAGGCATCCCAGGAACTGACCGGTGTCACCTTCACCTGAAAAACGCTAATCGACCGGCAGCACCATGACCGCCGATTCCAGCGGCGGGAATCTAGGGGGTTTTCGGCCGTGGGCGCAGCGCCTGGACCAAATAGTCGATACCGGTGATGACGGTGAGGGCCACCGCCAATCCCATCAAGATCAGCGCAGCCGTGTGCCAGTGGCCGGTCAGCGGCAGCAGATAGCCCGCGATCGCCAACGACTGCACCAAGGTTTTGAGCTTGCCACCCCGGTTCGCCGGAATCACACCATGGCGCAGCACGGAGAAGCGCAAGACGGTGATTCCGATCTCGCGGACCAGGATGACCGCGGTGACCCACCACGACAGATCGCCGAGCAGACTCAGCCCCACCAGCGCCGCGCAGATAAGGGCCTTATCGGCTATAGGGTCTGCGAGCTGACCGAATGGGGTTATCAGGCCGTAGCGGCGGGCAAGTATGCCGTCATACCGGTCAGTGGCGATGGCCAGCGCGAACACTCCAAAAGCGGCAATGCGCCAGGAGCTTTGATGCCCGCCCTCGGTAAAGAGCACCACAACGAACACCGGCACCAGCACGATGCGTAGCACGGTCAGGATGTTGGCTATGTTCAGCACCGGCACCGGCGCAGCCGAAGCCGCCGAATCAGGCTGGGTTTCCGGTGGCATCGGCACGTCAAACACCCTATCTGTTCGTGAGCTGGCTACTGTTCACGCATGAGCGCTGAAGGTACATCCGGCATCTCGGACAATCCGGGGCATCCCGCCCCCTCGGTGACCGTGCGCCGTGCCCGTACCTCCGACGTCCCCGCCATCAAGGCACTTGTCGATGTCTATGCCGGGCGCATTCTGCTGGAGAAAAACCTTGTGACGCTGTACGAGGCCGTCCAAGAATTCTGGGTGGCCGATCTCGATGGGGAGATCGTCGGCTGCGGAGCTTTGCATGTGCTGTGGTCGGATCTCGGAGAGGTGCGCACCATCGCCGTACATCCACGGCTCAAAGGTGCCGGCGTCGGACACGCGCTCGTCAGCCGCCTGCTCGAGGTGGCCAGCGAGCTGGAACTCAAGAGGGTCTTCGTGTTGACCTTCGAGGTCGACTTCTTCGCCAAACACGGCTTCCGCGAAATCGACGGCACTCCGGTGACCGCAGAGGTGTACGAGGAAATGTGCCGCTCCTACGACACCGGTGTGGCCGAATTCCTCGACCTGAGCTATGTGAAGCCGAACACCCTCGGCAACACCCGGATGCTCGCACATCTCTCATCTCGGCCTACGTGACGCGGCGGTCAGCAATGATCGAGGCATGCCACGACTACGCCAAGTGTCCCGTGCCGAAACCGACGACCGACTTGTCCATCGCATGTACGACCAGATTTTCGGCGACCGTGACCCGGTCGCCGATCCGGGCACGACGACGGGCACACCAGGTGACTGGTGGACGGTTTTCGCGCTCGTTCCCGATGCGCTGAAGCACTCGGTGCAGGGTTTCGCGTTCTACCGCAGCCCCGACCGCAAGCTCGACCCTGTGCTGCGCGAACTCGGCCAGACCAGGGCGGGATGGGCACGGCGCAGCCAGTTCGTCTTCTCCCAGCACTGCAAGTCCTGCCGCATGGTCGGCATGACCGAGGAGATGATCGCCGCGATCCCCTCCTGGAGTACCGCCGAGTGCTTCACTGCGGTGCAGCGCGCGGTGCTGGCCTATACCGACTGCCTGGTCCTCGATGGCGGCCGGGTGCCCGACGGGGTATTCGCCGCGCTGCAGGCCCATCTCTCCGACGAGGAGATCCTGGAGCTCACCTACATCACCGCCATGTACGAAATGCACGCCGTGATGAGCACGGCGTTGCGCTTGGAATGGGATAACCGCGAAGAACCGATCGTGGAGATCGCCGCACCCGAGGGATTCACATCCTTCGACGTGGGTGACGCCATCGCGCTGAGGCGCGACGAAAACGCCTAGAAGTCCTCGGGCACTCCGCCGTCGTCCTCGTCCTCGTCGGCTCCTCCGCCGCCACGTATCGAGGCGAGCACTCCCGCAAGATCTTCGGGCTTCACCATCACTTCGCGTGCCTTGGATCCCTCGCTGGGACCGACGATTCCGCGTGTCTCCATCAGATCCATCAGGCGGCCCGCCTTGGCGAATCCCACCCGCAGCTTGCGCTGCAGCATCGACGTCGAGCCGAACTGGCTGGAGACCACGAGCTCGACGGCCTGCAGGAAGGCGTCCATGTCGTCGCCGATATCGGGATCGACATCGTCCTTACCGGGGCCGCCCCCGACCTTGGCCGTGGTGACGCCCTCGGTGTACTCCGGCTCGGCCTGCTCCTTGCAGGCCGACACCACCGCGGAGATCTCCTCGTCGGTGATGAACGCGCCCTGCATACGAATCGGCCGCCCCGCGCCCATCGGCAGGAACAATCCGTCGCCCATACCGATGAGCTTCTCGGCGCCGGGCTGATCCAGGATGACACGGCTGTCGGTCAGCGACGACGTCGCAAAGGCAAGACGTGAGGGCACATTCGTCTTGATCAGACCGGTGACGACATCCACCGATGGGCGCTGAGTGGCCAGCACCAGGTGAATACCGGCCGCACGCGCCTTCTGGGTAATGCGCACAATGGCGTCCTCGACGTCCCGGGGGGCCGTCATCATGAGGTCGGCGAGCTCATCGACGACGGCGAGGATGTAAGGGTACGGCCGGTATTCGCGCTGACTGCCCAGCGGCGTGGTGATCTCTCCCGAGCGCACCTTGGCGTTGAAGTCGTTGATATGGCGCACGCGGCTGGCCTGCATGTCCTGGTATCGCTGCTCCATCTCCTCGACCAGCCAGGCAAGCGCCGAGGCCGCCTTCTTGGGTGAGGTGATAATCGGCGTGATCAGGTGCGGAATGCCTTCGTAGGGAGTCAGTTCCACCATCTTGGGGTCGATCAGGATCATCCTGACCTCCTCCGGGGTGGCCCGTGCCAGCAGCGAAACCAGCATGGAGTTCACAAAACTGGACTTACCCGAACCGGTGGAGCCGGCGACCAGCAGGTGCGGCATCTTGGCCAGGTTGGCCGAGATGAAGTCGCCCTCGATGTCCTTACCGAGACCGATCACCAGCGGGTGATGATCACGACGAGTTTCGGGTGCGGTCAGCACGTCGGCCAGGCGCACCATCTCGCGGTCGGTGTTCGGCACCTCGATACCGACCGCCGACTTCCCGGGGATCGGGGCGAGTAGACGCACGCTGTCGGTGGCTACCGCGTAAGCGATATTGCGTTGTAGCGCGGTAATTTTCTCCACCTTGACGCCCGGACCCAGCTCAACCTCATAGCGGGTGACGGTGGGACCACGGTTGAATCCAGTAACCGCGGCATCGACCTTGAACTGCTCGAGCACTCCGGTGATCGCGGCGATCATGTCGTCATTGGCCGCGCTGCTCTCCTTCGGCGGATCGCCCGCCACGAGCAGATCCAGTGAAGGCAGCGTGTACGGACCTTCGATCACTCGATCGACAACGGGCATCTGCGGCTTCGGCTTGGCCTTCTTGGTCGACTTGACCACCGGCGCGGGCTTGGGCGCGGGCGGAGCGGGCGGCTCCGGAGCCGCGACCGCCTCTTCCTCGATCGGGTAGTTGTCCATCGGCGTGGCTCCACGCGTGAACTCACGCGTCGCCTCGTAGTCGCCTTCGGACTGCCCGTCTTCGTAGTCTTCGTAGTCCGGGTCGTCCCACTCCTCATCCCATTCGTCATAGTCCCTGGGCGAGAACATGTTCCGAAGGGTGTCCGGGACGTCGCGAATCGTGGTACCGGTCAACAGCAGCACCCCGAAGACAATCGCCATCACGAGCAACGGTGCGGCGATCCACGCGGTCAGCCCCTGAGCCAGCGGTCCACCGATCACGAAGCCGACGAATCCGCCTGCGGCCGAGCGGCCCTCGGGAGAATCGGGCGAACCCGCAAACAGATGCCACAGCCCCAGGATCGGCAGCGCGACCATGGCGAAGCCCAGTAGGAGGCGCGGACGCTCTTCCGGATTCGGTTCGGTACGCATCAGGAATACGGCGATGACGAGCGCAATGATCGGCACCAGCGCGACGCCGGAGCCGACAACCACGCGGAAGGCATTGTCGATCCAGCCGCCAACCGGCTTAGCGGCATGGAACCACGAGCTCGCCCCCACCACGAACGCCACGCCCAGCAACGCCAGGGCAACGCCGTCGCGCCGGTGACCGTGTTCGATATCGTGAGCCCGGCCCACCGACCGGAACAACGACCCGACGCCATGGGCGCACGCATGCCACCCCGTGCGCGCACCACGTCCCAGCGCAGCCAGAGGTGCGGTCCAGTGCTGGTTACGACGCTGATTGCGGCGCCGTGGGGCCGGACGGCGGGTCGGTGCGGTGTTGCGCGACCGGGGGCCCGGTTTGGTGTTCCGGCTGCGTGAGCGGCTGACAGTCTTACTCGCCATGGGCGACAGCCTAGTCGCAATAGTCACATCTGCACCATCTGCAACACGGGTAAAACCGCTAGTAAGCAAATGTTTTGTCACCTACGCGAGGCCGCCCTGAGACAGTCTCGTGACCTGAGAAACGCCCTAACGGTCCGGGCGCGGCTTGGTCTCGCCCAGCCAGGACTGATTCGCCGCGATATAGAACTGGTCGCCGTTGAAGCTGCTCGCCGAATGGCCCCGGAAGCAGTACACGCCCTCATCCTTGGTGACGGCACATTTCACGGCCCGGTAGTTGAAGTAGTTACCCGGTGTGAGCACGGGCGGACGCGTCGCAGGGGTAAACAGCTGTTCACCGGTCGCGTCGAAATGGGCGCGCCAATTCCCCGGGAACCACGCCACCTGGTTGGTGCCGGCCGGCGCCCCCGGGAACGAACCGTTGCAGCCGAAGCTGCCGTCTATCCAGATCGCGCAATTGAGTCCCCGCGGCGTCGAGAACCAGGCCCCGTCGGTGTCATCCCGCAGGAATTGCTCGAAGTCAGCCTGCCTGAATTTAGTGGCGTTGTTGACGTCCGGATAGGGATTGGGGTCGGCCGAGATATCCGGATCCGCCAGCGCGGACATCGACGAGCCGCCCATCAACCCCAGGGCCAACGCGGCGATGCCCACAATCCGAGTGAGGAGCCCCACTTCAACCTCCAGACGCATTCCATGGTTATCCAGTCAGCAAAATAGCGAGGCCGAGTGTACGGAGGTCTGGCGCCCGCCGGGGTAAAACCGGCCAGGACAATTGACAATGACTGTTGCCAACATTGTCGATGCTCGCTAGCCTTTTCTTCATGAGTGGCAACGGCGCCCTGCCGACGGTCGGTACCCATCCCCATGACTACTACTGGCGAGCGGGCATGGAACTGCGCCCCGCTCCCAGCCGCCTGCGGTTCGACTCGATGTGGACCCAATCGCGCAGGGACATTCTGGAACCGTGGATGGACTTTCATGAGGTTCCCCGGGAGACGGACCGCACCCGGCTGCTGGCGGATCACCTGTGGCAGGGCGACGAACTGATGGACGCCGTAGTGGACAGGATCCGCAAGATGCCCGCCCGCCAGGGCCGGGCAATGCTCAACCGGGCCCTTGATCACGGCATCGAGTCGATCGAGGATCCGCCTGCCGAATTCGTCGCGTTGTTCGAGCAGCTCGACAATCCGCCGGCGTGGTACGACCCCGACCTCTGGGAGCGCGGCCGACAGCTGTGGAACAACTCCTCGCTGGCCGCCAAGTTCGGCATGGGGTTCGGCGACACCTTCGGCACCTTTGTGGGCGACGAGGTCGCCTACGCAACCGGTGCGACAGGCAGATTCGTCAATGACACCCTGCGCCGCAACCTAGAGACCACCGCATGGTTTCGCAAGATGACCTACCGCGGTGCGCTGGAGCGCTATGCACAGCCGTTCAAGGACACCGTCCTGGTGCGCCTGATGCACGCACAAGTGCGCGCCGGACTGCGAAGGTCCTGGGGCAACGAACAATTCGCCCACCATGGCAACCCGATCTCCAACTCGATGATGATGGGTGCGGCGATGACCTTCGGCCTCATTCCGCCACTGATCGATCATCAGCACGGACGCACCCGCACGCAGGCAGATTTACAGGCCGCCGTCATGTATTGGGCGTACATCGCCTACATATTCGGCGTAGCCGAGGAGCTCATTCCCACATCGGTGTCCGAGGGGATGGAGACGATGGACTACATGGTGGCCTATGCCGGCGGCCCCTCGGAATGGACAGACATCATGATGGGCGCCGCATTCGGCTTCGTGGACAAGGGCTTTGCCGGCCGGGTCGGACGCGCGGTTTTCACCCCAATTCTCGGTGTCGCCGCGTACTACGGCGGCGAGGACCTGGTCCGCGCGCTTGTACGAGCGACTCCCCTGCGAGACGCCCGGCTACAGCCGTGGACCACGCTCACCGGAATCGCGGTGCACGCCAATGTGACACTGCGACGAGTCGGCGACAAACTGCCGGGCGCTGCGCGCCGTGCTCAACAACGCGATGGCGAACTGTTGTGGTGGTCGGCGATGCTCGTGAACAAGACGCTGGCCAAGCTGGGTGGTATGCACGACATGTCGTACACCCATCACGACGCGACGGCGGCGACACCGGCAGGCTGCCCGGTGCCGCACGCCCCGCGTGTCAGTGCCTGATTCGTGTCAGTGCCTAATCCTGGGCGCCCAGCCAGGTCTTACCGGGCGACACCATGAACTGGTTGGTGTAGCTCGCGTAGTTGCCGCCGCCGGTGCAGTACACATTGTTCTCCGGCGTTGTGGCGCAGCGGGTACTGCCGAGCTCTATGTAGTTGTTCGCCGGCAGCACGCGCTGGGCCTGGCCCGACGAGAATCGGGGCTGCCCCGTGTTATCAAAGTGCGCCGACGAGTCTCCCCTGAACCAGCCAATCTGGTTGGCGCCGCCGGGAGCACCCGGGATCGTGCCCGTACACCCAAAGCTGCTGTCCTCCCAGATGCCACAGTCCAAGCCGAACGGCGTCGAGAACCACAGACCTGGCTTGTCCGCGATCCGGAAACCCTCGAAGTCCAGTTTGGCGTATTTGCTGGTATCCGGGTACGGGTTCTTTTGCGGGTCCGCGGCAGCAGGCAGCGCCGCTCCCGCCGATATAGCCAAGCCAGCGACCGCTCCCGCAATCGCAAACAACTTACGCGACATGATTTGCCTCTCCCCTGTTTCCTAATGACAGTTGCACAGCAGCTGTCTTATGCAGTCTTATCCCGAAAATCATACACATACCGGTTAACTGAAACTGCCCTGCTGCGTGACACAGCTACCTTCTGAACCGACCCTTTCGCAGATCCGTAGATTCATCTATGGTTGTGACATGACCGAGAAGGTCTCGCGCGATGACTACTTCACTGCCGCCTTCGAACTACTCGCGGCCGGCGGCAAGTCCGCGCTGACCACGACCGCCGTCTGCCGCCGGATTGGTGTGACGACCGGCTCGCTGTACCACCACTTCGGCAGTGGGGCCGCCTTTTATCGGGCAGTCATCGACTATTGGGAAAACGATGTCACCGTGGCACAACGCCGGCGTGTGGACGCCGTAGCCGACCCCCGGGAACGGCTCGCGACACTCGAACAGGCTGCCCGCGAAGCCGATCACGAGGTCGAGAAGGCAATCCGCTCCTGGGCCATGGCCGACAGGTATGTCGCCGCGGCGCAGCAGCGCGTCGACCAGGTGCGCCATGAGCACCTCACAAAGCACTACATCGAGGCGGGATTCACCCCAGCACGGGCCGATACTCTGGCGCGCATCGGTTTCAGCATCCTGGTCGGTGCGCAGCAATTCGGTACGCGCGTGGATCACAAGCGGCTCAACTCCGCGCTCGACGAGTATTCGGCCTGGGTCAATTCGTCGGTGTCGGCGGAGGTGACCACTTCCCACTGACCTTGGTGTACCGGGATATCAGCGCCAGGGCTTGGTCGGGAAAGAGCTCACGGGGAAATGCTTCACGCGTCCCGGGCCTGTCCGAGAACAGGATCCCCACCGCATGATCGTTGACGACCACATTCTTGATGTCGGCGTAGTCGCGCAGAACCATCAGCCGCGTCGTCAGAAATGACTGTCCGAGTAGAGCATTCGGTGTCGGGCGCAGCGCCCAGAAGGTGAAGTCTGACGCGCCGAACTCGGCGCGCTGCACGGTCCCGGCCGGTATCGCCCGCATCGATTGCCGAGTGCGAGCGCGAATTCTCGACGTGATCAGTGCTGCTGCCGCCGCCACCACGACCAGGATGACAACACCGGCGGAGATTCCGACAAAAAAGAAGAAGAACGCGACGTACAAGAGCGCCAGCGCCAGCAGAATCCAGACGCCCCGCGACCGCCCGATCGTCTGGAGCGCACCCTTGGCAAGCCTGGCCCGGCCATCCTCAGTGAAAAATACCTCCGTCCGGATCGGCAATCCGCCGGGCGGCCCCTGATCGGTCATGTCCCTCCCCTAGCCCCTGTTGTCCCGCACAGCCTATCGACCCGGCTCCGTTTCGGTACGGTGGAATCGATCCACCCCCAACGACGAGAGGTGTTCCATGCCCACTGTGGTCGCGTTCCTGTATCCCCAGCCCGACAAGCGCGACGAGGTTCGTGCCGCCCTCCTGGAAACGATCCCTCTGGTTCACGATGAGCCCGGATGCAATCTCTACACCCTGCACGAGGCACAGGACCGATTCGTCTTCGTGGAGTCTTGGGCAAGCGGCGAGGCATTGGCCGAACACGGGAAGGCGCCCGCCGTCACCGCCATGTTCGGCAAGGTGGGTCCGCTGCTGAGCCAGCCACCGGAAATTGTTGTCGCCGAGGCTCTCCCGGCTGGTGATCCCGCCAAGGGCGACTTGGTGCACTGAGATGGGAAAACTGGACGGCAAGGTCGCGTTCATCACCGGCGCCGCCCGCGGTCAGGGGCGCGCCCACGCGATCAAACTGGCTTCCGAAGGAGCCAGCATCATCGCGGTCGACATCTGCGCACAGATCCCGTCGGTGGAATACCCGATGGCGACCACCGAGGATCTGGACCTCACCGTCAAAGAGGTCGACGCCCTGGGGCGCGCCATCTCGGCACACGAGACCGACGTGCGTGACCGGGAAGCCTTGCAGGCGGCGTTCGATGCCGGGGTGCACGATCTCGGGCCCGTCGACATCGTGGTCGCGAACGCCGGAATCGCCACTCTGACTCCCGAATGCGGAGACGACGGCTGGCGGGACGTCCTCGACGTGAACCTCACCGGCGTGTACCACACCATCGAGGTGGCGCGACCGTCCATGGTGCAACGCGGGGCCGGCGGTTCGATTGTGCTCACCAGCTCAGTGGCCGGACTGACCGGCATGGTGATGGACAACCCCGGAGGACTCGCCTACACCGCCGCCAAGCACGGACTCGTGGGCTTGATGCGCAGCTACGCGAATATGCTGGCCCCGCATAACATCCGGGTCAACACCATTCACCCGTCGGGTGTGGCGACGCCGATGCTGATCAATCCGGTCACCGAGAAGCTATTCGCAGATGGCTCGCCCGAAGGCATGTCCGACACCGGAAACGCCTTGCCCGTCGTCCTGATGGAGCCCGAGGATATGGCCAACACCGTGGCGTGGCTGGTGTCGGAGGACGCTCGGTACATCACCGGCGTCGCGCTTCCCGTCGACGCCGGATTCACCAACAGGCGGTAACGTGCCACAGTCGAATCCCGCCGCCCAGACCGCCTTTGGCCCGATGGCCATCACCGCCGTCGAACAGCATGAGCCTGCGGCGGCCCGGATCGTCGACGACGACCTTGCGGCCCACATCCTGCCCCGTGGCGTGCGGTGGTTCGTCCGCGCCACCGCTTGGGCACCACTTAGGCACTGGCTGATCAGGCTCACCGAACGCGGCGGGCAGGGCGCCTGGTCGCTCTTTGTGTGCCGCAAGCGGTACATCGATGATCAACTAGCCGCGTCGTCGATCGATGCCGTGGTAGATCTCGGAGCCGGCCTGGACACCCGAGGGTGCCGCGTGGCCCGCGCCGCGCCGACTCCGGTGTTCGAGGTCGATCAGGCGGTCAACATCGCCATCAAACAGCAGGCCGTCAAAAGAGCGCTGGGTGCGGTGCCAGCGTCGCTTCATCTTGTGCCGGTTGACTTCCAGCGCGACGAGCTGGCCGAGGAATTGCGGCGCGCGGGTCATGACACAGCCCACCGCACGTTCTTCATCTGGGAGGGGGTGACCCAGTACATTCCCGAGACCGCGGTGCGCGCCACCCTCGCCTACCTGGGCACTGCGGCCACGGGCAGCCGCCTGGCATTTACCTACGTACAACGCGACTTCATCGACGGTAGCAATCTGTACGGAAACTCAATGTTGTACAAGCGTTTTAGGGTGCGCAGTCAGGTATGGATGTTCGGCCTGACGCCAGGTACGGTGGGGCCCCTACTCGCCGAATACGGCTGGCAGGTCCTGGAGGATGTCAGTGGTCCGGAGTATCAGCGGCGCTACCTGATACCGGCCGGACGTACGCTCTCGACCACCGAGCTGGAACGGACCGTGCTCGCCGAGAAGATCTAGTCGACGGTGAGCACAGTCGGCACGATCATCGGCTGCCGGCGATAGGTCTCGCCGACCCACTTGCCCACCACCCGCCGCACGGACTGGGCAATGCGGCCGGTATCGTTCACCGACTGTTCGGCAAGTGAATTCAGTTCCGTGATCACCAGTTCGGTCACCGGATCCAGCGCCTTCGCGTCGTCGGAGAATCCGCGAGAGAACAGCTGTGGCCGGCCCACCGGGCGTCCATTGCTACGCACCACCACAGTGACGGCCACAAACCCACCGTTGCCCAAGACCAGACGCTCGCCAACCGTGGCGTCGGAGACATCGCCGTCGACGAGGCCGTGCACGAACATCTTGCCCACCGGTACCCGGCCAGAGATGCGTGCGCGCTCGTTGTGCAGGTCCACGCTGACCCCGTTCTCCGCCAATACGATGCGGCCTTCCTCCACACCGGTCTTGGCCGCGAGCCCGGCGTTGGCGCGCAGGTGCCGCCAGGTGCCGTGCACCGGCATCACGTTGCGCGGTCGCACCGCGTTGTAGAGGTACAGCAGCTCGCCTGCGTACGCATGTCCGGAAACGTGAACCCGCGCGTGGGTGTTGGTCACTACCCGAGTGCCTACCTTGGCCAGGGAGTCGATGATGCCGTAGACCGCTTCTTCATTCCCGGGCACCAGCGACGACGAGAGGATGACCAAATCGTCAGGGGTCAGCGTGATCTGGCGGTGATCACCACGCGCCATCCGCGACAGTGCGGCCATCGGTTCGCCCTGGGTGCCGGTGGTTATCAGTACAACCCGTTGCGGTGCAAGCTCATTCGCGGCCTCGACATTTATGAGGTCACGATCGTCAACCTCCAGGAAGCCGAGCTCACGGGCAATGCCCATGTTGCGCACCATCGACCGGCCCACGAGTGCCACCCGGCGGCCGTGAGCCACCGAGGCGTCGATGATCTGTTGTACCCGAGCCACATTGCTGGCGAAGCAGGCCACGATCACCCGTCCGCGCGCGGTTTCGATAAGCCGGTTGAGAGTCGGGGCGATCTCGCTCTCCGACGGCCCCACACCGGGAACCTCGGAGTTGGTGGAGTCCACAAGGAAAAGATCCACGCCCCTATCCCCCAGACCGGACAGCCCGGGCAAGTCCGTCGGACGCCGGTCCGGAGGCAGCGGATCGAGCTTGATATCGCCGGTGTGCAGGATGGTTCCGGCCTCGGTGTGCACGGCGATGGCCAGCGCATCAGGTATCGAGTGGTTGACCGCGAAGTATTCGCATTCGAACGGCCCGTGGGTGGACCGCTCGCCCTCGGTGACCCTGATAAACCGCGGCGTGATGCGGTGCTCCCGGCACTTGGCCTCGACCAGCGCGAGGGTGAACGCGGAGCCGACGACCGGGATGTCCGGACGCATCTTCAGCAGGAACGGAATGGCCCCGATGTGGTCCTCATGCGCATGGGTGAGCACCAGCGCCTCGACGTCCTCGAGGCGGTCCTCGATGTGGCGGATATCGGGCAGGATCAGGTCCACACCCGGTTCGTTGTGGCCGGGGAACAGCACTCCGCAGTCGATGATCAGTAGGCGTCCACGGAGCTCGAAAACCGTCATATTGCGCCCGATCTCGCTGATACCGCCGAGCGCTGTCACGCGCAATGCACCATCAGCGAGCGGTCCGGGCGCCCGCAGGTCCTCGGGTGGGGTAACTGCCACCTACAGCACCCCGGCGGCACGCATATCGGCGGCCAGTCCCTCGATCTGCTCCGGGCTGGGCGGAACATTGGGCAGGCGTGGATCGCCAACCTCGATGCCCTGCAACCGGAGTCCGGCCTTGACGGCGCCCACCGCGCCCAGGCGCCGACACGCCTCGGTGATGGGTGCGACCTGCGCGTTCAGCTTGCGCGCGGTCTCAACATCGCCCGCGTTGTACGCGGCCAGCAACTCACGCAGTGGCCCAGCGACGAAATGCGAGATGACACTGACGAACCCGACCGCACCCACCGACAGCCACGGCAGATTCAGCGGGTCATCTCCCGAGTAGTAGACCAGGTCGGTGCCCGCGATGATCTGAGCACCACCATGCAGATCACCCTTGGCGTCCTTGACGGCCACGATGTTCGGATGTGCGGCCAGTTCACGGATGATGTGGAAGTCGATCGGGACAACCGAACGTGGCGGAATGTCGTACAGGATCACGGGCACGTTCACCGCATCCGCGACCGCGGTGAAATGTGCCAGCAGCCCCGCCTGCGAGGGCCGCGAGTAGTAAGGGGTGACGACCAGGAGTCCGTGTGCTCCGGCAGCCTCGCACTCACGGGACAGCTTGATGCTGTGGGCGGTGTCATAGGTGCCGGACCCGGCGATGATGCGTGCGCGATCTCCCACCGCCGCCACCACCTCGCGCAGCAGGGTCAGCTTCTCGGCGTCGGAGGTTACGGGAGACTCTCCGGTGGTGCCGGAGAGGACAAGGCCATCGCATCCGGCGTCGACCAAATGCGCGGCAAGCCGCACCGCGGTATCGACGTCAAGGGCGCCTTCGGCATCGAAAGGAGTCACCATCGCGGTGAGCACGGTGCCGAGCCGCGCCACTGTTCCACCTGCTGTCACGGCATGAGAATACCCGCCCCAACCAAGCGGTTAATCCCTACCGGCTGTGTTGTATCCCTCGGTTGTATCCCTCGGTTGTATCCCTCGGTTCTACCCCTCGTAGACCAATGGGGAGATCGCGACCTCCGTGCCGTCGGCCAGGGTCGCGATATCGAAATCTCCGAAGATGGACGGAGCCAGGTCGGCGAGCTGGCGCAGACAGGCAATGGCGAGCCGACGAATCTCCACGTCGGCGTGTTCGCTGGCCCTCATCGCGATGAAGTGTCGCCAGGCCCGGTAGTTCCCGGTGACGACGATCCTGGTCTCCGTAGCGTTGGGCAGCACGGACCGGGCGGCCTGGCGTGCCTGCTTGCGCCGCAGCACCGCGTTGGGAACGTCGGCCAGCGTGGATTCCAATTTCTCCAGCAGCTCGACATACGCCGCGCGGCTGGCATCTGTGGCCTTACGCACCAGCGCGATGAGTTCCGGGTCGTCCTCGACAGCGGGGGGCAGCACGACGTTCGAGTCGTCCTCCGGGACGAATCGCTGGGAGAGCTGCGAGTACGAGAAGTGGCGATGCCGGATCAACTCGTGGGTACAGGACCGCGAGATACCGGTGATGTAGAAGGTCGCCGACGCATGCTCGAGCACCGACAGGTGCCCGACCTCGATGACATGGCGCAGGTAACTCTCGTTGGTGGCGGTGCGCGGGTTCGGCTTGGACCAGCTCTGGTAGCAGGCCCGGCCGGCGAACTCGACGAGCGCCGGTCCACCGTCGGCATCGGTGCTCCAGTCGATATCCGGAGGTGCGATGAAGTCGGTCTTCGCTATCAGCTGCACGCGCAGCGGCACGATCTCTGCCACGCGCAACACCCTACGTGTACCGTCGCCGTCCCCACGAACATGCTGAAATGTGCGCCAAAACGGCCGAAATCCGCAATTTTGCGCATGCTCGCGGTGTTTCGCGCCCCGCTTGCACGCCCTACCATCGGCCCCGTGAGTTCCTGGACCCTTGGACCCGAGAACGGAACCCTGACGCTGCACACCGGTGTCACCGGCGCGGCGGCGCGGATGGGGCATCGGCTGACCATCGTCATGGACGCCTGGACCATCTCAGTCGACGGACCCGATGACCAGCCGTCGGCCGTCAGCCTCGTGGTGGACGTCGACTCGTTGCGGGTAGAAAGCGGTGAGGGCGGTCTGACACCGCTTACCGGGCCCGAGAAAACGATCGTGCGGTCGAACGCATTGAAGACACTCAATGCCCAGCGATTTCCCACCATCGAGTTCCATGCCGAGCAGATCGGCAAGACAGCGGCCGGCTATGTCATGCGTGGAGCGCTGACCATTCACGGTGCGACCCGGGCTGTGGACATCGAGCTGTCGGTCGCCGCGGACGGTGCTCTGAGTCTCAGCACCGACGTCTCGCAGCGGGCATACGGCATCAAGCCGTTCTCCATGGCGATGGGATCGCTGAAGGTCGCCGATGCGGTCACGGTGTCGTTCGAAGGACGGCGCCCAGGGGCCTGACCAGGTCTCCGCGCTCACCTACCGCCACACGCTCCAGGCCCAGCCAAGACGCCATGCTCACCAGTTGCTCGGCCAGCGGTCCGGCGATGCCGACAGGGTCTCGGCCCTCTTCGGCAAAGGCTCCGACGACATTGAGCGTGCCGGCCGCGCGATCGGCCTTGAGGTCGACCCTGCCCACCAGTTGCCCATCGAGCAGGAAAGGCCACACGTAGTAGCCGTACTGCCGTTTGGCCGCGGGTGTGTAGATCTCGATGCGGTAGTGGAAATCGAAAAGCCGCTCGACGCGCGGACGAAAAAAGATCAGCGGATCAAAGGGGCACAGCAGTGCCGTCCCCTGGTCGGCTCGCGGAATCGTCCGTCCGGCAGCCAGATATGCCGGTGCACCCCACCCGTCGACGGACACTCTCTCGACCTCGCCCGCGTCGGCGAGCACAGCGAGTGCGGGTTTGATCTGTCCGGCCGAGAGCCGGAAATAGTCACGGATATCGGCCTCGGTCCCCACCCCCAGCGCACCGACCGCACGGCGGGCCAGCTCCAGTACTGCCTCCTCGTCGGACACCTCGCGCTGGTAGATGTCGGCGGGAATCACCTTGTGCGCCAGTTGGTAATGCCGCGAAAAGCCGACCCGCTTATCGGTGGTCAGCTCGCCCGAGGAAAACAGGGCTTCGGCGATCCACTTGGTTTCGCTGCGATCCCACCATGGGCCCTTGCGTCCTGGCGCCTCACGTTCCAGGTAGGCCTCGATCTGCCCGGCCGTGCACGGCCCCAATTCGGCGACGGCGGCCAACACCTCGTCGACGAGCCCCGGATTCTCCTCGACGAACTTTCGCGCCCACCGCCCATAGCGGTACTCGCGCATACGCCAGCGCATCAACGGCCAATCCTGAATCGACATCAGGGCCGCTTCGTGCGCCCAGTATTCGATGAGTAGCCGCGGCGTGCGCGCGCTGTGGCTCCACGCGGCGTCGTCGAGCAGCGCGCGGTCATAGGGCCCAAGCCTGCTGAACACGGGCGCGTAGTGCGCACGCACAGCCACCGATACCGAATCCAGTTGCAGTACCTGAATTCTGGACATGAGCTTGCGTAGATGTGCGCGGGTAACGGCCGTCGCGGAGGTGTCTGTGAAACCCTGCGCCGCGATCGCGATGCGCCGCGCCTGGGCCACGGTCAAGGCCGACCGGCTCACCGGGCTCCCATAAGACGGGACAACCAGCCGGAGTCGGACGGATCGATCATCTCCCCCGAATTGTCGATGACGCCGGGCACACCGCCCAGGCCGTGGTCGGTGAGCTGCTGCTCATTGCCCGCGGTCCGCTGGCGGTCGACTTCGTTGACTTGCAGAGAGGAGATTTCACGCAGCACCTCGCCCGTCACCCCTGCCCCGGCGGCGATCTCGCTGATTTGCAGGTTCGTCAGATTTCCCACACCTTCGACCGGCTGCCTCCGGAACATCTCGCCGATGAAGCCCAGGATCACCGCGTCGGTGGCGCCGGCTTTATCGATCAGGAACAACGCGGCCGCCGCCCGTGACGAGTAGTCGCCGCTTGCCGAGATCCGGTCCAAAAAGCTCACCGGCCGATAGGTCACCTGCAACCGGCCCTCAGTGACGTACGTGGTGATGTCCTCACCGTATTGGGCCTCGAACCGTTGGCAGAACGGGCACTGGAAATCGAGAAACACAGTGATTCCGGCGGCCACGTCGCCCGCGCCGCCCACCGTCACACCCGCCCCCTGGCTGTTCCCCCAGCCCGCCGCTTCCACGGGTGCCGACGCCGTTCCCTCCACGGTGCGCGCACAGCCGGTCAGAACGAGCAGCACTATCGCCGCAAGCAGCAGCACCTTGGGCACCCCTGCCGCACCCGGGGCACTCACCCGTCGACTTTCCGATAACTCAGGAATTGATAGCGCAAGCCGGACTCGCTTGTCTGCCAGTCATTTTCCTCGACAACCCAGCCTTCTCCGAGTTCCGGAGCAAGCGCGTCACCCGGCACGTCGGCCTCCACCACCGTCACTTCGCAGCGTTGTGCCAACGGCAGAAACAGCCGATAGATCTCTCCGCCGCCGATGACCCAGGGCGCCTCGTCGGAAGCCGCCAGGGCCGCGTCCGCGCAGCCGACGGCCAATGCCCCGTCGGGCTCGAACAGGGCATCCCTGGTCAGCACGATATTGGGCCGACCCGGCAAAGGACGGACACTACCGGGCAGCGACTCCCAGGTCTTGCGCCCCATGATCACTGTGTGCCCCATGGTGATTCGCTTGAAACGTGCCTGGTCTTCGGGTAGCCGCCAGGGAATGGCACCGTCCGCGCCGATGACGCCGGCTCGGGTTTGCGCCCAGATCAGCCCGATGGTTCCCGTCATACCGCGACCGGCGCCTTGATGGCGGCGTGATGCTGGTAGTTCTCGACGGTGATGTCCTCGTATCGGTAGTCGAATATCGAATCACGCTGCGCCAGAACAAGCGTGGGATAGGGGTAGGGGTCGCGGCTGAGCTGCTCGGTGACCTGCTCCACATGGTTGTCATAGATATGGCAGTCCCCACCGGTCCACACGAAGTCTCCGACTCCCAGGCCCGCCTGTGCCGCCATCATGTGGGTGAGCAGTGCGTAGCTGGCGATGTTGAACGGGACCCCGAGGAATAGATCGGCGCTGCGTTGATACAGCTGGCAACTCAGCTTGCCGTCGGCCACATAGAACTGGAAGAAGGCGTGGCAGGGCGGCAGCGCCATCTGCGGGATTTCGCCGACATTCCATGCCGAAACGATGTTCCGGCGCGAATCTGGATTGGTACGCAGCAGATCCAGTGCGGCGCTGATCTGGTCGATGTGCTCACCCGACGGGGTGGGCCAGGCGCGCCACTGCACGCCGTACACGGGGCCCAGTTCGCCGGCCTCCGACGCCCACTCGTCCCAGATGGTGACCCCGCGCTCCTGGAGCCAGCGGACATTGGATTCACCGCGCAAGAACCACAGCAGCTCATAGATCACCGACTTCAGGTGGACCTTCTTGGTGGTGATCAGCGGGAAGCCGTCCTCCAGGCGATAACGCAGCTGGTGTCCGAAGACACTGCGGGTGCCGGTGCCGGTGCGATCCGCCTTCGGCGTGCCCTCTTCGAGCACGAGACGCAATAGATCCTCGTAGGGAGTGGGAAGAGACACGCAGCTAGTTTACGTCGCGGCCATGACGATCCCGAGGTCCCCGACGCCCACAGCGCGCCCCCGCGCCCTGCGTTCTACGGTTCTGCGAGCGCCTCCACTCCCGCGACGATCCCGGCACGCAACGCCTCGGCCTGCTCCCCCGTCAGCGCCCCCGCGGCGAATTTACAGACCACGGTGAACTCCGCGCCGATGGAATAGACCTCATAACGCGATGCCTGCGGCGCCGGCGGACCGCTCGACGGTGTGCGCGGCGTGGTCAGCTGAGCGTCGAAATCCTCCAGGGTCAGACCCGCAGGCAAGGGCGGGAGGGGCAAAACGCCAGGATTGGTGATCCGGATGAAAGGCCCCCAATTGCCGGTGAGCGCCGTGCCCCCAATGTGATTCACGCTTTGCACAAGGAAGCCACTGGCGATGTCGTCGTTGATCTGGGCTGCCACCGCGGCGCCGACGCGCAGTGGATCATCATTCGCACGCACCGCGACTTGGCTGCGGGCGATCATGATGCCGTTGGCGATCTCTCCGAGTTCGGCGGGTGGTGTCAGGTGCCTGCGATAGTCCACGAGCGATTCGAAACCCAGATTCACCGGTTCGTCGTCGCCGATGCGGAACAAGGCACGTTCGGCAAGCGCGATCACGCCCGTGACGAGAGTGTTCAGGGTGGTGTCCCGTCGCCGCGCCGACGCGCGCAGCGAGGCAGACAACTCCGGATCGAAGCGTTGTTTCCAGCCCAGCACCATCTGCGGCGACGTCGAGTTGTCCTGTTGCCTGCCTGCCCAGGACGTTGGGCCGAACCACGGCTTCTCCGGCAGGGCGGCCCGGTGCAGGCCCCGCTTGGCCAGTGCGGCCTCTGGAGCCATAGGGATCGGCTGACGCCGCGGCCGCGGGATCGTGCCAGACGTCACGATCTCGGTGTACAGCTCCCACAATTCGTGGAAATACGAATAACTCAGGCGCGCATCGGCAATCGAGTGGTCCACCCCCACGGCGACGGCGCTGCCGGAGTCCCCTGGATAGACCAGAATCGCGTATGTGCCGTCGTCCAGCGACAGCACCGGCAGCGCCGCAACATCCCGAAGGCGCTCGTACCGCACAGATACGACCGTGTCGCGGACCTGCTCGGTGGTGACCCGGAAAAGCCGCCCGACGGGGTCAACCCGCGCCGCGAGGTAGGGATGATTACCTTGCATGACCGCGCCGGCGGCGCTCAAGGCGGCGATATCGAGATCACCCCGCAGCCGCGCGACATACCAAATGGTCGTGTACTTGCGCAGGTGATTTAATTCTGACTCTGCCGCCGAAAGCATCCGCTCAATACCGACGGTCTCTTTTACACGCGCGGTGGCACTCACGGGCGAATTCCAATTCATGTGGGCTGAACAGGCGATATTTAGCCTATGCCCTTTATATGGATATGCGAGACACCCAGCGACTCCACACCATTAACAACACGTTATTTTTGGCGCCCGATTTAACAGACTACGCCGGATATGACAGATTGAATTTAGCCAACCGAATTTCACCAGGGATGGCTAGGAAGACCCTGGGGACCGGTGACGCAATCGCCCCGCCGCCCCGTACAGGCCCCGCGATACCGTGCGCACGGCGTAGAACCCCGCGATCAAGGTCAACGCAAGCATCACCAGGAACATGACCAGCCAATTGCTCCGGGTGTGTTCGATGTTCCACCAGATCACGGTGAACAGAACAGCCCCGACGAACACGAGGATGTCCCGCCAGCCACCGCCGTAGGACAAGGCCGCCTCACGCAGCGAGCGGCCACGATCATTGCTTGCGACGAGATCGTCGATGCGCTGATCGACCATGCGTCGCACCGCCGCGCGACGCTCTGCCTGTTCCTCGGGAATGCGATCGAGTAGATCGAAGTCCTTGGAGATCAGCTCCCGGATGTCGGGGGGTTTGAGGTTCCCGGCTACCGCACCCAGCAGCGCGCCACCGGCGATGGGCGCTGCCCCCAGGGCAAGTTCGGCCAGTGCTGGCATGGCTGTCTCCTCATCGCATCAAGATCGCCGCGAGCGTGCCGCCAAGGTTATAGGCCTGCTCGCGTGTTGAGGCGTCGATCGGCCCAACCACCTCCAGCACGTCCGCCGCTTTTTCCAGCGCCAGGCCGGTCACGATCTTGTCCACCGCTGCCGCCGCGCCCACGGTGTCGTTGTTGCCATGCACCCACACGCCGTAGGGCCGTGCGGCCACATGATCGAGGCTCGGGTAGTAGACGGTGTCGAAGAAGTGCTTGAGGGCGCCGGACATGTAGCCAAAATTGGCGGTGGTGCCGAACAGATAACCGTCGGCATCCAGCATGTCCGGGATCGTCGCGGCGAGAGCAGGCCGGATCACCACCTCCACCCCGGAAATCTCCGGGTCGTTGGCGCCCTCCAGTACGGCTTCCAATAGTTCGCGGGTGGCCGGCGACGGAGTGTGATGCACCACCAGCAGGCGACTCATCTCGCGGCGTCCTGCTGCATCTGTACCGCGGTGCGCATGGTGTCCCGGGCGCGGCCCCGGTCTCCCGCGTAGTCGTAGGCGCGAGCCAAGCGGTACCACCCCACCCAGTCGTCGGGTTCCGCTTCGACCTCGGCCTTCACGGTCGCGAAGAGCGCATCGGCATCCTCGCGGTTGACCCGCCCGGACGGCGTGGTGCGTAGCGCACTCACATCCAGTTCACGGCCCTGCTGGGCGGCCAGCGCGGCGAGGCGCTGATGCGCGAAACCCGCACGCAGCGTGGCGATCATGGCCCACAAACCGATGAACGGCAGGATCAGAACCCCGACCCCCATGCCGATCGCGGCGGCCTTCCCGGTCTGCACGAGGGCGATACCCATCTTTCCCAGGATCAGGAAGTACACCACCATCGCCACACACATGAAGGCGATGAGGATCTTGACCCTGGCCGCGGCGGACACTACAGCTCCAGCAGGGGCTCGATGCCGATCGTGAGGCCGGGTCGCTTCGCGATATCACGCACGGCCAGCAGCACCCCCGGCGCAAAGGAGCTCCGATCGATGCTGTCGTGCCGGATGGTCAACGTCTCACCGGTTGTCCCGAACAGCACCTCTTGGTGCGCGACGAGTCCGGAGACGCGTACCGCATGCACCCGCACCCCGTCGACGTCGGCGCCGCGCGCTCCCTCGAGCCCGGTGCTGGTGGCATCCGGGCTGGGTGGCAATCCCCGGCGGGCCTCGGCGATGAGTCGCGCTGTGCGCGTGGCCGTTCCGGAGGGTGCGTCCGCCTTGTTCGGGTGATGCAACTCGATGATCTCCACCGATTCAAAGAATCGGGCCGCCTGCTGAGCGAACTTCATGGACAACACCGCGCCGATCGCGAAGTTGGGGGCAATCAGCACACCCGTTCCGGGGCTGTCCGCCAGCCAGGAGCGCACCTGGTCCAATCGCTCGTCGGTGAAGCCGGTGGTGCCAACGACGGCATGGATGCCCTTACCGATCAAGAACTTCAGGTTGTCCATGACGACATCGGGATGGGTGAAGTCGATGACCACGCTGGCCGCGGTGAGCGCCTCCAGTGAGTCGTTCTTATCGACGGCGGCCACGAGGTCCAGATCGGCCGCGGAATCGACCGCCTGACACATGGCCTGGCCGACCTTGCCCTGTGCTCCCAGCACTCCGGTCGCGATGTTAGTCACGCCGGTCACCCTAATCCTCCGCACCGCGATGGCCGAGAGGACGTCCGCCCAACGCCCGGCGCTCCGCGACACGGCCGACATGCCCGGGAATCGCGTCGTTGCCCGTCGGCGCAAGTTCACCAGGGTGCTACTCGGTATTCATACGAGCTACACGATTTCCCGCGGATCCTGTCGGCCGCTCAATTTGCCAGAAAACCATGTCAACTCCTGGTTGAGCCTGTTTTTGGCGGCGCAAGCGCGTGTGACCGCACCGGACGGAGCAACATGCTGTGATGGCAGTCACGGTTCTGGCAACCATTTGCCAACGTCGGGCGAAGCTCTCAGGTTCCTCTCAGAAACATGTCTCTAGCTGCGGTACGGCCAATTTCAGGCATCCACTGGTACTCTGGTGCGCATGTCGGGCCGCAAGCGATACGCGCGCGTGGGGGGCTTCGTTATCGCCTTCCTCGCGGCCGTGTGCTTCCTTGGACCCGCCGCACATGGGCAGATGTTTGGGTGGCGAGCTGCAGTCGTCGGAACTTCGCCAGCAACGAGCCTGTTGCCTGAAGAAATCCACGAGCACGTCAAGAGCTCGGTCAATTCAGCGGTCACCCGGATCCGTCAGCAACCCACGTCGATACCGGTTCCGTTCGCGCTCGTCTTGACCTCACTGTTGGGCGCCAGCCTGTTGGCACTGCTGGCCGCACGGGGCTTCGTCTTCTCCCGAGCGCCCGACAATCTGGGACGACAACGCCTTATCACCATCGGGATAGATCGACGCTGAGTCGTCGCCGTGACGGCAACGACGCCGTCATACGCGTCTCCTTCACTCACACTCATCTATCCACAAAGTCGCGCGTGCGCATCTAGCCGCGATTGCAGCGACTCTTCATCCCGATAGGGCTTACTTCCATGACGACTTCTGTCACCGAGCAGACCGCCAAGCCGTCGCTACTGCAGAATCTGCGGCACGACCTCCCGGCCTCTCTCGTCGTATTCCTCGTCGCACTGCCACTTTCGCTGGGCATCGCGATCGCCTCCGGTGCCCCGCTGATGGCGGGACTCATCGCGGCCGTGGTCGGTGGCATCGTCGCCGGCGCAATCGGCGGATCACCACTTCAGGTCAGCGGCCCGGCCGCCGGCCTCACTGTGGTGGTCGCCGAAATCATCAACAAGTTCGGCTGGCAGATGGCCTGCCTGATCACCATTGGTGCGGGCCTGCTGCAAATCCTGTTCGGACTCAGCCGCATCGCACGTGCCGCACTGGCCATCGCGCCCGTGGTGGTCCACGCCATGCTGGCCGGCATCGGTGTGACCATCGCGCTGCAACAGATCCATGTCCTGATGGGCGGCTCCTCGCAGAGTTCCGCCTGGCAGAACCTCAAGGCGCTGCCCCAGGGTGTCATCAACCACCACCTGCCCGACGTCATCATCGGCGTGATGGTGATCGCGATCCTGCTGCTGTGGCCCAAGCTGCCACCGAAGATCCGCATGGTGCCCGGCGCCTTGGTAGCCATCGTCACCGCCACCGCCTTCGCGGTGCTGACCAACTCTCCCGCGGAGCGAATCAGCTTGGCGGGCGACTTCTTTGACGCAATCAGCTTTCCCACACTGATCGGCCCCGCCGACGGTGACTGGGCGGGAGTTCTTCTGGGTGTGCTGACGGTCGCACTTATCGCCAGCGTCGAATCCCTGCTGTCCGCCGTTGCCGTGGACAAGCTCCACACCGGCCCCAGGACCAACTTCGATCGCGAGATGATCGGTCAGGGCAGCGCCAACGTAATGTCCGGCTTCCTCGGTGGCCTGCCGATCACCGGTGTGATCGTCCGCAGCTCTACCAACGTCGCCGCCGGCGCCAAGACCCGGGCCTCGGCGATCCTGCACGGCATCTGGGTGCTGTTGTTCGCCTCACTGTTCAGCAGCTTGGTGCAGCTCATCCCCAAGGCCGCGCTGGCCGGTCTGCTGATCGTCATCGGCATCCAGCTGGTGAAGTTGGCTCATATGAAACTCGCTTGGCGCACCGGCGATCTGGCGGTCTACGCCATCACCATGGTCTGCGTCGTGTTCCTGAATCTGCTGGAAGGCGTGGGCATCGGCCTGCTGGTCGCCATCGGCATCCTGGTGGGCCGCGTCATGCGGGCACATATGGATGCCCGGCCGTTCGGCACCGAGGGATCGCGACAGTGGCATGTCGAGCTCGACGGCACACTGAGCTTCCTGTCGCTGCCCCGGCTCACCAAGACGCTCAGCACCGTTCCCCCGGGGGCGCACGTCACGCTGGCCATCAACGCCGACTATGTCGATCACGCCATCTCGGAAGCCATCTCCGACTGGAAGCGCGCCCATGAAGCGGGAGGCGGCACCGTGATGATCGTCGAGTCCTCGCATGCAAAGCTGCATCACGCGCACACCACCCGCCCGAAGCGCCATTTCGTTTCGCGTGCTGTCGGTTTGGTGCCGTGGCGGTCGTGGCGCCGGGAGCAGAACGGCGAAGCGGGTGCCTCGATCATCGATGGCATCAATGAGTACAACAGCCGTGGCTCGGGTGCGCTGCGACCTCATGTCACCGAATTGGCCGACTACCAGGATCCCGACGCACTCTTCCTCACCTGCGGTGATTCGCGCATCCTGCCCAATGTCATCACGGCAAGTGGCCCCGGCGACCTGTTCACGATCCGCAACGTGGGCAACGTGGTGCCCACCGATCCCGCCGATGGCTCGGTGGACGCCTCGCTGGACTTCGCGGTGAACCAGCTGAACGTGAGTTCTGTTGTGGTGTGCGGACACTCGTCATGCGGAGCCATGAAAGCCCTGCTGTCCGAGTCGACCGACACGCCGACCACCCCGGTGGGACGCTGGCTGGACTACGCCCGCGACAGCCTCATCGCGTTTCAGGAACACCACCCCGCGCGGGCAAGCGCGGAGGCCCACGGGTTCAACGAGGTCGACCAGCTCGGTGTCGTGAATGTGGCAATCCAGGTGGAGCGGCTCGTCCACCACCCAATCCTGGCCGGGGCCGTGGTGTCCGGGCGGGTGCGTGTGGTCGGCACCTTCTTCAACATCGCCGAAGCACATGTGTACGAGGTGGACGAGAACGGGATCGTCGGGCAGGACGGCAACTCCGACGGAGTTCTGGAGGACCCCGCACCCGCCATCAGCTGATCGGCGCTCTACAGGGGGGCTCCCCCACGTAGATGCTCGAAGATCAACGACGTCTGTGTGCCCGCGACATCGGGTAGCGCGTTGAGTTTCTCAACGACGAAGGACCGCAGGTCCTCGGTGTCGCGGGCCGCGACGTGCAGGATGTAATCATCCGCGCCCGCAAGGAAGTACACGTCGATCACTTGTGGCAACTCACGTATGTCACGGATGAAGGTGCGGATCTTGCCACGCGCATTGGCCTGCAGGCTGACCGAGATCATCGCCTGTAGCGGCCTACCAATGGCGGCGGGGTCCACGTCGGTGAAGAATCCACGGATCACACCGGTCTCTTGCAGGCGCCGGACCCGTCCATGACATGTGGAGGCCGCGATCCCCACGGCCTCAGCCAACACACTGTTGGGTATACGTGCGTCGTTGTGCAGTTCCAGCAGGATGCGGCGGTCCACGTCATCGAGCTCCACGCGCCGAACATCATTCGGCGCGGGAGGCATGTCGAACCGCGATTCCGGTGATTTTGCGACCATTTTTGCAATCTACCGAATCTTCCACGGAAATATTGCGCGTTTATCGACGCTTCTTCACACTTGAACGCGGGACTTAGTTTTGAAACAGGAGAAGAAGAATCATGCGCGTAGGCATCCCTACCGAGATCAAGAACAACGAATATCGCGTGGCCACCACACCCGCGGGTGTGGCCGAACTGACCCGTCGCGGGCACGAGGTGATCATTCAGTCGGGCGCGGGTGACGGCTCCTCGATATCGGATGTGGACTTCAAAGCCGCTGGCGCACAGGTGATCAACGGCGCCGAACAGGTTTGGGCCGAGGCCGATCTGCTACTCAAGGTCAAGGAACCGATCGAGCCCGAATACGCCCTCATGCGTCGTGGCCAGACGCTCTTCACCTACCTGCACCTGGCCGCCTCGCTGCCGTGCACGCAGGCGTTACTGAAGTCAGAAACCACCTCGATCGCGTACGAGACAGTGCAGACCTCCGACGGTGCGCTCCCCCTACTGGCCCCTATGAGTGAGGTCGCCGGACGGTTGGCCGCACAGGTCGGGGCGTACCACCTGATGACCCCCGTGGGGGGACGCGGCCTGGTCATGGGTGGTGTGCCTGGAGTCGGCCCGGCCGACGTGGTCGTGATCGGTGGTGGCGTCGCCGGATACAACGCGGCACGCATCGCCGCCGGAATGGGTGCTCACGTCACCGTTTTCGACGTCAACTTGGGCAAGCTGCGGGAGCTGGACGGAGAGTTCGGCGGCACTATCCGTACCCGGTACTCGTCGACCATGGAGCTGGAAGGCGCCGTCAAACGCGCCGACCTGGTGATCGGAGCCGTGCTCATCCCGGGCGCCAAGGCTCCTAAACTCATTTCGAATTCCCTTGTTTCTCAAATGAAACCGGGTTCAGTGCTCGTGGACATCGCCATCGATCAGGGGGGCTGCTTCGCCGATTCACGCCCCACCACTCATGACGAACCGACCTACACCGTCCACGACAGCGTGTTCTACTGCGTGGCCAATATGCCCGGCGCGGTGCCACGGACCTCCACCTTTGCCCTGACCAACGCCACCATGCCGTACGTGCTGGCACTGGCAGACAAGGGCTGGCGCCAGGCCTGCCGCGACGACGCCGCGCTCGCCCAGGGACTCTCCACACATGAGGGCGCGCTACTGAACACGCATGTCGCACACGACCTGGGGCTGGCCTTCACCGATCCTGCCGAGGTCCTCGGGTAGCTATTCGTAGATCACGACGGCAATCACGCTGTCATCGGTGATCTAGACAGCGGTCTGCGCGGTGAGGTCATTGGTCCACGTGGGCGTTTTGATCTTCTTGCGGTACGGGACTTTGTCGTTGAACTTGTTCACCGCGCGCCCCACCTTATGGAGCGGATGGTCGAAGTCAGTGAAGTACGTGCTGTTGACGATCGGGTAACGCAGCACCCGGAAGATCGGCAGCCTGCGCGCATTGCTGCTCTTCCGGCCACCCGATTCCGCGTAGCGATCGAACGCGCGCTGGATCAAGATCGTGTCGATACCCATGTTGCGCATGGCGTCACCCACCCGGGTGAGGAAGCCTGCGAACCGGATAACATGGGGGTTTGCCAACCCGACGGCACGGACGATGGTCACCGGCTTGAGCAGCGGCGCCACATCCTCCACCAGCATTCTGGAGAACTTACGGGTGCCCAACATATCCATAACCGCGAATCCGATTGCCAGATGCCGTGATTCGTCGGAGTTGATCTTGGCGAACACCTCGTGGAACAGCGGATCCTTGACCTCGCCCGACAGGAATTTCAGCACCGCGCCATCGAGGCCCACCTCGAAGAACGGGATGACGGTGGCCATGTAGACGAACGGGAGCCGCCGGTCACCAAGGTTGTCGAATCCACGAAGTGCCTGCAGTAATGCCTTGATGTCTCCGGACTGAGGCGGGATCTCACCCTCGGCCAGCATGCCCCACCGGCGCATCAGTGCGATTTCGGCGTTGGCATGCCGCTGCTCTTCGGCATGGAAGTAGCTATAGATCTCTCTGAGCGTGTCGTTGGGCGCGGTGATGCCCAGCGTGCCCATCATCCGTCCGCCAATGTGCTCAATCCACACCAGGTCCGACATGAACTGCTTGAGATCGTCGAACTGCTCGGGGTTGATGGTGTCAGCACCCGGCTTGTCCCAGTCGAAGTCCGCCAGTGTCCACTGCCTGGCTTTGATCTTGCCGAGGACGTTCTCAAAGAATTCGTCGTTCTTGGCGATGTCCTTGGTGTTGTCTCTGGTCAGCTCATCTGGGAGCACGGCGGTCATTGGGCTACCCCTAACTTCGCGGAATTGATGGAATCGAGTTCCTGCTGGGTGAGAATCTTGTAATCGGCGGCATCGACGTCGGCCAACGCACGCCGGAATTCGGTTGTCGTACCTGGGAAGAGCTCACTGGCCACGGTGTCCTCTGGCTTGTACCAGCGGAACGCGCCATCGCGCCATGTGGTCCGATCGAATCTTTGCGCCGCACGTGCCTGCTCACGCTCGAGGGCCTCCCGGCGCACCTCGATCGAGACAAATGCCAACGAATCGATCAACGCCAAAGAAGCTGTCACATAGTCAATTTGCGCTTCGACATGCGCAAGACCAGCCAAGGCGTTGGTCCCGGAACCGGGTCCGGCGAGCAAGAACAGATTGGGGAATCCGGGCACATTCACGCCGCGGAATGCCGTGGGCTGGGTGCCCCAGTGCTCGCCCAGCGTGGAGCCGTCCACCCCCTTGATCGGGAACGGCTCCTCGATGAGTACCTCCGGGGCATCGAGCGCGAAGACCAGGCAGTCGGCCTTATGTGTCATCGCGTCGGCAGATCGAACCCCAATGGCGCTCACTCCCGTGACGGGCCAGGGCACCAGCTTGCAATTGTCTTGCTGTATCGCCGAATAGAAGTCGTCGGAAAACAGAATCCGGCGACTGCCCGCGCGATATGCCGGCAGCAGGTTACGGCGCAACCATGGGTCCTTCACATTGCGGTTGAGGTGGTTCTCGGCGACCGCCTCGACAAGCCGGGTGCCGACCCCGCGCCACACCAGACCCCGACGCAGCGCCTCATGTGAACGGCTCGCCACTCGTCCCGCCAGCGATCCCGAGGCCCGGGACACCAGCCGCCCGACCGCATCCGGTGCTTCGGCACCCCAGCGGGGCAGCACCCAATCAGGGGTGCGCTGAAAGACCCGGACTCGCGCGGCCTTCTTGACCAGCTCGGGCACCACGTGCACGGTGCTGGCGCCGGCCGCGATCACCGCGACATTGCGGCCGGCGAAATCGAAACTCGGGTCCCAATCCGCCGTGCTCAGGATCGGCCCCTCGAACTGCTCGATACCGGCGAGTTCCGGTGGCTCCGAAAGTGTTCCAGCACCGACAGCAAGAATCACCCGTCGCGCGGATACCGATTTCTTGCCCGCCACGGTGATGCGCCAGGCGGCCTTACCCTGTTCGAAGGACAACCCGGTGACCCGATTTCGCAAGCGCAGCGCGGGCTCAAGGCCGTATCGCGCGATGAGATCTCGCTGATAGGACAAGACACCCTCGCGCGTCGCCCAGAGCGTGCGCGACGACGTGCTGGGCGAAAACGAGTACGACTGCTGGACAGCTAACTCGTCGCCAGCGGCAGGAGAGAAGGTGCTGCGCCGCCAGTAACCGCCGATTTCCGGGGCTTGCTCGAGGATCAGCAGGTCCTGGACCCGGGCCTGACGCAACCTCGCAGCCATGCCCAACCCGGCTATGCCGGCTCCGATGATCGCAACGTCAACGGGGTTATTGACTGCCATCTGCGCGCTTACCATCCTCATCTTCGTTGACGAAAGACTGACTTACGTCAACGGTAGCAGGCCGCGGGCCCACTACGACAAGGGCCGGTTCAGTCACGCTTCCTATCAATAGTGATCTGCATCACAGCACTACCGGATGATCTGGTCTTCGAGTATGGCCTGGTAACGACGCATTCCCGCGATCCATCTGTCGTAATCGGCGCCCTTCTGGCGATACATGTCGAGCACCTGGGGATGCGGCAAGACCAAGAACTTCTCATCCCGGATCGCATCGAGTGCCATGGCAGCCACCACCGCCGGTTCGAGCACGTCACCCGCCGCTGTTATAGAGGTACCCGCCACACGCACGTCCGGGTCATCGGATTCGGTGAGGCCGTCCAAGAGTGCCGTCTTGACCCCCATCGGACACAGGCAACTCACTCCGACCCCCTGACCGCCGTAGGTGATCGAGAGCCACTCGGCAAAGCCGATCGCGGCATGTTTGGTCACCGAGTAAGCGGGTGAACCGATCTGGGTGAGCAATCCGGCCGCTGATGCCACCGACAGGAAATAGCCACGGCCGCGCTCTACCCATCCGGGCACCAGCAGCGTGGCCGCGCGGATATGCGCCCGAAGGTTCACATCGATGGTGAGGTCCCATGCCGCCTCGCCGATACCGAGCCCGAGGCCGCCGGCGATACCGGCATTGGCCGCGTAGAGATCGACGGGACCAAATTCCTTCTCCGCCAAAGCAATAAGATCCTCGATATCGGAGGCCGCGCTGGCATCGGCTCGCTGACCGACGATGCCGTCTCGAGCCGCGGCGGTGCGCCCCACGGCATCGGCGTCGATATCTGACGCCACCACGGTGGCTCCGGCATCCACAAGCCCCCAGGCAAGGGCCTGTCCGATTCCCGAGCCGGCTCCGGTGACGATGGCGACGCTGCCGTTGATATCCATACCCGGACCTTATTGGATGGCCGCGAAGACCCCCACGGCGGCGGCCGCGACCGCGAAAACACCGGCAAGGACGCGGGCCGTGCGCCGCGGAGACTGGGTGAAACGCTCCCAGGTGACCGCGACCGTCAACGGCACCATCCACACAATATGCGCGGTCGGAGCAAGGGCCATCGCCAGCATGACGGCCCAACACGATCTGACGCATGCCCATCCACCGAACGCACCAAACCGTATGGCGCCCTGGGCCGCAGGCCAACCGGTGGGTGGCAGCGGGCGTGACGCGTGACAGTCACCGAGGGCCCGGCGTTTGAGCGGGGTCAACTGCCAGAGCGCGGCGACAACGAGAGCCCCGGTGAACAGCCACCAAGGCGACGGGCCCACCGCAGCCGATTGCGCCAGCGCGACGACGACACCGATCACTGTCCAAACTGCGAGCCAGACTGCCCCATAGAGAACTACGGCCCCGCCGCGGCGCCCCCGGGGGGTGGTCTGCTCGATGTACCGCACCGACGGCAGGGTGGCCGGTCCCATCATGGCGACGGTCATGACAATCCAGGCGATGATCGCGATCCACAGCACCGGTTGATGTGTGACCGGCGTGGGCATCGGGGCCATACCCGCGTGCTGCATTCCGTGCATGCTGTGCTCGCCGGCAGGCGCCTGTGAGTGAGCGCCCGCATGTTGCGGAAGCAACGCGAAAGCCAACCACGACAACAAAATTACCGCGGCCACGATCCCTGTGTATGTGCCAGCCGTTAGTTCCCTAACGCGCTGAATCGCATGGGCGACCATCAGCTAGAGGATATCTTCCCGGCCGTGAACTAGCTTGTGGATTCAATCATCGTCCGCAATGTGCGCGGCAACGTCCGCTTGGATCGGTACGGTCCCACCACCGCCGCCCCGGCGGGGCCGCCGAGCAACTGGCGGGCGATGGCGTTTACCTCGTCGGCCGTCACCGCGTCGATCCTGTCCAGGGTCGCGGAGATGGTGCGGTGCTTGCCGTTGTTCAGCTCGCTGCGGCCCAACCGATTCATCCGCGATGCCGAATCTTCAAGCCCCAGAACGAGTCCACCGGAGAGCGCCCCCTTGGCACGATCGATTTCCGCCGGGGTGAATCCGTCCTCGACGACCGATCCCAACACCTGCGAGGTCACCTTGGTCACCTCGTCGAATCGCTCCGGGGAGCAGCCCGCGTATACCGACAAGGCGCCGGTGTCCGAGAAGGTATCCACCGTCGAATACACCGCGTACACCAGCCCTCGCTGCTCGCGAATCTCTTGAAACAGGCGAGAACTGAGGCCACCGCCGAGTGCGCTGTTGAGTACCGACAGCGCCCAGCGGTGCTGCCAGCCGCGACCGGGAGTGCGCACCCCAAGCGACAGGTGCACCTGCTCACCGTCGCGTGACACCAACTCGAGCCCCGGCTTGGCCGCGACCCGGCCACTGCCCTTGCGGGGCGCCACCGTCCGCACCGATGAGTCCAGATGCGACTTGAAATACTTGCGCGCCAACCGGACTACACGATCGTGTTCGATGTTTCCGGCGACCGCCAGCACCATACGTTCGGGGCGGTACCGCCGCACATGGAACGAATGCAGTTGTGCCCGCGTCATCGCCGAAATCGATTCGGAGCTGCCCAGCACGCTGCGGCCGATCGGATGATCACCGAACAGCGCACCCAGGAAGGCCTCCCCCAGCAGATCCTCGGGATCGTCGTCACGCATCGCGATTTCTTCGAGCACCACATCACGCTCGACCTCGACGTCGTCGCTGGCGCATCGCCCGCGCAACACCACATCGGCCACCAGGTCTATGGCCAACTCCAGATCGGAGTCCAGCACATGAGCGTAATAACAGGTCTGCTCGCGTGCGGTGAAGGCGTTGAGCTCGCCCCCGACGGCGTCGATCGACTGGGCGATATCGGCCGCCGACCGGGTGGGCGTGGATTTGAACAGCAGGTGCTCGAGGAAGTGCGCCGCACCGGCGACACTGCGCCCCTCGTCGCGCGACCCCACGTCGACCCACACGCCGACGGACGCCGAGCGCACCGAGGGCATGGCCTCGGTGACTACTCGGAGCCCACCTGGAAGAACCGTGCGGCGTACCGATGAGCCGCTTGCGCGAAGAGACTCGGCCCCTGCGCTCGGGACCTTACTGGGTGACGGCATCAGCCGGCTGGGCCTCCGCGGGTGCGGGAGCTTCCGCGGCATCCTCTTCGCCGACCGGGACCAGCGAGATCTTGCCGCGGTTGTCGATATCGGCGATCTCCACCTGGATCTTGTCGCCGACCTTGACCACGTCTTCAACCTTGGCAATCCGCTTGCCCTTACCGAGCTTGCTGATGTGCACCAGGCCGTCGCGCCCGGGCAAGAGGGAAACGAAAGCTCCGAAGTCAGTGGTCTTCACCACCGTTCCGAGGAAACGCTCGCCGATCTTGGGCAACTGCGGGTTGGCGATGGCGTTGATCTTGTCGATCGCGGCCTGCGCCGAAGCGCCGTCGGCAGCACCGACGAACACGGTGCCGTCATCCTCGATGGAGATGTTCGCGCCGGTCTCCTCGGTGATGGAGTTGATCATCTTGCCCTTGGGCCCGATCACCTCACCGATCTTGTCGACCGGCACCTTGATGGTGGTGATACGCGGCGCGTACGGGCTCATCTCGTCGGGAGCGTCGATCGCCTCGGCCATCACCTCGAGGATGGTGGTGCGGGCGTCTTTGGCCTGCGACAACGCGGCGGCCAGCACCTGCGACGGGATGCCGTCGAGCTTGGTGTCCAGCTGCAGGGCGGTGACGAAGTCCTTGGTGCCGGCGACCTTGAAGTCCATGTCGCCGAAGGCATCCTCGGCACCCAGGATATCGGTGAGCGCGACGAAGCGACGCTCGGCGGTGCCGTCTGCGAGTTCGATGTCATCGGAGACCAGACCCATGGCGATACCGGCGACGGGCGCCTTCAGCGGCACGCCGGCGTTCAGCAGCGCCAGAGTGGAAGCACACACCGAACCCATCGAGGTAGAACCGTTGGAGCCCAGCGCCTCCGAGACCTGACGGATCGCGTAGGGGAACTCCTCAATGCTCGGGAGCACCGGGATGAGCGCCCGCTCGGCGAGGGCACCGTGGCCTATCTCGCGACGCTTCGGCGAACCGACGCGGCCGGTCTCACCGGTGGAGAAGGGCGGGAAGTTGTAGTGGTGCATGTAGCGCTTGGTGGTCTCGGGTCCGAGCGAATCGACCTGCTGAGCCATCTTGATCATGTCCAGGGTGGTCACACCCATGATCTGGGTCTCGCCACGCTCGAACAGGGCACTGCCGTGGGCACGCGGGATCACGGCGACCTCGGCTGACAGGGCGCGAATGTCGGTGACACCGCGGCCATCGATGCGGAACTGATCCTTCAGGATGCGCTGGCGCACAAGCTTCTTGGTGAGCGAGCGGAACGCGGCGCCGATTTCCTTCTCACGGCCGTCGAAGCCCTCCTGGAGCCTGCCCAGCACGTCGACCTTGATCTCGTCCGTCTTCTCATCACGCTCGGCCTTGCCCGCGATCGAGAGCGCCTGCGACAGCGGCTCGGTGGCCACAGCCGCGACGGCGGCGTAGACGTCGTCCTGGTAGTCCGGGAACAGCGGGAACTCGCCGGTGGGCTTGGCAGCGCTGCCGGCCAGCTCCTCCTGCGCGGTGCACAGGGCAGCGATGAACGGCTTGGCCGCCTCGAGGCCCTCGGCGACAACGGTTTCGGTGGGCGCACCGGCGCCACCGTCGATCAATGCGATGACGTTGTCAGTGGCCTCGGCCTCGACCATCATGATCGCCACGTCGGAATCACCGGCGGTGCCTACTTTGCGGCCCGCGACCACCATGTCGAACACAGCCTTCTCCAGCTGCTCGACGGTCGGGAACGCCACCCACTGTCCCTCGATCAGGGCGACTCGCACTCCGCCAACCGGGCCCGAGAACGGGAGTCCGGCAAGCTGAGTGGAGGCGGACGCCGCATTGATGGCCAGCACGTCGTACAGATCGGCGGGGTTCAGGCTCAGCACCGTCACCACGACCTGGATCTCGTTACGCAGCCCGCTCACGAACGACGGGCGCAGCGGCCGGTCGATCAGACGGCAAGTCAAAATGGCGTCGGTGGAGGGACGGCCCTCACGACGGAAGAACGAGCCGGGGATGCGGCCCGCGGCGTACATCCGCTCCTCGACGTCGACGGTCAGCGGGAAGAAGTCGAAGTGATCCTTCGGAGTCTTGCTGGCGGCCGTGGTCGACAGCAGCATCGTCTCGTCGTCCAGGTACGCGACGACCGAACCAGCGGCCTGCAGGGCCAGGCGCCCCGTCTCGAACCGGATGGTGCGGGTGCCGAAGCTCCCGTTGTCGATGGTCGCGGTGGACTCGAAGATGCCTTCTTCAATTTCTGTAACAGACATAGGTGTCCGATTTACCTCTCAGTTATTCAGCGTGTTCGCTGTAGTGGGCATGCGTGCCATCACACGGTCAGCGCGCGGTTGTACCAGCGCGAAGTGGACCCGGAAGGTGATCGGCCACGGCCGTTCGATCGAAGCGGTCGGGATCTTGAAACCCGGCAGCCACTACCGAAGACCGCCCGTTACCCGGCGGGACCAGCATGACAACGCACACACCCTACCACCTGCGGCGTTTGCGGCCGTGCAGCTTGATCAGGGCAGTTCTTCCACGCACACGGTGAAGTTGCGGTCCACGTACGGATAGCCGAGCCCCGTGATGCAGTCATCAGCGGTCGAGACTTGCTGCAGAATCTGGGTGACACGTTTCTTGTTCTGGGCGCGAGGGTCGTTGCAATCGACGCGCACCGGGTCGCCGTCCCATTTGTCCGGAACGTCCATGCAGCCGCCGACCACCCAGTCGATGTCCAGACACAGAGCCTGGCTTTTGCGGCCGAATCCACGCTTGGCGTAATAGGAGGAATCGGCGTCACGTGGGCAGTCAGCGTCCGTCGCGGCCTTGGCAAAGACCTTGAAATTCGACGTGGGACTGCCGCACGGTTCCTTGACCATCTTGGCTCGCTGATCGCTGCCGCTGAGGTTCACACAATCGCCGACGGCCAGGCCATCGGAGGCCGCTGCTGCCGAACAACCCGACAACAGCGCCACACCGACAGTAAGAAGAACAATGGACGCCGCCCCCAACGTTCCAGGGCCGCCCACTCGGGGGGAAAACAAAGTCAGCGGCGCAGGCCCAGGCGCTCGATCAGCGAGCGGTAACGCGCGACGTCGACCTTGGCGACGTACTTGAGCAGACGACGGCGACGGCCGACCAGCAGCAGCAGACCACGACGGCTGTGGTGGTCGTGCTTGTGGGTCTTGAGGTGCTCGGTCAGATCGACGATGCGCTTGGTCAGCATCGCGACCTGCGCCTCGGGGGAACCGGTATCGGTCTCGTGCAGCCCGTACTGGGCGAGGATTTCCTTCTTCTGCTCTGTGGTCAACGACACGGCAGGCTTCTCCATCAGTGAGGTTCGCGTCGAATTATCTGTAGCGGGCCACCGCGAACTGCAGCACCACCAGCGACGAAGTGTAGCGGTGCTTTAGTTTCGCGCCAAAATCGTGCGCGCCTTCTCGGCATCCTTGCCCATCGCCACAACCAGGTCGTCGATGGATTTGAACTTCTCCATGCTGCGGATTCTCGCGACGAAGTCGACTGCTACGTGCTGGCCGTACAGATCGGCGGTGGTGTCCAGAATGAACGCCTCGACAGTGCGTGCCTTCCCGGAGAAGGTCGGGTTGCTCCCCACCGAGACCGCCGCCTGATAACGCTCACCGGGAACCACGGTTCCCATGGTCGGACCGTGTCCGAGCAGTGTGAACCAGGCCGCGTACACCCCATCGGCGGGAATCGCCGAGAACATCGGGGGCGCCACATTGGCGGTCGGAAAGCCCAGTTCACGGCCGCGTCCGTCCCCGCGCACGACGACGCCTTCGACACGGTGCGGACGTCCCAAGGCTTCGGTGGCGGCCACCATGTCACCGGCATCGACACATGACCTGATGTAGGTCGACGAGAACGTCACGGCGTGCTCTGTGACCAAGGTGACCGCGTCAACCTTGAAGCCGAAGCGCTCCCCGGCCTTCTTGAGCATCTGGACGTTCCCTGCGGCCTTTTTACCGAACGTGAAGTTCTCCCCGACCACCACCTCGGCGACGTGCAACCTCTCGACCAGCAGTTCATGCACATAGCGCTCGGGTGAGAGCTTCATGAATTCCGGCGTGAACGGCACCACGAGGAAGACGTCGACACCCAGTTCTTCGGCCAGCTCAGCGCGCCGGGTCAAGGTGGTGAGCTGCGCCGGGTGTGTTCCCGGGAACACCACTTCCATCGGATGCGGATCGAACGTCATCAGGACGCTCTTCAGATTAAGCTCACGTGCCGCCTTCACGGCGCGCCCGATGAGTTCGGCGTGACCTCGGTGTACACCGTCGAACACACCGATCGTCAGCACGCACCGACCCCAGTCGGACGGGATTTCGTCTTGCCCGCGCCAGCGTTGCACGGCCTAAAGCCTACTTCGGAAGCTGTGAGAAGGCCGACTTGGCGTTCGGTCTTCATTCCCTGACTAGGCTTACCTTCGTGAGCCCCACTCGATCCGACCGGCCCGCCGGATCCGCCGATACCGATCTGACGACGGTCGCTCAGGACTACCTCAAGGTGATCTGGACCGCGCAGGAGTGGTCACACGAAAAGGTCAGCACCAAAATGTTGGCCGAGCGCATGGGCGTGTCGGCGAGCACCGCATCTGAATCGATACGCAAGCTCGCCGACCAAGGGCTCGTAGACCACGAAAAGTACGGCGCGGTGACGCTGACCGACCACGGCCGCAAGGCGGCGGTGCTCATGGTCCGTCGGCACCGGCTGCTGGAGACGTATCTGGTCAACGAACTCGGCTATGGCTGGGATGAAGTGCACGACGAGGCCGAAGTGCTGGAGCATGCCGTCTCGGACTTGCTCCTGGCCAAGATCGACGCAAAACTCGGCCACCCTCAACGCGATCCACATGGCGACCCGATCCCGGGCCCCGACGGCCAGGTGCCCACTCCCCCGGCACGCCAGCTATCGGACTGCGCCAACGGCGATACCGGCGTGGTGGCCCGAATCTCCGATTCCGATCCGGAGATGTTGCGCTACTTCGACACCGTGGGCGTGGCCCTGGATGCGCGGGTCACCGTCGATGAACGACGCGACTTCGCCGGAACCATCTCGGTCTCCATCGACAGCGATGAGCCGGGCCGCGACGAAAGGAAGCTGGAGCTGGGAAACCCAGCCGCGCAATCGATTTGGGTTGTACTCGACTGAAATGGCCGACCACGCGGCGTGTGAATGCCTATTGTGCGTCGACTACGGCGATCGCGATCAGTACAACGACAGTGATCGCGACATCATCGGGAGTGTCACCGAATACGGTTGGAGCGCACTGGGAATCGGCCCCACCTCGTCGGAAGAAAGTCCACCGTTCGCTTACACCGTGGGGTTGTGGCACACCATGCGGTTGCCCGAGCTGGCAATCTACGGGGTCAACGACATCACGATGATGCAGCGCGCGCTCAATGCCGTGGCCAAGCAGGCACAAGAAGGGCGGGTGTTGCAGGTCGGCGAGACGTTCGCCGATGTGCTCGCGCTACCCGACGTGGACGACTACCGCGTCAAACTCTCCCCCATCGACCCCAGTTGGTACGACAACGAATTCGGTTTCGGACTGTGGTTCAACCGCACTAACCATGTGCGGTATCTGCAGATCCTGTGGCCCGACGGCGCGGGGCGTTTTCCCGGGAATCCCGAGCTCGATCCGCATTTCGACGATCGGCAGCCGCTGATGTGGATGCCCAGGGAGCTGCACCCTCCCAGCCGGTGGATCCGCCCGGCCGACTGATTGAGCTGTTCTTTGTGGGTATGAACATCCATAAAAAGGGTGGAACCGAATCGCCGCCAGCCGCGTCAGACCCATAAAAGACCGCATCGAACCCAGGGAGGGCGAGGTAATGACATCAGCCGGCAATCCGCCGCTGCAGGTGGTAATCGACGAGGTCGGTGCGCTCAGTAAGTTCGCCGCGAGCCTTGCCGACCAAATGAGAGCGGGGTCAAGTTCACTGGATCGCGACGTCCAGTCGTTGTTCGGCGTCTGGAGGGGCAGTGCTGCCGATGCCTATCGGTCCGGATGGGACGAAATGCAGGACGGTGCAACGAAAGTGTGGAATGCGCTGACTGATATCGCCTCTACGCTGGGCTCAAATGCTGCGGTATTCCATGCGCAGGAGACCTCAACCGCGTCGTCCATCACTTCGACACAGGCGGGCTGACTGGATGCCCGCTCACGTGGAATCGGAGTTCTCCTTCGATCTTGACCAGATCGAGCAGGTGACGTCCCGCGCTCGGGGTTTCAAGGAGTTTGTCACCGAGAACCTCGACCAGCTGGAGTCGCGCGCTCAGAAACTTGTGCAAAGTGGGCAGTGGACCGGTGCCGCTGCCGCCGCCTACTCCGAAGCCCACAAGGAGTGGATGGATGCGGCACGTGAGCTTGTCGAGGGGTTGAACCAGATGGAAGAGGCCGCGCGAACCGCTCACGGCGCCTACTCGGAGGCACAAGAAGCCAATCTTCGAATGGCGCGAGGTTGATGTGCCCGTTGTCGTCGAAGCAGCGGCGTACTACGCGGCCGCCAACACCTGCTACAAACTCTCGACCGACGTCCAAGCCGCATTCAAACCTCTTTCCCGTGTCCTCACCTTGGAAACCAGCGGAATGGCCGGCGGCTATCAAGCCGTCAAAGCCTGGTCTTCGGGATATGACAATCGTGCCGCAGCTCTCACCACGGCGACCACCGAATATGCACGAGCGCTACAGCGCCTGGGCGACATCCTGACTGCGGCGGGCTACAACTGGGCCATCGCCGACTGGAGAGCAAACCGCGATCCCAACAAGGGAACGGGCCCAGCCTGCCCTCGGACGATCCCGTCCGAACTGCCTTATGGGGCAGATGTTGTCGTCGGTGTGGCATCGTCAAAACACAACGGCCCGGGTCTTGAGTCGGATGTGCCCGACCTGTACAAGAAGGTTGTCGCTCAGGTAGCGGGCGGGGAGATCCCGGACGGTGATACAAACAAGCTCGACAGTGCGGCCAAGGCGTGGAAGACGTTTGCCGACAATGACGCGATCTCCCGGGGCGAATCCGATCTGAGGCTCGCGGCTAGCGCATTGAGTAATTTTCATGCCCCGGATATCCCGAACCTCAGCGAGCACCTCACGACGCTCTCGACAAGTGCTGGCAGAATCAAGCTGGCCGCAAGCGATCTCGCCACCTCGACAACCGCCCACTATGCGGCGCTTAGTCAGCTGCGCTCAGATATGCAGTTCGCCATCGCCACTACTCTCGGTGTTGGACTAGCCGCCATCGCCGCGATCGCTGTCATCACTCGGGGCCGTGCTACCGCAGGTGGCGCTGAGATCGCAGCCACAGCGGTAGACGCCTGCGCATCATCGCTTGCGGCATGCATCCGTCCCTTCCTTACAACGTTGGGCGGTATCACTTTTAACGCAGAAGCGGTCACCGCCGCGGGCCTCGGCGCGATCATCGGATTGTCGATCGCAACGATTACCGGGGAAACAGTGGTCTACTCGAACTACAAGCCACCTGGTGACGCGTTCGACAAGACCGGCGCGAAGTCACCCGGTTATCCGGGTGACTATCCGGCGGGATCATTGCCAAGAGAGTTCGTACCTCCGAAGGACGGACCCAAATGGGTGCCCAATCCCAACCCCAAAGGTAACCGTTTTGGCTGGCTAGACGCCGATGGAAACGTGTGGGTCCCCACCGGCAAGGGGGGCCTGGCCCACGGTGGGCCGCACTGGGACGTCCAGGATCCGAAAACTGGTAAACACGAAAATGTTCCGCCACCACTTCCCGAAGGAGAAGGTAAGTGAGCGATCGTACACCGGTGGTCGTCCGAGCACCGGGCGTTGTCTACCAATCCGACTTCGATGAAGCGGTGTTCTTCCAATGGCTCGACAAGATGCCAGGGGCTTGGTCGCATGGCGGTGCGCGCCAAACGTTACAGGTGGCCGTTGATCCCGATGCTCTCGATGAAGACGCCCTGAGTGAATTCGTCGGGCTCTATCGGCGTTACCACGTAAGCGCCGCAGAGCTCCAGGTCTTGGCTGGCACTCGCCTAGGTTCCTGGTTTAGCTCGCCCGATCAATTCTGGCATCGAGAGATTTTCGAGCGCCCTTCGCCGGCCGAGGATCAGCTGAGCCGCGAACTGTTCTCGGGCGATCTCCCTTGGAACATCGAACCCACCGTTGGCACACGCGTGAACGTCTGGCCGCCTGACATCAATGTGAGCCCCACTCCAGATCATGTGGTCCTCAAGGCCACCGGTGTCCGCTACTATTCCGAGCTCGACGAAGCGGCCTTCTTTGAATGGCTGGATAAAAACCCACAAGTCGAGTCCTACCGTGGTCGCAACCACACTCTCTACATCAATGTGAATGTCGACAGCGGCGAGGAATGGGAACTGTGCGAACTCGCCGCTCTCTACACCCGATACAACATCGACATGACAGAACTGCGAGTTCTGAATTCGGGCAACTTCGGACCTTGGTTCAGCGACCCCAAATGGTGGTGGCACAAGGCCGTTTTCGGGTAGCCGCTACAAATTCGCGGGCCGCAACACCACGACCGATGTGGTGCGTGATCCCTTGTCCGCCAGCAGCGCGATGACGCGATCATCGGCATCCACCGCCGCGTAGGTGCCTTCGATCCCCGCAGGCGCCAGTGGCCGACCGTTACGCACCGCATCCACCTCGGCGGCGTCCAGGTCACGCCGGGGAAAGCCTTGCCGGCACGCGGAATCCAGGTCCAGGGTTAGCGTCGCGCCATCGGCCAGCTCCTCGAGCGTGCGGGCTCGATCCAGCCCGAAATCACCAACCCTGGTGCGCCGCAGTGCCGTCAGGTGTCCGCCCACACCGAGCGCGGCCCCCGCATCCCGGGCGAGCGCACGAATATAGGTCCCCGAGCTGCAGTCGACTTCCACGTCCACATCGATCAGGTCCTCACCCGAGCCTCGCACCGCCAACACGTCGAAGCGAGAGATACGCACCGGACGCGCGGCCAGCTCGACCGACTGCCCCTCGCGTGCCAGCTTGTACGCGCGCTGTCCGTCGACCTTGATCGCACTCACCGAGGACGGCACCTGCGCGATATCTCCACGCAGTCCGGCCACGGCGGCCTCGATATCCACCTCGGTGAGGTGCGATGCCGAAATCGTTTGCAGCACCTCCCCTTCGGCATCATCGGTGCTGGTGCTCTGACCGAATCGGATAGTCGCCGCGTACGACTTGGTGGTCAACGTGAGTAGGCCCATGATCTTGGTGGCCCGCTCGATCCCAATGACCAGTACTCCGGTAGCCATCGGGTCGAGGGTCCCGGCATGCCCCACCTTACGGGTGGAAAATATTCTGCGACAACGCGACACCACGTCATGACTCGTCATTCCGGCGGGCTTGTCAACGATCACCAGGCCCGCCCGGCTCAGCGGATCGGTCACGGCACCACAATCGCGGTCAAGATCAAACCCTTGTCGACGATCCATCGGCCGTCAAAGGCCGACAGCACGGTGCCGTCGTTGGCCCTGCCGTCAACCAAGATTCGCGAAGTAAACGTTCCATCCGGGTCAATCGTGATGTGAGCGTCCTCGAAACCAAGCCAGCGGGCAGTCAACGGGAACCATGCCTTGTACGTGGTTTCCTTGGCACAGAACAACAATCGGTCCCAATGGGTGCCAGCAGGCAACGCGTCCAGCTCGTCACGCTCGACGGGCAGGGCAATCGACTTGAGCACGCCATTGGGCAACACATCGTGCGGTTCGGCGTCGATGCCCACCGAACGCACCTCGCCCGTCCGCCCCACCACGGCCCCCCGGAAGCCCTCGGTATGCGTCATGCTGCCCACGATCCCATCGGGCCACAGCGGTTGCCCCTTGTCTCCCTTGAGGATCGGCGCCTCTGGAATGCCAAGCACGGAGAGCGCCTGCCGGGCGCAGTACCGCACGGTGATGAATTCGTTGCGCCGCTTGGCCACCGACTTGGCGATCAACGGTTCCTCTTCGGGCAGCGGCTCCAGACCGGGCGGGTCATCATACAACTCGACCGACGGCAACAGCTCGGGAACTACCGAAGCGATCAACTGATCAGTCACTGGCACGCTCCTTGGCAAGCCGCTCACGGAATCGTTTGGCTGCCACCCTCATCTGCTCAGTGATCTCGAAATGACCACCGAACTCGTTGAGGTAGCCGGGCGGATAATGTGGCGCCGGCAGAATCTGCCGAAGCCACGAATATGGTTTGCGCTGGGCCCATTCCCGCGGATAGCCCACCGATACCTCTTCAAACCTGACGTCGTCGTACCAGGTGGTTCGCGGAATGTGTAGATGTCCGTACACCGAGCATGCGGCGTTGTAACGGGTATGCCAGTCCGCGGTTTCGGTGGTTCCACACCACAGCGAGAACTCGGGGTAGAACAACGCGTCGCAGGGTTCACGCACCAGCGGAAAATGGTTCACCAGGACTGTCGGAGTCATCCAGTCCAAATCCTCTAGGCGCTTGCGGGTGTACCGCAGCCGATCTCGGCACCAGGCATCGCGTGTGGCGAAAGGCTCACTGGAGAGCAAGAACTCGTCAGTGGCCACCACGTTGCGATCACGGGCGATCTTGAGCCCCTCGGCCTTGCTGTTGGCCCCTTCCGGCAGAAATGTGTAGTCGTACAACACAAACATCGGCACGATGGTGGCCGGACCACCCTGTTCCACCCATACCGGGTAGGGATGTTCGGGGGTGATTACACCCATCTCGTCGCACATGTTGACCAGGTAGTCGTACCGGGACTGCCCGAAGATCTGCATCGGATCGCGCGCCGTGGTCCACAGTTCGTGGTTGCCCGGTACCCAGATCACCTTGGTAAACCTGCGCCGCAACAGATCCAGCGCCGCCCGGATGTCATCGCTACGTTCGGCCACATCCCCGGCGACGATCAGCCAGTCCTCGGGAGAGGCCGGGTGCAGTTCTTCCAGGACAGACTTGTTGGCCGACTGCCCGACATGCAGGTCACTGATGGCCCAGAGCGTGGGCTCGCGTTCCTGCGTCATCCGGCCAATGTACCTACAGGTTTATCTTGCAGCTCTGCCCGACGTCGAGAACGCGCAGCGCGCGTCCACTTCCCACCCAGAACGCACAGGACAGCGCGAGATCCGTCAGCAATCCGTCATCGAAATGCTGACGTGCCCGCTCCCAGAACTCGTCGTCCTCACGTAACCCAACGTGATCGGTGGCGAAACGGTGCGCGAACTCGGCGGCCGTACGCTCCGCCTCGCTGTATCGCGCCGAGGTACGCCACCGATCGGCCTCGGCATAAAAATCCCCGTCGAGTTCACCGCTCTGCACAAAACGGGTGTTCTGACACACCGAGCATTCGTTCGCAAAGGCCACTGCCATCCGGGCCAACTCCCGCACCCCAAGGGGAAGCCGACTGCGGTTGTACACCGCATCAGAAAATCCGGCGAAACCCGGCGCCATTTCCGGGGAGCCCATCAGCCAGCCGGCCACGTCGTCGTCTGCATAGTTCCCAATTCGTGCCATGGCGTCACGGTACTCCTGGACTAGAACGTGTTCTAGTGTTTTCGATGTTCCGTAAGAGACGACGAGGCGCACCGCTAGACTTCGGCGCACCGCGGCCGACCAGATTGAGGTGACTTCGCATGGCCCAACGGGCAGCCCTTGTCCGAGCTGGAATCTGCGTCGCCCTGGTGGCGCTGGTGCTGAGCATCGTTACCGTCTGGCGCACCGCCCCCGCGGAGCACACCGCGAGCGCGCCGGTTCAGCTCAGGTTCTCCACCGCACCCATGACCGGGCCCGCGAACACGGGCGCCACCACCACGATCAAATGGCCGGTCGTTCCGGTCACCGATCCTCGCCCGTTCGACCCCTGCTTCGACATCCCCAGTTCGGTCATCGCCGCCGCAGGACTCGACCAGACACCGCCGGCGCCCGAGGAAGGGCTGCGCTGCCGCTACGACTCGCGTAACAACTATCAGTTGGCCGTCGAGGCAGTCGTGTGGCGCACCTACGAAGACTCGCTGCCTGCCGATGGCGTGGAGACCACCATCGCCGGTCACCGCGCGGCCGAATACAACATCATGAAGCCGACCGACTGGAACAACCAGTGGTGGGTGTCGTGCATGATCACGTTCAAGACGAGTTACGGCGTGGTCCAGCAGTCGCTGTACTACGCGTCGCAGAAGTACTCCCCCGACGGCCCCGGCTGTCTCGTGGAGAATCGTCGGGTCGCAAATATTCTCGCGCCGTCCTACAAATTCTGAGACCGGCAAATTCTGAGACCGGCCGGTTAGCCGCGCGCCGCGATGCGTGCCAGCACTTCGGGCCGCCGCAATGGAGGCACGGTCTTGGGCGGCTGACGACGCGCCGGCAGTGACCCCAGCAGCCGCATCGTGGTGGCGGTAACCTCGGCCACCGCCTGCTCGAATGCCTCCCGATTGGCGTCGGAGGTCTTCTGGATTCCGCTGATCTTGCGGACGTATTGCCGCGCCGCCGCCTCGATCTCCTGATCGGTCGCCGCAGGCTCGAGTCCGCGCAGCTCGGTGATGTTCCTGCACATATCTACGACAGTAGAAACAGATTCCGGAAGACGCCATGCCCCACCCACCGGTTAGTTCACATGCGCGTGTATACGTAAGTCATGCCAGTGACGTCATCGGAGCCGTCTAGCGCCGGGTCCAACGCCCTTCATACCAGCGGTTCATCGCAACGCGACCGTGTCGCCGCTGCCGCCCACGAGGTGCTCGCCAAACATCCCCCCGCGACGACGCCGGTGACCGACCTATTGGGCGCCGTCTACGACGCGGGCCTGGCCTGGGTACATTTCCCGGTCGGCCTGGGTGGCCTGGACGCGCCGCCGGCGCTGCAGGCCGTTTCCGACACCATCCTGCGCGCGGCCGGTGTGCCAGACCCCTTGTTTGTCAACGTGATCGGGTATGGCATGGCAGCGCCGACGGTACTAGCGCATGGACAACCGGAATTGATCCGGCGGATCCTGCGTCCCCTGTTCACCGGTGAAGAGCTGTGGTGTCAGCTCTTCAGCGAGCCGGGTGCCGGCTCCGATTTGGCAGGCCTGGCCACCCGCGCGGTACGCGACGGCGATGACTGGGTGATCAACGGTCAGAAGGTGTGGACCTCGGGGGCGCATCAGGCGCGCTGGGCCTTGTTGGTGGCCCGCAGCAATCCCGACGTGGCCAAGCATCGGGGCCTGACCTACTTCGTCGTCGACATGACCGATCCCGGCGTCGAGGTCCGTCCCCTGCGCCAGATGACCGGCGACGCCGAGTTCAACGAGGTCTATCTCACCGATGTCCGCATCCCGGACGCACACCGCCTGGGCAACGAGGGCGATGGCTGGCGGGTGTCGATGACCACGTTGATGAACGAGCGCAGCGCACTGGGTGGCGCCTTCGATCACGGCCGCGGCGGTGGCTCGATCGGCAATGCCCTGAATCTGTGGAAGCAGCGCCCCGATCTGCACACCCCCGAGCTGCGGGCCAAGCTGACGAATCTTTTCGTACGCTCGGAAGGCAACCGCTACGGCACACAGATGAGGATCGCCGCCCAGGGCGATGCGCCCATGGGTCCCGAAGGATCTATCGGCAAGCTGATGGGCGCGGAACTCAACCAGCAGATCTACGACTTCTGTGTTGAACTGCTGGGCATCGAGGCGACCCTGTACGCCTCCTATGACATGCGCCGGGTGGTGGAAGACGACCGGCGTGCCGACACCATGTGGGCCTTCCTGCGATCCAAGGCCAACACCATCGAAGGCGGTACCTCCGACGTGATGCGCAACATCATCGGAGAACGCGTACTCGGATTGCCCGGCGATATTCGGGTCGACACCGACAAAGCCTGGAAGGACGTGCCCCGCGGATGAGCGCCAGCGAAGACCATCAAACCCGGATGAGCGCCAGCGAAGACAATCAAACCCGGATGAGCGCCAGCGAAGACCATCAGGCCCAGATCAATGAATTCGAGTTCACCGAAGAACACGGCGACCTGCGCTCGCTGGTACGCAGCTGGTGTGAACGGGTCTGGACACCCGAGCACGTGCGCCAGATTGCCGAGGCTGGATCAGTGGATCTGGATGCCTGGCGCGCCCTCGGCTCCGAGCTGGGTGTGGTGGGCCTAAGTCTGCCCGAACAGCATGGCGGCGGTGGGTTGGGTGTCATCGAATTGTCCATCGTGGCCGAGGAATTGGGGCGGGCTCTGGCGTGCCTGCCGTGGATATCCAGTGCCGCCCTGGGCGCCACCGCCCTGGTGTCCAGCGGCGACGACAGCGCCTTGGCCGAGTGGGTACCGGCGCTGGCCGCCGGCGAGAAGACGATCACGCTGGCGGGCGGCCGTACCCGGTTAGCGGACGCGATCACCGTGTCTGCCGAATCCGATACCGACGGCTGGAAGCTCACCGGCGACACCGAGCATGTTCCCGACGGCGCGACCGCCGACGTGATCCTGGTGCTCGCCGATACCGATTCGGGACCAAGCCTTTTCGCGATCGACGGCGATGCGCCAGGTGTCGACCGACACTCGCTGGCGACCCTTGATCTGACCCGGCGGCAGGCCAACATCCACTTCAACTCCGCCCCCGCACGCTTGATCGGTGCACAGGGGCGGGGTGCGGAGGCCGTCGCCACGGCGCTCGACGTCGCAGCCACCGTGCTGGCGGCCGAGCAGGCCGGTATCGCCGCCCACATGCTGGATGTGACAACCGAATACGCGAAGTCCCGGATCCAGTTCGGGCGCATCATCGGGTCATTCCAGGCCGTCAAACACCGCCTTGCCGATATGGCCGCGGCGACCGGGAATGTGCGTGGCGCCGCGTATCACGCGGCCTGGTCACATGATCACCCGAGCCTTGACGATCCGGCGCTGGCCACCAGTATTGCTCAACAGGTGGCGTCGGCAGGAGCTGTGGAGGTAACCGCCAAGGCCATCCAGAGCCATGGCGGCATCGGTTTCACCTGGGAGCACCCGGCCCATCTGTATTACAAACGCGCCGTGAGTAACTCGGCCCTCTTCGGGGGGCGCGCCGTCCACGCAGAACGTATTGCCAAGGAGGTAATCGACGCATGACCGAACCAATTTTGTTGACCCACACCGAAGACCGCATCTGCACCATCACCCTGAACCGACCGCAAGCACGTAACGCCTTGAGCACCGCCCTGGGCGAGGAGATCGTCAAGGCCGTCACCGCGGCCGACGCCGACGAGAACGTCGACGTGATGATCCTGACCGCGGCCGACCCGGTCTTCTGCGCGGGCGTGGACCTCAAGGAGTTGGGCAGTGGCGATCGTGCCGAGTCCCTGGACCCGTGGTGGCCCGAACTGAGCAAGCCGGTCATCGGCGCCATCAACGGCGCTGCGGTGACCGGCGGTCTGGAGCTGGCACTGGCCTGCGACATTCTCATCGCCTCGGAGAAGGCACGATTCGCCGACACCCATGCGCGCGTTGGCATCTTGCCGACCTGGGGGCTGACCACCCTGCTGCCGCTCTCGGTGGGGCGGGGCCTGGCCCGGCGGATGAGCCTGACCGGCGACTACCTCTCCGCCGAGGATGCGCTGCGGGCAGGCCTGGTGACCGAGGTGGTCGCGCACAACGAGCTCCTCCCCGCCGCCAAGCGTCTCGCCGCGACCATTGCCGGCAACAACCAGCCCGCGGTCCGCGAACTGCTGGCGTCCTACCGCCGTATAGAGTCCGAGCTCGTCGGCAACGGCCTGCAGGTGGCTCTCGACGATGCTCACCGGTGGATCGATCAGAACTCGATCGCCGAGGGCGTAGAGGCTCGGCGCACCGCGATCATGGAGCGCGGACGCAGCCAGAACGCCTAGGCGCGATCGGTTCGGTACAACGCGATCCGGCGATCGGGCCGAATATCGAACTCACCCAGGAACGTCCAGCCAATCCGGTCGAGCGCCTTGCGCATCGGCGTATTCGACGCTGCCGGTTCTATCATCATTCGTCGGCAGTCGGGATCGGCGTGGTAGGTCGCGCTCGGCAACAACCGCATCCATTCCGACACCACACCACGGCCCAAATAGCGCGTGTCGGCGGTCGCGACATGCAGCCCGACATCATGCGCATGCGCAGGGTAGATCCGTGCGATCTCGTCACGCGCGGCACGGTAAAGCTCGATATAGCCGATCTCGGTTCCGTCCACCGACAGGATGCAGGGCAGTGAATAGTCACCGGCCAGACGGTAGGAAGAGTCTTCGTGCCACCGGGCGGCTGACCATGGCTGCTCCCACGTCTCCACCAAATGCGGCCGGGCGAACCACTCACTGAGCATCTCCGGGTCCGTGCCCAACGGATCTACCCGACGCAAGGCATACCGAGTACCGTCAAATGACGGCATCGGCGGCGGCCCGGCCGCCATCACCTCGGCCACCACATCGGTGTTCTCGCGCGCGATGCGGTAACCGGTGGGGCTATTCATCGGCCAGGAGACTCCATTCGATTGAGGCTTAGCTTAGGTAAGCCTATATTTTACGAAGCGCCCGCCGAGACGACCTCGCGCACCCCTACATCAGGTGCGGCGTCTCCCTATGGATCTTGTGATCGTGGTGCACTGTGCCACCGACGACCGCGAATCCGAGACCGGCGGTCACCAGGAGTGCGACCGCTGCCACCATGCCCCAGCCATGATGCCCGGAGGCCAACGCCGCCAGACCCAGCGCGGTAATCGTGACCGACATCAGGCCCAGGAAGTAACCGGTCCACACGGCAAATCGATCAAGGTTCATTTCGAAACACCTCCTCGTCCAGCTTTTCCACAATACCCCCGAAGTGATGTGGATCACATATCCACGCAATCGACGGGACTCGATATCATGAAGCAGCTATCGGAGCGGGGGGAGAAAATCGTGTCGTATCCACAGCACTATCCGGCGGCGGGGCCCCGGTACTTTCAGGTGCGGCTGACCAAACACACCGGGATGCTTCTCATGTTCAGCACCCGCAGCTACACGATCACCGGGACGCTTGAACAATGCGAGGCCGCCTATCGCGACGCGCAAACCCACAACCTGGCCGCCGGCTGGTGGAGTTTTCTGTCCATCCTCCTCATGAACTGGATCGCCATCTTCGGAAACATGGGGCAAATCAACCAGATTCGGCGTTTGGCAGCACAGCCGCCGGCATACCAGGCTTATCCACCGGTCGGGTATCCCCAGCCGCCCTACCCCCAATATCCGCAGACGTCCTGATCAGGAGCCAGTGCCCGGCACGGCCCATCCTCCGGACAGTGCGCGCCAACCGACCAACACCAGCCGCAGGACCAGGAAAAGGGTGAGTCCGCACCAGATCCCGGCAAGCCCCCACCCGAAAACCAGTGCCAACCACACGCTCGGCAGGAATCCGCACAATGCGCTGATCATGGTGGCATTGCGCATGAACCGCGCATCGGCAGCTCCCAGCAGCACCCCGTCCAGCGCGAACACCAGACCCGATATCGGCAACTGACACACCAGGAACCACCATGGCACCCGCATTTCATGCAGCACGGCGGCGTCGGAGGTAAACAGCCTCGGCAGCACCGGCGCACCGAGGGCAAGTAGGCCCGCCAACAGCACCGCGAACCCCAGCGAGAAGATGCTCACACGCCACGCCACCGACTTGGCCTCGGGCACCCGGCCCGCGCCCAATGCCGCACCTACCAGGGTTTGAGCCGCGATGGCCAGCGAGTCGAGCACCAGTGCAAGGAAACTCCACATCTGCAGGACCACCTGATGGGCGGCCAATGCCGCCGCCCCAAACCGGGCCGCTACCGCGGCAGCACTGATGAAGCACGCTTGAAAGGCCAGACTGCGCACCAGCAGATCGCGCGCCAGCACCAGCTGCGCGCGCAGCACCGCACGGTCCGTCCGAAGCGGCGCATGCTCGGCGTGCAGAGCACGCAAGAAGAGGATCGCGGCCAGCCACTGCCCCACCAGATTGGCCACCGCCGAACCGGCCAACCCCATCCGCGGCACACCCGCCAGCCCGTAGATCAGCACCGGGCACAGTACGGCCGACACGGCAAAACCGGCGATGACATATCGCAACGGCCGCACCGTATTCTGAACTCCCCGCATCCAGCCGTTGCCCGCCAGGGACACCAGAATGGCCGGTGCCGCGAAGATGGCGATACGCAGCCACCCCAGGCCCTGAGCAGCGACATCGGGCGCCGCGGCAATGGCGCGCACCACCGGCCCGGCCACCGCATGCACGACGAGCACCACGACGGCTCCGATGAGCAGCGCCAGCCAGGTGGCCTGCACGCCCTCATGGACCGCGCCAGGCCTGTCGCCGGATCCGAATCGCCGCGCGGCGCGCGCGGTGGTGCCGTACGACAGAAAGGTCAGCTGCGTCCCCACCAACGAAAGGACCAGTCCCCCAACAGCCAATCCCGCCAAAGGGACCGCTCCCAGGCGGCCCACCATGGCGATGTCGAAAAGCAGATACAGAGGTTCGGCTGCCAAGACGCCCAATGCGGGCAGCGCCAGCGAAATGATCCGTCGAGCCAGGCCGGGCATTCCGGCGATGCCGGTGGCGTCAGTCAAGGGCGCGAACCAGCGCCGCCACCACGTCATCGACCGGACCCGTCGCCGAGAACCCGGCTGCCAGCCGATGTCCACCACCGCCGAAAGTGGCCGCTACCGCGGAAAGATCGACCGCGGACCGCGCGCGCATCGATACCGACCAATGCTCCGGCTCGATTTCCTTGAACACCACCGCGACCTCAGCCTCGGTGGTGGTGCGGACGATATCGACTATCGATTCAACCTCTTCGGTGCGTGCGCGGGACCAGACATCGTGGGTGACAACGGCATACACCATTCCCGCACCCCCAACCGCATGGGGGACGAGCTCCGCGGTGCCCAGCACACGCGACAAGATCGGCAGCCACACGAAGGGATGCGAGTCCATGAAGGTGCGGGTGATGTTCACGCCATCGGCGCCCAAGTCCAGCAACCGGGCCGCCAGCCGGTGGCCCCGTGGGGTGGCCCAGCGGAACGAGCCGCTGTCGGTGACCAAGCCCGCGTACAGGCAATGCGCCATCTCGGGGGTGATGTCCACTCCCCAGGCGTCGAGCAGCTGAACCACCATCATCGTCGTCGAATCTGCTGCGATATCAACGTAGTTCGCCGTGCCAAAGAGCTCGTTGGACACATGGTGGTCAATGACCAGCACTGGCGTGGACCCCTCGGTCAGCTGGGCGAGTTGACCGAGTCGGCGCACGCTGGGGCTGTCGACAGTGACCACAAGATCTGGATCCCGGCGCAGCTCTTGGGGCCGAACGAGCAAGTGTGCACCGGGCAGCGTGCCCACCGACTCCGGCGGCGCCGCCGGTTCGCCGAAGCTCACCTGGACGTCAACGCCCTTGGCCACCAACGCCTGTCCCAGCGCCAGCCCACTGCCCACCGTGTCGGCGTCGGGATGCACATGACAGATGATCACCACCCTGCTGGCCTTCGCCAGCAGGGCCACGGCACCGTCCTCGTCTACGCGTGCCCCCACGGCACCCGTCTCAATCGGGACGGCGCTCATCGTCCTCGTAGGCTGCGGGTTCCTCGGCCGCAGATTCCTTGTACGGATCGGCATCGCCGGCGTGTACCGCTCCCTGACGCACCTCGGCAAGAGCCGCATCGGCCGCGCGCGTGCGGTCCAGCAGCTCCTCCATGTGCCGGGCCGAATCGGCCATCGTGTCGAGCACAAAGGTCAGGGTGGGCGTGAACCTCACTCCTGTACCGGCACCCACCTTGGTTCGAAGCACACCCTTTGCCTTATCTAGCGCAGCCGCCGCGCCGGCGAAATCCGGCTCGTCGGAAAGAGTCTGCCCCATCACGGTGTAGTACACGGTCGCATCGTGAAGATCGTTGGTCACCCGAGTATCGGTGACCGTGACCATCGTCAGCCTCGGATCCTTGATCTCGTACTCGATCGCCGAGGCGACGATGGCCCCGATCCGCTTCGCCAGCCGGCGTGCGCGGGCGGGATCTGCCACGTTAGACCCGCTCCTTCTCGCGCAGCTCGTACGCCTCGATGACGTCGCCTTCCTTGATGTCGTTGTACGTCAAGGTCAGACCGCACTCGTAGCCGTCGCGCACCTCGACCACGTCGTCCTTCTCCCGCCGCAGCGACGAGATGGTGACGGTCTCGGCGACCACGATGTTGTCGCGCAGCAGGCGCGCCTTCGCGTTGCGCCGGATGATGCCCGAGGTGACCAGGCAGCCGGCGATGTTGCCGACCTTCGACGACCGGAACATGGCACGAATCTCGGCGCGCCCCAGCTCGACCTCTTCGTAGACCGGCTTGAGCATGCCCTTGAGGGCGCTCTCGATCTCGTCGATGGCCTGGTAGATCACCGAGTAGTACCGGATGTCGACACCCTCGCGGTTGGCCAGCTCGGTCGCCTTGCCCTCGGCGCGCACATTGAAGCCGATGATGATGGCATCCGAGGCCGACGCCAGGTTGACGTTGGTCTCGGTCACACCACCGACACCACGATCGATGACGCGCAACTGCACCTCGTCGTCGATCGCGATTCCGAGCAGTGCCTCTTCCAGGGCCTCGACCGTACCGGCGTTGTCGCCCTTGAGGATCAGATTCAGCTGGCTGGTTTCCTTCAGCGCGGCGTCCAGGTCGTCCAGGCTGATCCGCTTGCGGCTGCGTGCGGCCAACGCGTTGCGCTTACGCGCACTGCGCCGGTCGGCAATCTGCCGGGCGATGCGGTCCTCGTCGACGACGAGCAGGTTGTCACCGGCACCGGGCACCGAGGTGAAACCGATGACCTGGACCGGACGCGACGGCAAGGCCTCTTCGACATCCTCGCCGTGCTCGTCGACCATGCGGCGTACGCGACCGTACGCGTCACCGGCGACGATCGAGTCGCCGACCCGCAGCGTGCCGCGCTGGATGAGCACCGTGGCCACCGGACCGCGACCGCGGTCCAGATGCGCCTCAATGGCGACACCCTGGGCCTCCATGTCGGGGTTGGCCCGCAGATCCAGGGCAGCATCCGCGGTCAGCAACACCGCTTCGAGCAACTGCTCGATGTTGGTGCCCTGCCTGGCCGAGATGTCGACGAACATCGTGTCGCCACCGAAGTCCTCGGCCACCAAGTTGTACTCGGTGAGCTGAGCCCGGATCTTGGCCGGATCGGCGCCTTCCTTATCGATCTTGTTGACCGCCACCACGATCGGCACATCGGCCGCCTGCGCGTGGTTGATGGCTTCCACCGTCTGCGGCATGACACCGTCGTCCGCGGCCACCACCAAGATCGCGATATCGGTGGCCTTCGCACCGCGGGCACGCATGGCGGTGAACGCCTCGTGACCCGGGGTGTCGATGAAGGTGATGGGACGCTCGGTGCCGTCATGTTCGACAGCGACCTGGTAGGCGCCGATGTGCTGGGTGATGCCGCCGGCTTCACCCTCACGCACGTTCGCCTTACGGATGGTGTCCAGCAGTCGGGTCTTACCGTGGTCGACGTGACCCATCACGGTCACCACCGGCGGACGTGTCCGCAGGTCCTCCTCGCCGCCCTCGTCCTCGCCGTAGGTGAGGTCGAAGGACTCCAGCAGCTCACGGTCCTCGTCTTCAGGACTGACGACCTGGACGACGTAGTTCATCTCGCCGCCCAGCAGCTCGAGGGTCTCGTCACCCACCGACTGCGTGGCGGTCACCATCTCGCCGAGGTTGAACAGCGCCTGCACCAGCGACGCTGGGTTGGCATCGATCTTCTCGGCGAAATCGGAGAGCGAGGCGCCGCGCGCGAGCCGGATGACCTCACCGTTGCCATGCGGCAACCGCACGCCACCGACGACAGGCGCCTGCATGTTCTCGTATTCGGCGCGTTTCGCCCGCTTGGACTTGCGACCACGCTTCGGGGCGCCACCGGGACGACCGAACGCACCTGCCGCACCACCGCGCTGACCGGGACGTCCACCGCCGCCGCCACCACCTGGGCGGCCGCGGAAACCGCCACCCGCCCCGGGAGGGCCGCCCGCGGGAGCGCCCGTACCGGTACCGCCGCCACGGTAATTACCACCACCGCCGCCACCTGGGCGACCGGCACCACCGGGACGGGGACCACCGCCGGGACGGGGACCACCGCCGGGACGCGGCGGCCGCGGTCCCATGGAACCGGGCGACGGACGCGGCGGCATGTTGCTCGGGGAGGCACCACCGGGACGGGGAGCCCCGGGACGCGGCGCCTGGGGACGCGGCGCCGGACGTTCGGCCGGCTGCGCCGAGGAGAACGGGTTGTTGCCAACGCGCGGCACACGAGGAGCACCCGGCTTGGGGCCGGGTGTCGCACCCGGCCGGGGCGCTGGTGCGGGTGCCGGAGCGGGCGCAGCCGCTTCTGCCGCTGCGGGCCGCGCGGCGGGGCTCGGCTTCGGCGCGGGGGCCGCAGGTGCGGCGGGCGCTGCCGGGGGTTCCGGCGCGACAGGCGCCTCCACAACCGGTTCCGCAACCTTCTTGGGCGCCGGCTTAGGGGCGCCCGGCTTGGGACCGGCCTTCTTCGGAGGAGCCGCCGCCTCTGCAGCCGCACCATTGGACGCGGCGGGAGCGGGCTTATCGCCCCCACCAAATGATTCACGAAGACGCCGCGCGACGGGAGCTTCCACCGTCGACGACGCAGACTTAACGAATTCGCCCTGATCGCTCAGTCGGGCGAGAACTTCTTTACTGGTCACACCGAGTTCTTTGGCCAACTCGTGTACCCGGGCCTTGCCTGCCACTGCTCTCCTGTCTGCGAGGCAGTGACCTTAAGGGGACTTAAGGGCCCGTGCCTCGTGTTAGCTGTGATGGACGATCATCATCGACGCTTCACGGTGTGCTCATTGTTCGTTGTTGCCAATCTCTTGGTATTGCTCAACATGTTCGGAGACCGCGGAGGTGTCCGGGTTTCCGGTGATCCGGAGCGCTCGCGCGAAGGCTCGCCGCTTTACCGCTAGCTGGTAACACTGCGCCGACCGATGTAACCACGCACCTCGGCCGGGCAGTCTGCGCCGGACGTCGACCACCAGGTGTCCGTCGTCCGCAGCAACCACACGAAGCAGATCTGCAGCCAGCTCTCGCCCCCGGCAGCCGACACATGTCCGTACCGGCTTACCGGTTTGGGCAGGTGCGGACACCGAAGTCTCACGCTGGATCACGGCTTAGTCTACCGTCCGCGACACCCAATTTATGAATCGGCCCACAGCATCGAATAACAAGGCTGTATTCCGGTCATTGAACCCCCGCCGCGACGAGCGCCACCAGGGTGATGAGAGACACCGTCTTGAGGCACTCGGCCGCGACATAAGCCAGGTGGATGCGACTACGCCCTGCATATGCGGCGCCATCCCGGATCGCGTTGGTCCGCTGCGCGATCGCGGGCCGTATCGCTAGCAACTGGATGGCAAGACAGGCGCACGCGCCCACAGCCGCGACGGTTACCGCGGTAGCGGGCTTGCCGACAACCAGCAGCAGCACCAAGACCGCCGCCAGCACGCACTCCACCGCGTTCAGTGCACGGAAGACCAGGCGGCCGATGGCCAGCCCCAGCTGAATGGTCACCCCCGGCGCGCGGAACTTCAGTGGCGCCTCGATAAACGAGATCGCCACCACCAACCCAAGCCAGAATGCCGCCAGCGCCGCCGTCAGCACCTCGACGCGCGTCATGCCACGGCCGACGCCAATGGACCGAACAGCTCGTGATTGATCTGCTCCTGAGGGATACCGAGTGACACCAAGTTCTCGTTGATTGCCGACATGAACGGCCGGGGGCCGCAGACGAACACCGTGGACGAGAGATCGATCGGAAGGCGGTCCAGGCTCATGCGCCCAATTCCATCAGCCGGATGCTCGACATGTGCCCGTTCGTACCAGGTGTGTAGCCGCCCTGCGGGCAAACGACCCACCAGGTCTGCCAGCTCGTGCCGATATGCGTGTGCGGCGGCCGACTGGTCCGCGTGGAGGACCACGACTTCACGCGGCGACTGCGTGGCCACGAGCTCTTGCAGCATTCCCATAATCGGCGTGCAGCCGATCCCCGCCGATACGAGAACCAACGGATCCGCCGAGTCATCGAGCGTGAACTCACCCATGGGCGCCGAAACCCGCAGTTGTTGTCCTTCAAAGACGTTGTCGTAGATGAAATTCGACACCTCACCCGCGGGAGTGTCACCGACGTTCAGTCGCTTGACGGCAATACGCCAGTCTCCCGCTGTGGATCCGCGCGACAAACTGTATTGCCGGATCTGCCTGGCCCCGTCCGGCAAGGTGACTTGTACCGATATGTACTGTCCCGGTACAAAATTCGGCAATTTACCGGACACACCGCGTAACTCGAATCCGGCCACGTCCGCTGATTCCAACTGGCGGCGCACCACTATGGCCTGGAGCCACACGTCCCCCGGCGCTACCCCGGCGGCGTCGTAGAGCGCCTTTTCCCGAGCGATCAATTCGTCGGCCATCAGCCAGTAGAACTCACTCCAGGCCTTGGCGACATCGGCGGTCACCGCCCCGCCCAGCACCTCCGCGATCGCGGCGAACAGGTGCTCGTACACAATCGGATACTGCTCGGCGACGATGCCCAATGAGGCATGCTTGTGAGCAATCCTGTCGAGCACCGAGTCATACTGAGCTCCATTGCCTTCCAACACCATTCCGGCGAATGCCGCAATGGATGCGGCCAGCGCCTTCGGCTGCTCCCCTGCCGCCTGATTTCCACGGTTGAACAGATCGCGAAGAAGTTCCGGATGCGCCGCGAACATCTTGGAGTAGAACAACGGCGTGATCTCATCGATCGCACCCGCCACGGCGGGCAGCGTTTCACGGATGACTCCCAGCGACTCTGCTGATAGCACTTTGACTACTTCCTTTCCATTGTTGGACGGGCTATTTCGGCCACCGTCCACTGATCGAGGTGAGTGAAGAACGCGTCTTGGGCGGAGCGAAGCGCCTCACGAAGACGGCAATTCCTGCGGAGAGGACAGGGCGGATCCCCCTCGCAGTCGATGACCTCGCCGCTGCGCTCTAATTTTCGGGCCAGCGAACCCACCCGGCGGCCGAGTCCGTCCTGGGTGATGCGGACTCCCCCATGGCGTCCGCGCGTGGACTCAATTGCCCCCATTTCCGAAAGCCGGGCAACAACTTTCGTGGCATGCGTATAGGAAACACACAATTGGGCGGCAAGATCATCGGTGTGCAGCTGGGCGTTCGGCCCCTCAACGGCCAAGCGCATGACAATGCGCAGGCCCAGGTCGGTGAATCGCGTCAGTTGCACATAACTTGTATATGAGATGCAAGTTATGTGCCGATAGGGACTTTGGTCAGTACCTACCGCTACCCGGTGCTAGTTTTCGGGGTCCGCGTCACTTCTGATGTCGATGCGCCATCCGGTCAGTCGCGCGGCAAGCCGGGCGTTCTGCCCCTCCTTGCCGATCGCCAGCGAGAGTTGGAAATCGGGCACAATGACGCGGGCAGCCTTGCCCGCCTCGTCGATAACCGAAACCGAAACCACCTTGGCGGGCGACAGCGCATTCGCCACGAATCGCGCGGGGTCCGGGTCGTAATCGATGATGTCGATCTTCTCGCCGGACAGCTCACTCATCACGTTGCGCACACGCTGACCCATCGGGCCGATGCAGGCGCCCTTGGCGTTGAGCCCAGAAACCTTCGATGCCACCGCGATCTTGGAGCGATGCCCCGCCTCACGTGCGACCGCGACGATCTCTACCGAGCCGTCGCTGATCTCTGGAACTTCCAGTGAAAACAACTTACGTACCAGGTTCGGGTGGGTGCGCGACAGGGTGATCAACGGCTCCCGGGCGCCCCGCGACACGCCAACGACGTAGCAGCGCAGGCGGTCTCCGTGGTGGTACTCCTCTCCTGGCACCTGCTCGGCCGACGGAATGACCCCCTCGGAGCCCTTCGTCTCGCTACCCATGCGGACCACGACGAGCCCGCGGGCGTTGGCCCGGGCGTCACGCTGGATCACGCCGCCGACGATCTCACCTTCACGCGTGGAGAACTCGCCAAACTTGTGCTCGTTCTCCGCGTCACGCACTCCCTGCTGGAACACCTGCCGCGCGGTGGTGGCCGCGATGCGGCCGAATCCTTCGGGTGTGGCATCCCACTCCGTGATGAGGTTGCCGTCCTGATCGGTCTCACGCGCCATCACGCGCACCACACCGGTCTTGCGGTCGATTTCGATACGCGCGTTGGGCTCGTGCCCATCGGTATGGCGATACGCGGTGAGCAGCGCCGACTTGATGATGTCGATCGCCTCGTCGACCGTGATGCCCTTATCGGCAGCCATCAGGTTTACCGCTGCGGGATCGATATTCATGCGCCACCTCCAGTTTCGGCTGCCCCAGCCAGATTGAGTTCCTGCGGGTTGGGCGTGTTGAACTCCACCTGCACGACGGCGCTCTCGATATCCGAGAACGCAAGATCACGCACGGTCCATCCGGTCCCCTTGATGGGTTTGCGCAGCACCACCTGCACCCCGTCATCATGCGTGATGCCGATACGCCCAAGAAGATCCTCGCCATTGGTAAGGCGGATCTGGGCCAGTCTCAGGTGTGCCCGCCGGAAGTGCGCCACGGTGGTGAGCGGCCGATCAACACCCGGTGTGGTGATCTCGAGCTCGTAGGCCTGCCAGCCGGTGTCCGCCTCGTCCAACAACGCTGACGCTGTCCTGCTGAGCCCCGCAACCGCATCCAAGTCCACCGGCGTATCCGAATCGACCACCACCGCGATGCGGGACGGCCTACCTGCCACGCCGCCGTCGCTCACCACGACACTTTCGATCTCTACGCCGGAACGGGAAAATTCGGGAGCAAGCAGCTCGAGCACCTGGTCATCAGATGGCAGCCCCGCCGACGAGTCACTCGGGTCAAGAGGATCCGGCATGACGTTTGTGGCTCCTCATCTTGAGTTGTCGGGCGTTCGGCTTGCACACACTAGTCGGACCTTCGTCCTGACCAGCACTCCACCTTACGCCCGGCGAGGGCTGTCATGCGGTAACCGCGCGCACTGGCAGGATGGGCGAATGCTCAGAAGCCTGTCGCGCCGCGACCTGTTGATCGGCGGTGCCGCCCTCGGCGTCACCGCCGTGGCCGCCGCGTGCCAGCAGACACCTGATACCAAACCCGAGGAGGACGCCCTCCAAGCGCAGATCGACTTGGCGGTCCGGGACGCCGCCTCCGCTACCGCGGCGGCAACCGCCAACGTCGAGCTGGCACCGGCGCTGAATACGATCGCCGGTATCCGCAGTGCCCATGTGGCGGCACTGGCCAAAGAGCTCAAACGCATCCCCGGCGCCGCAGCGACCGTCCGCTCCACCCCGAGCACCGCCACCGCGCCAGTCACCCCGCCATCGGCCGACCAGGTCAAAAACCAGCTCAAGGACTCCGCACGCGCAGCAACCGACCTGGCGGCCAAGCAAAGCGGATACCGTGCCGGACTGCTGGCCTCTATCAGCGCGGCCTGCTCCTGCGCGGCCGAGGTGGATCTGCCATGACAACGACCGAGCCCACGCCACAGCCGGCCTCGTCCGCCGACGACACCGCCTTGGCCAATGCCCTGGCCAACGAGCACGCGGCCATCTACTCCTACGGCCTGGTGTCGGCGCATTCGGTGCCCGACAACAACTGGCTGGTGACCGAATGCCTGGTCGAACACCGCCAGTGCCGCGAGGAGTGCATCGCCACGCTGCGCGGTCGCTCGGTCACCGCACCCGTGGCCGCCGCCGGTTACAAGGTTCCGTTCCCGGTGAGCACCCCGGCAGACGCCATCAAGCTGGCGTTGCAGGTCGAGACCGATACCGCGGCGTGCTGGCGTGCCGTCGCCGAGCAGGCCGACAGCGCCGAAGATCGTAGATTCGCGGTGCGCATGCTGACCGAGAGCGCGATTCGCGCGGCACGGTGGCGGGTGGCCGGCGACATCACTCCGGCGAGCGTCGCGTTCCCGGGCGGAACCGAGAAGGCCTGACCCATCCCCTTACGCCGACACGCCGTGTTGTGCGCGCTTCACTCGCACAACAGCACACAAAACGGCGTGTCGGTGGGGAGGGCGTCGCTAGGCGAAGTGCTTCTGGGTGTCGGTGATCAAACCGGACAGCCCGCGACGGATCACCGGCTTGAGGTGGCGGGTGAATCCGAGCGAAGGCTCGATGAAGAAACTCCAGGTGAACAGCGAGCCGGTCGCGGTGCCGACCACTTCGTAGAGCTCACCGAACCGCTTGGTACCGGGGAAGGTCGCCGTCTCGACGGTGAATGCGTTGCGGTATCGCTCCGGGCTCTCCTCCCACACGATGAACCGCTCGTTGACGGCCGCGCCCGGCAGGGCGAGCTTGGCGGTGCGGGTGGAACCCACTCCGCGCGGCTCCGGTGATGTCCAGCCGATCTGGTTGATGGCTTTACACCAGTGCAGCGGGCTTTCCCCATTGAGTTCGGCCCACACCGTTGCCGCGTCCTTGGGCAGCGGCGTGGAGAACGTATACACGAAATCGCTTGTGTTGAAATCACTCTCGACCAGCGGCTCGAGCTTGAAAGACGGCATGACCATTACCCTATCGCTTGTGTGACGGACGCCACGGCGTCGGTCACCGCGATGGGCTGCGTCTCCCCGGTGAATCGGTTGCGCAGCTCAATGGTTCCGTCTGCCCAGCCCCGACCGATCACCACAATCCAAGGCACACCCAGCAGCTCGGCGTCCTTGAACTTCACTCCTGGCGAGGCGGTGCGATCATCGAGCAGCACCTCGTGGCCCAACCGGTCCAGTTCGGCGGCCAGCTCCTCGGCCCCCGCACGTGCGGCGTCGTCCTTGTTGGCGATCACCACGTGCACGTCGAATGGTGACACCGCCGAGGGCCACCGCAGCCCCAGCTCGTCATGCTGCTGTTCGGCGACCACGGCCACCAACCGGGACACCCCGATACCGTAGGAGCCCTGGGTCAGCCGCACCGGCTTGCCATTCTCACCGAGCACGTCGACAGTGAACGCATCCGTGTACTTGCGGCCCAATTGGAAGATATGGCCGATCTCGATGCCGCGGGCCGACACCAGCTGCCCAGCACCGTCGGGCGAGGGGTCGCCGTCACGCACCTCGGCGGCCTCGATGGTGCCGTCCGCGGTGAAGTCGCGACCGGCCACGAGGTCAACCACATGCTTGCCCGGCTCGTCGGCGCCGGTGATCCAGCTGGTGCCCTCCACCACCCGCGGATCGACGAGGTATCGGACACCGTTGGCCAACAAGGCCTTCGGCCCGATGTAACCGCGCACCAAAAATGGATACTTGGCAAAATCCGCATCGCCGAGCAGCTCATACTCCGCGGGCTCGAGCGCCGCTCCGAGACGCTTGTCGTCGACCTCACGGTCGCCGGGCACGCCGACGGCCAGCAGCTCCCAATCTCCGCCCGGCTGACGCACCTTGAGCAGAATGTTCTTGAGGGTGTCGGCGGCGGTCACGGTTCTGCCGAGTCCGGCGGAGTTGGCCCAATCCACCAGGGTGGCGATGGTTGGGGTATCACCGGTTTCGTGTACGACGGCCTCGGCCAGTCCTTCGATGGGCCGGGCCGGCGGCGCGGGCGTGATGACCGCCTCGACGTTGGCCGCGTACCCCGACTCCACGCACCGCACGAAAGTGTCTTCTCCGGTGGGGCTTTCGGCGAGGAATTCCTCAGAAGCGCTACCACCCATGGCACCCGAGGTGGCTGCCACGATCACGTAGTCCAGGCCGAGCCGACCGAAGATCCGTTGGTAGGCATCGCGGTGGGCGTGGTAAGCCGCCTTGAGCCCGTCATCGGAGGTGTCAAAGGAATACGAGTCCTTCATCACGAATTCTCGGCCACGCAGGATGCCCGCCCGCGGCCGCGCCTCGTCCCGGTACTTGGTCTGTACTTGGTAGAGGATGACCGGGAAATCCTTGTAGGAGCTGTACTCCCCCTTGACCGTGAGCGCGAACAGTTCCTCGTGGGTCGGGCCCAGCATCATGTCGTTGTCGCGGCGGTCCTTGAGCCGGAACAGCGAATCCCCGTACTCGGTCCATCGATTCGTGGTCTCGTAGGGCGCGCGCGGCAGCAGGGCGGGCAGCAGAATCTCTTGGCCACCAATGGCATTCATCTCTTCGCGAACGATGTTCTCGATCTTGCGCAGCACCCGTAGCCCGAGCGGCAGCCAGCTGTACACGCCGGGTGCGACGGGGCGCACGTATCCCGCGCGGATCAACAGCTTGTGGCTGGGAACCTCGGCGTCGGCCGGATCGTCGCGCAGCGTACGTACGAAAAGCTCGGAGAGCCGGGTAATCATTGATGAGCCTCTCGGGCGAAGACCATGTTTCGTTGAGCCTCTCGGGCGAAGACCATGTTTCGTTGAGCCTCTCGGGCGAAGACCATGTTTCGTTGAGCCTCTCGGGCGAAGACCGTCAGTTACGGTTGCACAGCATATCGGCGTGCCGCCGTGGCCTCCGGCTAGCATCACACGCATGCGTGCGTGGACAGTCATTCCGGCGGTGACAGTGCTTGGTCTGGGATTCGCGGTGCCGGCCGAGGCGGCGCCGGCCACCGTCAAATACTCGTTGTCGGCCATCGGAATCGGCAACGCTGACTTCACCGTCCAGTTTCAGGATGGCGGCCAGCTACGCGAAGAGTCCGGGCACACGTTCGCCGGGTACTACTGGGAGCGCACCGTGAAGCTCGACGGGGCCCGACCCATATTGCGCGTCACTCCGTCCGGCCCACCCAGCGTCTTCCGCATGTCCTGCCACATCACCGTGAATGACGGCATACCCGTCACCAACGGACTGCTCTTTCGCGCCGGCGATTACACCCCGCAGGACTGTTAGGGCCTATTCGAGTTCGTCCTCGTCCAGACCCTGGTCGTGCGCGGCCTGCGCCTTCTGAGCGTGGGCGATGTCGGCCGCGCTGTAGGTGATGAACAACGCCGCCACACCCACCAGGACGGCCGTTCCGGCAATCCACAGCATGCCGTAGGTGTAGCCGTGGTCAAGGGCGTGCAGCTGGTCCCGGTTCATGTTCTGCACCGGGCCCGTGGCGCCACCGAGATAGAGCGTCCGCGACGTGATGATCGCTTGGATGATCACCAGAACGATTGGCCCGCCCAGGTTTTGCAGCATGAGCGAAATGGCGGATAGCGGGCCGATGCGGTCGGCATCGACGCCGGTGATCGCCGACAAGATAACCGGCACCACGATGGTCCCGATACCGATTCCACCGACGAAGATGGCCGTCGCGAAATCCGGGAAGTACGCGATGGTCCGGTCGATGGTCGAGCCGTAGAGCATGGCGCCGAACACGACCACGCCACCACACAGGATCAGCACCCGCGGCGCCAGCCGCGTGACGAGTTGTGACGATAAGCCCAGGCCGATACCCATGCCGACCACGAAAGGAATGGCCGCGATTCCAGTCCGCAGCGGGCTGTACTTCATCAGATCCTGCATGTACAGGCCGATGGTGATGGTGAGAGTGAAGAGCACCCCGCCCGCCATGAAGATCGCCGCAAATGTCGCGACCCGGTTGCGATCGGTAAACAGACTGAACGGCAACACCGGGTTCTCTGCGGTGCGTTCCACAAATAGGAAGGCGATCAGCAGCGCGGCGGCAGCGATCAGCGACACGATCGTGTACGGCGAATCCCAACCGCGGTCGGGCCCCTGGGTGAATCCGAACACCGCCGCCGTACAGCCCAGCGTGGCAAGCACCGAACCCGCCACATCCAGCTTCATCGGCTCGCGTTCGGTCTCGGTCAGTGACCGCACGGCCAGATAGATCATCAGGGCACCCGCCGGCACGTTGATGAGGAAGGCCAGGCGCCAGGACACCTCGGCCAGTGCACCGCCGACAATCAGCCCGGCGATCGAGCCCACCCCCGTCATGGCCCCGAAAACTCCCACGGCGGCAGTACGCAGCGGACCCTTGGGAAAGGTGGTCGCAATCAGGGCCAGCGCCGTGGGCGAGGCGACGGCCGCACCCACACCCTGGATGAGGCGGAAAATCGCCAGACCGATGTCCTCTTGCGCGAGGCCCACCCCGATGGAGGCGAGGGTGAACAACGTAATGCCGCCGATGAAGACCCGCTTGCGGCCGAAGGTGTCGCCGAGGCGGCCGCCGAGCAGCATCAGCCCGCCGAAGGACAACATGTACGCGGTGATCACCCAGCTGCGGGTGGCGTCATTGAGGTGCAACTCGGCCTGAATCTTGGGCAGCGTGACCACCGCGATGGTGCCGTCCATGGTGGCCAGGAACTGCATACCGGCGATCGCGATGACGGCATACAGGTAGTGCCGGGATGGCAGAAATTCGCGCGCCTTTTGAGTGAGCTGCTCGACGCTGAGGCCAGACATGGAGGACACCTTACCGTCCTCTTAACGTCGCTTTAGAGATCAGAAGGCGCCGTAAGCAGCGACAGGCCCGATGACGATGATTGCCGGCGGTCTGATGCCCTGCGAGCGAATGCGTTCTGGCGCGGTCGCGAGGTCGGCACGCAACACACGTTGCTCGTCGGTGGTGCCGTGTTGAACCACCAATACCGGGGTATGCGCAGGTCGGCCCCCCTCAATGAGCACCCTCGCGAACTGCTCGATGCGCTCGACGGCCATCAGCAACACGATGGTGCCGTTCAAGGCAGCAAGCGCATCCCAATTGACTAACGATTCCGGGTGGCCGGGGGCGACGTGTCCGCTGACGACAACGAACTCGTGGTTCACGGCGCGATGAGTGACGGGCACACCGGCCGCCGCAGGAACGGAGATCGCGCTGGTCACGCCGGGCACGACGGTCACCTGCACACCGGCCTCGGCGCACGCCAGCACTTCTTCGTAGCCGCGAGCGAAGACGAACGGGTCTCCGCCCTTCAAGCGCACGACGAACTTGCCTTCTTGGGCGCGTTCGATAAGCACTCGGTTGATCTCCTGCTGCGCCATCGCGCGCCCGTACGGGATCTTCGCCGCGTCGATGACCTCGACATGAGGTCCCAGATCGGCGAGTAGTTCGGCGGGGGCGAGCCGATCGGCGACGACCACGTCGGCCTGTGCAAGGAGTCTGCGTCCGCGGACGGTAATGAGATCAGGATCACCCGGTCCCCCGCCGACAAGCGCGACGCCTTCGGGTTTGATGTCCGCGGTCTCGGTAATCAAGCCACGTTGCAGCGCTTCATGGATCGCTGAACGTAGCGCTGCCGACCGTTTGTGCTGGCCACCGGTCAAAACACCCACGGCAATGCCATCGTGGTTGAAGGACGCGGGAGTGACAGCCGTACCGTCTCGCGCCGAGTCGGCCCGCACACAGAAGATGTGCCGCCGTTCCGCTTCGTCCACGACGGCGGCATTGACGGCTGGGTCGTCGGTGCAGGCGATCGCGTACCAGGCTCCGTCCAGGTCACCGTCCTGATAGGGCCGCAGCTGGAGATTGATCGAGGCCATGCCTTCGACGGCCGGGGTCGCGTGCGGCGCGATCACGTGGACATCGGCTCCGCTGGCGATCAACAGGCCGAGACGCCGCTGCGCGACAGATCCGGCGCCGACGACTACAACCTTGCGTCCGGCAAGGCGGAGGCCGACGAGGTAGGCGTCATGAGTCACCGCGCGAGTTTACGTGGACGCAGATCGCGGGGCTGGGTTAGCCATGCTCTAATCGGTCCCAGTGCAATCCCATCGCATGCAACCAGCGGAGTTGGCCCAGGCCGCGATGACTGCTGCCCTCATGGGGGCCATCGCCGTCGTCTCCATCGTGCTACCGGGCGCGGTGGTGTTCGCCTGGCTCGGGGCGGTACCGATGGGAGTGCTGTGTTACCGGCATCGCATCCGCGTGGCGTTGGCCGCGTGTGTTGCCGCCGGTCTCATCAGCTTTCTTATCGCGGGCTTCGGTGGCCTGGTGTCGGCATTGACGTGCGCGTACATGGGCGCGATATCGGGTCAGGTGAGACGCCGCAGTCGCGGTGCCGCAACGATGTTCACAGTCGCCGCGCTGTGGGGCGTGCTGGTTTCGACATTCTGTGTTGGGGTGTTCGCAGCCCTGCGAAATTTGCGCGAGGTGGTGCTGGGCGCCGTGGCTGCCAATGTCGGCGGGTTCGCGACGCTGCTGCAGGGAGTTCCGGTTCTCGGACGGGGTGCGGCGGGCCTGGACCATGCCGTCGCCGGCTGGCTTGTGCATTGGCCGTGGTTCTTTGGAGTCTCGGTGTGGCTGATCGTCATCTTCGGGACGTCATTCGGGTGGCGGGTGCTGACGCCCGTACTCAGACGGCTCGAAGAAGTCACCGACCTGGCATCGGTGGGCACGCTGCCCGCTCCACACGAAAGCACTGCGCCCGGCCCGCTACCGACGGTTCTCACCGATGTCGGCTATCGATACGCCGGAGCGGAGCGTGATGCGCTGGCGCCGGTGACGATGCGGGTCGATGTCGGTGAACACATCGCGGTGACCGGCGCCAACGGCACCGGCAAGTCGACCCTCATGCGCATCTTGGCGGGCGTTCCTCCCACTACCGGTAGCGTCGAGCGCCCCGCAGGGGTGGGCTTGGGCCAGGTGGGCGGGACCGCATTGGTGTTGCAGCACCCGGAAAGCCAAGTGCTCGGTCTGCGCGTGGGGGACGACATCGTGTGGGGGTTGCCGCCTGACCGCGACATCGACATCGAAGGCCTGCTCACCGAAGTCGGCTTGAGCGGCATGGCCGGTCGTGACACCGCGGGCCTGTCTGGTGGTGAGTTGCAGCGGCTGGCCGTCGCCTCGGCACTTGCCCGGGAACCTGCGCTCTTGATCGCCGACGAGGTCACCACCATGGTCGACCACGACGGACGCCAGACACTCATCAATGTGCTCGACGGGCTCACCACCCACCACCGTCTGGGGCTCGTGCATATCACTCACTATCCGCAAGAGGCGAATGCCGCCGACCGAGTGGTGGCACTGGGAGGCATAGCTGTCCGCCCGCCTGCTGAGCCACCATCCCCCGCCGAATCCCGAAGCGAAGAAACGATTCTCGATGTGCAGAGCGTCTCGTTCGACTACGCGGTGGGCACGCCATGGTCGCAGCCGGTGCTACGGGATGTTTCCTTCCGAGTCGACTCCGGTGACGGGATACTGCTGTGCGGCGGCAATGGCTCGGGCAAGTCCACCCTGGCGTGGATCATGGCGGGGCTACTGGACCCCTCGGCGGGTCAGTGTCTTCTCGACGGCCGGCCCACTGCCGAACAGGTTGGTGCCGTTGCATTGTGCTTCCAGGCGGCACGGTTGCAGCTGCTGCGCGGACACGCCGGGGCGGCAGTGGCGGCGTTGGCCGGATATTCCGCCGCCGACACCGACAGCATCGATCGCGCGCTGGCTTCGGTCAGTCTGGATCCAGCGATTGGCGGGGTACTGATCGACAGGCTTAGCGGCGGCCAGTTGCGGCGCGTCGCGCTGGCCGGGCTGCTGGCCCGCTCGCCGCGTCTGCTGATTCTCGACGAGCCTCTTGCGGGCCTGGACGTGGACGCCCAGGCCGACCTCATCGATCTGTTGATACGTATCCGCAACGGCGGGCAGGCCGTGATCGTGATCTCCCACGACACCGACAGTCTGTCTCCATTGTGTCCGCGCACGATCCGTCTGGAGCAGGGTGAGTTGGTGACCGCCGGATGAGTCAGCGACGCCCGTTGATGCTGATGCGGCCTGTTCCCGGACCGTCACCGATCCACGCGCTGTGGGCCGGCACCAAACTCCTCGCCGTGCTGGCGATATCGGTGCTGCTGACCATCACGCCGTCCTGGCCCGCGATCGGGCTCGTCGCACTGCTCATCCTGGTAACCGCCGGTCTGGCCGGGATCTCCCCCAGGTGCATCCCGTCCGTTCCGCGGTGGGTCTGGTTGCTCGTGGTGGCGGGCAGTTTGTTCACCATCGTCAACGGAGGCGCCCCCGAGCTGAAGCTCGGCCCTGCCACCATCGGCGTGGGCGGCTTCCTGGACTTTCTCCGCGTTACGTCGCTGGGGCTTGTCTTGATCGGCCTTGGCGCCGTGATCTCGTGGACCACCCAGGTCGCCGATATCGCTCCAGCGGTTGCACTTTTATGTCGGCCACTGCGCGTCCTTCGGGTGCCCGTCGACGACTGGGCAGTCACCATTTCCTTGGCGTTCCGCATGTTTCCGATGCTCTCCGAGGAGTTCCGACTGTTGGCGGCCGCCCGCAGACTCCAGCCACCTGCGCCGGAGAAGCCTTCCCGGCGTGCGGAAGTCGTCGATCTGTGCACAGCCGCGATGGTGGTATCGCTGCGGCGCGCAACCGAGATGGGTGACGCCATCACCGCGCGGGGTGGCGCCGGGCGCATCTCCGCGCACACCGTCTATCCGGGCTGGCGCGATGCCATCGCCACCGCGGTGCTCATCGGCGTGGTGACACTCGCGGTGGTGCTGGGCTGACGCGGTGGCTAAATCTCTTCTGCCCCAATACCGACATCGGCAACCTCACCCTCGCCTGCGCCCCCACCACCGCCTCCTCAACCAGGGCTGGACCACCCGAAAACACCCCAACAGAACCACCCAATGGATACCCCCCACCACACCTGGAACTCAGCGGTGTTACGCACGCAGGATGCCGAAGATTCCCAGAGTGAGCAGGATCAATCCGAGGACCGCGACGATTCCGGCAACGTCGATTCGCCGCCGCGATCGAACCCAGGTGTGTAGTGCCGACACCATCTGGTACGTCCGGCCGGGCATCGCCGCATAGCTCAGCAGTGGCAACCCCACCATCGAGAAAGCCACCACGTTGAAGAAGAGCAGCGCCATCGACTGGACCGGCTGCGTCTCTCCGGAGGCGTGGATGAGTGCGATCACCGCCAGAAAGTCCGCCGACGGCAACGCAATTCCCAAACCGCTCACTCCCGCGACCCATAGCGAGTTGTTCTGCAGAAAACCTCGTACCCGCGTCGCAAGCTTGCCCGCGAAACCCGTAGTGGTGCGCGGCGCCGCAGGAGGCCGGCTACCCGACGCCGTCACCGCCAGTACCGCGGCCACCAACAACGCAAGCACCCCGAGTCCGATTTGGATATACGGACCGGAAACATCCGCCTTCCCCACCGGCGAAACCCGCAGCACAAACAGCAGTGTCAGACCTAGGCTGAGCCCCATCGCGAAGGCCCCGCACAGGAACACAAACAGCTGCAACAACGGTCGCGGCCGGTTCAGCATCAGAACCGTTAGGCCCAGCCGAGTGGGTTCAACACTCACGCCGATGGCCATCAGCAGCACGATGGTCCACATGACTACCGCGCAGGCACAACGTCATTCTGTTCGCAGACCCGCGCGAACGTCGACTTCACCAGGTCTACGTAGCGGGTGATCGACTCCCGCGCAACGGGATTGTCGGGGTACGCGATCATCAGCGTGGTCTCGGTCGGGAACCGCGAGATAAAGATGGTCAGCTGATACACCGACTTGCTTTCCGCGTAGAGACCGATGGGATTGCTGACCAACAGCGGGTTGGTGAACAACTGCGACAGCGGCGGAGCGCCACCGTCGAAGAAGTTGATCATCGGGTGGTACGGCCGCGGCCAGCTCAGCTGCGGCACCAATTCCAGCACTCGGTAGAACGGGACGTTGACCAGCTGTCTGCCCCGATCGAAGGATTCCTGTGCCGCGACCGCGGCAGCCGCGAAGGTCCCGTCAACCGGTGCGGTAATCGGGACCAGACCCGTGAACCACCCCGTCGTGAACATGTCGGCTTCCTCACGAGCATCACTCGGGGTGATCCCGTAATAGGTATCGGTACCGGTCAATTCGCGCTCGGCGAAGCCGAGCGCCGCCATCACGCCGCCGATGAACCGCGCTCCCGCATCCACACACAGGGACTCGAACTTCAGCGCCTGCTGCTCGTCCAGCAGCTGCTCGGTGACGATCGCGGTGCCGCACTGCACACCGTGATCGCCCAGCGGCAAGGGGAAGTCCGGCAGACTGCCACGGTTGTTCTCGGCGAACTGAGTCCACTCGCGGACGGGTTCGGAATCAGGCGTCAGGCCTGATAGGAACTCGTGCTGCCGGATGCAGTAATCGCCGTAACTGCCTGCGGGCGGGAGCTCGATGGGCGCGCCACCCTGAACCAGCGCCTTGTATCCCATGAGGATCTCCATGATCAGCAAACGGGCAAAGGTGGCGTCCAGATGCAGGTGATCGACACTGAAGTAGAAAGTGAAATGTCCTGAACTCTGGACGATCCCGAAGCGGAAGCAATCCCACCGGAAGGGATCGGGAGTCTCCGAAACCACCAATTCCCGCACCTCGTCGGACGTCATCTCACCGAGCTTGACCTGAACGAACTCCACATCCGCCGGATCGGCCATCGTCCGTCGCACGATGTTCTGCTCATCATCAAGCGAGAACCAGCTGCGGTAGGTGTCGTGCCGTCGCAGATGCGCGTTGATCACGTGACCCATCGCACGCTTATCGCATCGGCCCGGCATGTCCAGGGTGAAGACGAGCACCCGCGAGAAGTCGAGGCCCTTGGCCGCCTGTCGCAGGTATGTTCGTAGATGCTGCACCTGCATGAAGCTCGGCGGTACGTCACTGACAGGCGCCTCAAGCGCTTTCGCGTACGACGCCGGCGAAGGCTGCCAAGTGATCACCGATCCGGCGGTCGGCTCCCACTTGTCGGTCAGCGAAACTGTTACTGGTCCACCACGCATTGTTTCCCCTTAGGACGACGCGACTTCGGATTCCTGCTCGGCCAATCTGTCGTAGATGTGCGCTGCCAAAGAACGCACGGTAGACACATCGGCCGGACCGATGCGGACGCCGGTGTCCGCCTGGATACGAGTACGAATTTCAAGATTGCCCAACGAATCCAGGCCGTAATCCGGGAGGGAACGGTCCGGATCGATCGAACGGCGCAACACCAAACCCACCTGCTCGGCGACCAGCTTCCGGAGCCGGGTAGGCCACTCCTCGCGCGGCAAGGCCCGCAGCTCATCGAGGAATTTGTTGGTCTCCGTTTGATTTTGGCCTGCATCGCGGAAGGCCTGCGCGAACGGACTGCGCTCCACGAAGTCCGCCAGCCACGATATCCCGGCCATCGGCGCATACGCGGTGTAGGCGCGGTTGTGCCGAAGTACGGTGTCGAAGGCATAGGCACCTTCATCCGGGAGGATCGCGGCCTCCGCGTTCTGCGCCAAATGAGTGCCCTGCCCGATCTCCGACCAGGCACCCCAGGCGATGACGGTGGCAGGCAGCCCCTGGGCGCGCCGCCAGTGCGTGAATCCGTCCAGCCAACTGTTGGCGGCCGCATACGCGCCTTGGCCCGGGGAGCCCACCAGCGCCGCTATCGACGAGAACGAGCAGAACCAATCCAGCGGCTGATCCGCGGTGGCCTCGTGCAGGTTCCAGGCACCATGCACCTTGGGTCGCCAGTCACCCCGATCGATCAGCTCATCGGTGATGTTCGCCAACGTGGCATCGTGAACCAGCGCCGCGGCGTGCAGCACACCACGCACCGGCTTGCCGGTCTCCGTGGCGGCCGCGACCAGACGCTGTGCTGTGTCCGGCTCGGCGATGTCTCCCAACGCCACGTCGATCTCGGTGCCGCCCTGCCGGATCTGTTCAATCGCTGCCAGTGCCTCCGGCTTCGGAGCACTACGGCCGTTGAGGATGATTCGCCCGACCCCGGCCGCTGCCAGTTTGCGCGCCAGAAACAATCCCAGCCCGCCGAGTCCGCCGGTGACAACGTAGGCACCGTCCCTGCGGAAAGCCGGGGCATGCGACGGCGGAATCACCGCGGACACCTCACCGGCCTTGGGCAGATCCAGGACGAGCTTGCCGGTATGTCCTGCCGCTCCCATCACCCGGATCGACTCCGCGGCCTCCTGCAACGGCGACGGCGAGATCTCCGGCAGGGGCAGCACACCCTCGGCCATCTGCCCGTACAAGGCAGTCAATGTGCGGTAGATCGCTTCCGGCCGCGTCTTGGCCACCAGGACAAGATCGACGGCGTGGAACGACAGATTCCTCCGGAAGGGGAACAGGCCCAGCCGGGTGTCGCCGTAGATGTCGCGCTTGCCGATCTCAATGAAGCGGCCACCGAAGGTCAGCAGTTCCACTCCGGCCCGCTGTGCGGCGCCGGTGAGCGAGTTGAGCACGATGTCCACACCGTAGCCATCGGTGTCGCGACGGATCAGCTCGGCGAAGTCCGTGCTGCGAGAGTCGTACACATGCTTTATGCCCCAGCTGCGCAACAGGTCTCGCCGCTCCGGGCTGCCCGCGGTGGCGTAAATCTCCGCGCCGGCCGCACGTGCGATGGCAATCGCTGCCTGTCCCACACCACCGGTCCCGGAATGGATCAGCACCTTGTCGCCCGCCGAGATCCTCGCGAGCTCGTGTAACCCGTACCACGCGGTGACATGAGCACCCGGGACCGCTGCGGCCTCCCGGTCGGGCACCTCGGCCGGGAGTGTGGCGGCGAGGTTGGCATCGACCACGACGAAGCTTCTCCAAGCACCGGTGGGTGTCATCCCACCCACCCGGTCACCGACCTGATGCTGCGTGACTCCCTCGCCCACGGCCGTGACCACACCGGCGAAATCGACACCAAGCTCCTGTCGGCCTTCGAAACTCGAGTACCTGCCGTATACGTTCAGCACATCGGCGAAGTTGATGCTGGTGGCCGTCACCGAGACCTCGATCTGTCCCGGCCCAGGGGCGACCCGATCAAAAGCGACGAAGCCAAGCGACTGCAGATCACCCGGGGTCCGAACCTCGAAGCGCACACCCTCGTTATTCGGCGTCGCGACAGTACTGCGCCAATCGTCGGGGCCGAGCGGACCCAGGTTCAGACGCGCCCGGTACCAGTGATCCTCACGCCAGGCCGTCTCGTCTTCCTCCGAGCCCGAGACCAACTCGCCAGCCACATTCTGTGCGGCAGTGTGTCTATCGACATCGATGTGGGTCACCCGCAGGTGCGGGTATTCGGCACCGATGACGCGCACCAAACCGCGCAATCCGGCCTGTTCGAGGTTGGTGATATCGCCATCCACCACCGTCTGTGCGTTGCGGGTCACCACAAACAGCCGTGGCGGCTCACCAGGCAGGTCCACCAATTCGCGGGTTATCCGCACCAGATGCCGCACCTGATCGGCACCCTGCAAGACCACCCGATCGGCACCGCCCTCGGAGCCCGGCGCGGTGACCACGAGCACGCCGTCGAACGTACCGGACTCCAGCTGGTCATACAGAAGCTTCAGCGCCGCAACACGATCGGTGTTCGGCCGCCACTGGATCAGCGACACCTCACTCTCGCGTACCTTGAGCGAATCGATCAGCTCGGCCGCCCACGGATCAACGCTCTCACCGGTGCTGACCAGCAGCCAGCGGCGCGGGGCACCCGATACCGACTCCGGCAACCGCTGCTGCTGCCACTCGATCGCCAGCAGACGGTTGTTCAGCAGCTGATCGCGTTGTTCGTCATCGGAAGATCCGGTGCCAAATCGGAAGCCTCGCACGGCAATCAGCACCGATCCCGTCTCATCCAACAAGTCGATATCGGCTTCCACCTCATTGCCGACCACCTTGGTCACTCTGGTGTAGCAGTACTGGGTGGCGCGTGCGGATTCATAGGCGTGCAGACTGCGTACGCCCTTGGGCAGCGGCAGCGCGTCCTTGCTGGCTTCCTGGACGTCCGGCAACGCGATGACGGATTGGAAGCACGCATCCAGCAGTGCGGGATGCACGATATAGCTGCCCTGTTGTGCGCGAACATCACGAGGCAAGGTCACCTCCGCCAGCACCGATCTGACGGTCTCGTCCCCGCGGTACGCCGCGGCCAGCCCCTGGAAGGCCGGGCCGTACTGGACTCCTCTCTCATCGAACGACGCCCGCAGGTCGTCGCCGGACTCGCGATGCGGGTGCTCGGCACGCAAGGCGGACAGGTCGTAGGCGATCGGCATATCGACATCACCGCCATTGCCCAAGACCGCAGTCGCACGCTTGACGACATCACCCTCATCGTGCGTTTCCACCACGAACTCGAGGATGTCCGCGGACTTCGCCGTGGCCGTCGCCGATATCGGCGTCGACTCCCCCAATGTCAGCAACTGTTCAAACGAAATACTCTGTACCGCAGAGCCTTCACCGAATACAGTGGCCGCCGCCGACAGCGCCATCTCGCAGTACGCCGCGCCCGGGTACACCGCGACGTGCCGGACCTGATGATCGGCGATCCACGGCTGGCCCACGGTCCCTACGTCCGCCTGCCAGATGTGCCGCTCGGGTTCTTCGGCCAGCCGTACATGCGCGCCCAGCAACGGGTGGACCGCAACGGTATGCGTGCCGTGGCCCTGCTGCGCCTGTGCGGACAGATCCAGCAGATAGGACCGGCGCGTCCAGCTGGGCAGCGGCACATCAACCAGTTGGCCTGTCGGATAGAGCACCGAGAAGTCCACGGCCCCGCCGGCCGTGTACAGGTCACCGACGAAATCGCGCAAGCCGTGCGGCAATTCCTGCTCACGACGCATACCTGCCAGGGCCACCATCGGGATATCGAGGCTACGCGCGGTCTGTTCTGCCGGGTACACCAGCAACGGGTGCGGAGCGAGCTCACCGAACACCCGATACCCGTCGTCCAGCGCCGCCTGCACCGCAGCGGCGAAACGTACCGTGTGACGCAGATTGTCCACCCAGTAGTCGGCGTCCATGATCGGCCGTTCGCGCGGGTCGAAGGAAACCGAAGAGTACAGCGGGACAACGGGTGTCCGCGGCGTGAGGTCTTCGAGCGCGTCGGCGAGATCGTCCAGGATCGGATCGACCTGCGGTGAGTGGGATGCCACGTCGACCGCCACCTCGCGGGCCATCAAACCCCGATCGGACCATTCGGCGATCAGCTGACGAACCGTTTCCGTGGCACCGCCGACAACCGTGGACTGCGGCGACGCCACCACGGCCAGCACCACGTCATGGATATCTCGATCGGCCAGTTCGGAGACCACCTGCTGAGCGGGCAGGTCGACGGACGCCATGGCACCGGCGCCCGAAATGCGCAACATCAATTGAGAACGACGGCAGATGACCTTGACACCGTCTTCCAACGACAAGGCCTCGGAAACAACCGCAGCCGCGACCTCACCCATCGAATGTCCGATGACGGCCCCGGGCCTGACACCGTACGAGGCAAGTGTCGCCGCGAGCGAGACCTGCATCGCGAACAGTGTCGGCTGGACACGGTCAATGCCGGTGACGGTCTCCGGGGCCGAGATAGCGTCGGTGACCGAGAAGCCCGACTCGGCGTGGATCAACGGCTCAAGACGAGCAATGGTCTCGGCGAATACCGGTTCCTTACCGAGTAGTTCAGCACCCATGCCCGCCCATTGCGACCCCTGACCCGAGAACAACCACACCGGGCCGCGGTCGTCTTGCGCGACAGCGGCCGGGTACGGGGCGTCGCCCTCGGCAACGCCGCGCAGCGCATCGATCAGCTCGTCGGCGCCATCGGCCACCACCGCGGTACGTACCGACCGGTGGGCCCTCCGGCGAGCCAACGTGTATCCCACATCTCCCGGCGCCACTTCCAGGCGCTCGGCTACCCAATCGGCCAATCTGGCTGCGGTACGGCGCAATTCTTCCGCCGAAGTCGAAGAAACCGGGAAAATAAGTTGTGACCCGAGCGGGGACTCCACCGCAGGCGGCGTGGACGACTCGACAGGCGGAGCTTGTTCCACCACCGCATGAACATTGGAACCCGACATCCCATATGCCGACACCCCGGCCCGCCGCGGGCCCTGCGCCTTACCCGGCCACGGAATAACCGTTTGCGGCACGAAAAGGTTCGTCTTGACAGGGGCAAGCTTGTCGGGGATACCCGTGAAATGCAGGTTCGGCGGAACAACGCCATGTTCGACCGCGAGAACGATCTTCATCAGACCGAGCGCGCCCGCCGCCGACATGGTGTGCCCAAAGTTGGTTTTTACCGATCCCACCGCACAGGGCCCATCGACCCCATACACCTGTGCCAGACCGGTGTATTCGATGGGATCACCCACCGGCGTTCCGGTGCCGTGGGCCTCGATCAGCCCGACCGTGTCGGCTTCCACACCGGCGACGGCCAGCGCCGTGCGGCATGCGGCCGCCTGCGCTTCCGAGGAGGGAGTCGACTGATTGACCGTACGCCCGTCCTGATTTGATGCCGTGCCCCGCACGACCGCTAAGATCCGGTCCCCGTCGCGCACTGCGTCGTCCAGCCTCTTAAGCAGAACCATGACGCAGCCCTCCGACATCACGAAACCGTCGGCCTCCCCGGTAAATGTGTGGCAGCGTCCGGTCGGAGAGAGCATGCGCTGCTGTGAAGCACCGACATACCTGCGCGGCTCCAAGACCAGATTCACGCCACCGGCCAGCACCAGGTCGCTTTCGCCGGCGGCCAAGCTCTGGCACCCCATATGCACCGTCGCCAGCCCGGCGGCGCACCCGGCATCGACCGTCAGAGACGGCCCGTGCACACCTAAGGCATATGAGATACGCCCCGACGCCATGCAGAAGTTCGTACCCGCAAAACCATAGGGGCCACCGAGATCCGCCGCGTCCGCCGCTACCAGCTGATAGTCGTTGTGCGTCACCCCGACGAACACACCGGTCTGCGAGCCGGCCAGCGCCCGCGGATCGATCCCAGCGTGTTCGACTGCTTGCCAAGATGTTTCAAGTAATACGCGGTGTTGCGGGTCGATCGAGACCGCCTCGCGCTCGTTGATGCTGAAGAAGTCCGCGTCGAATCCACCGACGTCCTCCAGGAAGGCCCCCCACTTGGAGGGCGACTTGCCCGGCACGCCTGACTCGGGGTCGTAATACTCAGTCAAGTCCCAGCGCGCGGGGGGCACCTCGGTAATGAAATCCTCACCCCGCAGCAATGCCTGCCAGAACTGCTCGGGTGACTCGATCCCACCCGGAAGCCGGCACCCCAACCCGATAACTGCAACTGGGGTTACAGACGCGTTTTTCATCTTGCTACGTCCTCCTCGCACACCGACAATCGCCTGGTAGTAGACCTGAAGATAACTAGCAGTAGAGCCCGACAGACCTAAACATAGGGCGCAGGAAGTGAATTCGCGACTCGGGAGATCAGGATCACAGTGCCTCGCCGCCGGCCGTCTCACGACATCGGAAAAGGGCCGTTTCCATGCGTTCAATCCGCCCCGTTTTAACAGCCCATTGATAGCCGGGAAACACGGAATTCATAAATTGTCCCCGACCATCCGCCATTAGCCATATGACGGTTTGCCACGCCCAGTGCATCACTGTAGACCATCCCAAAGGTCCAGTTCAAGCCTTATCTAAGAGCACATTTCACTCCTTCGGCCAACGCTCACAGTTCATTCACAGGACTTTGGATGGTTTGCGACATGCACATACGGACAGAACGTCTGACACGCGCTTACCTACGAAATATTTATGCGATTTACTCACCATGAGTAGAAACTTCTCGAGGCTCCACGTCAGACACGATCAAATAGACCAAAGAATTGACTACACCGTCCAGATCCGCTATTTGATCCGGTGGCCGAGGGCCCGTGCCGCGTCGCCGGGATGCGGCCACCCAACACATGCGCATGCGCCTGCGCCGCTCCCCCGCGTCACCACTTCCCTTAGACATCGCAAAGTTAGCTCGCTCGTGTCGCGAGCCGACCGGAAATGAAGTACCGTCCCCACCATCAGGCGGAACTCCAGTTCCGTTGGGCAAAGAAGCCCCACTCGACCAGCCGCGGCAGTTCTCATGTGTGGACCGTGAGCGTGTGCCAATACCATTGAGCGCAAAGGGGTTTGAGATGTTCCGCACTATCCGAAAAATCTGGATGCCGCTCCTGATCGCAGCGGTGGTGGCGATCGGGGGTTTCGCGGTCTTTCGTGTTCGGGGGATCTTCGGATCAGAGTCTTTTGGCGCCTCGGCGGACAACAACGCCAAAGATGCCGTCCCGTACAACCCAAAAACCCTTGTATACGAGATATTTGGCGAACCCGGCGCGATGGCGGATGTGAACTACTTCAACGAGGACGCGCAGCCCACCCGCGTGGACAACGTGCAACTGCCCTGGGCCTTCAAGATCGTCTCCACGCTGCCGTCATTGAGCGGGAACATTGTGGCACAAGGAAATGGCGATCAGATCGGATGCCGAATAACGGTCAACGGTGAGGTCAAGATGGAACGGGTGTCCACTGAGCACAACGCCTACATCTACTGCCTGGTGAAGTCCGCATGAGGCACGGTAGCGGTGACCACACCGCGCGCCCGCCACGTATCGCGCGGCTTATCCGCACATTGTCCATTCCGATCATTCTCTTCTGGCTGGGCATCGCGATCGTCCTGAACATCGTCACCCCATCTCTGGACGAGGTGGGCAAAGCCCACTCGGTCTCCATGTCCCCGAAGGACGCCCCCTCGATGATCGCGATGATGCATACGGGGAAGGTCTTCGGAGAGTTCGACTCTGACAGTTCGGTGATGATCGTGCTGGAGGGGCAGCAGGAACTGGCCGATGAAGCACACCGCTTCTATGACGAGATCATCAAGAAGCTCAAGGCCGATCCCACTCATATCCAGCACATCTCCGACTACTGGGGCGATCCGCTCACCGCGTCCGGCGCACAGAGCGCTGACGGAAAATCCGCCTACGTCCAGGTCAATCTGGCCGGTGATCAGGGCACCACACTGGCGAATGAGTCCGTCGATGCTGTCCGCAAGATCATCGCCGAGACCCCCGGCCCCGCAGGCGTACAGGCGTATGTCACGGGCGGCACCGCCGCCAGCGCGGACACCGGGACCGCGGGCAACAAGAGCATGCAGAAAACCACACTGATCGCGGTCGGTGTTGTGCTGTTGATGTTGCTACTGGTCTATCGATCAGTGATCACCACCATCGTCGCGCTGTTGATCGTGGGGCTCGAACTCATGGCGGGTCAGGGTGTGGTCGCGACGCTGGGCAATCTCAATGTCATCGGATTGTCCACCTACGCCGTCAGCATGGTCACCATGCTCGGTATCGCTGCCGGCACCGACTATGTGATCTTTCTGCTGGGCCGCTATCACGAGGCGCGTCATCGTGGACAGGATCGGGAAGCAGCCTTTTACACCGCGTATTCCGGTGTCTCACACGTAATCCTGGGATCGGGTCTGACGATCGTCGGCGCGACCCTGTGCCTGAGCCTGACACGGCTGCCGCTCTTTCGGTCGATGGGCGTCCCGTGCGCACTGGTCATCCTGGTGATTGTCGCGGCCGCCCTCACGCTGGCCCCGGCGATTCTGGCATTGGGTAGCCGTTTTGGGTTGTTCGAGCCCAAGCGTAAGTATGACGAAGGCGGATGGCGGCGCATAGGTGCGGCCGTAGTGCGTTGGCCCGGGCCCATTCTGGTGGTCACGTGTGGCATTGCCCTGGTCGGTCTGCTCACCCTGCCCGGCTATACACCGGGATATGACGACCGCCAGTACATGCCCGACAATGTGCCTTCGAAGGTCGGATACGCTGCGGCAGAACGTCACTTCTCGCCTGCCCGGATGAACCCCGAGATGCTGATGATCGAAGCCGACCATGATTTACGGGACCCGTCGGACATGCTGGTCATCGATCGGATCGCCAAGACGGCGTTTCACGCGCGCGGAGTCGGCCGGGTTCAGGCCATCACCCGTCCCCTGGGAACGCCCATCGAGCACAGCTCGATTCCGTTCCAGATCGGTCTGCAGGGAGCCGGTCAGATCCAGAACATGAAATACATGAAGGACCGCATGGCAGACATGCTGACCATGGCGAACCAGATGGGAATCCTGATCGGAACCATGGAACGGGTGTACGGCATGATGCGCGAACTCACGGACATCATGCACGACATGACCGGTCAGATGAAGGAAATGCAGGGCAAGATGCACGACATGCGTGACCTGATGTACACGTTCGACGACTTCTTCAGGCCGATCCGAAACTACTTCTACTGGGAAAAACATTGCGCCGACATCCCCATCTGCTGGGCGTCTCGCACCGTATTCGACGCCCTCGACGGCGTCGATCAGATCACCGAAGACATGGACGGCATGGTGGTGAACGTCGACAAGATCGATGTCCTGATGCCGCGCGTACTGGCCGAGTTCCCACCGATGATCGCGATCATGAAGACCATGCACGGTTCGTTGTTGACGATGCACAGCACCATGGCCGGAATCATGAACCAGATGGATGAGAGCACCAAGAACTCCACCCTGATGGGGAAATACTTCGATGAGGCCAAGAACGACGACTCGTTCTATCTACCGCCCGAGGTGTTCGACAACCCTGACTTCAAACGCGGCCTGAAGATGTTCCTCTCCCCCGATGGCAAGGCTGTCCGAATGACCGTCTCACATCAAGGCAACCCGGCCTCGGTACAAGGAATCGAGACTGTCGGCAACATCCGGGAGGCAGTCGCAGACGCAATCAAGGGAACGCCTTTGGAGAACGCGAAGGTTTACATGGGCGGCACGGCCGCGACCAACAGGGATCTGCAGGAGGGCGCCAAGTATGACCTCATCCTGGCGGGTATCGCCTCGCTCTGCCTGATCTTCATCATCATGCTTCTGGTCACCGGCAGCGTGGTGGCGGCTCTGGTCATCGTCGGCACCGTCGCGGTATCGCTCGGCGCGTCTGTGGGTGTCTCGGTCCTGATTTGGCAAGACCTCTTGGGAATGGACCTGCACTGGTTCGTGGTCCCGCTGTCGGTGATCATCCTGTTGGCCGTAGGGTCTGATTACAACCTGCTTCTCATCGCGCGATTCAAGGAAGAGCTCCACGGCGGCCTGAAGACCGGTTTCATCCGGGCCATGGGAGGCAGTGGCAAGGTGGTGACCAACGCGGGGCTGGTGTTCGCATTCACCATGTGCGCCATGGTCGTCAGCGATCTGCGCATTGTCGGGCAACTCGGCACCACAATCGGCTTGGGTCTGCTCTTTGACACCCTGATTGTGCGCTCGTTCATGATGCCGTCTATTGCCGCCCTGCTCGGCCGCTGGTTCTGGTGGCCGCTGCGGGTCCGTACCCACGGCACTGCGGGGGTGTGATGACAAAAAACGCTGCGACGCAACGACAACGGACATCGGGGCGCCTCAACCGCTCATTAGATATCGCGATCCTCGAGGCGGCCTTCGTCACACTCGCCGAGCAGGGCTACGACGCCATGAGCATGGATAACATCGCCGCGCGCGCCGGGGTGGGCAAAGCTGCCATCTATCGACGCTGGTCCTCCAAGGCAGCGCTCACCGCGGATGCGATCTTGCATGGCCGGCCCTCACTGGGAAAACTGGATGAGGTACCGGACACCGGCAGCCTCCGAGGTGACTTGCATTCTCTCTACGAGGCAAGGGATTTCGGTGATGATCAGGTACTGACGGGCAATCTGCTTGCCGGGATCATCGCCGAGGCCGTCAACGACCCGACTCTCGCAGCTGCCCTCGATGACCTGCTGGTGTCACAAACCCACAAACGGATGGAACTCGTATTCGCCCGCGCCGTCGAGCGCGGCGAGATAACACAGGGTCGCGACCTGTCACTCGTCTATGACATTCCCTTGGGCCTGAGCCTGACCGCTGCCCTCAAAAGGACGGTGATCGACGAAACCTACATGCACCGAATGGTCGAGGAGGTGATCCTGCCCTTGGTGCAGGCTCCCACCACTCACACGTAGCGCAATGTCACGTCACGGACCGAATCCCCCGCTCACCTTCACGCCCCCGGCGGCTCCCGCACCTTCTACCCCGCCGGACATCCGCGGCCCACGCGCACCGGACATTGAGGACGGAAGCCGGGTTCCTCGTGACACATTCAGCGCAGGCAGCTGGCCGGGTGCCACGGCCGGACCGTACGGCGCCGGACTCGGTGGCGGCAATTCCGCCGACGCGGTCACGCCGACTCCGGCGGCGAGCGCCGACATGATCATCGCCACACACACCACCCGAATCATGGCGCATCTCCTGCCCGTATTCCTCGCGGATCCTCCAACTGTCCACCGGTCATGCCGCCCGTGATACGAGTCGTGTGCCCCGCCTCCAGCCCGGCCGAAACCTGGGTGCCGTGTCCCGGCCGGGGCAGCAGCCCGAATGCCGGCTGAGACGGGGTGGACGCATGATTGTTCGGCGCACTGCCTGGCACCGTTACCGGCACCGCTGGCATCGGGTTTATCGGCAGCGGATCGGCCGCTGCCACAGCGGCCGGCGAGTACACCACCGCGAGTGCCAAAAATATTGTCAGACAAAATGATCGCATTACTAGATCCTGATTGGGTCGCCATAGATCGCAAACTCGGTATGACCGGTCTCGGTGGACACCCGCAAGGAGGCGAAGGACCGGATGGTCACATCCCCTCCGCAGGCGTCCGCCTTCAGATGGACGTTGTCCAAATCCAGGGCCCCGGTATTCCCCCGCGACAACACCATGTTGCCCAGTGGCAGATTGACGATGACGCCGGGCTGCAGCACGGTCTGGACAAATCCGCTGACTCCGGCGCTACCGCCGACGCCTACAGTTTGTAACGGAAGTACGCCGACATTCACCGACGGTGCGACCCCGGCAGATCCGCCGATCTGCAAGCCCGATGACACGTCGGACTGGCAACCAAGCTGATAACCGATGAGAAAGAGACTATCGGTGATCGGATTGGTACCACCGGTCGCCGTCGCCGTTCCCGAGAGCGTGACGAAGGCCTCCCGCGAGTTCGTCGCGGCCGCCAGGTTGGGCACCGAATTCACACGTTCGTTGTCCAACCTGATTTCCAGACGCCATCCGTCCCGCGTGGTCCTGGAATACAACTGGGGCGCCATGTCTATTGGCTCGGCGATGGCGGCGGCCGCTTCCGTCAGCCCTAACGCGGCCATCAACAGACCTGTTGTGATCAGGCGGGCAATCATGAGACCCACCATGAGGCCCGCGGACGGAGATTGGCAGACAACAGAGTTCTCAATGCACAGACAGAAATCACCACAAGAAACGGTCCAATCGACGGATATGGAGTCGCGCAGGCGCACGAAAATGCGACATGCACGGCTAGTGAAGGTTTGATTCACACAAGACGGCAGCGATCACCGTCCGGCAACCCTCAGCGCCGATTTATCCGTAAATGTAAAAGCCGTTGCCGCCCAATGTTGCCCGGTGCGGAGGAAAGCACCGGCCCCCGCCGCCACAGCATTGCGATCAACACCGCGGCGGCGCCCAATGAGAAAACCGTTACGGAAAGCGGCAACCAGACAGGCTCTCCGACAAGCCCGTGGCGAAGGCGAGTAACGGCCACGCCGTGCTGAACCAGCTCCCAATGATGAGCCTCGGCGGTGTCATACAAAGACACCGGGGCCGTGGCGTCCGCCAAATGCGAACTCTCATCCGGCATTAGACACGCGCCGCCGACCATCAAGCACAAAATGACCAGCAGGATCGCGGAGCACAGCTGGTACCCAGGTACCCCGCGACCAGACATACCGACGATGGTACCAGGCAAATTTTCCGAACTTGGGGCTCGAGACTTGTTGCTCCCCTTACCCGCAGGGGGCGACCGTCTTGCCGCGGGCAAATCGATCAGCCAGAACGGGCATCATTGGACAATCCCGTCGCGGCCGCGCGTGCCACGAAACGTGCCGTCGCACTGGGATGCGCCGCGGGATGGGTATGCAGGTATGAGGCATGTATCCGCCCCTCTCCCACGACCGTGCCCTCGCGACGGACACCGTCCGCGGTGCGCCAGGCCCAGGCACGGGGCGCCCCGTCCTCCGGATAGTCGACAGTGGTGCGGTGGAATTCGTGCCCGCTCAGTCTTTCTCCCTCCTCAAACAGCACAGAACCGGTGAGTGCTACCGCCTCCCGGTACCCGAGCGTCAGCGAGTCGGTGAAACGTGCACGCGCATCCAGCACTCCGCACATCGGTACACCGTCGAGGTCTCTGCACAGGTAGGTCAGCCCCGCGCACTCGGCATGAATGGGGCCCACCATCTCGCCAACTTGTTGCCGCAGAGTCGCATTGGCGGATAGATCGGTGGCGAATTGCTCCGGAAATCCGCCGGGTATCACCAGGGCCGCCGTTTCCGCGGGCAGTGAATCTGAGCGCGGGTCGAATTCGGCGACCAACGCGCCCGCCGCGGCCAAGAGCTCTCGATGCTCGGCGTATCCGAAGGTGAATGCCTGGCCGGCGGCCAGCGCCACCACCGGCTCCCGGTCTGTCGGGGCACCAACCGCCTCGGCAGGCTCCCATATCGGCGACGTCACATCGCTGTGGGCGGCGGCGGCGATCGCTCCCACATTGACATGCGTGGCGACCAGCTGTGCCATCGCCGAGATCGCACCAAGCGCCGCCTGGCCGTGTTCGACGGCCGTGACCAGTCCTAAATGCCGTGAAGGGACCGATAATTCGTCGGTGCGCGGCAGAGCGCCGAACACGCGGAGTCCCGCGCGATCCGCCGCAGCGGTGAGAATGTCCCGGTGCCGCGCCGACCCCACCCGATTGAGAATGACCCCGGCGATCCTGATCCCCGCCTCAGCGGCATGCGCCACAAAACCGTGCAACAGGGCCGACAAGCTCTGGCTATACCCTTTCGCGTCCACCACCAACACCACCGGCGCCCCGAGCAGAGCCGCGATCTCCGCCGTGGATCCCTTCGCATCGCCGACGCGCCCGTCGAAAAGTCCCATGACCCCTTCGACCACGGCAATGTCGGCATTCCGGCTGCCGTGCCGAAACAACGGACCGATCAGGTCGTCCCCCACCAGCACGCTGTCGAGATTGCGCCCCGGTCTCCCGGTAGCCAGCGCGTGGTACCCGGGATCGATATAGTCCGGTCCCACCTTGAACGGCGCCACCCGGTGACCCGCGTGCCGCAGCGCGCCCATCAAACCCGTTGCCACCGTGGTCTTTCCGCTGCCGGAAGCCGGCGCGGCAATCACCACGGCGGGGACGCTAGCGAATACCGTGCTCAATGGGCCACCACGCCATCACCATTCAATGCCGCGCTGGCCCTTGCGACCCTGGTCCATCGGATGCTTGACCTTGGTCATCTCGGTCACCAGATCGGCCGCGTCCAGCAGCTGCTGCGGTGCGTCACGCCCGGTGATGACCACGTGTTGCATGCCAGGCCGGGAGCGCAGCACCTCGACAACTTCGTCCGGGTCGACCCATCCCCACTTGAGCGGATAGGTGAACTCATCCAGCACGTAGAAGCCGTGCTCCTGCGCTGCCAGCCGCCGTGCGATTTCGGCCCACCCAGCTGCCGCGTCCGCGGCGTGGTCCGTCTCGGTTCCCGCCTTGCGTGACCAGGACCACCCCGACCCCATCTTGTGCCACTGCACCGAGCCGCCGATTCCGTGCTCATCGTGCAGCTTGGCGAGTTCACCGAAGACCGACTCCTCGCCCACACGCCATTTGGCACTCTTGACGAATTGGAACACCGCGACATCGGCTCCGTGGTGCCAGGCACGCAGAGCCATGCCAAAGGCGGCCGTCGACTTGCCTTTTCCGGCGCCGGTATGCACTGCCAGAATCGGCGCGTTGCGACGTGCCTTGGTGGTCAGGCCGTCCTGCGGCACCACCAATGGCTGCCCCTGTGGCATCCGAACCTCCTCTGCTAGCTCACGCAGCGGCAGTCGCGCCGCGCACCACTCCGGCGAGCCGGTCAGCGTTCAGATGGTCAAGCTGGATCACCGGCGCGTCGAGCTGCTGCGCCAGAGTGACAGCCAAATCCATCCGCACGAAAGATGTCTCACAGTCGATCACCACGCAGGCGACCTGTTCGGCACGCAGCAGGGCCGAAGCGCGACGTGTGCGCCCCAAGGGGTCCCGACCACCGGTAGCACGCCCATCGGTGAGCACCACCACCAAAGCGCGCCGGTGCGGGTCACGTCCACGCTCGCGTGCCACCAAGTCACGCGCGGCCAGCAGACCCTGCGCCAAGGGAGTCTTACCGCCGGTATCGAACCGCTGCAGCCTGCGGCCCGCGATATGAGTCGAGCCGGTGGGCGCCAGCAGCATGGCGGCATCCTGCCCGCGGAACGTGATGACCGCGACCTTGTCACGGCGCTGATAGGCATCACGCAGCAGGGACAAGGTCGCGCCGCTGACTGCCGACATCTTCTGGCGCGCGGCCATGGACCCCGAGGCATCGACCACAAAGATCACCAGGTTGCCTTCGCGGCCTTCCCTTATCGCCCACTGCAGATCGGTAAGCACCGGTCTGGGTAGCCGCCCAGGTTCGGTCACCCGACTCGCGGCGGACATCAAGGTGCCAATCACATGCACCCCGAATCCCTCGTCCGAACTCGGCGCAATCACCTTGCCAGCGCGGTTGCGGGCCACGGAGCGCTTCCCCGGGGCTCCCATGCCAACTCCCGGAACCCGCAAAGTCTTGGTGCGAAAGGTCGCCGAAGGCGCCGGGCTGGGCCGCGACGACCCAGCCGCGTACGCCGAATCTTGCTGCGAATCACTCGCTTTCGCAGGATCCGGGGCAGAATCGGACGCACCGCCGCCCGGGCCGTCCGGCTCCGGGTCAGGATCTTCCCCATCCTGATCCTGCGGCGGCGCGCTGTCACGCATCGCCTGGTCGAGCTGATCCGGATCCAGACCCGGTTCATCGAACGGATCCCGGCGGCGCCGATGTGGCAGTGCCAGCTCCGCTGCCACTCGGATATCGGGCTCACCGACGGTCTCGGCGCCACGCCACGCCGCGTGGGCGATCGCAGCGCGCGCCACCACCAGATCGGCACGCATTCCGTCCACGTCAAAGGCAGCACACAGGGTCGCTATGCGCCGTAATTCGGCGTCGGGCAGGACAACTCGAGCAAGTAGCTGCCGAGCATCGGCAATACGGGCCGCCAGCTCGGCCTCCTCCGATGCGTACCTCGAGACGAAACCCGCGGGATCTGCCTCATAGGCAAGCCGCCGCCGGATGACTTCGGCCCGCACCTCGACATCACGGGAGGCATGAATGTCCACCGCGAATCCGAAACGGTCGAGCAGCTGGGGACGCAGCTCCCCCTCCTCGGGATTCATGGTGCCGATCAACACGAATCTCGCATCGTACGAATGAGATACGCCGTCGCGCTCCACATGTACCCGGCCCATCGCCGCCGCGTCCAGGACCACATCGACAAGGTGATCATGCAGTAAGTTGACCTCGTCCACGTACAGAACGCCACCGTCGGCACGCGCCAGAAGCCCCGGGGAGAAAGCGTGTTCGCCGTCGCGCAATACCTTCTGCAGGTCCAGGGAGCCCACAACCCGATCCTCGGTGGCACCGATGGGCAGCTCCACCAGCCGTGCCCCGTCGACTGAACCCAGTACCGACGCCAGGGCGCGCACCGCAGTCGATTTGGCCGTGCCCTTTTCGCCACGGATGAGCACACCGCCGATGTCGGGCCGCACCGCCGAAAGCACCAGGGCCAATCGCAGCCGATCGTGGCCGACGATCGCACTCAGCGGGTATCCGGCTGTGGCGCTAGCCATTTTCGGCCACCCACGTCATAGGTACGTGCGGTATCTCGTCCTCGAGGAATTCGTCACCGGAAACCACGAATCCCAGCTTGCCATACATGTCTTTCAGGTGGGCCTGCGCATTCAACCGGCAGCCCGCGCCACCGATCTCTGCCAGTACGGCACGCACCAGGCGTGCGGCATGACCCCTGCCCCGCTCGGCCTCGGCGGTGCATACCCGCCCGATCCAGAAACCGTCGCCCGCCGGATCCACCAGCAGACGCAGTCCGCTCACGACGGCATTGTCCTGGTCTTTGATCCAGAAGTGCCTGGTGCCGGGGTCGAGATCACGACCGTCGAGGTCCTGGTAGGCACAGTTCTGCCCGACGATGAACGCTTCTGCCCGCAATCTCAACAGGCCGTAGAGCGTGGTGGTGTCCAGATCCGCGGACCAGGACCACCCGATGCTCACTGCTCCAGGCCGAGAACCCGTGTGCCCCAGTCCCATACCTCGCCAAATAGCGACGGTTCGTCGGAAAGGCTGATGCCGAGCGACGGGATCATCTCCTTGAGCTTGGGCATCCAGTTCGAGTACCGGTCGGGGAAACAACGCTGCATCACATCGAGCATCGCGGGCACCGCAGTAGAGGCTCCCGGCGACGCACCGAGCAGGCCGGCGATGCTGCCATCGGCCGAGTTGAGCACCATGGTGCCGAACTCGAGCGCCCCGCCCTTGCCCTTGGCCGGCCTGATGACCTGTACACGCTGGCCTGCGGTGATCAACTCCCAGTCGGCGCGCTGTGCCTTGGGGGCGAATTCGCGCAGCATGTCAATGCGGTCATCCGGAGTGAGCGCAAGCTGGCTCAGCAGGAAGGTGGCCAGCTTGAACTCGGTCAGTCCGACGCCCACCATCGACAACAGGTTGTTGGGCTTGATCGATGCGGGCAGGTCGGTCACCTTGCCCATCTTCAGGAACTTGGGCGACCATCCGGCGAACGGCCCGAACAGCAGCCATTCCTTGCCGTTGATCACGCGAGTGTCCAAGTGCGGCGCCGACATCGGGGGCGCACCGAGTGGCGGGAAGCCATACACCTTGGCCTTGTGTCCGTCGGTCAGGTCGGTGCTGTTGGTACGCAGGAAAGCACCACTGACCGGGAATCCGCCGAAGCCCTTGGCTTCCGGGATTCCGGCCTTCTGCAGTAGTCCGAGAGCTCCGCCGCCGGCACCGACGAAGACGAACTTCGCCTTCAGCTTGCGCTTCTCGCCGGTGCGTCCGTTGACCAGCTTGAGAAGCCATCCGCCGTCGCTTTCACGGCTGATGTTACGAACCTCGGTGCCAAAGACTGCGCTGGTGCCGCTGCGAACACCGAAGCCCACCAACTGCTTTGACAGCTCACCGAAATCTACGTCGGTGCCGTCCTGGCTCCAGTTCAAACCCACAGGATCGGTGAAATCGCGTCCGGCGGCCATCAATGGCAGACGACGCGCAAACTCGTCGTCGTCGTCGATGAATTCCATCTTCGCAAAAAGCGGGTTGCCCACCAGGGCCTCGTGGCGCTTACGCAGGAACTCGACCTTGTCGGCACCGTGCACATAGCTCACGTGCGGGATGGGATTGAGGAAACCACGAACGTCGGGCAGCACACTGTTCTCGACGGCGTAGGCCCAGAACTGGCGCGATACCTGGAACTGCTCATTGACCGTGATGGCCTTGGTGATGTCAATCGACCCGTCGGCCTTCTGCGGGGTGTAGTTCAGCTCGCACAGTGCCGAGTGGCCGGTTCCTGCGTTGTTCCAGGGGTCGCTGCTTTCACTGGCGGCCGCGTCCAGGCGCTCGATCAAGGTGATCGACAGGTCCGGTTCGACCAACCGCAGCAGAGCGCCAAGCGTCGCACTCATGATCCCCGACCCAATCAGGGCAACGTCTGTCTGCTCCACCTGCGCTTTTGACACCGGTTCACTGTCCTTTTCGAATCTGATGGAGTGACGACCCTTCGCCACTACCCGCGAGTACTCACAGGTTATCGCGCGGGTATACCCGCGATTCCTTCAACTAGGCTATGCCCGTGACATGGGAACCCGATGTCCTCGATGGCTACCTTCGACAGACCATTGACCTGGGCATTGACCCTGATGGCGAAGGTGTAATTACCGCCACACTGGTGCGTCCTGAAATACAGCCGGAAAACGGACGCGCGGTGCTCATGGTCCATGGATATACCGACTACTTCTTCCACACCGAACTTGCCGAGCATTTTCTGGCTCGGGGTTATCGCTTCTTTGCGCTGGACTTGCGCAAATGCGGGCGTTCGCGCCATGAACACCAAACCCCGCACTACATCAGCGATCTATCGCTTTACGATGCCGAACTCAATGCCGCAATAGCCATCATCAACGGCGAAGCGGGTGGGGGCACCAGTGAGGCCCCGATTCTCGTGTATGGGCATTCCGCCGGTGGTCTCATCGTCTCGCTATGGCTCAACCGTCTGCGGGTGAGCGACCGGCTGGGCCGTATCGCGGGTCTTATCCTCAACAGTCCGTGGCTGGATCTGCAGGGTCGCCCCTTCCTCCGCAGCGTAGGCACCACCGCGGCGGTGAAAGCGATTTCGCGATTTCGCGCCAAACAAGCGATCCCGTTGCCGCACGAGGGCGCATATGGCGCGAGCCTGCATAAGGACTTTCACGGCGAGTTCGACTACAACCTGGAATGGAAGCCGGTCGGCGGTTTCCCGGTACGGTTCGGTTGGATCAGCGCTATCCGGCGCGGGCACGCCGAGCTGCACCGCGGCTTGGATGTCGGCGTGCCCAACCTGATACTGCGCTCGGACCGCAGTCTGCCCGGAGACATCGATCCCGCGGTGGCATTGCAGGGTGACCTGGTCCTGGACGTACAACAGATTGCCCGCTGGGCGGGCTGTATCGGCAACGATCAGCGCGTGGTTCCGATTCCGGGCGCCAAACACGACGTGTTCCTGTCCGTGGCGCAATCCCGCGCGCGGGCATACCGGGAGCTGAACTCGTGGCTTCAGTGGTACGAGACCGCTGAGTAGGTCCCGGTTTCTACCACGAGCTGCTGCGCAGTACCACCTCGGCGGCCAGCTCGGGGGTGAGGTCCCGCGTGGCGGAACGACGCCCCATCAGCTCGACGATGCGGTAATCGCCGTAGACAAAACGCTGGCTGGCGCGCGCGATCGCCCGCGTCGCGTCGGAAGTGACCAATACCGTGGTGTTGATCTCGACCGGTGGGCAGTGTTTGTCCCGGATCAGCCCGGCACGGTCGGCAACCCGCGGATGTCCACGGTCGATTGCGACGAGTCCGATGAATCTGTCTAGCTTGCTGGCGGCCAAGTCCCACGCCAATTCGCCGCCCGCTCGGTCCCCGACCAACAACGCCACCTTGACCCCGATGTCGTCAAGTACTCCGGTGATGGCCTTGGCATGCAGGTGCGGATCGTGACCGATCACCGCGGTACGCAAGCCCGCGGTGTGCAGCCGCTCGCACACCGCGCGATAACTGAGCGCGAAATGCCCAGCGGCCGCCAGCATCACGACAGTGGTTCCCTTATCCGGGCCTGACACGTTGACCTGCACCGTTCGGCCGTCAATCGTGACGACCTGGTGCAGTTCACCGTCGCGTGCGGGCGGCACCGCGGGGCGCGGCCGATGAAGCTCGGGCGTCGGACTCATGGATGAGTCCCCCACGAGTGGGAGGGACGCGCGAAGACCTTGGGCATGGGCGCACGGTACCTGAGTACAACCCATCCGGTTGGGCTTTTAACCAGCCCTATCAGGAAACTTTCATCCGGACCGTCAAGTTCTTTCGATCTTGTCGACCTGTTTCCCGACAATGTCCAGGAAAGTCTGGGGCATCGTGGCGGTGGCCTTGACCGACGGGTCACGCAGATCGAAGGAGGTTGCCACCATGGCCACCCCGCGGACATTCGCAAAGGCCATGTACCGAGAGGTGGTGCCCTTGGGCATGATCATCGTCTGCTTATAGGTCAGCACGCCGACGGGCCCGCCCTGCACAGGTTCGGTCGTCATCGGTGTTCCCGGCGAATTCGTGTCGAAGAACACCTCGTACTTGGCGCAACGGGTCGCCACGTCCTTCACGTTGGCGAGGTCGATCGTGTCGCGCAACAAACTGACGATGATGTTGGCGCCATTGAACCGCGCGATGTATCGCGCGGTGTTCTCTGGGCCGACTTTGCCCGCATTGGCCAGTCTGGGAGACAAACCGTCCGCGCAGCCTTGCGGATTCGACGGCATCCCGCCCACGACGACCTGCTGGCTCTGGCTGTTGACCGTCATCGGGCCCAGGTCGGCGACCACCCTGTCGTACTTGGTGCCCTCGGGCAGCTCATCGGCGGTCAGTGGCGACTGGGCAATGCGTGCACCCGGCCAGGTGGCGGTACCCGCCACCGGCTGGGTGCAGCCCACAAGCGCCAATCCCGATACTGCGACAGCTACTAGACCCCGATGCACCCGCACAGGCTATTCGACCCGTGCCGCAATTACCGGATATGACGGGGCTGATGCGGGCAATCCAGATTCTTCCCACACCGACTCAAGGGCATCGACATCGACGTGGGTGCCGACGAGATCGGCCAATCGGTCCAGCTGGGCAGCGCGACGATCGCCGACGTTGGTGTCCGCCGCGACGGCGAAACCGGAGCGCCCGGCCGCGGCCGCCGCCTGGGTGAGCCACGCGCGACGGAAATCGTCGTTGTCCAAGACTCCGTGCCAATGGGTGCCCCAGACCGCCCCATCGACGGCACCCTCGTCATGGTCGGTCAACCAGGGTGGCACCGCCGAGCGGGTAACCGTGCCGTGGTGGATTTCGTAGCCGGTGAGCCCCGGAGGTCCCCAGCGTCGCAACGTCTTAACCGACTCGAAGGCGATGTCGATATCGAGCAGGCCCAGCCCCTCGACCGCGCCCGCGCCGGACTCGACGCGATCATCGATCGTGGTCGCGAGCATCTGAAATCCGCCACAGATGCCCAGTACCGGCCCGCCCGAACGAGCGTGGGCGACAACGGCATCGGCGACGCCGTGACGACGCATCCAGGCCAGGTCGGCGACGGTTGCCTTGGTACCGGGAATGACCACCACATCGGCGTCGGCGATATCCGCAGGATGCGCCGCCCACCGCACGGTAACCCCCGGCTCGCAGGCGAGCGCCTCGATATCGGTGGAATTGGAGATACGCGGCAACCGCACCGCCGCCACCCTCAACCATTCCTGGCCGATCGGGTCGCTGGTCTGCCCCACCTGTCCCGAGGCCACCACGGAAACCGAATCCTCGGCATCGAGCCACAATTGGTCGTCGTACGGCAGCACCCCGTACGTGGGGCGGCCGGTCAGCGTCGCAAGCTGTTCGAGCCCGGGCTCCAACAAAGTGGGGTCGCCGCGGAACTTGTTGACGATAAAACCTGCGACCAGCCTTTGGTCCGCGGGCTCCAGCACCGCCACGGAACCGAACAGATGCGCCAGCACTCCGCCGCGGTCAATGTCACCGACCAACACCACGGGTAGGCCCGCCGCCCGCGCCAGCCCCATATTGGCGATATCGGTTGTCCGTAAGTTGATCTCGGCGACAGAGCCGGCACCCTCGCAGATCACCACATCGTATTCTTCGCGCAGCGTCCGCAGGTCCTCCGCGACCACCTGCCGCAATTCCTCACGATGCTCGACATACGAGCGGGCGCTGACGTTTCCCGTCGCGCGGCCTCGCACCACCAGCTGCGAGGTGCGATCGCTCCCCGGCTTGAGAAGCACCGGATTGAACCGAACGGAGGGTTCCAGACCGCAGGCGCGAGCCTGTAGGGCCTGCGCCCTGCCGATCTCTCCCCCATCGACGGTCACCACGGAGTTGTTCGACATGTTCTGAGCCTTGAAGGGAGCGACACGAATACCCTTGCGGGCCAACAATCGACACAGGCCCGTCACCACCAGACTCTTACCGGCATCGGAGCTTACGCCCCCGACCAGCAGCGCGCCGGATGCGGCGCCCGTCATGGCACTGTCAGGATCTCTACTCCGTCCTCGGTGACCACCATGGTGTGCTCGAACTGCGCGGTCCACAACTTGTCGGCGGTCGCCACGGTCCAGGTGTCATCCCAGATCTCGTACTCCAGGGATCCCAGGTTGATCATCGGTTCAATGGTGAACGTCATGCCCGGTTCGATGACGATGTCCAGATTGGGGTCGTCGTAATGCGGCACAATGAGGCCGTTGTGGAACGTCGGGCCCACGCCATGACCAGTGAATGCTCGAACCACGTTGTACCCAAACCGTTTTGCATAGGCCTCGATCACCCTGCCGACCACGCTCAGCGCCCGTCCCGGCTTGACGGCGTTGATCGCCCGCATGGTGGCCTCCCGGGTGCGCTCGACGAGCAGGCGATGCTCCTCGGAGACGTCTCCGGCCAGGAAGGTGGCGTTGGTATCGCCGTGTACACCGTCGATGTAGGCGGTGACGTCGATGTTGACGATGTCACCGTCCTCGATCACGGTCGAGTCCGGGATTCCGTGGCAGATGATCTCGTTCAGCGATGTGCAGCACGACTTCGGAAATCCCTTGTACCCCAGCGTTGACGGGTATGCCCCCTGGGACACCATGTAGTCGTGTGCGATGCGGTCCAGCTCATCGGTGGTGACACCGGGAGCCACCGCCTCACCGGCAAGCGCCAGCGCCCTCGCCGCGATCCGGCCCGCGACCCGCATCTTCTCGATGACTTCGGGGGTCTGCACGTACGGCTCTCCGATGGCCTCGGCGACCTTGGACTTGCCCACATACTCGGGACGATCGATCGACACGGGAACCTGACGCTCCGGAGACAACTCCCCCGGGCGCAGTGCGGCACGTGGCGATGAGCCGCTTGCGCGAAGAGAATCAGAAACAGTCATGAAGGCAGCGTAGCGGGGTCCGCGGAGCGGCCCACCGCGGTCGTTACGCGTTGATGATGATCGGGTCGCCAATGCTGACGGTGTTGTAGTACCAGGACGCGTTATCCGGGCTCAGATTGATGCAGCCATGGCTGACATTGGAGTTGCCCTGAGCTCCCGTCGACCACGGGGCGCTGTGCACATACACGCCGCCCCAGGTGACCCGAACCGCGTAGTAGACGGTCAGCTTGTAACCCTCGGGATCATTCAGCGGAATTCCGATGGTCCGGGAATCCATGACCACAGGGCTCTGCTTCTCCAAGGCAGTGAAGGACCCGACCGGTGTGGGGTGCTTGGGCTTTCCCATCGACGCGGGCATCGTTCGCATCACCGTGCCATCGATCTTCACCGTGAAGGTGTGGCCGCTGATGCTGCCGATACCCAGCACCTCCGAGCCGGTCTGGAACTTGTACTTCATTCCGCTCACGCCGTTCACCGACACGGTGATCGACGAATGTGCAGGCCAATATTCACGAGGAGTGAAACGGACCGTCGCATTGTCGACCCAGCTGAACGCCCCGGCCGGAACCTTCGGCGCCGAGAACTCGATGGACCGCTCGGCGGCGATCCTGTCGGCGACAGGGGCTGCGAAACGGATCGTCACCGGCATGGCCACCCCGACCGTCTGCCCGGGCGTGGGCGACACCGAGGCCACCCCGCTGGGACTTGCGGCCAATGCGTGGCCGAGGGTCGCGGGTGCGGTGACCGCGGCATTCATCAGGAGGCTGACGAGCCCGGTCACCACAAGCACACTCCGAAATGCTCTGCGCAAGCTCTCGATCCTCCCTGGATGCTGTTTTCTACATGGTAGTTCGTAAACGCCTGGCGGAACGTTAGCGACAGCGCGCACAATCGAATTCATGGGCCTGCCCGCCGGACTCACATTAGAGGCAATTGTGATCGACTGCCGCGATGCCATCGCACTCGGCCGTTGGTGGTCTGAGGTGCTGGAATGGCCCCACACGATCGATGGCGACGGATACGTGAGCGTCTTCCAACCGGACCGACACCCGCCCCTGTTGTTCTTCATGAACGTGCCCGACCCGAAGACCGCGAAGAACCGTCTGCACCTCGATTTTCGCGATGACGATCAGAGCGCCCTGGTGCACAGATTTCTGGCACACGGCGCCACCAGGATCGATATTGGCCAGGGCGATTCGCCCTGGGTGGTGCTGGCCGACCCCGAGGACAATGAATTCTGCGTGCTGGCCTCGCGCGCGGATCAGGCCAAGTAGTCGGGCGGCAGCGACTGGAACATCACCTTGGTGGCGCGCACCGCGGCCTCCGAACCACCGCCCCCGACGATCAAGGTGGCGAAGGCCATGTCGCCGCGGTATCCGGCGAACCAGGCATGTGATCCGCCCGGAAACTCCGCTTCGCCCGTTTTTCCGAAGACCGCACCCTCACCCTTGAGATCCATGGCGGTGCCGCTGAGCACCGTCTCGCGCATCATTCCGCGCAGGCCATCGACCATGGTCGGGGTCACCGCGGGCCGCTCACCGGTTATTCCGGTGATCTGACCCGAAATCAGCTGCGGTACAGGTGTTTTACCATTTGCCACGGTGGCCGCTGCCAGCGCCATGCCGAACGGCGTGACCAGCACCTTGCCCTGACCGAATCCGTCCTCGGTGCGCTCGGTGAGATTGACGGTCGGTGGTACGTTGCCCGAAATGGTCGGGATACCCGCGACGTCGTAGTCGGGTCCGATACCGAATTGTGAAGCGGCGACGGTCAAACCGTCCAGAGGCATCTCGCTGGCCAGCTTCGCGAAGGTGGTGTTGCACGAGTTCGCGAATGCCCGCCACATGGGCACCGTGCCGAGATCGAACTCGTTGTAGTTGGGCACGCTGCGATCACCGATGGTGATCCGCTTCGGGCAGCCCACCATGGTGTCCGGAGTGGCCATGCCGCGCTCCAGCGCGGCACCGGCGGTGATGATCTTGAATGTCGACCCAGGCGGATACAACCCGGTGGTGGCCAGCGGTCCATCAGCGTTGGCGGCGGCGTTCTGGGCGACCGCGAGGATCTCACCCGTCGACGGTTTGATGACTACCATCATGGCCTTCTGGCCACGGGTATTGACGGCATTCTGCGCGGCGTTCTGCACGGCGCGATCAAGGCTGATCGTCTTCGACGGCGCCGGAGTGGGTTTCACCTCGTTGAGCACCGCAGTGTCGACACCGTTCTGGTTGACGCTCACCACGCGCCAGCCGGCCTCGCCATCCAGCTCGTCGAGCACCGCCTTTTTGACCTGGGCGACAATATCCGGCGCGAAAGCGTCGTCCGTGGGCAACAGATCGGCGATGGGCGTCATCACCACGCCGGGCCGCAGCGCCCCCGGCCGCGTCTCCAGCGCGATGGATACCTTGTCCCAGTCATCCTTACGCAGCGTGATCAGGTCCATCGGCGAGGTTTGCGCACTCGCCTGCTCTGCCAGGGATGCGGCGTTCATGGTGTCGTCGTAGGGCCGAATGGCGTCGGCAAGTGCGGTGGCGGTGCTCATCAACGATTTGCCGGCCTTCGAGGCATCGAAGGCGATTCTGTACAGATTGGCCGGGGCCAGCACCGTCGTACCGCCCGCTTCGTTGACCGTCGCCCGCTTAGCGGGGTCTGTGCGCAGTGAGAGCATTTGGCGCTCACCAAGTTTGGGATGCAGGTCACTCGGAGCCCAACGTACCTGCCAGCTACCTGCCGTACGCAACATCTCCAGACGCCCGTTATACGTCCAGACACGCTTTCTGGGCAGCTGCCAGGTATAGGTCGCATCCGCACTACCGGTGTCCTGGGTGTACTGCGAGCCATTCACCGCGGCCTTGAACGACGTCGCCTGTAGTCCCGAGAACGCTTGGTCCAGGCCCACTTTCGCGCCATCGGGGTCGTCGGTTAGCTTAGCGGCCGCGGCAGTGTCGCCCTTGGCCAGTGCCTCGAAAAACTTCTCCGCCACCGGACCCGGCCCATCGGGGCGCGGGGTACACGCGACAGCACCGGCCACCAGCAGCACGGTGCCGACCATCGCCAGGACCCATCCACGTCTGAACATCGGGTCGATGCTAAGACCGCGAACGCCCAAAACCACGCAGGCACACGGGGCTAGCGAGCACTAGCTCGCAAAATTAGCTGACGAGGACCGTCGCGAAGGTGCCGATCCGGGTGAATCCCGCCTTCGCGTAGGACGCGCGAGCCACCTCATTGAAACTGTTCACATACAAGCTGGGGATTCTCCCGCTGCGATGAACCGCCGCCGCGATCGCCGCCACGCCTGCGGTGCCCAGCCCGCGCCCGCGAAATTCAGGATCGACCCATACACCCTGGATCTGGCTGACACTGCGCGACTGGGACCCGATCTCGGCCTTGAAGATGACCCGGCCATCCTCGAATCGAGCCCAAGCCCTGCCTGCCTCGATGAGACCAGCCACCCGCCGCCGGTAGCCCCGTCCGCCGTCGCCGTTACGCGGGTCGACGCCCATCTCACCGATGAACATCTGGACCGAAGCGTTCAGATACTCATCCAGCTCCTCGGCCCGCACCTGTCGGACCGCGGGGTCGACCACACACGTCGGCGCGTCAAGCATCGCCAACAGGGGCTGACAGGCGCGCACCTCTCGCGCCGGTCCCCAGACCGGATCGAGGTGGCACCACATGTCGAGTACCACGTCCGCCGGACCGACCAGCGAGGGGCAAATCCGATGCTGCTCGATGGCACGCTCGGCGAACAAACGGGTCGCTTCGGGCCCGCCTGCCAGCGGAATGATGGTCGTCCCGACGAAACACAGTGAGTCGGCCAGCACTCCCGTCGACCAGATCTCGCCGCCGATCGCAGTGGGGTCGGCGCCCCGAGCCTCCACTCGGGCGGCCAGCATGCAGGACGCCACCGGATCGATATCCAGGACCGCGCGTACCGCCTCGGTGTCCGATAACCCGAGCACACGAACAGCATCGGAGGATGACGCCCCAGGTGCTCCAGGCGCCGGCAGTGTTGTCGTCATCGGCAATCGCTCCCGTGCTCAAGCCTCTTCGCGCGAGCGCTCATCGGTTCATCCACTCGCGCCGAGCTACATTCAGCTTACGGTGACGACCGGCTGGCCTGTAGGGGTTCCGTCGCTTCCGATCCCTGCGCCGTTTTCCAGACCCATCTGCTCGGCCAATCGCATGGCCTCATCAATGAGCGTCTCGACGATCAGCGCCTCGGGCACGGTCTTGATGACCTCACCCTTCACGAAGATCTGTCCCTTGCCATTACCGGACGCCACGCCCAGGTCGGCCTCACGCGCCTCTCCTGGCCCATTGACGACGCAACCCATGACCGCGACACGCAGCGGCACATCCAGGCCCTCTAGCCCCGCGCTGACGGCGTTGGCCAGCGTGTAGACGTCCACCTGTGCGCGCCCGCACGACGGGCAGGACACGATTTCCAGTGAGCGGGGACGCAGATTGAGCGATTCGAGGATCTGATTGCCGACCTTGACCTCTTCGGCGGGCGGCGCCGACAAGGAAACCCGGATGGTGTCACCGATGCCCTTGGACAACAGCGCTCCAAAGGCGACCGCCGACTTGATGGTGCCCTGAAATGCCGGACCGGCCTCCGTCACACCCAGGTGCAGCGGGTAATCGCACTGTGCGGCCAGCAGTTCGTAGGCGGCGACCATGATTACCGGGTCGTTGTGCTTGACGCTGATCTTGATGTCTCCGAAGCCGTGCTCCTCGAACAGCCCGGCCTCCCACAGCGCCGACTCGACGAGCGCCTCCGGGGTTGCCTTTCCGTACTTGCCGAGGATCCGCGGATCAAGGGACCCGGCGTTGACGCCGATCCGGATGGGGATCCCAGCGTCACCGGCCGCCTTGGCAACCTCCTTGACGCGTCCGTCGAACTCCTTGATGTTTCCCGGGTTCACGCGCACCGCGGCACAGCCGGCATCGATCGCCGCGAAGATGTACTTGGGCTGAAAATGGATATCGGCGATCACCGGAATCTTGCTCTTGCGGGCAATCTCGGCAAGCGCATCGGCATCCTCCTGCCGCGGGCAGGCGACACGCACGATGTCGCAGCCAGAGGCTGTGAGCTCCGCGATCTGCTGCAGGGTGGAATTCACGTCATGGGTCTTGGTGGTGCACATCGATTGCACCGAGACCGGTGAGTCGCTGCCCACCCCGACGTTTCCCACCATGAGCTGACGCGTCTGACGCCGCGGCGCCAATGTCGGCGGCGGTGCGCCAGGAAGACTGGGCATGCCAAGACCGGTCATCATTATCTCCTATTGGAAAAGTCTAATCGGGTTGACGATGTCGGCGGTGATGGTGAGCAGCATGTACCCGACCACCACCACAAGTACGAGGTAGGTCGCCGGCATCAGCTTCATGTAGTTGACCGGCGCGCCCACTGCCAAGCCGCGCGCCGATCGGATCATGTTGCGGACCTTCTCGTAGGTGGCCACCGCGATATGTCCGCCGTCAAAGGGCAGCAGCGGCAAGAGATTGATCGCGCCAAGTGCGAAGTTGAGCTGCGCCAACAGGATCCAGAACATGATCCACATGTCGTGCTCCACGGTCTCACCGCCCATGCGGCTCGCCCCGACGATGCTCATCGGGGTGTCCATGGCGCGTTCGCTCCCGGTGATGGAATCCCACAGAGCGCCGACCTTCATCGGAATCTTGCCGATGGCCTTGACGGTTTCGACGGCGACGGTCCCGATGAGGTTCCCGGTCGCCGGGATGGCCGTCACCGGGTTGTAGTGCTTCTGCGGCACATAGGTGCTCAGCGAGGCACCCACGGCGCCCACCGGAACGAGCTTGCCTGCCTTCTCATCCCAGCGCTGTGTCTCGGTGACGTTCACAATGAGCGATTGGGGCTTACCGTCGCGCACGATCTCGAAGACCTGGGGCCCGCGCAGGCCGCGAATCGCCGTGACCAGGTCGGTGGATGTGCTGACCGACGTGCCGCCCGCGGTGAGCACCTGGTCACCGGCGCGCAGGCCAGCCAGCGCGGCCGGTCCTTCACCGGTGCACGCCACGACGTCCCTGGGATCGGCGCTCTTTTGCGGCGCCACACAGCTGGTCTGGGTGATCTCGGGGTGGGTCGGCGCGTTGTTGTCGGGTAGCCCCCAGAACAGCACCACGCCGTAGAACACCACGATGCCGATGAGGAAGTTCATGGCCGGCCCGGCGAACAGCACCGCGACCCGCTTCCACACCTTCTGCTTGTACATGGCGCGATCTGATTCCTCGGGAGTGAGCTCCTCCACCGAGGTCATACCCGCGATATCGCAAAAGCCGCCCAGCGGGACGGCCTTCACCCCGTACTCGATGATGTCGTTGGCACCCTGCTTGTTGGGCCGGTTGCTTTTACGTTTGGTGGACCACAGTGTCGGCCCGAAGCCGACAAAGTAGCGGCGCACCTTCATGCCGGTGGCCTGCGCCACCCACATGTGCCCGCACTCGTGCAACGCCACCGATACCAAGATCGCCAGCGCGAACAACGCAATTCCGATCGCGTACGCAGCCATCAGGTCCGATTTTCCTCCGCGAAGATGAATTGCGCAGCCTGCTGGCCAGCCCAGCGCTGCGCGTCGAGTACATCGTCAACGGTAGCGGGTTCTGCGGAAGTTCCCTCCCATTGGCTTGCCGCATCGAGCACATCGGCGATTGTTCGCACGATGGACCTGAATCCGATACGCCCGTCCAGGAAGGCGGCGGCCGCGGTTTCATTGGCGGCGTTGTAGACAGCGGTCATGCATCCCCCCGCTTCTCCGGCACTGCGGGCCAGGTCGACGGCGGGAAACACCTGGGCATCCAGCGGCTCGAACTCCCAGGTGGAGGCGGTGCTGAAGTCGCAGGCCGACGCTGCTGCCGGTACTCGGTCCGGCCAGCCCAGGGCGAGCGCGATGGGCAGTTTCATGTCGGGCGGGCTGGCCTGCGCCAGCGTCGACCCATCGGTGAACGTCACCATCGAGTGCACGATCGACTGCGGGTGCACCACCACACCGATCTGCCGGTAGGGAACGCCGAAGAGCAGATGCGTCTCGATGAGTTCGAGCCCCTTATTGACCAGCGATGCCGAGTTGAGCGTGTTCATCGGGCCCATGGACCAGGTGGGGTGGGCGCCCGCCTGCTCGGGGGTCACGGCGGTGAGCTGCTGCGCGGTCCAACCCCGAAACGGCCCGCCCGACGCGGTCAAGATCAGCTGCGCGACCTCGCCACGGGTCCCTCCCCGCAGACATTGCGCCAGCGCGGAGTGTTCGGAATCGACAGGCACGATTTGCCCGGGCGCGGCGGCCTTGGTGACAAGCGGCCCACCGGCCACCAGGGATTCCTTATTGGCCAAGGCCAACCGGGCTCCCGACTTCAGCGCGGCCAGGGTCGGCCGCAGGCCGAGGGCGCCGACCAGCGCGTTGAGGACCACATCGGCCTCGGTGTTCTCCACCAACTCGGTGACGGCATCCGGTCCGCTCAGCACGGGGATGTCGAGCCGCACGGCAGCGCGCTCGTCTGCCACCGCGACATTGGTGACCCCGGTTTCGGAGATCTGCTGGCGCAGCAGCTCTACGTTCCCGCCGCCGGCAGCCAAACCGACCACTTCAAAGCGCTCCGGGTTGGCGGCGATGACCTCAAGCGCCTGGGTACCGATGGACCCGGTACTGCCGAGAAGAAGGACGCGGCAGACCTCTGAACTCACTGTCACCCGCTCATTCTGCCCCCGGCCATGCGGCTGTCCCTACCCCGCAAGTGCCACCGGGCGGTGCAGGTCGACATCACCCTTGGCCGTGCGGATGTTCACATCGAAGATCTCGTCCGCGGCGTCGGGTCCCTCTGCCGGTTCCAGCGAGTTGGTGAACGCCCCCGAATGCGTGTCAATCGCCAGCCGGGCCGCCGTGCCTCGGGCGATTCCGATCGAGGTATTGCCGCTGGCCGTCTCGAAGACCAAACCACCCGCGACCGCCGTCCCGATATCGACCGACCCTGATCCCGAAGCGACCCTGGCGTGACCACGCAACACCTTGACGGCAAGGTCACCACTGGCGGAGTTCTGTTTGATATCGCCGGTCAGTTCACGGATCGACACGCCTCCAGAAGCGGTGTCGGCCTCAGCCGCGCCCTTGATCGCGTCGATGACCAGCTCACCGCTGGAGGACTGAAAGCGGACGTCGGCATAGTCACCGTCCGCGCGCACTGCTGCCGAGGCCACCGCGATATCCAAAATAGACTGGCGCGGCAGTTCGATCAGGATGTCGATGGTCCCGGTGCGAAACGTAATGCCCTGCGACGACAGCACCGACAGCACGCCCTTGGAGTACGAGACCCGGGTGCGTTCGGCTGTCCGCACATCGAGGGCCTTTGCCTCATCGCGGGGCAGCACCGCCACCACGGTGTCGGAGCGGTCGCTTGCGACGACCTGCAGAGTGCCCCGCGCCAGCTCCACCTTGGCTGTGATGGGGTGCGGGGTATCGAATGTAGCTGGTGCCGTCATAGTTTTTTTCCTATCTCTCTAGCGGATCCCTCTAGCGGACCCCTCTAGCGGACCCAGCCCCTGATGGTGTTACCAGTGCGGGATGTTCTTGTCCCCGTGCGCTTTTCAGCGGCGGCAACTGCGGCGCGTACCAGCCAGGCGTTCAGCGATATCCCCTCGCCCGCAGCGGCCGCCTCCACGGTGGTCCGCAGGTTCTCCGGCAGCCGCAGGGTGACGCGCCAGGTGCCGCCGCCGTCGTCGGTCGGGAGCGTCGCCTCCGGTGGCGTGGCCAGAATTGGCTGGGTCACCACAAATTCCGGTTCCCGGCCGCGCAGGCGCACGTCGACGACGGCGGGCGCCAACTCACGGGTAATTTCCTCGGCGGCCGCCGACAGCGCATCGAGCAGCGCGAGCCGAATCGCCGACTCCAACGGGGCGGTCAACCGGTCGGCCAGTTCCTCGGCATCCACACCACCGGCTTTCGCGGCGATGGCGAGGTCCTCGCGCACCGAGTCGACATACGACTGCAAATCCATAGTGTCATTGTGACATCATTTTGGTGTCACTGCAAGTGTCACAAGGATGCGCGTTGACGTGATTTCCTCCGGCGCGGGGTGCCACCCTCGCCCACAGCGGAGCGGGCGTGGCACACTATGGCCTGTAGTAGACGTCTGAGATTTGGAGGGCTGGCGGTGGCCACGACCGAGGTTGTCAAGTACGACGGAGTCGATGTCGAGGACGTGCCGTCCGTCGCGTTCGGGCGTGGGCTGTCCGGCCAGAATCCCCGCGTCTTCCATGTCCTCGGCGTCGTGATGGCGGCCATCCTGCTGCTCATGTTGATCGGCAATCACGTCGGCAAGGTCGAGGACATCTTCCTGGTCGGTTTTGCCGCCATCGTGCTGGCGTTCACCGCCAACGACTACTTCGGCCGTCGTTCCGGCCGCATTCGCTAGCTCTAGCGCTCGGAGGCAGCCAACTGGCCGCACGCGGCCGCGATCTCGCGGCCGCGGGTATCGCGCACCGTGCACGAGACACCCTGCTCGCGGACGCGGCGCACAAATTCACGTTCCACCGGCTTGGGGCTGGCATCCCACTGACTGCCCGGCGTCGGGTTCAGCGGAATCAGGTTGACATGGACCATCTGCCCCAGGGCTTTTCGCAGCTTCTTGCCCAGCATGTCGGCACGCCACGGCTGATCATTCACATCACGAATCAGGGCGTACTCGATCGATACCCGCCGGCCCGTGACATCGGCGTAGTAGCGCGCGGCATCAAGGACCTCGCTGATCGCCCACCGGGTATTGACCGGCACCAGGGTGTCGCGTAGCTCGTCGTCCGGACAGTGCAGCGACACCGCGAGGGTGACCCCCAGCCCCTCGTCGGCAAGTCGCCGGATGGCCGGCGCAAGTCCCACCGTCGAGACGGTGACACCGCGCTGGGATATGCCGAACCCCTCCGGCGGCGGCGCGGTGATCTTGCGCAGCACCGTCAGCACGCGGTTGTAGTTGGCCAGGGGCTCCCCCATGCCCATGAAGACGATGTTGGACAAGCGGCCCGGCCCACCCGGCAGCTGGCCGTCACGCAAGGACGCCGCGGCATCGCGGACCTGTTCCAAAATCTCGGCGGCCGACAGATTGCGTGTCAGTCCGCCCTGGCCGGTGGCGCAGAACGGACAGGCCATACCGCACCCCGCCTGAGAGGAGATGCACAACGTGTTGCGGTCCGGATAACGCATGAGCACCGATTCGACGGTGCTGCCGTCATGCAAGCGCCACAAGGTTTTTCGGGTATCTCCCGCATCACAGGCAATCTGGCGCAGTGGCTCGAGCAACCGGGGAAACAGCGCCTCGGCCACCCCGCCGCGGGCACCGGCCGGCAGGTCCGTCATCGTGGCCGGGTCACCCACCAGCCTTCCGTAATACTGGTTGGCGATCTGCTTGGCACGAAATGCGGGAAGCCCCAATTCGGTGACCACGTCACGGCTCTGCTCAAGGCTCATATCGGCCAGATGACGGGGCGGCATGGCACGACGCGGTGCGTCGAAGACCAGCGGCAAGGGCTTGTTATCGGCAGGCATAACCGATTCAGTATCCCAGGCTTTCGCTAGTTCCCCGAACCCGAACGTGCCCGCACGTGCATCCGTTCACCCTGTGGGCCGAAAATATGCAACACCTCGACGGGTTTGTCGGTCGGATTGCCGAACCAGTGCGGGATATGGGTGTCGAACTCCGCGGCCTCACCTGCGGGAAGAATGAGATCGAGCTCGCCCAACAACAACCGGAGATTCCCGGCGAGCACGTACATCCACTCGTATCCGTCGTGGACCTTCAAATTCGGTTCGCCCTTCGGCGAATGGGGCGGGATGATCTGCTTAAAGCACTGAATTCCGCCGGGTCGCCGCGACAGCGGCAGGTAGATCGACCCGTTGCGCTTAAACGGTTTGGGGTGAACGCGCGGATCTCCCGTGGCGGGTGCGTTTACCAGCTCGTCGAGCGGCACCTGATGGGCCTCGGCAAGTAACAGCAGGAGCTCTAGCGTGGGGCGTCGCTGACCGGATTCCAGGCGTGACAAGGTGCTCTCCGAAATGCCCGTGGTCTCCGACAACTGCGCCAGCGTGATCTGACGATGCAGGCGCAGGGCCCGCAGCCGCGGTCCCAGCGCGTCAAGCACTGCCTCCATGCGCCGATTTTGATCGTCCATACGGTCCATGCTGACGCTAGGTTGCCACTTTGGCAAGAAATGTTGCCCGCTTAGCAGCTACGCACCAATAGTGGTGCCATGAACAAACTCTGGGATGTAGCCATCATCGGCGGCGGAGCCGCGGGCCTGTCTGCAGCCATCACACTCGCCCGATCGCGACGGTCGACCGTCGTCATCGACGACCATCACCCCCGCAACGCACCCGCCGATCGGGTCCACAACTATCTGGGACGCGAATCGACCCCACCCGCCGAGCTGTTCGGCATCGGCCGTGACGAGGCAGCGCAGTACGGCGCAACCTTTCTAGACGGACGCGCCACCGCGGTATCCCACGCCGAGAACCATTTCGACGTCTCTCTCGATGGCGAGCCGGCGTTGCGCGCGCGGCGGGTACTGGTTGCCACCGGCGTGGAGGACGAGCTGCCCGATATCGAGGGACTGGCCGAACGCTGGGGCCGCGACGTGCTCCACTGCGTGTACTGCCACGGCTGGGAAGTACGCGACCGCACCATCGCCGTACTGGGCACCGGACCCCTGGCAGTCCACCACGCGCTCATCTTCCGCCAGCTCAGTGACAACGTCACACTGTTGCGACACAACGATTTTCCGATGTCGATCGACGAGGCAGCGCAGTTGGCACGCAGAAACATCCGCATCATCGATGGGCCGGTGTGGCGGCTGCAGGTCACCCAGGACTCGCTGCGCGGTGTGCAGTTGGAGACGGGCGCCACGATTGCGTGCGAGGCGCTGGTTGTTGCGACAGTGGTCTCGGCCCGGGTGGATATGCTCGCGCCCGTACGACTGGCCCCGCAGGAGATGCGACTCGGCGAGCATCTGCTGGGGACCTATCTGCCGGTCACCCGGGGCGCAACCGCGGTGCCCGGCATCTATGCCGCCGGAAACGTCACCGATATCAAGGCACAAGTCATCACCTCCGCGGCAGCCGGAACAGAGGTCGCTGTCGCCATCAACGCCGACCTTGCGGTCGCAGACGCCCAGGAGTTGCAATATGCATGATCACAACAACCCGCCTTCCGACGAGAAGTCTTGGGACGAGTTCTATCAATCACACGACGCGCTGTGGAGCGGGAACGCCAATCCGCAGTTGGTAGCCGAGATATCGTCGCTACCGCCGCGGACGGCGCTGGACGCGGGCTGCGGCGAAGGCGGCGACGCGATCTGGCTCGCGCAGCATGGCTGGCAAGTCACCGGCATGGATTTTGCCCACACCGCGCTGCGGCGCGCCGCCGACAACGCCGTCAAGGTGGATCCCGAACTCGCGAACCGGATCTCATGGACCCAGGCGGACCTGACCGCCTGGCAGCCGAATCGGCAATTCGATTTGGTGACATCACATTTCATGCATCTACCCACGAATCTTCGCGAGCCGGTGTTCGCGGCGCTGGCCGCTGCCGTGGCCCCCGGAGGGACGCTGCTCATCGTCGGGCACCATCCGTCGGACATGCAGGCGGCGATCGGACGACCGGACCTGCCTGACTGGTACTTCACCGCCGAGGACATCGCCGACACCCTCAACCCAAAGGAATGGACGATCATCGTCGCCGAATCACGGAGCCGAAAGTTCACGCGTGACGACGAGGAGTTTGATATCGCAGACACCGTGCTGCGGGCCGAGCGCAAGCCCACGACGGAATCGGCTTAGGCGATAGCCGCCGATTCACCCGAGAGGGCCTCGCGGGCAGCATCCTTCACAGCATTGAACGCGACGGGGTCCAGCCCGCGGCGACCGACGACCGATAGCGTCGCCAGGTTCGCCGCGGGCATGGCGTCAACCGGTGCGATACCGTCGGGCAACCACCCGATGATGGGCAGCAGCGCCATGCCCAGGCCCGACCGCAGTCCCGCGTACAGACCGGACAAATCCGGTGATTCTCCGACGATCTGGTACTGATTTCCCAGCGTATGCAAGGCACTGAACATGGGCGCACGCAGCGTGCACGGCTCGGTGAACGTCATCACCCGCAGGGGCTCAATGGGATTCGGCTTGTAGCCGCGTGCGGCAACCCACTGCAGCGGAACGGTGCCCACCGCATTGGCGCGATCCAGGCCCGATCCGTCCAGGATGACCGCAAGGTCCATGATTCCCCGGTCCACGGATTCGGCGAGATAAAGATTGCGATCGAAGCGCACACGCACCGACCAATCCGGAAGATGGCTTCGCAGGGCCGAGGTGATGCTCGGCAAGATCAAGTCCGCGCCATGTTCGGTGACGCCCAAAACCAGAGTGCGTTCCTGGCCGGCCACCAAATCATCGACCGCGGCATCGTGTGCGGCCAAGATGCGCCGGGCATGCACCAGCAGCCGGGCACCCCTGTCGGTGAACACCACGCCGCGTCCATAGCGCCGAACCACCGGCTCCCCGATCGCCGTCTCGAGCTTGCGTACATGCTGACTGACCGCGGATTGGGTCAGGTGCAGCACAGCGGCGGCACGGTGGAATCCCCCGCAATCGGCGACCGCCGCCAGCGACCGCAGCGGCGCGATATCGAACGTCGAACTCGCCATATCGACACGCTAACTCGATCACAAAGTTTGATCAATGCCTGAGACAATGAAGGGAAATATTCCCATTTCAAACGCAGATTTCGTCTTGAGTGATAAGTATTAGCGATCAATTCTGATCAGCAATTATCGTTGGACACCACCTCCCGCACCGGCCACGATGGCAACCATGCAGAAGACGCCCGTGCCCATGACCAAGTCCTCGGCGGTGGCACTTACGTTTCTGTACGCGCTCGGCTATCCGATTGGCGCACTCTCGGTGTCTGCCATGACACCCATGTTGGTGTTGGTCGCGCGTTTCGCGCTCGCCGGAGCCATCTTGGCCACCTGGGCACTGATCGCGAGGGCGGTCTGGCCAACCGGTCGCACGTTGTGCCATGTCATCGTCGCCGGCCTACTCATGCAGGCGGTGCAGTTCTGCGCGTTGTACGAGGCCCTCGAACACGGAGCTCCCGCGGTATTGGGGGCCGTGGTCATCTCGATGAACCCCGTCGTCACCGCGGTACTCGCTGCCCTGTTCCTCGATGAGCGCCTCAATCGCTGGCGCCTCGTGGCTCTCGCGCTGGGCGTGGTGGCGGTACTTGCCGCATGCGCCAACCGGCTGCTCGCCACCGGTGGGATCGATACCGTATTGGTGCTTCTCCTCGTGGCGTTGTTGGGCCTGGCGGCAGGCGGGGTGTACCAACAGCGCTTCTGCGCCGATGTCGATTTTCGCGTCAACAGCACCATCCAGAACCTGTCCGGACTGCTGCCGGCAGGCGCATTGGCGCTTCTGACCCCCAGCGCCGTCCACGATCCTTGGAAGGGTGCCGCTGCCGTGGCCGCGGTAGTGCTGCTCAACGCCACGCTGTGCACCTCGCTGTACGTGCGTTCGGTCAGCACATTCGGCGCGGCCGCAGTTGCGATGCTGTTCTGCGTCATTCCGGCCGTCGCCGGCCTGTTGTCCTGGCTCCTGCTCGGCCAGCGTGTCGACATCGGCATGGGGATCGGACTGGTCATAGGCGCTCTCGCCTGCTGGCTCAATGCCCGGGCAAGCCGATCCACCAAATTGGCTGTGAAACCCCAGAGCCCCTCAATCGAGGCGGCGACCGCCGCGCCTACCCGTGAGCCGGCGGTGGCCAGCTAGCCTGGCTGCATGCGTGCCCTGTTACTTGGTGGTCTGACCCTGCTGGGAGCAATGCTCCTGGTCGCCGGATGCTCGAAGGGAGCCACGGTATCCCCGACCGTCCCCTCATCGAGTCAACCACCATCGAGCAGCAGCACCAGCAAGCCGATCACCACAACCACCACCACGACGGCTCCGGTCGAGTTGCCCGAGCCTGTTGCGGGAGCGCCGTATGATGCTGTCGCCCAGTGGATTTCCAAGGGCGCGCCGGTTGATGTGACGAATTTTCACGCAGCGACCAGCCAGGATGGGCAAAAGACCGATCTGGGCGACAATGTCGCGTTCAAGACCCCGTCCGGCAAAACGCGCTGCATGACCGACAACATCCAGCCAGGCACGCTGTCCTGCCTGGTCAACTTGACCAATCCGCCGAAAAGACCTGCCGGCACAGAGGGCAACTGGGTAGGCGGCTGGACTGATTTCAGCGGCCGGCAGGTCACGGTGGGCGGGCTACATGGCGATCCGGGCCCCTTCCAGAGCGGTGACGGAAATCCGCTCGACTACGGCGGCCGCCTCTCGTTCGGAGATTTCAGTTGCCGCAGCGAGACTTCCGGACTGTTCTGCGCGAACACCAAGGCCAAGTCCGCAATTCGGATCAGCGATGCTGGGATCGAGCCCTTTGGCTGCTTACAGGAAGCCACCCCTTCCGAGGGCAATGGGCGAGAATTCAGCTGCTAGCGTGAGGTTCGGGCCAGATACTCCGCACCGCGCGGCGAGAGCCGGTAGCCCACCGGCAGGCTCAGTGTGAGCCCCAGGTTCTTGAGCTTGCGCACCTGAACCTTGAAGGTCGCTAAATCCGGCCAGCGGGAGCATGATTCGAGGTCCTTTGCCCGAACTGCTGGGCGATGGGCGATCTCCCGGAGTACCTCACGGGTCCAGGGACCCGGCTTGGCGTTGCGATCCATGCGGTCCAGCCGCGCGTCTATGTCGGCGATTTCCCCGACCGAAAGCGCCACCGACGAGGCCAACTCCGCACGCGGATCAGGCATATCGATCTTGCGGAACGCCAAGCGGTACAACACATCAGCAGCGTCCTGGGCGCCCACATCGCTGCGGGCCGCAGCAGCCGACGGGTATCCGGCCAGCTGTGCATCGGCGTCATCGATGTCACGCGCGAGAATCTCGTCAACGGCATCGACTTCAATGAAGTCGAACTCGGTCATGGAGCGGATCCGGTCCGATCCGACGCGATAACGGCCACCAACCCGCACCTGCGGGCGCTTCCAGCGCCGGTAGGCCACCGAGATGCTGCCATCGTGTATTCCGGCGCGCAGCCTCGGCTCGAACAGCACTAGCGCCCCAAGGTGGCGCCGTAGAGGTCTTCGAGCGCCTTCCAGTGCCGTTGCGCGGCCCCCTCGTCATAGGTGGGGTTGTCCGTGACGGCGAACCCATGCTTGGCCGGATAGGTCTCAATGGTGTGCCGCACGCCGGCGTCCGTGAGCACCTGCCCCAGTAACTGTTCCTGCTCAGCAGGAAAGGACGCGTCCTCCTCGGCCGCCGCGATCAGCACCACGCCGGTGATACGTCCGGCAAGGTGGTGCGGACTGTTGAGGTCGTCGGCCTTGGCGAGGTTGCCGCCATGAAATGACGCCACAGCGCCCACCCGGCTCGCATGAGTTGCCGCCACCCGCAAAGAGATTCGGCCACCCATGCAGTAGCCGGCCAGGCCCACGAGCTCGCCGGTCACCTCCGGCTGGTCGGCAAGAAAGTCCAGAAAGCTCCCCGCGTCGGCATCGATCCGATCGGGGGTGAGCGTTCCCATCGTCGCGAACAGGCGTCCGCGCTCCTGCGGGTCGCCGAATGCGGTGGCCATATTGAATGGCTGCCAATTGCCTTCGCGGTAGTACACATCCGGCACCAGCACGACATACCCCCAGCTCGCGAGCCGGTCCCCCATCGCCCGCATCACATCGCGGGCGCCGCCGGCATCGGGGTAGAGAACCACCGCCGGGCCCGGCTGGTCCGATAGGTGCAACGTTGCGGAGCATAGGCCGTCGGGGGTCAGGATCTGAGCATCGCGGCGCTGCATGTTTCCATCAAACCAGCCACCCGGCCCGGTAGCTACCACGCTGGTATCTTGGGCGGCAACGATCCGTCAATGACCAGGGGGAATCTGATGGCCTTTGCCAACACACTGTCCACATCGTGGCAAATCTTCAAAACGTCGGCAAAGGTACTGAGCTCACGCAAGGAGCTCGCGGTTTTCCCCCTCCTATCCGGCATTACGTCATTGCTCGTGCTGGTGGGAATGGTGGGGCTGGGCGTGCTCCTACTACCCGCCACGACGGGCGATTCGGTTCCACCGCTCTTTTACCCCGTTTTCGCCGTCGGTTACTTCATCCTGATGTATGTCGCGACCTTCTGGCAGGCGGCGCTCATATCGCAGGCGAACATCGCGCTGGAGGGCGGAGATCCCAGCGTGGCCGCCGGCATCTCGGCAGCGGCGCAGCGCGGCGGTCGCCTCCTCCCCTGGGTCCTCATCACCGGCGTTGTCTCCTGGATCATCAGCGCCGTGGAGGAGCGGGTGCCCTTCATCGGACGGTTCCTGGACGTCGCGTGGCGCGTGGTCTCCTTCCAGGTGCTGCCCACGCTCGTGCTGGAAAACCTCGGGGCGATTGATGCCGTCAAGAAGACCAAGGAAACGCTCAAGAACGCCTGGGGCCGCAACGTCGTCGGCATCGTGGGACTGAACTTTTTCACCGCGCTGCTGTCACTCCCGGGAATCGGTCTGATCTACCTGGGCGTGGCCGCGAACATGGCCGCGGTGACGGGTGTCTTCGCGTTGTTCGGAGTGCTCTGGATCCTGGTGGCCTCCATCGTCGGCGCCGCGCTCACCGGCATCTTTCAGACAGCGCTGTACAGATTCACCGTTGACGGCCACGTGCCGGGCCCCTTTGCCGGACTGGACCTGCGCCAAGCACTCAAAACGCGGTAAACGGGCCCGTGTATGGGGAATCGCAGGGCACGCGGGTGCGGTTCCGTAAACCACAGCCGTCACACTGGTAACTTAATGTACCAAGAGTAACTTAAGTGTCAGGGGTTTCGGTGTGGCTTCCTTCAACGCGCTATCGACCGCGCTGTCGACATCGTGGGACATTTTCAAGACGTCGACACGCCTCCTGAGCCACCGCAAGGCGCTGCTGTTCTTCCCCATCGCGGCCGCCGCCACCGTGGCCGTGTTCATCGTGGCCCTGATAATTCTGGGGCTACTGCTGCCTCCGAATATCGACAAGACCTCGCCGCAGTTCGTCCGGGGAGCGCTGGCATTCGACTACGTCATCCTGTTGTACCTCGTGATGTTCTGGCAGACGGGCCTCATCTCGCAGGCAAATGCCGCGCTGAATGGACATACTCCGAGCTTCGCCCGCGGTTTTTCCGCCGCCTACCAGGACCGCAAACGGCTGCTTCCTTGGGTTCTCATCGACGCCGCGATCACCTGGGGTTTCGGTGTCATCGATGAGAGGCTGTATATCGGCAACCTGATCCACGTACTTTTCATCGGACGGTTCCTGGAACTGATATGGCGCGCGCTCTCGTTTCAGGTGCTGCCGACAATTATCCTGCGGGAGGTCGGTGCCGTGGCGGCCGCAAAAGCCTGCATCAGGACGCTGCGGAGCATGCTGTCCAGAAACGTCCTCGCCCAGCTCGGTCTGCGAATCTTCATCCTGGTACTGGTACTGCCCGGTGTCGGCATGCTCTTCGCTGCCGCCGCGGCGGGCCACGGGGTGTTATCGGGCGTGCTCGGGCTGACCGGCGGGCTATGGATCGCGGCCGCGATCCTCTATGGCGCAACCGTCAGCGGGATTTATCAAACAGTGCTGTACCGAAGCGCGGAGGCGTCAAACCACGCCTAGTTACGCGCTCTTTAGATGAAGAGCGTCAGCACAATCCAGGTAGCGACCGCCGACGGCAGCAGCGAGTCCAGGCGGTCCATGATGCCGCCGTGACCGGGCAGCAGCGTGCCCATATCCTTGATCCCCAAGTCGCGCTTGACCTGTGACTCCACGAGGTCGCCCAGTGTGCCGGTGATGACAAGCATCACGCCGAGCGCGATACCCACGAACGGGTGATGTCCGAGCAGGAACGTCACCGCCAGAGTAGACGCCGTGGTTCCCACCACGAGCGAGCCCGCCAGGCCCTCCCAGGATTTCTTCGGGCTGATCGCGGGTGCCATCGGATGCTTACCGAACAAGACCCCCGCCGCGTATCCGCCGATATCGGAGAAGGTGACACCGAGCATCAGGCAGAAAACCTGCTCTGCGCCGTTGTCCGGATAGACCAGCAGCGCGCCGAAGGATGCGAACAGCGGAATCCATGCGGCCACGAAAACCGTGATCGCCACATCGCGCAGATAATTCACCGGCTGACTGCCCAGCCCCTGGCTCAAGAGCCGCCAAATCATGCACACCACAACGGTCGCGGCGAAGGCACCAACCGATCCCGCGGTCCCCCACGGCCACGTCAACCAGATCATGGCCTGCCCGCCGAAGAACAAGGGGATGAAAGGAACCGAGATATCGGCCTGGCGCAGCCGCTTGGTCACCTCCCACATCGCGATCCCGAGGAAGACCGAGATGATGCCGACCCAGATCTCCTTCTGGTACAGCAACGAGAAAATGATCAGGGCGGCGAGCGCAACCCCGACGCCAATTGCGGCCGGCAGGTTGCGCCCGGCCCGGGACTTCGCCCCTGCAGGGGGCGCAGGGCTGCTGCCGGGGGCCGGAGCCGCGTCGGTGTCTCCCATGGTCGTCACTACCGGCGGCCCTAGACCTCCAGTAGCTCGCCTTCTTTGTGTTTCACCAGCTCATCGATCTGGCTCACGTACTGCGCGGTGGTCTTGTCCAGATCCTTTTCCGCCCGGCCCACCTCGTCCTCGCCGGCCTCGCCATCTTTCTTGATCCGGTTGAGCTCGTCGTTGGCCTTACGCCGGATATTGCGCAGGGTCACCTTGGCGTCCTCGCCCTTGCCCTTGGCCTGCTTGACCAGCTCGCGGCGGCGCTCCTCGGTGAGCTGAGGAATGGCGACACGAATGATGCTGCCATCATTGCTCGGGTTCAAGCCCAGATCCGAGTTGCGGATCGCGTCTTCGATGGCCTTGAGCTGGTTGGACTCATAGGGCTTGATGACCACCATGCGCGCCTCGGGCACGTTGATACCGGCCACCTGCGTGATCGGGGTCGGAGTGCCGTAGTAGTCGATGACGACCCGCTGGAACATGCCGGGGTTTGCCCGCCCGGTCCGAATGGTCGCGAAGTCGTCGCGGGCGACCGTCACGGCCTTTTCCATCTTCTCCTCGGCATCGAGAAGAACCTCGTCAATCACGATTGATCTCCCATCGGGTTCGATGATCTTCGCGCAAGCTGGGGCCACCGCCCGCCTGCGGGGGCCTCATCACGGTGTTACCAGCGTTCCGATCTTCTCACCTGCGACCGCCCTTGCGATATTCCCTTCGGTAAGCAGGTTGAACACCAGGATCGGCATCCGGTTGTCCATACACAGGCTGAACGCGGTGGCATCGGCGACCTGTAGGCCGCGATCGATGACCTCGCGGTGCGTGATCTCGGGCAGGAATTCGGCGTCGGGATTGGCGCGCGGGTCGTCGGTGAAGATGCCGTCAACCGCCTTGGCCATCAGCACCACCTCGGCGCCAATCTCCAGTGCACGCTGCGCGGCCGTAGTGTCGGTGGAGAAGTACGGCAGGCCCATGCCGGCACCGAAGATGACGACACGCCCCTTCTCCAAGTGCCTTCTGGCACGCAGCGGAATGTACGGCTCGGCGACCTGCCCCATGGTGATGGCGGTCTGCACGCGCGTCACGATGCCTTCCTTTTCCAGGAAGTCTTGCAGCGCAAGGCTGTTCATCACGGTTCCGAGCATGCCCATGTAGTCCGACCGAGTGCGCTCCATACCGCGCTGCTGCAACTGGGCGCCCCGGAAGAAGTTGCCGCCGCCGATCACCACCGCAACCTCGGCACCGGTACGTACCACCTCGGCAATCTGCCTGGCCACCCGGTGAACCACATCAGGATCCAAGCCGACGGCACCCCCACCGAACATTTCGCCGCCGAGCTTGAGCAGCACCCGCTTATATCCGGTGCGGCTCACATCGCGCGTCATCACGCCTCCTCGGTACGGGCTCAACAAAGCCGGTGCACAAGCACAGCCATCGGGCCCCGGATACCCCGGGCGCCTCGACGGCTGCATCTATCTCGCGGACCATCCTGCCCTATTGGGCGACGCCCGTTGGCATGACCCGGTGATCCGGGCCTGGGCCGGTTGTGCTTTCGGTCAGACCGATCAGGGGCTGAGGCAGCGGCGCCACATGCAGCACCCCCAACCGCTGCGTGGCACGGGTGAGCGCCACATAGAGTTCAGCGGCGCCACGCGGACCGTCGGCCAGGATACGTTCCGGTTCCACCACCAGCACCGCGTCGAACTCGAGCCCCTTGGTCTCCGAGGCCGGCACTGTGCCCGGCACACCCGGTGGGCCGATCACCACACTGGTACCCTCGCGACCTTTCTCGTTCAGCACGAATTCTTCTATGGCTTTTGGCAATTCGCCTTCGGAGAGGCGCCTGGACCACGGCAGGACGCCGCTTGAACGGACGGATTCGGGCGGTTGGGTACCCGGCGCGAACTCGGCCAGCACCGCCGAAGCAACGGCCATGATTTCTGCGGGCGTGCGGTAGTTGACCGACAGCGGCCGGTACAACCAGCGCCCGGGCACGTACGGCTGCAGCATCGCCTCCCAGGATGTGGCACCGGCAGCTGATCGGCGCTGAGCCAGATCGCCCACGACCGTGAACGAACGACTTGGGCAGCGGCGCATCAACACTCGCCAGTCCATCTCGGACAGCTCCTGCGCCTCATCGATCACAATGTGTCCATAGGTCCAGTCTCTGTCGGCCGACGCACGTTCGACCAGGTCGCGAGTGTCACGTTCGGTGAATCGTTCCGCGAGATCCTCCGCCCCCAACAGATCGGTGGCGAAGAGGTGGTCCTCGTCGTCCATCATGTCCTCGCGACCGGTCATCAGATCGAGGACACCGGCGGCATACTCGGCCTCGGCCCTGCGTTCACGTTCGGCGGCTTCTTCTGCCGCCTTGTCACGGCCCAGCAGATCGACCAGCTCGTCCAGCAAGGGAACATCGGAGACTGTCCACGCATCACCTATGCGCCGGGCCAGCGCCGGATCCGCGCCGGCCGCCCGCAATCGCTCGGGCGAGGTGTACAACTCCGACAACAGTGTCTCCGGTGTGAGCATCGGCCACAGCGCGTCCAGGGCAGCGGCGAATCCCTCGTGATCCCCCAGTTCGTCGAGAAGCTCGGCGCGCAGGTGTTCCCAGGCCTTGCGGTCCTCGCGAGTCAGCCATCCCTTGCCGATGCGCGGGATGGCCCGCTCGGTCAGCGCCCAGGTGAGCACGTCGGTAAATACCGTCCTGGCCTCGTTGTGCGGAAGCTTGCTCGCGCGGGCCTCCTCAATGGCCCACTGCGCAATGTCGGCATCGATGCGCACGCTGACGTCGGCAAGCTGAATCGGCATCGGATTCTCGGGCGCCCGCTGCCGATCCGCGACGGCGGCGGCCAGCACATCCAGAATCTGCAGCGAGCCCTTGACCCGGGCGGCCTCCTCGTCGTCCTCCGCGGTGACCTTGAGGCCCGGTACCAGATCACCCGCCGTGGTAAACACCACGTTCGTCTCCCCCAGCGAGGGCAGCACGCGAGAGATATGGCCCAGGAAGGCCGCATTCGGGCCAACGACCAGCACCCCGTGGCGTTCCATCCGTTTGCGCTGGGTGTACAGCAGATACGCCACCCGGTGCAGCGCCACCACCGTTTTGCCCGTGCCGGGACCGCCCTCGATCACCAGTACGCCCGGATGGTCGAGTCGGATGATCCGGTCCTGTTCGGCCTGGATGGTTGCCACGATGTCGCGCATCCCGTGACCACGCGGCGCGTTCACCGCGGCCAGCAGCGCGGCATCACTCAGAGTTCCGCGTTCCCCGTCGTGGTCCTCGCCATCCGGGCGGCCGAGGATCTCATCGGTGAAGTCGTCGACGTGACGTCCCCGTGTGCGGAACTGGCGCCGGCGCCGGGTGTTCTCGGGATGCGCGCTGGTCGCGATATAAAACGCTTGCGCCGCGGGCGCCCGCCAATCGATCAGCAGCGGTTCGTAGTCGTTGCTCTCATCGAGGAGGCCGATGCGCCCGACGTAGGAGCGCTCGCCGGTGATGGCGTCCAGCCGGCCGAAGCACAGCCCGTCATCGGCGACATCCAGGCGCTGCGCCTGCCTGGCCAGTGCGCGCACCTCGTCGTCGCGCTCCGCCATCGCCCCACCGTTCTGCTGGTCGACAGGCCCGCGCAGGGCGCTGCGGTATCGCCCCTTCACACGCGCGCGTTCGGCATCGAGCCGCTCATACAGTCCAGCGATGTATTCGCGCTCGGCCTGCAGTTCTTCTTCGTGCGTCGTCAACCGAAATTTCCCCATTTTCCTTGTAGTCCATGGCATCTGACATTTGAGCTCAGTGATTGTGCGGTATCACCCGGGTCTTGCCGCAAGCCCCCCTGTGCGTTATAAGTTGAAAGGGGAAAGGTTATTCAGGCCGATTCGGTGGTCGCCACCGCGTGCAATTCTTTCCGCCAACTCCACAGCCCCACCGCGGCCATGACGCTGAGGAACGCGTAGAAACCCGCCGTGAGGTTCAGCCCCTTGTACAGATAGACGCCGACGGAGAACGTATCGGTGACGATCCACAGGATCCAGTTTTCGATCCACTTACGGTTCATCATGAGCTGGGAAACCACGCTGAACCCCGTGATGGCCGAATCAAGCTGCGGGGCATTTGAATCGGTGAAGGTAACCAGAAACGCGTAGAGGCCCGCGACCAGGGCGACGAGGCACGAGACCAGTGGGAGCCACGCCCGTTGCGGTGTACGCGTGACTGTCACCCCGTGCCGGTCCTGACTTCCCCGCAGCCATAGATGCCAACCCTGCGCGGCCAGAGCGATAAACATGATCTGCAGGGCCGCGTCGGCGTACAGGGTCTGCCGACTGAAGACCACCATGTAGAGCAGCGAGCTGACGATCGCCACCGGGAAGGTCCAAATATTTTGCCGTACCGCCAGAATGACGAACAGCACACCGGACAGGCTGCCAATTAGCTCGGTCCAGTCCACGGCACCAGATTAGCCGAGCAGCAGTAAGCTCGCGCCATGACGACGGCGGACCAGCAGCGGAGCTTCTCGTGGCTGGCCGGGCTGATCAACGACAGCGAACCACGATGCGGCAATGTGCGCGTTGTCGCCATCGACGGCAGAGGCGCCGCAGGTAAGAGCACCTTTGCTGCGCGACTGCATTCCGCGCTGACGGAGACTTCTTCGCCGACCGCGGTCCTCCACACCGATGATTTCGCGTCCTGGGACACGTTCTTCGGCTGGTGGCCCCGGCTCGAGGAGCAGGTGCTGGCGCCGTGGGCACGCGGCGAAGAGGCCCGCTATCGGCGCTACGACTGGCAGACCCGCGAATTCGGCCCGTGGGAGTCCTTGTCGCCGCCATCGGTCCTCATCCTGGAAGGAGTCGGGTCGGGCCGCACGGCCGGCGGCGATCAGCTGAGCATGCTGATCTGGGTGCAGACCGATCAGCCCACCCGGCGCCTGCGGGCCCGGATTCGCGATGGCGCACAACTGAGCGAGTTCTGGCAGCTATGGATCGACGCCGAAGAAGCACACTTCCGCCTGGATCCCACCGCCGGTCGCGCCGATATCGTCGTCGACGGCGACCCCGCGGTGGCCCCGCAGCACCCGGAACGCGACTTCATAGTACGGGCGGCTACACCCAGGGCGTCTAACGCAGCGCGACCGTGGGCCCGTTCGGATCCAGCGGGGCGCAGCTGTCCTGTCCCACCGTCGTGGAGCACTTCGCCGCCGGAATGACCGGCCGGTATCCGGGCACAGTCCCCGCGTCCCGGGTGATCTGGGTGTACGTTGCGACGGCATCGGTGGGCACCCGCTTGAGCGCCGGATCGCCCAATGCATCAACGGTGTACAGACCGAAACGTGGCCGGTAGCTTCCCCACTCGTAGTTATCGACCAAAGACCAGTAGTTGTAGCCGACGATCGGGATTCCGTCCGCCTTGGCCCGCTGCAGCCAAAAGACGGTGTCACTCAAGTACTGCGGTCGCGTCACCCCGTCGGCCCGCGGCTTGCCATTGTCGGTCACCATCCCGTTCTCGACGATGTAGATCGGCAGTCCCGGGTAGCGCTGTGCGTAATGCCGTGACACGTAGTAGATGTCTTCGGGCTGAAGTTTGATGTTCCAGCGGGCCGCCATGCTCTGCGCCGATGCCGGATTGTCTGCCGCGGTCCCGGTGTAGTAGTCGAACCCCAGATAGTCGAGGCTGCCGGCAACCCGGTCGAAGAACGAACCCTCGATACCCTTCACGCCGAAACCTGCGAACTGCGCCAACACATCCGGTGGGATGTAGGCCTCATTGGTCGTCACCTTCGCCTCGGGGTCGGCCTCGTGGGCGGCGCGGTATACCGCACGGTGCGCATCGGCGACCCGGTCCAGGAACCCGTTGAACTGGTCAGGCTTGATCGCGCCCGTGCGCACCTCCATCGCCCCGAAGGCCAGCGGTTCGTTGATGCTGACCCACAGCACCCCTTGCCCGGCATAACGTTTGGTGATCGCCTTGGCGAATTCCTCAAAAGCGGGGAGATTGTTCATGAACCCGCCGCTGTCGGCAACCCACCCCGGATACACCCAGTGCATGAGCGTGATCATCGGTGTCATGCCGTTTTCACGCAGTGTGGCGACAACGGAGTCGTAGTACGCCAGCTCCTTCTCATCCCATTTACCCGGTTCAGGCATCACCCTGGACCACTCCAGGCCGAATCGAAATGTGTTGACGCCCATGGCATGCGCATTGGCGATGTCTTCGGCGTACCGGTGCCGGAAATCATCGGCCTGCTTATAGGGATCCACGGGGCCATCCGCGAGGAGATTCGATTCGTCGGGGTGTACGGGTTTACCCGCGCTGCGCTCGACGTAACGGCGCCAATTGCTGTCGGGCGCACTGCCTTCTACCTGGTAACCCGCGGTGGCGGTGCCCCAGTAGAACCCGCGATCCCAGCCGGCATCCTCCTTGGGGGCCTCCTGCCGAGGGCTGCAGGCCGTCAACCCCAGTGCGAACACAGCTGCCGATGCCATGACGGCGTTCATCCACTTCATGACAAAACCATACACCGTACGGTTTCTTACCTGAGCAGCAACTCCCACACCCGGCGCATGTGCTCGCCCATATCGATGGACGGGTCCGACATCCACTGGATCTGAATTCCATCGGCGGCGGCGATCAGGGCCGTGGCGGCAAAATCGGCGTCGACGTGCGCCGGAACGGTGCCGTCGACCTGGCGCCCACGCACGTACGCGGCAATGCGTGCACGCATCCTTTCGTACCGGTCGCGCAGGTACGCACCCGCGGGATGTTCGGGGTCCACCGCCGCCGCGGCCGCCAGCGACAAATACACCGTCCCCGAGCCAGGCTTGTTCGCCTTGTCCAGCATGGCCTGCGCCAGCACCTCGCCGGGATCGAGCTCGATCTCCGAATTACGGTATCGCTCTTCAAAAGTAGCGTCCGCGCCGCGCTGAATCTCGGTGAGAATGACGTCCCGCGTCGGAAAGTAGTGCATCAATCCGGCCAGACTGATGTTCGCCTCCTTGGCGATCACGCGCATCGAAGCACCGGCCTCCCCGTCACGCTCCAACACCGTCAAGGCCGCGGACAGAATTTCCTGGCGTTTGGCTTCCCCTTTTGGGTACCGCTTGGTGCCCGTCCCGGCAGCTGACATTGCCCGAGGCTAGCGCACCCCGGGCCATCTACCTCACTGCCGATACGGCAGCCGGTATGCCGGGTAGGCCATGCGCGGGCGGACGGGTCCGCGCGTGATCAGCCGGGCCGTGGGCACCTCGGCCAGGGAAACACGATCGGTCAAGGGAGTGCCCTGTACCGCCGGCTCATCCACGTCGCCGCCGCGGGCGCTGATCCCGTCCCTGACCAGATAACTCGTCAGCGAGGTGATGATGACGGTGATCGCCGAGCCGACCTCTCCCGGCACCACCACGTTGAAAAGACCAAGAACGAACAGCAGGACGACGGTAATCGCGCCGGCCACGCCGCCCGCGGCCACCTTGGCACTGGGTGTCGTTCCCATCGCGGTCCCCTTTCCTCTGGTTCATCCAGAAGATAGGAGCGAGGGACACCGGAAAACATGAGTAACGGACTACCCGAGTTCGCACACCGGGACGGAGAAACAATTCGGCCCCGCCCGGAAACTCCCGGCGGGGCCGAACTGACGTAAAGCGAACTAGGCCTGGCCGACCTCGAACCGCGCGAAGCGGGTCACGGTGACACCGGCCTCGTCAAGCAGAGCCTTGACAGACTTCTTGTTGTCGGACACCGACGGCTGATCCAACAGCACGACATCCTTGTAGTAACCGGTGACGCGGCCCTCGACGATCTTGGGCAGCGCGGCCTCGGGCTTGCCCTCGGCCTTCGCGGTCTCCTCGGCGATCCGACGCTCGTTCTCGACCACATCGGCCGGAACGTCCTCGCGCGTCAGGTACTTGGCCTTGAGCGCTGCGATCTGCAGGGCCACAGCGTGCGCAGCGTCTGCGCCGGTGGCATCGCCCGATGCCGACTCGTACTCGACCAGCACACCCACGGCCGGCGGCAGATCCGCGGCACGCTTGTGCAGGTAGGCCTCGACGGTTCCGCCGAAGTACGCCACCCGGCGCAGCTCCAACTTCTCGCCGATCTTGGCGGCCAGGTCGGCGATCGCCTGCTCGACGGTCCGGCCGTCCTCGACCTTGGCAGCCAGCAGAGCGTCGACCTCGCCGATCTTCCCGGCCGCGGCCGCACCGACGATGGCGTCGGCGAGAGCCTGGAACTCGGCGTTCTTGGCGACGAAGTCGGTCTCCGAGTTCAACTCGACAAGCGCACCGTCACGCGCGACGACGAGGCCTTCGGCGGTGGCACGCTCGGCGCGCTTGCCAACGTCCTTGGCGCCCTTGATGCGCAGCACCTCGACGGCCTTGTCGAAGTCACCGTCAGACTCGGCCAGGGCGTTCTTGCAGTCGAGCATTCCGGCACCGGTCAGTTCCCGGAGCCGCTTCACATCGGCGGCAGTGAAATTCGCCATTTAGCCTTCCTCGGTTGTGGTTTCGGTGGCCGCAGCGGACGGCGCTGAAGCCTCGTCGGTGGTCGCGACAGCGGAGGCGAGCAGTTCCTGCTCCCACTCGGCCAACGGCTCGCCAGCCTCGGGCTTCTCGTCGCCGCCAGCCAGGCCGGAGCGTGCCTGCAGACCCTCGGCGATCGCGGAAGCGACGACCTTGGTGAGCAGCGCGGCGCTGCGGATGGCGTCGTCGTTGCCCGGGATCGGGTAGTCCACGACATCGGGATCGCAGTTGGTGTCCAGGATCGCGATGATCGGGATGTTCAGTTTGCGGGCCTCGGCGACAGCCAGGTGCTCCTTGTTGGTGTCAACCACGAAGATTGCCGAAGGCACCTTCTGCATGTCGCGAATACCGCCGAGGCTGCGCTCGAGCTTGTTCTTCTCACGCGTGAGCATGAGGATTTCCTTCTTGGTGCGTCCCTCGAAGCCACCGGTCTGCTCCATCGACTCCAGCTCCTTGAGGCGCTGCAGACGCTTGTGCACGGTGGAGAAGTTGGTGAGCATGCCGCCCAGCCAGCGCTGGTTCACGTAGGGCATGCCGACGCGGGTCGCCTCTTCGGCGATGGGCTCCTGAGCCTGCTTCTTGGTGCCGACGAACATGACCGAACCACCGTGGGCGACGGTCTCCTTGACGAACTCGTACGCCTTGTCGATGTAGGTCAGCGTCTGCTGCAAGTCGATGATGTAGATGCCATTGCGGTCGGTGAAGATGAACCGCTTCATCTTGGGGTTCCAACGTCGGGTCTGGTGCCCGAAGTGCGCGCCGCTGTCAAGCAGCTGCTTCATGGTTACCACGGCCATGCCGTGCCTCCTGTGTATGTCGGTTATTCGCCCCGGATCGGGTGATCCTGGGCCCTGGCGCCTGCTGCGTGCCGGAACCCACCTGAGTGGGACCGCCCGGCATGCTGCTCACAAGCTCGTGTGCAGACGCGCGAAGTCAACCCGCCAAGCGAGTTGCGGTGCTGAGTTTACATGCTTGCGACCCGTGGTTTTGCCACGTGGCCAAGCCCCCGTATCCAGCGGGCAGGGTTATCCACAGCGGCAGGAATGACTCTTTCCCGTACTGCACTTCCCGGTCACTATGACGTCGTGCGGTTCAGAAGGCTCGGCTGCGTCCCTCTGATCCTCGCGCTGGCAGTGGCCGGCTCTCCCCTGGCGGCTACTGCCCCTGCCGATACCGGGGACCGTTTCGGGTGGCCACTAAGTCCCCGGCCTGCGGTGATACGGCAATTCGACAATCCTCAGCAGCGCTGGAATCGGGGACACCGCGGCGTCGATCTGGCCGGTGGCCCCGATCAGGCAGTGGTCGCCGCGGGGCCCGGTGTGGTGGTCTTCGCGGGAGTGCTCGCCGGCCGACCACTCGTGTCGATCGAGCATCACGGCGGCTTGCGCACCACCTATGAGCCGGTTACCCCAGTGATCCGGCCCGGCCAGCGGGTCGATGAGGGGGCGGTCATCGGCCTGCTGCAGCGTGGCCACCCCGGCTGTGCCATGACAGCGTGCCTGCACTGGGGCGCCCTGCGTGGGCCCGCATCAAGCGCTCACTACCTGAACCCGCTGGGTCTGTTGGCGGCGATCCCGCTGCGACTCAAACCGCTCTAGGCGGGCTGACAGACGTCGACGTGCGCCGGTTTACCGGTGGACTGCGACAGCCGCGCCACCGCGTCGTGGAATCGGTCGAGAGCGTCTTGTTCGCTCACCACTTGATAGAACGCACGCATCTCACCACCATTGGCCATGCATACCCACCACGGCGGGTACACGTCCGCGACCGCCGCCGCGGGGGCGACCAGTCCGAGACTCAGAGCCAGCGCGGTGGCGGCGACGGTCATGGCAGGGATTCCGGCGCGCATGGTAGGCACTTTAGTCACCGGACCGACGCCGACCAGGCTTTTGCCCAGAGGTGCAGTGGCGCCAACGCCACCAGCAGACCCTTGCCCACAGTCGTCAGCGAGTATTGCCCGTCCTGGTTGCGTACGATGTGCGCCGCGGTCAGCTCCTTGAGACGAGTAGCGAGCACACTACTGGAGGCGTCACCCATCTCCGCCTTCAGCTCAGGCAAAGTCTTTGTGCCCGAACGCAGTTCCCACACCACGAGAATGGCCCAGCGCCGGCCGAAGAGATCGAACGCCGCATTGAGGGGCTGCCCGGAACCAGATCCGCGCACCGGCGTGCCGGGACGCGGCACGGCGCCGCCCTCTGGCGCCTCCGCCTCCGATATCCCGGCACTGGCGATGATTGCGATCAGGCGGCTGGCGCGCTCGGCCATCTGCTCCGCACTCTGTTCCGGATGCCTGATCCACCAGGTGATCATGGCGCCGACCATCCCCATCCAACCTTGCGTGAGCACACCGATGTCCTGCGCGTCACGCAGCTGGGTGGCCGCACTTCCCACCGCGGCCACGCCCTGACCGGCCAGCGCGGCGAGCCGGGTTCTGGCGACACGCGCCGCGGCCAGTGCCTCGCTCCCCTCGGGCAGGGTCTGATCCCAGATCACCAGCCAATCCGACGGACGAGGCGCCAATGCCTGGAAGATGGCCTGCAGCACGGCACGCGGCAATGCCAATGTGGGCGGCGCGGCCGTCATCGCCGCCTCGATGTGATCGCCGACGGTGGCCCCGGCACGCTCCACACATGCGATATAGAGCTGCTCCTTGGATCCGAAGTACGCCAACACCATGGGTTTGGAGACGCCGACCGCAGCGGCGACCGCAGCCAGTGACATGCCCACATATCCGCTGCGGCCGAATTCCTGGCATGCGGCATCGAGGATCTGCCGTTCCCGCTCTGCGCGGGGCATCCCCTTGGTGCCTGCCCGTGTCATGAATCCCTTCTACCAGTTCGCAGTCGGCAGACATGACACATTGGTGTGGCGCGCGCCACAGTAGACCGATCGGTGTGACGTTGATATGACCGACTGTTAAATTAACGATCGGCCAGTTAACGTCAACGCTCACCAACGGGATCAATGAGGAGCTCCGAATGCGTGGCGCGTGGGTGTATCTGGTGTCGATAGCGACGCTGTGTATCGCGGGGGCATACATCGCCCATCTGCGCTTGAGCGACATCCCCGACCCGGCGATCGGCCATTCGTCCAAGCCGCCGGTGATCGGCAAGCCGCGCGACAAGATCGTCGAGTATCGGCTCGACGGACCGGCGGGCAGCACGGTCAAGGCGTCATATTTGGATGTCGACGGCGCGGTACGCGAGGTGTCGGGCACACTGCCCTGGCAGGCCACCCTGCACGCGAAGCAACTTGTCGTCCCTGTCGGCCTTGTCGCCCAGTCCAGTTCAGAACAGATGTCGTGCAGCATCACGATCAACGGACTAACCCGCGATCAGAGCCCGGCCAATGCGTCGGCTGTCTCTTGCCAGGTGACGGTGGCGTGAACCTGATGAACAAATTTCGCACGCAGATACTGGACAAGTTGCGGGCACGGCCCGCAGACGTGGTACCCGCGCCCGGGCGCCCGCTGCTGGCCCGATTCCTCTACCGATTCTCGATACCCATTCTCGTACTGTGGCTCGGCGCGGCAGGTCTCCTCAATCTCGCTGTACCCCAGCTAGAAACAGTGATCAAGCAGCACGCCCGCTCATTCCTGCCCGATGACGCCGCGTCCGTACAGGCCATCTCGAAGATGGGCGACTACTTCGGTGGCGCCGGGACCAACAACTTCGTCTATCTGCTGCTCGAAGGTGAGTCGCCTCTCGGCGCCGAAGCGCACCAGTACTATTCGTCGATCCTGGACCGGATCAACCAGGACAAGAAGCACGTCAACTCGTCCATGGACCTGTGGTCAGACCCGCAGTTCGCACCGGCCAACGAGAGCGCCGACGGCAAGGCCGCCTACGTCCTGATCAACCTCAAGGGCAATATGGGCACCGCCCTGGCCATGGAGTCCACCGCGCAGATCCGCGAGCTGATCGCCCAGTACCCGCCACCCAAGGGCATCACCGCGCACCTGACGGGCCCGTCCGCCGTCGTGAACGACGAACTGGTCTCGATCAACGACTCGATCCTGATCTTGTTGGTCGCGTGCGCAGGGCTCGTGGGCGTCATCTTGCTGGTGGTGTATCGCTCACCGATCACTATCGCCTTGCCGCTGCTGGTCGCGGGAGCGGGCCTGGGTGTGGGGCGGCCGATCGTGGCATTCCTCGGCCAGCACCAAGTGATCGGTGTGTCGATCTTCGCGTCGGCGCTGCTGGCGGTGATCGTGCTGGGAGCCGGAATCGATTACGGCATATTCCTTTTGGGAAGATATCAAGAGGCACGCCGGGCAGGCGAAGATCCGGTGACCGCGTACTACACGGCACTGGCCGGGGTGCAGCACATCATCATCGCCTCGGGGCTCACCGTCGCCGGGGCCACGGCATGCATGGTGTTCACCCGATTGGCCATCTTCAGCACGTCCGGGCTGCCCTGCACCGTCGCGGTCGTGGTCACCCTGGGCGCGGCGCTGACCCTGGCGCCCGCCGCGCTGGCCGCCGGCAGCCGATTCGGGTTCTTCGAGCCACGCGAGGAAAAGTCCCAGCGCCGCTGGCGGCGCATCGCCACCTATGTGGTGCGCTGGCCCGGACCGGTGCTGGCGGGCAGCATGGCCGTGCTGGCGATCGCATTTCTGGCGGTACCCGGGTTCCAACCCAGTTACAACGAACGACAGGCCCAGCCCAGCGACTCTCCCGCCAACGTGGGCTTTGCCGCCTCAGACAGGCATCTGCCTCCGAATATCATGTCCCCCAGCGTGTTCATCGTCGAGTCGGACCACGATATGCGCAACTCAGGGGACCTGATCGCCCTCGCGAAAATGAGCAGCGCCATCTTGAACATCCCCGGAATCAGCAATGTGCAGGGCATCACCCGACCGCTGGCTGCTCCCCTGGAACTGGGGACACTGCCCGCACAGGCGGGTTATGTCGGTGGACGGCTGACTCAGATGACCAACCTGCTCAAACAGCGCATCGAGGACCTCACTGCCCTCAGTGGCCGTGTGGGCCAGCTGTCACTGACGGTACGGGGCCTTGAGCAGGCCGTGCGGACCGGAACCACAGGGGCCACCCAGATACATTCGGGCGCAGCCGAATTGCGCACGAGTCTGGCCGCCGTGGTCCAGAAGGTCGATTCGTTGCGTGGGACTGCCAAACCCGCCGAGGACTTCATCGGCGGGATCCCGAACTGCCGCGACAACGACTACTGCCAAGCGGCACTCACCGGCTTCTCACTCTTCGACGATCTGCACCGTTTCGATGGGCTCGTCGGCAATCTGGTGAACGGAACCGGAACGCTCGCAGAGACGTTGCCGGCTCTCGGAGCGCAGTTGCCGGGCCTGAAAGATTTCATCAACCAGGTCAACGCGGTCATCGCACCGCTGCAGAGCACCCTCCAGGTGCTGTTGCCTCAGGTCTCCGAGATCACGCAATTCACCGATGATCTGAGTAAGAGCTTCACCGACGGTGACCCGAACAACTCGTTCTTCATACCCACGCAGGCATTTCAGAACCCACTCTTCAAAAGCGCTATGCCGTACTTCTTCTCAGGCGACGGCAAGGTCACGCGGATGGTCGTCACCCCAGAACGAGAGGGGTTCAGCCAGGAAGCCATGGAGCTGAGTTCCAAAATCATCCCGACGGCGCTGCAGGCTATCAAGGGCACGTCCTTGGCGGGCAGCACCGTCAGCATCGGCGGACCGGGTGGCACGCTGTTGAATATCGAGGCCTTCACGCGCGAGGACTTCATTACCAGCGCCGTGGCCGCATTCGCCTTCGTGTTCTGCGTGATACTGATCCTGCTGCGCAGTCTGGTCGCCGCGATTGTGGTGATCGGGACCGTCGCACTGTCCTATGTCTCGGCACTGGGCGTGACGGTGTTCGTCTGGCAAGAACTCATCGGCATACCACTGCATTGGTCCGTAGCACCGCTGTCCTTCGTGTTCTTGGTCGCGGTCGGGGCCGACTACAACATGCTGCTGGTGGCCAGGTTCCGAGAGGAGCTACATGCCGGCATCAAGACCGGCATCATCCGTTCCATGGCCAATACCGGCGGCGTGGTGACGACCGCGGGCCTGGTGTTCGGGTTCACCATGTTCGCGATGATCGTCGCTCCCGCACGCAACATCGCCCAGCTCGGCACCGCCGTCGGCCTAGGCCTGCTCATGGACACCTTGATCGTGCGGTCATTCGTCGTGCCAGCCATCGCCACCCTGTTGGGCCGCTGGTTCTGGTGGCCGGCGGTGGTGCATGACAGGGCCGCGAGCCGGGACACCGTCGCCCGCGCTGTGACGTCCGCGGATGTGACCGGTCCGGTCCGGTTGGTCGGTGCGTCCCGATGACGTGGGCGAGCTGGTGCGGCACAACGGCACTTGAGATGCGCTTCGGCACAGCACATCTCAACGACGCCGTATGCGAGCTGAATCTGGGCTCGCTGCGGATCCACGTCGTCACCTCACGCACACCGCGCCGGGGGCACGCGCCATGCCCACGATAGTGGGTCTCTCCGCGGTCCTGATGCTGCTGATAGCGGTAACGCTGTGGGCAACGGGCGGCAACGACTCGACGAGCTACTACCAGCGCGAGGTCATGCGCGCAATGCGCACGCAATCCCGCCAGGAGAAGAATCACCTGGCGGCTCGCGCCCATCGTCATCGGCTACGCCGCTGGGCCAGTCGCCTCGGTGCGGTATTCACCCGAGGGAACAAGCGACACCATTGAGGGTCACGCCCGCGGATGCGCCTGGTCGTGCACAGCGCGCAACCGCGCCACAGTGACATGGGTGTAAAGCTGGGTGGTCGCCAGGGTGGAATGCCCGAGCAGCTCCTGCACGACGCGAAGATCCGCGCCGCCCTCGAGTAGATGTGTAGCGGCGCTGTGCCGCAACCCATGCGGCCCGATGTCGGGAGCGCCGGGAACGGCAGACATGGTTTGATGCACCACGGTGCGGACCTGCCGCGGATCGACGCGCCGGCCGCGTGCGCCCAGCAGCAGTGCGGCTCCAGATGCAGGGACCGCCAGATGAGGCCGTCCGCGATCCAGCCACGCGCTCAGGGCATCGGCGGCCGGATCACCGAACGGCACGGTGCGCTCCTTGTCGCCCTTGCCCAAGACGCGCAGCACCTTTCGTGGCCGGTCAATATCGTCGATATCCAGTCCACACAACTCGCTGACACGGATCCCGGTGGCGTACAGCATCTCGACGATCAAACGATCCCGCAGTGCCATTGGATCGTCTTGTTCGGCACCGGAATGCGCGGCTTCCATCGCCGCGGCGGCTTGGTCCTGCCGCAACACCGCGGGAAGGGTTCGACGAGACTTGGGCTGCTGCAAGCGAATCGCGGGATCTGTCGGCAGCAAGCCGCGACGCGTCGCCCAGGCGGTAAAGATCTTCACCGCCGACGTACGCCGCGCCACGGTGGAGCGCGCCGCACCTTGCCTGGCCTGTGCACCCAACCAGGACCGCAGTACCGGCAGCGACAGGTCGGCCAGGGTGGCCTCGGGATTGGAGGCCGACAGATGGTCGAACAGCAGCGTCAGGTCGCCGCGATAGGCGCGCTGGGTGTGCACCGACCGGCCGCGTTCCAGCGCAAGGTGCTCGGCGAATTCGTCGAGAATGGCTGCCAGTTGCGGTGTCACTCCTTCACGGTAGCTTCGGCGGCCGCCAGCTCCTGCTTCCACACGCGGAATGTCTCCTCGGTGCGGCCACGTCGCCAGTATCCCGAGATCGACGCCGCCCATTTGGGCGCGACCCCGCGTTCCTTGCGAATGTACGGCCGCAGGTTGTGCATGACGGTCTGTGCCTCACCGTGGATGAATACCTGCACCTGTCCGGGCAGCCACTCCGCTGAACGCACCGCGGCCACCAGTGGGGCGTTGTCGCCCGCATGCTCCTCACCGACCTCGTCGGCTCCGGCGCCGCGATGCACCCAGACCACGTCCACGTCGCCCCGGGTATCGAAGTCGATCTCGTCCTGGGGACCGGCCACCTCGACGAACACCTTGGCGCGAGCCTTTTCCGGAAGCGCCTGCAGCGCGACGCTGATCGCTGGAATCGCCGACTCATCACCGGCGAGCAGATGCCAATCGGCGGCGGGGTCGGGTGCGTACGCACCATGCGAGTCGGTGATGTACAGCTTGTCGCCGGGTTTGGCCCGCGACGCCCAGGGCCCTGCCACGCCGGTGTCACCGTGCACCACGAAGTCGATGGCGACCTCGCTACGGTCGGTATCCACGGACCGGATGGTGTAGGTGCGCACGGTGGCCTGCATATCGCGCGCCTCGTCGATATCGCGCGGGCCCGGCCCTTCGTGGCTCTGCGGAAGAAATATCAGCTTGGCGTAGCTGTCGGTGAACGAGCTGACTTCGAATCCCTCGAATCCGTTCCCGCCGAGCACCACCCGGGTGATGTGCGGGCTCACCTGCTCGGTCCGAACTACCTGCAACTCGTGGAGCGGGCGTGTCATATCGCCTCCTGCGTCGAATCCTCTATGTCAATTGCCTTGACTATACGGAGGAAAGCGTGCCGATGGGCACCTACGTCACGGCAACAGTCCCCTGATGATCAGTTCGGCGGCCGCCTCGGCGTGGGCCTTGACCTGGTCGGGGTCGAGCACGTCATCACCGAACACCGTGCGGGCCAGGGCGGCGCTGCTGAACAGCGCGGCGGTACCCGAGGTGATGAGGAAGAAACTGGTCTGCAGCGGCACTTCACGCAGTTCACCGGCGGCCACGGCTTCCTCGTACACCGGTCCCAGCCGCTCCTGCATGGGCAGCACATACGCCTTGCAGATGTGCTGTAACCGCTCGCTGTCCTGACCCGCCTCGATATCCATGATGCGGATCAGATCCGGGTGCTCCGCGGCGAACATGACAAAAGTCTTGATGAACCGCTTGATACGCGCCGACGGACCCAGGCTCTCATCATCGTCCGCCAGAACCTTGTCGATAATTGCCTGAAATCCCCAATCAACGGCGGCGTACCAAAGCTGTTCCTTGGACGAAAAACGTTGATGTAGCAGGTTATGACTGACACCCAACTCTCGGTTGAGCGTGCGCATTGACATGCCCTGATACCCGTGAGTGGCGAAGGCGCGCAACGCGGCGGTAAAAATCGCGTCTGCCGACACCCCTTCCCCACCCTTACGGGGCCTACCCCGAGGGCGCCGCGTCAGCTCACCGGCTTCGGTCACGAAATCCGTCACATCCTTCCTCGGTCATCATCCCCCCACTTGCTGGCAATCGCCGTGATGACGTCCGCACAGCGGTCGTGATCTTTATCGGGTTCACCGAACGCCACCGTTACGGCGGGGCATACTGACGCGATGGATGCCTGGTTATGGGTCTGTGCTGGCGTACTCGCCGTCGTGCACCTGGCTGCGGGGGCATTCAAACTGATCACGCCGCACGAAAAGATCGCCGCCAATGCCAACCTGGCCTGGGCCAACGATTTCTCTCCCCATGTCGTCAAGGCGATCGCCGGATCGGAAGTGCTGGGCGCGACCGGCGTGGTGATTCCGTATGCCACGGGGATTGCGCCCGTCCTCAGTCCACTGGCCGCTGCCGGACTGGCGGTGCTGCAGGCTGGGGCCTTCGGCGTTCACGTCCGCCGTAATGAAGGGAAGCTCGCGGGCGTCAATATCGTGCTGATCGTGCTGGCGGTGTTCGTCGCGTTCGAGTGGTACGGCTGACCGATCCGCCAACCTGGACCGTCACAGCCGTCACGACACGAGATTGGCGTCCTTCCGGCACAATTCGTCAATGCACGCCGCAAAGGCCACCGCCTCGAGAGTGGCCCCTTTTCCCCTCCACACCAGAGACAGCCGCCCACTCATCGCCCTGTCGGAAAGATCGATCTGCCGGAGCCTGCCCAGCTGTTCGCGTGGCAATCTGGGGGTCACCGCTACACCCAGATCTCTCACCACGAGATGTCTCATCATGTCGGCCGAGCTTGTCTCAAAGACAACGCGCGGCGTAAATCCTGTTGCCAGACAGGCCTGATCGAGCGTTGTCCGTATCTCGCATCCCTGCGGGTGACTTATCAGCGCGCGATCGCGCAACTCTGCCAGCGCGACCGACTCGCGCCCCGCCAAGGGGTCATCGCGATGGACCACCGCCACGATATTTTCCTTGGCCAAGATCCGTTCGCGCAGTTGAGACGGCGGCTGAGCCAGCCATGCCATTACTGCCATATCCAGCCGACGTTCCACGACCGCTGTGGCCAACTGGTCAGACCTGGCCTCGGTCAACGTCACTGTCACCGCCGGGTGCGCCCTGCGGTAGGCCGCCAGTGCCTCAGCCAGCAGGGGTGACGGGTGTGGCACCGTACCGATCGCAAGCTGGCCGCACAGCACTCCCGCCATGGCGTCAGCGGCCGAACGTATTTCACCCACCGTCCGAAGCGCGGCTCCGGCAAGCGGCAGCAGCGTCTTGCCGAACTCGGTCAGCCTGAGCACCCTGCTGGAACGATCGAACAGCTCATTGCCCAGTTCTCGCTCCAGCCGCCGCACTTGCGCACTGACCCAGGGTTGAGCGACGTGCAGAGCTTCGGCAGCGCGTGTGAAGTTAGCGTGTTCGGCCACCGCGAGAAAATACTCAAGCTGCCTCAACTCCATGATGAATCACCAGCGCCCCCATAGAACCCTACCGCCGCGACCAACCCAACGGTCAGTAGTTGACGGTCCAGAAGGGCCCGAATTTGGCCACCCCCAGCGCGATAAACAGGGCCGCGATGAGCAACGCTGTGACGAGATCGTTCATATGCTCGATTGGGCTTGCGGCCTCAGCCTTGTGCGGTCCGTATATCTGGAATCCAGGCTCCATGACGTGCGTCCTCTCCTCAATTTGTGTGAACTACCCGCAGCACCGCTCAACCGAGAATGGTCTTGCGATCCGAGTAGAAAAATGTGACCAGTGTTGTTGCGCCACAAATTATTCCGACGGTGAGTATCACCTTTGACCCGCTGTAGACCGAAGCGATCACACCGCCGGTCGCCGCCCCCAGCACGAATGACAGGTAGAGCATCGCGTACCCCAGCCATTCGAAGACCGAACCTCTACCGAACAGATGCCGCTCGATGCCTTGCCCCAGCTTGACCACGGTTCCCGTGACGTAACTCAGGGGAATGGCCGTCTCCCCCTTCTTCACGAACGATGTGTTGAGGGCTCCAATCGAGAAGGCCAACAACAGTATCGGCGTGAAATGCACGTCGATGTTGGCGGTGAAGCTACGGTCCTGATAGAAGTCGACCGCGGCAGCGGCCAGAAGACCGACGGTGGTCAGAACCGTCGCCCCATGCGGGTGGTTCTTCCAGAATTTTCGCCGGCAGTATGACGCCACGATGACACCGAACAGGAAGGCCCCGATCATCGAGATCGCCGCAATCGGGCCGGCTCCCGCCACTTGTTGCTTGTCGGTGACCTTGAACCACGTCAGCACCGCACGCTCGGTGTTACCCGTCATGAATGTGACGAAGTAACCCGCACTGTGCAAAAAGGCAACCGCGCCAACCATTCCCGCCAGCCCCGAAAGCAACCAAGACAGCCGGGCTTCGGATCCGATCGCGGCCTCACGGGTGATCACCGCATCGTCGCCTTTTAATGGAGCGATAGCGCCCTTGTCACTGCCGATTTCAATCTCGCCCTGCGGTCCGCTCTCCAACGTCGCGGACCTGCCCTTCCGATTCATGTCCGCCTCCTCAGGGATTATCGATATCGCCGACGTGGCCGTGGAGCACGACGCGTCCGTCGGCCAGTTTGTAGGTCAGATACACAATGGCCAGCTTCTTGGCCTTGACCGCATCAGCCACCACCTGCGAACGCTGCAACAACTTGGT